>BNJU01001379.1_pt1 | contig 231650 bp, 252 predicted proteins | sample 8539281 | NCBI WGS metagenome assembly BNJU01 (sample SAMD00202456, study PRJDB9452) | human saliva metagenome | isolation source: human saliva | place: Japan | reverse complement strand
GGTCTTTAGACCGTGGGATGAATGGCGTTAGGTTTTACAACATATATATTTTTACTTAAATACTATCATTTAAAATATATGCTATAATACATATATAGGAAATCCTATTTCCGAGTCTATGAAAGGAGAAAAATCGTATGTATCTTACTGTAAAACAACAAGTGAAACATCTGTCCAAGGAAGATTACATCACAATCAGGGAACTTTGTCATACGGCTAAGAATCTTGCTAATGAGGCAATCTATAATGTGCGTCAGCATTATTTTACAGAAGGTGAATTTCTCAAGTATGAGAAGAATTACACTCTTTTAAAGAATAGTCCTAATTATAAGGCCTTAAATTCCAATATGGCACAGCAGATACTGAAAGAGGTTGATGGTTCGTTTCAGTCATTTTTTGGTCTGCTTAAACTTGTCAAGCAGGGAAAAATATACTTTTATGGATTGTAAACTGCCACATTATCTTCCAAAAAGATGGATACACAACACTGATCATTGGTTTTGTAAGACTGAAGGGTAATCAGCTGATACTTCCGTTTTCCAATAGTTTTAAGAAAACGCATAAGTCTGTTGAAATTACGATACCACCCATACTTCTTGATAAGACGATAAAAGAGATACGCATTATACCGAAAGCGAATGCAAGGTTCTTTGAAATCCAGTATATATATGAAGCTGAATGTATTCAAAGAAATCTAAACACAAACAACGCACTTGCACTTGACCTAGGTATCAACAATCTCGTCACAGCCGTATCAAATAGTGGTCAATCGTTCATTATTGACGGGAAAAAGACTGAAATCGATCAATCAGTGGTTCAATAAAGAAAATGCCCGTTTGCAATCGATAAAAGATAAACAGCATTTTAGTAGAAAGCCTACAAATAGACAAAAAGCAGTTGCTCGTAATCGCAACAATAAGGTGAACGACTATATGAATAAAACTGTTCGTAGGGTGATAGATTATTGTATCATCAATAATATAGGTACGCTTGTTGTTGGTTACAATGAGACTTTTTCAACATAACAGTCATATTGGAAAGCAAAAACAATCAAAATTTTGTAAATATCCCTTATGGACAGTTGCGTAACAAATTGGAATATCTTTGCAAACTAAATGACATTGTTTTTGTAAAACAGGAAGAATCCTATACATCGAAATCATCTTTTTGGGATAGAGACGATCTCCCTGTTTACAATGCCGATAATCCAAAAGAGTATCCGTTTAGTGGCAGAAGATTACATCGTGGTCTATACAAAACGGCAAGTGGTAAAACAATCAATGCAGATGTTAACGGAGCATTAAATATCATGCGTAAAAGTAGTGTTGTGGATATGAATATCCTATACAGTAGAGGCGAAGTGGACACGCCGATAAGAATAAGGATTGCCTAATTACTTAGGTGGAAACTTAAATATCAAACTTCTTAAATAGAGCTGTTAGGCTCTTAGAAGCCCATTACCTTTAGGTGATGGGTAGTTCACAGGAGGAAAAGAAAATGAAATTAGCAGAGGCATTACAGGAGAGAGCAGATCTGAACAGAAAAATTGAGCAACTGGACTCAAGACTTTGCAACAATTGTCTTGTACAAGAGGGGGAAAAGCCACTCGAAAATCCTGAGGAATTATTGCAAGAATTAGAGTATAGTGTTGGAAGACTAGAGTATTTGATGGAGAGAATCAATATCACCAATAGTAAGACATTGGTCGATGGAAAGACAATGACCGCTTGCATCGCCAGAAAAGATGCATTGATTCTCAAACAAAGAGTTCTAAGAAATATCATAGAAGAAGCAAGTCAAAATACACATCGTGCAACGAGAACAGAAATTAAGATTTTATCGACAGTGGATGTGGCAAAGATTCAAAAGCAAGCAGACGATATTGCAAAGGAAGTTCGCCTGCTCGACAATGCTCTACAGGCAAGCAATTGGACAGTGGAATTGGAAGAATAAATCCATAGATAGATGGCATAAGAGACAGAGGTAAGTGAGGGAGAAAGGAAGATGAATAAACAGCAATTAGCAGCAAAAATTTGGGAATCGGCAAATCGTATGCGCTCAAAGATTGAGGCGTATGAGTATAAGGATTATATTTTGGGATTTATCTTCTATAAGTTTATCTCTGATAAGGAAATCAACTGGCTTATAGAAAATGGTTGCCAGAACAGGGAAGAAGCAATGGAAGAGCTACAAAATGAGGAAATCCACAGTGAGATTTGTGATGATTTAGGATATGTGATTACCTATGAAAATCTCTTTCAGACTTGGTTAGACAAGGGGCTTGATTTTGGAGTTGATGATGTGCGTTTAGCTCTTAGTAAATTTTCTGATAGCATTGAAGGGGAGAAAGCAAGGGCGGTATTTGGCGGAATCTTTAATACTTTGGAAACAGGACTGAGTAAGCTTGGAGAAAATACACAGGCACAAAATAGAGCGGTGAGGGAGCTCGTTCACTTGATTAAGGACATTCCAACGGATGGAAAACAGGGCTATGATGTTCTGGGTTATGTCTATGAGTATTTGATTGAAAAGTTTGCTTCTAATGCAGGAAAAAAGGCAGGGGAATTTTACACACCACATGAAGTGTCAGCTCTAATGGCAGAAATTGTAGCTGATCATTTAAAAGGATGCAAGGAGATCAATGTCTATGATCCGACTTCAGGTTCAGGATCTTTATTATTAAATATTGGTGAAGCTTGGCAAAAGTATGAGAATGATAAAAATGCGATTCACTACTATGCACAGGAATTAAACACCAATACCTATAATTTGACTCGAATGAATTTGGTTATGAGAGATATCAATAAGGACAACATCACAGTGAGAAATGGAGATACATTGGATAATGACTGGCCAATTTTTGATGAAGTTGACCCTGTGGGCACTTATCAGAGAAAGGCCGTCTCTGCGGTTGTCAGCAATCCACCTTATTCACAGAGCTGGGATCCGAGCAAACATGATGGAGATCCTAGATACAGCGAGTATGGCTATGCACCAAAAGCCAAGGCAGATTATGCCTTTTTGTTGCATGATCTCTATCACCTAGAACCAGAGGGCATTATGACTATTGTTCTTCCCCATGGCGTATTATTTAGAGGGGGAGAGGAAGGACGGATTCGAACTAATTTAATTGAGAAAAATAACATTGACACCATTATCGGATTGCCTGCAAATATTTTCTTTGGAACAGGAATTCCGACCATTGTCATTGTACTAAAGAAAAATAAGACTTCTAGAGATATTCTCTTTATTGATGCGTCCAAAGGATTTATCAAGGAGGGAAAGAGCAATAAGCTTCGTGCCTGTGACATCCGAAAAATTGTTGATACCGTTCGTGCAAGAGCAGATATTGAAAAATATTCTCGCCTAGTTGGCATCGAAGAAATTAGAAAGAATGATTACAATCTCAATATTCCAAGATATGTGGATTCCTCAGAAGATGCCGAGAGCTGGGATATCTATGCTTCAATGTTTGGTGGAATTCCAGAGAGTGAGTTGAAAAAATTTGCAAAGTACTTTGCCGTTTTTGATCATCTCAAAGAAGAGCTATTCCACAGTGATGGAAATTATGCCAACTTGGTCGTGGAAACAGATCAGTTGCCAAAAGATATTGAGAGAAAAATCAAGGAGTACAAAAAGTTTCAGGAAAAATTACAGAGAAAAATTTGCTGACTTTACAGAGAAACTTTCCAAGAATCTTATTGACCATGCAGAAAGTGTAAGAATTCAGGCAACAGAGGAAGATATTGTTAAAGATATTTTTGAGCGTCTTGGCGATATTCCATTGGTTGATAAGTATGAAGTCTATGAAATTTTTTTAAAAAAGGCATATGGTGGCATTGCAGGTGATTTAGAAAAACATTCAAAAAGAGGGAATCAATGCTGTTCGTATGGTCGATCCCAACATGGTACTCAGAAAGAAGAACAATCGAGAAGAGGAGCAACAGGATGGATGGAAGGGACATATTTTTGCCATTTGACCTCGTACAAAAAAAGTACTTCTCAAGGACAAACTGGCAGAAGTAGAGGAGAAGAAAAACTGCCTTGCAGAAATTCCATCTCGCATAGAGGAAATTTTTTTGAGGAACTTTCAGAGGACGACAAGGAAAGTATTTCAGAGACACTCAATGAAGATAATACAGCTTTTGTCATCAAAACCATTCCAGCAATGGTAAAGGCACTCAAGTCTGAGGACAGCGAGGAGAGCAAGAGCCTTGTGGAAAAACTAGAGGAAGTGGATGCACTCACAAAAGAGGAAAAAGAAGCTAAAGTCAGAAATTAAGGCAGGAGATGATGCACTTCACTTGGAGACGAGAGATCGGATTGAAAATTTGAGTGATACAGAGGTTGTTGAACTTTTGCAACAGAAATGGATTGTGCCAATTTATGATGAGATTATTGCCATCTCAATAAAGGTTGTCGATGAATTTAAAAAGGGTATTGAGACATTGGTAAATAAGTATGCCGACACATTTGAGGACTTGGAAAAGGAAATTCAAGATACTCAAGACGAGCTTTCAAAAATGCTGGGCGAATTGACAGGTTCAGAGGCTGACCTTGCAGGAATTCGGGAACTTCAAAAGCTTTTGAGCGGGAGGGAGCACTAGTGGAAGAAAAGAAAGTACCTGCATTGAGATTTAGAGGTTTTGATAACGCTTGGGAACAATGTAAGGTTAATTCGTTATTTGAACCTTTGACAGAGAGAAACGATGATTTACTTCCATATAGCAAAACTCTATCGGTAGCAACTATGACATATAAAGAAGTCGGAAATGGCGCTGCTGATAGCTCGCTTGCAAATTATAAAAGATTAAGACTTGGAGATGTTGCTTTTGAGGGACATACAAGCAAGGAATTTAGGTATGGAAGATTCGTACTAAATGACGCCGGAGATGGTATTATGTCCCCAAGATTTAGTGCTTTGCGTCCAATTTCAGAACTTCCAGTTCAGTTTTGGAAATATTATATTCACTATGAGCCAATAATGAAAAGGTCTCTTGTTAATTGCACAAAAGCCGGAACGATGATGAACGAATTGGTTGTTCCGGAGTTTCTGCAAGAGTCGTTGTTGGTTCCAAGTACAGATGAACAAGTACAAATTGGTAAATACTTCGCCAACCTCAACCACCTTATCATCCTTCATCAGCGTAAGTTAGAAATGCTGAAAAAAGTAAAAAAATCAATGCTGGAAAAAATGTTTCCAAAAAATGATGCAAAAGTTCCGGAAGTTAGATTTAGTGATTTTACTGACGCTTGGGAACAATGTAAGGTTAATTCGTTATTTGAACCTTTGACAGAGAGAAACGATGATTTACTTCCATATAGCAAAACTCTATCGGTAGCAACTATGACATATAAAGAAGTCGGAAATGGCGCTGCTGATAGCTCGCTTGCAAATTATAAAAGATTAAGACTTGGAGATGTTGCTTTTGAGGGACATACAAGCAAGGAATTTAGGTATGGAAGATTCGTACTAAATGACGCCGGAGATGGTATTATGTCCCCAAGATTTAGTGCTTTGCGTCCAATTTCAGAACTTCCAGTTCAGTTTTGGAAATATTATATTCACTATGAGCCAATAATGAAAAGGTCTCTTGTTAATTGCACAAAAGCCGGAACGATGATGAACGAATTGGTTGTTCCGGAGTTTCTGCAAGAGTCGTTGTTGGTTCCAAGTACAGATGAACAAGTACAAATTGGTAAATACTTCGCCAACCTCAACCACCTTATCATCCTTCATCAGCGTAAGCATTTTAGCATTGTAATGTTGAATACAATAATACAGATAATTGAAATTATATGCCTTTGTTGCTTTTCTTTATTCTATGGAGTAGATTATAATTATAAAATGGTTAGAAATTATTGCTGTCAGGAGGGCATGGGTGTGAAGTTTGAAAAAGAAGCAGATTTTGAGGAGGCCGTGATTGACTTATTGCTAAAATATGGTTGGAGCAATGGCAATGAGACGGGAAGTCGTGAGAAGAATGTCATTAAGTATCCAACAGAGGAAGATTTAATTCAAAATTGGGCGGACATTCTGTATAAGAATAATAGTGAGAGGTCAAGGCTCAATGGTGTGAAACTTAATAAAGATGAGATGCAACAAATTATTGATCAGATTAAGATAGCCACACCATATGCTATTAATGGAATCATTAAGGGCAAGAGTGTAACCATTAAGAGGACAAATGAAGAAGATAGAGAGAATTTTGGAAAAGAAATTAGTTTGAATATTTATGATCCCAAAAAGGTAAGAGCTGGGGAGAGTAGATATCAAGTTGTTCAACAGCCAAAGTTTAGTCGAAAACATTCAAAATTACAGGATCGGCGTGGGGATTTGATGCTGTTAATCAATGGAATGCCAGTAATTCACATTGAATTAAAGCGATCAGGTGGGAATGTTGAAGAGGCAAGGGGACAAATTTCAAAGTATTGTGAGGAAAATATATTTGAAGGTATTTTTTCACTGGTGCAAATCTTTGTGGCCATGACTCCAGAAGATGCTATTTATTTTGCAAATCCTAGTTCAGGAAAGGCAGTCAATCCAGATTTTTGTTTTCATTGGGCGGATATAGAAAATAATCAAATTAGAGATTGGCAAGAAGTGGTAAAACATTTATTGAGTATTCCTATGGCTCATGAGTTGATTGGTTGGTATACGATTGCAGATGACAATGATTGTGTGTTAAAGGTTATGCGAAGCTATCAATATTATGCAGTGCACAAAATTTATGAAAAAGACAAGAGAGCATGATTGGGATAGTAAGGATGGACAGGGGGGATATGTATGGCATACCACTGGTTCAGGAAAGACCATGACTTCATTTAAGGCAGCGGAGTTAATTGCGAGAGATAAATTGGCAGATAAAGTTGTCTTTTTGATGGACCGCATTGAGTTGGGCACACAGTCATTTCGAGAGTACACGGCATTTGCAGATGAAGATATTGTGCAAGAGACAGGAAACTCAGGAGTTTTATTGTCGAAGATGAAGGGAAATCATCCAAAGGACTTGTTGATTGTGAGCTCAATTCAAAAAATGGATAGAGTGAGCGAGGATGCAGTGAGCTTACGAAGGGAAAAAGAATTAGAGGAAATCCGAAAAAAGAGATTAGTTTTTATTTTTGATGAATGTCATCGAACGACAAACGGAGATATGTTTGCCAATATTCGCAAAGCATTTCCTAGGGCATTACTCTTTGGCTTTACGGGAACACCAATATTTGATGAGAATGCAAAGAGTTCCCTTTCGACAGCAGATATTTTTGGAGATAATCTCCATACCTATACCATTGCAGATGGCATTCGAGATGAAAATGTATTGGGATTTGATCCGACAATGGTAAAAATTTATGCAGATGAGGACTTAAAAGAGGAATTGGCAAAGGATGAGTGCAAGGCTAAAGACATGAATGAGATTCGCACTAATCCAAAAAAACTAGAAGTCTATCAAAAGTATCAAAATATGTCAGAGGTGGATATTGAAGCTAAGCTTCCCAAAGGGCAGTATGACAGCGATAACTATAGAGATGGGGTAATCAAGGACATCAAAGATCATTGGGATAGATTGAGCTTTGGTGGAAAATTTCATGCTATTTTTGCAACCAGCAGTATTCCCGCAGCCATTGACTACTATAGGCGATTTCGAAGACAATGGCCAGAGCTTAAAGTGACGAGTCTTTTTGATAAGAATCTTGATGATACAAAGGGCGAGCAGTCCATGGATAAGGAAAGAGGTCTTGTTGAGATTTTGGAAGATTATCAACACCAATTTGGCCTAGATTTTGATATTGCAAGATGGCCAGAGTTTAAAAAGGATGTGACCAGACGACTGGCCCACAAGGAAAATTATTCTCAAGTAGAAAAAGAAAAGCAATTAGATTTATTGATTGTTGTCGATCAGTTGCTCACAGGGTTTGATTCAAAGTTTGTCAATACGCTCTATTTGGATAAGCTATTAGATTATCAAAATCTTATTCAGGCATTTTCTAGGACAAATCGAATTTATAATCGAAATGAAAAGCCCTTTGGTATTATTCGCTACTATCGAAGTCCGCATACAATGAAGAAAAATATGGATGATGCGTTTGCATTGTTTGCTAGGAAGAGGGAAGATGGCATTTTTGCCAATAAACTACCGTCCAATGTAGAGAATATGAATCAGATTTTTGAGCAAATTCAGGACATCTTTGTGGCAAATGGAATTTTGGATATGTCAAGGCTTCCAGAGGATGAGAGCACACAGGCAAGGATTGCTCAATTGACAAGAAAGTTTCAAGAAAGTTATACTTCGGCAAGATTGCAAGGTTTTGATTGGAATAAAGTCATTGTTTCTGATGAGATTGGAAAAGGTGATATTGAGGTTAAGGTGACAGAGAAAGAGTATCTGACACTGTTGATGCGTTGCAATGAGATGGCAAAGCGGGGAAAAGAAAGAAATCGTGCGGGAGCCTTTGCCTATGATATTGGTGTGAATTTATCCGCCATTCAGAACGAAAAAATTACGGCTGAGTATCTGGATAGGAAATTTAAAATCTGGACGGATTATCGAAATGGAAAAAATCCAATCAAGGAAAGGGAGGAAGAGCTTCTCAAGGAGCTAGAGAAGAATTTATCTACCTTGTCGGAGGATGATCAAAACTTAGCTAGAGAAATTATTCGCGATATTGAGACAGGAAGGTTAGAAGTTGAAGAAGGAAAGACTTTTCGAGATTATATTGCGAGCTACGGCGAAAGTAGGAAAAATAGAGAAATTCGAGATCCGGTAGAGAAGTTGGGTGTGGATGAAGAAAAACTTAGAGATTTGGTAATGAATAAGCCAAAATATTATAAAGAAGGGGGACGAGCAATTGCATTGGAAAACAGTATTGATGATAAACTGGCAAGAATATATTATCAGAGAGTACACCATAGGGAAGATACGAACTTGCAGGTAATTCGTTATGCAAAAAAGGTATTAAAGGAATTTATTATGTACGATCAGCCCATTCCATTTGGCGAGGAGGAAGAAAAATAAAGAAATTGCTCTGTCAGTGTGTGGGATGGAGGAGTATGGATAAGAAGACCGATTTATTTTTGGACTACTATGAACAGTGGATAAAGATTTATAAAGAGGGAGCAATTCGTGAGATTACAATGGAAAGTATCGAATGACACAGCAGTGGATTGCTCGCCTTATTCCAGATGTAAAGGTTTGTGAGATGACAAGGATCGTCTATCAGCAACTGATCAATGACTATGCAAAGTTTCACGAGCGTCAGACGACAATGGACTTTCACCATCAGGTGAAGGGAGCAATTTTGGACGCATTGGATGATGGTCTCATTGAGAGAGATCCGACAAGAAAGGTGATTATCAAGGGGAAAGAGCCGAGAAAGAAGAAGAAAAAATTCTTAAATCAATTTGAGTTGCACAAATTGCTGGAGAGTTTAAAGCTTGGCGACAAGGTGAACTGGGATTATTTTATTTTGTTGGTGGCCAAAACAGGAATGCGTTTTTCAGAGGCACTGGCACTGACACCAAGTGATTTTGACTTTGCCCATCAGACAGTGGAGATTTCAAAGACTTGGGACTATAAGTCTAATAGAGGATTTATGCCGACGAAAAATAAGTCTTCTATGCGAAAAATCCAAATTGATTGGCAGACCGTGATGCAATTTTCTGGGCTCTTGAAGGATAGGCCAAGGGATAAACCATTTTTTATTCCGACAAAAAAGGACGGTAGCTATATTCCGATCTATAATGCTACCGTCAATACCATCTTGGAAAGATACTGCAAAAAGCTTGGTATACCAGAGATTTCCATTCATGGGCTGAGACATACCCATGCCTCTATTTTGTTGTTTGCAGGTGTCTCCATTGGAAGTGTGGCGAGGCGATTGGGACATGCCAGCATGAATACAACGCAAAAGACTTATTTACATATTATTCACGAGTTGGAAAATCAAGATATTGATTTAGTGATGCGATCTTTGGCAAACTTGTTGTAGGAATGAAAATATCATCAGTAATCGTCGTAACAAATAGATAATGTGATAACGCACTGGCAGAGATAAAATTGTGAAAGAGATATAAAATAAATCTAAACTCCATTGACAACTAGCACTCATTGTGATAGAGTGCTAATGTATCGATAAATAATGGAGGATAAGATGTGGAGAAAAAGCCAAGAGATCCACGCAAGATGTTTGCGTACTACTATATCATTGCCTTAGTGATTGTGATGGTCTTTAATTTCCTTGCCATTCCTTTTTTAAAGGAGAGACAGGTGAAACTGGTCGACTATGGAACATTTATGACCATGACGGACAATCACCAGATTGGCAAAGTGGATATTCAAAGCAATCAGATTGTATTTCAAGACAAAGATGGGAAACAATTGTATAAGACAGGAATTGTGGCGGATGATAAGCTTACAGAAAGGCTTCACGCGGCAGGAGTCCAATTTTCCAGTGAGATTATTCGAAAGGAATCACCGCTTCTAAATTTCTTTTGGACATGGTTAGTCCCTATGATGATCTTTTACTGGTTGTGGAGTAGATTGAACAAAAGAATCAACAATAAGTCCAACGAGGATTCCATGAGCTTTGGCGGTTTTGGTGGTTTTGGCGGACTGGGCGGTTTTGGCGGAATGGGAAAATCCAATGCAAAAATTTATGTAAAGTCATCGGAGGGCATTAAGTTTAGTGATGTCGCTGGTGAGGATGAGGCAAAGGAAAATCTCACCGAGATTGTGGATTACCTGCACAATCCGACAAAATATAAAGAGATTGGTGCATCAATGCCAAAGGGAATTTTGCTTGTGGGACCACCGGGAACAGGTAAAACGATGCTGGCAAAGGCAGTAGCGGGTGAGGCGAATGTGCCCTTCTTTTCGATGTCAGGTTCAGAGTTTGTGGAGATGTTTGTTGGAATGGGTGCATCGAAAGTTAGAGATTTATTTCGTCAGGCAAAGGAAAAGGCTCCTTGTATTGTATTCATTGATGAAATTGACGCCATTGGAAAGAAAAGAGATGGTCAGATTGGTGGCAATGATGAGAGGGAGCAGACACTCAACCAATTGTTGACGGAGATGGATGGCTTTGAAGGAAATTCTGGAGTTATGATTTTGGCAGCAACAAACCGCCCTGAATCTCTTGATCCAGCATTGACTCGCCCGGGAAGATTTGATCGAAGAGTTCCCGTGGAGTTGCCAGATTTGCAGGGAAGGGAAGAGATTTTAAAGGTACATGCAAAGAAGGTCAAGGTGGGTTCAGATGTGGACTTTAAGGTGATTGCAAGAATGGCCTCCGGTGCTTCGGAGCAGAGCTTGCCAACATCGTCAATGAGGCGGCACTTCGAGCCGTTCGCGATGGTCGAAAGTTTGCTACACAGACCGATCTAGAGGAGAGTATTGAAGTTGTCATTGCAGGATATCAAAAGAAGAATTCCATTTTGACCGACAGCGAGAAGTGGAGAGTGAGCTACCATGAAGTGGGGCACGCCCTTGTGGCCGCAAAACAAAGTAATACGGCACCAGTACAAAAGATTACAATTATTCCAAGAACTTCAGGTGCACTGGGTTATACTTTGCAGGTGGAAGAGGGCAATCACTATTTGATGACAAAGAAGGAGCTTGAAAATCGCATTGCGACACTGACAGGCGGAAGGGCTGCGGAGGAAGTGGTCTTTGGTGATTCCTCCACCGGAGCGTCCAATGACATTGAGCAGGCAACAAAGCTGGCAAGGGCGATGATTACTCGCTATGGTATGAGCAAAGACTTTGATATGGTGGCCTTGGAGACAGTGAGCAATAAATACCTTGGTGGGGATACCTCTCTCGCAGCCGCAGAGTCAACGGCAGCGAAGATTGATGAGCAGGTCGTTGAACTTGTAAAAAAACAGCATGAAAAGGCAGCATCTATTCTTTTAGAAAATCGAGAGAAGCTAGAAGAAATTGCAAGATTTTTGTATGAAAAGGAAACCATTACAGGAGATGAGTTTATGCAGATCTTAAATGGTTAAGATAGGCAAGGGGAAATGGTAAAAAGGTGAAAGAAAATGAAGTTTTATTCGTATGAGTATTTGGTTGGTCAGGTACACGCCTTTAGTTGGCTAAAGGCTGTAGTTGCGGCGATTGTTTTGATTGGCGTAATTGTGGCTATTGTGCGTCATAACAAGGATCGCTATGAGACAAAGTATCGGGAGTTAATCATCCTTGGAATTATTGTTATTTTATTGATTGTGGGAACAACCTTCGGGGACTATCGCTCCTCGGTGGTTGTGCTTGACCAGAAGCAGGCGGCAATTCATTTTGTAGAAAATGCAGCTGAGCAGTTGGGAACAGACAAAGCCATATTTATATCAATACAGAAACTTCCGTTGATGGGGCAATTATTAAGGTTGACGATCATTTTTATCGAGTGATTAAAGGATCGGGAGATAAGTATCTCTTTGAAAAGCTTGACTTATATCAACCAGATGTAGAATTAGTGGAGGCAAAGTAATGGTGAATTTATCGTATATTCAGATTTTAATTAAGTTGGCATTGGGAATGCTTTCTTTAATTTTGGTAATCAATATTTCGGGAAAGGGCAATCTTGCACCGACTTCTGCGGCTGATCAAATACAAAATTATGTGCTCGGTGGAATAATTGGCGGTGTTATCTATAATCCAGCGATTACGATATTGCAATTTTTTATTATTTTATTGATATGGTTTTTGTTGGTTATCGGTTTAAAGTGGCTAAAGACAAATAATAATACCGTGAAGAAGTATCTCGACGGAGAGGCCGTGACTTTGATTAAAAATGGAAAACTTGATGTCGAGGCTTGCCGAAAAGCGGGATATAGTGGACATGATATTTCCTTTAAGTTGAGAAGTCAAGGAGTTTATACCATTAGTAAAGTCAAGAGAGCTGATCTTGAGCAGAATGGTCAATTGATTATTGTTTTGTATGGCGAAGAAAATCCAAAGTATCCATTAATTACCGATGGCGTTATTCGCATTCCGACATTGGAATCATTAGATAAGGATGAGAAGTGGCTCCTTGAGAAATTAAGGGAGCAAGGATGTAATGATGTGGGAGATGTCTTCCTTGCTGAGTATGAAAAGGGCAAGGTGAATATTATTCGCTATAATTAGTTAAATATTTGGGACAGAAGGACTAGAAAAGTTTTAGGCGGAGGAAATTTCCTCCGCCTATTTTGAGCAATTTATTGGTTTAAATCATGTGTGACTTGTAAAGTATTTGTTTGTCTTGAGATTAGTAATTCTCAGCTCTTACCTCAAAGAATGCCTGTGGATGATGGCAAACAGGGCAAACCTCTGGAGCCTCTGTACCAACTACGATGTGACCACAGTTGCGGCACTCCCAGATCGTAACGCCGGCCTTCTTAAATACTTCAAGATCCTCAATGTTTTGTAAGAGCTTTCTGTATCTTTCTTCGTGCATCTTCTCGATGGCTGCAACGCCTGCGAATTGATCTGCGAGCTCATCAAATCCTTCTTCTCTTGCGTCCTTTTCCATCTGAACATACATATCGGTCCACTCGAAGTTCTCACCTTCAGCAGCAGCTTTTAAGTTATCTGCTGTGTTGTTGCTCACGCCATTGAGTGCCTTGAACCACAACTTTGCGTGCTCTCTCTCGTTTGCGGCAGTGTGTAAAAAGATCTCAGCAATCTGCTCGTAACCATTCTTCTTTGCAACAGATGCAAAGTAAGTATACTTATTGGTTGCCTGTGACTCGCCAGCAAATGCAGCCTGAAGGTTCTTCTCTGTCTTTGTACCTGCGTACTTATTTTTTGGAGCACCATCTTCCTTTACTTCTTCAAAACAATTGGTCTTCTTGCAAAGAGGGCAAACTTCTGGAGCTGAGTCACCCTCATGGATGTAACCGCAAACTTTACATTTATACTTTGCCATAAAAATTTCCTCCTACTTTTTCTTTATAAGCTTTACATATTGAATTTTCCTTGAAACAATTAATATAATAGTATATAATCTAAGATAAATATAGCAATAAAGTTTTAAAATATAAAAAAATCGTATTTATAGGGGGAAGATAATGATAAACACTAGCACATTACAGGGAGATTCCAAGAGTATTCACTATAATACAAAGGATATTCCACTCTATATTCGTCATGAGAAGTTGTCGTATCGATTAAATTCCCAGACAATGCCACATTGGCATGAGGATATTGAACTTTTACAAATTATTCATGGAAATATGTGTTGTATGATTGACAATGAGAGAGTATTCTTACATGAGGGGGATTGTCTGATTATTACAGCTTTGCAAATGCATTATTGTTTTAATGATACAAAGGACGACTGTACCTACAATCGAATCTTGTTTCATCCAGAGTTATTGACAAGAAATAAGAAGATTGTCGATGAGGTCATTGATCCTGTTCTCTCAAGTGATCAAATCAAGTACTTTTATTTGATGGCGGGAGATACACACACAAAGCAAATCAATTCCTTAATTGAGCGAATGGTAGATATTCATGAGGAGGATAAGGTTTCTCAAGAGTTAGAGATTATTGGATATTTACATATTATATTTGCTCGGTTATTTAATGCAGATGATAGGATTCGCATGGTGGCTAAGACTAGGCTAGATCCAGACCTTCACGCACAGAGAGCGATGATTAGTTTTATTCATGAGCACTATGCGGAGAAGATTACACTTGAGGAAATTGCACTTTCTGGAAATGTCTGTCGGAGTAAATGCTGTTCTTTATTTAAGCAATTTATTCAAAAGACACCAATTCATTTTTTGAATTTATATCGATTGGAGGTGAGCAGAAATCTTTTGCGCAATACGACGGATACGGTATCGGCGATATCGCAATCCTGTGGTTTTGCCAATCAAAGTTATTTTAATAAGATGTTTTTAGAGGAATATGGGAGTACACCAGTGGAGTTTAGACAAAGAGAAAGGAATAGGAGTAAGGTATCCTAGAAGTAATCCATGAAAAAATTACTGGGACTAATCATAAAGGTAGTAGTAGCAGTTGTTGTGGCGATTTTTGCCATTATCAGTATTGTTGCTGGCAATATTGTAACCTTTGGTATGCATGACTATGCAAGAGAGGTAGATGTCATTATTGTTTTGGGGGCAGGGCTAACTTCGCATGGAAAGCCATCACCTGTATTTGCTGAGCGCATCAATCATGGCATTCGCTTATATCAAGAGGGATATGCCAAGAAGTTAATGTTTACAGGGGGATTTGGTGAGGGGAGTCATATGTCAGATTCACAATCGGCAAAAAATTATGCGATTGCTCACGGTGTCGCTGAGGAAGACATTTTGCTTGAGGAAAGATCAAAGATTACAGAGGAAAACCTGTATTATGCCCATCAAGTGATGCAGGAAGAGGAAATGCAGACGGCACTTTTAGTGAGTGATCCGCTCCATATGAAGCGAGCAGTGGCTATGGCTAAGGATCTGGGAATGGAGGTCTATTCATCTCCGACAAAGACGACTCGCTATGTTTCCCTGCGCACACAATTGCCATTTTTGGCAAAGGAGACGGTGTATTATATAGGATATTGTGTATTTCATTTTTTGGGAAGGGGAGCGGTGATACCGCTGAGTTATTGATATGGCCAAGTTAGTGAAGGAAAAAGATGTAAAGATAAAAATTAAGAGTGTAGTCAATGGAGAAGAAAATGAATGGAAAGGAGAGGGCGAGTATGCCAAAAGTGAGGGCATACATATGATTGCCTACAATGACTATACAGGAAATCGTGTGACAAAAAATGGCATGCACATCGATGTCGATAAATTATTTTTGCATCGTGTAGGTGGTGTGACCTCAGATATGCTCTTTGATGTGTTGGCAGATTCCATTGTTTCCTATCGCACTTTTTTGGTGAGCACAAATTTTTTGTTGCACACAAAATGCTATGAGGTTGATGAGGATGAGAATGGCCTTCGTGTGCATATTGAATATGTACTCCATGATGCCAGTGGTCAGACGGGTGGCGAATTGGAGGGCGTGCAAGATATTGAGATTCTTTATGTATAATCCTTAGATGTAGTTCGTATAAAAGAAAAGACCAGCCGCAGGAAAGTGGCTGGTCTTTTTGGTTCTTCTCTAAAATGTAACTACAAATTACAGAGAAGAAAGCTGTGAAAGAACCTTGAAAAAGCTTGGATATAACTTTTCAGCCATACCATTAAAGAGCTTTTGTAGGTCTTCTTGTGAGTAATCACTGATATCGGTTGGAGCAATGCTAGGAGCAGAAACATCTGCACCATCTGTGACATTAAAATGTAGGTTGATGCCATCGATACCACTGCTGCCCGTTGTGCTAGAGATATCGTTAAGGTTGAGTGCATACTCTGTTCCGCCATTGGCACCAGGACCAATAGTCAAGTTTGCACTTGTCTTTGCAACATTCTCTTCCTGAATGCTGTAGGATCCATAGGCAAGAAGGGCATCCTTTTTCGAAGTATCGACATCATAGCTAAACTTGATCGACTGGTGTTCTACATTTGCTGTCAAGTCACCTGTTACCTTATTGCCATCTTTTTTCACAGAATTAGAGATACCTTGATCCTTATCTGTGCTCACATAGTAAGCTGAAGTTGTAGTGTTGTCCGCCTGCTTAATTTCATAGACAAAATCAGAAACCTTCTCTGTACCGATGCGAATCTGCTTTACTTGATTTTTCTCTACAGCTACAGTCCAATGGAAACCATTGTCAGCCATTGTCTTTGAGGTAGAAGCTGCATTATCACGGATTTTCTTTGCCAGAGCTTGCAATGTCTTTGCTGGATCTTTTCCGTCATCGTCTGTGACACCAAGCTGTTGGTTGAGTTGCTGCAATGAACTTGCATTATAATTGTACTTTTTTAAGAAGTCAACGAGCTTTGTATCCTTTTCCAATGTGTCAGCAAGTGTATTTAATGTCTTTCGATTTCTTGCTGGGTTGGCTTAAAGCTGTAAGTATCACCAGTAAATTTGTCAGACAAATAGTCCTGGCTCACTTCCTTGTTCTTTTCAACAACAATCTTTGAGCCCTTGACGGCATTGGCGAAGATATCCATATATGGCTTCATCAGATCTTCGAATTCTTTCTCAGAGAGAGTACGATTGCCTTGGAGAGAGAAGTTGGTATCTTCATTGTAAAGGTTCTTGTACAGCTTATTGAGGTCAAAGGTGTAATACTTTTCGTCAGCTGCTGGGATGTAGAAACCAATCAAATTCTGGGATGCGTCAACGGTTGTTGTCATATCCAGTAGGTCTGAACCCATAAGATGTAGATTCATGCCCATCACGGCATTTTTTTCATCGCCCTTCATCTTCATTGTGATGGAAGAATCTTTTAGTGCAGAATTGAAAGAAGTGGCAGCGCTAGAGTTGCCAGTGACATCTGCGGTGATGGTGATGGTTTTATCTACAGTTTTTGCCGTGGCTGCAGATCCTATAAATTGACTGAGGAAGTCTGTCTTTTCCTTGAGTACTTGCTGATTATATTGCAAGAACTTTGAGTTTGCAGATCCTCCACCACCCATACCATTGAGTGCAAATGCTGTTCCGCCACCAATCACAACCACTGCTGCGGCAATACCAACACCAATAGCTACATTTTTTTTCATAAATAAACCCCCTTTATTATAAAACAAACAATTGTTCACTAGTTATTATAGCATAAGAGAGGGGGGATAATATATAAATTTTTGTTTAATTTTAAGGTAGAAAAAGTTAAAGAAATAGAGACTTTCGAACATTATCAATGTAAAATTCGAAAGTCTCTATTCATCAATTTTTAGATTACCGCTGTGATTGCTGCGATAAGACCAAAAATAATGCCAGGAGTGTTTGCAGCCGCCACAGGGTAGTCACGATTCTTCTTTGTGAGAGAATAAATTACCCAAATAGTACAGTTGACAGCAGCAGCTAGAGGCTGAATTGGTGTTCCCTTCATCCCATGTAAGTTGTTAATGATCTGTGGAACATAGGACACATACATAATCACAGATAGCAATGTTCCTATCCAACCCAAGATAGCAGATTGTTTTTCTGACATAAATACACCTCCTTGCATAAAATTGAACCTATTGGAACAGGGCTATTCTATCACAAGTCAGTGGAAAATATAAGAGAAAAGTTTGATTATTCCTCGGTTTTTTCATCAAAAATCTCCGCCATCGTTCTCCAACCAAGCACAGCACATTTGACACGAGCAGGCATGTGTGAGATATCTTTGAGAGCACCCGCTTCATCGAGCTCTTCAATTTCTTCTTCTGTGGCGGTGCCCTTGATCATACGCATAAACATATCAAAGAGGCGAAGAGCCTCTTCTTTGGTTTGACCAATGATCAGGTCAAGCATAATGTCCGCAGAAGCCTGGGAAATGGCACAGCCACTTCCAGTAAATCCACCATCGACAACGACATTATTTTCCACACGAAGGCTTAAGACAATGTCATCCCCACAGGAAGGATTTACGCCTTCGAGGGAGAAGTTTGCTCCCTCGATGGCTTTTTTATGTAAGGGACGGATATTGTGGTCCGTCAAAATTTCGTTATAAAAATTATTCGCCATAGCCCATCCTCTTTCTCAATGTGATTACTGATTCAACAAATCTACGAGCTTCTGCCTCGGTGTTATAGTAGGCAAAACTTGCACGTGCACTGGACATAATGCCAAGGTGAGTGAGGAGTGGCTGTGCACAGTGATGACCTGCACGAATGGCGATATCATCAGAACTTAAAATCTCAGAGATATCATGTGGGTGAACGCCGTCTACAGTAAAGCTAATAATGCCATGATGCTCACTAGGGTCTTTTGAACCAAGGATATGAACATAAGGATATTTTTGTAATTTTTCCATCACTATTTTAGTGAGCATATCTTCGCGCTGCATAATGGTTTCAAATCCGACATTTTCCATAAAGTCAATGGCAGCAGAAAGTCCCCTTGCACCTCCGGCATTGACGGTTCCTGCTTCAAATTTATGAGGTACCTCGGCAAATGTTGCCTTTTCCTTAGAAACCGTCTCGATCATTTCTCCGCCATAGAGAAATGGTGGCATCTTGTCAAGAAGTTCCATCTTTCCATAGAGTACACCAATGCCCATTGGAGCAAACATCTTATGTCCAGAGAAGACAAAAAAAGTCAGCGTCAATGTCAGAGACATTGACTGGCATATGTGGAATGCTTTGTGAGCCATCAACCACAATGACAGCTCCCTGCTCATGGGCAATCTTTGCAAATTCCTTGACCGGATTTTCTCTGCCCAAAACATTGGAAACTTGAGTGATGGCAACAAGCTTTGTATTTGGTGTGAGTGCAGCACGAAAGGCATCAATGCTGATTTCTCCGTCATTTGCACACTCTAAAAAATTGACCTTCGCTTTGGTTACCTTTCCCACTTGTTGCCAAGGAAGGAAATTGGAGTGGTGCTCTGTGATGCCCACTAAAATTTCATCACCCTCCTTTAAAAAATGCATGCCGTAGCTGTAGGCAATGAGATTTAAACTCTCCGAAGCATTGCGGGTAAATACAATTTCCTCTGCCTTTGGTGCGTGAATAAACTTGGCAACCTTTGCTCTTGCCTCCTCATAAATTTCTGTGGAACGAATGCTCAAATCATAGAGACCACGCATAGGATTGGCATTGTCGTGTTCGTAGTATTTGGCCACAGCGTCAATGACCGCCTGTGGCTTTTGTGATGTTGCACCATTATCTAAATAGGCTAGGGTTGAATTTTTAAGGAGAGGAAATGCATTGCGAAGTTCCTTTTCCTTACTGGTCAGATCAGTCCTCATCGGTATCGCCTCCAATATATTCTAAAACAGTATTTCTTGCCTGTACATCTTCAATTTTTTGTGCAATTTCTTCGATTCTTGCACGGGACATCAATTCATAGACTTCTTCTTGAGGAATTCCTCTTGATTTAATGTAGAATAATAAGTCTTCATTGAGGCGGCCCATGGTTGCACCGTGATTTCCCTCGACATCTTCTTCATCACACAAAATCACAGGAAGGCTCTTATTGACAACGCCATCGTCAATCATCAAAACATCTTCTTTTTCTGTGCCGACAGATTTGGACGCACCGCGCTGTAAGTCGATGGTTCCACGAAAGACTTTTTCGCTCTGATCACGCAATACACCATTGACTTGAATGTCACAACTAGAGGCAATGCCCTTGTGCTCAACGACATAGTTGATATCTAATTTTTGGCTATTCTTTAAGGTGTAACCAAGGCTGGCATCAAAATTAGCACCTTCGCCAGCAAGAATGACCTTACATCCATCAAAGGATTTTTCGCCATTTAAGATAAGCTGAATTAAGTGTAAATCTGCGTGTTCAGAAAGATCCGCACCAAAATCATTGATAAAGGTAATCTTTTGATCAATTCTTTGCATTTGTACAAGTTTAATTTTGGCTCCCTTTTTTGCACGAATTTTAGTTTGAACCGCAAGAAATTGTGCATTCTCCGTTGCTGTGTAGTCCATAATCAAAGTTGCCTGTGTATTTTCTTCTGCCAGCAATTCAATCGCTACAGCACTTTGTGTAGGTTCAGCAACGAAGGAGAGGCGAAGGGGATCATTGGCCTTTGTTTCCTTAGAAAGGACGAAGGCGTGAGTGGTGATATTGCGACTTTCCATCCAATCTTTAAATTCTGCACCTGCACCAGTGGCGATATCAGAAAGAGAAGAGGAATGATTATAAGAAAATTCCTCAGGGCACACAATATCGACTTTGGTGCTTTCAACCTCATCGGGGCAATTTACTCGCCCCTCATTTATTTTTAATCTATGCCAAGTAATCGAAGGCAGGCGATTAATTATTATTTCTTTGTTTTCCATCATCATTTCCTCCCTTTAACCAATACTTCCAATCATTTCTAGACGAATGAGATTATTCATCTCTACGGCATACTCTAGTGGAAGTTCCTTCGATACATTGTCAGCAAAACCGCTGACAATCATTGCTCTAGCTTCTTCCTCCGACATACCTCGACTCATCAAGTAAAATACAGAGTCATCAGAAATCTTACCAATCTTGGCCTCGTGACCGATGTCAGAATTGGCATTTCGAATGTCCATTGCAGGAATGGTATCGGAGCGAGAGATGTTGTCGACCATCAGAGATTGGCAAGAAACGGCGGCCTTACTTTCGCTGGCATCCTTTGCAACAACAACAGAGCTTCGGAATGTGGAGATACCACCACCTTTTGAAATGGAGCGAGTATTGATAAATGAGCTAGTTTTTGGTGCATTGTGTACAACCTTTGCACCTGTATCTAGGTTTTGTCCCTTACCTGCAAAGGTAACACCTGTAAATTCCATGGAAGAACGCTCACCATTTAAAATGGTCATTGGATAGAGATAGGAGACATGGGAACCAAAGGATCCAGAGACCCATTCCATCTTTGCCCCTTCTTCTACACGAGCACGCTTCGTATTTAAGTTATACATATTCTTTGACCAATTCTCGATGGTGGAGTAGCGAAGTCTTGCACCCTTTCTCACATAGAGCTCCACACAGCCGGCATGAAGGTTGGCAACATTGTATTTTGGAGCAGAACAGCCTTCGATAAAGTGAAGGTCTGCACCCTCGTCGACAATAATGAGGGTGTGTTCAAATTGGCCAGCACCTGCGGCATTGAGGCGGAAATAGGACTGAAGGGGAACTTCGACTTTTACGCCCTTTGGCACATAGACAAAGGAACCTCCAGACCAAACCGCACCGTGAAGAGCAGCAAATTTGTGATCTGTCGGTGGAACAAGCTTCATAAAGTGTTCCTTGACCATATCCGCATAAGGACCAGTGAGTGCTGTCTCCATATCGGTGTAGACAACACCCATGGCTGCCACTTCTTCTTGCAGACTGTGATAGACAACCTCAGAATCGTATTGGGCACCGACACCTGCAAGAGAAGTCTTTTCAGCCTGTGGGATGCCGAGCTTTTCAAAGGTATCCTTGATGTCTTCTGGCACTTCCTCCCACTTGCCCTTCATATCTGTGTTGGCACGGACATAGGTGACAATTTCGTCCATATTTAAGTCGGTGATATCTGGACCCCAGTCAGGAATGGCAATCTCATTGTACAACTTTAATGACTTTAGACGAAACTCTCTCATCCAATCGGGGTCATGTTTTTCCTTTGAAATTTGTTCAATAATTTCGGGTGTCAAACCGCCACTGACACGATAACTGTCTTTCTCTTCGTATCGAAAGTCATATATACTGCGGTTGACATCATCGACAAATGTTTTTTCTTTCATGTCATCACCCCCTAGTTGTTTTCAAGGTATTTCTCAAAGCCATTTTCATTGATGTCGGCAATCATGGAGGCATCTCCAGAAGCAATAATATTGCCACCTGCAAGGACATGGGTGCGGTCGACATTGAGTGATTCGAGAATTCTTGTGCTGTGGGTGATAATAATTAAAGTTCCCTTCACTTCTTCTTGATAGATGCGAACGCCCTCAGATACAATGCGAACGGCATCGACATCAAGACCAGAGTCCGTCTCATCGAGAATAGCCAACTTTGGCTTTAACATTAAAAGCTGGAAGATTTCTGCCTTTTTTTTCTCACCACCAGAAAAACCAACATTGAGGTCACGGCTTGCATAGGAAGGATCCATAGAGAGGAGCTTTAAAATTCTTTCCGATTCCTTCTTATAGGCTAAAAGTCGCATTCTTTGACCGGTTACAGCTTCAAGTGCTCCTCTTGTAAAGTTTCCGAGAGAGATTCCTGGAACTTCAATTGGATTTTGGAAGGACAAAAAGATCCCTGCCTTTGCACGCTTGTCGGTGGAGTCATGGGTGATGTCCTTGCCATCAAAAAAGATCTTTCCATCAGTAATTTCATAGTGTGGGTTTCCCATAATGGCATTTCCAAGGGTTGATTTACCTGCACCATTTGGTCCCATTAAGACATGAGTCTCACCTGCACCCACGCTCAAATTTAAGTTATGTAATATCGGTTTTTCTGTGACACGAACCGATAAATTTTGAATGTTTAATAATTCGTTACTCATCATTTCCTCCTGAAATAAAAAAATTTCCTCTGATAATATTAGATTATATATTGATTGTGTAAAATTTACAAGTACAAAACTATACTAAATCAGTAGGGATTAAAAAATAGTATACATAATCGAGATTGTATTATATCATTGATAGATAAGCTTGAGTAGTATATTATAAAAGAAATGTAGGAAAACACAGGATTGTTCTGTAGAAAATGCAGAAGTGAGGTATGAATGTTAAACAGCACAGAAAAGTTTCAGGGATATAATCTAATTATGGTCTACAATAAGGATCGAACGAAACTTCTGTTTTGTAAGCGAAAAAAAGATCCCTATCAAGGTCTCTATAATTTTGTTGGTGGCAAAATTGGCGAAGGGGAAGATGGATTTCAGGCGGCTTACCGAGAACTTTTTGAGGAGACGGGACTGGGCAGAGACGATATTGAGCTCTATCATATGATGAATTTTTTATATCACAATCAGCAATGTTATGTGGAAGTCTATGCAGGAGTCTTAAGGGAGGACAGCATTCGGTTAGTGGAAGAAAAAAATCCCTTGATTTGGTTTAATGAGGATCAAGATTTCTTTGACTGTAAGCGCTTTGCAGGCGAAGGAAATATTGGGCATATGGTGGAGCAAGTGAGACGATATGGCATGGGTTCACAGAGACAAAGGGGCATATGCTTGGGGGTTGACAGCTGTAAGGACGGATGGGTTGTAGCCTATATAGAAGATAAAAACTTTATTGTAGAAAAATATAACACCATTCAAGAGGTGGTGACAAGGTATCATAATTTTGAAGAATTATTTATTGATATGGCTGTGGGACTTCCAGAAAGCAGTAGAGATATTCGACCAGATAGTTTTGCGAGAAGGTTGATTCAAGGAAGGGCAACGGCTATTTTTGCTGTGCCCTGTCGTCAGGCCGTGTATATGGACACAGAAGAGGAGATGATTGAGGAGAATATTGCCTGTCTTGGAAAGGGATTGGGAAGACAGATTACAGCCATTATACCTAAAATGCGAGAGGTTGATGAATTTATTCAATCTTATCCAGAGTTTAAGTCGCTATTAAAAGAAAGCAGTCCAGAAGTTTGCTATGCTAGGCTACTTGGTGAGACGGTGATGACAAGCAAAACAAAGCTTGAGGGACTGGTGGAGCGAGTGGAAATTTTAAAGCCATATATTGATGGATTTAGCATTGAATTAGTGAAAACGGCAGCAGAAAAATTACAATGTCACACGGCAAATATTATTGATGCGGCCTGCTTAGCGGTTACTGCCAATATGGCCGCATTGGGAGAAGTCGAAGTGATTCCAGAAAGACCGATGAAGGACAAAAGAGGAATTCCTATGCGAATGATGATTCCCAAGATGAACCAAGATTAAATAAAATACTCGATGGTGCGATCGGGTGTGACAAAGGTATCGGTGTTGTAGATAATAATGGCCTCTCTTCTTGCCATTTCACCGAGGGAGTAAATTTCTTTATTGGTGCGATTAAAATACTTTTGTGGGACAATGGTATTGTAGGCAAAGGGATGGTTTTGGTCGAGCAAAATATCCCTTTCGGGAAAGGCATCTGTGTGAAAATAGGGATCAAAGACATGGATGCCTTTTTCACTGCTGCCAGTTAAAAGTACATAGTGTTCCACATCGTAGTAAAGCCTTGGAATTACCACGCCACCTCGAGAAAGGGCATCGTTGATTCGGCTAGTTGAGCCAATAAACACGGATTCCTGTGTGAGATATTCAGAGCGAATGGGGAGTTGTCCGACGGCACCAAAGCCATTGATCCAATTGCTCAAAAACATCATGGCGATTCGAGAAGTTCCACTTTTTCCTGCACCCTCGGTGGAGTAGCTGTCAAGGGAGTAGAGCATAATATTTCGAATTAGTTCTGGAGAGATTTGTTCTCGCTCAAATAAAAATTTAATCGCATTGAGCATTGAGGTTGGACCGCAGTCGTATTCTGAAATTTGATAGTGTAGAGGGCTTTTCATAGGTATGTTGTTTACTCCTTTGATAAATAATGTCTTGTGCAACTGTTGCTGCAAGAAATAGTTCGTTGATGTCGGTATATTCCTTTGTGCTGTGACAATGATTCATTGCTGTGGCGAGAACAAGTCCTTCGATGCCGTGGAGGGCAAAGAAATTATTGTCGCTTCCACCAAATGTACTTGTCATAGAATAGGGCAGGTCATTTTTTTGGCAAATCTTTTGAAAGCGGGTGACAACAGGACTTTGCTCACTGGTTTTATAGGCAATAATGTTGTCTGTGCTTGAGAAGTCACAGCTAGCACCAAAGTGATCTGCCGCTGTTTGGCAGGCGGATTGAATGAGATTTCGCTGTTCATGGGCGTGCTCATCACTGTATGAGCGAATTTCTCCAGAAAAAGTACATTGTGCAGGGACAGTATTGATGGTTGTTCCACCTGAAATGGTGCCGATATTTACGGTGACATCGTCCACTTTTCCACAGCGAATAGAGGAAATGGCCTCGGCCGCAGCCTTGATGGAGTGAATTCCTTCTTCAGGGGCAAATCCTGCATGAGCGGCTCTGCCCAAAAATTTTGCAGTAAAAGAAATAATGGTTGGAGCTTGATTGGCCGCAGAGCCAACCTTTCCGGTCAAATCAAAGACATAACATTCCTTTGATGCAATCAAAGAAGAGTCAAATTCGCGAATACCTCTACAAAATGGTTCTTCGGCCACAGAAAAAATGAGTTCAATGGGGCGATGGGAGAGAGAGTCTTCTTTGACAGAGCGAATGGCTTCAATGACAGAAGCTACACCTGCAAAATCATCGGCACCAAGAACAGTCGAGCCGTCGCTGTGAATGAGCCCACTTTCTTCGACAATGGCTTTTTTATTACACGAAGGCTCGACAGTATCCATATGTGTGGACAAAAGAATAGGGGAAAGTGCAATATTGCCTGGAATTTTGGCATAGAGATTTCCTGTATTTCCTCCGATTTTTTTGCCAGCTTGATCTTCTATTGGTGTGATACCAAGCTCTTTTAGCACCTTAGTGATGTAGTCGCAAACTGTACGCTCCCCAAAGGAAGGACTGTCAATGGAAACAAGTTCGCAAAAGGTTTGTAATAGTCTTTTTTTATTTAGCATAAATTCACCTCACAAGTCGATATTTATTAGTTATAAAACTGTAAAAAATCTGTAATTACATTATACATTGATAGTGTTATAATAGATATTATAATCTATTTAGAAAAAAACGAAAGGGATTGATGAGAAATGATGAAGAAGATTGGAATTGCAGTAGTTTCAGGTCTTTTGATGATGGCAACCGCTCTGCCAACATTTGCAGCCAGTGGAGCTTGGCAACATGACCATAGAGGTTGGCGCTGGGAAAACACAAACAAGTCCTATGCGACTAGTCAATGGATTGAGGATAAGGGCGTTTGGTACTATCTTGATCAAGATGGATACATGGTAGCCAATAGCTGGAAAGAGGTCAATGGCTCTTGGTACTACTTCCTTGGCAGCGGTGCGATGGCAAGCAATCAGTGGATACAGGACAAGTACTATATGGGTGCTTCAGGTGCAATGCTAAAGAGTACAGTGACTCCAGATGGCTATACAGTGGATGCAAATGGAGCTTGGAATGCGAGCGTTCCAAAGAAGAATGTGGCCTCAACACCAAGTGGAAATTCGCAAGCAGGACCTGGAAGCAGCAAAAATACAACCAGTGCAGCAGCATCAAGCAGTGCATCTACAACAGCTGCAGCATCAAATACAGGTTCAAAGAAGCCATCCCACGCATATAAGATGAACTTTGAGGGAACCTATATCTTTAAGTCATCAAAGCAACTGGATGAGAGCAAGACTCCACTTCGCCTAGAGAGTGGAAAGAAGACCATGGTAGTTTCCGCAGGCGAGGACGGAGCACTTTCAGTGAACTATCCAACTGCAGGCACAAGCTTGAAGCTCATTAGCACAGGAAATAATACATTTAAGGTAGAAAATGATGATTCTACGGTATTTCGCTTTGTCGGTGCAGGTGTGTATGTGACAAATCAAACAATATGGAGTTTGGATACGCAAAGAGATAGCAAAAAGGATTAGAATTGCAAAGTAGAGGCTGATTTTTTGTCAGTCTCTATTTTTTAGATGAAAAATTAGTGGGCTTGTGATAAAATAAATGTATTGTGAAATCATAATCATAAGTAAAGGATGAGGCGAAGAATGATGGAAAAAAAATTTGATATTACAGCAATGGGGGAATTACTAATTGACTTTGCACCAGCAGGAAAATCTGACACAGGAATGAAGCTCTTTGAACAAAATCCAGGTGGTGCGCCAGCAAATATGCTTGCGGCAGCAAAGATGGTTGGATTGAATGTGGCCTTTATGGGAAAAGTGGGTGCGGATATGCATGGCATCTATTTGGAATCTGTACTAGAGGGGGCAGGTATTGATACAAGAGCATTGGTCATTGATGAGGGGTATTTTACCACAATGGCCTTTGTGACCTTGGCCGAGAATGGAGAGAGAAGATTTTCATTTGCAAGAAAACCAGGTGCAGATACCATGTTTAATGTGGGAGACATTGACAAGGACTTATTAAAGAACAGCAAGGTATTTCATGTGGGTTCTCTCTCCTTGACTGATGAGCCAGCAAGAAGTGCAACCTATGAGGCTGTGCGCTTTGCAAAGGAGCATGGAGTGACCATTTCCTATGACCCAAATTACAGAGATCCACTTTGGGAATCTGAGGAGACAGCAAAGGAATTGATGAAGAGCCTCGTCCCATTTGCAGATATGATGAAGATTTCTGACGAGGAGACAGACCTTTTGACCCCATATAAGGAGCCAGAGCAGGCAGCCAAGTATTTACTTTCTCAGGGCGTTCGTGTTGTCGGTGTGACACTTGGTGCCGAAGGTGTTTTGGTTGCTAGCAAGGATGGAATGACCATTGTGCCAGGATTTAAGTCCAATGTTGTCGACACCACAGGTGCAGGAGATTCGTTCTGGGGAAGCTTTGTTGCCAAGTTGATTGAGATGGATGTCAATTTAAATACTGTTAGCACAGAGCAATTAGTTGAAGCTGCAAGATTTGGAAATGCGGTGGCAAGTCTTTGTGTAGAAAAGCGTGGAGGAATCTCAGGAATTCCATCTCGCGAAGAGGTCGATGCACGTCTCAAGAGAGGATAGGATCAGAACAATTGATGGAAAAAGATATACAACATGCCGTCATTATGGCTGGAGGAAAGGGAACAAGACTTTCGGCCATAACAAAGGGCGAGATTCCAAAGCCCATGGTTCCCATTGAGGGAAAACCCCTGTTGGAATGGCAAATTGAACAGCTAAAGCGATATGGCATTTTTCGTATTACCATGGTGATTGGTCATCTCGGTCATAAGATTGAGGAATATTTTGGCGATGGTCGTGCATTTGGCGTGGCCATTGACTATATTGTTGAGGATAAGCCATTGGGAACGGCAGGTGCTTTGGGCTATGTCGGTGAGCGATTGATGAGTGAAGATTTTCTCCTTATCTTTGGCGATATTTCTTTGATATTGATATTCCAAGAATGGTTGATTTTCACCGAAATCATCATGCACAGGTGACACTCTTTGCTCATCCCAACGCTCATCCCTATGATTCCGATTTGATTGTCAGTGACCAGGATGGTCGAGTGATAAAATTTGACTCAAAAAATAATGTGCGCAATTATTGGTATAATAATTGTGTCAATGCGGGCTTGTATGTGATGAACAAAAGCTTTTGCAGGCATATTGTAGAGCCAAAAAAGATTGATCTTGAAAAGGAGATTTTGGCGGTGATGGCCGAGCAGGGTGAGCCAATTTATGCCTATATTTCTCCAGAGTATGTCAAAGATGTCGGCACAGTTGATCGCATTGAGGCGACAATGAAAGAACTTTCCAGTGGATTGATTCAAAAAAAGAATCTTGAAAATCCACAGCGTGCGATTTTTTTGGATCGAGATGGAACAATCAATCAATATTGTGGTTTCTTGGATCACATTGATGACTTTGTGCTTGAGAAAAATGTAATTTCGGCGATTCGAAGAATCAATCAATCGGGAATGATGGCCATTGTGGTGTCCAATCAACCTGTGGTGGCTCGTGGACAGTGCTCGATGGAAGATATAGAAAATATTCACAAGAAGATGAGCACCTTACTTGGAAAAGAAGGTGTGTATTTAGATGATGTTTTCTTTTGCCCACATCATCCAGATCGAGGCTTTGAGGGGGAAAATCTCCTCTATAAAGTTGATTGTGATTGCAGAAAGCCAAAGCCGGGAATGATTTTCGAGGCCGCTAAGAAGTGGAATCTTGACTTAGAAAATTCTTGGATGATTGGCGATAGCACCATTGATTTGGAAACAGGGCGACGAGGAGGGCTTCACACGGCACTTGTTCACACGGGACTGGCTGGAGAGGATGGCAAGTTTAGTAGAGCTTGTGAAATCGAGGGCAGGGATCTCCTTGAAGTTGTAGAAAAGATTATAAAAAAATAAAAATAGCAATGAAGAATAAAAAGTCACAACAATGTTTTTGTTGTGGCTTTTTTTGCGTTAAATCGAAAAAGTAATACAAATGTAACATCTACCGTATTTCGTTCCTTAAATACCGCAGTTCATCATTTCTAAATGAAACTGAATTAGAAATATGTTACATTAACCAAATAGAAAATGAAAAAGAAAATAGAACAAGGAGGCTAAAGAAATTTTAATGAAGAGTAAACAATATCTAGCAATGGCTCTTGCAATTGCAACAGCAACGCCACTGGTAGTTACCAATATAGTTCCATCCGTCATGGCTATGGCTGATGCAGGTCCAAATGCTGCAATGACAATTAGTGGAACAGACACAAATCTAGATAACCAGACAGTTGTGCAAGCAGGTTTTGCTGTTGTGAAAAAGACCGAAGCAAATACAGACAACACAAAGCTTATTGTAGAATTTGAACAGCCTATCACAGATGCTGTAAAAAGTACCATTGTGACAAAAATCTTAAGGGATGATAACACAAGTGCACATGGTCTTGCTGGAGGCGTAACGGTCACACCATCAAGATTTATTGGAAGTACAAATAACTGGAGGGGATTGGAAGTCGATATTACACCGTCACAGTATCATAACAATGAAATTGTTGCTGTAGAAGTTAAATCCACAGTGAATGGAACGGCATCAACAGGGGGAGGTACAACACGAGTGTCAAGAAGTTTTGCTGTGGGAGTGATTATTAATCAATTGGCAAGAAATAATTTAGCCATGCCATCTGCGGGAGCTTCAGAACTTACACTTTCGATGACAAAAAATAGTGATGTGAATACCCCAATTAATGTCAGTGATTATACTTATGAGTATGGATTTGGTCCAGCCAATGCGACAAATATCACTTATCGACCAGCAACTGTAGGAGCAGTCAGTGGAAGTGGCAGCAGTGCAACCGTGAAATTGGAATTGCCAAGTGGTGTGACTGTGCCATCAGGACAGCAAGTATTTTTAAGAATTGTAAGTAAGCATTCTAGTAGTAGCTATACAACGACGACATTGGGAGTTGTGCAGGCGTTTCAGATTGCCTATACATCTCACAGTGGATTTACAGCAGGATCAAATACTTTGACTGTAGTGGGAAACTATGATGACAACGCATATTCAACAAATTTTACACTTACAAGAAATGGACAAACGATCACTGTCCCAGCATCTAGTGTGACACGCAATGTTAGTGGAGGTCAGACTACATTTCAGATTCACTTAAATACGCCACTGACAGCAGGTGAAACTGTAGAATTAACAGGAACAGTATCAGGAGCATCAGCGAATGTCAGAGTAACATTGCCAACACAGGCGGCAAGTAGTGCTACTTTCAGCAATGACAGCAGCAAGGACAAGCACGGCAGCAAGTACAACAGCAAGAGCAACGACAGCAGCAAGTACAACAACAGCGGCAAGTACAACAACAGCAGCAAGTACAATAACAGCGGCAAGTACAACAACAGCAGCACAACAGCCAACACCATCAGCTACAACGCAGGTCGCACAGCCAACGCAGCCTACTACAACGCAGGTCGCACAGCCAACGCAGCCTGCAACAACGCAGGTGGATCAGACCACAGTGGCACAACAGCCAACGCAACCAACAGAGTCCCTAGTAGAGACGACAACACCAAATACGGTGGTTATTCCAACAAAACCAGCAGAGACAGCAACGCCAACGGATGCGAGAAGAAGAAGTAGTGGTGGTGGTTCTTCAAGCTCAGGCGGTTCAGGCTCGTCAACGAGAATATCAAGAGTTGTATCTCAACCAAGAACAGAAATAAGCACAGTAAATATGAGTGCGACAAATGGAGCAAAAGAGGAAGAAATTGCTACAAGTGCAATGACAGAAACAACAGCACCAGCACCATTTTCACAAGATTATAAGAAAAATGCAGGCATTACAGGTGGTGATTCTTCCACAAGAAAGGTTACAGCAACGCCGGTTGAAGAACGCAGCGAGGGAAGAAACAAAGGCAGCCGTGAAAGCAGACAGTGGAAATGCAGGCATTTCATCAGGAAAGAAAGTAACCTCAGCAAAGACATCAACGAAGAAAGTGCCAAAGACAGCAGATGTTGCACCATTAGCAACAAGCGCAACTGCGATTTTTACCTCTATTGTAGGTCTATTTACAGCAGGTAAGTTGAGAAAAAAGGAAGAAGATAAATAGAGCTGAATATAGAGAGTAGGAAGATAGATCAAATAAAAAGTAAGAATAAGGGAAGAGTTTTCAAATTATTGATTTGAGAACTCTTTTTTTTATTTTTAAAAATAAATTATCATGTTAAATCAGAAAAAGTAACACAAATGTAACATTTACCGTATTTCATTCCTTAAATACCGCAGTTCATGCAACTATATATCACATTGATAAATTTATGTTACATTACTATTATGTAACATAAATAGATGTATATTACATTAGTAACAAAAAAAGGAATAAGGAAGCTGAGGAAATTGTGATGAAAAAGAAGGGTAAACAATATCTAGCACTGGCTCTAACTGTGGCTGTTGCCACACCAGTAGTAGCAACGAATGTTATTCCAACAATAATAGTAATGGCTGCTCCAGGTCCCTATGCAACAGAAAGAGTTTCAGCTCCAGGGAAAGCAATTGATGGTCGGATTGCATTGGATGTGGGATTTGCAGTCGTGAAAAGCACAGAAATAAATGCAAACAATACAGAAATTACAGTTGAATTTGAACGAGAAATAAGTGATGCAGTAAAAAATACGATTAAAGCAGAGATTGTAAGAGATGATCAAACATCACAACATAAGTTAGAAGAGTTAGGAACACTAGTGCAAGCAGATAAGATGACAATGATTCCAGGATCATCGGGAAAGTGGAAGGGACTTAAGGTAAGAATTAATCCAAGAGATTATCATAATGATGAGCAAATTGGTATTAAAGTGCACTCTACGATATCTGGTGTGACAATGAAATTTGCCATTGGTATACCGATTAATCAACTTTCGGGAAAGGCCGTTGTAATGCCATCAGAGGGAGATTCTCAGCTTAAAATTTCAATACGAAATCCTATCAATAGCAGTCTGGATGATTATATTTATGAATATGGATTTGGGACATCAGGGGATAGTGTTGTATTTCAGCCAGCAACAGTGAGCAGTATTGCAGGATCGGGCAGTGGAGAGGCGACAATAACATTAGATTTGTCAAATAATGATCGGGTTCCAGCAGGAAAAAAAGCCTATATAAAAGTGATAAGTAAGTACTCAGATAATAGGTATCTAGCATCTACGATTGGTGATATACAGTCAGAAACACAGGCGACAACAACAACACAGGCGACAACAACAACGCAGGCGACAACAACAACACAGGCGACAACAACAACGCAGACGACAACAACAACACAGGCGACAACAACAACAACACAGGCGACAACAACAACACAGGCGACAACAACAACGCAGACAACAACAACGCAGACAACAACAACACAGGCGACAACAACAACGCAGGCGACAACGGCAACGCAGGCGACAACGGCAAGAGTAACACAACCGGCACAACCGACGCAGCCAACGACAACGCCAGTACCAACGCAGCCGATACAACCGACAACGACGCAACCAACACAGTCGACAACGGCAAGACCGGCACAGCCAACAACGACGCAACCAACACAGCCAACAACGACGCAACCAACACAGTCGACAACGGCAAGACCGACACAGCCAACGCCAACGCAACCGATGCAGCCGATAACGGCACAGCCAACGCAACCAACATTAACACTACCACCAACGCAGCCCGACAACGGCACAGCCAACGCAACCACCAACGCAGCCGACGCCAACGCAACCAACATTAACGCTACCACCAACGCAGTCGACAACGGTACCACCAACACAGCCGACAACGGCAAGACCGACACATCCAACGCCAACGCAACCAACGCCAACGCCAGTATCCACGCAACCAACACAACCGACAACGGCACAGCCAAGGCAACCGATGCAACCGCCGGTATCCACCCAAACACCAACACAACCGACAACGGCAGGGTTGACTCACCCGACAGAACCAATAGATCCGAGGGTTACCACAACCTTACCTAATAAACAGTGGCAACACCTACCGACGCAAGGAGGAGAACGACAGGTGGCGGGTCTTCGAATCCAGGAGGTTCCAGTACTTCAACAAGAAGATCAAGAGTTGTGCCTGAACCAAATACAGGATTGACAACAACAAATTTCACAAGGGTACCAGAGGAGGTGCCAACTGAACCAAAACAATTTGAAAAGTCATTAAAAACAGATGCAGACACCCTACTGGGAGATCCTGTCATTAGAAGAACAACGGCAGAACCCCCAAGTGAGCACAGTAGACCTAGGAAGACAGTGACAAATTTAGATACTGGAATCAGTCAAAGGGCAAGTTCTTCGACAAATAGGGGATATACAACAGAGAAGACAAAAGAGAAGACCAAAGAAAAGGAAAATAAAGTTGTGCCAAAGACAGCGGATGTTGCACCATTATCAACAAGTGCAACGGCAATTTTTACCTCTATTGTAGGTCTATTTACAGCAGGTAAGTTGAGAAAGAAAAAGCAAGGCGAAGAATAGAGCCAAGAAAAAGAAAGCGAAGATGCGAAAGGTGATCGCATCCTCGCTTTTGTTGTGATATTATTTTCAATTCCAATAGCATCTTCCACTTGCACCGCATGGGAGCACTAAATTTTTTTCTGTGACAGGAAGACCAATTTCTTCTGCCTCTACTGTGGCTCCTGCCTTTTTGCTTGCGACCTCTGTGGAGAGCATATAGGTGAGGACACCTGGCTGAAGTCCTGTAGTATAGGAATTAATTAAAAAGAAAAGCGGTGTATCACTCAACAGTTTTGAGCAAAGCTGAATTAGGGAGTAGATGGACTCTTCAATTTCCAAATTTCTCCCTTTGGGCCTCGACCATAGGAAGGAGGATCCATAATAATGGCATCATATTGATTGCCACGGCGAATTTCTCGCTCGACAAATTTGACACAGTCATCGACAAGCCAGCGAATAGGAGCACTCTCTAAACCAGAAGAAATTGCATTTTCCTTTGCCCATCCAACCATTCCTTTGCTTGCATCGACATGAGTTACTTGTGCACCTGCAGCGGCAGCAACAATCGTTGCACCACCAGTGTAGGCAAAGAGATTTAAAACTTTAATTTTACGACCTTTGTTGATGGCATCAGAAATAAGGAGAGAAGACCAATCCCAGTTGGTGGCCTGTTCAGGAAATACACCTGTGTGTTTAAAGCTAAATGGTTTTAAATTAAAGACAAGGTGTCTCTTCCCCTGTGCCACTTCCTTTGGCAAATCATAGCCAATGGTCCATTGCTTTGGAAGATTAAAAAATTCCCATTCTCCTCCACCCTTGGCACTTCTGTGATAATGTCCATTTTTGTGTGTCCAACTATAGTGGGTTTTTGGGGTATTCCAAATGACCTGTGGATCTGGTCTTACAAGAATATAATCCCCCCCAGCGTTCTAATTTTTCTCCACTTGAAGTGTCCAAAACTTCATAATCATTCCATTGATTGGCAACCCACATTTTGTTCATCCTTTCATTCTGTTTCTATTTCTATGTTGCATTGTAAATTTGTCATTATCATACCATCTTTATGTTGAGAAAGGAAGAGATTTGTTATATACTAAAAAGAATAATATGAAGTGACATTTGTATTTTAAAAAAGGAAATGAGGAGATTTTTGACATGAACGCACTGGAACAGCGCATCATAAAGGATGGGATTGTAAAGGAGGGAAATGTCCTAAAAGTGGATAGCTTTTTGAATCATCAAATGGATATTGAACTCTTTGAAGAGATGGCAAGAGAGTATCAGCAGAGGTTTGCTGGAAAGAAAGTGACAAAAATCTTGACGATTGAGGCATCGGGAATTGGAATTGCAGCAATTGTTGCACAGAAATTTGGCGTTCCAGTTGTTTTTGCAAAGAAGTCAGAATCTATCAATTTAGATGGAGAGATCTATACTGCACAGGTGGAGAGTTTTACTCATAAGTGCAAAAACCAGATTATTGTATCAAAGAAATTTTTAAAACCAGAAGACAGTGTATTGATTGTCGATGACTTTTTGGCCAATGGTTGTGCACTACAGGGGCTCATTCAGATTGTACAACAGGCGGGCGGGAGTGTTGCTGGCATTGGCATTGCGATTGAGAAGGGGTTTCAGCAAGGCGGTCGAATGATTCGAAATATGGGTTACCAATTGGAGTCCTTGGCCATTATTGAGAGCATGGATGCAGATAGGGTACGGTCGTATTTAGAGAGCAATAGATGCAGAAAGAAGTGGGAGGAAGAGGAAAGAGATGAAGTTGGCTATTGGAAATGACCACGCAGCAGTGGAAATGAAGAATGAAATAAAGGACTATTTAGAGAGCAAGGGAATTGAAGTTGTCAATGTTGGGACGGATACACATGACCGAGTTAATTATCCAGAAAGTGGCTACCGCGTGGCTAAGATGGTGGCTTCTGGTGAAGTTGATGGAGGTGTGCTAATTTGTGGAACAGGTGTGGGAATTAGCCTTGCAGCAAATAAGATTCCAGGAATTCGCTGTTGTGTATGCAGTGAACCATACACAGCAAGATTGAGCAAGCAGCATAACAATACAAATATTATTGCTTTTGGTGCCAGAGTGATTGGAATGGATATGGCGAAGATGATTGTAGATGAGTGGATAAATGCAGAGTTTGAAGGTGGCCGTCATGAGATGCGAGTTGCTATGATTACAGAGATTGAAAAGACGGGAAGTTTAAAGGCTGTGGACGGTCAGTAGTAAAATGGGGGCAAAAGCAATAACTTGTGCCTCCATTTTTGTTTTCTATAGAGGAGAAAGTGATGATAAAAAATAAAAAGAGATGGGGGATTTGCTCGGCAATTATCATTGCAGCAATCCTTGCCACAGGATGTAGGGAAAAAAAGACACAGGAATCGGCGGGCGTAATTGTGGGAACAAGTGGATCAGAGGCGACAGTGACAAAAAAGATGACGACAGCCCCAACGAGTGCATCGACTAGTGCACCATCAACGACAGCACAGGCCGTCACAGAAATTCAACTGCTGTAGCACAGAGCTCTGCGATGGCAACCACTGCAGCGAAGGAAACAACCAAAGTTGCATCAGAGACAGGTAAGATGGTCACTGGTGAACAGGAGAGTTCACAGAAGTTTGTTCCTGCGCAAGCACCTGAGGAGAAGACACCTTATTTTGTGATGGGGGATGCACAAAATTATCCGCTCTATCAAAGTGCAGATAAGAAAAGTAAGGTTATAGCGAATGTCCCTGTCTTTAGTGTCGTTCAGGTGACAACAGATACAAATGGAATGAAAAAGGTGCAATATCTTGACAAGACGGGATATATGACAAAGGAGAATATTAGTACACAAGTGCCAAAAGAAATCGAAAATATTGGAGAAGAAGCAGTGGCACAGACAAATAACGATGTAGCGATGAGGGAGGGGGCAAGTGAAGATGCGGCACAAATAACAACCGTGCCAAAGGATAGTCCTGTCCTTGTTTTAAAGAAGGTGGATGGCTATGCATTGGTCAACTATTTGGAGTATATTGGCTATGTTCCTGAGAGCAGTGTAAAAGCTATGCAAGAATAAAGAAGAGGGAGAAATGAAGAAAATCATGGCAAAAAAGAAATGGGCAATTCCTGCATTGGTTGTGGCATTTGCGATGGGGTATTTTTCGAGTGTGTATGCAGGGCAGTGGGTACAAGACGGCAGTAAATGGAAGTACAAGAATGATAATGGAAAATTTGTAACGAATGAATGGCAGCGTGGTGGAGATAATTTGTGGCGTTGGATTGGATCAGATGGTGTGATGGCCGCAAGCACTTGGGTGGACAATCGAAATTACTTTGTGGACGAAAAGGGCGTAATGGTGGCCAATAATTGGGTCAAGGCGACAGAAAATGGCAAGAGTTACTGGTACTACTTTAATTCCAAGGGAGAAAAACAAACTTCCATGTGGCGAAAAAATGGCGATTCTTGGTTTTATTTGGATGATGAGGGACGAGTGCAGACGGGATGGGTCGACGATGACCGATACTATTGTGATGAAAATGGTGCAATGGCAACGGGATGGAGAAAAATTGCACCAGCAGATAAAATTAAAGTCAAGAATGAACCTGGAGAGAGCGACGATGGCAAGCGTTGGCATTACTTTGGAAAAGATGGAAAAAAGTACCAGGCAAAGAGTGGAAGCAAACATTCGGAGTACAAAATTGATGGGGCGACCTATAGCTTTAATGAAGATGGATATATGGACACAGGTTGGGTCAATTTGAAAGAATCTTCCAATGCCAAAATTAAGGATTTTCGCTACTACAACAGCGATGGCACAATGAGAAAGGGATGGTATTCACTAAAGCCACCAACAGGAATTAAGGAGACTTATTTAAACAATGTCGAGTGGTTTTATTTTAACCGAGATGGAAAGCCAGAAAGTTCTGAGAGTGAAAGCCACCTAAGAAGCACTGGACTAAAGAAAATCAATGGTTTAACCTATATCTTTCGCAGTAATGGAACACCCGTCTATGGCTTACAGAGAGTCTACACAAGTGATGATAACTATGATGTCTATTACTTTGGCACTCAAGCACAGAGCAATGTGCAAAAGGGAAAGCAGGAAGTAAAGGAAGCTGGCGGTGCAACAGCAGAATACTATTTTGAAAACAATGGAAAAGGTTATACTGGAGTGCATGATGGGAAACTCTATTACAAGGGAAAATTGCAAGTGGCTGACAAGGCAAGTAAGTACATTGCTATTTCTATTCCACAGGGAAATGGAAGGGCAAACTATGTCATCAATTCAAATGGAAGAGTGAGCAAGAATACTACAGTGACAGACAACAATAAGGTAAAGTATAAGACTGATAAAAAGGGAATTTTAATTGAATATGATGGCTCAAAATCAGGAGTCAATGGAAGATTTGAAAGTCCTCAAGAACCTGATGTAATGGATTATTAAAGTCATACATTCAATTTATCAGTCAGTGCATGCTACTTTGCCATAGAATGGTGTTTGGGGAGAGAAAATATGGATAAATGGAAGAAAAAAATGGGCATACTCATGGGGCTTGGTTCTGGAATGGCCTATGGCGTTTATAGTACATTTGTTGGTGTGGCGGGGACAAAGTCGCCTTTAAGTATAGTACAAAATGCCCTTGTTGTAGCTATGGTTATTTGTGGTATCAATGATTTTTTGGCAGGTATTTTTTTGACGATATATAATGCGAAGCAAAAAAAGCTCAATCAAATGCCAGGGGCAGTGGGAAGCTTTGCGGGGAAAATGGTGATTTTAGCCTCTCTTTTGGGCGGACCCATTGCCAATGGTGCTTATCTATTAGGTATTGCCCTTGCCGGAGCTGCTGCCATTCCAATTTCGGCACTCAATGTGATATTTGGAACGATTTTTGCTCGTATATTTCTAAAGCAAAAACTCTCAAAGAGAGTGGGACTTGGAATGATGGGATGTGTCATCGGAGCAATGATTATTAATTTTTCAGGACAGATAGAGAGCAAAAGTTTTTTGCTCGGTGTGTTCTGTGCATTGATTGCAGCGATTTGTTGGGGACTGGAAGGAATGATTTCTAGTTTTGGTGGTTCCGTCTTAGACAGCGATATTGCCGTAAATATCAGAGAATTAGTCTCCGGAGGAACAATTATTATTATCCTCTTGCCATTACTTGGTGGTGGAAAATTATTTTTTTCTACTTTAGTGGCAGTTTCTCCAATGTTTTTTTTAGTGCTATCTGGTTTTAGTGCGGCGATTAGCTATTTGTTGTGGTATAAGGCCAATGCCAGCATTGGTTGTGCCATGGGAATGTCGCTAAATGTGACCTATGCACTGTGGGGCGTACTTCTTTCGGTGCTATTTTTGGGGACAAGTTTGACCTTGGGAATGATGGTCGGCTGTGTACTCATTGTGATAGGGGCTATGATTGTGTCAGCGGAAAGTTAAAAACAAATAAGAAAAAAACACTGGTTCTTGCGAGCCAGTGTTTTTTTATGGATGGAAAAGACTTTTTAGCAGGTGAAATGCATTGATTTTATTGAGATAGTTGATGATAGTGAAGATACTCAATGCAATCGTATACACTAAAATAATGATCATATGAAATCGATAGCTAATGGATAGATAGCCAATATATTCCCTGATTAAGGCATTGAGTGTAAAGTACCACTTTGTCTTTGAAATAATGCTACCGCAATCCCACTAGCTTTAGATGGTGGGTTAAGGTAGCAAAAAATAGATATTTGTGATACAATAACTAGCGTTATGGGAGTATGGAAATCAAAGAATAGACACAAATATTTATTACAGTATCATATTATTTTTGTATGTAAGTATAGAAAAAAGCTTTTAGTATCAAAAGAAATATCAGATGATATAAAACAATTTTCTTATGAGATATGCACAAAGAGTAATATAATCATAAATATATGGAAACAGACAAAGACCATATACACTATATGATAGAAACTGAGCCTACAATATCCATAAGTAAAGTGGTTAATCTAATTAAGAGCTATACAACATATCATATATGGAAAAAGCATACAGAATATCTTAAGAATCATTTTTGGAAAGAACATACATTTTGGACGGATGGATATTTTGCTTGTAGCGTAGGCAATGTTTCTGAAGAAATGTTAAAGCAATATATAGAAAATCAAGGGTAGAAAGGCGGGTAAGCTTAATGTTAAAGGCATATAGATATCGGATTTATCCAAACAAAGAGCAAGAAATACAGTTAGCAAAGACATTTGGCTGTTGTCGTTTTGTATATAATCAAACCCTTGCGTACAGAAAAGATGCTTATGAAAAAGAAAAAAAGTCTGTCAGTAAAACAGATTGTAATAATTATTGCAATAGAGAGCTGAAAAAAGCTTATGAATGGCTAAAAGAAGTAGATAAATTTGCTTTAACAAATGCAATTTATAATATGGATAGTGCTTATCAAAAAGTTTTTTTCAAAAGAACATGCAGGTTATCCAAAGTTTAAGAGTAAGCACAGTAATCGTAAATCATATACAACCAATTTTACAAATGGGAATATAACTGTAGATTTTGATAGAGGAAAAAAATAAAGCTGCCAAAAATTAAAAAGGGTAAAAATAAAAATTACATAGAAAATTTTTCAGGTCGGATAAAAAAACAGCAACGATATCTAAGGTACCAAGCGGCAAGTACTATGTGTCTGTTCTTGTAGAAACTGAACATAGTCCACTTGTAAAGACAAATGGACAAATAGGATTGGATTTAGGAATAAAAAGATTTATGTATCACATCAGATGGGAAGAAATATGAAAATCCGAAGACAATTAAAAAAATATGAGAAAAAAGCTTACAAAATTACAAAGACAATTAGCAAATAAAACAAAGGGGAGTAGGAACTATCAGAAAAAAAGGAAACAAATAGCACTATGCCATGAGAAAATAGCGAATACAAGAAAAGATTATCTGCATAAGATTTCAAGCGAAATTATAAACGAAAACCAAGTGATAGTTTCGGAAAAACTTACAGATAAAAAAATATGGTGAAAAAAATCATAATTTAGCGAAAAGCTATAAGCGATGTATCGTGGTATGAGCTGACAAGACAACTGGAATATAAGTCAAAATGGAATGGTAGAAATTATATTAAGATAGATACATTTTATGCAAGTAGCCAGCTATGTTTTAGTTGTGGATATAAAAATACAAATGTAAAAGATCTAAAAGTAAGAGATTGGATGTGTCCTTTCTGCAATACAAAACACGATAGAGATATCAATGCGGCAAAAAATATATTGGCAGAAGGATTAAGACAAGTAGTATAAGAAAAAACAATAGGGCAGGGACTGCCCGAATTAACGCCTGTGGAGATAGTAGGTTGCGAGGTCAGCGAAGCAGGAAGCCCATAGGCTTTAGACTATGGGTAGTTCACCGCTATGTTGTGGACTATTGGACGACACAGAATAAGCAATTATTTGTAACGGAAATTATGTGCGCACTGTAGGAAAATTCCTTCGCTGGAATAGCAATTTCAGTGGAGGGATTTTCTTCTATAATAATAATATTTTTTAGAAAAAAATAAAAAAACCGAAAAAAGCCCTTGTCAAGCACACTTGAGTGTGCTATCATAAACGAGCTGTGACATTGATAGCTGTGAAGCGTGAGGTTGCCGTCTCAAGAGGATGGGTTTTCCGTGGAGCGAAAGTCATGTTACTAAACTGGCGACAAGTCACTGTACAAGTTAACAGCAACCCAACAGGGAGGTAGTTTTTTCGGGTAGAATAGAGAAGACACGCCCGGAAATGTGTACAGTCACCGCTTGTCGTACTTAAATCAAAAAGTGCGAAAAGGAGGCGACTTTTTTTATGGCAAATCAGGTAATGAGAATCACATTAAAGGCTTATGACCATCAATTGGTAGACAATTCAGCTAGTAAAATTGTCGAAACTGTAAAGAAGACAGGAGCAAAGGTGTCAGGACCAGTTCCACTTCCAACAAAGAAGGAAGTAGTAACAATCTTGAGAGCGGTTCATAAGTATAAGGACTCTCGTGAGCAGTTCGAGCAGAGAACACATAAGAGATTGATTGATGTTGTTGCACCAAGCGACAAGACAGTTGACGCATTGTCACGTCTTGAGATGCCAGCTGGTGTTCATATCGATATTAAAATGAAGAGTAGATAATCCTGCTCTAGGATGAGCACGAAAGTGCTCCGCTGTAGATTAAAATCAGGAGGAATTTTGAAATGAAGAAGGCAGTTCTTGCTACAAAAGTTGGAATGACACAGATCTTCAATGAAGCTGGTGTGTTGGTTCCAGTAACCGTTCTTCAGGCTGGACCATGTGTAGTTACACAGGTTAAGACAGAAGAGAACGACGGATATAATTCAGTACAGGTTGCATACGGACAGATCCGTGCAAAGCTTGTGAACAAGGCTAAAGCCGGTCACCTTGACAAGGCTGGTATCGAAAAGAAGACGATTGAAAAGAGCAATGGTCAAAAGAGAGAAGTTTACACAGCAGGTAGATTCTTAAAGGAGTTTAGATTTGAGAATGCAGCTGATTATTCTGTAAAGGATGAGATCAAAGCGGATATCTTTGCTGAGGGCGATAAGGTTGACGCAACAGCAATCTCCAAGGGAAAAGGTTTCCAGGGTGCGATCAAGAGACACGGACAGTCAAGAGGTCCTATGGCTCACGGATCTAAGTTCCATCGTCATCAGGGATCTAATGGTTCATCATCTGACCCAAGTCATGTATTTAAAGGCAAAGGAATGCCTGGACATATGGGTGCTAAGCAGATCACAACACAGAACCTTGAAGTCGTAAAGGTTGATGTGGAGAACGGTTTGATTCTTGTTAAGGGTTCAGTACCAGGACCAAAGAAGGCACTTGTAACACTTAAGGAAACAGTAAAGACAAACTAGTCTTTACAAGAAAGGAGGAACGCACAGATGGCTAAGGTATCTGTTTACGATATTAACGGTAAAGAAGTAGACACATTAGAGTTAAATGATGCAATTTTTGGTGTAAATGTGAATGAGCACCTTGTACATTTAGCAGTAGTTGCACAGCTTGCAAATAAGCGTCAGGGAACACAAAAGGCAAAGACCCGTTCCGAAGTAAGCGGTGGAGGAAGAAAGCCTTGGAAGCAGAAGGGAACAGGTCATGCTCGCCAGGGATCAACAAGATCACCACAGTGGAAGGGTGGCGGAGTTGTATTCGCACCAACACCTAGAGATTACACAATTACTTTGAACAAGAAGGAGAGAAGACTCGCATTGAAGAGTGCTCTCACAAGCAGAGTAAATGAGAATAAGTTCATTGTCGTTGACGACTTTAAGATGGACGAAATCAAGACAAAGAAGATGCAGCAGACACTCAATAACTTAAAGATCAACAAGGGTCTTGTCGTTGTAAGTGAGGGTGAGACAAATACAGTGCTTTCAACAAGAAATATCAAGGGAATGAAGACAGCTTCTCCTAAGACAATCAATGTATATGACATCTTAAAGTACAACACAGTTATTGCTTCTAAGGCTGCAGTAAATACAATCGAGGAGGTATACGCATAATGGCAGACATTAAATACTATGATGTAATCCTCAAGCCTGTAATTACAGAGAAGAGCATGGCTGGTATGGCTGATAAGAAGTACACTTTCTTAGTACATACAGAGGCTAACAAGACAATGATCAAGGAAGCTGTAGAGAAGATGTTCCCAGGAACAAAGGTTTCTTCTGTAAATACAATGAACCTTGACGGAAAGAACAAGCGCCGTGGCTTGACCACAGGTAAGACTGCAAAGACAAAGAAGGCTATTATTCAGTTGACAGCAGATAGCAAGGATATCGAGATCTTTGAGGGACTGTAGGAATTTTTGACTATACGGTAAAACCGTGATAAAGGAAGAAGGAGAATACAATGGGAATTAAGAAGTATGGCCCTTATACCCCGTCCAGACGTAATATGACAGGTTTAGACTTTGCTGAGATTACAAAGTCAACACCAGAAAAGTCACTCGTTGTTTCATTGAAGAAGCATGCAGGACGTAATAACCAGGGTAAGATTACAGTAAGACATCATGGAGGCGGCTCCAGAAGAAATATAGATTGATCGACTTTAAGAGAAATGCCAAGGACGGTATTCCAGCTAAGGTTGTTGCAATCGAGTATGATCCAAATAGAACAGCAAATATTGCATTGATCTGCTATGCAGATGGTGCTAAGGCATACATCCTTGCTCCAGAGGGACTTAAGGTTGGTATGACAGTGATGAATGGTTCCACAGCAGAGGCAAAGGTTGGTAACTGTTTACAGCTTGCTGACATCCCAGTTGGTACACAGATTCACAATATCGAGCTCTATCCAGGAAAGGGCGGACAGCTCGTTCGTTCTGCTGGTAATGCAGCTCAGCTTATGGCAAAGGAAGGTAAGTACGCAACACTTCGTCTTCCATCAGGCGAGATGCGTATGGTTCCAATGATCTGCCGTGCAACAATTGGTGTTGTAGGCAATGGTGAGCACTCTCTTGTAAAGATTGGTAAGGCCGGAAGAAAGAGAAATATGGGTATTAGACCTACAGTTCGTGGATCTGTTATGAACCCTAATGACCATCCACATGGTGGTGGTGAAGGTAAGACAGGAATTGGTCGTCCAGGCCCTGTTACACCTTGGGGCAAGCCAGCTCTTGGCCTTAAGACAAGAAATAACAAGAAGCAGTCAAGCAAGCTTATCGTAAGAAGAAGAGACGGTAAGGGCGCTACGAAATAAAGGAGGAGAGAAGACAAATGTCACGTTCACTTAAAAAGGGACCATTCGCAGATGCGAGTTTATTAAAGAAAGTCGATGAGATGAACAAGAGCAATGATAAGAGTGTTATCAAGACTTGGTCTCGTCGTTCTACAATCTTCCCACAGATGTTAGGCCACACAATCGCAGTTCATGATGGCAGAAAGCATGTTCCAGTATATGTTACAGAGGATATGGTTGGACATAAGCTTGGTGAGTTCGTAGCGACAAGAACTTACAGAGGTCATAAGGGCGACGATAAGAAGGCAGCAAGATAATAAGAAAGGTTTGAAAGGAGGTTTCATCAATGGCTAAAGGACATAGATCCCAGTTTAAGAGAGAAAGAAATGCAGTAAAGGATAAGAGACCGTCTGCAAAGCTTTCTTATGCTAGAGTACCAGTGCAGAAGGCATGTTTTGTTTTGGATGCAATTCGTGGAAAGAATATTGCTGAGGCATTGGCTATCGTAACATACAATCCTAGATATGCTTCAAGCGTTATCGAGAAGTTATTAAGTTCAGCTGTTGCAAATGCTGAGAATAACAATCATATGGACCCAGAGAGACTTTATGTTGCAGAGTGCTTCGCAAGCGATGGTCCAATTATGAAGAGAGTAAAACCAAGAGCACAGGGTAGAGCTTATAGAATTGAGAAGAGAATGAGCAATATCACTGTAATACTTGACGAAAGATAATTAGAGGAGGCAAAAAATGGGACAGAAAGTTAATCCACACGGCATTAGAGTCGGTGTTATCAAAGACTGGGGCTCAAGATGGTACGCAGAAGCTGATTTTGCTGATTATCTCGTTGAAGATTACAACATCAGAAAATTCTTAAAGAAGAAGCTGTACAGTGCCGGTGTTTCAGATATTGAAATTGAGCGTGCGTCAGATAAAGTGAAGATCATTATTCACACAGCTAAGCCAGGTGTTGTCATTGGTAAGGGCGGCGCAGAGATTGAGAAGTTAAAGGTAGAAGTTAGTAAGTACACAACAAAGAAGGTATTTATTGACATTAAGGAAATTAAGAGACCAGATAGAGATGCACAGTTAGTTGCAGAGTCCATTGCACAGCAGTTGGAAAATCGTATTGCTTTCCGTAGAGCAATGAAGTCAACAATGAGCAGAAGTATGAAGTCAGGTGTACTTGGTATCAAGACTTGCTGTTCAGGTCGTCTTGGTGGTGCTGATATGGCTCGTACAGAGTTCTACTCAGAGGGTACAATTCCACTTCAGACACTTCGTGCAGACATTGATTATGGTTTTGCTGAGGCAAATACCACATACGGTAAGGTTGGAGTTAAAGTTTGGATCTATAAGGGCGAAATACTTCCAGCAAAGTCAAATACAAAGGAAGGGAGCGTAAAGTAATATGTTAATGCCTAAGAGAGTAAAGCGCAGAAAGCAGTTCCGTGGATCTATGGCTGGTAAGGCGCTTAGAGGAAATAAGATTTCCAATGGTGAATTCGGTTTAGTTTCTCTTGATCCTTGCTGGATCAGATCAAATCAGATCGAGGCAGCCAGAGTTGCTATGACACGTTATATCAAGCGTGGTGGTAAGGTTTGGATCAAGATCTTCCCAGATAAGCCAGTCACAGCAAAGCCTGCTGAGACTCGAATGGGTTCAGGAAAAGGTTCAACAGAGTATTGGGTAGCAGTTGTTAAACCAGGCCGTGTGTTATTTGAGATTGCTGGCGTTCCTGAGGATACAGCAAGAGAGGCACTTCGTCTGGCAATGCACAAACTTCCTTGCAGATGCAAGATCGTTTCCAAGGCAGATTTAGAAGGCGGTGAGAAGAGTGAAAACTAATAAGTATGTGAATGAATTAAAGGGTAAGACAGTAGCAGAGTTAAAAGAAGAATTAGTTTCCGCTAAGAAAGAGCTGTTTAACTTGCGTTTCCAAAACGCAACAAGTCAGCTTGACAATACAGCCAAGATTACCCAGGTTCGTAAGAACATTGCGAGAATTCAGACAGTTATTACTGAGAATGCGAAGATGGCGTAAGCCGGAAGGAGATAGAACGTGGAGAGAAATCTTAGAAAAACACGAATCGGCAAGGTTGTCAGTGACAAGATGGACAAGACAATCACTGTTGCGATTGAGGATCATGTAAAGCATCCTCTATACGGTAAGATCGTTAAGAAGACTGTGAAGTTCAAGGCACATGATGAGAAGAATGAGTGTGGCATCGGCGATACAGTAAAGATTATGGAGACAAGACCAATCTCTAAGGATAAGAGATGGAGACTTGTAGAGATTATTGAGAAGGCAAAATAATATTCGTTAGGAAGGGAGTATTCAGCATGATCCAGCAGGAAACAAGATTGAAGGTCGCTGATAATACTGGAGCAAAGGAATTGCTTTGCATCCGTGTTATGGGTGGTTCAACAAGAAGATATGCTCATATCGGCGATGTAATCGTCGCTTCCGTCAAAGATGCAACACCAGGTGGCGTTGTAAAGAAGGGCGATGTTGTTAAGGCTGTTGTTGTAAGAACAGTAAACAGCACTCGTCGTAAGGACGGTTCATACATTAGATTCGATGAGAATGCAGCAGTAATTATCAAAGATGACAAGACTCCAAAGGGAACTCGTATCTTTGGACCGGTTGCTAGAGAGCTTCGTGAAAAGCACTTCATGAAAATTGTATCTCTTGCTCCGGAAGTATTATAAGGAGGTGTCTACTGTGCATAAAATTAAAAAAGACGATCTGGTAAAGATTATATCAGGTAAGGATAGAGACAAGACAGGTAAAGTTTTAAGCGTAGACACTAAGAAGAACAAGGTTGTTGTTGAAGGCTGCAATATGCAGACAAAGCACACTAAGCCAAATGCAGCAAATCAGCAGGGCGGAATTGTAACAAAAGAGGGTGCAGTAAGCATTTCTAATGTTATGCTTGTGGTTGATGGCCAGGCAACAAGAGTTGGCTTAGAATGGAAGGCGACAAAAAGGTTCGCTTTGCTAAGAAGACCGGAAAGACAATCAACTAATTCGGAGAGGAGGAAGAAAAGTGGCAAGACTTAGAGATACATATAAGAACGAAATCGTCGCAAAGATGACAGAGAAGTTCGGTTATAAGAATATGATGCAGGTTCCAAAGCTTGACAAAATCGTCATCAACATGGGTGTCGGTGAGGCTAAGGAGAACGCAAAGATTCTTGATTCCGCAATCAGAGATTTAGAGATCATCTCCGGACAGAAGCCAGTGGTTACAAAGTCTAAGAAGTCAATCGCAAACTTCAAGTTGAGAGAGGGTATGCCAATCGGATGTAAGGTAACTCTTCGTGGAGATAAGATGTACGAGTTTGCAGATCGCTTGATCAACCTTGCATTACCTCGTGTACGTGACTTTAGAGGTGTAAATCCTAACGCATTTGATGGCAGAGGAAACTATGCACTTGGCATCAAGGAGCAGTTGATTTTCCCTGAGATTGAGTACGATAAGGTAGACAAGGTTCGTGGTATGGACGTTATCTTCGTTACAACAGCGAACACAGATGAAGAAGCACGTGAACTTTTGACATTATTCAATATGCCATTTGCAAAATAATCAGGAGGGATATCCATGGCAAAGACTTCGATGAAGATTAAGCAGGCACGCCCAGCGAAGTTCTCTACAAGAGAGTACAACAGATGTAAGATCTGTGGTCGTCCACACGCTTATCTTAGAAAATATGGTATCTGCAGAATTTGCTTCCGTGAGTTAGCTTACAAGGGACAGATTCCAGGTGTCAAGAAAGCAAGCTGGTAAACAGAGGCTATAAGCACACAGCACAAGGCGGTGTGAAGAATATAATTTAGATTAATTTTAAGGAGGCAATATCCATGACAATGAGCGATCCGATTGCAGATATGCTGACAAGAATTCGTAATGCAAATACTGCAAAGCACGACGTAGTTGACATTCCTTCATCAAAGATGAAAGTAGCTATCGCTAACATTTTGGTCGATGAAGGTTACGTAAAGAAATATGAACTCATTGAAGACGGTGCTTTCCAGACAATCCGCATCACATTAAAGTACAATGCAGATAAGACAGAAAGAATCATCAGTGGCATCAAGAGAATTTCTAAGCCAGGTCTTCGTATTTATGCAAACAAGGAAGAGTTACCTAGAGTATTGGGTGGACTTGGAACAGCAATTATTTCAACAAATCAGGGCGTAATCACAGACAAGAAGGCCAGAGAGCTTGGCGTTGGTGGTGAAGTTTTGGCATTTGTTTGGTAATTTATAACCTGAAAACATGGGGCGAAAGCCCCACGATGAATTTAAGGAGGTAGACGGCATGTCACGTATAGGAAGAATGCCTATCGCAATCCCAGCAGGCGTTACTGTTACGATTGCAGAAAATAACCATGTGACTGTAAAGGGTCCTAAGGGAACTCTTGAGAGAACATTACCTGCAGAGTTGACAATCAAGCAGGAAGGTGAAGAGATTGTAGTTACAAGACCAAATGATTTAAAGAGAAATAAGTCATTGCACGGTTTGACAAGAACATTGATCCACAACATGATCGTTGGTGTAACCGCTGGTTATGAGAAGGTTCTTGAGGTAAATGGTGTTGGTTACAGAGCAGCAAAGCAGGGCAACAAGCTTGTTCTTTCTCTTGGTTACTCACATCCAGTGGAGATGGTAGATCCAGAGGGAATCACATCTGTACTTGATGGACAGAACATTATCAAGGTTCAGGGTATTGACAAGGAAAGAGTTGGTCAGTATGCTGCAGAGATCAGAGATAAGAGAAGACCTGAGCCATATAAGGGCAAGGGAATTAAGTATGCAACTGAGACAATCAGACGCAAAGTCGGTAAGACTGGTAAGAAATAATAGGAGGGTAGAATAATGGTTAGCAAGCAGTCTAAGAGCGAGCTTCGTGTAAAGAAGCACGAGAGATTACGCAATCGTTTGTCAGGAACAGCTGAGAGACCACGTTTGGCAGTATTCAGAAGTAACAACCATATGTACGCTCAGATTATTGACGATACAGTTGGCAATACTTTAGTAAGTGCTTCAACAGCAGAGAAGGCTGTAAAGGCAGAGATTGAGAAGACAAACAATGTTGAGGCAGCCGCTTATGTGGGTACATTGGTTGCAAAGAGAGCAATTGAAAAGGGCATCAACACAGTAGTATTTGACAGAGGTGGATTCCTCTATCAGGGTAAGATTCAGGCACTTGCAGATGCTGCTCGTGAAGCTGGCTTACAATTCTAAGAGGAGGAGAAAAAATACATGAAACGCACAATCATCGATCCAAGCAAATTGGAATTAAATGACAGAGTCGTAGCTATTAAGCGTGTATCTAAGACCGTAAAAGGTGGACGCACAATGAAGTTTTCTGCTCTTGTAGTTGTAGGCGATGGCAATGGCCATGTGGGTGCAGGCCTTGGTAAGGCAGGCGAGGTCCCAGAGGCTATTCGCAAGGGCAAGGAAGCAGCAATGAAGAACCTTGTAGAGATCAATATTAATGAGGACGGAAGTGTTTCCACGACACAACAGGAAAGTTCGGCAGCGCAAGCGTGTTGATGAAGAAGTCTCCTGAAGGTACTGGTATCATCGCAGGTGGTCCAGCACGTGCCGTTGTGGAGCTTGCAGGTATCAGAAACATCCGTACAAAGTCATTGGGATCAAACAACAAGACAAATGTAGTACTTGCTACACTTGCAGGACTTACAGGTATCAAGACTCCAGAGGAAGTTGCAAGACTTCGTGGAAAGTCTATTGAAGAGATTTTAGCATAATAGGAGGGAAACATCATGGCAGATAAGTTAAAGATCACATTGGTTAAGTCCCCTATCGGTGCTATTCCAAAGCAAAGAGCAACCGTTGAGGCTCTTGGACTTAAGAAATTGAACAAGACAGTTGAGCTTCCAAACAATGATGCTGTTAAGGGCATGGTTTGGCATGTAAGACATCTTGTAAAGGTAGAAGAAGTATAATATAGAGAAGGAGGTGTAGTGATGGATTTATCTAACTTAAGACCTGCAGAGGGTTCTAAGCACAGCGACAACTTCAGACGTGGCCGTGGACATGGTTCAGGAAATGGTAAGACAGCTGGTAAGGGACATAAGGGACAGAAGGCTCGTTCAGGAGCTCCAAGACCAGGTTTTGAAGGTGGACAGATGCCTTTGTATAGACGTATTCCTAAGAGAGGATTTACAAATCGCAACACAAAGGACATTGTTACAATCAATGTATCTGCTCTTGAGTGCTTTGAGAATGGTGCAGAGGTTACTGCTGCAACATTGCTTGAGGCTGGTGTGATTAAGCATGAGCGCGATGGCGTAAAGATTCTTGGCAATGGTGGGCTCACAAAGAAGCTCACTGTAAAGGTTAATGCTGTAAGTGAAGGAGCTAAGAGCAAGATCGAAGCTGCTGGCGGAACTTGCGAGGTGATCTAATATGTTTAGTACACTCCGTAATGCGTTTAAAATCAAAGAATTGCGTCAAAAGTTGCTATTTACATTTTTAATGTTGGTGGTTATTCGTTTGGGTAGCAGTCTTCCAATCCCAGGTGTAAATACAAATTATTTTCGTGAATTTTTTGCAAAGCAGAGTGGAGATGCTTTCGGATTCTTTAATGCGATGACTGGTGGTTCCTTTGAACAAATGAGTGTACTCGCCTTGAGCATTACGCCATATATCACCAGTTCCATTATTATTCAGCTTTTGACCATTGCTGTTCCGGCATTGGAAGAGATGCAAAGAGATGGAGAAGACGGAAGAAAAAGATTGTGGCGTATACAAGATATGTCACGGTGGCGCTCGGACTCATTGAGTCCGTAGCGATGTCCATTGGTTTCGGAAAGCAGGGGCTTTTGATTCACTATGGACCAAAGAGTGTGATAGTCGCAGTATGCACGATGACAGCCGGAAGTGCTTTTTTGATGTGGATTGGTGAACGAATTACAGATAAGGGTGTGGGCAATGGTATTTCCATTGTGCTCCTATTTAATATCCTTTCTTCCATCCCACAGGATTTAGGTACTTTATATACAAAGTTTCTCTCCGGTAAGTCAATGGCAATGAAGGTGGTTTTGGGACTTGTTATTTTTGCTTGTATTTTGGCAATGACAGTTTTCGTAATTATTCTTCAGGATGCGGAGAGAAGAATTCCAGTACAATATTCTGGTAAGATGCAGGGAAGAAGAGTGGTTGGTGGACAGAGTTCACATATTCCACTGAAAATAAATACAGCAGGTGTTATGCCCGTTATTTTTGCTTCTTCGTTGATGTCGTTCCCAGTAGTTATTGCACAATTTGCCAATATCAACTACGCAACACCAGCTGGAAAGATATTGAGACTTTTGAGCACATCAAGTTGGTTCAATAAGGAAGTCGGATATATCTATTCACTTGGTGCATTAGTATATGTGATACTCGTAGTTCTTTTTGCATACTTCTATACTTCGATTACATTCAATCCACTTGAAGTTGCAAATAACATGAAAAAGCAGGGTGGTGTTATCCCAGGTGTTCGCCCAGGAAAGCCAACCAGTGATTATCTGAATAAAATTTTAAATTATATCATCTTTATCGGAGCAGCAGGACTTTTGGTTGTGGCAATTATCCCAATCATTATTTCTGGTGTATTCTCAGTGTCTAAGTTATCCTTTACAGGAACATCCTTGATTATTATCGTAGGTGTTGTATTAGAGACAATTAAGGCCATTGAGTCTCAGATGCTTGTAAGAAATTACAAGGGATTTTTGATGGATTAATTTAAATAGATGACGATGGGCTCAGGCGAAGAATTTTGCCGGAGCTATCGGCATACATATAGAAATGATTCTACGCTAGTCTGGAGGTTATATGAAGATTATAATGCTTGGCGCTCCGGGTGCAGGAAAAGGTACTCAGGCGAAGAAAATTGCAGAGAAATATGGTATACCACATATCTCAACAGGGGATATTTTCCGTGCCAATATTAAGGCCGGTACAGAGCTTGGAAAGAAGGCAAAGGAGTTTATGGACAAGGGTGCCCTTGTTCCAGATGAGATTACCATTGGGATGTTGATGGACAGAATTGATGAGGCTGATTGTACAAAAGGATATGTTCTTGACGGATTTCCAAGAACTATTCCACAGGCAGATAGCTTGACACAGGCACTCAGTGGCAGAGGAGAAAAGATTGACTATGCGATTGATGTCGATGTTCCAGACGACAACATTGTACAGCGTATGGGTGGAAGAAGAGCTTGTGTATCCTGTGGTGCGACCTATCATATTGTGTACAATGCACCAAAGAAGGAAGATACCTGCGATGTGTGTGGGGCTAAATTAGTGCTTCGTGACGATGATAAGCCAGAAACAGTGAAAAAGAGATTGGAAGTTTATCACGCCCAGACACAGCCATTGATTGACTACTATAGCAAGGCGGGAATTTTACATAGCGTAGACGGAACAAAGGATTTAAAGGATGTCTTTGTTGATATTGTAAATATATTGGGAGAATAAAATGGCAGTAACAGTTAAGTCGGAGAGAGAAATTGAACTGATGAAAGAGGCAGGAGTGTTTCTTGCAAAGACACATGAAGAATTGGAAAGGCATTGCATGAGGGAATGACGACTTGGGAAATCAACAAGCTTGGAGATGAGATTATTCGCTCCTTTGGTTGTGTTCCATCATTTCTCAATTACAATGGCTATCCAGCATCGATTTGTGTCTCTGTAAATGATGAGGTTGTGCATGGCATCCCATCAAAGAAGAGATATTTGCAAGATGGTGACATCGTAAGCCTGGACGCAGGCGTGATCTGGAAAGGTTATCATTCTGATGCCGCAAGAACTCATGCAATTGGCAATGTTTCAGATGAAGCAAAGAAATTGATTGAGGTGACCAGAAACGCATTCTACGAAGGACTGAAAAATGCCAAGGCCGGCAATCATCTTAATGATATTTGTGGTGCGATTGGAGACTATGCTCAGGGCTTAGGCTATGGGGTAGTTAGAGATTTGGTTGGACATGGAATTGGAACACATCTCCATGAAGATCCAGAGGTGCCAAATTTCAGAATGAATCACAAGGGCATTAAATTGGTACCTGGAATGACATTGGCGATTGAGCCAATGATTAATATTGGACGCCCAGAAGTTGCATGGTTAGATGATGATTGGACAGTAGTCACAGAAGATGGTTCTCTCTCAGCACATTATGAGAACACCATCTTGATTACAGAAGGTGAGCCAGAAATTCTCTCTTTGAGATCTTAAGGGGAAGTTATGGTGAGCTGCGAAGTTGGAAATGTAGCAAAATCGCTTGCAGGACATGACAAAGATAGTGTATATTTAATTGTGAAAGCAAAGGGTGACATCGTCTGGGTCTGCGATGGCAAGCATAAGGGCGTTAGTGCTCCCGAAGAAAAAAAATAAGAAGCACATACAAGTGCAGCAGGTAAACGACAATCCATTGAAGGAAAAAATACTTTCTGGAGAAGTCAGGGACGAGGAAGTGAAATATTTCCTTAAAACTTGGGGGTTTTTAAATGTCTAAATCAGACGTAATAGAGATTGAAGGAACAGTAGTAGAGAAATTGCCAAATGCCATGTTTCAGGTAGAGCTTGAGAATGGTCATCAGGTGCTTGCACATATCAGTGGCAAGTTGAGAATGAATTACATTCGCATTTTGCCAGGGGATAAAGTGACAATTGAGTTATCACCATATGATCTTTCTAAGGGAAGAATTATTTGGAGAGATAAATAAAAACAAAGATTTGCTTGCATATTATAAGCCCTGGTGCTATACTATTCTAGCGACTTTTTGTTGGTATCCAGGAAAGGAGAATTGCAATGAAGGTCAGATCTTCAGTTAAGCCTATGTGCGAAAAGTGCAAGGTAATTAAGAGAAAAGGATCTATCAGAGTAATCTGTGAGAATCCAAAGCATAAGCAGAGACAGGGATAATCCCACTGCTTTTCAGAAAGTAAAATAATACAAGGAGGAAGACAACACAATGGCTCGTATTGCAGGCGTTGATTTACCGAGAGAAAAACGTGTAGAGATTGGACTTACCTATATTTATGGTATTGGTCTTACAAGCTCTAATCGTATTCTTTCTGAGGCTGGTGTAGATCCAAACACGAGAGTAAAGGATCTTACAGATGACGAGGTTAAGAACATTGCAGCAGTAATCGCTGAGACTCAGGTTGTAGAGGGTGATCTTCGTAGAGAAATCGCAATGAACATCAAGAGACTTCAGGAAATCGGTTGCTATCGTGGTATTCGTCATAGAAAGAACTTACCTGTTCGTGGTCAAAAGACAAAGACCAATGCTAGAACTCGTAAGGGCCCTAGAAAGACAGTAGCAAACAAGAAGAAATAACACGTTGCATGTTTTAATAACAGGAACGTATCAACATTTGAAGAAAGTAGGTTAGTTTAATGGCAAGTAAAGCGTCCACCAAAAAGGTGACTAAAAAACGCGTAAAGAAAAACGTTGAACGTGGACAGGCACATATTCAGTCATCATTCAACAATACAATTGTTACATTGACTGATACTCAGGGTAATGCATTATCTTGGGCAAGTGCTGGTGGTCTTGGATTTAGAGGTTCAAAGAAATCTACTCCATATGCAGCTTCAATGGCTGCTGAGACTGCAGCAAAGGCAGCTTTAGTACATGGCTTAAAATCAGTAGATGTTATGGTGAAGGGACCAGGTTCAGGTCGTGAGGCTGCGATCCGTGCTCTTTCCGCATGTGGTATTGAAGTAACAAGTATCAAGGATGTAACACCTGTTCCACATAATGGATGTCGTCCACCAAAACGCAGAAGAGTCTAATAGGAGGTACTAAAAGTGGCAGTTAATAGAGTTCCCGTTCTTAAAAGATGCAGATCGCTCGGGCTTGATCCTGTGTATATCGGTATTGATAAGAAATCAAACAGAGAATTAAAGAGAGCCAACCGTAAGATGAGTGAGTATGGTCTTCAGCTTCGTGAAAAGCAAAAGGCAAAGTTCATCTATGGCGTGTTGGAGAAACCTTTCAGAAATTATTATACAAAGGCTTCTCGTATGAAGGGTCAGGTAGGTGAGAACCTTATGATTCTTTTGGAGAGAAGACTTGACAATGTCATTTTCCGTATGGGATTTGGTAGAACAAGAAAAGAGGCTCGTCAGATCGTTGACCACAAGCATGTACTTGTCAATGGCAAGTGCGTAAACATTCCTTCCTATCTTATTCAGGCAGGAGATGTTATTGAGATCAAGGAGAAGGCGAAGTCTTCAGCAAGATATAAGGAAGTATTAGAGCAGACAGCTGGCCGTATGGTTCCAGCATGGTTGGATGCTGATCAGGAAGCTCTTAAGGGTAGCGTTAAGTCATTACCTACAAGAGAAGAAATCGATGTTCCAGTTGACGAACTTCTTATCGTCGAGTTGTACTCTAAATAATTAAGTATTCGTTTACATTATGCAAGCATTTTTTGTGCTTGCATAATGTTTACATAGGGAAGCTTATCATTTTTGTATTGGGTATAGCGTAAAGGAGGGACTTTAGTGTTCGATTTTGAGAAACCAAACATTGAGATTGCAGAGATATCTAGTGATAAGAGATTTGGTAAATTTGTTTGTGAGCCGTTGGAGAGAGGTTATGGCACAACTCTAGGAAATTCCTTGAGAAGAATTATGCTCTCATCCCTCCCGGGAACAGCAGTCAGCCAGGTAAAGATTGACGGTGTCTTGCATGAGTTCTCATCTATCCAGGGTGTCAAGGAAGATGTGACAGAAATTATCATGAATGTCAAGAGCTTGGCCATCAAGAATCATAGCTCAAGCAGTGAACCAAAGACTGCTTATATTGATTTTGAGGGCGAGGGTGTAGTTACAGCGGCATACATTCAATGTGACCCGGATATTGAGATCCTCAATAAGGATCAGGTTATTGCGACATTGTCAGGGGGAAAATTCTATATGGAATTGACCATCACCAATGGTCGCGGCTATGTCAGCGCAGATAAGAATAAGAATGAGGATTTGCCAATCGGAGTGATTGCCGTAGATTCTATCTACACACCAGTGGAGAGAGTGAATCTCTTGGTGGAGAATACTCGTGTTGGTCAAATCACAGACTATGACAAGCTTACCTTAGATGTTGTCACCAATGGAACTTTGGCTCCAGATGAGGCAGTTAGCCTTGCTGCTAAAGTTTTGAGCGAACATCTTAATCTCTTTATTGACCTTTCTGAAAATGCAAAATCAGCAGAGATTATGGTCGAGAAAGAAGATGATGGTAAGGAAAAAGTTCTTGAGATGAATATCGATGAACTTGAGCTCTCTGTTCGTTCCTACAATTGCTTAAAGCGTGCAGGAATCAATACAGTAGAGGAGCTTTGCAATCGCACACCAGAGGATATGATGAAGGTGAGAAACCTTGGTCGCAAGTCTTTAGAGGAAGTGCTTGCAAAGTTGAAGGAATTAGGACTTCAGCTCAATCCAAGTGAGGAAGTCTAATTTTTAGATACGATAATTGCATATACAGTAAGTCCGAACTAGCGTGTATATGCGTTCCAAATGGAGGAAAAAATAACAATGGCTAAGTACAGAAACTTTCTAAGACATCATCACAGAGAAAGGCATTATTGAGAAACCAGGTAACAGCACTTTTGGTAAACGGTAAGATTATTACAACTGAGGCTAGAGCTAAGGAAGTAAGAAAGATCGTTGAGCCACTAATCGCACTTGCTGCAAAGGAGAAGGACAACTTCGACACTGTAAAGGTAACAGCTAAGGTTGCTCGCAAGGACGAGAATGGCAAGAGAGTAAAGGAAGTTGTAGATGGCAAGAAGGTAACTGTCTATGATGAGGTAGAGAAGGAAATCAAGAAGGATAGACCTTCAAGACTTCATGCGAGAAGACAGATTGCAGCTGTTCTCTATGATGTAACAGAGGTACCAACAAAGGCAGCTGGTAAGAAGAAGGCTACAAAGAAGATTGATGTGACTTCTAAGCTTATGGACGAGATCGCTCCTAAGTATGCAGATCGCAATGGTGGTTATACAAGAATCGTTAAGATTGGTCTTCGCAAGGGCGATGCCGCTATGGAAGTTCTGTTTGAATTAGTTTAATTCATGATTGGTAGATTTTAAAAGTGCAGGCGTGGTGGCAATATTGCTCCCACCTGTACTTTTTTTGTTGTTTACTGAGAGGAGGAAAGCATGAAAAAGAAAATTTTATCAGCAGCAATTTTTGCTGGAATGATGCTTCTTGCTGTTGGCTGTCAGAAAAAAGATACAGCAGTGACAGAAACATCAAAGGAGAGTGCGACAGAGACAAGCATTGCACAGACAGAAAGCACTTCACAGACAACAGCAGTGACTAAGACATCAACAATGGTAGAGACATCGACAGCAGTGGCACAGAGTACAGAAACAGAGACAACGAAGGAAGAAACTTCAACGGCACAGACAAGCAAAAAGGATGAGAAGACCTATCTGTTGTGGAAGCAGGAAGATTGGAAGAAGGCAGATGAAACAAAACAAAAGGAAGTGGCCAAATATTTTCTGATTCAAGTAACCAAGCATGCGGCAAAGGTGAGCAATCAAAATGTTTCTGAAGAGCAGATTGAACAGGCCACCAGTGACGAGGTAGTCAATGAGATGCGTACACAGCTTGATAAGGCGTTTTCATTGTCAGATCAGGCAACATTGTCAGATATTTTGAGTATGAGTCAGGAAATGTACAGTGAATCTGCAGGAGAAACAAAATAATGTTTTTATCACTTTTAGGGAATCAGATTGGAGCTCATCGAGTGGCAGCGATTGGCTTTTTGGTATCGTGGGTCTTCACTTTTATTGCGTTAAATAGACGATTTTCTTTTCTTCCACTAGACCAGGGAAAGGCCTTTGTTGAGGGTGGAGACCAATCGAAGGGAAAATTGCGTGGTGTGGGATTGGTCATCATTATTGCCTTTATTGTCACAGGACTTTTGTTTGCCAAGGTCAGCCCAGAATATGTTATTTTTTTGATTTTGATTTTTGCCGTCATGATGAGTGGATATTTAGATGATGCCTCAGATACGCCTTGGAGCGATTATAAGAAGGGGGCGATTGATCTAGGAATCTCCATTATTTATGTCGTGTCCTTTATTCATTGGAATGGCACAGAAATTCAATTTTTTCATTGGACACTCACACTCCATCCATTGCTCTATGCAATTTTGGGTATTATTTTAATTTGGGTGAGTATCAATGTCACCAACTGTGCAGATGGCATCGATGGACTTTGTACGACACTGGTTATCATTACCATTGGTTCATTTTTGGTGATTTTTGGAAAAAACTTGGGAAATTATGTGGGCTACAGTGTAATCCTCATTGGGGCAATGCTAGCGTATCTCTGTTTTAATACATTGCCAAGTACAATGTTGATGGGAGATGCCGGATCAAGAGCATTTGGTTTTTTTATTGCTGTGTTGGCCATGAAATCGAGACATCCCTTTAGTTTTTTATTGCTTGCCATTGTACTAATTCTTGATGGTGGATTGGGATTGGCAAAAATCTTTTTGCTTCGCTTTTTAAAGATTAGAATTTTGGCAAATACAAGAACTCCCCTTCATGATGAGGTTAGAAAAAATCAAGCCAATCGAAATTGGTCAAAGACGCAAATTGTCTTCCGATTTGCCATTGTGCAAGTGATGTTTTCTATGTTGGCCTATATTTTGTTGGCATGAAAAAATGGCTAAGACCCTAACGGATCTTAGCCATTTTTCCTGTTGCATCGAGATAATAATTATCTACCCATTGGTTGGTAATTAATTCCCCGCTATCCTCTTTGAGATAGTACCAGTTATTATCTTCCTTAATCCAACCCGTTTTCATCACACCAGATTTATTGAGATAATAAATATTGTCATGGTACTTGATCCATCCTGTTGCTAGACCTCCTTGCTCATTGTAAGCAACCCAAGAATTATTGGTTGTTACCCAACTGAAATTGCCAGTCTTGGCATGTTCAGGTGATGCAAATGCGGGAACTACAGCGAACATGGAAAAGGCAGCAGTGAAAATCAATGTTTTTACAAATTTGTACATTGTATTGCCCTCCCTTCCTCTATTTCAAACCTATTATAACATCTTTTTTTGGAAATAAAAGGGCTGTTGCAGGATAGTAAGAACATTGTAAGAGTCGGTAAGCAAGTCGAAATGTTTAGTTTTCAGAGAGATTTTCTTATGATATAATAAGATGGCTAGTTTATCGTGGGAAAAGTCTGCGATAGCGGAAAGGATTTTATTTATGAAAATAAAAGTCAGTACCTATATTGCAAAAAAAGTAGTAGAGCATGGGATTGTTCGTGGCTTTAGTGTGACGGGTGGCGGGGCAATGCATCTCAATGATGGCTTCGGACATCAGTCGGGATTGACGATGACCTACAATCATCATGAACAGGCATCAGCTATGGCTGCGGAGTGCTATGCGAGAATTAATAATCGGATGGCTGTCTTGTGTGTGACAACAGGCCCAGGCGGAACCAATGCACTGACAGGTGTCGTTGGTGGTTGGCTGGACTCCATTCCGATGATTGTATTTTCTGGACAGGTGCGCTATGACTGGACGGCAAGAAGTTCAGGTGTGGATATTCGGGCTATGGGAGATCAAGAATTTGATATCTGTAAGGCTGTTTCTTGTATGACAAAGTATGCGGAGATGGTCATTGACCCTATGCGAATTCGTTTCTGTCTGGAGAAGGCATTGTACTTGGCAGAAAGTGGAAGACCAGGACCAAGTTGGTTGGACATTCCACTCGATGTACAGGGAGCATATGTGGAAGAAGATGAACTGATTGGTTTTGACAGGGCTGACTATGAGGCTGGAGGAGATGGTTGGGGAAATAAAAATAAAAATGTCCATGCCATTCCTGAGGATGAGGCTGGCAATGGAGAAAAAAGAGAAAAATTGCCTAAAAAAGTGAGTAAAGAAGTGGCAAGAAAAATTATTGAAAAAATTCGCAATGCCAAGAGACCTGTGTTTAATGCGGGAAATGGAATTCGCATTGCCAGAGCACATTCATTATTTCTTGCTGTAGCAAAAAAGTTAGGAATTCCTGTCGTTGTTGGCTGGGACAGTGAGGATTGTCTCTGGGATGAGCACAGACTTTATGCAGGGCGACCAGGAAATTTTGGTGACCGACCAGGAAATTTTGCTGTGCAAAATTCAGACCTAGTCTTTTCAGTGGGTTCCAGATTGAGCCTTCGACAGGTGGGATTTAACTGTAAAGCCTGGGCGAGGGAGGCTTATACGATAGTCAATGACATTGATGAGGAGGAATTAAAAAAGCCAACGCTCCATGTGGATATGCCAATTCATGCAGATTGCAAGGATCTATTAGAAGTGATGCTTGAGGAATTAAAGGTGAGCCTGTTCCAATTTGGCAAGATCACAAAGGAGAGGGCATTAAAGGAATGGCTTGGCTAGAGACTTGCAAGTATTGGAGAGAGAAATATCCTGTGTGTAAGCCAGAGTATCTCCTTCCAAATCCAAACAAAGATGCCAATGTCTATGCGTTCATTCATGAAATCAGCACGCAAGCCAAAGAAAATCAAATTACAGTGGTGGGCAATGGCTCAGCTTGTGTAGTAGGTGGTCATTCCTATATCATTAAAAAAGGGCAACGATTTATTTCCAATTCTGCCATTGCTTCGATGGGCTATGACCTGCCAGCGGCCATTGGTGCCTGCATGGCCAACGAGGATGGAAAAGAATATCTGGAGGATGTCATTTTAGTGACGGGAGATGGAAGTATTCAGATGAATCTTCAGGAGTTACAGACCATTATTCATCATCAAATGCCATTAAAGATTTTCTTAATCAACAATGGCGGTTATCACAGCATTCGACAGACACAGAGTAAATTCTTCTCAGATAAACCATTGGTTGGCATTGGACCAGACAGCAAGGATCTAAGTTTTCCAGATATGGAAAAGTTGGCAAGAGCCTATGGCTATCCCTATATTCGAGCTAGGCACAATGAGGAACTCTTTGATGCTGTGCGTGAGACATTTGCGACAAAAGGTCCAGTAATTTGTGAGGCATTTTGTAGTCAAGACCAAAATTTTGAACCAAAGTCTTCGGGAAAGCAATTGCCAGATGGACGAATGGTGAGCCCTCCGCTTGAGGACTTGACACCATTTATCTGAAGAAGAAATGAACGAAAATATGATTGTTAAGAAAATGGAAGAATAAGATGGCCAATGTAGTGATTACAGGGGTAACCAGCTTTTTAGGTGCTGCTGTGGCAAGAGCCTATGGAGAAGATGGACATTGTGTCTATGGTATTGTGCGAAAAAGTTCAAAAAATAGGAAAAATATTCCCTCCAATGTTTTTGTCATTGATTGTGATATGGATGAAGTGGAGACACTTTTAGAGATGGACTTGCCAAAGATGGATGTCTGGATTCATTTTGCTTGGGATGGCATTGGTCGTGTTGGGCGAATGGATTATGCCCTACAGGAAAAAAACATTCAAAATGCGTTGAGAGCAGTAAAAGTTAGCAAGAATTTAGGTTGTAGTAGATTTTTATTTGCAGGTTCGCAGGCAGAATATGGTGTGACGACGAGGCAGAGGATTGAGGGACATTGTGATGAATCGATACTTTGTCGCCCAATTTCTGCCTATGGCAAGGCAAAAAAAGAGGTCCTAGAAAAGGGCAAGAAAAATAAGCAAAGAAATAGGACTAGAGTATGTTCATATGCGCATTTTTAGTGTCTATGGACCCGGTGACCATGAAAGTGCACTGCCGATGGTGGTCACAAGAGCGGCTGTTTTGGGGGAGGATATCGGCCTTGGACCTTGTCAACAAATGTGGAATTATCTTTATATTGATGATTGTGCAAGGGCAATAGAAAATCTGGGGCTCTGTGTCTATGGAGAGGGAAGTTGTGTGGTCAATGTAGCTGGGCAGGATACACGAAGACTTCGCAGCTTTGTTTTTGAGATATGCAAAACTTGTCATAGCAATGGGAAGGTTCAATTTGAACAAAGAAAAGAACCAGAAGAGGGTGTGCCCTACTTAGAGCCCTCCATTGAAAAACTTGTGGCATGGACAGGATTTGTCGAACATACCACATTTAGAGAAGGGGTGAGAGAAATTGAAAAGATGTATCGCATGCGGGGGTAAATTAGAAAAATTATTGTATATTGAAAATATGCCAGCGACGGCACAAGATATTCCTGATGCCAATGAAGTAAAGACAGAAAAAGGAATGGATCTTCATCTTTGTCAATGTGATGGCTGTGGTTTGGTGCAACTGGATACACCACCAGTAAGTTACTATCGAGATGTCATTCGTGCGGGTGGCTATTCTACGACAATGGATGCCCTGAGAAGAAAACAATATGATGAATTTATTGAAGTTTGCCACTTGCAGGGGAAAAAGATTCTTGAGGCAGGTGCTGGACAGGGAGAGTTTTTAAAGATTTGGTCGGACTATCCTGTAAAGGCTTATGGAATGGAGCACAAGCGGGAACTTGTAGAAAAGGCAAGAAGCATAGGATTGCATGTTCAAGAGTATTATCCAAACAGTGAAGAGGATGTATTTGAAAATGCACCTTTTGATGCTTTTACTTCTTTTAATTTCTTGGAACATCAGCCAGATCCAGCGATGTATTTGCGAGCCATTGCCCATAATCTAGTGGATGGTGGCTATGGATTGTTGACAGTGCCAAGTTTTGAGTATATCTTGGAGCAGGAGAGCTTTATGAAATTATTCCTGATCATATCGCCTACTATACAAGAGAGAGTTTACATTTTATTTTAGACCGAGCAGGATTTTTGGTGTTGAAAGAGGAGAGAGTCAATCGAGACACTTTGGCTGTGATTATTCAAAAAAAGCCAAAGGTAAATGTTGATGGACTTTTGAAACAAAAGAAGGTAATTCAAGATGAAGTGTATGACCTAATGGCATCGGTGGAGAGGGAAGGAAAAAGAATGGCCGTTTGGGGAGCAAGTCATCAGGGATTTACGCTCTGTGCAACAATGCATCTTTTCGATAAGATAGCTTATATTATTGATTCTGCACCGTTTAAGCAGGGGAGATTTGCACCAGCTTCACATATTCCGATTGTTTCTCCAGCCGCAGCAAAGGAAAACCCTGTGGATGTGATTGTGATTGTTGCACCAGGCTACACCGATGAGATTGCACAAAATATCAGGGAAAAATTGGGCGAGCAGATTGAAATTTATACATTGATGAGTGACCATTTAACAAGGTATAAGGAGAAGTAATGAAAGCATTTGTGTTGAGTGCGCCTGGAGAAGTAGAGATTAAGGATATGCCAAGACCAAGATTAGAAAATCCCTACAGTGCAATTTTGCAGCCAATTGCGATGAGTGTGTGTACATCGGATGTCAATACAGTCTATGGAAGTGGCAGCAAAAAGCCTGATGATTTGATTTTGGGGCATGAGTGCGTGGCAAGGGTTTGCGAAGTTGGAAGTGAAGTCTATGATTTTTCAGTTGGGGATGTAGTGGCTGTGCCAGCAATGACACCAAATTGGAGGGAAAAGGCCATTCAAGAGGGCAATACCTTACATGCGAGAAGACCTTTTTCAGCCAATGCCCTTGGAAGGAGTATTCCTGGAGAATTTGCCGAGTACTTTATGATTGCGGATGCGGACACTACGCTGGCAAAAGTTCCTAAAAATGTGATGGTAGAAGATGCTCTGATGTGCACAGATATGGTTACTACAGGCTTTACTGGCATTGAGGCAGCAGAGATTGCCTTTGGCGATACGGTAGTAGTATTGGGCATTGGAGCTGTGGGCTTGATGGCTATTCTCGGAGCAAAATTAAAAGGTGCTGGTCGAATTATTGCTGTGGGCAGTAGAAAAAAGAGGGTTGAGTTGGCAAACAATATGGGGCCAGTGACATTTTAGATTATCATCAATGCGATATCACAAAGAAGGTATTGGAGATGACCGATGGCATTGGAGCTGATGTCGTGGTCATTTGTGGAGGGAATGATGAGAGCTTTAGCCAAGCAGTGGATATGGTTCGCTATGGCATTGGGCGAGTGGTCAATCTGAAACATTATCCAGGAGATGGGGCAATGATGATTCCTAAGTTTTCTGGTGGTCGTGGAATGGCTGGAAAGAGCATATACACGGAGCTTGGAAAGGGAGGACGTGCAAGGATGGAGAGACTGTTAACTTTGTGTGCCTTTGGACGCATTTGCCCAAGGCAGATGATTACCCATACCTTGCATGGCTTTGACCAATTGCCATTGGCACTAGAGATGATGAGAAAAAATCAACCCGATGTGATAAAAATACAGGTTATACCAGAATGGGCAGAAAAATGAAAAAAATCAGTATAGTAGTACCCTGTTACAATGAGGAAGAAAATGTCCTTCCACTGAGCAATGAAATTCGAAAGATTTTTCACGAGCAATTAAAGGACTATCAATATGAAATTATTTTTATTGATAATGACTCAAAGGATGGGACAAGGGAAATTATTCGACAGCTTTGTGCACAGGACAAAGATATCAAGGCGATTTTTAATGCTAAAAATTTTGGGCAATTTAATTCGCCCTACTATGGAATGTTGCAATCAACAGGAGATGCCACCATATTGATGGCTGCGGATTTTCAAGATCCTGTGGAAATGATTCCAAAGTATGTCAAGGCTTGGGAAGAGGGATATAAGATTGCTATTGGAATTAAGGAATCGAGCAAGGAAAGTCCAATCATGTATCATTTGCGCAGTTTTTATTATAAGAGCATCAAAAAATTATCAGATGTCGAGCAAATTGAGCATTTTACAGGTTTTGGGCTCTATGACAGAGAGTTTATGGATGTTTTGAGAAAGTTAGATGACCCGACACCGTTTTTGCGAGGTATTGTGGCTGAGCTTGGTTTTCGAAGAAAAGAGATTCCCTATGAACAGCCAAAGCGCAGGGCGGGAAAGACGAGCAATAATTTTTATCGACTCTATGATGCGGCCATGCTTTCTGTGACTTCCTACACAAAAGTTGGTCTTCGATTTGCCACATTTTTAGGAGCCATTAGTTGTGGCGTGAGCATTATTGCAGCAATCATTTACTTGATTATGAAATTAATTTATTGGAATCGCTTTCCAGCAGGTATGGTACCACTGCTCTTAGGGATGTTATTTTTGGGATCCGTACAGATTTTCTTTATTGGAATGGTTGGAGAATATGTTCTGACCATTAATCAGCGTGTGATGAAAAGACCATTGGTTGTCGAAGAAGAGCGACTGAATTTTTAGACGATTAGATTGGAGAAAAAATGGTAGCGATTGTTGGATTTTTAATGATTATTGTCATCGTGTTTACTTCTTAGGGGATTGATGTCTCCGATTGTTGTATTGGCGATGATTCCATCGATTGCCGCACTGATTCTTGGTTATGATCCAGTCACCATTGGTGGCTTTATCAAGAAAGGTGTTGAGACAACGATGGGAAATGGAATTTTGTTTATTTTCTCAGTGATTTATTTTGGTATCTTGTCTGACACAGGATTTTTTGATGTTATTGTAAACTTTTTAGTAAAAAAGGCGGGCAACAATGTCATTGCGATTACGGTGGCCACAGCGGTGGTTGCAACCATTGCTCATCTCGATGGCACGACCGCAGCGACTGTGTTGATTACAGTTCCATCTTTTTATCCCGTTTATAAGAAAATGAATATTAGTCCCAAAATTTTGCTCTGCTTGACCGGTGGATGTATGGGAGTAATGAATTTGTTGCCATGGGGTGGACCTACAGCCAGAGCTGCGACAGTTTTGGAAATGGATGCGACAACACTTTGGCATATGTTAATTCCACTTCAGATTATTGGTTTGATCGTTAACTTTGTACTTGCTGTATTGTTGGGCATGCTTGCAGTAAAGCAGGGAGCAGGAATGGGCAAAGGGGTGGAAGACGAAGTCGATGAAAAGGCGACGGCAGAGGCAGAGGCCTTGAGAAAGCCAGCACCTTATCTAGTTTTTAATCTGATTCTTACTGTTGCACTGATTGGCATTCTTGCGAGTGGAATTGTCTCAAGTTACATTGTGTTTATGATTGGTCTTTGTATTATTTTGGCTGTAAATTATCCAAATCAGAAGTTACAGGATAAATTAATCAAAAAGAATGCGCCGGCGGCACTGATTATTTCAGCAACCTTGTTTGCAGCAGGTGCTATGGTCGGAATCTTTGAGGGTACAGGAATGCTCACAGCAATGGCACAGGCCTTGATGAGTATTATTCCTGCACCTCTAGGAAGATACATTCATGTTATCTTTGGTATTCTCGCACTTCCACTGGGACTTTGTGTAGGTACAGATGCTTACTTCTATGGCATTATGCCATTGGTAATGAAAGTGGGAGAAACTTATGGTGTGGCTTCTCTATCTACGGCCTTGACGATGATTATTGGAAAGAATCTTGCTCTTATGGTTAGTCCTCTAGTTCCAGCAACCTATCTGGCCATTGGGCTTACCAATACAGAGTTAAAGGATCATATGAAATTTTCGATTCCACCCTATTTTGTGATCAGTATGTTTATGTTAATCCTTGGAATTGTGTTTGGTATTATTCCACTGTAGGGTAAAAGATGATCTAGAGAGTACAAAAATATTTTTTGCTCTCTAATTTTTGAACATAATAGAATCAAAAGGATATAAATATGACCATTTTGCTCATCTAAATATGAATAAATTATGAATAAATCGTGAATAGACTAGACATTTTCAAAAAGTAGGCTATAATGGCGTATGTAACAGTTAATAAAGAATGATTGATGCAGTAATGCAATTTGAGGAGGAAAAAATAATGAAAAAGAATATTCTTGTATTGGCAGCAGTATGTGCACTTGCAGCAGGTGCTATGACAGCTTGTGGCGGAAGCAGCAGCAGCAGCACAACAACAACAGCAGCTAAGTCTGACAAGGCAGCAGACAAGGCTTCATCAGCAGCAGATAAGGCAGCAGACAAGGTTTCATCAGCAGCAGACAAGGCAGCAGATACAGCTTCATCAGCAGCAGATAAGGCAGCAGATACAGCTTCTTCAGCAGTTGACGCAGCTTCATCAGCAGCAGAGAGTGCAGTTTCTTCAGCAGCTGCTAACTAATTTAGAAGATTGTTTTGAGGAGGTTGTTGTTTCCAGTGATATCATTGGAGGCAGCAGCCTCTTTTTTCTTTATTTTGTCCTTTATTTTGTCTTTTTTACAATAGTATGTTATGATGTTAGCATAATTTTTAGGAGGTCATCTATTGGAAGAGATCTGTATTCGCACGGCAAAATTAGAGGATGCCAAGCAGCTAGTTGAGATTTATACACCCTATGTAGAAGAAACGGCAATTACCTTTGAATATGATGTACCAAGTGTAAAAGAATTTGAACGGCGCATAGAGGAGGTTCTGTGTCGTTATCCCTATATTGTGGCAGAAAGAAAAGGAAAGATTGTTGGTTATGCCTATGTCCATGCTTTTTATGCTCGTCCAGCCTACGATTGGTCCGTGGAGACCAGTGTCTATGTCGAAAGGGAAGAGAGAAAGTCTGGTGTGGGTAGAGCACTCTATCAGACCATTGAAGAAATTTGCAAGGAAATGGGGATTTTAAATCTGAATGCCTGTATTGCCATGCCGAGGGGAAAAGATCTCTATCTCGATGAGAGCAGTGCAAAATTTCATCAAAAATTGGGCTTTTCATTCGTAGGTCGATTTCACAATAGTGGCTATAAGTTTGAGCATTGGTATGATATGATTTGGATGGAAAAGATGATTGGAGAACATCAAAAGGCGAAACCCATTCAGGCATATTCCGATGTCAGAGAAGGTAGGAAAAAGAAATATTCTATTGTGTAGAAAGGAATAAAGAGAAAGTAAGATGGAAAAGTTTGTAAAGTATTCTTTGGAAGAATTTGTAGATGCTTTGGCCTCAAAGGCGGCTGTGCCTGGTGGAGGTGGTGCAAGTGCTTTAGCGGCTAGCCTTGGCATAGCTCTAGGCAATATGGTGGGAGAATTTACTGTGGGAAAGAAAAAGTATGCCGATGCTGAGGAGGAACTAAGGGTCTGTATGGTTAGGGCAAAGGATCTTTCTAGGAAATTTTTAAATTGTATTGAAAGAGATGCTGCGGCATTTGAACCTCTTTCTAGGGCGTATGCAATACCAAAGGATGACAAAAATCGAGATATCGTTATGGAAAATTGCCTGAGGGATGCGGCGAAGGTTCCGATGGAGATTCTTCATTTGGTCTGTGAGGCAATTAAGTTAGAAGAAAGATTTGCTGTTCTTGGCAGTGTGATGATTCAATCAGATGCAGCAGTTGGTGCGAGCATTCTTCGTTCGTCACTTCTTGGTGCAGCAGTAAATGTAAAGATCAATACAAAGTCAATGAAGGACAGAGAATATGCAGATAGCGTAAATAAAGAGGTGGATGCGCTAGTTGAGGAGTATTTACCACTTGCTGACAGTATTTTTGAGCATATATATCACAAGTATGCATAGGGGGAAAAAATGTTATTAAAGGGAAAACCAGTTGCAGACGCAATTACGGAAAAGCTGCGCCTTGAAGTAGAAAAATTGTCAAAGAAGGGAATTGTACCTACGCTTGCTATTTTGCGAGTGGGAAAGAGAGAGGATGATCTTTCCTATGAGCGAGGAGCAATGAAAAGATGTGCACAAGTTGGGATTGAAGTAAAGCAAGTGGTTCTTGATGGTGACATTGACAATGAACAATTTTTAAAAAAATTAGAGGAGCTCAATCAAGATGATGGGGTAGATGGCATTTTAATGTTTCGTCCCTTGCCAAAACAGCTCGATGAGGAGGCTGCGACGAGATTGCTTGCTGTGGAAAAGGACATTGATGGCAATACACAGGGTTCTCTTGCAGGCATTTATGCCAATACAGGCGATGGCTTTGCTCCATGTACGGCAGAAGCTGTGATGGCGATTTTAAATTACTATGGTATTGAGATGGCAGGAAAGAAGGCAGTCGTGATTGGACGATCTTTAGTCATTGGTCGCCCAGTGGCCATGTTGTTGATGCACAAACAGGCAACTGTGACCATTTGTCACTCAAGGTCAAAGAAAATTGATAAGATTTCGAGAAAAGCGGATATCTTAGTTGCGGCAGCAGGACAAATGCAGAGCATTGATCGAAATTATATCAAGGAAGGACAGATTGTCATTGATGTTGGAATTCATTGGGATGAAAAGGCACAAAAGCTTTGTGGAGATGTAGTTACAAATGATGTAGAGGAAGTTGTGGCAGCGGTCACACCTGTGCCAGGCGGAGTTGGTGCGGTGACTACCAGCATTTTGGCAAAGCATGTTTTGGAAGCAGCAATAAAGAGAAGGGGAATCGCGGATGAAATATAAAATTGATATTGTGCGTATCCGAGAAAATAAAATTACATTAAATGGATGGGTGGTCGGAAAAAATGCAAAATCGCCAGTGGTCTATTCAGTCCTAGATGGAAGAAAAGAGCCAGTGCCATTTAAGCTAGTTTCCACGAAAAGAGATGATGTCAGTAAAATCTACTATGACAAGGTGGTAGACAGAGACTTAGGATTTGATATTCAATTTGATTATGAGCGAGGAAAAAACTATTATTTAGTGATTGAATGTGAGGGGAGAAAAGCTCGCATTCGGTATAATGAAGAATTAATTGCAAAACGTGCGAGTGTTGCCCACAAGAGAATGGAAAAGCTCCGTGACCTTTGCAATATGGAGACAGTCAAGGTGGCTGGCGATTACTTAAAAAAACATGGACTGAAGGCATTGATGAGAAAATCAAGAGCAAAAATTAAAGGACTAGATAATGACTATGAGTACGCCGAGTGGTATGAAAAGACCAGACCGACCAAGGAAGGGCTAGAGGCCCAAAGAAATCAAGTGTTTAAGTATATGCCAAAGTTTTCTATTGTTGTTCCTGTCTTTGAAACACCTGATCAATATCTTCGTGCCCTAATTGATTCGATTTTGGCACAGACCTATGAAAATTTTGAGGTTTGTTTTGCTGATGGAAGTAGAGCGGGAAAAAATAAAGAAAAGATTTTTCGTGAGTATGCGAAAGGATGTACGCATTCGCTATCAAATTTTAGGAAAGAATTTGGGTATTTCTGGAAATACCAATGTGGCATTGGCTATGGCAACGGGAGACTATATTGTGCTTTGTGACCATGATGATGTCTTGCCAGAGCATGCACTATTTGAGAATGCCAAGGCCATCAATGAGACAGGGTGCGATTGTTTGTATTCTGACGAGGATAAGTTGGATATGGATGGCGGTTCCCTCTTTGATCCACATTTTAAGCCTGATTTTAATATTGATATGCTGTGTAGTGTCAATTATATTTGCCATCTGTTTGTGGTCAAAAAGGAATTGATCACACAATATGGTGAGTTTGACCCTGAATATGATGGAGCACAGGACTATGATTTTATTTTTAGGATGACAGAGCATGCAAAAAAGATTGTGCATATTCCAAAGGTGCTCTACCATTGGCGTTGCCATATGAATTCGACAGCTAGCAATCCAGAGAGCAAGCTCTATGCCTTTACAGCGGGGGAGAAGGCGATTCGTGCCCACTATTTGCGTGTACATCCAGAGATTGCTATTGAAAAGATTGAAAAAGGTATTGACTATGGCATCTATCATACCTACTTTAAAATAGAGAAAGAGCCATTGATTTCCATTATTATTCCAAATAAGGATCACACCCAAGACCTCGATGTTGCGATTCGCTCTGTCTATGAAAAGGGAAGATATAAAAATATTGAGTTTATTGTGGTGGAGAATAATTCGACACAGCCAGAGACAACAAAGTACTATGAAAATATTCAAAAGGAATTTTCAAATGTTCGAGTGGTCTATTGGGATAAGGAGTTTAATTATTCGGCCATTAACAATTATGGCGTAAAATATGCCAAGGGCGAATATCTATTGTTTTTAAATAATGATGTAGAAATGATCAATCCTGACTCTCTGTATGAGATGCTTGGGTATGTACAAAGAGAGGATGTTGGGGCCTGTGGATGTCGATTGCTCTATGAGGATGGCTCTATTCAGCATGCAGGTGTCGTCATTGGATTTGGAGGAATTGCAGGACATACTTTTATTGGTCGATTTGAGGAGGAGGGAAGTTACTTCCACCGTGCAATGACTGCACAGGATTATTCTGCAGTGACGGCGGCCTGCTTACTCACCAAAAAAGAACTCTTTTTATCCGTGGGTGGATTTTCTGAGGAGCTTGCCGTGGCCTTTAACGACATTGATTTGTGTATGAAAATTAGACAAAAGGAAAAACTTGTGGTATATAATCCATATGCTGTGTTTTATCACTATGAATCAAAGTCAAGAGGGTTAGAAGACACTCCAGAAAAGGTGGAGAGATTTAACCGAGAGATTGTGACATTTATGAAAAAGTGGCCCGAAATTTTAAAAAATGGCGATCCATATTACAATCCAAATCTCACCTTGTTAAAATCAAACTTTGCATTGAGGGATTTACTGAAGGAAAAAATTGGCGAGCCTTATCATATGGAGGGAATTGAGAAATATCTATGATGATCAGCGATGTAACAGTTATTATTCCAAATTACAATGGCTTAAAGTTTATGGAAACTTGTATGAATGCATTGAACGCACAAAGCTATCGGCATTTTGATGTCCTCGTTGTCGACAATGGTTCGACAGATGGAAGTGTAGAATGGCTAAAGGAGAAAAAAATTCCAACTTTGTTTTTAAAGGAGAATTTGGGATTTGCTGGTGGAGTCAATGCTGGCTTAAAAGAAGTCAATACAGAGTATGTCATTTTATTAAATAATGACACCGAAGTATTCCCAGATTATATTGAGGAGCTTGTCAAGGCCATTAAAAAGTCAAAGAAAATTTTTTCCGTGAGTCCGATGATGATTCAATCCATGAATCGGGATTTGATGGATGATGCTGGCGATGGGATGTGCATTCTTGGTTGGGGATATCAAATTGGTGTGGGAGAAAAGATTTCTGGCTACACAAGGGCTAAGGATGTTTTTACGGCCTGTGCAGGTGCGGCAATCTATAGAAAAGCGGTGTTAGATGAGATTGGATACTTTGATGAAATGCATTTTGCCTATCTCGAGGATATTGATTTGGGATATCGTGCAAAGTTAGCAGGTTATTTTAATCGATATGAGCCAAGGGCCAAGGTTTATCACTTTGGCAGTGGTACCAGTGGTTCAAAGTATAATGGCTTTAAAGTTCGACTTGCTGCGAGAAATAATATCTACTTGCACTATAAAAAAATCAAGCAAACTGGCAGCTTCTTTTCAATAGTTTCTTCCTTTTTGCTGGTATAGCCATCAAGGCAGGATTTTTCTACAAAAAGGGCTTTTTAAAGGAGTATTTGGAGGGTCTTTTTGAAGGAATAAAAAATTGTAAGAAATGTAAGCGAGTGGACCAAAGTCAAGTTCCATTGACAAGGGTATTGGCCATAGAAGGTGAGATGATCCTTGGAATGGTGGACTATAGCCTACACTTTTTGAAAAGGAGAATGCAAAGAGATAGATGATCAAGGATTATCAAAAACAATTAAATCGACTGCACATTGTACTCGATGCCCTAGTGATTATTATCAGTTATCTGGGGTCGTGGTTTTTTCTGTTTGGTGAGCGACCGACAACAGGGGTCTTACTGCCACGCTATTACTTTTTGACCTTGATTGCCATTGTACCTGTGTATATTGCACTCAATGGAATCTTTGGACTCTATGCACCAAAGCGAGTGTCGGGTAGGCGAAGAGAAATTGCCAATATTTGTAAGGCAAATTCGATTGGATTTTTGCTTTTTACCTTGATTTTATTTTTAGGTTCAAAAAATCCCTATATCTATCATTTTTCGAGAAAATTGACAGTTGTTTTTTATATTGTTTCAATTGTACTAGAGACGATCGAGCGAAATGGCATTCGCATTGTACTGCGTGCATTTCGTGCGAGGGGATATAATTTAAAGCATATCTTATTGATTGGCTATAGCCGAGCCGCAGAAAGTTATATTGATCGAGTGGCAGCCAATCCAGAGTGGGGCTATAAGATTAGAGGAATCTTAGATGATGACAAGGAGCGAGGATTTGAGTATAAGGGTGTGAGAGTGATTGGGGAACGGGAAATCTTCGAGAAATTTTGAGTATGAATGTGCTCGATGAGATTGCAGTGACATTGGGACTGCGTGACTATGACCGTCTGGAGGAAATTGTCAATGAATGTGAAAGATCAGGCGTACACACAAAATTTATTCCCGACTATCACAATATTGTTCCAACTATCCCTTACACAGAGGATTTATTGGGATTACCAGTGATTAATATTCGCCATGTTCCATTGACAGAATTTCATCATGCGTTTATAAAACGCATTGTGGATATTTTTGGGGCAATCGTTGCCATTATTTTGTTTTCACCTGCGATGATTTTGACAGCTATTCTTGTGAAGAAAACGAGTAAAGGACCGATCATTTTTTCGCAGGAAAGGGTGGGATTACATAATCAGCCATTTCGTATGTACAAGTTTCGCTCCATGACTGTGCAGGAAGAGAGTAAGGAAAAGAAGGGCTGGACAACAGCACATGATCCGAGAGTGACACCTGTGGGAAGATTTATACGAAAAACCAGTATTGATGAGTTGCCACAGTTATTTAATGTGCTCAAGGGGGATATGAGCCTTGTTGGGCCACGACCAGAGAGACCTTATTTTGTGGAAAAATTCCGAGATGAGATTCCACATTACATGATTAAACATCAGGTTCGACCAGGACTCACAGGTTGGGCCCAGGTCAATGGTTATCGAGGAGATACTTCGATTGCAAAGCGCATAGATCATGATTTATACTATATTGAAAATTGGACGATAGGGTTTGATTTTAAAATTTTATTTTTGACGATTTTTAAAGGATTTATTAATAAAAACGCATATTAGCGTCTGGTGGGAAGGAAGAAATGGAACAAGCCAATAGCAACAAAAAGAAGAGAATTTGGCCAAAGATATTGATATTTGCGATTGCTGAAGTCATTGTATTGGTTGGAATTTTTGCATATGCCTATTTTTTAAAGCAATACAATAAAATTCAAAGAATGAATATCGATGTGGAGGCAGTCACCAATAAAGAGCTTTCAAAGGAAATATCAAGAAGATGCAAGGATACAAGAATATTGCAGTATTTGGTGTGGATGCCAGAGACAATACATTGGGTGCAGGAGTAAACTCAGATGTCATTATTATTGTCAGCATCGACCAAGACACGGGCAATATTAAGATGTGCAGTGTGTTTCGTGATAGTTATCTCAATGTGGGTGATAATAAGTACAATAAAATTAATAGTGCCTATTTAATGGGAGGACCTGAGCGAGCACTTCGTGCAATCAATCAAAACCTTGACTTAAACATTACAGATTATATTACCTTTAACTGGAAGGGTGTGGCGACAGCAATTAATATTCTTGGTGGATTGGATATTGACTTGACAGATGAAGAATTTCATTACATCAATTCCTATATTACCGATACGGTCAATGGAACGGGGATTGGCTCTGTTCAATTGGAGTATGCGGGGATGAATCATCTCGACGGAGTTCAGGCGGTGGCCTATGCGAGACTTCGCTACACAGATAATGACTTTGTTCGCACGCAGCGCCAGAGAAAAGTGATGGAAATGTGCTTTGAAAAGGCAAAGGCAGCAGATTTAAAAATAAAGAATGATTTGCTTGGCAATGTTCTCTCTATGGTGGCCACAAATATGACTTGGCAGGATGGACTGGATTTTATTTCAAAGGCAGACAAGTATCATATTTTAGATACCAAGGGATTCCCATTTGCCAAAGGAGAAAAGCGTATTGCGGGAAAGGGAGATTGCATTGTGCCCTTGACATTGGAGAGCAATGTTGTTCGACTTCATCAATTTTTGTTTGAGGATGAGGTCTATGATACTTCCACTACGGTGGAGCAAATTAGTGCGAGAATCTCAAGAGAAACGGGAATGTATAAGGAAGGCAATTATAATAATGCCTATGGTGTGGGAGATGACTATGTTATTCCCAAGGCAAATTTTGGAGAGACAGAAGCTTCTACCTTTGCAGCTACACCAACAAAGAAAAAAAGAAAGACAAGAAAGAGGAGACATCGGCACAGGATACCGTACCTATACAGGAGAATTATCTTGAGGGCAATGCCAATGGCGGTGTGCGAACAGGTGTAGCTGAGCCAGAGGCTGAGCAGGTGGCACCGACAACAGAAGAAACAAAAGAAGATGACCCAAGGGCAGGAGCGGTTCCTACCGTTGTGCCACAGACAAAGGAGCATCGATAATGTAGATTTTGAGGAAGATTCTTAGAGGAGTCTTCCTTTTTTTGGTTATATTGTGCTATAATAACCACATATGAGAGTGAAAGGAGGCATAGAGTGAGAGAAATGAATCGACGATGGCATCGAATAATGGCAATGTTATTAGTCGTTGCCGTATGTATTAGTGTCTTGCCCATTCAGGGCTTTGCGGATGTCAGCGCATTGCCAGCCGTAGTTACTGTTCCATTGACCAATAGCATTATGGGAGATGAGCCCTATCAAGAGGCTACATTTACCTACCAAATTACTGCCCAGTCTACGGATGCATTGGGGAATTTCAGATTTACCTATGCCTGCCGGGAAGTGCACAGGATGCTCAAGAGAGTGAGGTCAATGTCTATGGCGGAACGACCACACAAATTCCAAGTATTGTCTTTACAAAGCCGGGAAATTATATCTATAAAGTGAAGCAGGTTCGGGTTTCAGATGAAGGGTATGAGGGAGACGGTGCAGAATATACATTGATCTTTCATGTTACTCAGGCACAAAGAGAACTTGGGCTAGAGAAAGAGCAGACGAGTGATCAGACGACATTGGAAGCGACAACAGAGATTCAAAAATTTGGAAATCGTGTGGAGGGATTGGTCTTTAATAATCGCTATACTCTGCCTAGATTTCAAGTGAGTTTCGATGTTGATGGAGCAAAGGATGTCATTGGGACGCAGAGTGTACGCTATGAAATGCTTGCAGAACAGCCTGATACGCCAGAAAAAGATGGCTATGTCTTTGGCGGTTGGATAGATGAGGCCTCAGGTCCATATAACTTTTTAACTCCAGTGACCAAAGATGTTCACTTGAAGGCAACCTGGGCAAAGGAAATGTATTTTGTAGAGTTTCGGGAGGATGTGTCGGCCGATGAACCTTATAAGGATGAGGTGCTATCAGCAGGGCGATATTCCTATGGTGAAAGTGTTGTTGCACCGCCAGCACCAAATCACAAACTGGGCTATAAGTTTAAGGGATGGAATAAGGACTTTAGCAATGTCAGTTCAGATATGTTGATTCGTGCGACCTATGAGCCAATTCACTATACCATTCACTATAATGCCAATGGTGGAAGTGGTCAGATGAGTGATCAGGATCGAACTTATGAGAGGCAAGAAAAGTTAAAGAGTAATGAGTTTAGCCATGGTGATGATATTTTTGTCGGTTGGGCAAAAAGTCCTGATGCACAAGTTCCTGACTATGCAGAAAATGCCAATGCAGTCAATCTGACAACAAATGATGGAGAGGTCATTCAGCTCTATGCAGTTTGGAAAAAAGTTGAGCCAGCAAAGGCGACATTGGAAGTAAGAAAAGAGATTGACGGGGAGGTTCCTGCCCAAAAAGATATTTTTCACTTTACATTGATGGCAATGCAGACGGATGCAAAGAATGTGACCGTTATGCCAACGCCAGAGGGAACACAGAGAAGTTATAATTTTACCATCACAGGAGATAACAAAAAGACATTAAATCAGATTGTCTTTACAGAACCAGGAAATTACATCTATCAATTGACAGAGCAAGACGACGGTCTTCCAGGATATGTCGCTGATAAAAGTACCTATGAGATTCGCTACCATGTTGTGCAGGGGGAGCGAGGATTGACACAGACAAATGAAATCTATAAGGATGGAGAAAAAGTTGATGAGATTGTCTTTACAGATCACTATCGCTGTCCAAGATATCAAGTCAATTTTGACACTACGGGGGCAGATCAGACCATTGTGCCACAGATTGTTTTGAGAGGAAATCGTGTTGGCGTTCCCGATCCTACACCGACAAAAACAGGATATTCCTTTAATGGATGGCTGGACGCTCAGGGGGTGCCATATGACTTTACTCAGCCAGTGGAATCAGGAATGACTTTAAAGGCCGAATGGGTTCAACGGCAATACCATGTAGAATTTCATGACGCACAGGATGCCGATGGAGACCATGCGGATGAGTTTTTGGATGAGGAACGAATAAAGGACGGAGAGACAGCAGTAGCACCAAAAGCTGTGCCAGACAATAAGTTGGGCTATGTCTTTGACCATTGGGATACTAATCTTTCAGAAATTAAGGATGATACCATTATTCGAGCGGTCTATGCACCGATTAAGTACAAAATTATCTATGCACCGGGAGCAGAGGATGTGACGGGAAAGATGATTGATGGAACTTTTTCTTATGATGAAGATGGTGTCTTGTCAAAGAACAACTATGAAAGAGCAGGGATATATCTTTAAAGGTTGGGGCAGAATCAAAGGAGGAAATGTTGACTTTGAAGATGGTGCCTCTGTGAGAAATTGGACAACAGTTAATCAGGATGAGATCACACTCTATGCCATCTGGGAAAAGTACCAATACGCAAAAATGCCATTATATACAAAGGCAGATCAGCGAGGAGTACTTGGAATAGAAACTGTGAAAACAGCGGGCAAGGTTGCGTTGGAAGATAATCAGATTATCTTTACACAACCAGGAGAGTATATATATAATTTGTTGACCTTAGAAAATGGCTATTACAGCAGGGCAGATGCCCAGTTTGTTTACACGGTTGTTGCGGATAAGGAAGGAAATCTCTCGGCCACAGTAAAGATTCAGTCAAGAGATGGGAGAGCACTTGATCGAGAACAATTTTTCTATCAAGACATTCGCCAAAATGCGGTGCCATTAAAAGAGGACAAAGAGGTGATCACGCCAACAGTCAATGAAGATGGCACAATTTTACCTGTGGCACTCAATCCACAGGTCAAAGCACCGAGTTCAAAAAGACCAGTGCAGGTGAATTTAAAGTCAGTGGTCTTTGTTGGATATGTTGAGCAAGCAAGAAAAGACACAGAAGACGAGGAGTAAAAGGAGGTACATTATGGCAGTAAATTTATCAAAGGGACAAAAAGTTGATTTGACCAAGGGAAATCCAAATTTAAAGAAATTGATTGTTGGTCTTGGCTGGGATGTGAACAAGTATGATGGTGGTGCAGATTTTGACCTCGATGCATCCGCATTCATCCTTGGAGAGGATGGCAAGGTAAAGAGCGACAGCGACTTTATCTTCTATGGCAACTTAAAGCATTCTTCTGGAGCTGTGGAGCACACAGGAGACAACTTGACAGGTAGTGGAAATGGTGATGACGAGGTATTAAAGATTGATTTATCCAAGATGCCAGCAGACATTCACAAAGTAGACTTTACGGTAACGATCTATGAGGCTGAGGCACGTCATCAAAACTTTTGGACAAGTAAGTAATGCCTACATTCATGTAGTGAATGAAGAGACAGGTGAGGAATTGCTCCGATTCGATCTTGGTGAAGATTTTTCAATTGAGACAGCATTGGTTGTTGCAGAGATTTATCGCCATGGCAATGAGTGGAAGTTCAATGCCATTGGAAGTGGATTCCAAGGTGGTCTATATGCATTGTGCAAAAACTTTGGTGTCAATGTATAATTAAGATGTAAGATTGGGGATCGGTAATATAAATTATTGATCCCCAATTTATTTTTTGGAGAGAGTCATGTTTCAAACAACAATTAGAGTCAAACAGGAAGATTTGATGAGTGCAGTCAAATTGGGGGTATGGATCAAGGAACCCTTACAAAATCCAACACAGGAGCAGGTGCAGAGTGTGCAAAATGCAATTCAGGGATAAAGTTAAGAAGTGACCTTGAGAAGGCTCTCAATGCACGAACAGAGTTTTTAAAGGGAGTGAAGGGAGAGAGTATAGCAAAAAATCGCTATATTAAGTGGTTGTGCTGGCTCAATGGACCACTAAAAACTGCTCTCAATGCCAATGTCACCATTCTTTGTCTTGGCAGGCAAAGTCAAACCGTCATTGACCTTTTACAAATTTTATCCAGTGCCGGTTGCGATGTCTTTTATGTGGAAGATGAACATGCCTGCAAGGAAATTCTTGAAAAATTGGCCTTTGAAGATCTACAAAACACAAAAATTATTAAGGTCAATGCGACCAATACATGGATTTTGCCCGATCCCTTTGTGGATATTTTAAAAGATCCAAGGGAGAGAGGAACGGATGAGCGATTATTTTATAATGCTTTTTTTCAGGTTATGGGAGTTTATAGCAAGGTTAGTTATCCCAATGATTTACTCAAGTTCTGATCAAAATCTAAAAAAAGTCAATCGCCCAGTGATTGTGATTGAAGGTCGAATGCAGAGACCACGCCCAGAAGAAATTGAAAAGTTTGTCTTTGAGGGAAGGGATGTCTCATCTTTGTGGAAGGATGTGCAAAGAGGGACTTCGATTTATTCAAAATGCAGAGCTTCAAGGAATTACGGAGCGAGCATTGGCAGAACAAATGCAAGAAAAGAAAAATTGGCCATTTGGGAAACTAAAAAATTATGCTGTCAGCCTATTGGTGTGGCTAGAGAGATACCAAGACATCCCTGTTTTCTGAGAAGATGGGCTGTGTGATTTTTTTTAATGGCTGTGACGATGCACTGGATATTGACTTTTTGTAAACTTCTTGCGAGAATTCCAGTCGATGTGTTAGTACTCGATCCAAATCATCATAGGGGACGCATAAATGACGACATTATCTTTGTTATTGAGGAGGATGAAAGACTGGAAATGCCTCATTTTCCTTCTGAAGAGGGCGTGATGCAAATGGCAACTACAGCTTATCACGCCAAGGAAGAGGCAAAGACACTTCTCTATCAGGGAAGTGAACTCTATGATAAAGAACAGGTGCAGAAGGCATCTTCTGTCATTTTAAAGTCTGTCCATCAAGAAATTCTTGAACTTTGGAATGTGGACGAGCGTCATCGTCCCTATTTTTATGGAGATGATCAAAGCATTCGTATGCCAGTAATTTTTTCAAAAATTTCTGGGGTGATGGAAGGAGATGTGGAGCGATATTGGGAAGAAATTCGCAGTCTTCGAACAGAAAATACATGGATTGTTGATGGACGGAAGGGCTTGTGGAAGGCCAGTGATGAAATTCATTCTGGGACTTTTGCAAATTTTTGTAAAGAATGGGAAGCTAGACCGAAAGATTATTCAAAGCAATGTTCATTATCACTATGGAATGTTGCGAGAAAATTTGCAGGAACATATTTTGGATAAAGTTGAGATGATGATTGCTCAAAAGATGATCAAATCTTTGTCGGGAATGGATGTCACAGGACAAATTGTTCGGGTGTTACTTAGTTTAGATCAAGAATTGCTTCGAATGATTCAAAAGATGGACTTTTGTTGGAAAAAATCCAAAACTGGTCTATGTCAAGACAGATGATAAAGTTCCACCAATAGAAGATGCGATAGTTTTATTGTTTTTAAGTCTTTTGGGCTTTGATGTGCTCTGTTATATTCCAACAGGATATCAAAGTGTAGAAAAGTACTACACGAAGCCATTGCTTGAAGAATGTGTGATTGGAGAATATATGTATGACCTTTCCTTTGCGGATATGGAGAAGGGAGAAAATATTTGGAAGAAAATTATGCAGAGATTGAAGCATTGACATCAAAAATTTATGTCTTTGACACAAGAAGCATTATTGAGTTTGGCAAGGAGCCAGCACAGCACTTAGCTGAAGAGACCGAAAAAGTTGTGCAAATGCTCTCAAATGCTAACGAGAGTAACCCGGATGATTTTTTGGAGAGATTGGAAAAAGTAATGGGTGAAATCAACAAAAAAGAAGAGAGTAAATTTTTTTGGTGGAAAAAAAGCAGAGAAGATGAGACGAAAAAAATATGAGCGTATTGGCAGAGAAATTGAGGAAATCTATATTGGGTTTCGTCAATATGAGGAGGAGCAAAGACGCTTACAAAGGAGTTACCAGCTCCTTATTCTATCGAATCAAAGGGCACAAAAAGAATTAAAAAAGTATATTCTTGCGGCAAAAAAGGGATGTGAAGAAATCTTGGCCGCAGTCAATACTGTGCCAAAGGAAGATCAAGCCACACTGTATAATGCTCAAAATTTGTTAAATAGAAGAATTCAAGACCTACAAATTGGAGAAAATCTTGCTCTTCAAACTATTCCAATGCTGGAGATGATGGGGTATAATAGTAAAAATCTGGTGGCTAGCATTCACAGTGCCTTTGTGGTTACACTGCCTGTTTTTAAGGAAGAGCTAAGGCGTGCTATACAACAAAAACGCAGTCGCTTGGAAGTAGATAGTGGAGTGATTGTCAATGGAATTGAAAAGACAAGGCATATCAGGGAGACAATGCAAGAAAATCAGAAAAAGAGTCTGCAAAAGTTAGAGGACATATGCAGAAAAAATCAATAGGAGGGAAAGGATATGGCAGTAAGTTTACAAAAGGGACAAAAAATTAATCTGACAAAGGACAATACAGGTCTTAGTAAGATTATGGTCGCCCTTGGCTGGGATGAGATTGGTGCGAGTAAGGGATTTTTGGCAAGATATTTCAAAGTTCAGATATGGACTGCGACGCATCAGTTATTTTACTTCGCAATGGCAAGTTCCAAGCAAGAGAAGACCTTGTCTATTTTGGAAATTTGAGACACAAGTCAGGGGCCATAGTTCATCAGGGAGATAATCTCACTGGTGGAGGAGAGGGCGATGATGAGCAGATTATGATTGATCTTTCGCAAGTGCCAAAGGATGTCGACCGCCTCATTTTTGTTGTCAACATCTACGAAGCTCAGCAAAGACATCAGCACTTTTGGTATGGTCAAAGAATGCGTTTATTCGTGTGGTGGATCAAAGAAACAACAAGGAATTGGCACGCTACAACCTGACAGATGATTGCTCAAATATGACAGCACTGATCTTTGGTGAAGTCTACAGACATGATGGGGAGTGGAAAGTTTCTCCGCCATTGGTCAGCCAACACAGGATAAGAGTTTGAGTGAAATTCTTAATCGATTTAAATAAAATAAGAGGATAGAGGAAAAGATGATAGAGCATAAGGGTTTAAATGACAAAGAAGTCGAAGAGTCCAGAAAAAAATATGGTTCTAATGCCATTCCAGACTCTGAACCAACCACGATGTGGAAGGAATTTTTGGAGACATTTAAAGGATCCGATGATTCGAATTTTGCTTGCCATTGTGGTGTTGATGTTGATTATGTTTGCACTTGGTTACGCAGAGATTTATGAGCCAATTGGAACCATTGTTGCCATTATTATTGTTGCATTTGTTACGGCAAAGACAGGTGTGGCAAGTGATACAAAGTACAGAGAGCTAAAAGAAAGTAGTAAAAACGACGAATGTAAGGTCTATCGCAATGGTATGATTACCGTGATTGATGTCGATGATGTCGTTGTCGGAGATAAGGTGCTATTGCAATCAGGGAAATAAAATTCCTGCAGATGGTGTCTTGATTGAAGGAAAAATGACCGTAGACAATTCCGCACTCAATGGTGAGGCCGAGGAGTGCAAAAAGGAAGCGACGGATCCTTCTTTTGAACTCACAGAAAATGTAACAGGTGATACATTCGTTGATCGCCACAGTCTATTTCGCGGTGCTGTTGTCTTTGATGGCGAGGGAATTTTAGACATTCGAAAAGTTGGATTGAAGACAATGATGGGAAAGATGGCACAGGAGATGCAAGAAGACGAGCCAGATTCCCCATTGAAGGTAAAGCTTGCAAAGTTGGCCAATCAAATTTCAACTTTTGGATATATCGGTGCAATTGTAATTGCTGTCTTGTATATGATTAACTTTATTGTCAGAGCAGGGGGCGTTGGCCCATATCTTGCACAGGGATGGCCAGTTGTATTAGAAAATGTCATTAACACAGTGTCCCTTTCTATTTTAATTATTGTATGTGCTGTGCCAGAGGGATTGCCACTGATGATTTCTTTGGTATTGATGCAAAATACAAGCAAGATGTTAGCTCACAATGTCTTGGTAAGAAAGGCCGAGGGTATTGAGACGGCAGGTTCTTTAAATATCCTCTTTAGTGATAAGACAGGAACCATCACCAAGGGAAGATTGGAAGTTGTTGAGTTTTTCCTTGGAAATGGCATGAACATTGAGCTCAACAAGATGAGTAATTACAGTGCCATCAAGGGAAATATCGACTTTGCCATTGGTAAAAACTCACAATCTCTATTTGATGCCAATCACCAGGTTATCGGTGGAAATGCCACTGATCAGGCGTTGATGAAGTTTTTGGGCGAAACAACCTATCATACTCTGGAAAGTGATGAAAGATATCAAATCAGTGATATGCAATCCTTTAATTCTACGAATAAGTTTAGCCAATCGAGAATTGATGCACTTGGAAAGACATTCTATAAGGGTGCACCAGAGAGACTTTTAAAGGCGACAAAGCATTTGGCAGAAGATGGCACAGTCAAGACCATCGACAAGGAAGCACTCAATCGAAAGATTGATGAACTCGCTGAAAAGGCTATGCGTGTTTTGGCCTTTGGCTATTCAGAAAAGCCTATGGTGAAAAATGAAATCAACGATGACATTGTCCTTATTGGTCTTGTTGGTATTCGAGATGATGTTCGTGCAGAGGCAAAGGAAGCCATTGCACAAGTAATGAGAGCAGGAATTCAGGTAGTGATGATTACAGGTGACCGCCTAGAGACAGCAGCAGCCATTGCAAAAGATGCAGGTCTACTTAAGAAAGACACAGATAAAGTTCTTTCCTCTGCCATTTTAAATGAGATGAGCGATGAAGAAGTCAAAAAGATTATTCCTGATATTCGTGTGATTGCTCGAGCACTTCCTACCGATAAGTCAAGAATGGTACGACTTTGCCAAGAGATGAACTTAGTTGTCGGAATGACAGGAGATGGTGTCAATGACTCGCCAGCCCTAAAAAGAGCCGATGTTGGCTTTGCGATGGGAAGTGGAACAGAGGCGGCAAAGGAAGCAGGAAAGATTGTTATTCTCGATGACAACTTTAGATCCATCAAGGATGCCATTCTCTATGGTAGAACGATCTACCACAATATTTTAAAGTTTTGTACCTTCCAGTTGGTCATCAATGTTGTGGCCGTGATTGTCAGTGCAATTGCCCCATTTTTTGGTGTTGTAGAGCCACTGAAGGTAACCCACTTGTTGTTTGTCAACCTTGTTATGGATAGTCTTGGTGCGATTATGCTTGGAAATGAGCCAGCACTCGATACCTACATGCAGGAAAAGCCTCGTGTAAGAGATGAGAGCATTATTAGCAAGAAGATGATGAGTCAGATTCTGATTATGGGCATTTGGATGACGATTGTCAGCTTTATCTTCTTAAAGGTGCCATTCTTTGCTGGTATGTTTAAAAGTGATGAGCAGCATAAGACGGCATACTTTGTGTTCTTTATTCTCGCTGCACTGTTCAATGGATTTAATGTGCGAAGCGAAAAGTATGCCATCTTTGATCGACTCGACGAGAACCCAGGATTCCTTCGTGTAGAAGCATTGATTATTGCTGTACAATTTTGTATTGTCAATGCGGCACTCATTCCACTTGCTCCATTCCAGTGGATTGGACAGATGTTTAGCTGTGTGCCATTTGGTATTCAGGGATGGATTACCGTAATTATTTTGGCTGCGACAATGATTCCGGTCGATTTAATCCGCAAGTCCTTGACAAAGTAAGAAAGTAAGAATTCATCAGAACGGATGAATAAATCACAGAAAAGAGCTTGTAGCACAATGTGTTACGGGCTCTTTTTTCACGAATTCGTCAATGGAAAGACACGAATCTATCAATAGAAAGACACAAATTCAACACAAAGCCTTTGTATACTCTAGGCATAGTTAAGAAAGAACAAACGGAGTTGGGAGGAATTTGATTATGGATAACAAGAACATTTTTGATCATGAGAATATAGAAAATACAGAGAATACACAGAATGTGGAGAATACAGAGGAAGTAAATCATATCACAGAGGATATTAGTGATTTTGAGGATGCGGGAATGAGCGCATACGAAAAGGTCAGCAAGGAAATAGAAAAAGAGAAGGAAGAACGGGAAAAGGAGGAAGAGAGGATGGCTGATAAGCAAACAGTGGAGCAAGAGATTGAAAAAGATATTCCAGTAAAAAAGGTTAAGTTTAAAAAGAGAAATTCTTTGCAAAGAGAGCGGTTGCATTGGTTGCTTCAGCAGCAGTCTTTGGCTGTGTAGCTGGTGGAACAATGGTTGGTGTCAACAAGGTCGCACAACAGACAGGATTTGTTTCCTCAGGAAAGAAGGTTGCCCTTGGAAGTAATCTTGCATCCACTGGAGATGTCAATAGTGCAACAACTACAGCAACTGCAGAAAACGATAGCACAACAACATCTACACTTGGAAGTACCGCAGATGTATCGAAAATTGTAGAAAAGGCAATGCCATCCGTTGTGGCGATCAATGGTACACAGACTGTGAAACAACAGAATGTATTTGGTCGCTCCCAGTCCTATCAAGCGGAGTCCAGTGGTTCAGGTATTATTATTGGAGAAAATGATGAGGAACTTTTGATTGTCACCAATAACCATGTCATTGCAGACACAGATTCTTTGAGTGTTGTCTTTGTGGACAACAAGGAAGTAAAGGCCAGCGTAAAGGGTGGAGATGCCGACAATGATATTGCAGTCATTTCTGTTAAACTCTCCGATATCCCAGAGGAGACAAGAAAGAGCATTACATTGGCAAGTATTGGAAATTCAGACAATGTCAAGGTAGGTCAGGGTGTTGTAGCTATTGGTAATGCCCTTGGATATGGTCAGTCAGTAACTGTTGGATATATTTCTGCACTCAATCGTGAGGTAAAGACAGATGCCAATACTTCAAAGTCTTTAATGCAGACAGATGCAGCGATCAATCCAGGAAATTCAGGTGGTGCACTCTTAAATATGAATGGAGAGGTCATTGGCATTAATTCAGCAAAGTATTCTTCTACCCAGGTAGAGGGTATGGGTTATGCAATTCCAATTTCTAAGGTTCAAGATATTATTACAAGTTTATCAAATAAGCCAACCAGAACTGTTGTTGCTGAGGACAAGCAGGGGCTTTTGGGTATTCAGGGACAGGACATCAATGATGAGATCTCCAAGGCCTATGATATTCCAAAGGGTGTGTATGTCTATAAGATTGTTGAAAATGGAGCAGCGGCAAAGTCTGAATTGCAGGAGAAGGATGTGATTACAAAGATTGATGGAGATAGTGTAAGCAATATGGAAGGCTTGAAGAAGAAGTTGACCTACTATGCAAGTGGTGAGAAAGTGACCTTGACCGTACAGCGATTAAATGGAAGCAAGTACGAGGAAAAGCAAGTAGAGGTTACATTGGGATCAAAGGCAGATATACAGCAGTCGTCTGGTACAGAAGAAACACAAAAGAATAGAACAAATGATGGTGCAACTGCACCAGAACAAGGTCAAAGTGATGATCAGAGTGGATTAGAAGATCCATTTGCACAGTTCTTTGGAAACTAGAAAAATCCACTTCTAGCACTTGAATGTGATGGCAGTTGCTATGTGGTAGAAGAATAGAATAGGGACTTTTGGAGTTTGGATAAACTTTGAAGGTCCTTATTTTTTCTGTTTAGAGCAAGGAAGAACGATGGTAGGGATCAAAGTTAACGCTTGTTGACAAAGGAGAGATTTTGCAATAAAATAAGCATATTAAACCTATACAAATAGTATGCAAAAGGCGGAGGCAAAATGAAAAAATATAATATCGAGACGCTTTGCGTTCACAATGGACAAAATATCACGGATGATCATGCATTTGGGGCAATTTCTGTGCCAATTTATCAATCAGCAACATTTGCTCATCCAGGAATTGGACAGACCACGGGCTATTATTACACGAGGGAGAACAATCCAACCAGAACAGAATTGGAAGAGATAGTCAATACATTGGAGCACGCTTATGACACCGTGGCCACATCATCAGGAATGGCCGCACTGAGCATTGTGCTTGAACTTTTTGGCGAGGGAGATCACTTTGTATGTTCAGAGGACTTGTATGGAGGATCGGTACGAATTTTTGACACCATTGGTGTAGAAAGAGGAAGAGAATTTTCTTATGTTGATACCACAGACTTAGCTGTAGTGGAAGCTTCAATCAAAGAAAACACAAAGGCCATTTATATTGAGACGCCAAGCAATCCAACCATGCAGGTGAGTGATTTAGTTGCTGTCTCAGAAATTGCAAAAAAGCATGGTGCACTTCTTATTGTGGATAATACATTTTTATCTCCATATTTCCAAAATCCGATTGATCTTGGTGCAGATATTGTAGTTCACAGTGGAACAAAATATCTAGGTGGACATAATGATACATTGTCGGGATTTTTAAGTGTCAATACAAAGGAACTTGCAGAAAAGGTAAGACTACTCTATAAGACGATCGGGATGCAGCTTTCTCCATTTGACAGCTATTTAATGATCAGGGGAATTAAGACTTTGGCTGTTCGCATGGAAAGACAACAGGAAAATGCAATGAAGATTGCCCAGTGGTTAAAGCAAAATGACCGAGTGGAAAAGGTCTACTATGTTGGTCTTCCAGAGCATCCAGGATATGAGATTAACAAAAAGCAGGCAAGAGGATTTGGTGCAATGATTTCCTTTACCTTAAAGGACGAAAAGACAGCAAGAAAAATCCTTGAAAATGTCAAGGTGTTTAGCTATGCGGAGAGCCTTGGAGGAGTAGAATCTTTAATTACTTATCCAATGCTTCAGACACATGGAGATGTTCCAGTAGAAATTCGTGAGCGTCTTGGCATTACAGAGACATTCCTTAGAATGTCGGTAGGAATTGAAAATGTAGATGATTTGATTGCTGACCTTGATCAAGCCTTTGGCGAAAAGGAGTAATGTATGGAGAAATATAATTTTGATCAGATTATTGACCGCAGGGGAACAAATTGCTTAAAGTATGATTTTGCTGTGGAGAGAGGAAAAGATGCAGATGTGTTGCCACTTTGGGTTGCCGATATGGACTTTCAAGTGGCAGATGGGATTAGAGAAAGACTGCACCAGAGTGTAGAACATGGCATTTTTGGTTACAGTGAGTCAAAAGAGGATTACTATCAAGCTGTTGCAGGTTGGTATAGAGAAAAATTCTCTTGGGAACCAAAAAAGAGCTGGTTAGTAAAGACTCCAGGCGTAGTATTTGCAATTGCTATGGCTGTACAGGCCTATACAAAGCCAGGGGATGGGGTATTAATTCAACAACCAGTTTATTATCCATTTAGTGAAGTCATTAAGGATAATGGAAGAAATATTGTGAATAGCCCACTGGTTCTTAGAGATGGTCAATATAAAATGGATTTTGAGGATTTTGAAAAGAAAATTGTAGAAAATAAGGTGAAGTTATTTTTGCTTTGCAGTCCACATAATCCAGTGGGGAGAGTGTGGGATAAAGCAGAGCTGGAGAGAATTGGAGAAATTTGCCTTCGTCACCATGTGATTGTCTTTTCGGATGAGATCCATTCAGACTTTACTTATGAAAAGAAACATTTTGTCTTTTCAAGTTTAAGACCAGAATTTGAAAAAATTTCTATTGTGGCAACAGCACCGTCAAAGACATTTAATATTGCCAGTCTTCAAGTTTCCAATGTTTGGATTGCTGATGAAAAATTGAGAAATGGATTTAAAGAGTAAAGAGTAGTGCAGGATACAGCCAGCTCAATGGTCTGGGACTGGTGGCTTGTCAGGCAGCGTATGAGACAGGAAGAGATTGGCTTGATCAGGTAAAGCTCTATATTAAAGAGAATCTTGATTTTACCAGAGAGTATTTAGAGGAGCATTTGCCAAAATTAAAGTTAATCGAGCCAGAGGGAACCTATTTAATTTGGATTGATTTTCGTGCACTTGGTTTGAGTGAAGAAGAGAGAGAAGAGTTGATTTGCAAAAAGGCAAAGTTGTGGCTTGATAGTGGTGCGATTTTTGGTGTGGATGGTGAAGGATTTGAGAGAATCAATATTGCCTGTCCAAGAAGTGTACTCAAGGAGGCTCTAGATCGATTGAGAGAAGTCTTTGGAAATTTATAGTATAGAGTGACATCGTCTATAGGTCAAAAAATAGAGCTAGCAAATCATGTTTGCAGCTCTATTTTTCCTGTATGCTGTGGACTTTATACGGGTTTGACTACGCCGACCAAAATATATCTTGCATCATCAAATTCATAACTACAGGTAGACAAAGTGACGAAGTGGTCACCAGGCTTTACAGAGTAGTGACTTTTGAATGTTGATTTTTTAATGGCGGAGTTAATCCACTTGTCAATACTTGCTTGATCAGAAAAATCCATCTGCCAAGCATTGTCATTGACATTGGCCACATAGGCGGCAACAAAGTGAATTTCATACTTTTGATTTGGTAAAACGAGCATACCTGTGGGATGAACCTCATAGTAATCTTGGGAGTCATAGCTTTGTAAGCCAGCAAACATCGATCCATTTTTCATATGATGACCGTAGATAATGGTATTGACATCAGAAAAGTCAGTTTTGTTTTCATAATCCCAGAAAATACTCCCAGCAGCATTTTGCTTTTTATTTACCATATGATTGAGATAGAAATCGTTATCACTGCCTTGGACGACAGGGTAATTAATCTTGGTACCTTCGATTTTAATCCAGGCCTTTACATCAGAATTGATATTGCTGAGGGCAGAAAAATCGACGGATGGCCAGTGATTGACTACAGGAGTGAGTTCTTTTTTGGTTGTCTGCTCCTCCTTTTTTGCATTCGCATCCTCACCAGCATGATTACCTGTCTCTTGTTCTATAGTGGTTGTCTCTTCAATGCTTTCGTCTTTGACAAATTGTTCCATATTTTTGTATGTACTATCCCCTTGGAGATATCCATAGATGTGGGGAGCAGCACCAGCGATTCCAATGACAATCATTACAATGGAAACAGCCATAATAATGTTGCTGAGTAGTCTCTTGCTCATAAACTCATCCTTTAATCTCTATTCTGTATCTTCTTCCTTGTCTTGAACTTCAGTTTCACTCTCTTTTTTTTGACTGGAGTTACAGGAATGTAATTGCGGTCTTCATTGCTTTCGATATCTTCATCATCTTGATTCTCAAAGTCTTCTAGATCATGGGAAAGTTCCTTGTGGAAGTTTTTGTACTGTAATACATAAGCAATACCAGCAGCAATCGCTGTAGCAACAATGGTAAAGCCAATAAAGTGGCGTAATTTCTTCATTATTTCTTCTCCTTTATTCTTTTTATTCTGTGCTCTATTTTACTACAAAGTTTGGTTATGGTAAAGAGTGAGCTTAGTTGTAGGGAGGTAAAAGCTGTGATAAAATTGTAAAAATTAAAGGAGAGAGAACGGTGAAAAGAAGAGTTTTTTATCAAATGTTTTTGTTTACTACATTGTTTGGGATTGTGGGGCTTTGTGGCTGTCAAAAGAAGTTGCGTTCAGAAAAGGATCGAAATTTGAGTGCGATTGAGGAAGCACAGGTGATGATTGAAAGTTCTATGGCGGAATCTAGGAGTGCAGAGAGAGAGAGTCAGAGCAAATGGGCTGGTCAAACTGAAGGCGTGGATTATGATTTCACAAAGATGGGAACAGAGCTTATGCAGGATACAATAAAAGATGTGTTGAGCAATCCAAAGAAGTATGAGGGAAAGGTTTTTCGCATTCAGGGAGGATATGCACCGAGGGGGGAGAAAAAAATTACTGTGTGGTTGAAGATCTCTATAGTCTGTTGCCTGAGGGGATAGAATTTGTTGGAGATGTTGGAAGTATGGATCATTTGCCAAGTGAAGAGATGGGGATTGAGGTGACAGGAACAGTAAAGCTCAGTGCCGAAGGAGGCAAGACAAAATATTTACTAGAAAATGCGGGAGTACAATGGAAAAAAATAGGGCATCATCACGAAGAATAGGTGTTGAAATTTTTAGGATTTATGGCATAATGTATACAAAGGGAAAAATAATTTCACAATAGGAGGGAAGATGTTAAAGAAATACTTAGCCTATGCAGCAATTGCGATGAGTTTAGCAGGAACTTTGATGGGATGTTCAAAAGGTGCATCAACAAACAAAGAGACAAATTCATCAGCAGCAGAGACTACCACAGTGGCCAAGGATGCAGGCTCTAGCACAGACAAATTGGAAATTGTGGCAACGAGTCAGGACTATGTGCGTCTGTTTGACAAATTTACCAAAGACACCAATATTCAGACTGAGATGCTATCGATGTCTTCTGGAGAGGTGCTTTCTAAGGTTAAGGCAGAAAATGGAACACCAATGGCGGATTTGTGGTTTGGTGGCGGAATTGATGCCTTTATGAGTGCCAAGGAAGAAGGATTACTTGCACAAGTAAAATTAGATGCTGCGGATAGTTTAGCTTTAGAGTACAAAGACCCAGACGGCTATTGGTATACCAAGGGACTTACTATTGTTGGATTTATTGTCAACAATAATGTATTGAAGGAGAAGAATTTGACAGCTCCAGCTAGCTGGGCGGATTTAATTAAGCCAGAGTATAAGGGACAGATTTTGATGTCCAATCCTGCAATTTCAGGAACAAACTATGGTGTAGTCAATGCAATGTTACAGGTTAAGGGCGAAGATGAGGGCTGGAAGTATTTGACTGCACTCAATGAAAATATTGACTTTTATTCTAAACGAGGTGGAGATCCAAGAGAAAAGACAGCGGCTGGAGAGGTGGCCATTGGTATCACTCCAATGGACAATAAGACAGCAAAGCTGGCAGAGGAGCAAAATTGCAGTTTAGTTTATCCAAGTGATGGAATTCCATATGTGCCAGAGGGTGTGGCTGTATTTAAGGGAGCAGCACATCAAAAGGAAGCAGAGAAGTTTTTAAATTGGCTCTATAGTGATGATGAAAACTTAAAATTGCTTGCAGAAATTGATGGAAAAGATACCATTAAGGTGGTAAAGCCAAGCATTGAGGGATTGAACTTGACTTTTGATACCAATACATTATTAAAAGAAGATTTATCACTCTTTGGAAAGAATAGAGATGCCATTCTGGCCAAGTGGGATACCCTTGCTGGGGCAAAATCAGAGAAATAGTGTCCATGAAGAGAAGATATATTTTTTCTGATGGGATTGACCGATGCTTTCAGATGCTACTGATGGCATCGGTCGTTTTATTTGTTGCCTACCCACTTTTATTGGTCTTTTTCCGTCCCTTAAGTAGTTATCAAAATTTGTGGCAGGAAAATCGAGTGTTGTTGGGAAATAGTGTATATACAGCGGCATTCTCGGCCACATTTTCCACCATCATTGCTCTTATGATTGCCATCTATGTGGGCAGTGCACATCAAAAAATTCAAAAATTTTTTCAAATACTCTTTGTGATGACTTTGGTTTCACCGCCATTTATTGGGGCATTGGTCTATATACAGCTGTATGGTCGAAGAGGAGTGATCACCTATATGCTCCTTCATTTACATCTCAATCCCTACAATCGATGGGGAATTATTAGTATGCAGACTATGCATTTTGTGGCACTGAGTACGCTCTTATTTCATGCAATATCTAAAGAAGAATGGAGGTCAGCATTTTAAAAGGCGGCCAGAGGGCTTGGAGCGACTTGGTGGGAATGCTTTTATCAAGTGATCCTTCCTCTGCTTTGGCCAGTGATTGCTGTGGCGTGGATTCTTTCCTTTATGCGGTCGTTGTCCGATTTTGTCACACCTGCAGTGATTGGTGGAAATTATAATACACTGGCAGCAGAAATTTATATGCAAATGATCGGCTATGCACGCCTTGATAAGGCGGCAGCAATGAATAGTTTACTCGTAGTTCCTGCCATTTTTTCTCTATTTCTCTATCTCTACTTGATGAAAAAGGGAAACAAAATCTATGGTGTGGATGGACGAGTGGGCGGTGAACTCTTAGAATGGCTTCGTCCAGAGAAAAAATGGAGATGGCTTTTTGGTCTGGTGTCTATTTTTTATGCCATCTTTATGGCATTACAATATCTTTGTATTTTTGTTATGGGTTTTTTAAAGTCAAAAAAGGGAAGATATTATTTTACACTTGCCAATCTTCAAAAACTTTTGGGCTATAATATCAAAAGCTTTTGGGTGAGTATCAAAATTGCACTGGTGGTTGCTGTTGTAGGAACATTTTTTGCCCTCTTTTTTGCCTACTATGTGGAAAAACGAAGGGGATGGCTAAAGAAGGTCATTTATTTTTTGGCAATGATTCCCTATGTCCTTCCAGGAACTTGTTTTGGTATAGGATATATTTTGGCATTTCATCATCAGCCATTGAAATTGACACAGACAGCGTATATTATTATTTTGAATATCCTCTTTCGACAATTGCCTGTGATTATTCAATCGGCAAGTTCATCATTGGCACAGATGAGTGAGAAGGTGGAGATGGCCGCAAGAGACTTGGGGGCGACAAAGATCGAGGTATTAAAAGATGTGGTGTGGCCAAGTTTAAAGTCAACATATATTACTGGTTTTGTCTACAATTTTACTGGAGCAATGACGACATCGGGAGCAGTGTTATTCTTAATTACCCCAAGATATAAGATGGCAGTCTATACGCTCTATGATGCCATCAATGCGGGAGAGTACGGTGTGGCTTGTTTGATGTCGGCAATGATTATTTTGGTGTCGGTGCTAGTTTCTTGGTTGGTCAATTCTATTTTGCGGGAGAGGATGTATGCTAAAAATACAAAAGATCAATAAGTTTTTTGGAGAGAAGCAAGTGGTCTGCAATTTTGACCTTGAAATGGAACAGGGGGAGATTGTATGCCTTTTGGGAGAATCTGGTTGTGGAAAGACAACGACCTTACAAATGATTGGAGGATTTTTAAGTCCAGATAGTGGAAAAATTGAACTCAATGGTTTGGATATCACAAGGCAACTGGCAGAGGAGAGGGAGATTGCCACTGTATTTCAGTCCTATGCCCTCTTTCCCCATATGAATGTGTTTGAAAATGTTAGCTATGGGCTGCGATTTCGAAAATTGAGCAAATCCGATCGTTTGGAAAGAGGGAAAAAGGCTCTTGAACTTGTGGGGCTTTTGGAGTTTTCTCATGCTCGCATACAGGACTTAAGTGGTGGGCAACAACAGAGGGTTGCCTTTGCCCGTGCTGTCTGCATTGAGCCAAAATTACTGCTTCTTGATGAGCCATTTAGCAATCTCGATGCCAATTTGCGCAGGAGATTGAGAAAAGATTTAAAACAATTGCAGAGGAGACTGGGGATAAATATGATTTTTGTCACCCACGACCAGGAGGAGGCCATGGCATTGGGAGATAGAATTGCCCTGATGAGGGAGGGCAGGATTGTTCAAATTGGAACACCACAAGAGATTTATCGCCACCCGAAAGATTTGTGGGTCAAAGAATTTTTGGGCAAGTCAATCAATTGTATTGGCAGGATAAAGTTCACTATCTCTATCCAGAAGAGCTTTGTTTTGTGGATGAAGAAGGAATGTGGCAGGGAAGAGTGGTGGAAAAAGAATTTCATGGTGCATCTTGGGAATATCTTGTGGACACCGAAGAAGGGAAAATTGTAATTTGTGAAGAAGAAGATGTTGAGATTGGATCCTTTGTGTGCATCAATCAAAAGCTTGGGAGGGAAGAAAATGAAAATATTGAGTGTCACAGCACAGAAGCCAAATAGTACAGGTAGTGGTGTGTATTTGACAGAATTGATGAAGGAATTTGAAAAGCTTGGTCACAAGCAGGCCATTGTGGCGGGAATTTCGATGGGAGAAGAAATTTGCTCTTCCCTTTGAGGCAAGTGTTTACCCTGTACAATTTATGAGCAAGGATTTGCCCTTCCCTGTTTGCGGAATGAGTGACGAAATGCCCTATACTTCCACGAGATACAAGGATATGACAAGGGAAATGGTCTTTCAATTTAAGTCCATCTTTTTGCGTGAACTAAAAAGGGCAATGGATGAGTTTTGCCCTGATCTTATTTTTTGTCATCATCTGTATTTATTGACAGCAATTGTTCGAGAGGCCTTTCCTGAAAAAAAAATCTATGGATTTTGCCACAACACAGATTTACGTCAAATGCAGAGTCATCCTCTGGGGAGAGAATTTATAAAAAGTCAAATTAAGAAATTGGATGGCATTTATGTGCTCAGAGAAGAGCAAATTGAGCTGGTGGAAGAAATCTATGAAGCTGAGAGGAAAAAAGATTTCTGTTGTGGGAATGGGCTATAATGCCGATGTATTTTTTGACCAGAAAAAGAGAGTGTCAGGGAAAAGAAAGAAGATTTTATTTGCTGGAAAGATTACACAAAAAAAAGGTGTGGCTAGTTTGTTGCGGGCAATGCATTTGATGAAGGAAAAAAATGTGGAGTTAGAACTTGCAGGTGGAAGTGGAAATGCCAAGGAGTATCAAGAAATTTTATCTCTTGGTCGTGGCGAAAACATTACATTTTTAGGAAAACTGAATCAAATGCAGATGGCTGATGCTTACAATCAATCAGATATTTTTGTTTTGCCTTCATTTTATGAAGGGATTCCTCTAACAGTGATTGAGGCTATGGCCTGTGGCAACCGAGTAGTAATGACGGATTTGCCAGGGGTACAAAAGTGGATCAATCAAAATATTGAAAATCCAAATATTGACTATGTAAAGATGCCAAAAATGTATAGCATTGATGAGCCAGATCAGGAGGCTTTGCCAAAATTTGAAGAAGAGTTGGCCAAGGTGCTTGACCAAGCAGTGGGGAGTGATAGGATTAAGGCAACAGACTTGTCAAGAGTATCTTGGCGTGGGGTTGCACAAAAAGTTTTAGGGGGATGTAAAAATGATGAATTTAAGACAAATTGAAGCCTTTTATATGGTGGCAAAAAACAATAGCTTTTCAAAGGCGGCGAGGGAATTGCATTTGACACAGCCAACCATTAGTACGAATATTACAAATTTGGAAAAGGAATTGGGCACGCCCTTATTTATTCGCAGTACGACCAGTGTTGCCCTCACAGAAAATGGGGAGAAACTCTATATTCAAGCCAAGCGCATTGTGGACGCAACAAAAATGATTGACCGCATTTGATCGGAAGCGGGAGAGAGAAATGCGAATGGAGATTGTCATTGCGGCATCCACTGTTCCAGCTCAATATCTTATTCCGCAGATTCTTTTAGAGGCGAGTAAGCAGGATAAGAGCTTGCAATTTCGTTTAATTGAGTGTGACAGCGAGGAAGTGGCCAATAAGGTGGGCAATCAATTGGTCGATATCGGATTTGCAGGAAGTGTGATTGAAAATCGCTATTGTAAATATTTGCCATTTTATGATGATGAACTGATTGTGGTAGCACCAAATAATCCATATTATCAAGGGATTCAGAGGGAACATCGAGATATTCGTTGGATTGAAGGAGAGAGGATTATTCTTCGAGAGGCAGGATCTGGAACGAGAAAAGAAGCGATGAGAGTGATGAAGCGATTGGGAATTGCGGAAGAAAATCTTAATATTGTGGCCATCATTAGTAATCCATTGACACTTTTACAATCCATTGCAGGCGGAATGGGAATTACGGTTATATCAAAGCTGGCTGCACAAAAATACATTGAAGATGGCACGCTGCTTGGCTTTAGTTTGGGCGAGGGAGGCGCACATCGAGCGATCAGCCTCGTCTACAATAGCAAGGACAATATGAGTGAGTCCGCACAGCAAATTCAGCGTGCCATTGAAAGGCTCTATCCCTAGTGAAGAAGAACATCCTCTAATGAGGGATCTTTTTCAAAGAGCTTGACTGCATAGGAGCAGATCGGAAGAATTTTGACATTGTTTTTTCTGGCTGCGTCAATTAGGCAATAGACCAATTGCTTGGCAATACCTTGTCCACCATAGGCTTTGTCCACCTCCGTGTGTTCAATGGACCAAGTGCCAGCGTTTAAGGTGTAGTTGCACTGACCGATCAGTGCAGTGCCATCATATGCGGCACTTCGTTGATTTTCTTGTTCATAAATAATGGTCATTTTGTACCTCCTCTAAAAAATGCACATATATTTTAAATTATATAATGTTTTTTTGTAAAAACAATGGTATAATAAGAAGAAATACAAAAAGGAGGGCTTTTTATGGTCACAGCAGTGTTATTTGATATGGATGGTTTGATGTTTGACACAGAAGTATTGCACTACCATGGATGGAAGATGGCAGGAAAGAGACAGGGATTTGAGCTCCCTCATGACCTTTTGATGAGAGTAAAGGGAAGTGCAAAGAATATTGGAAATGCAATGCTAAGAGAGGCTGTGGAAGGATTTAATCCAGAGGTGGCAAGAGAAGAAAAGACGCAATATGTACTTGATTATATCGACAAGAATGGAGTGCCTGTAAAGCCAGGGCTTGAAAAATTATTGCAATTTCTCAATGAGCGAAAGATTAAATGTGCCGTGGCATCATCGACAAAGGAAGAGTTAGTCAAGAAATTTCTGGAAATGACGAACTTGACACAGTATTTTGACACATTGGTTTGTGGCGATAGGGTTACTCATGGAAAGCCAGCACCCGATATTTTTTTGGAGGCAGCTAGAATGGTTGGTGAAGATCCAACAAATTGTATTGTGCTCGAAGATTCCATCAATGGAATTCAAGCTGGTCATGCTGCGGGCTGTCATGTGATTATGGTTCCTGACCAGATTCCGGCGACCGATGAACTTAGAGCAATGACCGATCGAGTTATTGGTCGACTTGATGATTTGATTGACATTTTTGACGAAATTTAGGAAGTGTCTTGATTTTTGAAAAAAAATATCCTACAATAAGAAAAATAAATACTTCAGGGCGGGGTGCAAGTCCCCACCGGCAGTAAAGTCTGCGAACTGCTTTGGCAGCTGATCTGGTGCAATTCCAGAACCGACAGTGATAGTCTGGATGGAAGAAGATTGGTATACACAAGACATAGGCCCTAGTTTAAGTACTAGGGTCTTTTTGGTGCCTTCCCTGGAAAAAGGAGGAAAAATGGGTAAGTTTTTTAGTGCAATTATGGAAAATCTTGTATTTTTCACAGAATTTTTGGGCATTGTTGTCGCAGTATTTGTCCTAGCCTATGTTTTAGAGCGGTGGAGCAACAAAAGGACAGGGTACAGTGGAAAGATCATCACGACAAAGAAGATCGCGATGGTCGGTGTGTTTGCGGCGGTAAGTACCATTGCAATGATGTTTGAGGTTCCTATGCCATTTGCACCAAACTTTTATAAGATTGATTTGTCAGAGGTTCCTGTTATGATTGTTACCTTTGCCTTTGGACCAGTGACAGGTGTATTGACCGAGTTTTGTAAAATTTTGCTTAAAGTAATTTAAGTCAACATCGACGGCATTTGTGGGTGAACTTGCTAATTTTGCTGTGGGTTGTAGTTTGTTAATTCCTTCCAGTGTCGTTTACCTGATGAGAAAGAATCGCAATCACGCATTGATTGGAATGGCAGTGGGAACACTTTGTATGACTATCTTTGGCTCAGCCTTTAATGCCATCTATTTATTGCCAAAGTTTGCACAGCTTTATGGCATGCCATTGGATAATTTAGTACAAATGGGAACAGCGATTAATCCATCCATTCATTCAGTGACAACGATGGTACTCTTTTCTGTTGCACCTTTAAATTTAGTTAAGGGCGTGGCGGTATCTGTGGTGACCCTTTTACTTTACAAGAAGTTGAGCGTTATTATTAAGGCAGATTATGTGGATATAAAAAAAAATAGAAAGGCAACGATTGCCTAGTTATGAGCAAAAATAGAGGGAGAGTTTTCAAGTTAGCAATTGATTTGGGAACTCTCCCTTGTAATATGTGAAAAAAATATAGTTTTCATTGCAATTTTTCGCTAAAATTCTTATAATATCAATATTTCAAGTATAGAAAGATAGAAAGGCGGGGATGCATATATGGATAAAGGAAGAGAACTTGTCAATAATATTGCAGAGGCCGGGGAATTGGAGAGACCAGCGGATTTTACTGATCCCGATATACTCTATAAGGAGTTGATTCGAAAGGTCGAAGGTTCGCACTCAAAAACAGAACTTGCTGTTATTGATAAAGCATATAATGTGGCCAAGGATGCGCATAAGAATCAAAAGAGAAAATCTGGAGAGCCTTATATCATCCATCCAATCTGTGTGGCTATTATTTTGGCAGAGCTAAATATGGATGCACAGACTTTGGCTGCGGCGTTGATGCATGATGTAATTGAGGATACCGCCTACAGCTATGAGGATTTGGAGAAGATGTTTGGCAAGGAGATTGCCAATCTTGTAGACGGTGTGACCAAGTTGACAAAGCTTTCGCTGACAGAGGATCGAGTGAGCATACAGGCTGAGAACTTGAGGAAGATGTTTTTTGCGATGTCAAAAGATGTGCGTGTGATGATTATTAAGCTTGCAGATCGACTCCACAATATGCGTACATTGCAATATCAGCCGCCCAATAAGCAAAAAGAAAAGGCGAGAGAGACCATGGAAATTTATGCGCCGATTGCACAGAGATTGGGGATTTCAAAGATTAAGGTCGAGCTGGATGACTATGCGCTTCGCTATCTTCAACCGGAAAAGTATGAGGAGCTTGTCAGAGGCATTGACCTTGAAAAGAGTGATAGACAAAAATTTGTCAATTCGATTGTCGATGAGATTTCTGCGGCCCTAAAAGATGCCTACGTTAAAGGGGAAGTGAAGGGAAGGGTAAAGCATTTCTTCTCTATTTATAAGAAAATGACTAGGCAGAATAAGACATTGGATCAAATTTATGATTTATTTGCTGTGCGAGTCATTGTCAAAGAGGTCGCAGAGTGTTATCAGGCACTTGGAATTGTTCATCGCTTGTATCGCCCAATTCAGTCTAGGTTTAAGGACTATATTGCAGGACCAAAGGCCAATCAATATAGCTCTATTCATACTACAGTGATGACCGAAGATGGTAAACCATTTGAAGTACAAATTCGAACCTATGAGATGCACAGAGTGGCGGAATATGGTATTGCCGCCCATTGGAAGTACAAGGAAGATGGAAATGGTGCAAGAGTTATTGACTTGACTGACCAAAAGATGAATTGGTTGCGAGAAGTCTTGGAGACGATGGGCGATGTCAAAGACAATATTCAATTTTTAAAGCAGATCAAGGAAGAATTTGATTTATTGTCAGGAAGAGTCTATTGTTTTACACCACAGGGCGATGTGAAGAGCCTGCCTTTAGGCTCAAATGTCATTGATTTTGCCTATTCGATTCATTCGGCCATTGGAAATAAGATGGTGGGAGCAAAGGTCAACGGAAAGTCTGTTCCCATTGATTATGTCATTCAAAATGCCGATCGAGTTGAGGTGCTTGTCTCTCAAAATTCTACAGGGCCAAGTATGGATTGGTTGAGAATTGTGCATACCGTTCAGGCAAAGAACAAGATCAATCAGTGGTTTCGAAACCAGTCAAAGGAAGAAAATATTGCTCGAGGTAAGGAATTACTTGAAAAGGACAGCAGAGCAAAGGGGGTTGAGCTTGCCAAAATCAATCGGCCAGAGTTTCAGGAAAAGGTGCTCAGAAGGTATTCGATTCAAGGATGGGATACCCTGCTTGCGACTGTTGGTCGAGGTGGATTGAAGGAAGGTCAGATTGTCAATAAGCTCTTAGATGAGTACAAGAAGTCACAAAAGAAAAATATGACAGACGAAGAGCTGATCAAGAGCATCAAAGAGGCGACAAAAACTCCTGACAAAGTAAAGATTCGAAAGGCGAATAATGGTGTCATTGTCAGAGGAATTGAGGGAAATGTGGCGATTCGATTGATGCGCTGTTGTATGCCAGTGCCAGGTGATGAAATTGTTGGTTTCATTACAAGGGGGCATGGCGTATCGGTGCACCGAACAGATTGTGTCAATATTATTCATCTTCCAGACAATGAAAGAGAGCGTCTAATTCCTGTGGAGTGGCAAAGTCTCAAGGAGACCATAGAGACCTATAGCGTGGAAGTATTGATCTATGCACAAAATCGTACAGGCATTTTCCTTGATATCAGCAAGGTGTTTTCAGAGAAATATTGATATCAAATCACTCACATCAAAGGTGAGTAAACAAGAAATAGCGACGATGAAGATTAGTTTTGATGTCAAGGGAACAGAGGAACTTCGTGTATTGCAGGCCAAGCTTAGACAAGTTCCAGGTGTGATGGATATAGAAAGGGCAACAGGATAATGAAAAAATTAGAGTTTTTAGTTCAAGTGCTCGGTATGGTGGGAACCAATACCTATACTTGTTTTCATAAAGAAAACAGAGAATGCATTATTGTTGACCCAGCAGATGAGGCATCAGAGATTATGAAGCAAATTTCTCAAAATCATCTGCTGCCGAAGGCAATTTTTTTGACTCATGGACATTTTGATCATATTCAGGCTGTCGATGAGCTCAGAAAAGAATATGGAATCAAAGTCTATGCAAGTGCAGAAGAAAAGTCCTTGCTTGAAGATCCCAATGCCAATGCTATTTGGGACTTTGTTCACCAGAGAAAAAAGGTGGTTGCAGATGAGTACCTCAAAGATGGGGCAAAGGTTTTTTTCCTTGATTGTGAGTGGGTGATGATGGCAACACCAGGACACACAAAGGGATCTTGCTGTTATTATTGTGAGAGCGAGGATATTTTGTTTTCTGGAGATACCTTGTTTCGTGAAAGCTATGGAAGAGTGGATCTTCCAGGCGGTTCGCAGATAGAGATTGAAGATTCCATCCGTGGGAAGTTATTTCAACTGCCTGAGAGGACCTTGGTTCTTCCAGGACATGGTGGTGCGACAACGATAGAATACGAAAAGCTGCACAATCCATTAGCAGCAAATTGAGGCAGAAATGATTGAAATACTACTAAAGGATGTCTTGTTTGAACAAGACATCCGAGAATTGCTGATGGCTTTTTATCCAGGGGAGGAGTTTATTCACGAATCTGGAGCAAAAGCCTTTCTTACTTTTTGGGCAGAGCGTTTGGAAGATCACTATAGAGCCTTTCTTCGCTTTGGAGATGGAAGCAAAAGAGAGTTTACATTTAGGGAGCACACAGAGCGGATTGACACAAAGAATGAATTGAAGAGAAATTTGTATCAAATCTTGGCAGAGGAGACAGGAAAATCCCTGCCGTGGGGAACACTCACTGGGATTCGCCCAACTAAAATTGCAATGAAAATGCTCGAAGAGGGAAAGAGCGAAGAAGAAGTAAAAAGACATTTACAAGAGGTCTATTTGGTTAGCGATGAAAAGACAAAGTTGTGTATTTTGACAGCGAAAAGGGAAAAGGAAATTCTGGATCCTTTGGACTATCAAAATGGCTGGAGTCTATATATTGGCATTCCATTTTGTCCGACAAGATGTGCGTATTGCTCCTTTACCTCCTATCCTATTGACCGCTGGAAAAATGGTGGGGCAGATGAATATCTGGCATCACTAAAAAAAGAATTGGTTGCGGTGGCCAAAATGATGAGAAAAAGAAAGTTGCAGACTATCTATATGGGTGGGGGAACACCCACTTCTCTTTCTCCAGAACAGATAGATGAGATTTTGTGCTGTGTGGAAAGAGAATTTGATCTTTCTCATCTGTTAGAAATAACCATTGAAGCAGGACGACCAGATAGCATCACAAGAGAAAAATTGGAAGTGATGAGAAGACATGGTGTGCAGAGAATCTCGATCAATCCACAGACTATGCAACAGAGAACATTGGATATTATTGGCAGAAGACATAGTGTGGAGCGAGTGAGGGAGCAATTTTTTCTCGCTAGGCAATTGGGCTTTGAAAATATTAATATGGATTTGATTGTTGGACTACCAGAGGAGAACTTAGAGGATGTACAGGATACTCTCGCTCAAGTCATGGCCCTTGCTCCTGATTCGGTGACCGTCCATTCTCTTGCTATTAAGCGTGCGGCAAGGCTAAATACCAACAGAGAAGAGTTTATCGATTTAAAGATTGAAAATACTTGGCAGATGATTGAGGCGACAGCAAGTGCTTGCCAAGAGAATCAACTGCTTCCCTATTATTTGTATCGACAAAAGAATATGGCAGGAAATTTTGAAAATGTGGGCTATGCGAAAGAGGGAAAGGCGTGCATCTATAATATTCTAATTATGGAAGAAAAACAGACGATTGTCGCCTGTGGTGCAGGGACGAGTTCAAAAATTGTATTTCCAAAAGAAGACCGCATTGAGCGTGTGGAAAATGTCAAAGACCCAAAGCTCTATATCGAGCGACTTGATCAATTGATTCAAAGAAAAGAACAATTTTTACTTGCAAAATCAGACACAGACGCTAAGATAGATGTATACAATAGATGAAAGGTTTAGAGAAAACTATGGCATTGATAAAAAAACCGGTGACTGGAATGAAGGATATTCTTCCAGAAGAAATGGCTATCAGAGATTATCTGATGAATGTAATTAAGGATATCTATAGAAGTTTTGGATTTTCGTCCATTGAAACGCCTTGTGTGGAGCATATTGAAAACTTGCTTTCAAAACAAGGTGGAGATAATGAAAAGTTAATTTTTAAAGTGTTAAAGCGTGGAGAAAAATTAAATGTAGAGGAAGCTAAGGAGGAGGCAGATTTAACAGATTCTGGGCTTCGCTACGATTTAACTTTGCCTTTGGCACGCTATTACTCCAATAATGCTGCAAACTTGCCTTCGCCATTTAAAGCATTGCAAATTGGAAGTGTGTGGAGAGCAGACCGTCCACAAAAGGGAAGATTTCGTCAATTCACACAATGTGATATTGATATTTTGGGTGAGGCCAGCCATCTGGCAGAGATTGAGTTGATTTTGGCGGCGACAACCTCACTTTCTAGAATTTGCCCAGACAATCAATTTTGTGTAAGAATTAATGATAGGGAAATTCTTCGTGCGATGGCTTCCTATGCAGGATTTCCCAGAAGAAAGCACCGATATGGTGTTTATTATCTTAGATAAGATGGATAAAATCGGTGCGGATGGTGTTGCTGGGGAATTGGTTGAAAATGGATTTTCAAGGGAAGCCGTGGACAAGTATATGGCATTGTTTACAACCCTTGGAAAGGATGCTAGTGCTGTTCGTGGACTCTTTGAAAAGCTTGGACAAGAACATATCAAAAAGGAGACTGTAGAAAATCTTGCACAGATTATGGATATGGTCAGTGCTTGCAAGAAGGGAAGTTTTTCACTGGAATTTGATCCGACACTTGTGCGTGGAATGGGCTATTACACGGGAACGATTTTTGAGGTTTCTATGGAGGGCTTTGGTGGATCGGTTGCTGGTGGTGGTCGCTATGACAAGATGATTGGAAAGTTTACAGGAAAGGATACACCAGCTTGTGGATTTTCCATTGGCTTTGAGCGAATTATTACGATATTGCTGGATCAAAAATTTCAAATCCCTGCCAGAGAGAAGAAGGCCTTTTTATTTGAAAAGGGAATAGAGGTGGAAAAAATGGCCGAGATTTACAGACAGCAGATGCAGAAAGAAATGCAGGAAATATTGTCCTTGTTTCAGGAATGAACAAGAATAAGAAATTCCAAAAGACACAATTAGAGGCAGAGGGCTATACAGAATTTAGAGAATTTTATAGAGAAGAATTAAAGAAGTAGGGGAGAAGATAATGGCAGAATCAATGTTGGGCTTAAAGAGAAGCCATAGATGTGCAGAAGTAGTCAATGCTAGTATTGGCGATGAAGTGACGGTGATGGGTTGGGTACAAAAGAGCAGAAATAAGGGAAGTCTGATCTTTGTTGACCTTCGAGACCGCTCAGGGCTTTTGCAGATCGTCTTTGAGGAGGATGACTGTGGAAGTGAGGCCTTTGCAAAGGCAGGAAAGTTGCGTGCAGAATTTTGTATTGCTGTGACAGGGGTGCTGGAAAAAAGAAGTGGTGCATCCAATGAAAATCTTACCACAGGAAATTTAGAAGTAAGGGCAAAAGCTATTCGCATTCTTTCTGAGTCAGAGACACCTCCATTTCCAATTGAGGCAAATGCAAAGACCAAGGAAGATATTCGACTAAAGTATCGCTATCTTGATCTTCGTCGTCCAGATCTTCAAAAGAATATTATGACAAGAAGTCAGATTGCAACTTTGACGAGACTTTTTCTTGCACAGGAGGGATTTTTAGAGATTGAGACACCGACATTAATTAAGAGCTCTCCAGAGGGAGCAAGGGATTATCTTGTACCAAGCCGTGTACACCCAGGTGCATTCTATGCACTTCCACAATCTCCCCAGCTCTTTAAGCAATTGTTGATGTGCTCTGGATATGACCGCTATTTTCAGCTTGCTCGCTGTTATAGAGATGAGGATTTAAGAGCAGATCGACAGCCAGAATTTACTCAAATTGATATGGAATTGTCCTTTGTCGATCAAGAAGATGTTATGGAAGTCAATGAGCATCTATTGCAAAGACTATTTAAGGAAGTGCTTGGTGTAGAAATTAGCCTTCCAATCCAGAGAATGACATGGCAAGAGGCTATGGATCGCTTTGGTTCAGATAAACCAGACCTTCGCTTTGGAATGGAATTAAAGAATATTACAGAAGTAGTAAAAAATACAGAATTTGCAGTTTTTAAAAATGCGATCACCGCTGGCGGAACAGTTCGAGGCATTAATGCTAAGGGACAGGGACATATGCCAAGAAAAAAGATTGATGCACTTGTAGAATTTGCCAAGGGATATGGGGCAAAGGGACTGGCCTACATTGCACTGGAGGAAGATGGAAATGTAAAGTCTTCCTTTGCAAAGTTTATGTCTGAGGAAGAATTGAAAAATATTGTGGTGGCAATGGAGGGAGAGCCAGGAGATCTACTCCTTTTTGCAGCAGATAAACACCATTGTTTGGTCTGTGCTCGGTGCTCTTCGCTGTGAAATTGCTGCACAACTTGGACTTTTTAAGAAAGATGATTTTAAGTTTTTGTGGGTTACTGAATTTCCATTACTTGAGTGGTCTGATGAGGAAAATCGCTTTAAGGCGATGCATCATCCATTCACTATGCCAATGGAAGAAGATTGGCAATATATTGATTCTGATCCAGGTCGAGTTCGTGCAAAGGCATATGACATTGTACTCAATGGAACAGAGCTTGGTGGCGGTTCAGTGAGAATTCATCAAGCAGATATTCAGGAGAAGATGTTTGAAGTTCTTGGACTTTCAAAGGAAGTGGCCGAAGAGAGATTTGGCTATCTGTTGGAAGCATTTAAATATGGTGTTCCACCACATGCAGGATTGGCCTATGGCCTTGACCGAGTGGTAATGTTAATGGTTGGTGCAGACTCTATTCGCGATGTTATGGCATTTCCAAAGGTAAAGGATGCATCAGATTTGATGACACAGGCACCTGACTTTGTGGATCCACAGCAATTGGAAGAATTAAATATTCAAATCAAGGAAACAAATAATTAGAAACAAAAGATCTGCTAGAATCGGTGACCTACTGATTTTGGCAGATTTTTTTTAGAGGAGGAAAATGATGGATGCAGTAAAAATATTGGTGGTAGATGATGAGGCGAGAATGAGAAAGTTAGTGAAAGACTTTTTGTCGATTAAGGGCTACCGGGTAATGGAAGCAGAAAATGGGGAAGATGCCGTAGAAAAATTTATGGCCAATCGAGATATCAAGTTGATTTTACTTGATGTTATGATGCCAAAGATGGACGGGTGGGAGACTTTGCGTATTATTCGGGAAAATTCAAATGTGCCCATTATCATGCTGACAGCAAGAAGTGAGGAAAGAGATGAATTGCAGGGATTTTCTTTGGGAGTAGATGAGTACATCACAAAGCCATTTAGTCCTAAAATTTTGGTGGCGAGAGTCGAGGCTATCTTGAGAAGAAGTTTTGGGGTAGAGGAAGAAAAAATTGAAATGGGTGGTATTGTCATTGATAAGGCTGCTCACGAAGTGAGTATCGATGGAAAGATTGTTGAACTTAGCTATAAGGAGTTTGAGTTGCTCAATTACTTTATGGAGAATAAGGGGATTGCACTGTCTAGAGAAAAGATTTTGAATAATGTCTGGAACTATGACTATTTTGGAGATGCCAGAACCATTGACACCCATGTCAAGAAGTTGAGAGCAAAGATGGGCACAAAGGGAGAGTATATTAAGACCATTTGGGGAATGGGTTATAAGTTTGAGGTGGAAAATGCATAGATATTCCATCAAGGCAAAGCTGACATTTTTAATTTGGGGCATTATTTGTCTGCTCTTTGCGAGTCTATTTTTGCTCAATACATTTGGGCTTGAATTGTTTTATCGTGCTCAAAAGGTGGGGGTAATTAAAAATGCCTATGAGAGCATAGATAAAATTATTATAACCAGAGAAAATAAGGACACGGCGATTTCGGATGACACAGACACACTAAAAAAATTAGGAAATTTAATCGAAAGTTATTCCAATAAATATAATCTTTCGGTAGCGGTTGTGGATTCTGTTACTAATGTAGGCGTTGTTTCTAATGAAAGAGATGGCGAGTTGTTAGATAAGAGAGTTCGGGCAGGACTGTTTGACAGTACAAAAGGCAATGGGGTTACTAGCATTTACAAGAATGAAAATTATCGCATTATGATTCACCGTGTGCAGAATACAGATTATGTCTATATTGAATGCTTCGGCTATAGTAGAGACAATCAGAGTATGATTTTGATGTCAACGCCAGTTGCAGGTCTAAAAGAGAGTGTGGATTTGTCTAACCGCTTTTTGCTCTATATTGGAATTGTCACGCTTATTCTTGCGACCATAGCTAGTTACACGATTGCAAGACATATTACAAAACCAATTCAAGATTTGGCTCAAGTCTCCGAGCGATTGAGAAAACTGGATTTTGATGCTCAATATGTGGGCAATAGCTTGGATGAAATTGGGGTGTTGGGAACAAATATGAATGCGATGGCACAGAAGTTAAAAGAAACCATTGCACAATTAAAGGAGGCCAATGCTCTGCTCCAAGAGGACATCAAGAAAAAGGAAGAAATTGATGAGATGCGAAGGGAATTTATCGCCAATGTCTCTCACGAATTAAAGACACCGATTGCTTTGATTCAGGGGTATGCTGAGGGGCTAAATGATGGTCTTTGTGAGGATGAGGAGAGCAGAAATTACTACACAGAAGTCATTATGGACGAGGCAGAGAAGATGAATTTAATGGTCAAGCAATTATTAAATTTAAGTGCCCTCGAATCAGGAACACAGTCAATGCAGCTGTCTACCTTTGATATTTGTGAACTCATTCACGATGTGATGGAATCAACAAAAATTCTTCTTGTCGATAAGAATGTGGAGATGACATTGGAAGGGGACGCATCTATTTTTGTTTGTGCTGACGAATTTAAAATAGAAGAGGTGGTAACAAACTTTGTGAGCAATGCCATTCACCATGTCAGTGAGCCAGGAAAAATTGAGATTGAACTGAAAGAAGAAGACGGTGTGTGTGTGAGTATAAAGAATACAGGAAAAAATATTCCAGACGAGGATTTGGAACATCTTTGGGATAAGTTCTACAAGGTGGACAAGGCACATTCTAGAAGTTATGGCGGAAGTGGCATTGGTTTGTCTATTGTCAAGGCGATTGTGGAAGCTCATCATCAACACTGTGGTGTGTATAACACAAAAGAGGGTGTGTGTTTTTGGTTTACATTGGAAAAATCACTGAAGAATCTTGACAAAAAGGAGTGCTAGAAGTATGATGTGACTGTATTTACAGCTGTCTTGTCAGCTAGAAAATGGAGGTCATCATGGGAAAGTTACTCAAAACAAGGTTTTCGACAGCAGTGGTGGTGTTGATTCCAGCCTGTATCGGAATGAATTACTTGGGAAAGTTTTTTGCAACGCTATTAAAATTGCCACTTTGGCTGGATTCCATTGGAACTTGTATGGGGGCATGTCTTGGTGGACCAATTGTTGGCGCACTGTGTGGAGCATTCAATAATTTGATTTATGGATTGACAACGGGAGATAACATCACCTTAATTTATTCGCTCACCAGTGCGGGAATTGGCTTTTTTGTTGGGCTTTTGGCACGGCTTGATTTGGTGAGGACACCAGTCGGTGCAGTGATTACGGCCATTGTGGCTGGACTGGTTGCCGTGTGCATTTCGACACCGCTCAATATTTTGTTTTGGGGAGGTACTACGGGCAATGTCTGGGGAGATGCATTATTTGGCTTGACACAGGCAAGAGGAATGAGTTTGCTCTTTGGTTCCTTTGTCGATGAGATGGTGGTAGATATTCCCGATAAGGTCATTACTGTCCTTATTGCTAGGCAATTACTTCGTGGTTTACCAAAACAACTAGTGGCACTGTATGATGTCAATACAGAGATTGAGAGGTTGGACTAATGCAATTATATCAAAATAGAGGAACATGGCTAAATCGCCTGCATCCATGCACAATGGCTGTGTATGCACTGACAGCTATTTTATTGCCATTATTGGTTGGAAAGAGATGGCTCTTTGTGGTGACTATACTCTGTAGCTTAGCACTCCTTTGGAGTGGAAAGGTGTTTTTCCGAGCACTTCCGCTCTTTGGATTTTCGATTACTTTGGTGGTGGTGATTTTCATTATTCAAGGAATGTTCTATAAGCAAAATCAAACGCAAGTCTTTCATATTTTTATGGCGAAGTTTTTTCGAGAGGGATTACTCTATGCACTTTCTCTAGGGCTTAATCTCTTTAATATGCTCTTTGCCTTTGCTGTTTTTGTGTTGACTACTTCCATCGATGAATTTGTAGAAGAATTAGAACAAATGGGAATGCCAACAAAAATGGGCTACATGATTATTGCGGTATTTCAAATTGTGCCTCAAATGCTTGGAACAAAGGATGCCATTATTGATGCACAAAGAAGTCGAGGAATGGAGGTGGATGGCAATCTTTGGCTACGAATTCGTGCCACATTGCCATTAGTTTCTCCTGTAGTGATTAGTGCACTCAATGCCTCCAGAGAAAGGGCCATGGCTCTAGAGGTTCGAGGGTTTGGAAGAAAGACAAAAAGACCTATTTAGATAGGAAAGAGAAAACAAATGCAGATCGAGTGATACTGTGGATGTGTGGGCTTATTCTTTTAATTGCATTTTTGTGGAGGTTAGTAAAATGGGGATCATTTCTATTGGGCATTTAAAGTATCGCTATCCAGGGATGAATAAACTGGCACTGGATGACATCAATGTGGAGATTGAGCAGGGAGAAATTATTGGTGTGATAGGAAGAAGTGGATCGGGAAAGAGCACTTTGGCTCAAGCTTTGATTGGTCTAGTTCCAAATTTCTACCGAGGAGCCTATGGTGGACGGGTAAGAGTAGGAGAAAAGGTTGTGAGGGAATGTCCAGTGGAGCAGATGTGCGAAGATGTTGGAATGATCTTTCAAAATCCATTTACACAACTATCAGGAGCAAAGGACAATGTCTATGGAGAAGTTGCTTATGGGCTTCAAAATTTGGGGATTCCAAGGGATGAAATTCACAGGCGAGTCGAAAAAGTATTAAAAAAATTGGGCATATGGGAATACCGAGAGAAAAATCCATTTTTGCTTTCCGGTGGACAGATGCAGCGTGTGGCGATTGCCTCAATGCTTGTGATGAATCCCAAGGTGATGATTTTTGATGAGCCAACATCACAGCTAGATCCTAGAGCAACAAAGGAAATATTTTCAATTGTAGAAGACATGGCAAAAGAGGGCAAGACCATCATCATTGTCGAGCAAAAGATAGAATTGATGGCAAGACATTGTGACAAGTTGTTGGTACTAGAGGGAGGAAAATGCATTGCCTTTGGAAAGACAGAAGAAGTTTTACAGAGAACAGACCTAGGGATTGCCCCTCCAATCTATGTTCGTATAGCAAGAGAACACAATATAAAGACAGCACAAGGACGCTATCCGATCACCGCAGAAGAATTTTTACAAAGTGTGAAACAGAAGGTGAATCTTTCACTAGATGAAAAAAGAGAAAGTTATCAAGCAGAAGAGGTATTTCGCATTCAAGGAATGGATTTTTCTTATGTCGAGGATTCCCCTATTTTTTCAGATTTCTCTCTTTCTCTAGATGCCCGTTCTACTGCGATTGTGGGAGAAAATGGTGCGGGAAAGACCACTTTAGTCAAATTACTAAAGGGATTGTTGAGCCCACAGAAAGGTGATATTCTATATGGCAGAGAGAATATCAAGGAAAAAACAGTGGCAAGCCTAGCGAAAGAGGTTGGCTATGTGTTCCAAAATCCAGATGACCAAATCTTTCAATCGAATGTCTTACAAGAAGTGATGTTTGGCCCGAAAAATTTAGGAATGAAAAATGCTGAAGAAATGGCAAACGAGGCACTAGAGATGGTGGGACTTCCCATCAAGCACAGGCCAATCCCTATGATTTGAGTTTACAAGAGAGAAAGATGATCGCAATTGCCAGTGTTATTGCAATGGATCCAAAAGTTATGATTCTTGATGAGCCAACCATTGCACAAGATAGTGTGGGAAAGGATAGAATTGCAAATATCATTAAAGTGCTCAGGGCAAAGGGAAAATGTGTGATTGCTATCTTGCACGACATGGATTTTGTGTTAGAAAATTTTGAGCGTGTCATGGTGTTATTTCATGGTAAAATATTGGCAGAGGGCGAAGCCGAAGAAGTATTTTGTCAGGATGAGATTCTTCATCAGGCAAAATTGGAAAAACCCTATCGCATAGTATTAAAAGAAAAGATTGAGGAAATATATGGAGGCAGCAAAACGAAGAGAAAAGATAATGAAAATTCTTAAAGAGAGTAGCATTCCTGTTTCTGGAAAGGAATTGGCAAGACTCTGTGCAGTGAGTAGACAAGTCATAGTACAGGATATGGCAATATTGCGTGCATCAGGCGATGAAATCGTAGCAACCAGTTCGGGCTATATTTGTCTGAACAAGAAAGCAAAAAGAATTTTTAAAGTTGTTCACAGTGACAATGAGGTGGAGGAGGAGTTGAGCTTAATTGTCGATTGTGGAGCAGTGGTTGAGGATGTATTTGTCTATCATAGAGCTTACGGCGTGGTGCGTGCCAAATTGGATATTAAAAGCCGCATCGATATTGAACGCTTTATGGAAGATATTCGCACGGGAAAATCAAGTCTACTGAAGAATACAACGGCCGGATATCACTACCACACCATTGTGGCAGAAAGCAGTGAGATTCTTGATTTGGTTCAAGAAAAATTGAAAGAGAGGGGATTTTTGGCTCAATTGCAAGATTATGAGCCAGTAAATTTTTGGGAAGAAAAGAAAGACGAATGAGAAAAATACGAATATTGGGGACGGGTGTACCGACAATGGACATCTATCCAGCACATAAGGAAATGTTTCCGGGAGGAAATGAGTATAATATTGCCTGTAATGTCGCATTACTGGGCGAAGAAGCTGGCTTTTTAGGTGTTTTTGCTAGAGATTTGGCGGCAGGATATTTGCAGGACACATTGAAGAATTTGGGTGTGGATATGTGTGCTTGTCGAAGGGAAAAAGGCTCCAGTGGATACAGCCTTGTGGAATTGAAGGAAGATGGCGACCGCATTTTTTTGATGTGGAATCAAGAAGGAGCAGCAGATAAAAATCCTATCCAATTTACGGAAGAGGAACTTCAATATATTGAGACATTTGATGTGCTCTGTGCTGGGCGATGTGCCAATGTTTCCAGAGAAAAAATTGAAATGTTATCGCACAGAGGGATTAAGGTTTGCTATGACTTTATGAAGTATTTACAGAAAAAGAAATTAAAGAAATGGCACCCTATATTCACTATGGATTTTTTTCGTGCAGTCACTTAGATGATGAGAAGACAAAGTCTGTTTTACGCTCTGCTGTGGAGGCGGGGTGCAAAATTGCCATTGGAACGAGAGGGACGCAATCAGCCTTTGCCTATGATGGCAAGAACTACTATGAGCAGGATGTCAAGGCAGTGGCGGCAAAGGATGCACTGGGGGCAGGAGACTCTTTTATTGCTGCTTTTTTGGTCAGTTATTTGAAAGACCAAGATGTGCAGAGGGCGTTGAAAATGGCTACAGAGTATGCGGCAGAAATTGTGATGAAGAGTGGAAGTATTGGCGTTGGATTCCACTTTGATCCGCCAAAATTAGAGGAGTTAGTTGATTTATCATAAGGTTTGAATAAAAAATAAAAAAAATCAAAAAAATACTTGACGCAGATATAGTACTATGATATTATATCTGAGTCGCTGACGAAGCGACAACAAAGAACCTTGAAAATTAAAGATTAAACAGTACACATAACCCTGAAATTTCTTATAAGAATTTCAAGAATGTAATAAAACCTTTGGCTTTGTGAAAACAAAGATTCAGTAATCATAGGATACAAATTGCTAGTGCAATCATGACCCTAGATCAAAAAAACTTAAACATGAGAGTTTGATCCTGGCTCAGGATGAACGCTGGCGGCGTGCTTAACACATGCAAGTCGAACGAAGCTGTTGTTTGGAGACCTTCGGGTGGAAGAATGACAGACTGAGTGGCGGACGGGTGAGTAACGCGTGGGTAACCTACCTTGCACAGGGGGACAACAGTTGGAAACGACTGCTAATACCGCATAAGACCACAGTACCGCATGGTACAGGGGTAAAAACTGAGGTGGTGCAAGATGGACCCGCGTCTGATTAGCTAGTTGGTGGGGTAAAAGGCCTACCAAGGCGACGATCAGTAGCCGACCTGAGAGGGTGATCGGCCACATTGGGACTGAGACACGGCCCAAACTCCTACGGGAGGCAGCAGTGGGGAATATTGGACAATGGGGGGAACCCTGATCCAGCGACGCCGCGTGAGTGAAGAAGTATTTCGGTATGTAAAGCTCTATCAGCAGGGAAGAAAAATGACGGTACCTGACTAAGAAGCCCCGGCTAACTACGTGCCAGCAGCCGCGGTAATACGTAGGGGGCAAGCGTTATCCGGATTTACTGGGTGTAAAGGGAGCGCAGACGGCTTGGCAAGTCTGAAGTGAAAGCCCGGGGCTTAACCCCGGGACTGCTTTGGAAACTGTGAAGCTAGAGTGTCGGAGAGGTAAGTGGAATTCCCAGTGTAGCGGTGAAATGCGTAGATATTGGGAGGAACACCGGTGGCGAAGGCGGCTTACTGGACGATAACTGACGTTGAGGCTCGAAGGCGTGGGGAGCAAACAGGATTAGATACCCTGGTAGTCCACGCGGTAAACGATGAATACTAGGTGTCGGGGGACATAGTCTTTCGGTGCCGCCGCTAACGCATTAAGTATTCCACCTGGGGAGTACGTTCGCAAGAATGAAACTCAAAGGAATTGACGGGGACCCGCACAAGCGGTGGAGCATGTGGTTTAATTCGAAGCAACGCGAAGAACCTTACCAAGTCTTGACATACCGTTGACGGTTCCGTAATGGGGACTTTCCTTCGGGACAACGGATACAGGTGGTGCATGGTTGTCGTCAGCTCGTGTCGTGAGATGTTGGGTTAAGTCCCGCAACGAGCGCAACCCTTGTCCTTAGTAGCCAGCAGTCAGATGGGCACTCTAGGGAGACTGCCAGGGATAACCTGGAGGAAGGTGGGGATGACGTCAAATCATCATGCCCCTTATGATTTGGGCTACACACGTGCTACAATGGCGTAAACAAAGTGAAGCGAAACCGCGAGGTCAAGCCAATCACAAAAATAACGTCTCAGTTCGGATTGTAGGCTGCAACTCGCCTACATGAAGCTGGAATCGCTAGTAATCGCAGATCAGCATGCTGCGGTGAATACGTTCCCGGGTCTTGTACACACCGCCCGTCACACCATGGGAGTCATCAATGCCCGAAGTCAGTGACCCAACCGCAAGGAGGGAGCTGCCGAAGGCAGGGAGGATAACTGGGGTGAAGTCGTAACAAGGTAGCCGTATCGGAAGGTGCGGCTGGATCACCTCCTTTCTAAGGAAGAAGTAGGGGTTGTGGGTACTGTTTAATCTTTAATCCAAGGTCATCAACCTTTTTGGTGCCGATGCGCTTAGGGGTAACACCCGTTCCCATCCCGAACACGATGGTGAAGACCTAAGCGGCCAAGGGTACTATACTGGAGACGGTATGGGAGAGTAGGTGGGTGCCAAATTTATGGGGGTGTAGCTCAGTTGGGAGAGCACCTGCCTTGCAAGCAGGGGGTCAAGAGTTCGAATCTCTCCATCTCCACTCGCTAGAGAAATCTAGCATCGTACCTTGAAAACTGCATATCAAACAGATTTAGAATATTTGATTAAATATTTTAGACATCCGAGGTGATATTAAATCGCGATGATTTAATATCCGAAAAAAGAAACAAACCAAACCGACCAACAGGGTACACGCTAGTATCTGAGAAAGTGATCTTCACCGCAGAAGATGACGAAGTTGGTTAAACATAAAGAGCGTAGGGTGGATGCCTAGGCACTAAGAGCCGATGAAAGACGTGATAAGCTGCGAAAAGCTACGGGGAGGAGCACATATCCATTGATCCGTAGATATCTGAATGGGGAAACCTACTTGGACAAACTCCAAGTATCCATGCGCCAATACATAACGCATGGAAGGGAACCCGGTGAACTGAAACATCTAAGTAGCCGGAGGAAAAGAAAGAAAACTCGATTTTGGGAGTAGCGGCGAGCGAAACCGAAAGAGCCTAAACCGTGGTGCGTGCACCGCGGGGTTACGGACTGCGACAAGTGAGTCGATTTGTTACCAGAACAGTTTTGGAAAAGCTGGCAATAAGCGTGAGAGCCGCGTATGGGAAAGCAATAGACAGCGAGCAGGATCCAAAGTACCACGAGACACGAGAAACCTTGTGGGAAGTCGGGGGGACCACCCCCCAAGGCTAAATACTCCTTAGTGACCGATAGCGCATAGTACTGTGAAGGAAAGGTGAAAAGGACCCCGGGAGGGGAGTGAAAGAGAACCTGAAACCCTATGTTTACAAGCTGTGGAAGTGCGATACATGAACGCACAACCGCGTACTTTTTGTAGAACGGTCCGGCGAGTTACATTGACTGGCAAGGTTAAGCACTACAGGTGTGAAGCCGAAGGGAAACCAAGTCTGAATAGGGCGAGATAGTCAGTGGATGTAGACCCGAAACCGGGTGATCTATCCATGTCCAGGTTGAAGTTCGCGTAAAAGTGAATGGAGGACCGAACACACATCCGTTGAAAAGGGTGGTGATGAGGTGTGGATAGGGGAGAAATTCCAATCGAACCCGGAGATAGCTGGTTCTCCTCGAAATAGTTTTAGGACTAGCCTTGTTTTAGTTTCATGGAGGTAGAGCTCTGAATTCTTAAGGGGGCGTCAAAGCTTACTAAGAGATATCAAACTGCGAATGCCATCGAAATGATGAACAGGAGTCAGACTGCACGAGATAAGTTGGGTAGTCAAAAGGGAAAGAGCCCAGACCTACAGCTAAGGTCCCAAAGTATGTGTTCAGTGGAAAAAGGATGTGAGATTTCAGAGACAACTAGGATGTTGGCTTAGAAGCAGCCACACATTCAAAGAGTGCGTAATAGCTCACTAGTCGAGAGGTCTTGCGCCGAAAATGTCCAGGGGCTAAAACACAACACCGAAGCTTAGGAATGTAGCAATACATTGGTAGAGGAGCATTTTTATAGGCGTGGAAGCTGTACCGATAAGGAGCAGTGGAGTAATAAAAAGAGAATGCCGGAATGAGTAGCGAGATGAAGGTGAGAATCCTTCAGGCCGAATATCTAAGGTTTCCAGAGTAAAGCTGATCTGCTCTGGGTAAGTCGGGACCTAAGGCAAGGTCGAAAGACGTAGTCGATGGACAACAGGTTTAGATTCCTGTACCGCTTATTATCAGAAATGTGGGGACACAGAGACGTATCCAAACCCAGGAATGCAAAGACTGGGGCAAGCCAAGTACTGGTATGGCAGGAAAATCCGCCATGCAACAGGAATAGGTGATGCGGACCGAAATCAAGTAGGGAAGTTGGAGAAGGAGCTGTCAAGAAAAGCCGCTATTGTGTAATAAGTGCCCGTACCGTAAACCGACACAGGTGGATGAGGAGAGAATCCTAAGGCCGGCGGGAGAAGCATTGTTAAGGAACTCGGCAAAATGACCCCGTAACTTCGGGAGAAGGGGTGCCATCCTCCGGGATGGCCACAGAAATAGGCTCAAGCAACTGTTTAGCAAAAACACAGGTCTATGCGAAACCGAAAGGTGAGGTATATGGGCTGACGCCTGCCCGGTGCTGGAAGGTTAAGAGGAGAAGTCAGGCAACGAAGCTTTGAATTGAAGCCCCAGTAAACGGCGGCCGTAACTATAACGGTCCTAAGGTAGCGAAATTCCTTGTCGGGTAAGTTCCGACCCGCACGAAAGGCGTAATGATTTGAGCACTGTCTCAACAATGCACCCGGTGAAATTGAAGTACCAGTGAAGATGCTGGTTACCTGCGCCAGGACGGAAAGACCCCATGGAGCTTTACTCTAGTTTGATACTGGGATTCGATTATACCTGTACAGGATAGGTGGGAGGCGAAGAAGCAAGGACGCCAGTCTTTACAGAGCCGCTGTTGGGATACCACCCTTGTATGATTGGATTTCTAACCTGCGCCCGTGATCCGGGTGGGGGACACTGTCAGATGGGGAGTTTGACTGGGGCGGTCGCCTCCGAAAGGGTATCGGAGGCGCTCAAAGGTTCCCTCAGAATGGTCGGAAACCATTCAAAGAGTGCAAAGGCAGAAGGGAGCTTGACTGCGACACCGACGGGTGGAGCAGGTACGAAAGTAGGACTTAGTGATCCGGTGGTATAAAGTGGGATTGCCATCGCTCAACGGATAAAGCTACCCTGGGGATAACAGGCTTATCACTCCCAAGAGTTCACATCGACGGAGTGGTTTGGCACCTCGATGTCGGCTCATCGCATCCTGGGGCTGAAGTCGGTCCCAAGGGTTGGGCTGTTCGCCCATTAAAGCGGTACGCGAGCTGGGTTCAGAACGTCGTGAGACAGTTCGGTCCCTATCCGGCGTGGGCGTAAGATATTTGAGAGGAGCTGTCCTTAGTACGAGAGGACCGGGATGGACTGACCGCTGGTGCACCTGTTGGGGAGCAACCCCATCGCAGGGTAGCCAAGTCGGGCCGGGATAAACGCTGAAGGCATCTAAGCGTGAAGCCCCCCTCAAGATGAGATATCTCATACGCAAGTAGTAAGACCCCTTGAAGACGACGAGGTAGATAGGGCAGAGGTGTAAGTGTGGCAACATACTTAGCTGACTGTTACTAATCGGTCGAGGGTTTAACCAACAAGTCGGATTGGTTGAAAGTGGATAGATGGTGTTTGATATGTGGTTTTGAAGGTACGAATTTGCGCGAGTGGCTCAGTTGGTGGAGTACGACCTTGCCAAGGTCGGGGTCGCGGGTTCGAGTCCCGTCTCGCGCTCTAATGAATAAGAATAGTTTTATAGATGAGAACGGCATTGTAGGTAGTTTACAATGTCGTTTTTTCGTTGGTTAAATATTACTGGAATTTATGACTTGAAGAGATTCTTGAATATCGATAGAATGGTAATCAGTGATAATTTTTTAGGGAGGTAGGAGATGACAACAACAGAATTTTTAGAAATTTTAAAAATTGCAGGGAGATTGAAGGTGAACACTCGCCATTGCTACACAGAGGAAAATCGAAAGGAAAGTGTCGCAGATCATACTTATCGAATGGCACTAATGGCAATGCTCTTGTCCTGGGAAGAGGAATTTGCCAAGGTGGACATGAATAAAGTGATTCGGATGTGTTTAATTCATGACTTAGGTGAAGCCTTTACAGGAGATATACCGTTTTTTGAAAAGACAGATGCGGATGTCAAGGAAGAGGAGAAAATTTTTGCTTCATGGTTAGAAACTTTTCCTGAATCACAAAAAAGAGAGTGGCAAGAGCTTTTAAGGGAGATGGAAGATCTTGAGACCATAGAGGCCAAGACTTATAAGGCATTGGATAAATTGGAGGCTGTGATTTCACATGATGAATCAGATATTCAGACTTGGATCCCACTAGAATACACTTTACAATTTACTTATGCTGTAAAGAACACAGCTTTTTCAAAGTATTTGACTGAATTGAGAGAGGAGCTTGATCTTTGGACAAGGCAAAAAATAGAAGAAACAGAAGAATTAAAAGCGGGGGAAACAGGCAGAGATGAATCTCATTAATATAGAGAAGGCAGAGAAAAACTTTATTGGGCGACAGCTCTTAGATCAGACTGATTTTTATCTTCACGAAGGGGAGAAAGTTGGAATTATTGGTGTCAATGGTTCAGGAAAGAGCACATTACTTCGTATTATTGCAGGATGTGAGGAGCTAGACGCGGGAACCTATGTAAAGGCAAATCACATTGTGATTAGCTACTTGCCTCAAAATCCAGAATTTGACCCAGAAGAAACGGTGCTTGCTTCGGCCACCAAGGGAACAGAAAATGCAGATAATATCGAGGCCATTCGTGCTGATGCGAAGGCGATGTTACTTGAGCTTGGCATTCATGAGTTTGATAAAAAGACCGTATTACTCAGTGGTGGGCAAAGAAAGAAAGTGGCTCTTGTGCGAGTGTTGAGTGTACCGGCCGATGTCATTGTGCTTGATGAACCAACAAATCATTTAGATTTGGAAATGAATGAGTTTTTGGAAGAAAAGTTAAAAAAATTAAAGGCTGCACTGGTGATGGTCACTCATGACCGCTATTTTCTTGATGCAGTGACAAATTCGATTGTTGAGTTAGATCAAGGAAAATTGTATTCCTATCACACCAATTATACAGGATTTTTGGAGCTAAAGACACAGAGGGAAGAGATGCTTCTGGCCTCGGAGAGAAAGAGAAAGTCGATTCTTCGCACGGAGTTGGAGTGGATAAGACGAGGAGCGAGGGCAAGGTCAACAAAGCAAAAGGCAAGAATTGAGCGCTACGAAGAAATGAAAAATGTACAAGACTTCAAGGAACAGGGAAAAGTCGAGATGGGCTCTATTTCTTCTCGTTTAGGTAGAAGTATTATTGAACTTCAACATATCAATAAAAGCTATGATGGAAGGACATTGATTAAAGATTTTGACTATATCTTTTTAAAAAATGATCGCATTGGATTTGTTGGAAGCAATGGCAGTGGAAAGACCACCTTGATGAAGATGATTATTGGTCAGGTTCAACCTGATGCAGGAGAAATTTTGATTGGTCAGACGGTAAAGATTGGTTATTATAGTCAAGAGATGGAGAGGGATTCCAATGCGGGCATTGCTTATATGGATCCGAAAATGCGAGTTATTGATTATATTAAGGAGACAGCAGAGTATGTTCGCACAGAAGATGGATTGATTTCTGCTTCCCAAATGCTTGAGCGATTTTTATTTACTCCACAGATGCAATACACATTCATTGAAAAACTTTCTGGAGGAGAAAAGAGGAGACTTAATTTACTGAGGGTGTTGATGGAAGCTCCCAATGTTTTGATTCTTGATGAGCCAACCAATGATTTAGACATTGCAACACTGACCATTTTGGAGGACTTTTTGGATCATTTTCAGGGAGTGGTTATCATTGTTTCTCATGATCGCTATTTCCTCGATCGAACAGTTCGACGAATTTTTGCATTTGAGGGGAATGGACAGATTTCGCAATATGAGGGTGGTTATACAGATTACTGGAATAAGGTTGGGAAAAAGCAATCGGCAGTAAATGTTGCCACTCCATCAAAGAAGGAAGGGGAAGCATCTGGAAATTCTAAGGTCACTTGGAAGCAGAGAGAAAAAAAGTTAAAGTTTACTTATCAGGAACAAAAGGACTTTGAGGTGATTGAAGAAGAGATTGCTGCCTTAGAAGAAAAACTTGCAGATTTAGAAAAAGAGGAAATTGCAGTGGCATCGGACTATGTAAAACTAGCCACAGTGACAAAGAAAAAGGAGGAAGTAGAGACCAAGCTCCTAGAAAAAATGGATAGATGGGCGTATTTGGAGGAACTTGCAGAGAAAATTAAAAATCAATAACAGGAAAAATAGCAAATAACGAACGATTGTATTATAATCGTTCGTTATTTGCTATGTGTTGATATTTACAACAACTGTCCTTTATACTATACTTAGCTAGAAAATGGAGATAGAGAAGAGGAGAAGAAAGAATGAAACTTTCAGGATTTATTGTAAGGCACAATAAGGGAGTACAGAAATTATTTATTCTGATTGTGTTCGTCAATTTATTGTTATTTCCATTTGTTGGAATTAACTATGACTTGACGAAGTATTTGCCAAATTCTGCTCCATCGAAGGCTGCGATTAACAAGATGGAAGAGAGTTTTGGATATCCAGGAACTGGTCGAGTGATGCTCAATGATGTCACATTGTATGAGGCCAAGGCACTAAAAAACAGGATGGAAAAGGTTGATGGTGTGGATATGGTTTTGTGGTGTGATACGACCACTGATGTCTATGAAGGATCAGACTTTATTGATTTCTCAAAGTTAGATGACTATTATAAGGACAATAAGGCCATTATGGACATCACTTTTAAGCAAGGAGACACCAGCAAGACAACGCAAAAGGCGATTCGGAAGTTACAAAAAATTACAGGGGACAAGGGATATTTTGTAGGGCTTGCACCACAGAGTTTGGCAACGGAAGAAAGTGTCAACACACAGATGAATATGATTTTGGTGATTGCCTTTATCTTTATTTTTTTGATTTTGTTGTTGACAACTTCTTCCTGGTTTGAGCCAGTGCTATTTTTAACGGCGATTGGAAGTGCTATTTTTTTAAATGGAGGAAGCAATATTTTACTTGGCAAGATTTCCTTTTTGTCAAATAATGTGATGACGGTGTTACAATTGGCTGTTTCCATGGACTATGCTATTTTTATGCTCCATGCATTTATGAGAGAACAAAAGACGACATCGAATCGAGAGGAAGCCTTGACGAAGGCACTGGATCTTTCGATTAAGACCATTTTAGCTAGTTCTTTGACCACATTTGTGGGATTTATTGTATTGGTGTTGATGAAATTTAAAATTGGAGAGGATATGGGATTTGTTCTTTCCAAGGGTATTTTATGCAGCTTATTTACAGTTATTTTTTTGATGCCATCATTGATTTTAAACTGGTCTCCACAAGTAGAAAAGTTTCATCACCGTTCATTTTTGCCAAGTTTTAAGCGAACAGCCAGAGTATTTGTAAAGATTAGTCCAGTGATGATTATTCTTTCGCTAATTATTGCTCTTCCTGCCTATGTGGCTCAGAATAAGAATACATTTCTGTTTGGAAATGATGCCGTTGGTGCGGGAAAGGGAACAAAGATTTATGATCAACAACAAGAGATTGATCAGACATTTGGAAAGTCGAATCTATTGGTTGCCATTTTTCCTCACACAGATGATGTCAAGGAAAAGAAACTTTCTGATGAATTAAAGGCAAGAGAGGATATTAAAAAAGTTCAATCGATTGCAGCTTATTTGCCTGACGGTGTGCCAGAGAGTATCTTGCCAAAGTCAACCACTGAATTATTTCATAAGAATGGTTATACGAGGTTTTTGATTTATACAAGAACCAATAGTGAGAGTGAGGCAGCATTTCAGTCTACAAATGCAGTCACAGAGATAATTAAAAAGTATTATCCAGAGGATTCCTATGTCACAGGAAATACGCCGAGTACTATGGACATGAGGGATATGCTGACCAAGGACTATGCCTTAGTCAATAATCTGGCAATGGTGGGTATTTTCTTGGTTGTTGCGTTTTCATTTAAAACACCGATTCTTGCGATTGTAGCACTCATTCCGATTGAGATTGCCGTATTTGTCAATATGGCATTTCCATATATTGCGGGGGACAGTCTACTCTTTATGGGATATTTGATTGTCAGCTGTATTCAACAGGGAGCCACCGTAGATTATGCGATTTTGACCATTGACAATTATCTTGGCTTTCGAAAGGAAATGGGAAAGAATGAGGCAGCAATCGCAACAATTGAACATTCTCTTCCTTCCATTGTGACTTCGGGATCGATTTTGTTGGTCTGTGGATATGCAGTATACTTTATTTCTTCTGTGCCAGCAATTGCAGAAATGGGACATTTGATTGGAAGAGGGGCCATTTGCTCAATGGTATTTGTCACCACACTTTTGCCAGGTTTGTTAAAATTGATGGATCGCTTTTGTGGTAAAGTCAGATAAGCCAAAAGAGAAAAAGATAAAGAGCTTTTCTCTTCCAAAGAAACCAATAAAACTTGGAAAGAGAGTATTACATTAATATTAAGTTTGTTGAAAAGATACTGTAAAAACCTTTTACTTTTATTTGATGGTTGCTTGTGGTATAGTAGGAAAGAAGTTAAAAATGGAAGTAGGAGGACAGTTTTATAGGATGAAAAATGTAACAAAAACTTTATTGCTTGCTGCATGTATGACGCTGGGCGTGTCAACGGCTGCACAGGCTGCTGGTTACACATCAGCATCACAATCAGGACCTGGAGTAGGACCAAGAGTACAAAGACAACAGATCGGACCGGGAGTAAAGAAAGATTCAGGGAATAGTAAACCGGTTGCGAATGATTCGAATAATACAGCGAACAATTCTACAATTGGAACGCCATCGATGACACCAGCCAGTGCGATTGCACAGTCGGGTGTAAGCATTTATGTCAGTAAGTTACAGAGAAAGTTGACCTTATATAAGGATGGACAGGAAGTTAATCATTGGGATTGCAATATTGGAAAGAATGTTTCTGCACAGACAAAGAGTGTGGAAGGTGATGCCATTACACCAATGGGAAGTTTTTATGTCTGCACAAGAAATTCACACAGCATTGCGTACAAATCTCTGGGATTGTCCTATCCGACAGCTAGTGATGCCGATCGTGGATTTAGTCAGGGAATTATTACAGCTGGGCAAAGAGATGCCATTAAAAATGCCATTGCCAATCGTCAATGTCCGCCTTGGAATACCGCTTTGGGTGGAGAGATTATGATCCACGGAGGATATTCTCCAACAGGAACAACGCATGGATGTGTGGCTGTGGCCAATAGCGTAATGGATGTGCTATGGCAATATGGCCAGTTGGGTATTCAGGTGACCATAGGAATATAGCAAAAAATGAGGGGAGAGTTTTCAAGTTTGACTTGGAGACTCTCTCATTTGCCGAGGAGACAATGGAAGATAGGGTCAAAAATTTGATTGATCGTCTATATCGTGGCGATCAGTTGGAGGTCAAAGAGTATAAAGGACTCGTTGAAGGTTATACACAGGAGAATGCAGCATATGCCAGAGAAAAAGCAGTAAAGGTGAGAAAAAGATGGTATGGGAATAAAATTTTTATTCGAGGGCTGATTGAGCTAACCAATATTTGCAAGAATGATTGCTACTACTGTGGAATAAGGCATAGCAATAAAAATGTATCGAGATATCGCCTGACGAAGGAAGAAGTGATGGAAAGTTGTAGGGAGGGATATGCCCTTGGCTTTAGAACATTTGTACTTCAAGGGGGAGAAGATGGATATTTTACGGATGTAGTGATGACTGATTTATTGAGAGGAATAAAGAGAGAATATCCGAAGGTTGCCATTACCTTGTCGATTGGAGAAAGAAGTAAAGAAAGCTATCAGAGGTTATTTGATTCAGGGGCAGATCGATTTTTGCTTCGACATGAGACGGCAAAAAAGGAACATTATCAACATTTGCACCCTGAGCAAATGAGTTTTGAGAGAAGATTGGAATGTCTTAGAGAGTTAAAAGAAATTGGATTTTATGTGGGATGTGGATTTATGGTTGGTTCACCTGGACAAACGGTGGAGAGTCTTGCAATGGATTTAAAGCTCATAGAAAATTTGCAACCGCAGATGTGTGGCATTGGACCATTTATCCCACAAAAAGACACACCATTTCGAAATGAAAAAGCAGGAAGTGCAGACTTTACTTGTTATTTATTGTCGTTAATTCGACTAATTTGTCCAAAAAATCTATTGCCTTCGACGACGGCACTGAGTACCATTGATGATTTTGGAAGAGAAAAGGGAATATTGGCAGGAGCCAATGTGGTTATGCCCAATTTGTCGCCATTTGCAGTGCGAAGTAAGTATACACTCTATGACAAAAAGGTATTTTCGGGCAGTGAATCTGCACAGGAATTAGCAAAATTGAAGGAGCGCATGTGCCGAATTGGATATGAGATTGTAGAAGATCGAGGGGATATGAGCTCAGTAAAAGAGGAAGAATAAAAGAGGAAAAAGATATGTATAACATCAAATCACGAAAGGCCGAAGAATTTATTAGCGATCAAGAAATTCGAGAGACCATTGCATTTGCACAGAAAAATAAAGAGAATAGGGAAATGATTGCTCAAATTTTAGAGAAGGCTAGACCAGTCAAAAAGGAAAAAGGTTATGTCTGTCAGGGGTTAAGTCACAGAGAGGCCTCTGTCTTACTGGCATGTGAAATTCCAGAAGTTGTGAGAGAAATCGAAAAGATTGCAGGAGAAATTAAGGAGGCGTACTACGGAAATCGCATTGTTATGTTTGCTCCCCTGTATTTATCTAATTATTGTGTCAATGGTTGTGTGTATTGTCCATATCACGCAAAGAACAAGAGTATTGCGAGAAAGAAATTGACACAGGAGGAAGTGAGGGAACAAGTCATTGCACTTCAGGATATGGGACATAAGAGACTTGCTCTTGAGGCTGGAGAAGATCCTGTAAATAATCCAATTGAATATATTCTAGATTGCATTAAAACAATTTATAGCATTAAGCATAAAAATGGAGCCATTCGCCGTGTCAATGTCAATATTGCGGCAACAACGGTAGAAAATTACAAAAAATTAAAAGATGCAGGTATTGGAACCTATATTCTTTTTCAGGAAACCTACAATAAACAGAGCTATGAACAGCTTCATCCGACAGGTCCAAAACATGACTATGCCTATCACACAGAGGCAATGGACAGGGCGATGGAAGGTGGAATTGATGATGTTGGTTTGGGCGTTCTTTTTGGCCTTGAGGGATATCAATATGAATTTGCAGGTCTATTGATGCATGCAGAGCATTTGGAAGCTGTACATGGTGTGGGACCGCATACAATCAGTGTTCCAAGAATTAAAAAAGCAGATGATATTGATCCCAATGCATTTGACAATTCCATCTCGGATGACATTTTTGCAAAGATTACGGCTTGCATTCGTCTAGCTGTTCCTTATACAGGAATGATTATTTCTACGAGAGAATCAGAGAGTGTGAGAAAGCGATTATTGAATCTTGGAATTTCCCAAATTAGTGGGGGATCGAGGACCTCTGTCGGTGGATATGAGAAAGAAGAGCGTCCACATGACACCGAGCAATTTGATGTCTCTGATCAGAGAACACTGGATGAAGTTGTCGAATGGTTGATGGAGAATGGTCATGTTCCATCATTTTGTACTGCTTGTTACCGAGAGGGAAGGACGGGAGATCGCTTTATGTCACTGTGTAAGAGCGGACAGATTCTCAATTGTTGTCATCCCAATGCATTGATGACATTGACAGAGTATCTGGAAGACTATGGTGCAGAAAAGACAAAGCAGACAGGATTTACAATGATTGATCAAGAACTTGAAAAAATTCCAAATGAGAGAACAAAAGAAATTGCAACTAGTCATGTCAAAGAGATCAAGGAATCAAATCATAGAGATTTTCGATTTTAAGGTGGGGGAAGGATATGGAGCGAGTGCATATAGCATTTTTTGGACTTCGCAATGTAGGAAAAAGTAGCTTAGTCAATGCCATTACATCACAAAATCTCAGTGTTGTCTCTGAGGTGAAAGGGACGACGACAGATCCTGTAAAAAAGTCAATGGAGCTTTTGCCCATAGGACCAGTGGTGATTATTGATACCGCAGGGACTTGATGATGTGGGAGAACTTGGAAAATTAAGAATGAAAAAAACAATGGAGGTTCTTCATCAGACAGATATTGCCGTGGTGGTAAAAGATGCTTGTAGTTTTTCTTCTTCAAGGGAGGAGAGAGAGTATCACACTTTGTTTTTGGCCCTAGAGGAGCGAAAGATTCCCTACATTGTTGTTTGGAATAAAATAGATATTGTACATTTGGTTACTGAGGCTGAAAATGAAATTGCAGTCAGTGCAAGGACAGGGGAAAATATTTTTGAATGCAAGGAATTGATTGCCAAATACGCAAAGAAAAAACTCAGTCAATTGGAGGAAAAAAAGATTTTGGCAGATTTGGTAAAAGCGGGAGATAGCATTGTCCTTGTAATGCCACAGGATGGATCGGCACCAAGCAAAAGATTGATTTTGCCACAGCAACAGGTTTTGAGAGAATTGCTTGATCTACATTGCACGGTGATTAGCTGTCAAGATGAGGATTTAGAGCACACGCTTTCGATGCTGAGAGAGGATCCTAAATTAGTGATTACAGATTCTAAGGTCTTTGGTCAGGTCAATCAAATCTTACCTGATCATGTGCCATTGACTTCCTTTTCTATTTTGTTTGCACGCTACAAGGGGAATTTATCAAAGATGCTCGAAGGAGCGAGTATCTTGTCAGAGCTTCAAGATGGAGACAAAGTATTAATCAGTGAGGGATGTACACATCACCGTCAATGTGAGGATATTGGAACTGTAAAGATGCCAGATTGGATTCAAAAATACTCAAAGAGTAAACCTGATTTTCATTTCACCTCAGGGGGAACATTTCCTGATGAAGAGGAACTTTCTCAATATCGACTGGTGATTCATTGTGGTGGGTGTATGCTCAATGAGGCACAGATGAAAAGCCGATTAATGGCAGCAGGAAAGGTGAATCTACCTGTGGTCAATTATGGAATGGCGATTGCCAAGATGAATGGAATGTTGGATCGAACGATTCAAATCTTTTCAGAGAAATAGAAAAAAGGGGAGCTGTCGCACTGAGCGATATGCTCCCTTTTTTGGTTTAGTAGATGGCCTCATTTCCTCGCTCGCCAGTGCGAATGCGCACTGCATCCTTTAGGTCGTAGATAAAGATTTTTCCATCACCTGGTTTTCCAGTTCTAGAAATAGAGCAAATGGTTTCGACCACTTTGTCGACCCATTTTTGGGAAGAAACGACAATCTCAAATTTAATCTTAGGTAACATTTGAATATCGACACGGGAACCTCTGACAATACTTGTGTATCCGCCTTGAATTCCGCAACCCATAACTTGAGAAATGGTCATTCCATGGACACCGAGTCCATCGAGGGCTTCTTTAATTTCTTCGTATACATCTTCTCGTACAATGGCATCAATTTTTGTCATATTTCCTCCTTAATCAAGACCGTTAAAAGCTGGGTAAGCATGTTCGCCGTGCTGAGTGATATCAAGACCTTGTTTTTCATCTTCTTTGGATACACGAAGTGGAGCAAATAGGGAGACAATCTTTGCACAGACAATGGTTCCAACTACAGCGATGGCTATGGTAATTCCAATAGAAATTAGCTGGGCAATAAATAGGTGCATATCTCCAAAAACGAGACCACTGTGGGCCACTTTTGGACTAATTGATTTCTGGGCAAAAAGTCCAGTGGCGATGGCACCCCAGATACCACCAGCCCCGTGACAGCCAAAGGCATCAAGGGCATCGTCGTAGCCGATTTTATGTTTTACAAATGAAGTCATAAAAAAGGCCAGTGGACTGACAACAGCTCCGATAATAAAACAGCTCCAAAGAGGAACATAGCCTGCGGCAGGGGTAATGGCCACAAGGCCTAAAATACCACCGGTAGCTGCACCAACGACCGTTGGTTTTTGGCAATTAGGACATCGACGAGCATCCAAGAAACCATGGCCACAGCTGCTGTTGTATTGGTAGTAAGAAAGGCATGAACAGCAACATTGTCTGCGGCTAGTGCACTGCCTGCGTTGAAGCCAAACCAGCCAAACCAAAGTAATCCTGCACCAAGAAGGACAAAGGGAATATTGTGAGTTCGGTAGTTGACATGACTGTAGCCACGACGCTTTCCAATGAGAAGGGAGAGAGTCAAACCACTGACACCAGAACTGATGTGAATGACATTTCCGCCAGCAAAGTCAAGAGAGCCTAGCTCATCGAGCAGACCATGCTCTCCCCAGATCATATGAGCAAGTGGATAGTAGACGACGAAGGACCAGAGAATAACAAAGAGAAAAATAGCCTTGAAGTTCATTCTACCTGCAACTGCACCCGTTAAAAGGGCAGGAGTGATAATTGCAAACATCATTTGAAAACTTGCGAATAAATAGGATGGGATATTGGGAGCATACTCGCTTGGTTTTCCTTCTAGTCCCATTAAAAAAATAGAGCGAAAGTCTCCGATTATTCCGAAGTGATTGCCACTAAAAGAAAGGGAATATCCGCAGATAATCCATAGAACAGAAGAGACGCCCATGACAAAGATGGTCATCATCATTGTGTTGAGGACATTTTTTCTTCGCCCCAATCCACCATAAAAAAAGGCCAGGGCGGGAGTCATCAACAATACGAGTGCCGAGCAAATCAGTACAAATGCAATGTCGCCAGTGTTCATTCAATTACCTCCTAAAAATAAAAAGGGGTGCCTGAACCTTCGTTCAAGCACCCTTGCTATGCGTAGTAGCATAGAGCAAAAACAAATGATTGTCAAGATAAAATGATTAAAAAGAAAAAAACAAAAAACACTTGACGAATAAAAAAAATTAGGGTATCATATACAAGTCGAAAGGACATTGGGCTATCGCCAAATGGTAAGGCAACGGACTCTGACTCCGTCATTTTCAAGGTTCGAATCCTTGTAGCCCAGCTAGTTATAAGAGTGCGAGGAATCGTGCTCTTTTTTGCATATATAAAATTTTTTATAATATAACAGCCAGAAAACCCATGGTCTTTAGACCGTGGGATGAATGGCGTTAGGTTTACAACATATATATTTTACTTAAATACTATCATTTAAAATATATGCTATAATACATATATAGGAAATCCTATTTCCGAGTCTATGAAAGGAGAAAAATCGTATGTATCTTACTGTAAAACAACAAGTGAAACATCTGTCCAAGGAAGATTACATCACAATCAGGGAACTTTGTCATACGGCTAAGAATCTTGCTAATGAGGCAATCTATAATGTGCGTCAGCATTATTTTACAGAAGGTGAATTTCTCAAGTATGAGAAGAATTACACTCTTTTAAAGAATAGTCCTAATTATAAGGCCTTAAATTCCAATATGGCACAGCAGATACTGAAAGAGGTTGATGGCTCGTTTCAGTCATTTTTTTGGTCTGCTTAAACTTGTCAAGCAGGAAAAATATGCTTTTTATGGATTGTAAACTGCCACATTATCTTCCAAAAAGATGGATACACAACACTGATCATTGGTTTTGTAAGACTTAAGGGTAATCAGCTGATACTTCCGTTTTCCAATAGTTTTAAGAAAAACGCATAAGTCTGTTGAAATTACGATACCACCCATACTTCTTGATAAGACGATAAAAGAGATACGCATTATACCGAAAGCGAATGCAAGGTTCTTTGAAATCCAGTATATATATGAAGCTGAATGTATTCAAAGAAATCTAAACACAAACAACGCACTTGCACTTGACCTAGGGTATCAACAATCTCGTAACAGCCGTATCAAATAGTGGTCAATCGTTCATTATTGACGGGAAAAAGACTTAAATCGATCAATCAGTGGTTCAATAAAAGAAAACGCCCGTTTGCAATCGATAAAAGATAAACAGCATTTTAGTAGAAAGCCTACAAATAGACAAAAAAAGCAGTTGCTCGTAATCGCAACAATAAGGTGAACGACTATATGAATAAAAACTGTTCGTAGGGTGATAGATTATTGTATCATCAATAATATAGGTACGCTTGTTGTTGGTTACAATGAGACTTTTTCAACATAACAGTCATATTGGAAAGCAAAACAATCAAAATTTTGTAAATATCCCTTATGGACAGTTGCGTAACAAATTGGAATATCTTTGCAAACTAAATGACATTGTTTTTGTAAAACAGGAAGAATCCTATACATCGAAATCATCTTTTTGGGATAGAGACGATCTCCCTGTTTACAATGCCGATAATCCAAAAGAGTATCCGTTTAGTGGCAGAAGATTACATCGTGGTCTATACAAAACGGCAAGTGGTAAAACAATCAATGCAGATGTTAACGGAGCATTAAATATCATGTGTAAAAGTAGTGTTGTGGATATGAATATTCTATACAGTAGAGGCGAAGTGGACACGCCGATAAGAATAAGGATTGCCTAATTACTTAGGTGGAAACTTAAATATCAAACTTCTTAAATAGAGCTGTTAGGCTCTTAGAAGCCCATTACCTTTAGGTGATGGGTAGTTCACTTATATAGTACAGGAGGTTATATGTTTTCTGAACTTTTAGATTGTCCTCTATTTGTGGGAATGAACAGGGAAGAAATTGAGCATTATGTTCAGGATAGTCGATCCAGAGTTACTCATTACAAGAAGGACGAAATGATTTTTTTGCAGGACGATGTTCCAAATTATATGATGATTTTAATGAGCGGGAAAGTAGCCGTTTGTAGTGATTCTAGTGCAGGAAAGAGAAGTATTATTGCATTGATTGAAAATCCAGGAGAATTATTTGGCGAGGTTTTTTTGTTTTTAAATCATAGAGAATATGAACACTATGCTCAGGCGATGAGTGATACCACAGTTTTGCAAATTCCAAAAAATTATTTTTTTCAAATGGGTGATCAAACATCGAGTTATCAGGGAAAAATCATTGCCAATATGTTGCAAATTTTTGCACAGAAGACCTATTATTTAAATCAAAGACTCAATATTTTATCTTGTGGAAGTTTGCGTCAGAAGTTGGCCAGAATCATTTTAAAGAACGCTCACAAAAAGGAGAAAGTACAATTAAATATGAATCGGGAGGAGCTGGCTGATTTTTTGAATGCAGCAAGACCTTCCCTGTCCAGAGAATTGATGAAAATGCAGGACGAGGGATTGATTGCCATAGATAGACAAGAAATTAAAATTCTAGATATGGAGGCATTAGCTGAATTGATGTAACAATTGTTACAGAAAAAAGAAAAATGATTTGGTACGATATTTTCATCAATCGTGAGGAGGAAATTTTGATGGAGAATAAAATGTTTTGTTACCAATGTCAGGAGACAGCTGGCTGCAAGGGTTGCACACAGGTTGGTGTGTGTGGTAAGAAACCAGAAGTGGCAGCAATGCAGGATCTTTTAGTATATGTGACTAAGGGACTTTCCAATGTCACAACACAACTTCGCAAGGAGGGAAAGCCAGTTTCAGCTGAGGTAAATCATCTTGCGACATTGAATTTATTTATTACTATTACCAATGCAAACTTTGATGAGGAAGCCATTGTAGCTAGAGTTGAGGAAACTTTAGCTGTAAAGAATGAGTTGCTCGCTCAGGTATCCGATCAGAGTGCACTTTTTGATGCAGCAAAGTGGACGGGAACAAGAGCTGACTTTGAGCAAAAGGCAAAGACAGTCGGTGTGTTGGCCACAGAAAATGAGGATGTCCGAAGCCTCAGAGAATTAATTATTTACGGATTAAAGGGACTTTCTGCTTATTCAAAGCATGCCAATGCTCTTTTAAAGGACAATGAGGAGGTAGATGCCTTCTTACAGAGAGCTTTAGCAGCAACATTGGATGATTCCTTGAGTGTAGATGACCTTGTGGCCTTGACTTTGGAGACAGGTAAGTATGGTGTGGATGGCATGGCTCTACTGGATGAGGCAAATACCTCAGCTTATGGAAATCCAGAAATCACAGAAGTCAATATTGGTGTTGGAAAAAATCCAGGTATTTTGGTTTCCGGTCATGACCTTCGTGATATTGAGATGCTTCTTGAACAGACAGAGGGCACAGGGGTTGATGTGTATACACATTCAGAGATGCTTCCTGCACATTACTATCCAAAATTTAAGAAGTATAAGCACTTTGTAGGCAACTATGGCAATGCTTGGTGGAAGCAAAAAGAGGAGTTTGAGAGTTTCAATGGTCCAATTTTAATGACAACCAACTGTATTGTTCCACCGAAGGACAGCTATAAAGATCGACTTTTCACAACAGGAGCAGCAGGTTTCCCAGGTTGCAAGCATATCGATGGGGCTTATGGACAGACAAAGGATTTCTCAGAAATCATTGAGCTCGCAAAGAAGTGTCCAGCACCAACAGAGATTGAGACAGGTAAGATTGTCGGTGGATTTGCTCATGCACAGGTGTTTGCACTTGCAGACAAGGTGGTGGACGCAGTAAAATCGGGTGCAATTAAGAGATTCTTTGTTATGGCTGGTTGCGATGGCCGTCAAAAGGCAAGAAATTACTACACTGATTTTGCTGCTGCACTTCCAAAGGATACGGTGATTCTCACTGCTGGATGTGCAAAGTATAAGTATAATAAGTTGGATCTTGGAGATATCGGTGGTATTCCAAGGGTACTTGATGCAGGACAGTGCAATGACTCCTATTCACTTGCTGTGATTGCATTGAAGTTAAAGGAAGTCTTTGGTGTGGAGAGTATCAATGATCTTCCAATCAGCTATAATATTGCTTGGTATGAGCAAAAGGCTGTAATTGTGTTGTTGGCACTTCTATACTTAGGTGTAAAGAATATTCACCTTGGACCAACACTTCCTGCCTTCCTTTCACCAAATGTAGCTAAAGTATTGGTGGAGAATTTTGGAATTGCTGGTATTGGAAATGTTGAGGATGATTTAAAGTTATTCCTTGGCTAATCTACTTGTATTTTTAAACAATATTTTGTATGATGAAAAGAGCTGTTACACTAAAGTAACAGCTCTTTTGCTACGTGTAAGAAAGGAAAAAGTATGGATTTAGGAAAGAAACAAATTTTAGAGGTGGCGAGGATCAAGGACTTTGGTGCATATTTGACGGAAGTTGGAGAAGGCGAAAAGACGGAGAGTGTGCTGCTTCCCAAAAAGCAATTGCCAGAAGATGTGACTGTGGGAATGAAGATGGAAGTGTTTTTGTACAAGGACAGTGCAGATCGCTTGATTGCGACAACAAAAAAACCGCTGTTGGAAGTGGGACAAGTAAAAAAATTAAAAGTAAATGATGTGGCAAAGATGGGGGCATTTGTTGACATTGGACTCGAAAAGGATGTGCTCTTGCCATTTAAGCAAATGGAAGGTCAGGTGGCCAAGGGGGACGAGGTGCTGTGTGCACTCTATGTTGATCGGACACAGAGGCTGGCAGCAACGATGCGTGTGTATCCGTATTTGAAAGCAAATACTCAATATAAAAAAGATGAGGAGGTAAGAGGAACTGTATATGAGATTCAAAATATGGGTGTATTTGTTGCAGTAGACGATACCTACTTTGGATTGATTCCAAAGAATGAGAGCTTTGAACAATATCATATTGGGGAGACCGTTCATGCAAGAATACTTCGGGTGAGAGAAGATGGAAAACTTGACTTGAGTCCAAGAAAGAAAGCGTATTTGCAATTAAATCAAGATGCAGAAGTTCTCTATGAAAGAATGCAAAAAAATGGAGGAAACCTTGGAGCAACGGATCATTCTTCTCCAGAATTTATTAAAAAGAAGTTTGGTTTAAGTAAAAATGCATTTAAGCGTGCCATTGGGCATCTCTTGAAAGAGGGAAAAATTGTACTATTAGAGGAGGATATTGTTTTAAAGAAATGAAGAAAATGACAAGGGTATTTTGGGATTATGCCATTATGGGCTGTGGAACATGGATTTTAGCATTTGCAGTAAAAAATCTATTTGATCCAATGGGGCTTGTGACTGGCGGAATTTCTGGTCTTGCCATTATATTAAAAGAACTTTGGCATGTGCCACTTTGGATCACCAATGTGGTGATCAATGTTCCATTATTCTTATTGGCCATTCCAATGCAGGGTTGGAAGTTCGTACAAAGGACATTATATGCCACCGCAATGTTGACCATTGGACTTGCTATTTTGCCAAAAATCGACATAGTTGGGGATGATATGATGCTGTCCTCACTTTTCGGTGGAGTGCTCTCAGGAATTGGCGTTGGTTTAATTTTATTGCAGCGAGCAACCAGTGGTGGAACAGATTTATTGTCCGCATTGATTCACAAGAAATTGCCAAGATTTAGTTTAGTAGAAATTTTACAGGCTGTGGATGCCATCATTGTTGTTTTGGGTATTGCTGTCTTTGGTATACGACAATCTCTCTATGCCCTTTTGGCTGTGTATATCAGTATGCAAGTGTCAGATGGACTGCTTGAGGGTATGAAGTTTTCAAAGCAGGCGATGATTATCTCAGAATATGCCCAAGACATTGCCAAGGAAATTTTGACAAAAATGGATCGGGGTGTGACGGGATTTTATGCTAGAGGAATGTATTCGAAAGAAGAAAAGTTGGTTTTGATTTGTGTAGTTGCAAAGAAAGAAATTGTAGAATTAAAGACGATCGTTCATAGCATTGATGAAAATGCATTTGTTACCGTGTCGGATGTGCGAGAGGTTTTGGGAGAGGGATTTTTAGAAAAACAAAAAAATTAACAGCATCAAAAAGAAAAAAAGATTTTTTTTGGTAAAGTTGATGGAGTATATTGCACTTTTAGTGAAAATGCTATATTATAAAGATAATAATCGTTACTTTTCACAAAGGAGACAGCGGTATGATTTCAAATCAAATTTTACAAAGTACTATTGATGGTCTGAAGAATATCACTCGCACAGATTTGTGTGTTTGTGATACAGAGGGAAAGTTGCTTGCGACCACTTTTTCTGAGGCGGACCAGTATGAGAGTTCAATCATTACATTTGTGAGCTCGCCAGCAGATTCCCAAGTTGTGAACGGTTTTCAATATTTTAAAATTTTTGATGAGAACCAACTAGAGTATGTATTGCTCGCCCAGGGAAATAATGGCAATGACGATGTATATATGATAGGAAAGATGGTGGCCTATCAGATTGAAAGTTTATTAGTCGCATACAAGGAGAGATTTGATAAGGATAATTTTATCAAAAATCTTATTCTTGACAATTTTCTCAAGGTGGATGTCTACAATCGAGCAAAAAAGCTACACATTGATGCCAATGCTAGGCGTGCAGTGCTGATTGTGGTGACCGATGCCGAGAGAGATAACAATGCATTGGAGATTATTCGTGCATTGTTTGCAAGTAGAGTGGAAGATTTTGTCACAGCTGTGGATGAACATGAGGTAATTATTGTCAAGGAGATTAAGGATACCAAAGAAGGAAATGTTGCACTGGAAGAACTTGACAAGACAGCAAAACTTGTACTTGAGGAGCTAGAAAATAATGGCATTGAAGGGGCAAAAGTTGCTTATGGAACAGTGATGAATGAAATCAATGATGTCTGCAAGGCATATAATGAGGCAAAGATGGCACTTGAAGTTGGACAGATTTTTTATAGCCAGCAGAGTATTATGGCCTATGCAAAGCTTGGCATTGGAAGACTAATCTATCAGTTGCCACTTTCTCTTTGTAAGATGTTTATTGGAGAAATATTTGAAGAAAAGAATCCAAATGAATTTGATGAGGAGACATTGACGACAATCAATAAATTTTTTGAAAACAGTCTCAATGTGTCAGAGACATCAAGACAGCTCTATATTCACCGAAACACTTTAGTGTATCGCTTAGATAAGTTACAAAAGACAACAGGTTTAGACCTTCGTGTATTTGAGGATGCCATTACATTTAAAATTGCATTGATGGTTGTCAAGTACATGAATCATAAGAAAAAACAGGAATTTTAAGTCATGGAAAAAAGAAGTTTTTTTAGAGGGCTGATGCTGGGACTTGGGAGCGGGCTGCTAGTATTGATTGCATTTTTCTTTTATATCTCACCTGTAGTTTTTGGAGTTCGTATGATTCCTGTCAGAATTTCTCAAAAGGAGACGACGGGAAAGTCGGACAATGTAAATAACGATGGGAAATTGGATTTTGAAAAAATCAATCAAAAATTAGCTACATTGCAAAATGTAGTATCAAATAATTTTCTATTTCAGGAAGATATGGAGAAGGTGGAAGATGGGATTTATTCAGGGATGATGGCTGGACTTGGAGATCCCTATACTGTCTACTACAATAAAAAAGATTTTAAGGCGTTGACAGAAAGTACTAGTGGCAAGTATTCAGGAATTGGTGCGGTGGTCACAAAGGATCCTTCCACAGGGATTGTGACCTTGATGCGCGTATTTGATCATAGTCCAGCCAAGGAAGCAGGATTAGAAGACGGGGACATCCTGTATAAGGTCAATGATGTCGATGTGACCAGTGAAGATTTGGATGTCCTTGTCAGCACGCAGGTTCGTGGCGAAGAGGGCTCAAAGTTAAAGGTGACAGTACTTCGTGGCGAAGACAAAAAAGAAATTGAAGCAGAGGTTACAAGAAGAAGTATTGAGGTGCCAACAGTGGCACATAAGATGTTAGATCAACATGTGGGTTATCTTTCAGTGGCACAATTTGATGAGGTGACGAGTGATCAATTTAAGGCGGCCATTGATGATTTAAATAGTCAAGGCATGCAAAAGCTTGTAATTGATTTGCGTGACAATCCAGGAGGCGTATTAAGTTCCTGTGTGGATATGTTAAATTATCTTTTGCCAAAGGGACTTTTAGTCTATACCGCTGACAAAGATGGCAAGGGGGATAAATTTTATTCAGATGATGCCCATCAATTGGATATTCCCATTGCCATTCTTGTCAATGGAAATTCAGCATCGGCCTCAGAGGTATTTGCAGGGGCAATGAAGGATAGAGGCAGGGCAAAGATTGTGGGAACGAAGACTTTTGGAAAAGGAATTGTTCAAACACTTCTCAGTCTTCAGGATGGCAGTGCAGTAAAGATTACAACACAGCACTATTATACACCATCCGGATTTGATCTTCATAAAAAGGGGATTGAACCTGATGTCGTTGTGGAATTGAATAAGGAAACAAAGACAAAAGTCGATAATCAATTACAAGAAGCCATCAAGGCTTTGAATTAATACTGTAGAGGAGAGAAAAAAATGAGAAAATCAAAAGTAATTATGGGTGTGATGGCCATGGCAATGGTTGCAGCTTTGACAGCTTGTGGAACAAAGGCAACAAAGGAGACAAAAACAGAGACAACAACAGCAAATGCTGCAAATTCAAGTGAAATCACAGGAGATGGAGTGGCGACAAAGGGACAGCTTGTCATGGTGACAAATTTGGAATTTCCACCATTTGAGTACAGAGAAAATGACCAGCCAACAGGTATTGATGTGGACATTGCAAAAGAAGTGGCAAAGAAGATGGGACTGGAATTAAAGGTCGATGACATTGCCTTTGATTCTATTATTCCTGAACTCGTTTCTGGCAAGGCAGATATTAGCTTTGCAGGAATGACGGTCACAGAGGACAGAAAGCAAAGTGTTGATTTTACACAGACATATGCAAAGGCATCTCAGATGATTATTGTCAAGAATGATTCTAGCATTGCAGGACCAGATGACTTAAAGAATAAACGCATTGGAGTTCAGCAGGGAACAACTGGCGATCTCTTTAGTTCCACTGTTGAGGGAGCGACCATAGAGCGCTACAATAAGGGAATGGAGGCAGTACAGGCACTTGTTCAGGGCAAGGTCGATGCCGTTGTGATTGATGAGCAGCCAGCTAAGGTTTATGTCAAGGAAGTTCAGGGAACAAAGGTACTGGATGCAGTGGCAAAGCAGGATACCGAAGAGTATGCAGCAGCTGTAAAGAAGGGAAATACCGCATTGCTCAATAATGTAAATAAGGCACTTGATCAGATGAAGGCCGATGGAACAATTGATCAGATTATTGCAAAGTATACTGCACAGTAGTTTTGGGAAGGAAAAAAGATGTGGCAGGATTTTGTAAGTAAGTTTACTTTGAATTTTATTAAAGAAGATCGATGGAAATTTATTCTAAGAGGTCTTGGTGTAACAATAGAGATCACCATTTTTGCACTGATTATTGGTATTGTCATTGGACTTTTGGTGGCCTTAGTAAAGACAACCTATGAAAATACAGGAAAGCTAAAAATTGCCAATGCGATTACGAATGTCTATTTGACAATTATCCGTGGAACACCAGTAGTTGTACAATTGTTGATTGTTTATTTTGTTGTTTTCTCTACGATTCGTGTAGACAAAGTTGTGGCAGCGGTGTTGACCTTTGGCATTAATTCCGGTGCTTATCAGGCAGAGATTTTTAGGGCAGGAATACAGTCCATTCCGCGTGGTCAATTTGAGGCGGGTAGAAGTTTGGGATTTAGTTATCGTCAGACCATGACAACCATTATTATGCCACAGGCAATAAAAAATATTTTGCCTACGCTGGCCAACGAGTTTATCAGCTTGTTGAAGGAGACATCCATTGCAGGATATATTGCTCTGGAGGACTTGACAAAGGCAGGAGATATCATTCGAAGTAGAACTTATTCTGCGTTTATGCCATTGATTGGCGTGGCCTTGATTTACTTGATTTTGGTATTGTTGCTTTCTACAGCAGCTAAGGCATTGGAGAGAAGATTGAAAAGAGGTGAGCGATAGGTGAAGGCACTGATTGAAGTGAAAGATCTTTCCAAATCTTTTGGAGAGAAGAAGATATTAAAGAATATTTCTGTGGATATTCGAGAGGGCGATGTCGTCTGTGTCATTGGCCCATCGGGTTCAGGAAAAAGTACTTTTCTGCGCTGCCTAAATCGCTTGGAAGAGCCAACGGATGGGCATATTTTCTTTGAGGGTGTGGATATTTGTGATAAAAGCACAAATATTGATAAGCACAGGCAAAAGATGGGAATGGTATTTCAGCAATTTAATCTCTTTCCACATATGACCATTTTACAAATTTGACGATTGCTCCTATGCGTTTGCAGGGAAAGAGCAAGAAAGAGGCGGAAGAATATGCCTTGGAGATGCTTGAGAAGGTAGGACTTAAGGACAGAGCCAATACCTATCCGAGTGCACTTTCTGGTGGACAACAGCAAAGAATTGCCATTGTGCGTGCACTTTGTATGAAGCCAGATGTGATGCTCTTTGACGAGCCGACATCAGCACTTGATCCAGAAATGGTCGGTGAGGTCTTAAATGTAATGAAGGATCTTGCGTCCCAAAAGATGACCATGGTTGTGGTGACACATGAGATGGGATTTGCTCGAGAAGTATCGACGAGAGTGATGTTTTTGGACAATGGAGATTTTGTTGAGGAGAATACGCCGGAGGAGTTCTTTACTCATCCAAAGAATGAAAGATTACAGACTTTTTTAAGCAAAGTTTTGTAAGAAAAAAATCATAAAACTGAGGCAGTGTGCAATTTGCATACTGCCTTTACTTGTGGTATAATTTCTATAAAATGTTGCAATAGCATTGACATTTTGGCAATATAGAGAGTAAGGCGGAAAAATATGCTAAATGAAGACAAGATTAAGTTGATGACAGATATCTCATTTTATGAAAAAAAAGTGAGAAAATCCGTATTTCCAGCAGACAAATATTTCAAAAAAGATTATGTCTCTCGAAATATGATTGTCAGTTTTTTTCGTTATACCTTAGGATACATTTTATTGATGGTTTTAGAGATATTATATTCGATGAAAACCATTGTAGAACATGTACAAGCATTGGATGTATTGGGGCTATTTAAGGGATATATTTTGTTTTATGCTGTGGGATTGATTATTTACGAAGTGATTACTTGGTATGTCTGTAATAAGCGCCACGAGCGAGCAAAGCAGAGTCAAAATGTGTATGTATCGAAGTTAAGGCGCCTACAAAAGAGATACGAATTCCAGACAAAGACAAAAGAATTATCCAAGGAGGAATTGGAGAATGACTAGCCTTTTGATATATAAGGAAAAGTTAAAGGCGTTTTATGGGAAGCACGATGGCGTGATTGTGCCATTGATTAAATTTATATTGGTGTTTTTGGCTGCTCTAGAGCTCAATATTCAATTGGGCTATATGGATGTACTCAATAATCCGTTTATTCCTGTCATTGTGGGATTAGTTTGTTGTATGTTGCCCTATGGGGCAAGTAGCTTAATTTTAGCAGGATATATGCTCCTTCATGTGGGAAACACATCGATGGAGATGGTAGTTGTTATGGCGTTAATTATCCTTGTCATTGGTGTGCTCTATTATGGATTTCAACCGGGAGATAGTTATATCTTAATTATTGTGCCCTTGCTTTTTTTCTTTAAGATACCCTATGTGATTGCGTTGCTTGTAGGGCTTGGGGCCAGTTTAGTGACCATTATTCCTGTGAGCTGTGGAGTGTTGATTTATTATTTAATTTCTTATGTCAAAATTAATTCAGCTGCACTAAATAATGATAATGGAAGTGATATTGCACAGAAATATCAGCAGATTATCAATGGTGTCTTTAGCAATCAAAGAATATTGATGATGATTTTGGTGTTGACGATTACCATATTGGTGGTCTATTTCATTCACAACCTTTCTATCAATTATGCATGGTTGATTGCTATTGGTGCGGGAGTGATTACCCTTTTGGTTACCCTCTTGATAGGGCAATTTACATTTGATGAGAGTATTCCTATTGTTGAGTTGGTCGTGGGGATGATCGTTTCTGCCATTGTGGCAGTAGTTTATCAATTCTTTGTCTTCTCTGTAGATTATACTCGGACAGAGTATACCCAATTTGAAGATGATGATTACTATTACTATGTAAAGGCCGTACCAAAGGTGAGTTTATCTGCACCTGATGTAAAGATTCAAAAGATCAATACAATTAAGACAGATCAGGAAAATGAGAAAAAAGATGAAGAATAATTTTGGAGTATATCAATGGGAAGGATATTGCAATTATTAAATTCGTGGATAGGACTCCTGCCTAGGATTACTATATTTAATGGCATTGAAATGCTCATCATTGCCGTCATTGTGTATGAGATTTTGGTGTGGATTAAAGATACAAAGGCATGGTTGCTGTTGCGTGGATTGATTATTATTTTGGTGTTTACGGCAGTAGCAGCAATATTGCATTTTAGTGTCATTCTCTGGATTATTAAGGAGTTTGCTGGTATTGCGGTAACTGCACTTATCATTATCTTTCATCCAGAGCTTCGAAGGGCTTTGGAACAATTGGGCAGCAAAAATTTGATTTTTAACTTTTTGCCAAGCAGTGGCTCAAATGAACAGGGCTTTAGTGAGAAGACAGTGGAAGAACTAGTTAAAGCTTGCTATTTACTTGGAAAAGCAAAGACAGGAGCTTTGATGGTTATTGAAAGACATAATTCTCTCGAAAATATTGAACGAACAGGAATTGAAATTGGGGCAAAGGTAACCAGTCAATTGCTTATTAATATTTTTGAACACAATACGCCATTACATGATGGAGCTATTGTTATTCGAGGAAATATTATTACTGCAGCAACTTGCTATCTTCCGCTTTCTGAAAATATGACTATCAGTAAGGATTTAGGAACAAGGCATCGAGCAGCCATTGGAGTGAGTGAAGTAACCGATTCACTCACCCTAGTTGTCTCTGAGGAGACTGGGCGTGTGAGTGTTGCACAGGGAGGAAAGTTGACAAGAGTAGATGATCCAGACAATTTGCGTAAGATTTTAGGTGAGCTTCGAACAACACAGGAGGAGACGCACAAGTTTGGATTGTGGAAGGGAAGGACAAAGGATGAAAAAACGTCTAATCAAAAGTCTGACCACTAATTGGACATTAAAGCTAGTTTCTCTACTTTTGGCCTTTATCATTTGGCTGGCCATTGTTAATATTTCAAACCCAACGGTAGTTCGAAGTGTTTCTGTTCCATTGGAAGTCATCAATGAGGAACTTATCTCTGATGCAGATAAAATTTATGAGATTGATGGCAATAAGAATGTGCAAGTGTACTATGAGGTTGCCCTAAAGAGTGAGCGAATGGTCAGTGCCAACGATTTTAAAGCAGTGGTTGACTTATCAAAACTCTATGATGTGACAGGATCAGTCAAGGTACAGGTGGAGAACACGACAAAAAATCCTTGGATTTTGGGAATATCGGAGACTAAACCTGGCACAGTTCGAGTAAAGGTTGAGGATAAGCAAAAGAAGAAATTTGATTTGCAAAGTCAAGACGGTAGGAGATCCTCAAGAAAATTACACCATCGGGGATATCACCATCAATCCTGATCACATCTATGTGAGTGGTCCAGTATCAGAAATTGGGAAAATTAGTTCTATGGGCATTGAGATTAACACAGAGGGAGTGAATCAAGATATTGAGGGAAGTGCCACTCCAGTATTTTATGATGCCAATGGAAATAAGGTCAGTGTTGATACGAGCAATATGACACTTGATTTCAATAAGGTTTCTTATCAGGCACAGGTATTGTCAGTCAATGAAGTGCCCATACACTTTAATGTTGAGGGAAATGTAGCTGCTGGTTATAAGTTTGTTGGTGCAGAAAGTGCCATTCGCTCTGTGACATTGTCAGGAGGCAATGCACAGAGGATAAAGAGTATTGATATTCCTGCATCGGCACTCAATATTTCGGGGTTGACACAGTCGAAAACGGTGACACTTCGACTTAGCGAGTATATTCCTGTAGGGCTTCAACTCAAGGGCAGTGATTTGGTCAATGTGACACTTCATGTAGAGCCAGTACAAAAAAAGACATTAACTTTGGCACTGGAAAATATTGCACAAAATGGAGCGATAAGGGGATATCACTATCAAATGTCTCCAGAGAAAATTCAAGTCTTCGTCAGTGGTGGCGAGGAGATTACACCAGAAAATTTGCATGCAAGTATGGATTTGTCAGGAATGGAAGTGGGTAGCAATGCAGGAAAGCTTCAATTTTCACTGCCATCAGGCTATCGTGTAGAAAGTTATACACCATTTACAATTGAAGTGAGCACCAATCAAACTTCATCTAGTGAAGTACGAACGAGTGAGAGAAGTGAGAGCGAATCGACAGTGAGAGAAAGAGCGACGAGCACAGAGGTGCACACACAGACGCCAAGTGTGACGCAGACAAGTGAGACTCAGACAAGTGAAAAGTCAACAGAAGTCACAACAGCCAAGACTACAACAGCCAAGGCTACAACAAGAGAAGAATCTTTAGAGGAGTCGTCTGCAGAGACACAGGGCAAGAGTAGGAGGAAGATAGATGATAAGACAGAAAGTGAAAGTGACTAATCCAAGTGGTTTGCATTTGAGACCAGCTGGGGATTTGTGTAAAGGAAGCATTGCGATATACCGCAAAGATACACTTTAGTATTGGTGATACCAGAGCCAATGCAAAGAGTGTTTTGAGTGTTCTTGGCGCCTGTGTAAAAGAAGGCGATGAGATAGAAATAGAATGCAACGGCAGTGATGAGGTGGAGGCAATGAATGGAATTGTCCGCCTCATCGAAAGCGGCTTCGGAGAAAGGGAGTAGATTATGAGAGGAACAGGAGCATCATCGGGAATTGGTATTGGAAAGGCTGTAGTTGTAAGAGACGAAAAGCCAGAAGTTGTGCAGGTAAGTATTTCAGACAAGGATAAGGAAGTCAAGAGATTTGAAGATGTCCTTGCAAAAATAACAGAGGCAACGATGGAGATGGCCGAGTCACTTGCAAATAAGGTTGGAGGAAAGGAAGCAGAAATTTTAAATGGCCATGTACTTTTGCTTTCAGATCCAATGCTTTCTGAAGAGATTAAGCAAAAATTCAAAATGAATTGGTAAATGCAGAGTTTGCTGTTGACAGTGTATATGATATGTATGCAGGAATGTTTGCGTCAATGGATGACGAATTGATGCAGCAGCGTGCAACCGATATGAAGGACTTAAAGGTGCGCATTTTGAAGGGATTGCTTGGAATGGCTGATGTCGATGTGGCAAGACTGCCAGAGGGAAGCATTTTAGTTGCAGAGGATTTAACTCCTTCGATGACTGCGGGATTAAATCCACAGACAGTTTATGGTATTGTAACTGAGTTGGGTGGAAGAACTTCTCACAGTGCAATTTTGTCAAGAGCATTGGAAATTCCTGCCGTTGTTGCCATTAGTGGGCTTTTAGAGAATATTCATGATGGTGATACTGTTTGCTTTGATGGTGACAAGGGAGAAGTGGTGATTCGTCCTGATGCCGACACACTTGCAGAATATGAGAAGAAGAAGGAAGCTTATCTTTTAGAGAAGATGGAACTTGAAAATTATAAGGGTAAGCCTTCAGTGACAAAGGATGGCAGAAAAGTAGAGATTGTTGCCAATATTGGAAAGCCAGAGGATGCACAGCGTGCACTTGAGTATGATGCTGAGGGTGTGGGACTATTTAGAACAGAGTTTATTTATGGATAGAGAGAATGCCCCTACAGAAGAGGAACAATTTGAGGCCTATAAGAAGGTGGCAACCTTGATGAAGGACAAGCCAGTCATTATTCGAACATTGGATATTGGTGGCGACAAGGAAATTCCATATCTTGGCATTGAACAAGATGAAAATCCATTCTTGGGCTACAGAGCCATTCGCCTTTGCCTTGACAGAAAAGAAGACCTCTACAGACCACAGCTTCGTGCACTCCTTCGGGCATCAGCATTTGGAGATATTCGCATTATGATTCCGCTCATTACCTGCGTCGATGAAATTCGAGAGGCGAAGGCATTGATCAGAGAAATTATGGAAGATTTAGACAGAGAAAATATTGCTTACAACAAGAATATCCAAGTAGGTATTATGGTAGAGACGGCAGCTTCTTCTATTATGGCCGATGTATTTGCTAAAGAAGTGGATTTCTTTAGTATTGGAACCAATGATCTGACGCAGTATACCATGTGTGTAGACCGTGGAAATGCCAAGGTTTCTTATCTTTACTCCCCACTCAACCCAGCAGTTTTGCGCAGCTTTAAAGAGGGTTATTACGAGTGCTAAGGAGGCAGGAATTATGGTTGGTATGTGTGGTGAGGCTGCGGCAGATCCACTGCTCATTCCACTTCTTCTTGTTTGGGGCTTAGATGAATTTTCGATGAGTGCATCTTCTATCTTAAAGAGTAGAAAACTTGTGACAAATTCTAGTATTGCAGATCTTGAGAAGATTGAAAAAGAAGTAATGAAATTTACAACAGAGAAAGAAGTTAGAGAGTATATGGAGAAAGTATGCTAATTTATGTACTTGCCTATGCTGTAAGTTTGATTTGCTCCCGGATGGCACTATATGAGCTATCCGGGTTTCTTCTCATTATTACAGCAATATTTTTATTTTGTAAGGAGTGGACGAGAGTGGGAAGGATGCTCAACCTGCGAGGGCTTTTTGCTTTAAGTTTTGTGGGAGGAGAGGGATTGTCCGCACTCAAGCTGTCAAAACTTCAAGTCGATTGGTCAATAAAGACTTGGTTTGCTTTCTTTTTGGTTTTTGTCTGTTTTTGGTATGCTTTTTATTGGGAAAATGGACATAGAAAAAAGAGAAAAAAAGAGAAATTGGTTTTAGTGGAAGATAGAGAAAAGAAATGGGTAATCGGCATTATTTGGTAACCGCATTTTCACTTTTGGGATTCATTGTTGAGGCTGTAGTACTTGGATTTATTCCTTTTTTTCTTGTGGGTGTGCCTCATGCCTATTCTATATTTCATATTTCAGGAGTACATTATTTTACAGTGAGCTGTGTGTTAGTTCCTGCAATGGGGATGTTATATTTTTTTGATCATCCAAAGAAATATCAGCTAAGCGTTGTCCTTTGTATGGGTATTGCCCTATGCATTCCCATTCTTTGTGTGTCAAGGTCACAATTTATCTTTGCGATTATGGCTGCCATTTTTGTTGTGGTGATTAAAAAGAAGAGTGGTCATTCGAGGGTTATGTTGGTTGGATTTTTGATTCTTCTGCCAATTTATATTATTTTGACCATTGCCAGAAGCCACAATGTGGCCTATCTCAATAGCATATTTGAGATGAAGCGGTCATGGCCAATTTTTATCAGCCAACCCTATATTTACATTGCAAATAACTATGACAATTTTGATGTGTTGGTCAAGAGTTTGCCAGCCCATAGCTATGGAATTCGAATGCTTTTTCCAGTATGGGGCTTGACAGGACTAAAGTTTTTATGTCCTTGGCTTGTCCATTTTCCACTCTATGTCAATAAACCAGAGTTGACAACACTCACCATCATTTATGATGCTTACTATGATTTTGGACTTTTGGGTGTCATGCTCTTTGGCGCAGTGCTGGGATGTTTTACCAGTTTTATTGAGGGGCGAGTGAGAGACAATCAAAATCCCATTAGCATTCTATTCTATGTGCAATTGATGCTCTATATGGGACTTTCTTTTTTTACTACTTGGTTTTCCAATCCTGCTACTTGGTTTTATTTTATTGTGACTGCAATTTTATATCAATTTATGAAAGTGAAAAAAAGAGGTGAAAGCAATGATATCCGAAAAGATGAAGCCGTTAGTCAATAACAATTCGGCCATTCGTACAATGTTTGAGGAAGGAAAACGATTAGAAAAATTATATGGCAAGGAGAAGGTATATGATTTTAGCCTTGGCAATCCCAATCTTCCTGCACCTGCACAGGTGAAAAAGGCAATTTTTGATATTTTAAATGAAGAAGATTCTGTATTTATTCATGGGTATATGAGCAATGCAGGTTATGAGGATGTCAGAAAGGCTTTGGCAGATTCCATCAACAAAAGATTTGGCACAAGCTATGGGGCAAAAAATTTTATTATGACAGTTGGTGCAGCAACAGCATTGAATATTGTGTTAAAGACAATCCTCAATCCAGAAGATGAAGTCATTGCCTTTGCCCCATATTTTGTGGAGTATGGAAATTATGTGAGAAATTACGATGGAAAATTAGTGGTTATTCCACCAGATGTAGAGACATTTATGCCCGATCTTGCTGTGCTTGAAGAAAAAATCAATGAGAGGACCAAGGCCATTATCATCAATACGCCAAATAATCCAAGTGGTGTGATTTACTCAGAAGAAACTTTACAAAGGCTTAAGCGTGTGATTGAAAAAAAGGAAAAGGAATTGGGTATTACCATTGTGACAATTTCCGATGAGCCATACCGAGAATTAGCCTATGACGGGGCGGTAGTGCCTTGGGTTCCAGAGATCATTCCTCATGCAGTGGTGGTCTATTCCTATTCAAAATCCCTCTCGCTTCCTGGGGAGCGCATTGGTTGGTTGCTTATTCCTGATCGTATTCCTGATTTTGATGAATTTGTCAATGCGGCAACCATTGCCAATCGGTGTATGGGCAGTGTCAATGCACCGTCATTGATGCAGAGAGTGATTGGAAGATGTTTAGATGCCAAGGTGGATGTCGATTTTTATGATCGAAATCGCAAATTATTGTACGATGGTTTGAGTGCACTTGGATTTTTTTGTGTAAAGCCAGAGGGAGCGTTTTATATGTTTGTGCGTGTGCCACAAGGAGACGACAAGTTATTTTGTGAGGTATGCAAAAGGCATCATATTTTAGTTGTACCTGGAACATCTTTTGCTTGTCCGGGATTTGTGCGCATTGCCTACTGTGTGTCGCAGCAAATGATTGAGCGGTCAATGGAGGCATTTAAAAAAGTAGCAAAGGAGTGTGGACTATAGTGGAAAGAGCTTGGGAAAAATATATAAAGAGGGTGACACCGTATACCCCTGGAGAACAGCCAAAGAGAAAAGATGTGATTAAATTAAATACAAATGAAAATCCCTATCCCCCAGCACCGGGGGTAGTGAGTGCATTGAAACTTGGATATCGATGCATTGAGAAAGTATCCTGATCCAACCATATCTGCACTTGTTGAGGCGATTGCCCGCAATTATGGTGTGAAAAGCGAAAATGTCTTTGTTGGTGTGGGAAGTGATGATGTCTTGGGAATGGCCTTTTTGACCTTCTTTCATAGCGAGTTACCCATTTTTTTCCCTGATATCACCTATTCGTTTTATGATGTATGGGCAGATTTATTTGATATTTCTTATCAGACAAAGCCATTGGATGAAAACTTTTGTTTAGTCAAGGAAGATTATTTTGAAAAAAATGGGGGAATTGTCATTGCCAATCCCAATGCACCGACAGGAGTATTGATGCCACTTTCTGAAGTGGAGGAGATTGTAAAGAAAAATCAAGAGTCGGTGGTGATTGTCGATGAAGCTTATGTGGACTTTGGGGGTGAATCAGCGATTGCACTGACAAAGAAATATGAAAATCTATTGGTTGTGCAGACACTTTCAAAGTCAAGATCTCTGGCGGGAATGCGTGTGGGATTTGCAATTGGAGAGGCAAGATTGATTCAGGCCATGCAAGATGTCAAATATTCCTACAATTCCTATACGATGAATTTACCAGCGATTGTGCTTGGAAAAGCAGCGATTGAGGATAGAAAGTATTTTGAAGAAACAGTAAATAAGGTCATTGCGACAAGGGAGAGAACCAAGCGGGCGTTGAAGGAATTAGGCTTTTGAATTTGCAGATTCAAAGACCAACTTTATCTTTGCAAAAAGAGAGGGAACAAATGCGAAGGATTTATTTGAGAAATTAAAGGAAGTAGGAATCTTTGTTCGCTACTTTAATAAAGAAAGGCTCAGTGAGTATTTGCGTATTTCTATTGGAACAGATAAAGAGATGGATGCATTTATTGCATTTATTAAGAGTTATCTTTCCTAGAGCTTAACATTGGTAGAAAGCGAAGGGATCGTGATGGATAGGACAGTTTCAAGTCAATATGACAAAATGACCAAGACACCCATAGAAAAATTAATTATTTCGCTGGGCATTCCGACGATTGTGAGTATGTTGATTACCAATATCTATAATATGGCTGACACCTACTTTGTAGGAAGATTGAATACGAGTGCGAGTGGAGCTGTTGGCATTGTTTTTGGGGTTATGGCTGTCTTACAAGCTTTTGGTTTTATGTGTGGTCAGGGAGCTGGCAGCAGTATGTCAAGAAAACTTGGCGAAAAAGATATCGAAAGTGCCAGTTACTATGCTTCTACAGGGTTGGCGATGGCCCTCATTATGGGGCTGCTCATTGGTGGATTTGGACTTCTTTTTCTTAATCCATTTATGAGATTGTTGGGAAGTACAGACACCATATTGCCCTATGCAAGGCAATATGGAATGTGTATCTTAATTGCAGCACCATTTATGACAGGGAGCTGTGTACTCAACAATATCTTGCGCTATGAGGGAAAGGCCATCTATGCTATGGTCGGTTTGACGGTGGGTGGAATTTTAAACATGATTGGGGATCCGATTTTTATGTTTGATTTTCATTTGGGCACATTGGGAGCGGGAATATCGACAGCTGTTTCGCAAATCATTAGCTTTGGAATTTTGCTCTATATGGTAAAAACAAAAAAGACAGTTTCCAAGGTCTGCCTTCGATTTGTGAAATTGTCCATTGGGATGATGGCAGATATTTCTACCATCGGATTTCCAAGTCTGATTCGTCAGGGACTATCAAGCATTTCAACAATGGTATTAAATCAAATGGCTGCGCCTTATGGTGATGCAGCCATTGCAGCGATGAGTATTGTTGGTCGAATGAGTATGTTTATTTTTTCCGTGGGACTTGGACTTGGTCAGGGATATCAGCCTGTTGCGGCCTATAATTTTGGGGCAAGACGCTATGATCGAGTCAAGCAGGGAATGATCTTTACTTTCTGGTTGGGAACAATTTTAATTGGAATATTCTCAGCAGTGACTTTTGCATTTACAAGACCATTGATCCGCCTGTTTCGAGACGATCAAGAAGTGGTTGAATTTGGATTTTTGGCCATGCGTGTACAATGTATTTCTTTGTTGACACAATCCTTTGTGTTAAATGCGAGTATGCTCTTCCAAAGCTGTGGAAAGCGATTTATAGCAGCAATGATGTCGCTTTTTCGAAGTGGAATTATGTTTCTTCCACTCATTGTCATTTTGCCAAGGTTTCTTGGCTTTGTAGGTGTGCAAATTGCACAGCCAATTGCAGATGTACTCTCTTGCATAGGTTCAATTCCTTTTGTCTTGAGATTTTTTCACCAGTTGGACAAAAGTATGGAGGAAATGAATGTTTGATCAATTGAAAGTGGTAGCTACGGTGATATCAGGAGAAAATAGGGGAGAGAAAGTTTTTTATGGACAGGAAAAAATTCTCTATCAAAGTCCAAAAAGCCAGTTGCTTGTTGAAAACATAGATAAAATTAAGGAAATTACAAAGACAGGGCTGATAAAAATCGGAGAACAGGATGTCTTTTGTGAGCGAGTGGAAAAAGATAAGAAAATGGTTGTCTGTGGCTGTGGTCATGTTTCGATGCCTGTGATTTCCATGGCCAAGGAAATTGGCTTTGAGGTTACGGCCATAGATGATCGCCCTTTCTTTGCACAAAATGCAAGAGAGAGGGGGGCAGATGAGGTCTATTGTGAGGACTTTTTGACCGCGCTGGAAAGAATTTCTGGGGATGATGCTACCTTTTTTGTCATTGTCACAAGAGGACATCGCTATGACCTAGAATGTTTGGAGGCGATTGCCAAAAAGCCCCATGCCTATATCGGAATGATTGGTAGTAAGAGAAGGGGAAAATTAGTCAAGCAGATTGCGATAGAAAATGGAGCACCCAAAGAGGTGATTGAAAAATTGTATACACCAATTGGACTTGATATTGGCGGTGAGACTCCCGCAGAGATTGCGATTTCTATTCTTGCACAGATTATTCAGGTAAAGAGCCAAATGCCACAGAGTGGATATACAAGAGAAATCCAGAAAACATTGGATGGGCAGAGAGAAAAAATGGTAATGGCCACCATTATCTCAAGAAAGGGTTCTGCACCAAGGGCAATCGGAACAAAAATGTTGATTGCTGGCGATGGAAAGTGTGTTGGAACGATCGGCGGTGGTTGTGCGGAGTCTGAAATTATTCGAAAGGCACAAAGAATGTTACAGATAGATATGGCACCTTGCAGATTTTTTGTAGATATGACGGGTGAAGATGCTGAAGAAGAGGGAATGGCCTGCGGGGGAACCATTGAAGTTTTTCTTGAAAAAATTTAAGTACATTTTTAATTTTTAGAGTATTGACAAATAAAATTAAATTGTGTAAAATATAAAAGTAAGTGATATAAATGTGTACCCATTGATAGCGAGAAGGAGAATAGATATGGCAGAATTAACAATTACATTAGAAAATTTTGAGCAGGAAGTTGTAAAGTCAGAGGTTCCTGTATTGGTTGATTTTTGGGCGTCATGGTGTGGTCCTTGTCAAATGCTTTTACCAGTGATTGATGAGATTGCGACTGAGGCAGAGGGATTTAAGGTTGGAAAAATCAATGTGGATGAACAACCAGAATTAGCTAGTCAATTCAAGGTAAGGACCATTCCCACACTGGTAGTATTTAAAAATGGTGAAGTAGTGAATAAGTCCATTGGTGTGATTCCAAAGGATGAGATTTTAAAGTTGGTTCAGGGTTAGGAGAGTAGATGGCAAAAAAGTATGATATTGTCATTGTAGGTGCTGGAACAGCAGGGCTTTCCGCAGCAATCTACGCAGTGAGAGCAGGAAAAAGTGTCATTGTTTTGGAGGCAACCACACATGGTGGACAGATTGTCAATACACCAGAGGTTGAAAATTATCCGGGAATTAAGAAGATATCTGGATTTGAATTTGCAAATAATCTCTATGAACAGGCAAAGAGCCTTGGGGCAGAGGTTGTATACGAAAAAGTTATTGGCATTGAAGTGAATGGAGAGGAAAAAATCGTTCATACTGCAAAGGAAGATTATCAGGCAAAAGCAGTTATTTTAGCTACAGGAGCAAAGAATCGACCGCTTGGGCTGGAGCATGAGAAGGAGTGGATTGGTGCTGGTATTTCCTATTGTGCAACCTGTGATGGAATGTTTTACAGGGGAAAAGATGTTGCTGTTGCCGGTGGCGGAAATACAGCATTGGAAGATGCCATCTTTTTGACAAATTATTGTAGAAAAGTCTATCTCATTCACAGAAGAGATGCCTTTAGGGGCGAGGAAAAGCTTCTACAGACATTAAAGGAAAAGCCAAATGTTGAGTTTGTGTTGAATGCTAATATTACAAGATTAATTGGCGAGGATGGTGTCGATGGCGTGGAAGTGGAGGACAAAAATACCCACGAAAAGCGAGTTCTTGATGTGATGGGCTTGTTTGTTGCCATTGGACAGATGCCAGAAAATAGTGAGTTTATTAATGTTGTGGATTTAGACAAGGGCGGATACATTGAAGCCAAGGAAGATTGTAAGACAAAGACAAAAGGAATTTTTACTGCTGGAGACTGTAGAACAAAGAAAGTAAGACAGCTTGCGACAGCAGCATCCGATGGTGCAATTGCAGCTCTTGCAGCTTGTGAGTATATTGGCTAGAAAGAAAGAGGAGAAAGTAAGATGAATATTTTTGATATTACAGTAAAGGACGCAAAGGGAAATGATGTGTCATTAAATCAATATAAGGGAAAGACACTCTTAATTGTAAATACAGCAACAGAATGTGGATTTACACCACAGTATGCACTTTTGCAGGAGATGTACGAGAAATTAAAGGACAAGGGATTAGAGATTTTAGATTTCCCATGTGACCAATTTGGTCATCAGGCACCAGGAACCAATGAGGAGATTGCAAAGTTTTGTAGTTCAAGATTTGGTGTTACCTTCCCACAATTTGCTAAAATCGATGTCAATGGAGAGAATGAGACAGAGCTCTTTAAGACATTAAAGGCTGCGAAGGGATTTGGAGGATTTGACAAGAATCATCAGCTCACTGAGATCTTGGAGAAGATGCTCTCTGAGGCTGACCCAGATTATGTAAAAAAGTCGGATATCAAGTGGAACTTCACAAAGTTTTTAGTAAATAAGAGTGGTGATGTGGTTGCTCGCTTTGAGCCAACACATGATATGGCTGATATAGAAAAGCAGATTGAGGCTATTTTATAATTTGATTTTAAATTTGTTTTGGGGGATAGATGATGGAAGAGAAGAATTACGATAAATTGAGATTGGAAAGTCAGCTTTGCTTCCCTCTCTATGCCTGCTCAAAGGAAATTGTAAGAAGATATAAGCCATTTTTGGATGAAGTTGATTTAACCTATACACAATATATTACAATGATGGTCTTGTGGTTTAATAAGTCTGTCAATGTAAAGGAGCTGGGAAAAAAGCTCTATCTTGATTCTGGAACCTTGACTCCTGTTTTAAAGAAGTTAGAGGTCAAAGGGTATATTACCAGAGAAAGATCAAAGGAAGACGAGAGAACTTTGATTGTAAAGATCACAAAAGAAGGTGAGAATTTAAAAGAAAAGGCTGTCGAGATTCCAAATAAAATGAGAGCTTGTCTGGATGTGTCTCAAGAAGAAATGGCCGTGATGTATAAGCTGTTGTATAAGGTACTTGAACATATTGAAGAGGAAAATAGGAATGGTTAAATTGGCAGATAAAAAAGAGCGATGGGATATCTATGACAAGGATAAAAATCGCACAGGCAGAACGATGGAACGGAATGTGTGGACATTGAAGGACGATGAGTATCACCTCACCGTCCTTGGTGTTGTTTGCAGACCGGATGGAAAATATCTGATCACAAAGAGGGTGATGAGCAAGGCGTGGGCAGCAGGTTGGTGGGAAGTTTCTGGTGGAGCAGCCATGGCTGGAGAGGACTCGTTGACTGCAGTCAAAAGAGAGGTATTTGAAGAGACAGGACTTGATGTGACAAACGCAAAGGGTGGATATGTATTTACATATCGCAGAGAAAATCCTGGGAAGGGAGATAATTATTTTGTCGATGTCTATCGCTTTGAGATGGACTTTGCAGAAGAGGATCTTAAGCTTCAAAAGGAGGAAACCGATGGCTACCGCCTGGCCACGGCACAAGAAATTGAAAAGCTCGGTCAGGAAGGGATTTTTCTTCACTATGACAGCATTCAAAGAGTATTTTTTACTCCCTAGATACCCTTGGTCTAGGGAGCTTTTTGAAATTGTGGAAGGGGGAGAAAATGGAAAATCCAGTTTTAGAATTACAGAATATAAGAAAGTATTTTGATGATGTTGAGGTACTCAAGGGCATTAATTTGACCGTGGCTGCTGGGGAGTTTGTTACCTTATTGGGTTCTTCTGGTTGTGGAAAAACAACAACTTTGCGTATTATAGCAGGTCTAGAAAATGCTGACAGTGGAAGAGTATTTTTAGAAGGTGAGGATGTGACTGCAGTCGAGGCCAATCATCGAAATGTCAATACGGTGTTTCAAAGTTACGCACTCTTTCCACATATGAATGTTTTTGATAACATTGGATATGGTTTGCGTATCAAGAAGGTGGACAAAAAAGAAATCAAAGAGAGAGTGCAGGAGATGCTAAGACTGGTCCAGCTTGAGGGATTTGAATTAAGAATGCCAGCAGAAATGAGTGGAGGGCAAAGGCAGAGGGTAGCGATTGCCAGAGCACTGATTAACCGCCCAAAGGTTTTACTTTTAGATGAGCCATTGGGAGCACTTGATCTTCAATTGCGTCGACAGATGCAACTTGAGTTGAAGAGATTGCAAAAGAGGCTAGGAATTACCTTTATTTACATTACTCACGACCAGGAAGAAGCCATCAATATGTCTGATCGCATTGTCGTTATGCGAGATGGTGAGTTTGAGCAAATCGGTAGACCTGATGAAATTTACAATCGACCAAGAACCTCGTTTGTGGCTGATTTTGTTGGAAATGCAAATATTTTGCATGGCAAGGTAAAGGCTGTGGACAAAGAAAAACTGACCATTGCCCATGAAAGTGGAGAATTTGTTTTACTTGATGCACAAAAAAAGTGGACGGTTGGGGAGAAAATTACGGTCGCCATTCGAGGCGAAAATATCAAAATTTCTTCAGAAAATCAGCCAAATTCTCTTGAGGGCGAGGTAGTTGAAAAAAGTTTTGCTGGGGGGATGCTTCGCATTGAAGTTAAATTAAGGGATGAAAGTCATGTGGTCATTTCTCGCCAAGGTATTGACATTGGCTATAAAATTGGGGAGAAGGTGCATCTATATTGGCAGGAAGAGCTAGCGATTGCTGTAGATGTGGAGGTGAGAGCGTGAGACAAAAAAGGTGGTTTTGCCTCGTTTTGCCGATGTATATCTTTAGCATTCTCTTTGTCCTGGGGCCACTCCTTTATATGATTGCTCTTAGTTTTGCCACAAATCATGAGGGGCTTGGCGTCACCTTTCGCTTTACACTAGAAAATTTTAGGAAGATGGCCGACCCTGTGTATGTGGGGACATTTGTGCAATCTTTTCAGGTAGCCATTATGACAACCATTCTGGTTGTGGTTATTGGCTATCCCTTTGGCTACTTTATGGCGAAGCAGTCAAAGCGAGGAAAACGATTATTGATGTTTTTGATTATGGTGCCCTTTTGGACAAGTTCACTTTTGCGAATGTATGGATGGATTATTGTCCTTCAGGCCAAGGGAATTGTCAACACAGTATTGATTCGACTTGGCTTAATTCGAGTGCCAATAAAGATTCTTTATTCCTATCCAGCAGTACTGATTGGTATGGTCTATGCTCTCTTGCCATTTATGATTTTATCGGTCTATTCAAGTGTGGAAAAGATGGATTGGACCTTGGTAGAAGCAGCCAAGGACTTGGGGGCTTCTAATTGGAAGGCCTTTTCTACAGTGACTCTAAAGCTTACTTTGCCAGGCCTTTTGTCGGGGGTAATTTTGACTTTTATTCCTTCGATGGGACTTTTCTTTATTGCAGACATTTTGGGCGGAAATAAAATTGTCTTGGTGGGAAGTTTAATTCAAGACCAACTCGGACGAGGGGGAAATTGGCCATTTGCTGCAGCACTTTCGGTAATTTTGATGATATTGACAAGTTTGATGATTTATCTCTATCGGAGGATTACGCATATTAAGGATTTGGAAGGGGTGATCTAGTGAAGAAGTGGAAATGGTCGAATTTGTATTTGCTGATCGTTTTGTTTGTCACCTATTTGCCACTCGTTTTGGTGGTACTATTTTCCTTTAATAGTTCAAAACTCAATGTTCGCTTTGATGGATTTTCGCTCAAGTGGTATCGGGAATTGTTCAGAGATCGTGAGTTAGTAAAGGCATTGACCAATTCTTTCGTTCTTGGTGTCATTAGTGTGGCAGTGTCGGCGGTGATTGGAACGCTCGGGGCCATTGGGATGGCAAGGGCAGAATTTAAAACGAAGGGAATGCTTGAATATCTCACCACCGTGCCTATTATGGTACCAGAGATTATTCTTGGAATGGTCTTTATGGTTTTCTTTTCTCTATTGCATCTGCCCTTTGGTATGCTGACCTTAATCATTGCCCACACAAGTTTTTGTATTCCTTATATTTTTATGACGGTAAAGGCAAGATTGGTGGGAATGGATAAATCATTGGAGGAGGCAGCATTGGATCTGGGTGCTTCACCGGTGAGAATCTTTTTTGACATCACCCTGCCATTGATTATGCCTGCAGTGGTGTCAGGTTGTGTATTGGCTTTTGCGATGTCTTTTGATGATGTGGTCATTAGTATTTTTGTCAATAGTCCAAGAACCAATACATTGCCCATTAAAATTTACACTCAATTAAAGACGGGAGTGACGCCAAAGATTAATGCTCTTTGTACGATTATTCTTGCCATTGTCACGATAGTATTATTGTTTAGTCAATGGCTGAGTAGCAAAAAAGAAGGAGGAGAATAAAAATGAAAAAGAAAATATTATGGAAAGCGGTTGCTGCCATTACTGCAGCAGTGTCTTTGATGGGATGCACACACAAAGTTACAGATAATGCAAAGGCATCAAGTGGTGAAAGTACTGCGGCAGCAACGGATACAGCAAGTAACACAGGAAAAGATTTAGTGATCTATACTTGGGAAAATATGTTCCCACAGGAAGTTTTAGATGGATTTACGAAGGAGACCGGCATCAAAGTTGTGTATTCTAATTTTGATTCTGATGAGACGATGTTAGAAAAACTTTCTCAGGCAAAGGGCGGAACCTATGACCTTGTCTTTGCCGATGATTATATTATTGAGCAGGCCGTAAAGGCAGGATTGACTCAGGAATTGGATAAAAATATTCTTACCAATTTGGGCAATGTCAATCCGCTCTATCAAAGTCAGTTCTATGATCCAGAAAATAAGTATACCATTCCCTATGGTGCGGGAATTCCTTTGATTGTCTATGATCCAACGGCAGTGAGCAAGGAGATCACAGGCTATGCAGATTTATGGGATCCAGAATTTAAAGACAGCGTAGCACTGGTGGCTAACTACAGAGTAATTAATGGAATTACCCTACTTACTATGGGAAATCAATGAATGAAAAGGATCCCGCTGTCATTGCAGAAGCCGGAAAGAAGTTGTTAACTCTCGCTCCAAATGTGCGAATGATTCAGGATGACAATACACAGAATGCCCTGCTCAATGGCGAGGCAAGTGTTGGATTTTTGTATACTTCTCAGGTGACACAGGCTCTGGCTTCAAATCCAGACTTAAAGGTAGTTTATCCAAAGGAAGGACTTGGATTTGGAATTATTGCTGGATTTATTCCAAGTCAGGCACCAAATAAGGATGCTGCAAATCAATTTTTAAATTATATTTTGCAGCCAGAAAATGCAGCAAAGTGTACAGAGTATATTGGTTACTATTCCACTAACAAGGCAGCAGACAGTTTGGTTAGTCAAAAAAATCCAAATCTCGTTGTTCCAGATAGCGTGAAAAAGGGTGAGATCATTCAAAATGTCAGTGCAGATGCAGATGCCGCCTACAATAAGAATTGGACAGAGTTTAAGGCAGCGACAGGAAAATAAAGAAAAGGGAGAGCTTCCAAGTGAATGGGAAGCTCTCCTTTTTTGTATCGGATGATTATTTATTCTTTTTTTGCCTCGGCCATCTTCATTGCACGGACCTTAAGTGGAAGACCAAATAAAGTGATAAAGCCTTCGGCATCGTGATGATCATATAGATCTCCAGTTGTAAAGGAGGCAAGAGACTCAGAATAGAGTGAATATGGTGAAGTTGTTCCTGCTTTGATAATATTTCCTTTATAGAGCTTAAATTTAACCTCACCAGTGACATATTCTTGAGTAGAGGTGATAAAGGCCTGCAATGCCTCGCGAAGAGGTGTAAACCACTTGCCCTCATAGACCACCTGTGCAAACTTATTGCCAATATTCTTTTTCATTTCCATTGTTGCTCGGTCAAGAACAAGTTCCTCAAGCTGAGCATGAGCCTCCATCAGGATGGTTCCACCTGGTGTCTCATATACTCCGCGGGACTTCATACCAACGACACGGTTTTCTACGATGTCAACAATGCCGATGCCATTTTTTCCACCAAGTTCATTGAGGGTCTGAATAATATCAGAGACCTTCATCTTTTCTCCATTGATTGAGGTTGGAACTCCCTTTCAAATGTCATCGTGACAAGAGTTTCCTTGTCCGGTGCCTTTTGTGGAGTTACACCAAGAACCAAGAGGTGGTCATAATTTGGTGCATTTTCTGGATCCTCAAGTTCTAGACCTTCGTGGCTGATATGCCATAAATTTCTGTCACGGCTGTAGCTAGAATCGGCAGAGAATGGAAGATGAATGCCATGAGCCTTACAGTAATCAATCTCATCTTGGCGAGATTGCATTGTCCAGATATCCGTCATACGCCATGGTGCAATAATTTTTAAATCGGGAGCAAGAGCCTTAATGCCAAGCTCAAAACGGATTTGGTCATTGCCCTTTCCTGTTGCACCGTGGCAGACAGCTGTGGCCCCTTCCTTGCGGGCAATTTCTACTAAGTGTTTGGCAATACCTGGACGAGCCATGGAAGTTCCAAGGAGATATTTGTTCTCATATACAGCGCCTGCCTGAACACAAGGCATAATATATTCTTCACTGAATTCATCGACCATATCGACAATATATAATTTGCTTGCACCAGAGAGCTTTGCGCGTTCCTCAAGTCCATCAAGTTCCTCGTTTTGTCCACAATTGATACAGCAACAGATGACATCGTAGTTAAAGTGCTCCTTCAACCAAGGGATAATAGCCGTCGTATCCAGACCGCCAGAATAAGCCAAAACAACTTTTTCGTTTGCCATAAGATTTCTCCTTTAAATAAAAATATAAAATTTAATATTTATAAATATACAACAATAAAGAATATAAATCAAGTCAAAAATGAAAGATGAAAAAAGACAAAAAATATGTTAAAATATCTAGTCATATGAGAAAAGAGGTGAGATGATGACATTGCAAATGCTTGCAGGGCCAATTGTTGGTGCGGTAATTGGATATTTTACAAATTATATTGCAGTAAAAATGCTGTTTTTTCCAAAGAAAGAGATTCGCCTATTTGGCAAGAGATTGCCATTTACTCCAGGAGCTATTCCTAAGGGAAAGGAAAGACTGGCAGGAGCTATTGGAAATGTTGTGGCAACAAAATTGGTGACAAAGGCAGATATTTTGGAGATATTGCTTGGAGAAGAGCTAGAAGACCAAATTATTCATCAGTTAAATCTATGGCTTGCAAAGAATATTCATACAGATCTTTATGCAATGACAAAAAGTGAAGACCAGATCGATCAGTTGCGAGAACAACTGACACAATATATCACAAAAGAAGTGATGGGAGCCATTGATCAACTAGAGATTGGAGAGGTAATTGCCAAGGAGGCTAAAGAGGCTATTAAGGAAAAGGCAGGGGGAAAGATGTTCGCAATGTTTATTTCAGACAGCCTTATTGATTCCATTACAGAACCCATTGCACAAAAGGCACAAAATATTGTAATGGAAAAGGGAGCAGATTATATTCGTCCTCAGGTTGAAAAAAAGATAGTGGAATGGGAAAATATCAGTATTCTTGAGGCATTAGAAAGTGCAGGAATTGGAAAAGAAAAATTAGAAGAGGTGTTGAGAGCGACTTATGAGAAGGCTGTAAAGGCAGCCATGGAAAAATTTGGCAGTAAATTTGATTTAAGGTCAATTATTGAAGAAAAAATCAATGCGATGGATGTGAATGAACTTGAAAGCTTGGTTCTCACTGTAATGAAGAAGGAATTGGATGTCATTGTAAATTTAGGTGCAGTGATTGGGCTTGTTTTGGGGATGATAAATCTATTGATTTAGTTTGTTGAATTCTGTATAATAAAGAATTGAGACTGGATTGGTTTCTTTATAATTAAGGAGACCGATATGAAAAAAGGGATAGTAGGGATCGTTTGTTTGGCTCTTTTGTTTGTGGGTTGTCATCGTTTTGATGGCGAAGAGATTGAGTACGAGAGTACGACAGGTGTGCAACAAGAGGTTCAGGTGGAAAGCTCTCAACCGACAAGCCCTGTGGAGACAACAAAAGAATTGATTTATGTCTATATTTGTGGAGCAGTGCAAAAAAGTGATGTCTATGCACTTGAGCCTGGAGCTAGAATTAAAGATGCTGTGGAGAGTGCGGGAGGATTTTCACCAGAAGCAGCCAAAGAAAAGGTCAACTTGGCTAAGCTTTTGGAGGATGGGCAACAGATCTATATTCCAAAAGTTGGAGAAAAGGAGCAGTCCCCAGAGCAGACAATAGCACAAAAAGTTGAGGCACCAGATGGTGGCAAGGTCAATATTAATACAGCAACAAAAGAAGAGCTTATGCAATTAAAGGGGATAGGTCAAAAAAAGGCCGAGGATATTTTAAACTATAGGGGTGCGAACGGAGAATTTCAAAAGATTGAGGATATTCAAAAGGTACCTGGATTAAAGAAGGGAGCTTTTGAAAAGATAAAAGATCAAATTACGGTATCGTAAAAATAAGAAGTAGATAAGGGGTAGAGACCATGACCAGAGTATTGGTTGTTGATGATGAAAAATTGATTGTAAAAGGGATTCGCTTTGCATTGGAACAAGATGGTATGCAAGTGGATACGGCCTATGATGGAGAGGAGGCGGTGGAGTTGGCGAAGCAATCGGAGTATGATATTATACTCTTAGATGTGATGCTTCCAAAGATGGATGGATTTCAAGTTTGCCAAACCATTCGAGAATTTTCAGAGGTACCAATCATTATGCTCACAGCCAAGGGCGAGGACATGGACAAAATTTTAGGTTTGGAGTATGGTGCAGACGACTATATCACGAAACCATTTAATATTCTAGAAGTTAAGGCGAGGATGAAGGCCATCTTTCGAAGAAATAAAAGCGGGAAGAAGGTCAAGGAAGAGGTCAAGGTGGTCACAGCGGGAGATTTAAAGCTCGATGTGGACAGCCGAAGAGTCTTTGTTGGTGAGAAGGAGATTAACTTGACAGCAAAGGAATTTGATATCTTAGAATTACTTGCGACTAATCCCAATAAGGTATTTAGTAGAGAAAAGCTACTAAACCTTGTGTGGGGAGGAAAAGTTAGTGAGGCAGGAGATGTCAGAACCGTAGATGTTCATGTGAGAAGATTGCGAGAGAAAGTGGAGCCATCACCAAGTGATCCAAAGTATGTGCATACTAAATGGGGCGTCGGATATTATTTTAAAGCATAAAAATTAGGCTATCGCTCAGTGAAGCTCTGGGCATAGCCTTTTTCAAATTGTGAGGAAGAATGAATATTTATGTAGTGGCTGTGGGCAGTATAAAGGAAAAATTTTTTGTGGATGCGATAGGAGAGTATAAAAAGCGTCTATCTAGGTATTGTAAATACGAAATTATAGAAGTTAAGGACGAGAAGACGCCACAAAATGCCTCTAATCTAGAAGAAGAAAAAATTAAAGAAATTGAGGGAGAGCGCATTCTGGGAAAAATAAAGGAGAAAGCCTATGTGATTGCCTTAGCTATTGAGGGAGGACAGATTTCTTCTGAAGGTTTGGCAAAGAAAATGTCTGAACTTGAGACAAGGAGTAGAGGAAACCTATATTTTGTTATCGGAGGTTCCTTAGGACTTTCTAGCAAAGTTCTTTCACGGGCAGATGAAAAATTGAGTTTTTCACTGATGACATTTCCGCACCAACTGATGAGAGTGATTTTAAGTGAGCAAATTTATCGCAGTTATCGAATTCGAAATCACGAGCCCTATCACAAATAAATAAGAGGATGATAATGAGAGTATATTTTGATAATTCTGCATCCACAAAGGTAGCAGATAGTGTAATAGAAGTAATGATCAAGACAATGCGAGAGGACTATGGCAATCCATCGGCAAAACATATGATGGGGGTAGTTGCAGAAAAATATGTAAAAGAAGCGACAAGGATGATTGCAAAGACCTTGAAAGTGGAGGAAAGGAAATTCTATTTACTTCGGGAGGAACCGAGTCCAATAATATTGCATTGATTGGAGGAGCATTGGCCAATCAAAGAAGAGGAAAGCATATTATTAGTACGGCCATTGAGCATCCTGCAGTGTATGAGCCTCTAGGAAAACTAGTAGAGCTTGGATTTGAGGTGACCATTCTTCCTGTAGACAGAGCAGGACATATTTGTCTTGAGGAATTAAAAAATGCAATTCGAGAGGATACGATCATCGTATCGACGATGTATGTCAATAATGAAGTTGGTGCCGTTGAACCAGTGGAGGAGATTGCAAAAATTGTACATGAAAAAAATCCAGATTGTCTCTATCATGTTGATGCTATTCAAGGCTATGGAAAATATAAAATTCAACCGAAAAAACAAGGCATTGATTTGATGAGTGTGAGTGGACATAAGTTGCATGGGCCAAAGGGAGTGGGATTTTTATACATTCAAAAGGATGCAAAAGTAAATCCCATTTTATTTGGTGGTGGACAGCAAAGAGGAATGCGAAGTGGAACAATCAATGTTCCTGGGATTGCAGGGATGGGAGAGGCCGCAAGGTTGGCCTATGAACATTTTGATGAGAAGATAGAAAAGATGATAGCAATCAAAGATTACTTTAATGGATCAATTAGAGAAAATGGAAGGAATTCACCTCAATTCTTTTCGTGGCACACAGAGTGCACCACATATTCTTAGTGTATCTGTGCAGGGAGTACGTGCAGAGGTTTTATTGCACGCACTAGAAGACAGAGAAATTTATGTATCCAGTGGGTCGGCGTGTTCATCAAATCATCCAGGAATTTCTGGCACATTAAAGGGAATTGGATTAGAAGATGAGTTTCTTGATTCTACAGTGCGCATTTCTTTGTGCAGTGAAAATACATTGGAAGAGGCGGATTATTTTTTAGGGACATTGAAAGAATTATTGCCAATGTTGAGAAGATTTACAAGAAAATAAGAGTAGGGGAAGTTTATGAGATATAAGTCGTTTTTGATAAAGTATGGAGAGATTGGAGTTAAAGGAAAGAATCGCTATTTATTTGAGGATGCTTTGATGAAGCAGATTCGCATTGCACTCACAGCAGTGGAGGGAGAATTTGTTGTTTCTAAAGAACTTGGTCGAATCTATGTCGATGCCGACAAAGATTATGATGAGGACGAAGTGATTTCTGCTCTCACAAAAGTATTTGGTATTGTGGCGGTTTGTCCAATGGTTCGTATTGAGGACAAAGATTTTGAAAATTTAAAGAAGGCCGTTGTTGAATATATGGACAAGGTCTATGAAAACAAAAAAATTACATTTAAGGTAGATACTCGCCGTGCGGATAAAAATTACCCTGGCACATCAGAGACAATCAATGCAGATCTTGGGGAGGCTATTTTGAATGCTTTTCCAGAGATTAGAGTTGATGTGAGAAAACCAGATGTGTTGTTGAAGGTGGAGATTCGCCGCTATATTAATATCTATTCACTTTCCATTCCTGGACCTGGTGGTATGCCCATTGGAACAAATGGACGAGCGATGCTCTTACTTTCTGGTGGAATCGACTCCCCAGTAGCTGGATATATGATTGCAAAAAGAGGAGTGACAGTGGAGGCTGTATATTTTCATGCACCGCCATATACTTCGGAGAGGGCAAAGCAAAAGGTAATTGATTTGGCACAGATTGTTTCGCAGTATGCAGGTCCTATTAATTTGCACATTGTCAACTTTACTGATATTCAGCTCTACATCTATGAGAATTGCCCGCACGAGGAGTTGACCATCATTATGAGAAGATATATGATGAAAATTGCAGAGAGAATCGGCAGAAGCAATCAAGACATGGCATTGATTACAGGCGAGAGTATTGGACAGGTGGCCAGCCAAACAGTGCAATCTCTAGTGACGACCAATGAAGTCTGCACAATGCCGGTATTTCGACCACTTATTGGTTTTGACAAACAAGAAATTGTAGAAATTGCAGAAAAAATTGGTAGCTATGAAACTTCCATTCAGCCATATGAAGATTGCTGTACAATTTTTGTAGCTAAGCATCCTGTGACAAAGCCAGACCTAGATCACATTCATCAATCAGAAGAAAAACTGAGCGAAAAGATTGATGCTCTTGTAGAAGAAGCCATTGCCACAAAAGAGCGTGTGCTTTGTAAGAACAATCGATAAAATAAAAAAGGAACCTCTTAGAGGTTCCTGACAGTAAAACACTTACTGTACGATGTATGGGCTAAGTGCCTGTAAAATTTCCTCAGCGTCATTCTCAGCATGAATGTTGAGGTCGATTGGCTTTGATAAGTCAAGGCTGAAAATACCCATGATGGACTTTGCGTCGATAACATATCTTCCAGATACAAGATCGAAGTCAGTATCGAACTTAGAAAGAGTATTTACAAAGACTTTACCTTATCGATTGAATTAAGTGAAATACGAATAGTTTTCATTTTAAATGCCTCCTTGTGGCTAATATTAAATTCATCTCTATCGTACAAAGAAAAGGGCACAAAGTCAATAGAAAATGAAGGAGTTTTTATGAGAAGAGTAGCATTTCACACTCTAGGATGCAAGGTCAATACCTATGAGACAGAGGCAATGCAAGAAATGATGAAGGCAGCGGGATATACGATTGTAGATTTTGAAGATTGTGCAGATGTCTATGTGATTAATACTTGTTCGGTCACCAATGTTGCAGATAAAAAATCAAGACAGATGTTGCACCGAGCAAAAAAAATAAATCCAGATGCCATTGTTGTTGCAGCGGGTTGCTATGTTCAGGCCGATGCCGAAAAGGTAAAGAAGGATGAAAAGGTAGATATCATTATTGGAAACAATGTGAAGAAAGATATTGTACAAATTATTGATGAGTACCTGAGTGAAAAAAACCCAGAATATTTAATTGATATCAATGCAACGAATGAGTTTGAAAATTTATTTGTCAGTGAAATTAGTGATCACACAAGGGCGTTTATTAAAATTCAAGATGGTTGTAATCAATTTTGTAGTTATTGCATTATTCCATTTACTAGAGGAAGAGTGCGCAGTAGAAAGAGTGAAGACATCCTGAGGGAAGTGGAGCAGTTGAGCAAAAAAGGTTACAAAGAGATGGTGCTCACAGGGATCCATTTGACTTCCTATGGCTTTGACTTTCCACAAGGAGAGCCGATAGGGGATTTATTATCTCTCATTCAGGCGATTGGAAGAGTGAAAGGTGTGGAAAGGATTCGCATTGGTTCGCTTGAACCAAGGATTATTACGGAAGAGTTTATTTGTGGCTTAAAAGAGGTTGAACAATTTTGTCCACATTTTCATCTCAGTTTGCAAAGTGGAAGTGATGACACCTTGCAGAGAATGAACCGAAAGTATTCTGCTGAGGAATTTCGAGCTGGAGTGGAGATTATTCGAAAATTCTATCCACTTGCGGCCATCACAACGGACATTATTGTCGGATTTCAAGGGGAGACAGAAAAGACCTTTCAAGAAAGTTATGATTTTGTAAAGGAAATAGGATTTTTTGAGATGCATATCTTTCCCTACTCTGTGCGAGAGGGTACAAAGGCAGCACAGATGAAAAATCAATTGACACAAAAGGAAAAATCGGAGAGGGCATTGAAGTTAGCTAAGCTCAATGAGGAGATGTCAAAACAGTTTCGTCAAGCTCATCTTGGACGAGAAGAATGGGTACTTTTAGAGGAAGAAGTGGAAATTGAGGGAAAAAAGTATATGATTGGTCATACCAAGGAATATCTTAAAGTTGCGGTGAAAGGAGAGAATTTAACAAAAAACAGCTTAGTATGTGGAAAAATTTCTTCCTTTTTAACTTCTGAAGTGATGTTGATAGAAAAAAACGCTATTGCACAATGGCGATAATTCGTTTAAAATAGTGAAAAAGAAAGGGCGTGAAGAGATGAGTGATCATAGTAGTACACAATTTTTTGAAGCTGTACAGGAGAATAAACCAGAGGTTAGTGAGGTATTAAAGCTTGTATATGATGCGATGATGGAGAAGGGATATAATCCAATCAATCAGATCGTGGGCTATGTGATGTCTGGAGATCCAACCTATATTACAAGTTTTAACAGTGCAAGAAGCTTAATTATGAAGGTTGAGCGTGATGAAATCTTGGAGGAGCTGTTGAGCGTGTATATTGATAACAAGTTGACAAAATAGTACAGTCTTCGCTACATTGGATCAGTTGGGCACTGGCCCAACTGGTCTTATTGTTGTTTGCAATAAAAGATCGAGTGAGGGAATAAATGAGAATTATGGGACTGGATTATGGTTCAAAGACCGTGGGTGTTGCAATTAGTGATGCATTGGGAATGACCGCACAGCCAGTGGAAACAATTGTAAGAAAAGAAGAAAACAAATTGAGAAAGACTTGTGCAAGGTTGGAGGCTCTCATTCAGGAGTATCATATTGAACGAATAGTGCTTGGTCGACCACTCAATATGGATGATACAGCAGGAGAGCGTGTCGAGCAATGTGAAATTTTTAAGGCGATGCTAGAAAGACGCACAGGCCTAGAGATTGTATGGCAGGATGAACGACTGACTACTGTGGAAGCCGATCAGATTCTGGCAGATAGTGGAGTGAAAAAAGAGGATAGAAAAAAATATATCGATCAGGTGGCAGCATCATTGATCTTGAAAGAATATATGGAAAATTACCTATGATAAATAGATATGATGGAGGAAGGAATGGAAGAGAACATTATTTATGTACAGGATGAGGATGGGGAGGAGATTGCACTCTATGTCTTGGAGGAAACAAAGTTTGCGGGAGTCAATTATTTGTTGGTGACTGATGCATCAGAAGAAGAAGATGGGGAATGCTATGTCTTAAAGGATGGTTCAAGTCAATCAGACCAAGAAGCCGTGTATACATTTGTTGAGGATGATGCTGAATTAGAAAATATGTTTCAAATATTTTCAGAATTGATTGACGATACGAATACAGAATTAACATTTTAAGGAGGAATGATATTGAGTAGTTCGGAGATGAATCCGCTCAAGGCAATACAAAAGCTCAAGGAAAAGAGCCAAAGTATTACAGAACAGAGTGTAGAAAAGACAGGAAAAAAGGTAGTAAAAAGGACCTATCAAAAGAAAGCCCCAGGAGAAAAGGTGGTAAAACCAGCAATAAGAGCCACGAAGGATCAAGAGGGCATAGCAAAGCCAAAGACGAGAAGACCAAGGCAGGCAAAAACTCAAGTTGAAGAGGGAAAAGCGGTAGTAGAAGTTATCAAGGAAAAGGTGAGAACGCCGAGAAAGAAGGGAAATAATAAAAAGACAGTAAAGGTCATTCCACTTGGGGGACTTGAACAAATCGGTATGAATATTACGGCATTTGAGTATGGGGAGAGCATTATTGTAGTCGATTGTGGACTGGCCTTTCCAGATGAGGATATGCTGGGAATTGACCTGGTTATTCCTGATGTTTCCTATTTGGTCAATAACTTTTCAAAGGTTAAGGGTTTTGTCATCACTCATGGACATGAGGATCATATTGGTGCTATTCCCTATATTTTGAAAAAGTTAAATGTCCCAGTATATGGTACGAGATTGACATTGGCTTTGATCGAAAAGAAATTAAAGGAACATGGCATCGACAAGACCAGCAAGCTCCATGTCGTAAAGCATGGTCAAACGGTTTCTCTCGGTGATTTTAAGGTGGAATTTATTAAGACAAATCACTCGATTGCAGATGCATCGGCACTTGCAATTTTTACATCTGCAGGAACAATCTTCCACACAGGTGATTTAAGATAGATTACACGCCAGTGTTTGGCGAGCCAGCAGATTTACAGCGCATGGCTGAGATTGGCAAGGAAGGTTGCTTGATGATGATGTGTGAGTCTACCAATGCAATGAAGGCTGGATTTACAATGTCAGAAAGAACGGTTGGCAAGACATTTGACATGATTTTTTCAGAACACAAAAATAACCGAATCCTCGTTGCCACTTTTGCATCCAATGTCGATCGAGTACAGCAGATTATTAACACAGCATATAAATATGGCAGAAAAGTAGTGGTCGAGGGAAGAAGTATGGTGACCATTATTGGGGCAGCTGATGAACTTGGCTATATCAAGATTCCAGAGGGAACATTGATTGACATTGATCGACTAAAGGATTATCCACCAGAAAAGACTGTTTTGATTACCACAGGAAGTCAGGGTGAGAGTATGGCGGCCTTATCGAGAATGGCATCGTCTGTTCACCGAAAAGTGAGCATTATGCCCGATGATGTTGTCATTATGAGCTCAACTCCAATTCCAGGAAATGAAAAGGCGGTGGCTAAAGTAGTCAATGAATTGGCAATGAAGGGAGCAGAGGTCATTTTACAGGATACTCATGTTTCTGGGCATGCCTGCCAAGAGGAAATTAAGTTGATGTATTCTCTCTTAAAGCCAAAGTATGCTATGCCAATTCATGGTGAGTATCGACATCGAATGGCAAATAAATCCATTGCAGAGAGTATGGGAATCCCAAAAGAAAATGTTGCGATTGTCTCATCAGGAGATGTACTGGAGGTATCTGATCAAGTATTTAAGGTCAGTGGACATGTGGATGCGGGTGGCATTTATGTCGATGGCCTTGGTGTCGGTGATGTGGGAAATATTGTCTTGCGAGATCGACAGAATTTGGCACAAAATGGAATTATTATCATTGCACTGTCACTGGAAAGAGGAAGCAATCGCCTACTTTCTGGTCCAGATATTGTAACAAGAGGATTTGTCTATGTGAGAGAGTCTGAGCAACTGATTGAAGAGGCCACAGAGGTGGTTCGATCAGCAGTGGATGATTGCTTGGATGCAAGACAGATGGATTGGTCAAAGATGAAGAATGTCATTCGAGATGCACTCAGTGATTTTTTGTGGAAGCGAATGAAGAGAAATCCTGTCATTTTGCCAATTATTATGGAAGTGTAGTGTAGAGGTGAACGATGGCAAAAGGTGATAGAAAAGAAGTCAAATTGACAGGAACAATTTTTGGTATTTCGACAAGGGCAGTTGTCTATGTTGTGTTGGCTTTGATTATGCTGCGCTGTGTAACTTGGGCTTATAGTTTTGGTCACAATTTGTTCTACACTCCAGCAGTGGAAGACAAGCCAGGACAGAACATTGAAGTGCAGATTCCAGATGAGGCAAGTGTTCAAGAGGTGGCAGGGCAATTAAAGTCACAGGGATTAATTCGAGATAGAGTGAGCTTTGTTATGCAGGCGAAATTTTTTAAGGTGAGCATCAAGCCTGGGAAGTATGAGTTAAATACATCACAGACATCAAGAGAAATTTTAGACATTCTCCAAAAAGGAAATAAGTAGCCATGAGTCAAAGCAGAGTGAGAGAGTACTTAGAGAGCCTAGTTCGTTACAATTCAGATATTTGTGAGACTATCCGAGAAAGAGCTCTAGAAGATGAAGTGCCCATTATTCGACGAGATACAGAGAGTTTTTTAAAGACTGTGCTTGCAATGAAAAGGCCGAAAACGATTTTGGAAGTAGGGACAGCGGTTGGTTATTCTGCCATTGTGATGGCAGAATCTTGCAAGGCACAAATTACAACGATTGAGAAATATGAAAAGCGCATTCCTATCGCAAAATCTAACTTTTTGGCAGCAGGGAAAGAAAAACAAATTCATTTCTTAACTGGTGATGCCGCAGAAGTTTTGGCAGATTTGGTAAATAAGAAAGAAAAGTATGATTTCATTTTTATGGATGCAGCGAAGGCACAATATTTTATTTGGTTGCCAATGATTCGCCAGTTATTGTCGGATGGTGGAATTTTATTTTCTGACAATGTGTTGCAGGATGGGACAGTAGCAGAGTCAAGATTTGGCATTAGTAGACGACCGAGAAGTATTCACACAAGAATGCGAGATTATTTATATGCACTGACGCAAGATGAGCATTGGACAACAAGTATTTAGAAGTGGGTGACGGTGTTTCGCTCAGTGTATGGCACGATGAAGTTTGGAGATGAGATGAGAGAATTAGAATTATTGATTCCGGCAGGTAGCTTGGATGTATTAAAGACAGCGATAGACTATGGTGCAGATGCGGTCTATATTGGCGGTGAAGCTTTTGGGGACTTCGTGCAAAGGCAAAGAATTTTTCAAAGGAAGATATGAAGGAAGGTATAGCCTATGCCCATGAAAGAGGAAAAAAAGTCTATATTACGGCAAATATTCTTGCACATAATGATGACTTGGATGGGGCAAGGGAATACTTTAGAGAGCTAAAAGAGATTGCCCCAGATGCAGTGATTATTTCTGACCCTGGAATGTTTATGATTGCCAAAGAGGAGCTTCCAGGTGTTGATTTACATGTGAGCACACAGGCCAATAACACCAATTATGCGACATATAATTTTTGGTGGGCACAGGGAGCCGTGCGCTGTGTGACAGCGAGGGAACTTTCATTAGAGGAAATTAAGAATATTCGAAAGAATATTCCTGAAAAGATGGAGATTGAAACCTTTGTCCATGGAGCAATGTGTATGTCCTATTCAGGGCGCTGTTTGCTCAGCAATTATTTTACAGGCAGAGATGCCAACCGAGGGGCTTGCACTCATCCTTGTCGCTGGAAGTACTCTTTGGTGGAAGAGACTAGACCTGGTGAGTATATGCCAGTCTATGAAGATGAGAGAGGAACCTATATCTTTAATTCAAAAGATTTGTGTATGATTGAACATATCCCAAAGTTAATTGATGCAGGAATTGACAGCTTTAAGATTGAGGGAAGAATGAAGACAGCTCTCTATGTAGCAACAGTAGCTAGAACTTACCGAAAGGCAATCGATGACTATTTGGAGAGCCCAAAGAAATATCAGGAAAATTTGGAGTGGTATAAGGAAGAAATAGGAAAATGTACCTATCGAGAATTTACAACGGGGTTTTTCTTTGGAAAGCCAGATCAGGATGCACAAATTTATGACAACAATACCTATGTAAAAAACTATATTTATCTGGGAACGATTGAAAAGGTGGATGACCAGGGCGAAATATACATAGAGCAAAAGAATAAATTTAGTGTGGGTGATGTCATCGAAGTGATGAAAAAAAATGGTGACAATCAATTGATTACAGTAAAGGGAATTTTTGATATGGAGGGCAATGCACAGGAGAGTGCACCGCATCCACAGCAAAAATTGCGAGTAGATATTGGTGGTCAATTCGCACAAGCAGGCGATTTGATTCGAGTAAAGAGCAAATAGTGGAGGATAGACAGTGGTCATTGGATCTTGGATAGTGTCGGCAATCAGTTTTGTATATTTTATATTTTTGTGCATATATACGGGGATTGGTGTGTCGCAGGACTATTTATGGTTTCTTGCCGCTGTCTTTTTTGCTTTGACTGGATTTGGATTGCGCTATGCACAGCAACATCCCACAAGATGGGCATTGCGTTTTCAAGTGACAACATCAGTAATTTTGATTGTATGGGCAATCGTCATTTTGGTCATTCAATTTTTGGTTGTTGTAGAGGCGAGCAAAAAAAGTTGAACCGGGACTGGATTATGTTATTGTTCTGGGCGGAAGAATCAAAGAAAATGGGACTCCATCAAAGGCATTGAGAGAGAGATTGGATATGGTTGTTGATTATGCAAGGGACAATCAAGATACCTATTTTGTGCTTTCTGGAGGACGAGGAGAAGATGAGCCTTGCACGGAAGCTGAGGGAATGGCAGAATATTTAATCGAAGAGGGAGTGCGAAAGGATCGCCTCTTGGTGGAATTACAATCGAGAAATACACATCAAAATATTTGGTATAGCAAGGCATTGATTGAGAAAAATATTCAAGATAACTTGGGAACAATGAATGGAAACTTGGGAGATAATGTAGGACCTGTCTTAGTTGCTGAGGAAAAGCCAAAGCGTATTGGAATTTTGACTAGTGATTTCCATCTGTTTCGAGCAATGGGACTTGCAAGAAAGGCAGAATACAGGGAGTTTTATGGCATTAGTGCTAAATGCGATGTTTGGCTGTACTTGCACTTTGCAATGAGAGAGACTTTAGCAATATTAAAAGATAAATTTATGGGGTATATGTAATGCAAAGACAGATAGAAAAATTAAAACAATTAGAGGCGTATCACTTCATCGAGCAGAGCAAGATTGAGGAGCTCTCCACGACAGCCGTCATTATGGAACATAAAAAGACGAAGGCGAGAATTCTTTTGATTCTTGCAGATGATAAAAATAAGGTTTTTACCATTGGTTTTCGAACACCACCGACAGATTCTACAGGTGTGGCTCATATTGTGGAGCACACTGTGCTCTGTGGGTCAAAGAAATTTCCAAGTAAAGATCCATTTGTAGAACTGGTAAAGGGATCATTAAATACATTTCTCAATGCAATGACCTATCCAGATAAGACACTCTATCCAGTGGCCAGTTGTAATGACAAAGATTTTCAAAATTTGTGTGATGTATATTTGGATGCTGTATTTCATCCAAATATCTACAGAGAAGAAAAGATTTTTCGCCAAGAGGGCTGGCACTTTGAGATGGAAAGTCCAGAATCTGATTTAATTTATAATGGTGTGGTGTACAATGAAATGAAAGGAGTATATTCCTCAGCAGATGGAATTTTAGAAAGATCGGTTTCAAAAACTCTATTTGAGGGGCATACTTATGGAGAGGAATCGGGAGGAGATCCCGAGTGTATTCCTGACTTGACCTATGAGGATTACTTAGATTTTCATCGAAGATATTATCATCCATCAAATTCTTTTATCTACTTTTATGGGGATATGGATATGGCAGAAAAATTGGAGTGGTTAGATCGGGAATATTTATCAGAATTTGACTATCTTTTTATTGATTCTGCTGTTCCTACACCAAAGCCTTGGACAAGTCCAAGGGAAGTTCACTTTGACTATCCAATTTCTGAGGCAGAAAATGAGCAAAAGTCAACTTATCTTTCTGTGCACACCGTGGTGGGTGGGGAGCTTGATCCAGTAAAAATGGTTGCAATGCAGACTCTTTCCTATGTGCTTTTAGATATGCCTGGGGCACCACTTCGAGAAGCTTTGATTGAGGCAGGGATTGGCGAAGATATTTTGGGTGGATATGAATATGGAATTAAGGAACCTTATTTTTCTGTGATTGCCAAAAATGCGAGGGAAGAAGAGAAGGATGAGTTTTTGCATATTGTCAAGGATACCTTGAGAAAGCTTGCAGGCGAAGGTCTTGACAAGGAGGTCTTAAGGGCAGCCATTAATATGGCAGAATTTAAGGCAAGAGAGGCTGATTTTGGTTCCTATCCAAAGGGACTTTTGTATGGGCTGGAGACATTTAATAGTTGGCTCTATGATGCAGATCCATGTATGCACTTGCGTTTTCAGGAAATTTTTGACCAGTTGAAAAAAGAAGTGGACACTGATTATTTTGAGAAGTTAATCAAGGATTTACTGCTTGAGAATCCATATGAGGCAGTGATTATCCTTCATCCAGTAAAAAATCTCGATGCACAAAATGAAAAGAAACTTGCAGATAAATTGGCGGCAATAAAGGCTGGTCTTTCAAAAGAGGAAATTGAAAGAATTGTTCGAGAGACAAAGGAATTAAAGATCTATCAGGCGGAGCCATCGAGCAAAGAAGATATGGAAAAAATTCCAATGTTACGAAGAGAGGAGATTGGAAGGGAAGCAGAAAAGCTGATCTGGGAGAAAAAGAAAATGGGAGAGATTTCGGCAATTCACAGCGATATCTTTACCACGGGCATTGCCTATATTCGTATGGTCTTTGGTGCAGACTTTGTGGAAAAGGAGGAACTGCCGTATCTTGGATTTTTAAAGGAAGTTCTTGGATATATTGATACTAAGGAATATAGCTATGCTAACCTTTCAACAAATATTAATCTCAATAGTGGTGGTCTTGGATTTAATGTGGACAGCTATCCGATCATGGAGGATGTAAAGAGGGCAAAATATACCTTTGGCATCAATGTCAAAGTGCTCTATGACAAGATTGGTTGGGCATTTTCAATGGCCAAGGAAATTGCATTGCATTCAAAATTAGGAGATAAAAAGCGCCTAAAGGACATTGCATTGGAAGTAAAGGCAAGGACAAAGTCAAGATTACTTTCTGCTGGTCATATTACTGCATTGACGAGGGCGGGAGCAGATATTTCAAAGGACAGTTACTTTGCTGATGCGACGAGGGGAATTACTTACTATCGTTTCCTTGAAGATTTGACAGCAAACTTTGATGAGAAGGCAGACCAACTTGTCAAAGTATTGGTGAGTCTGACAGAGCGTCTCTTTACTCGTGACAACTTACTTTTAGATGTGATTTGTGATGGAGAGGGCTATCAAAAAGTTGAAGAAAATGTCAATCTATTTGTCGATGCCTTAGAAACGACAGCGAAACGCAGCGAAGGCTTTGTATTTGTTCCTTCAATCAAGAGAGAAGCCTTTACCAGTGCATCAATGGTCAATTATGTAGCTAGATATGGTAATTTTAAAAATCATGGATTTCAGTACACAGGTGTATTAAAGATTTTAAAGGTACTTCTTAGCTATGACTATTTGTGGAATCATATTCGTGTGCAGGGCGGTGCTTATGGTTGTATGGCCGTGTTTGGAAGAACAGGAAATGCAGGTTTTACATCTTATCGTGATCCAAAACTAATGGAGACGGATGCGGTCTATGATGGTATTGTTGATTATGTAAAAAATTATACGGCGAATGAGAGAGAAATGACAAAGGCAGTAATCGGTGCGATTAGTGAATTGGATACGCCATTGACACCATTGAGTGCAGGGCTTTTAGCACTGTCGGCATATTACACAGGGGTTAGTGATGAAGACTTGCAAAGAGAAAGAAATGAAATTTTAAATTGTAAGGTGGAAGATATCCGTACACTGGCTCCACTTTTAGAGGCAGTTTTATCTGATGGGGCAAAGACTGCTGTGGGCAATGCGGGATTAATTTTGGCGAATAAGGAGGCTTTTACAGAAGTAGAGGCACTGTTTAACGATTAGGGGGAATACATGACAAAATCAGGATTTGTGGCACTCATTGGTCGACCAAATGTGGGAAAGTCAACCTTGATGAACCACATCATTGGTCAAAAAATTGCCATCACATCAAATAAGCCACAGACAACGAGAAATAAGATTCAAACTGTCTATACTGATGAGCGAGGGCAGATTATTTTCCTCGATACACCAGGAATTCACAAGGCAAAAAATAAACTTGGTGAATATATGGTCAATGTGGCTGAGCGCACGCTAAAGGATGTCGATGTTATTTTGTGGCTTGTGGAAGCATCGGATTATATTGGTGCTGGGGAACAGCATATCTTGGAGGTGCTATCTGAAATAAAAAAGCCTGTCATTTTGGCTATTAATAAGATGGATGCCCTTAAAAATCAAGACGAAGTGCTCTTGATTATGGAAAAGTTTTCTAAGTTAAGAGACTTTACAGAGATTGTCCCTGTGTCCGCTCTAAAGGGGGTAAATACGGGTGAATTACTCAAAGTCCTCTATCAATATCTTCCAGAAGGTCCACTCTACTATGATGAGGATACAGTGACAGATCAGCCAATGCGACAAATTGCAGCAGAGTTGATTCGAGAGAAAGGCCCTTCGCCTGCTCAAAGATGAGATTCCTCATGGCATTGCAGTCGAGATTGACAAGATGAGCACGAGAAAGGGAGGCCTCACGGATATTGAGGCAACCATCGTTTGTGAGAGAGACTCACACAAAGGCATTGTCATTGGAAAAGGCGGTGCGATGTTAAAACGCATTGGCACTGCAGCAAGAAAAGACATTGAAGATATGATGGAAGGACAGGTCAATTTAAAGCTCTGGGTGAAAGTTCGCAAGGAGTGGAGAGACTCAGACATTCAGATGAAAAATTTCGGATATAATCCAAAGGATATCTAATGCAAGATATTGTTGAAGTGACGGGGATGATCATTCAAAACATACCTGTCAAAGATTATGATCGGCGCATCACCATTTTGACAAGAGAAAATGGAAAAATTGGTGCATTTGTCCGTGGAGCTAGACGGCAAAATAATCGCTTTTTGGGGATTCGTCAATTTTGTTATGGACATTTTGAATTGTATCAGGGAAGAGATAGCTATACACTAAAAAATGCCCAAATCTTGAATTATTTTGAGGAGATTGTCACAGACATTGAAAATACTTGCTATGGGATGTATTTTTTTGAGTTGGCCAATTACTACGCAAGAGAGGCACTGATTGATCCAGAAATGGATAAACTTTTATATGTTGCCTTGGTTGCATTGACAAGCCAGCCATCCCTAAGGAGTTGGTTCGCAGAGTCTTTGAACTTCGCATTATGGCCATTCATGGGGAATATGATCCAAAGCCAGTGGGAAATGTGAGTGATGGTTGTCGCTATGCATGGAATTTTATTTTGACAACACCAATTGAAAAATTGTACCGCTTTACACTAAAATCAGAGGTTTTTGAAGAACTAGCTGGGGCGGTGGATCAATCTATGCATCATTTTATTGATCGAAAAATGAATTCTCTTGAGATTCTTCGAGGCATTCGTCCTTGAATTTAGGCGATGTGCACTGTATACTATAGAAGTTAGGCAGTAGAAAAAATAGTGAGAGATAGGACAATGAAGAAAAGAAATTGGGGTGTAGTTCTTTTGGTGGCAATGGCACTTTCAGCTTGCACGACTGGAGGAAAGTCAAGTTATGTGCCACAGAGAAGTGGAATTTATGTTAAAAATGACAAGAGTATTGAGAGTGCAATTGTAGAGCCCGTTGAAGATGGAAAGTATACGAGCGAAGGATTAAAGAAGTTTGCAGAGCATGAAGTAGAAAGATATAATACAGAAAAAAATACCAATAATGTAAAGGTAGTCAGTGCACAGGTCAAAGATGGCAATGCCTCAGTGATCTTTAGCTACACAGATGCCAATACATTTTTGGACTTTGCAAAATTTAGTCAGGACAATACAGTAAAGGTAGAGAGCATACAGGTGATGAGCTTGGAAGAGGCCAAGTCTCAAGGACAGCTTGACGGAATTGATACTAGTCAAATCAATTCATCAGCAAATGTTGTGGCGATCAAGGGAATAGCGGATGTGACCACACAGGGAAGTATTTTGGCTGCGGCTAGTGATGGAAAGCAATTGAATCACGAGGAAAAAGAGGTTGTGACCGAAGGCGAGATGAGCTACATTGTAGTGAATAATAAGTAAGGGAGAATGGTGTAATGGAATATACAATGGAAAAAATTATTGCATTGGCAAAATCAAGGGGATTTGTCTATCCAGGTTCAGAAATTTATGGCGGTCTTGCCAACACTTGGGACTATGGAAATCTGGGTGTCGAGTTAAAGAACAATGTAAAGAGAGCTTGGTGGCAGAAATTTATTCAGGAATCCCCATATAATGTAGGTGTGGACTGTGCCATCTTAATGAATCCACAAACTTGGGTGGCTTCTGGCCATCTTGGAAGCTTTTCCGATCCTTTGATGGATTGTAAGGAATGTCATGAAAGATTTCGTGCCGATAAGGTGATTGAAGAATATATGGCAGCCAATGATATTGAACTCGAAGGCAGTGTCGATGCTTGGTCAAAAGAAGAAATGAAAAAGTATATCGAGGAGAAGGAAATTTCCTGCCCATCTTGTGGAAAACACAGCTGGACAGATATTCGAGAGTTTAACTTGATGTTTAAAACCTTCCAAGGGGTCACAGAGGATGCAAAGAACATTGTCTATCTTCGTCCAGAGACTGCACAGGGTATCTTTGTCAACTTTAAAAATGTACAGAGAACATCAAGAAAGAAAATCCCGTTTGGCATTGGTCAAATTGGCAAATCATTTAGAAATGAGATTACACCAGGTAACTTTACTTTTAGAACGAGAGAGTTTGAGCAGATGGAGCTTGAATTCTTCTGTAAGCCAGACACAGATCTTGAATGGTTTGAATACTGGAGAAGTAAGTGCAAGAATTGGTTAGAGACACTGGGCATTAAGGAAAATACAATTCGCCTTCGTGATCATGACAAGGAGGAACTTAGCTTTTACAGCAAGGCGACAACAGATATCGAGTTTAAATTTCCATTTGGTTGGGGTGAACTCTGGGGAATTGCCGATCGAACAGATTATGATCTTGGAAGACATCAGGAGGTTTCAGGTCAAGATCTCACTTATTTTGACGATGAGACCAACGAGCGATACATTCCATATGTCATTGAGCCATCCCTTGGTGCAGATCGTGTGACCTTGGCCTTTTTATGTGCAGCATATGACGAGGAGACTTTAGAGGGCGGAGATGTCAGAACGGTACTTCATTTCCACCCAGCAATTGCCCCAGTAAAGATTGGAATTTTGCCACTTTCAAAGAAGTTAAATGAGGGTGCAGAAAAAGTTTATGCACAGTTGTCAAAGTATTACAACTGTGAATTTGATGATCGAGGAAATATTGGAAAGAGATATCGCCGTCAGGATGAAATTGGAACACCATTTTGCATTACCTATGATTTTGATTCGGAGACAGATCATGCAGTTACCGTTCGTGACCGTGACACTATGGAACAGGTAAGAATTTCAATTTCAGAATTAAAAGCTTATTTTGAGGATAAGTTTACTTTCTAAAAAGTTTATAAAGTCAAAAAAATATCGAACTTACAGTTGACAAGCTTTCTTGCTTGTGATATCTTACTGATAAATGCAAAGAACAGAAGAGTATGTAAGTTGGCATCCACAGAGAGAGGTTCATGGCTGAGAGACCTTGAGAAAGATTTACAGAAACCGGTCTGGGAGCAGCAGGATGAATGTGAGGCGAGAGGGTTCGCACTTGCGAAAGTCCTGACGGAGGTCACCGTTATCAGAGACAGAGAGTAAATACAGATGTAGAGCTTTCGATGAGTGCAGGCAGTGCCTGAATTTAGGTGGTAACACGGATGGATAATTCGCCCTAAGCAATGTAGAGATATATTGCTTAGGGCTTTTTATATTTAAGACAAAAGGAGAGGTTAAAATGAAAGTATCAAATTTAGTGGGATTGCGATTTAAGGAAAGACCAGCAGATTGTGTGGTAGAAAGCCATGCATTGATGGTGCGTGGAGGCTATATTAAGTATGTGGGTAGTGGTATTTATTCTGAACTTCCAACAATGAGAAGAATTACAAAAAAAATTGAAAGAATTATCAATAGTGAGTTGGATTCGATTGGCTCACAGGAAGTTCTCTTTCCATTTGTTCTTCCAGCAGATTTGTGGGAGGAGTCAGGTAGATATGAGAGCGTGGGCAATGAGCTATTGCGCATACAAGATCGCAACAAGGCAAAGCTTGTACTTGGTATGACTCATGAGGAGGCGGCAGTACAGCTTGTGCGTGAGTATGGACAGTCCTATACGAGATATCCTTTTACTGTACACCAGATGCAGAGAAAGTTTCGAGATGAGGCAAGACCTAGGGCGGGAATGATTCGTGTGCGCGAATTTACCATGAGTGATGCCTATTCCTTCCATACAAATCAAAAGGATTTGGAAAAGACCTATGATGACTTTTTCAAGGCTTATACTCGCATCTTCCAAAAGGCCGGTGTGCCAGAGGTTGTGACCGTAGCTTCTGATTCTGGAATGATGGGTGGAAGCTTATCTCATGAGTATATGCTTCTTGCTGATGCTGGAGAAGATTCCATTGTTATTTGTCCAGAGTGCGGATACCGTGCCAATATGGAGGCGGCAGAAAACAAGGTAGAAAATGTAAGCAAGAATGAAATAAAGGAGTTAGAGCTTATTGAAACGCCAGATTGTAAGACCATTGAAGCTGTCAATCAATTTTTAACGAGCAGTATTGAGAATTCTTGTAAGGCTGTGGTTTACCAAAGAGCTGATGATGATTCTTATGTGGTTGCCTTTGTCCGTGGAGATTACGAGGTCAATGAGACAAAGCTTACCAATTTACTTGGCACAGAAATTCGTCCAGCAGAGATTACAGAGGACGCACCACTTGTTGCAGGATATATTGGACCTAAGGGAATTTCAAGTGATGTGACAGTCTACATCGATCTTTCTCTAAAGGGAATTGATGGCTTGTCTGTGGTGCGAATAAGGAAGGATTTCATTATAGAAACTTCAATATTGCAAGAGACCTTGGAGATGTTGAATTTGTCGACATTGCGAAGGTAAAGGAAGGTAGTATCTGTCCTTGCTGTGGCAAGAAGAGCATTATTATTAAAAGAGGTATTGAAGTCGGCAACATCTTCCAGCTTGGGGATAAGTACACCGTATCGATGAATATGCAATATTTGGATGAGAATGGCGAGCAACAGTATCCAATTATGGGTTGCTATGGCATCGGTGTTGGTCGATTGGCTGCATCAATTTGTGAGGCAAGACATGATGAATTTGGTCCAATTTGGCCAATTACCGTGGCACCTTGGGAGGTTGAAGTTTGCTGTTTGCGTGTGGATGATGAGCAGACAAAGGAAGAGGCAGATAAACTTTATCATCAGTTACAAAAAGAGGGTGTGGAAGTACTCTATGATGACCGTGATGTTCGTCCAGGTTCAATGTTCTCTGATGCAGATTTACTTGCGGCACCAATTCGTGTGATTGTCAGCCCAAGAGGACTAAAGGACGGAGTGATTGAGGTAGTGACTAGAGATAAGAGCGTGGAGGAAAATGTGGCTGTTGATAATGCAATGGATTATATTAAGAATTTACGCAAGAAGTTATATGATGACATCTATGCAAAGGTAGAATAAAAGTAGCATAGTTGTTAGAGAGTTGTAAGAAGTTTTTTCTTTGTTTTGTGCTATAATTTCTTTGTCACATAGGTGATTTGAGAAAGGAGATATTCGTGAACAAAACAAAGAGAGTGAGTGCCGTAGCAGCAAGTTTATTGATGGCCTTGTCTATGACAAGTGTGGCAAATGCAGCAGTAATTTCGTCCAATGCAAAGGGAGGACCTGGCGTTAATTTACAGCAAAAGGCAGGTGCCAGTGCAAGCGGAGCAGTAGGTCCAGGGGTGAGTGGCCCAGGAGCAAATCTTGGAAAGTCCAATGGGGCAAATAATACAAATAATAGCACGAACACCAATAATACAAGTGATGCGGTGTCAATGCATGAGTATACATTGAGTCAGAACTCAAAATATAGACCATATCTTTGGAAGGATGCCGCAGGCAATGCACCAGAGTACAAGGCCTATGTCTTTGAGCCAAAGAATTTTAATGGGCATACCGTCTTTTTGGATGCAGGACATGGACTTGGAAATTCAGCAATTGAAACTGTGAAATCAGAAAAGAGCTATCCAATGAGTGATGCACAGGTGCTTGCAGGAATGAAGACAACCAGTGTGGGCAGTAAGGGATTTGGAATTGGTGTGCAATCAAGAGATACGCCCGATGCTTATTCTCATTCAGAGACTGAGCCACAATTTACTGTCCGCCTTGCAGTGAAGGCAAAAGACAAGTTAGTGGCCAAGGGATATCGTGTGGTAATGGGAAGAATTGAGGAAAATCAAAATCTTTCCAATGGCACCAGAGGTGCTATTGCCAGTGAGACATCAGACATTATGATTTCTTTGCACAGCAATTCTAGTGCATCGGGAAAATGTTAGTGGCACAGTCAGCTTTTACCCAGGTGATTATGACTATATGTCAGGGGCGACATTGAGTGGTTATACAAAAACATTGGGATTGACACAGACACAGCCGGCATCTAAGCGATTGGCAGAGATTATGGGTAGCAGTATTTCATCAAGTGTAGGAATTCCTAATATTGGTGCAAATTCGGCAAGACTTCGTATCTTTGGGTATTCATCTATTCCGACAACTCTAGTTGAGGTTGGATTTGCGGACAATGTAGGGGATGCCAAGAAATTGATTGAGAATAAGGATGAACTTGCACAGGGAATTGTCAATGGTGTAGATCAGTATTTCAATAATTAGAATAGGTGGAGCTATAGAAGACATATTTTGTCGGCTATAGCTCCTTTATTTTGTCCATTATTTTAGTTGTCGCAGGCTAAGGATAAAAAACAGGGTACTCTCTACAATACAGATGATCAACAGGATACCCCACTGGAAGGAAGAGTAGTCAACAAGTGCTCTTGCACGAAGAGCGAGGGATGGTTGAGCGTAGGGATAAATGACAAGGAAATCTTCGTTGACAAATAGAAGAATCATTGTTCCAAATGCACCTAAAATAGAGGTGGCCACACACTTACTAAAGTTTTTTGTGCGAATACAAAAGTAGCACTGAAGTGAAATCACAGGAAGTGCACCAACAATAGAAAAGAGCGTCCACTTGATGTGCAAAGAGAGCAAAAGTTGACCATCTAGTGAAGAAATTTTTGCAGCTACAATGTAAATGAGAAGAATAAAAAATTGGAACAAGCCAACAAAAAATGTTGCCGTAGCAATTTTTCCAAGTAGGAGTTTTGATCTGGAGATATTGTTTGCCAATAGCATTTCCAAAGTTTTTCGTTCAAATTCTGGCATAAAAATAAGTGAAACAATAATAGCGATCATGGGAGGAAAAAATAGCAAGCTGTAAAAAAAGACAAGTTGTCCCCAGAGTACTTGTGCCTGTTGTCCATCAATTAGAACTTGGCGATTGGCAAAATAAGTGAATAAACCAAATAGTGAGGCAAAAAATAGTAGACAGACTCCGCTAAATAGAATTTCTGCTTTTTTTGCCTTTTTCCATTCTGCAATAAAATAGTTTAGAGACATGGTTGTTCACCATCCTTTCTTTTAAAAATTCTTCTTGAAATAAGCAACATAAGAATAATATATACAAAATAGAGCGATAGCTTCATTAAGATGAGGTCATCTGCAATATAGGTGTAAGAAATATTATTGGTTTCAGACGAGAGAAGTGAGAACTTATAGGGAGAGAGTGCAGCAGCACCAATCCAAGGGATGAGAAAACTAAAGAGCATGGAACTTTTTGCACTCAAAGAGATACCAATAAATCCACCAATAATTCCCAAAGTAAGTAAAACTCCTCGGCTATTGAAAAGCACAGCAATACTTTGATAAATCATAAAGAGCAGAACAATGTTGAATATTTTTCCAATCACGGCAATAAAAAATGCAAATGTCGAAATAGAAATATGATTAAAATAACCAAATACTAAAATAATCAGATTTTCAAAGAGGCTGAGCAGGGATAAAAATCCGATGCCAAGCTCCATTTTTGCAAAAATAATAGAAGAGAGGGATTGACCATTGGAGCGCAGCAGCTTAAAAGTAGAGCCACTGCGTTCAATATCCCAAAGTTTAGACACAAAGACACTGATGGCCATTGGCAAAAGCAATACATCCACTGTTTGGTTGTTGAATAGACTTCCAGGAATCCATAGCTCAGAATGCTTGCTGATTTCTGATACAGTACAGGCAAGGTTCCATACAGTGGCAATGATCATCAAGAAAAAGACAATAAAAAATGATTTTGTCCGTTTGGATTTTTGTATTTCGATGTGTAGAGAGTGAAAAATTGACATAATTTTCTCCTTGTTCCTATTGTTGTGTTAGATGCAAAAAAATATTTTCTAAGCTTTCTTGATTGCGAACGACACGATAAATTGGAATTTTTGCCTTAGAAAGTAAAAAGATAATGTCAGCAATTTTTTGGTCTGGCAAGTCGGGAAGAGTGAGGTGGTGTGTATCCTGCTCTTGGACAATCTTTTTTAGTTCATTTTCCACAGGTTGAAGTTTTGAAAAATCTCCTTGGAGAACAATGTTGGCCTTTGATTGAATTTCATCTATTCTTCCTTCAAACAGCAATTTTCCATGGTGAATAATACCGACACGGTCGGCAATATGCTCGATTTCTGGGAGAATATGGCTGGAAATAAGCACCGTAAGTCCCGAATCCTTTGTGAGGCGAACAATGAGTTCTCGAATTTCATGGATACCTGCAGGATCAAGTCCATTAGTTGGTTCATCTAAAAGTAAAAGTCTAGGTCTTTTGACAAGAGCAAAGGCAAGAGCAAGTCTTTGCTTCATTCCAAGGGAATAGGCACCAACACATTTATTTCTATTTTTTTCCTCGTCGAGTCCTACAAGGTGAAGTATCTCTTTGATATTTTCCTTGGGAAATTGAAGCATTTTTTGAAATACTGAGAGATTTTCATAACCGGTTAAATTTGGATAGTAGGATGGTTCCTCAATCATTGATCCAATTTGGCTGAGATATTGTGCATTGGAATTTGTAATTTCTCTTCCAAAGATGCGAATACTTCCTGCATCGGGATGGATAAGGGAAAGAATCATCTTCATTGTTGTTGATTTTCCTGCACCATTTGGACCTAAAAAGCCATAGATTTCACCTTGGCGAATGGTTAACTTCTGAATATCTACTGCTGTTGTTCCATGATAGGATTTTTGTAAGTTCTGAATTTCAATTGCATTTTTGTTCATATTTATACCTCCGTTTTCTTTATCATAACTGTGTTAGATTAAGAAAATATTGGCGTTACCTTATGTTTAGATTAAGAAATGGAAAATTAGTGGAAAAATATATTCCTTTCTTTCTCGGTTGGAACGGCAGTGGGGAGTTGCCGGAGAAAGAAAATGTTGAAATTTTGTTAAAGCATATGAATTTTTCAGAGTAAACACGATATAATTCGGTTTTTAGATGACAAAAGGAAGATAAAGAGCTATAATAAGACAGAGAATATTGCAGATATTCGCATATTGATAGAGAGGGGTTACAAAAATGGCAAATATCGATTTAACAAAGTATGGTATCACAGGAACAACAGAGATTGTTTATAATCCATCATATGATCAGTTATTTGACGAGGAGACAAAAGCAGAGTTAGAGGGATTTGAAAAGGGTAGAGTCAGCGAGCTTGGTGCAGTGGATGTCATGACAGGAATTTACACTGGTCGTTCACCAAAAGATAAGTTTATCGTTATGGATGAGAATTCAAAGGACACTGTTTGGTGGACAAGTGAGGAATATCCAAATGACAATCACCCAGCATCACAGGAGGCTTGGGCAGCAGTAAAGGATATTGCAAAGAAGGAACTTTCTAACAAGAAGCTCTATGTTGTAGATGCATTCTGCGGTGCAGCTGGACATAAGCGCATGGCTGTTCGCTTTATTGTAGAAGTGGCATGGCAGGCACATTTTGTAACAAATATGTTTGTCAATCCAACAAAGGAGGAACTTGAGAACTTTGAGCCTGACTTTGTTGTGTATAATGCATCAAAGGCTAAGGTGACAAATTATGCAGAGCTTGGCTTACATTCAGAGACTGCAGTTATGTTCAACATCACAAGCCGTGAGCAGGTAATTGTCAACACTTGGTACGGTGGTGAGATGAAGAAGGGTATGTTCTCTATGATGAACTACTATCTTCCATTGCAGGGAATTGCTTCTATGCACTGTTCTGCAAACACAAATATGGAAGGAAAGAATACTGCCATTTTCTTTGGACTTTCTGGAACAGGTAAGACTACACTTTCAACCGATCCTAAGCGTCTTTTGATTGGTGATGATGAGCATGGCTGGGATGACAATGGTATTTTTAACTTTGAAGGTGGATGCTATGCAAAAGTTATCAATCTTGATAAGGAGTCAGAGCCAGATATTTACAATGCCATTCGACGCAATGCCCTTTTGGAAAATGTTACTTTGAGTGAAGACGGCAAGCTTAATTTTGCAGATAAGAGCGTGACAGAAAATACAAGAGTTTCTTACCCAATTGAGCATATTAAGAATATTGTTCGTCCAGTTTCTGCTGCCCCAGATGCTGAGGATGTAATTTTCTTATCAGCAGATGCTTTTGGTGTATTGCCACCAGTTTCGATTTTGACACCTGAGCAGACACAGTATTATTTCTTATCTGGATTTACAGCAAAACTTGCGGGTACAGAGAGAGGAATTACAGAGCCAACACCAACATTCTCTGCTTGCTTTGGACAGGCTTTCTTGGAGTTACATCCAACAAAGTATGCTGAGGAGCTTGTAAAGAAGATGAAAAAGAGTGGTGCTAAGGCTTATCTTGTCAATACAGGTTGGAATGGCTCAGGAAAGAGAATCTCCATCAAGGATACTCGTGGTATTATTGATGCCATCTTGAGTGGTGAGGTAAATACGGCACCAACAAAGAAGATTCCATACTTTAACTTTGAAGTGCCAACACAGTTGACAGGTGTTGATCCTAAGATCTTAGATCCTCGTGATACCTATGCAGATGTCAAGGAGTGGGAGGACAAAGCAAAGGATCTCGCAACAAGATTTCAGAAGAACTTTGTAAAATATGAGAGCAACGAGGCCGGCAAGGCATTGGTTGCAGCAGGTCCTCAGTTATAATCGACTGACGGTTAGATAGAGATGGCTATCGTGCTTACGAATTTTAAGTCGAAAGTGCGATGGCCATTTTTGGCTTTATTTGTCTAAATTAGGGAGAGGAGTGAAATAATGGAGAATAGACCAAGAGGAAGAGATCGCAACATAGATGGTGAGGGAAAGGGAATCTTTCGCAGAGGCGATGGACTTGGCACAGGACCAGTGGGTAGTCAAGGGAGTCCAAGTGGTGGAAGCGGTGGACCAAGGAGGGGAATGGGTGGAGGAAAAGGTCCCATTTCCATTATTGCCCTTTTGATTCTTTTGCTATTTGGTGGAAAGCAATCGGGAATATTGAATACTTTATTGCAGGGTGTGATACAAAATGGTGGCACGGCACAGAGTACAACTCAGCATAATTCCAGTTCTCAGCACAATTCTAGTCAGGGAAGTGGGCATGGAGGAAATTGGAACTCTCTTTTTGATGGTGGAAGTTATTCTACAGGTTGGGTTAAGCCAGAGGCAGCGACACCAAAATTAGATACGACAGTGGCAAAGAATGCGAGAGAAAAGAGAACAAAACTTTTAGGAAATGCCAACGACATCGTGACAATTATGGTCTATATGTGTGGTACAGACCTAGAGTCAAGAGGGGGAATGGCGACATCAGATTTACAGGAGATGTCTACAGCAAGTTATGGAAATAATGTCAATGTTATTGTTTACACAGGAGGAGCAACAAAGTGGAAGAATACGATTGTGGCCAGTGACCGCAATCAGATCTATCAAATTGTAAATGGTCAGATGAAAAAACTTGTGGATAATGCAGGAAATGCAGCAATGACAGATCCAAAGACATTGACAGAGTTTATTCAATATTGCAAAAAGAATTTTCCAGCCAATCGAAATGACTTAATTTTGTGGGACCACGGCGGTGGGTCCATTAGTGGATATGGATATGACGAGATACATAAAAAGAGTGGATCGATGACATTGGCAGGTATTCACACGGCTCTTGAAAATGCAAAGACAAGCTTTGATTTTATTGGTTTTGATGCCTGCTTGATGGCAACAGCAGAAAATGCATTGATGTTGAATCCCTATGCCGATTACTTAATTGCATCGGAGGAGACCGAACCTGGTGTTGGCTGGTACTACACAAATTGGCTGAGTGAACTTGGAAAAAACACTTCGATGCCAACCATTGAACTTGGGAAAAAAATTGTCGATGATTTTGTTGATGTGTGTGCAAGACAATGTCCAGGTCAAAAGACCACACTTTCTGTCATTGATCTTGCAGAATTTAGTCAGACTGTGCCAAGTCAACTTGGTGCATTTTCACAGGAAATTAGCAAGAATATTTCAAACCAAAATTACAAACTGGTCTCTGATGCACGCAATCAATCGAGAGAATTTTCACCAAATTCAAAGATTGATCAAGTGGATTTAGCACATTTGGCATTAAATTTGGGCGACAAGGAAGGTGAAGCGTTAGCTCAATCTTTGCAGAGTGCAGTCAAGTACAATCGGACTTCGAGCAATATGACCAATGCCTATGGGGTGTCTATTTTCTTTCCTTATCAGAGGACGGGATATGTAGATAGGGTGACGAGCACCTATAAGGCCATTGGAATGGATGCCAATTACACCAAAGCAATTAAGGAATTTGCTAGTGTTGAAGCTAGTGGGCAAAATATTTTTCAATCTAGTCCATCGTCCTCACCTTTGCCATCTCTTTTAGAAACCATCGGTCAATTGTCAGGAAATGGAAGCACGACCAGTTCGACGCAGGGGGATATGGGAATGGAAGTCATTTCCCAATTACTCAATGCTTATCTTGGAGGAGATAAAACGAATAAAGAATTTATCCGACAGTGCTCTTTCTGATAAAGACTTGGCGGATTATTTGCAGAGAAATCACTTTGATGCCTCAAAGCTTGTGTGGAGTGATGGAGAAGATGGACGAAAGAAAATGAGCTTGAGCAACGAGCAGTGGGCCCAGGTGCATGATTTAGTTCTCAATATGTTCTATGACGATGGCAGTGGATTTATTGATATGGGACTAGACAATGTCTTTGACTTCGACGCTCAGGGTGCACTTCTTGCAGATAATACAAGGAGTTGGATTGCCATTAATCGACAGCCTGTGGCCTACTACTATTTGTCGACAGTAGAAGAGGGAGAAAGGTATACTATTATGGGGCGTGTTCCTGTACTTCTCAATGGACAGAGAGCAAATTTATTGTTGGTGTTTGATCAAGATCATCCAAAAGGTCATGTTGTCGGTGCAATGACTGACTATATCAATGGAGAGACAGAGACTGTGCCAAAAAGCATGACATCGCTCAATGTAGGTGATACCATTGATTTTGTGTGCGATTATTATAGCTATGGTGGGGAATACAAAGATAGCTATAAGCTTGGTGAACAGATGAAGGTGCCAGAAGGTGGCATGGAGGCACTGACAATTAGCAATGTAGATATTGGAAAGGGAAAGGCAAAATTAGCTTATCGCTTTACAGACACCTACAATCAGTCGTACTGGACACCTGCTATTGTAGAATAATAGAAACACTTGGAAAAGAAAGGAGAACATCATGAGAAAAGGATATGTGGCTTTGGGTGTCATGCTCACAGCATTGAGTTTGGGGGCGTGTCAAAAAAAGACAGACCAAAAAAATACAACTGCGAGTACACAGGCACAGGACACTTCAAAGCAGGAAGTGGAAGCAAAAAAATTTGAGTATCCCCATATCGAAGCAAAGAATTATCCAAAAGTAGATGGGTCGACAGCCACACTGCCACTAGCTCAGGCGATCTATGAATTGACAACAGGAAGTAGTCCTGAGGATGCAGCGAGAAATATTGTACACAATAAGACGACAGAATCCTATTTTAATTTAATGGATAAGTCAACAGACTTAATTATTTCTTATGCTCCCCCAAGTGACTTGATGAAGACAATTGAGGCGGTCAATCAGAGTGGAAAAAACCAAACCTATACAAATAATAGGAGGAGGGATTATGAAGTCAGTCCAATTTTAATTGCCCCGGTGGGAAAAGATGCCCTTGTCTTTTTAAACAGTCAAAAAAATAAGGTAAAAAATGTTACTGAGCAGCAATTGCAGGATATTTACTCTGGAAAAATCAAAAATTGGAAGGAGTTAGGTGGAGAGGATCATGTGATCAAGGCATTTCAACGACCAAAAAATTCGGGAAGTCAGAATTTGATGGAAATTTGTGATGAAGGATGTCGAAATGACACGACCACCAAGTGAATGGGTGGCATCAGAAATGGGAGAATTGATCGAGAAGGTGGCGGCCTATGACAACAGTGCCGATGCGATGGGATATTCTGTATATTATTATGCGAGAAATATGAAAAAGGGAGATGGACTTCAATTTTTACAAGTCAATGGTGTCGAGCCAAATTCGGATACAATTCGAAGTGGAGACTATCCTTATACTAATCCATTTTACATTGCCATTCGTGCGGATGAACCGAAGGATTCCCCAGCCTATCAGATTTATCAGTGGGTACTCTCGATGAATGGGCAGGCTTTAGTCAATGAACTTGGCTATGTCGCCAATGAAAAGAGTGATGTCAAAATTTCTAGTGAAGATTTAAAAAAGATTGGTCTGGAAGAAAAAAATGATACGGTGTCGGGAAAATATTTTCCAGACCACACATTGCTTGCTCTGCCAGGTTCAACCTATGGTGATCATTCAGGAATTGTACTCCTTAATGAGCAATTTCAGCAAGAAAAAGTACTCTCCGACCTCGAATTAACGAATCCAATCTATATGCCAAGTGAAGGGCTCATTGCATTGAGAAAGTCAACAGGAGAAAATACAGGTATTTATGACATAAAGGAGCAAAAATGGGTTGTTGAGGCGAGTGAGGAGCATTTTTTAAAGGGAATGGAAAATGGAAAACTGGTCAAGGACAATTTTGTATTTGCCAAAGCAAAAGGTGAGGATTTAGTTGGATATGAAATTTATGATGTAAGTGGAAAGTTAAAAAAGACCATTGACTTGAACCAATATGGACATGCAAAATGGGATATCTTTGGATATGGCGAAAAGATGAATGGATTTTTGACAGATTTTGTGGATGACAAAAATGACTTAGTCAGAGCCATTCTCTTTGATAAAGATGGAGAAATTCTCATAGATTCAAAGTCATTTGACGATCAGATGATACAAATGGCAAAAGAATACGAGCTTGATCTCCATGCTGGGAATATTATGATTAAGGAGTGGAATCCAGGCACAGATACCGTGGTGATTGGAAATGATGATAAGAAGATTATCTATCATGTAGGACAGAAAAAAATTCTTGGTCTTGTCGATGATCATCTTCCAAGTAATGAATTTGAAAAAGGGGAAAAACATTATATTCTTGGCAGAGACAAGGACGGAACTTTGCATTGCTTGATGCAGAGGGAAATCCAACACCTTGGAAATCAAGCGATTTTGATCAACTTCCTGATGGCGATGGGTTGGTGTGGAAAAAGAAGGATAGTGTTCTTGCTGTGCTCAATGTTGGCGACAATACTAGTGCCAATCTAGATCTGACAGGAATTGATATCGATGGAAAGAGTATTATCCTTTCTGATCTTGGCAATGCCGTCTACACAATGCAATTAGAGACAGAAAATGGTGATAATCCAAAGGCTTATGCCTTTAAAGATGGCAAGGTTTTTGCCAAGGGAAAATATTGTGACAACTTAGCTTCTGAGGAATTTGGAGATATTAGCGAGTTAGATGGAACAAATGTTGTTGGCATTGATGGATTATACACCGTATTTGATGCAGATGGCAAAGCACTGGGCACATTAAGTAATGTTCAAAAAGAGAAAGATTCTTTGTTGCTGACAGCAAAGAATTACTACATTGTGCGACATGGAAATTATGCAATGATTTATGACTATTCTGGAAATGTATTGTCGCAGATGTTAGCTGGACAGGGAGATGAATAGAGAGTATACTTAGGGATAGAATGAATAGATGAGGAGGAAGTGTGATGAGTCAAAAGATGGTCGATGCAGTCAAGGAAAATGGTACAGGCACCAAGTTGTTGTGCTGAATTAAAGACAGCTGGAAAGGAATGGTTAGAGGCTGTTGGAACACAAGAGCAAGGGGAAAAGGCCGTGGCACTGCTTGCAGAGGCAAAAGCAGATATCTGTACGATTGATCAGGTTTATGATCTTTTTGTGTCTGATACAGGAAAGAAGATGTTTGGTGAGAAGCAGGCTGCTGCTATGGCAGAGCATGCAAAGGAAGTCAAGTCAGCAGGTGGTCAATATTGTGACTGTGGTGCGTGTGTAGGTGCTAAGTTTGTCATGGATCATGAGAAAGAATTGACAGATTAATTTATAAATAATTTCCGAGAGATGTAGAAATTTTCTGCATCTCTTTTTTTGGTAGGGCAATCGCTTGACAAATAGTATAGAAATTATATAATAAAAGTACATTTCTAGTTTATCTATTTTCTATACAAGTCAGGAGGTTTCTTATGAATTTCACAGAATTTCTAAAGCAATTTGTCAGGGATTTACAAAGAGAGTTGGAAAAAGAATTTGGCAGGATGGTCGTTGAAGAAAATCACATTCGAAAGTTGCAACTTTCGTCTTATCATGGAATAACTGTTCGTCAAGAACATGGTGTGATTGGGATTTCCATCGATGTTTTTCCGCTCTTTTTAGACTATCAAGGTCAAAAAAATTATCAAGAGGTATTAGATGAGGGAATCAGTAGGGTGAAAGAGGGACTTCATAACCAAAAGTATATCGGCAAGGTTCGTTTTGGGGATTATCAAAAGATGAAGAAAAAATTATTGGTTCGACTTGTGCCAACAAGGGAAAATCAAGAGGTACTCGATGATATTGTGCACAGAGAAATTGAGGATCTTTCTATGGTCTATTGCTTTCGTCTCGAGGAGGTTGAAGATGTCAATTATACGATGTTTTTGACCAAAGAGATGCTCAATCAATATGGTGTAAATGAAGAACAAATTCATCAAGACGCAATGCGATATGCACCAAAAAATGCACCCGCACAGATAAGGAGCATCTATGATGTGCTTGGACTAGATATTGATGATGATGAAAAATTGATGTATGTCATTGGAGTAAAGAGAGAGATGTATGGGGCAGCTGCCCTGTTTTATCCAGGTATGCTTGAGAGAATTGCTCAACTACTGGAGGGAGATTTTTATATCTTGCCTTCGAGTATACATGAAGTGATTGTGATTATGGATGATGGACTGGAGGAGGTCGAGGAGTTAGAAGCTATGGTTAGAGAAATTAATACAGCGGAAGTTGAACCAAAAGATCGACTCTCCAACAATGTCTATCACTATGATCAGATCGATCGAATTTTTGAAACGGGAAAGGCATTTATAGAAAGGAAAAAGAATGATGGAGCTCGATGAAAGTAAAGTAAAACTGGCACATGAAATGGCAAAAAAAGCACATGAAGGACAATTAGATAAGGCGGGAAAAGACTATATTGGACATCCAGAATATGTTGCCTCGCTCTTTGAAACACCAAAGGAAAAAATTATTGCTCTTTTGCATGACACATTGGAAGATACAGATTTATCGCCCGAGTGCATTAAAAAGGAATTTGGCGAGCAAGTTTTAGAGGCTGTCGTTGTGCTGACGAAAAGAAAAGGAGAAGAATACTTTTCTTATATCGAAAGAGTAAAAGCCCATCCACTTGCTCGCCGAATTAAGATTGCTGATTTGAATCACAATATTCAAATTGAACGCCTAGCTCACCCAGAAAAGAGGGATTATCAGAGGAGAAAAAAATATCAAGAGGCCTTGCGCAGGTTACTATAGTTTTTGTGTAAGAAATTTTTTCTTCTGAAGTTGCATAAAGTTGAGTGTGTAGTTGATAAACTTTAGCTCAGTGTCGTCCAGATGCTCAATTTGTTCTACAATTTGTTGAACGATTGCAGAATCTACATTTTTTTCTCGATGGGTATGGTTGCTTGAGAATGCCTCTAGGCTGACGCCATAAAAATCAGCGAGAGAAATAATGATATCAAAGCCAGGAATACCTTCGCCAGTTTCGTAGCGAGAGTAGGCCTGCTGTGTCGTGTTGAGCATCTTGGCGAGTTCTTTTTGGGTAAGATTTCTCGATTCGCGGTAGGCACGCAAGCGCTCAGGAATCGCTTTTATGTCATTGGTCATAAATTAGTGACGCCCCCTTTCTTCTCATTATAGATGTTTCTTATGTATTTCTCATATTACTTATCTTATTATACCATATTTGCTATAGAATAACAATTTACCATATAGAGTGAAAATAAACATAACGAACAAAAAAATTTATTGTAAATTAAACAATGAATTTTTGTAGAATTGATACAAAGCAGGGAAGTTGCTTTAATATAATATTTGAGTGAAGTTATAGTGAAGCAGAGGAGGAAGCATAATGTATAAAAGTGGCTGTCTATACAAGCGATGCAAAGATTTATCAAATGGTAGAGCAAGTAATGAGTGAAATTGGTATGCGAGTGGATATTGAAATTCAAGTTTCTCATTTAGATGAAGAGGCGTTTGATTATCAGATGATTTTTGTGGATACCACCAGTGAGCTAGGTCTTGGCCCAATACAAAAGTGCATAGGTCAAGGAGAGGGGCTTTGCCCTAAAGTGATTGTTTTTACCAAGGATCGAAAAATTTCTATTGATGTGGCAAAGCTTTTGCCTGTGGGTTATATTCAATGGCCCTGTGATGCGGAGCAAATCCGTTTTTCTTTTATTCAATCTTTACGAATCAATGTAGTTCAAGATAAAATCCTAAAATTAAGACAAAATCGACGAATACGCTGGTTACTGGCTTCGCAACTCATTTACATTCATAGTGATCGACGAAAAGTCATTTACCACGCAAAAAACGGAGAGATTGTGTGTTATGCAAAACTCTCCGCTATTTATAGTCAACTTCCACCAGAAGATTTTTTGGTGATTCACAAGTCTTTTGTTGTTAATATTTGGTATATTCAGTCAATAGAGCACGAGAAGGTCGTCCTAAGCGGAGGAATTGAGCTTCCGATTAGTGCGACCTATCGTCGTTTTGTCCATGTTGTCTGGAATAGACAGAGGCAATTACTTATTGAGAGTACCTCTGGTTCCAGTTGAAATTAATTGATTGGCTAAATGAGCCATTTCAGGGATGGTCGCCTTTCATACCTGTGTCAAACCAATAGTCAAGTAGACCAAGAAAGCCGGAAATGGAATAGGCAAATAGGGCATCGTAATTGATTGAACTTTGACTTTGAATATCTTCAGGTGGCAACAGGCGCTGGCGCAATGTCTGCTTGATGCGATTGAGGTAATTGATGTCTCCATTTGGTCCGAGCAAAATGCGAGATAGATCCTGATTTTCCTCAATAAAAGCAAAGATCTTTTCAAAGAGAACAGTATCGGGAAGACTTGAAGGAGTTAGATATTCGTCTAAAATAGTATTAAATTGAATAAACATTTGCTCCTCTAGGCTTTCTAGCAAATCATAGACATCTTTGTAGTGGAGATAGAAAGTGCCTCGATTTAAATCAGCTAAATCTGTGAGCTCTGTCACGGTGATATCCTGGATCTTTTTTTTCATCAATAGAGTTGCGAGACAGGTGCGCAACTGTTTGCGTGTCTTTCTTACACGTCGATCAACTTTTGTTCTCATATTTCCTCCAATCGATGCAATGATGTTTATTATCATACTAGTAGTCATTAATTGAGTATTGCATCAGTTTTCGTTGATTAGTATAATACATACCAGTCAAAAAATCAACATGTTTAGAAAAATAGTCTCAGAGAGGGTGAAAAGATGAGAAATTGGAAGAGAAATACGGCATTGGCAATGGCAGCCGTGATGACAGCTTCGTCTATCTTTAGTGTAAGTGCAGCAGCACCAGAGGTAGTGACAGATGAGGCTTTATATGGAAATTTAGACTATTATGGGACAATGAAAAGTATGAATATTGTCAAGGGAGTTAGTCTCAATGGACAGACACAAATTAGTGACTATGGAGATTATAGCGAAGTAAAGAATATGACTTCGGATATTGCACCACAGATCAGCACAACAGGTGTGACCTTTGATGGGTTAGATGGAAAAGGAAGATTTTATTATCAAGTGACACCAAAGTCTTTGGAGGAAAAGCTTCCATGGACTGTGGATATCAGTTACAAGTTAAATGGCGTTCCTGCACAGGCAGAAAACCTTGCGGGGGCATCGGGAATGGTAGAAATTGATATTCATATTACTCCAGTGCAGGATACTGCGGATTATTTGAAGAATAATATGCTCCTTACAGTAGCAACAACCATTGATATGACAAAGAATTTAAGTGTTGAGGCACCAGGGGCACAGATTCAGTCTCTTGGCGGAACCGAGGCCGTGATGTTTGCTGCACTTCCGGGCGAGGAAAAGGACTTGTCATTCGCATAGGGTCAGATCATTTTTCTCTCGATGCAGGCATTGTCTTTGCGATGGCTCCAGCGACCATGGATGGGCTAGATAAGATCAAGGATTTGGCTCAGACCAAGGATGATGTTAAGGATTCTGTTCATAAGCTCTATGATGGTACCAATGCAGCACTTGAAGCAATTGCGGGCGTAAGACCAAGTCTCAATGAGGCGACACAGGCTATAAAGGTCTTAGATCAGGCAAGAGAAAAGGTGCATAGTTATGGGGATCGCCTCGATGGCAATGTTGACACAGATGTTCAAAATTTAAATCGTTTGGCCAATGCGACCGTGGAACTTGTGCCACATTTAAATACAGCAAAATCAGCACTTGATGATTTTGATCTAGATTTTAGAGATATTTCGACACAGGCAAAAAATGTAGAGCCAGAGATAGACGAAGTAAATCATGATTTGATGGCTTTAAAAGAAAGTCTAAAAAAGACAGAAGATGTGCTAAAAAATGGACAGAGCAATACAAAAGATTTGCAATCAGCACTTGATGATTTGTCTTCTCATCTGGGGGATACACAGGATGATTTATATGGATTTAGGAAGGAGGCAAAAAGGAGAGTTATTCCAGCAACCGCCTCCAATGCCTTTAGAGGAAATCTAAAGGATAGAGTAGAAGGTTTACATGAGGCACTTTCTCATGCACAGCTTGTTGACACTTCAGAAGCTGATGCTCGACTAGAAAGATATTACAGCGAGCTAAAAACCGCAGCAAAGAAGGCACAGGATACACAAGAAGCGATGGACGATTTTTTATCAAGTACAGAAGATACCATTTCTAGCTTGGAGAGTTTACTTTCTCATCCAACGCAGGATGCACTAAAAAACATTCATAATGGTCTTGGCACAGTCAATGATTTACAAGATCAAAGTCAGACATTGCTGCAAGGGCTTTCACAAGCTTCGGGAAAGATCAATCCATTGATTGAAAGTGCCACTAGATTATCAGACACAATGAGTTCCTATAAAGAAAGTGCAAATCAGGCATTGATAGCACAAATTATCTTCTTGACAGTGTAAGTGTTAACTTAGATAGTGCAGGGGACACATTGACAACGATTGAAAGCTTGTTTCAAAATACAAGGGGAGACCTCAATGATGGAACAAAGGCATCCCTCAAGGCGGGAACAGATTTGATTGACCATGCCCTCAATAGCATGACAGCAGTCGATCAATTAAAATCAGCCAATGATGCACTGAAGGCTCTGTGGGACAAGAAGGTAGCTGAATTTGAAAATGATAACAATGTCTTAAAGATAGATCCAGAGGCAAGGAAGGTTTCTTTTACTTCTTCAGAAAATGCTGAGCCAAATAGTGTGCAGGTGATTTTGAGAACTGAGGAGATTAAGGTCAATGATGAGGAGGAGAAGGCACAACAAAAGGTCCTAGAGGATGCAAAGGAAAATGAGAGTCCATTAAAGAGGATTATCGGTGTATTTTCGGAAATTTTTTCATCCATTCTTCATGCCTTTAAAAATATGTAATGGCGAGCAAATTAAAGGATTTACTTTTTTTATAGATTTGATTATGATAGAGTCTGGCAGGCAACTGCCAGACTTTTTGAAATTGCGGGGAAAAGAATGAAATCCATAAAGAGACGATTATTGTTATTATTTGTGGTCTTTGTCGCAGCTGTTGCGGTGTATATGGGACTAGAAATGAGAAAGACAAAGACAAATGATACCGTCTACACAGGAATAGAAGAAGCAACATTTCCACTTGTGTGGGCACAGACAGCAGGTAGAGAGATGAATGTGATGTATCCATACACATCACAGGTGGGTATCAATGCATTTTTTGATAGTTTGACTCTTCTTTCTGATGAAAGACAATTGGAGCTGATTGTGAAAGGGGGAAGTGAAGTAGTCAAGGCCATCAGCTATGAAGTTCGCAGTGCAAGCCTTGAAGATTTAATTGAAAATAATGAAATTACAGATTTTACTTCAAAGGACAAAGAAGTCGATATGGTCATTCCGATTTCTAATTTGATTACCAAGGGCAATGAGTATCGCTTGAATGTTAAGTTGACTTTTGCTTCAGGAAAAGAAGCTCATTATTATACAAGAATTGCTTTTGGAGATCAGAGCATGGCAGGAGAAATGATTGCCTTGGCTGATGATTTTTCGTCAAAGAATTTGAATTCCGATCAAGCAAGAGACAATTCAAAGTATTTGGAAACTGATCAGGCAGCAGACCATTCTAGGCTCGGGGAAATCAATTTAAAGGCCGATTATGAGTCCTTGGCATACCATAAGATGGCACTTGAGCCAGTGGGAGATGAGGATGTTCGCCTATTAAACTTTACAGGAGATATGGGAGAGGTTGAACTTCGCCGAATGGTAAAGAGAGAGCTTGGGGATGGAAATAACGAGCTCTATGAGATTAAGGAAAATTTTACTATAAAAAAGGGAACTCAGCGACTCTATATGATGGATTATAATCGACAGATGACACAGGTCATTAAGGGAGTGCAATCCGATATCAATAGTACTCGTGTCAATGCTGGAATTACAATGCCAGAAAAGACGGCTGTGCTTGCCTCAGCGGATGGAAATACTACGGCATTTGTGGCCGATCGGGATCTCTTTGTAGTCGATGGAAAGAACAAGGTGATTAAAAAAATTTATTCTTTCCGAGGAGAGGATGACTATAGTCTGCAGGACAATTACGACAAACATGCCATTAAAATTTAAGTTGTGACAATGATGGCAATGTAGAATTTGTAGTTTATGGATATATGAATCGAGGTGGACATGAAGGGGCACTTGGCATTTCACTCAATCAATATCGGGCACAGGACAATAGTGTCAATGAACACAGCTTTATTCCTGTGAATTTAAGTTATGAGGAAATTAAGGAAGGAATGCAAAAGCTTTCTTATCTTGGAGAAAACAAGATGTTCTATGTGCAGATTGCAGATGCAGTTTATGGCATTGACATCAACAGCAATGATTATACACTGGTGGCCTCAGGACTTGTTGACTATTCCTATTGTGTGAGCCCGCTTGGAAAGCGTTTGGCTTGGCAGGAAGGAAATCGAGAAGATGGAGAGAAAATCATTCACTTTATGAATCTTGACACGGGAGATAAAAAGGAAGTTCGAGCAGAAGGTGATCAAAATATCCGACCAGAGGGCTTTATTGACCTTGATTTGATTGTTGGTATTTCTAAGGATTCGATGTCTTGGAATGTCAATGGAATGCAAAAGGAAGTTCCATGTTTTGCGATTAATATTGTAGATGATGATCTCAGTGTGCAAAAGCACTATGAGCGGCAGGGACAGTATTTGACCGGAATTCGAACAAATGAGGGACGAATTCATGTGGATTTGCTCAATCAGACGGGGGAAAATACCTTTGAAAAAGTTGGCGAAGACACCATTGTCAGCACAGTACAGTTGGAGGCTCAAAAAAATACCAAGGTGGTGGCCTATAGTGATGATAGGGGAACCGTCTATGGTCTGCAGTTTGATCATCGCTATCCAAGTGAGGACTATAAGATAGAGAAGCCAGAAAAAGTTAGCTTTGATACATCAGGAAAAATTAATCTAACCATTGATAAGCAAAATGAAAAATTTGTGGCAATTGTCCATGGCGGAGTGGTCGGAAGTTTTGATACAGCCTCTGATGCGATTAACAGAGCTTATGCCAATATGGGATCTGTTCGAAAGAAAGGAAAGATTGTGTATTTGCGTGCAGGAACAGCTAACACAAGGAATTTAAAGGTACCAGCAGAGATGGCACAATCCTTTTTGACAGCAAGAAAAGAGGGAAAGCTTTTAGATTTACAGGGTATCACATTGAAAGAGAGCCTATATTTTGTTAGTCAGGGAATTCCTGTACTAACTTATTCGGATGGTGGAGCGGCCATTATTATTTACGGGTACGACCAGACCAATATATCTATCTATGATATTGCATCACAAAGTACAATGAAATTGGGAATTGGGGACGCAGAGAAAATGTTTGAAAGGTCTTACAATGACTTTTCGTGTTTCTTTACCTTTTCTTAACTGTGTGTTATAATATTGTGAATATGATAGCATATATAAAATTTGGAAAATTTAGAGGTGAATGATGGCTCAATATATAATGAAGGGTGGAAATCCACTCGCAGGAGATGTTAGCGTAAGCGGGGCAAAAAATGCTGCATTGGGAATTTTAGCAGCAGCAGTAATGACAGATGAAGATGTCTATATCGATAATCTTCCTGATGTCAAGGATATCAATGTAATGTTGAGAGCGATTGATGAGATTGGTGCGGTTGTGGAAAGGATTAGTCGCAACCGTGTCAGAATCAATGCAGGTACATTGAGAGAAGTTACCGTAGATGATGAGTTTATCCGAAAGATTAGGGCATCTTATTACTTCATTGGTGCATTGCTTGGAAAATATAAGAGTGCAGAGGTGCCTTTGCCAGGTGGATGTGATATCGGTTCCAGACCGATTGATCAGCACTTAAAGGGATTTCGTGCATTAAATGCCAATGTGGAAATTGCAGGAGGGAAGGTTGTTGCAAAGTCGGAGGCTTTGATAGGAAGTCATATCTACTTTGATGTAGTCTCTGTCGGGGCAACCATTAATGTGATGATGACGGCGGCTCTTGCTGAGGGCAGAACGATTTTAGAAAATGCAGCAAAAGAACCTCATATTGTAGATGTTGCCAATTTCCTAAATAGTATGGGGGCAGACATTAAAGGTGCAGGAACCGATGTGATTCGCATCAATGGCGTGAGAAGATTGCATGGTACAGAGTATTCTATTATTCCAGATCAAATTGAAGCGGGCACATTTATGTGTGCGGCAGCTATTACCAGAGGAGACATCACCGTAAGAAATTTGATTCCAAAACATATGGAAGCCATTAGTGCAAAGCTCATTGAAATGGGTTGTGAGGTGACAGAGTTTGACGATGCCATTCGTGTAGTAGGAAAGGACAGGCAAAGATCAACCAATATTAAAACCTTGCCGTATCCAGGTTTTCCGACGGATATGCAGCCACAGATGGCAACAGCACTTGCACTGGCAACAGGAACAAGTATGGTTGTGGAGAGTATTTTTGAGAATCGCTTCCGCTATTGTGATGAATTGGCTAGGATGGGAGCGAATATCAAAGTGGAAGGGAATGTGGCCGTTGTGACGGGGGTATCGGGCTTTACAGGAGCCAATGTCAATGCACCAGATCTTCGAGCAGGTGCAGCCCTTGTACTTGCAGGACTTGCCGCAGAGGGCTTTACAACAGTCAATGAAATTAAGTATATTCAAAGAGGCTATGAGCACTTTGAAGAGAAGTTGAGACAACTTGGTGCAGAGATTTCTCTTGTTGAAGATGAGAGGGAAGCACGCAAGTTTACAATGAGAGTTAGTTAAGTCATATCTTGACAGAATGAATGACTTGCGTTATTCTAGAAAAGGTCAATTGCATAGCGTTAACCCCTTATTCAGAGTGATGGAGATACAAAGGATCTATGAAGTCACGGCAACCCCATATAGTGGAAGGTGCCAACCTGAGCGAGTTATCGAACAATAAGTGGGATTCATTGTTTATATTGAGTCCGCTTAGCGGGCTCTTTTGCATTTGATATAGTAAATATTGGAGGAATGAAATGAAGGAAAGAAGATTATTTACATCTGAATCAGTAACTGAAGGACATCCAGATAAAATGTGTGATCAGATATCAGATGCGATTTTGGATGCACTATTAGAAAAAGATCCGATGAGTAGAGTGGCCTGTGAGACAGCAACGACAACAGGATTGGTTGTCGTTATGGGAGAGATCACAACCAATGCCTATATTGATATTCAAAAGATTGTTCGCGAAACAGTCAGAGAAATCGGCTATGACCGTGCAAAATATGGATTTGACTGTGATACCTGTGGAGTTATGGTTGTCATTGATGAGCAGTCATCAGATATTGCAATGGGCGTAGACAAGGCGTTGGAAAATCGAGATCAATTAGAGGAAAGTGATCTGGACAATGGGGCTGGAGATCAGGGTTTAATGTTTGGCTATGCGACAAATGAAACACCTGAGCTTATGCCTTATCCAATTGCACTTGCACACAAGTTGGCTCGCCGACTTACACAGGTGAGAAAGGATAAGACGCTGCCTTATCTTCGTCCAGATGGAAAGACACAGGTTACAGTGGAGTACGATGAGAGCGGAAAACCAGTGCGCCTAGATGCGGTTGTTTTGTCCACTCAACATGAAGAGACAGTGACACAGGAGCAAATTCACAAGGACATTAAGAAATATGTCTTTGATGAGGTTTTACCAAAAGAAATGGTGGATGAAAATACAAAATTCTTTATCAATCCAACGGGAAGATTTGTGATTGGTGGACCACATGGAGATTCTGGCTTGACAGGTAGAAAGATCATTGTGGATACCTATGGTGGATATGCTCGTCATGGTGGTGGTGCTTTCTCTGGAAAGGATTGCACGAAGGTGGATCGCTCTGCTGCCTATGCAGCAAGATATGTTGCAAAGAATATTGTGGCAGCAGGACTTGCTGATCAGTGTGAGATTCAGCTTTCTTATGCAATTGGTGTGGCACATCCAACTTCCATCTCCATTAATACCAATGGCACAGGGAAGTTGAGCGATGAGAAATTGGTTGAAATTGTGCGTGAAAACTTCGATCTTCGTCCAACAGGCATTATTAAGATGCTCAATTTGAGAAGACCAATTTACAAACAAACCGCAGCTTATGGACATTTTGGAAGAGATGATTTAAATCTTCCATGGGAGCAGACAGATAAGGTAGAGGTACTCAAGAAGTACTTGTAATACAATGAAATTAAAGACAAGGTTATTTTGGGGATTTATTGCAATTGTACTTGTGCCCCTGTTGAGCTTTGGGATAGAAATGTATCTTGCAGGAAGGACGCAGGCAAAGGAGGTCTTAATGACCGCCCTTGCTGCTCTTGCCTGCATTGCATTTTTTATGCTCTTTTGGGTGCTGACTTCGATTATTATTCCATTAGAGAAATTGAGGGAGGCAACAAGAAAAATCAAAGAGGGAGACCTTGATTTTTCTTTGGAAGCCGAAGCAGAAGATGAGATTGGGGAGTTATTTTTGGACTTTGAGGAAATGCGTATTCGCCTCAAGGAAATCAAGAAGAGAAGATGCAGGCTGACCGAGATGCAAAGGAATTAATTAGCAATATCTCCCACGATTTAAAGACTCCGATTACAGCCATCAAAGGCTATGTCGAGGGAATTATGGATGGTGTGGCTTCTTCTCCAGAAAGATTAGACAAGTATATTAAGACGATTTATAATAAGGCTAATGATATGGATCGCTTGATTGATGAGTTGACATTTTATTCAAAAATTGATACAAACAAAGTGCCCTATCATTTTTCGAGAATTCACATTGTGGATTTTTTTACAGATTGTGCCGAGGAAGTAGGATTAGATCTAGAGTCAAGAAATATCTCCTTTTCTTTTGTCAACAATGTTTCCCCTTCTACGCTGGTTATTGCTGATGTCGAACAATTAAAGCGAGTGATCAACAATATTATTAGCAACAGTGTCAAGTATTTGGGGAAGAAGGATGGGCGTGTGGACATTCGTCTGTTGGATGAAGGAGATTTTATTCGCTTGGAGATTGAGGACAATGGAATAGGAATTGCAAAGAAGGATCTCCCCTTTATCTTTGACCGATTTTATCGAACGGATTTGTCAAGAAATTCCTCCAAAGGAGGTAGTGGAATTGGTCTGTCGATAGTGAAAAAAATTATTGAAGATCATGGCGGAAAAATTTGGGCGATGAGCACAGAGGGAGAGGGAACCATACTGATTATGATATTGAGAAAGGATCTGGAGGGAAATGAGTAGGTTATTGATTGTAGAAGATGAAGAAAGTATTGCTGACCTAGAAAAGGATTATTTGGAACTTTCAGGTTTTGAGGTCGATATTGAAAATGATGGAGATGCAGGGCTAAAAGCAGCACTGCACAGAGATTACAATTTAATTATTCTTGATGTTATGCTCCCTGGAAAAGATGGATTTGAGATTTGCAAAGCAGGTTAGAAAAGAAAAAAACACCCCGATTATTTTGGTGAGTGCAAAAAAGGAAGATATAGATAAAATTCGAGGACTTGGTCTTGGAGCAGATGACTACATCACAAAGCCATTTTCGCCGAGCGAATTGGTGGCTAGAGTCAAGGCACATATGGCAAGATATGAGCGACTTCTTGGAACAGCTACAGTGCCAAATGAGGTGATTGAAATTCGTGGAATTAAAATTGACATCACAGCAAGGTCTGTTTGGGTCAATGGTAAAGAGAAAAATTTTACTGCCAAGGAATTTGACTTATTGGTATTTTTGGCAAAACATCCCAATCGAGTATTCTCTAAAGAAGATCTCTTTCGGGAAATTTGGGATATGGAGTCGATTGGCGACATTGCTACAGTGACAGTTCATATCAAAAAGATCAGAGAAAAAATTGAAATCAATACGGCAAAACCACAGTATATTGAGACGATTTGGGGTGTGGGTTATCGATTTAAAGTTTAAGTTTGGAGGTCTATATGGGACAGATTAATATTTTGGTTGTTGATGATGAAAAGGAAATTGCTGACCTTGTAGAAATTTATATGGTCAGCGATGGATATCGAGTGTTTAAGGCAAATAATGCCGAGGACGGATTGGATATTTTGGAACATGAGGATATTCATCTTGCACTTCTTGACATTATGATGCCAGGAATGAATGGACTTGATATGTGCAAAAAGATTCGTGAGACAAAAAATATTCCAATTATTATGCTCAGTGCAAAGAGTACGGATCTAGATAAAATTTTTGGACTGGGAAATGGGGCGGATGACTATGTGACCAAACCATTTAATCCACTGGAATTGACAGCGAGGGTAAAATCACAACTTCGTCGCTATACACAGTTTAATCCCAACAGTATGATTACTGACAGTGCACCCAATGAGATTAATATTAAAGGATTGAGCATCAATAAGGACAATCATAAAGTGGTTGTGTATGGCGAGAATATTAAGCTCACCCCAATTGAGTTTGATATTTTGTATTTGCTGGCGAGCAATGCAGGAAAAGTATTTTCGACAGATGAAATCTTTGAAAAGGTGTGGAATGAGAAGGTCTATGAAGCGAACAACACCGTTATGGTTCACATTCGTCGACTTCGTGGAAAGATGAAGGAAGATGAGAGACAGGAAAAAATTATTACAACAGTATGGGGAGTAGGTTACAAAATTGAAAAATAGTGGAGAAAACAAATTTCAAACAAAGGTGTTGATCAATGTTTTATATAGCCTTGTGATTACCTGTTTGGTGGAGTTTTTCTTGGTCAATAATGTGACAGCCATTACAAAATTTTATGCAGAAACACTTTCACCAAATAGTAAAGCTTTGGGCTTTGTCTATACAGAAACGATTGTGGTTCTGCTTTTTGTATTTTTGGGTATTGGTCTGTTTAGTGCTCTGTTTTTTTGGTTGACCAAGAGAGAGCTCACCTACATTGATCATATTTCGTCAGCCATTACAAAAATTTCTACAGGAGATTTACAGACGAAATTAGAAATTGTTGGGGATGATGAGTTCTCGGCAATGGCAGAAAAGATTAACACAATGGTGGATGAAATCAATGCATTGATGGAGAAAGAAAGGTATGCAGAAAAGACAAAGAATGAGTTGATTACAAATGTGGCTCATGATTTGAGAACACCATTGACTTCGATTATTGGTTATCTGGAACTATTGAATCGCTCGGAGAATTTACCAGCACAGATGAGGCAGAATTATCTTCAAATCGTCTATCAAAAGGCGAGGCGACTGCAGCAGCTAATCGAAGATCTCTTTGGTTTTACAAAGCTCAACTACGGAAATGGCAATGAATGTGGGGAAGATGGATATTGTAAAACTGCTTGTTCAACTTATGGATGAATTTTATCCCAATTTTATGGAGAAGGGATTGGCATTTTCTCTAAAGAGTAGTGTGGATGCTCAGGTAATTGTGGCGGATTCCAATCTTCTGGCAAGACTATTTGACAATTTAATCAACAATGCAATTAAGTACGGTGCGGATGGAAAGCGGATTGATGTGCGTATTGATGTAGATGGAGATTATGTCATAGTTCAAGTGATTAATTATGGAAAGGTAATTCCTGCAGATGAACTTCCGCTGATATTTGACAAGTTTTATCGGGTGGAGCAATCTCGTTCGACACATACGGGTGGAACGGGGCTTGGACTGGCCATTGCACAAAATATTGTGCAAATGCATGGCGGAGAAATTAGCGTGCGCAGCGATATGCATGGCACAGCATTTATTGTAAAACTACAAATTGATTTTGATATAACAAAGGAAAATTTTCAAAATGCATAAGAAAAGAATTGCTCTATTGACAATTTTATTTGTGCTCTTTGGTTGTCTTGTGACATGGGCGGATGAAGATGTGACGATTGATGTTCACTATGGATATGATGATACTGCAAAACTTGGGCGATATCTTCCTGTATATACAACAATTCATTCAAAGAAGCCACAAGATATCTCTGCTAAAGTGCAGTTTATTGTACAAGAGGACGATGGCATTATCTATCGGTATGAGCACAGTATAGATTTAAAAGCACAGGATCAAATCTCAAGGGAGGATACCATTCCACTGGGATATAAGACAAAGAACATTGAGGTATGCGTCATTACAGATGACAAAAAAGAGTTGGCTAGAAAGGACATTGAACTTGGACAGGGAGAAAAGAATAATCGCTTGAACATTGGTATTTTGAGTGATACACCAGAAAAGCTCAGCTACTTTAATCACGCCACTGTTGATTATGGAATTTTGACTACAAAGACAGTTCAACTTGAAAAAGATAGCTTTCCCATCAATGCCAAGGGTTTAGATCAATTGGATGTCATTATCATTAGCAATTATCGCATAAGAGATTTGGGAACAGAGCAGTCCATGGCCTTGATGAATTGGGTAAAAGCTGGAGGGGTGATGATCCTTGGAACAGGGGCAAGGGCCAATGACACGCTTGGGCGTTTTGCACCAGAATTGCTCGATGAGATGTTTGAGGAACCAAAGATACGAAAGGTTCATCTTGATACGGGAATGGAGGAGAGTGAGGATAGACAAAAGAGAGATCCTGTGGAGATGAGTAGCGTGGCTGTGCAATTACATGGTGGAAATATTTTAGTTTCGGATGCAAATTTTCCATTGCTTGCCACGGTCAATAAGGAAAAAGGTGTTATTGCTGTCAGTGCCTATGACTTTGTCGATGTACAAAACTTTGCGAATCAGAATCGCTTTTTTGCCAATCAATTGCTACTTATGATTATGGGTAAGACAAGAATCGAGGGAATTGCCAATGGATTGTATGGTTCAAATGCAGAAAATGCCACTGAGATCCAGAATATGATTAACAATGGAAATGTCAGTATTTTGCCTTCCATTCCCCTATTTGTGTTGGTCTTATTTGGCTATATTGTGGTGATTGGTCCGGTCTTGTATTTTGTGTTTCGACAGGGCGGATGGATGGGCTACTATCGCATCAGTGTTGTGGGCGTTTCTGTACTGTTTGCAATTTTAGTTTTTATCTTGGGTGTGCCGACAAGATTAGAAAATGTATTTTATAGTTATGCCACAATTTTGGATACGACGCAAGATAGCATTTCGCAGAGGATATTTTTAAATTTGAGAAATCCATATAATGAGCGCTACAATGTTTCTTTTGACCGAGATTATGATATCTATCCAATTTCCCAAGAAAAAAATGTAGGCAATGATTTTATGCACAGCAGTATTAAATTTTCAAATTCAGCAGACACGAAGAATGTAGAGATGAATTATATTGGCTCGTTTCAGCCCAGTCTTTTTCGATTAGAAAAGAGTATGGAAAATCAAGCGGGCATCGGTCTATTTGGAGAGATCAATCTCTTTAAAAATCAAGTGAGTGGGGAAATTACCAATTATTATCCCTATAAAGTGACCAATGGAGTGCTGATTTTCTATGGAAAAGTTGCGATTTTAGGTGATTTTGAGGCGGGAGAGACAAAGAAGTTAGATGGTCTAGATTTATACACCATTCCTATTGATGAGAACTATGCGACAGCAACAAGACTTACGGGAATGGATCAGTACAACAGTGCAGAGATTGAAAATCAACAATATATGCTTACTTTTTCGAGAAGAAATTTATTAAAGTTTTATATGGAAATTATATGTCAGGATATAGTGCAGATGCCAGAGTACTTGCATTTTCACAGGAACCTTTAGAGAATGAGATGCTAGTCAATGACCATTACGACCATTCGGGGATTAGTTTGTTGTCCTCCTCTATTTCTGTTACTCATGAGGATGATACGCAGAGCAAGGAATATCGCTCGGCATTGATGACCAGTGCAAAAGTTATCAGTGGCTCCTATGATGCAAGAACCAATACAGCGACACTTACAGAACCCCTTGTGCTTGAATATTTGCTTGGCAATGATATGGACATTTCAGAATTGCTCATTGAGCCGATGTCAAAGGAGTTTTATGGAAAAAATTCTGCTTTTCCACAAAAGAAATGGTTTCAGGGAGAGATGGATTTTTATAACTATAAGACCAGAGAATTTGTCCCAATTGATTTAAATAAGATTGACTATACAAGGGATGAACTTGAAAATTATCTTCTTGAGGGCAATCGCATTCGCATTCGCTATGTTGGCACAGGAGAAGAAAAGGAGAACATTATTCTCCCAATGATTTCCATTGTGGGAGGAAAGGATTGATGTTAAAAATTCAAAATTTATATAAAAGCTATGGAAGCTTTGAAGCAATTAGTGGGTTGAATTTCAATGTAAATCCTGGAGCACTCTATGGTATTGTTGGTCCAAATGGTGCTGGAAAGACAACATTGATTCGGGTGATTATGGGCTTGCTTGAAAAGGACAGCGGGGAGATTTTTATTGATGGGGAGTTGATAAAAAAGAGGGATCGCTCGGTGTATAGAAAGTTTGGATATGTTCCGGACTATTTTGGATTTTATGAAGATTTGACGGTGTGGGAATATATGGTCTTTTTTGCAGAAGCCTTTCATATGGATGGGCTAATGATGCGAAGGAGAAATATGGAATTGTTAGAGCGAGTGGGGCTAGAAAAAAAGGCCGATGTGATGGTTGACACACTCTCTAGAGGAATGCAACAGAGGCTTAGCTTTGCAAGGGCATTGATTCATGATCCAAAATTTGTTCTTATGGATGAGCCTGCCAGTGGATTAGATCCAAGAACAAGATACGAATTTAAGGAATTGGTCAGAGAACTTGGCGAGGAGGGGAAGACCATATTGATTAGCTCTCATATTCTTACCGAGTTGTCCGAGATTTGTACGGACATTGGAATTATGGAGAGTGGAAGGATGGTTGCCAGTGGAACAATTTCAGATATTTTGCACCGTGTTGAGCAATCAAATCCCATCTGTATTGAGATTTTGGATGCTATGAGCACGGCAATGGCCATTTTTAAAGAAGATCCCCATGTGACAGCTGTCACACAGGATGGGCATAAATTTGAAGTGCAGTTTGACGGAGATAAAATTAATGCTGCAGAATTATTACAAAAATTGATTGCTTTTGAAGTGCCAGTGACGAGTTTTGTCCGTGAACCAGGGACATTGGAAACCTTTTTTATGCAAATGACGGATCACAAAAAGGGAAGGGTGGTGCTCAGCAATGATTATGAATCCAATATATAAAAAGGAAATGGCCGTGGTTGCAAGGAGGGCAAAATTAACACTGTATTTGACTGTGTTTAATAGTATCTTGGCTGTTTTTGCCCTACTGTATATGACCGTTGACCAAGTCTATATCCGCGAAAATGGACAAATCCGATACATTAGTTTTTTGATTTTATTTCGCTATCTTTGCTATATTGAATTTGGAATTTTAATGCTGATTTTGCCAGCGATGGTGGCAGTGAGTATTAGTGGGGAGAGAGAAAAAAAGACACTTGATTTTATATTGATTTCGATGATGAGTGTAAGGGATATTGTGGTAGGAAAATTAGCGAGTGTAGTATCTTTAATGGGATTGATGATTGTTTCGTCATTGCCAATGATGTTTTTAGTCTTTATCTATGGGGGGATGCGTTTTGGAAGTATAGGGATGCTATTTTTGTGCTATTTTTGCACTACATTTTTGGTGGGCAGTATGGGCATCTTCTTTTCGTCCTGTTTTCGAGCGGTGATTTCGATATTGGCATCTTACTTGAGTGTTGTCATTATTTTTGGGGGAGATTTTTTATTAGGATATTATAATTATAAATTTTTTTTAATTTCTCTTTTTAATCCTATGACCACATTTTATATGCTTGTTAATACGATCACAGGAAATCTTGCAGCCCCCACACTTTATTCTGGTATTTGGTTTTTTATTGGTTGTGGTGTGCAACTTCTTCTTTCGTCATTTTTAATATTTATGTCGGTCTATAAAGTGTCTAAAATGACAAATTGATGGTATAATGATAGGCAAAAAGAAAGTGAGGATTGGATATGGGATTGATTAGAGCGGCCGTGGGCGCTGTGACATCAACATTAAATGATGCCTATTTAGAGATTATTGAGGCAAGGGATATGGACGGTCAGACTCTCTTTGTTGTAGGAGAAAATGTTAAGGGAGGACAAAACAAGAAGGCAACACCAGGAGTGATTACACAGGGATCTTTAATTCGTGTGGGAGTTAATCAGGCCATGCTTTTTTGTGAAAATGGAAAAATTCTAGATTTTTGCTGTGAACCAGGCAGTTATACAGTCGATAAGTCCTCGGCACCATCTTTCTTTTCGGGAGATTTGTCAGGAGATCGCCTATCAAAGACATTGGAAGAGATTGCGGATCGATTTCGCTATGGTGGAATAAGTAGCCTAAAAGGTGGACAATTTGCTTATTTTATTAATTTACAAGAAATTATGGGAATTCCTTTTGGGACTCCACAGCCAGTACAATATTATGATCGCTTTTATGATGCTGACTTAAGTATTACAGCAAGGGGAAGATTTTCTGTGCGCATCACAGATCCGATTCTCTTTTTTGCCAATGTAGTGCCTAAAAATGTTCATCGATTTACTTTTCAGGATATGAGGGAGCAATTTATTAGTGAATTCATGCAATGTTTTGGTGCAGCCATCAATCAATATGCTGCTGATGGCGAAGATATTCGATTTGCAAAGCAAGGCCAATGTGTTAAGTAAGTATATGCAGGAGGCATTGGATGAAAGTTGGAAGCAAAGGTGTGGCATTGAGATTGTCAAAGTTGGCATCGAGGGAATGGGCTATGATGAGGCGACAAAGGCATTCATTCAGACAAGAAATGAAGGTGCCGCATTAAAGGATGCAAATATCAGAGAGGGGTATCGTCAAAAGAGTGTGGCCGATGCCTTTAAGGCAGCAGCAAATAATTCGGCTGGAGCAATGACAGGACTTAGTGGAATGCTTACTGCAATGAATGGTGCGGCGATGTATACCAATCAGGATGCCCAAAATAATCTCCAGCAGATACAGGCCCAGCAGGCTCAACAGGGAAAAAAGCCAGAGGGAACTTGGTATTGTCCAGAGTGTGGAACACAAAATACAGGAAAGTTTTGTTCGGAATGTGGGGCAAAGGCACCTGTGAGTACGGGCTGGATTTGTCCAAAGTGTGGAGCACAAAATACAGGAAAGTTTTGTTCGGAGTGTGGAGCACCAAGGTCATAGGGGAGGTCAAAGATGTCAACCATAGCATATAAATGTCCAAATTGTGGGGGAGAACTCTCTTTTGATCCTGACTTGCAGGGGTATCATTGTATTTATTGCGATTCCAATTTTACTCAAGAAGAATTGATGAGGCGATTGGGAAATCAACAAGAAGTTCATCAAGAGACTTTTTCATCAACCATAGCTAGGGATTACTATTGTCCCAATTGTGGTGCAGAAATTGTGACGGATGAAAATACAGTGGCTTCTTTTTGCTACTATTGTCAGGCCCCGGTGATTATGAGGGACAGAGTGGAGGGAAGATTTGCCCCTGACTATGTTTTGCCCTTTCAGATCAGCAGAAAAAAGGCACAGGATATTTTTTCAAATTGGATTAAGAAAAAGCGATTTGTGCCGAGAAGTTTTTACTCAAAAGATCAGATTGAAAAGATGACAGGAGTGTATTTTCCATTTCTTCTCTACAATGCTACAGTTCATGCTGATATTGATGCCGTCGGAACAAAGAGAACGACAAGAAGAAGTGGAGATTATCAAGAGGTCACCGAGCGACTCTATCAAATTACAGATTCAGGAGATATGAGTATAGAAAATCTATCAAAGATTGCACTGTCAAAGACAAATAAAATTTTGGTGGAGGGAGTACAACCCTTTGATTTTTCAAAGAAAGAGCCTTTTGCAAGTAGCTATCTATCAGGCTTTTTTGCAGAGAAAAAGGATATGGAGCGAGAAAACTTACAGGATGCAGTGTATCAGGAAGTACAAAACTATGCTAGGAGAAAAATTGATGGAAATTATGCCCAGTATAGTAGAATAGATTACAATCAAAAGGATATTCGCATCAATCAAGAGGAATGGAAATATGCCCTACTTCCTGTTTGGACCATCACCTACAATGACAGGAACAAGAATAAAATTTATTATTTTTCTATTAATGGTCAGAATGGTCGAGTGATTGGAGATTTGCCCATTGATCAGAAAAAATTGTGGTTCACTACCATAATGACAGGTGTTTTGGTTTTTGCAATTTTTTGTTTGATATTTTATTTTCTGCTCTAGGGAGGTGAAAAGATGAAAGAAAAAAGGAAGCTGATTTGCTCTATAGTTATCTTTTTGATGGCTGTCTTTTTTAGGTTTTTGCTCCCTGTCTATGCGGATGATGCAGTAAATATGGGCGTCTATGACGATGCAGATTTATTTAGTGCTGCCCAAGAATCTGATATTGGAGAGGAAATCCAAAAGGTGATTCTACAGACGGGATTTGATGTTGCCGTAGTGACGACAAATAATGCACAGGGAAAAAGTGCCCAAAGGTATGCCGACTACTTTTATACAACGAAAAAAATAGGCAAGGGAGATAAAAAATCAGGAGTATTATTTCTTATAGATATGGACAATCGAGAGATATACTTTTATACTAAAGGTGACGCCATGCGGTATTTTTCGGATGAACGCCAAAAGAAAATTGTTGACAATGCGTACAGCGATGTAAAAGCACAGCAATATGCAAGGTGTGCCCAATCTGCAATTGCCGATGTATCCTATTACTACAGTCAAGGAACAGTGAAAAAGCAATATTTTGTTTTTGGAGATTCTTTCTTAGAAAGTGGTATTTTGACCAAACAAGAGGGGCTAATATCGCTTGTGGTAGCTTTATTTCCAGCATTCTTTTATCGAAGGAAAGTAAAAAAGGGGTATTCAATGGTGGCACAGGCACAAAAATCAAAGCAACAGGCGTTGACTTATGCAGCAGGTGCAGGATTTTCGTTTCTCAATCAACCACCTCGCCTCATTGATACGAGAGTGAGTCGCCACTATTCGCCAAGAAGTAGAAGTAGTAGTTCAGGTAGTAGCAGTGGCCGAACGACGACACATAGAAGTTCAGGTGGTGGAAGATATAGTGGAACGGGCAGAAAATTTTAATACAGGAGAAGAAAGATGAAGAATATAATGTATAGCAGTACAAGGGGAGGAGAAAAAAACCTCACTGCATCACAGGCAATTTTAAAGGGATTAGCCGATGATGGTGGTTTGTTTATGCCAGAGGAAATTCCTACTTTTGATTTTGATTTATATACCTTGGTCGGAAAGAGCTATCAAGAGACAGCCTATGAAGTGATGAAATTATTTTTGACTGACTACACAGAGGAAGAATTAAAGTCCTGTATTCAAAAAGCTTATGATGAAAAGTTTGATACAAAGGAAATTGCACCATTGACGAAGGCCGATGGGGCATATTATCTGGAGCTATTCCATGGAAATACGATTGCCTTTAAAGATATGGCTCTTTCGATTTTGCCACATCTTTTGACAACTGCAGCAAAGAAAAATGGTGTGGAGAATAAGATCGTGATTTTGACAGCGACCAGTGGAGATACAGGTAAGGCGGCAATGGCAGGATTTGCTGATGTTGAGGGGACAGGAATTATTGTCTTTTATCCAAAGGGTGGCGTGAGCAAGGTACAAGAATTGCAGATGGTGACTCAGCGTGGAGACAATACAGCTGTTGTTGCCATTCATGGAAATTTTGATGATGCACAGACAGGTGTGAAAAAGATTTGGAGACCGTGCATTTGGAGAGAAACTGGCTCATCATGGCATACAGCTTTCAAGTGCAAATTCCATCAATATTGGTCGACTGGTTCCACAGATTGTCTACTATGTTTATGCCTATGCAAAGTTAGTAGAGAATGGTGAGATTTTGTTTGGCGAGAAGATCAATATTTGTGTACCAACAGGAAACTTTGGAAATATTTTGGCAGCATATATTGGAAAGAGAATGGGACTTCCAGTCAATAAACTCATTTGTGCGTCCAATGATAACAAGGTGTTGTTTGATTTCTTTACCACAGGCACCTATGACAAGAAGAGAGATTTTATTTTAACTTCTTCCCCATCTATGGATATTTTGATCTCTAGCAATTTAGAGAGATTGATCTACTTAAGTTGTGGTGCAGATGCTGATGTAAATAGGCAGATGATGCAGGATCTTGCAACTAAGGGAGAGTATACGATAACTTCACAGATGCGTGCATTTATGGCCGATTTTATCAGTGGATATGCAGATGAAAAGACCAATGCAGCTCAGATTAAGAAGCTCTATGAAGATACAGGATATGTGATTGACACGCATACAGGAGTGGCTTCCGCTGTCTATGAAAATTATAGGAAAGAGACTAGGAACAAAACAAAGACCGTTATTGCTTCAACAGCAAGTCCATATAAGTTTTCTCGAAGTGTGGTCAGTGCGATTGAAAACATTGACGAAAATATGGATGAGTGGGCTGTGGTTGATGAGCTTCAAAAGCTCAGTAGAGTAGCAATTCCAGCAGCAGTGGAGGACATTAAGACTGCTCCAGTTCGCCACAATCTTGAATGTGATGTCGATCAAATGGAAAATACTGTGGCAGATATTTTAAAAATGTAGTACAATAACAATGGTTTTAAAATTCACAAAATGAAGGAGGACTTATTATGTTAGTATCAGCAACAGAAATGCTGAATAAGGCAAAAGAAGGACATTATGCAGTTGGACAGTTCAACATCAACAATCTTGAGTGGACAAAGTCAATTCTTACTGTAGCACAGGAGATGCAGTCACCAGTTATCCTTGGTGTTTCTGAGGGTGCAGGTAAGTATATGACAGGATTTAAGACCGTTGCTGCTATGGTAAAGGCAATGATGGAGGAGATGAAGATTACTGTGCCAGTAGCCCTTCATCTTGATCATGGTACATATGATGGTTGCTTAAAGTGCATTGAAGCTGGCTTTTCATCCATTATGTTTGATGGTTCACACTTTGCTATCGACGAGAATGTTACAAAGACGACAGAGCTTGTAGCAGCAGCTCATAAGGCTGGCTTATCTATCGAGGCTGAGGTTGGATCCATCGGTGGAGAAGAAGATGGCGTTATCGGAATGGGTGAGGTAGCTGATCCAGAAGAGTGCAAGAGAATTGCAGATTTGGGTATTGACTTCCTTGCAGCAGGTATTGGAAATATCCACGGAGTATATCCTGCAAACTGGAAGGGATTAAACTTCGAAGCATTGGATAAGATTCAGGCAAAGACTGGAAAGATGCCACTTGTTTTACATGGTGGTACAGGTATTCCGGCAGATATGATTAAGAAGGCCATCACTCTTGGTGTGGCAAAGATCAATGTAAATACCGAGTGCCAGATTTCATTTGCCAAGGCAACTCGTGAGTACATCGAGGCTGGCAAGGATCTTGAGGGCAAGGGATTTGATCCTAGAAAGCTCTTAAAGCCAGGTGCTGACGCAATTATGGAGACAGTCCGTGAGAAGATTGAGCTCTTTGGTTCAGCAAATAAGGCCTAAGAACAAAAAAGAGTAACAAGATGGGCGTTCTCCTTTTGGGAGGACGCCTTTATAATAAAGGTGATAATGAGGTGGAAAAATGGAAGAAATCCAGAGCGTATCTGAATTTTTTGGTTGCAATGTATTTAACGACGCAGTGATGGCAAAATACTTGCCAAAAAATATTTATAAGAAATTGAGAGTAACAATTGAAGAAGGTACAGAGCTTGATCCAAGTGTGGCCGAGGTTGTTGCACATGGAATGAAGGAGTGGGCACTTTCTAGAGGAGCAACGCATTATACACATTGGTTTCAACCACTGACTGGCGTGACTGCAGAAAAGCATGATTCCTTTATTTCAGCACCAAAGAATGGCAAGGTGATTATGGAGTTTTCGGGAAAAGAGCTGACCAAGGGAGAGCCAGATGCTTCTAGTTTCCATCAGGTGGGCTTCGCGCAACATTTGAGGCGAGGGGATATACTGCTTGGGATTGCACTTCTCCTGCATTTATTAGGGAAGATGCTCTTGGTGTGACCTTATATATTCCTACTGCATTTTGTTCCTACAAGGGAGAGGCCTTAGACAAAAAAACTCCTCTTCTTCGCTCTATGGAAGCAATTAACACACAATCACTTCGAATTCTTCGACTCTTTGGAAATACAACATCAAAGCGTGTGACACCATCCATTGGTGCGGAACAAGAGTACTTTATTGTGGACAAACAAAAGTATTTACAAAGAAAGGACTTGATCTATACCGGAAGGACATTATTTGGAGCGATGCCACCAAAAGGGCAAGAATTAGAGGATCATTATTTTGGTGCGATTCGAGAGCGCATTGCAGCCTATATGAATGACATCAACCATGAGTTGTGGAAATTGGGTGTGCCAGCAAAAACTCAGCACAATGAGGTTGCACCTGCACAGCATGAGCTTGCTCCAGTCTATGAGCAGGCCAATATTGCAACAGACCACAACCAAATTACGATGGAGACGATGAAAAAAATTGCTGGTCACCATGGCTTGACCTGCCTATTGCATGAGAAACCATTTGCAGGTGTCAATGGTTCAGGAAAGCATGACAATTGGTCGTTGACAACCAATGATGGTATCAATTTATTAAATCCTGGTGACACGCCACATGAAAATGTACAATTTTTATTGGTGCTTGCTTGTATCTTACAGGCCGTAGATCGCCATGCCGATTTACTTCGCCAATCGGCATCTGTGCCAGGAAATGATCACAGATTGGGGGCAAATGAGGCACCACCAGCAATTATTTCTGTATTCCTTGGAGAGCAGTTGGAAGATGTGATTGATCAGCTTTGTTCGACAGGTGAGGCAACACATTCCATAAGAGGTGGTATGTTAAAGACAGGCGTGGCGACATTGCCAGATTTTGAAAAGGATGCAACTGATCGAAATAGAACTTCACCATTTGCATTTACCAATAATAAGTTTGAATTTCGAATGGTTGGATCTTCAGATTCTATCTCTTCCCCAAATGTTGTACTCAATACCATTGTGGCTGAGAGTTTCAAGGAAGTGGCGGATGAGCTCGAAAAAGGCCGAAGATTTTGAGATGGCAGTTCACGACATGATCAAGAAGATGTTGGCAGAGCACCGTCGCATTATCTTTAATGGCAATGGCTATTCCGATGCTTGGGTGGAAGAGGCCAAGAGGCGAGGACTTCCGAATATTAAGTGTATGGTGGATGCCATTCCAGCGCTCACTACAGAAAAAGTCTGTAAAGCTTTTTGAAGCTTTTGGTGTGTACACAAAGGCAGAACTTGAATCTCGTGCTGAGATTGAGTATGAAGCCTATGCAAAGACCATTAACATTGAAGCAAGAACAATGATTGATGTGGCAAGTAAATCAATTTTGCCAGCAGTCATTCGCTATAATACAAGACTGGCTGACTCCATTGGAAAGATTAGAATGGCCTGTCCAGAAGCTAATATTCAGGTGCAAAAGGGATTGTTGATTGAATGCTCTGCCTTACTTGTACAAGCAAAGGCAGCACTTGAAAGATTGATTGAAGTGACAGATGAAGAGGGAACCATTAAGGATGGGGAAAGACGAGCAAGATATTGCTATGAGGTTGTCACTGTGGCTATGGAGGAGTTGAGAACTCCTGTTGATCGCTTGGAGATGATTGTAGATAAAGATCTATGGCCAATGCCAAGTTATGGCGACTTGATTTTTGAAGTGTAATCAAAAATGTGATGAATGCCAAAAGGGGGACTGCAATTACTGCAGCCCCTCTTTTGTAGATGTATTTATTATGATACTATGACTCAGGTTCAATAATTCCGTAGGTTCCGTTCTTTCTCTTGTAAACTACATTTACATTCTCGGTTTCGGAATTCAGGAAAACGAAGAAGGCGTGACCAAGCATTTCCATCTGTAAAACGGCTTCTTCAGGATCCATAGGTTTTATTGCAAATTTCTTGACTTTGACAATCTTTAGTGCATCATCATCGAGTACATCGTCAGATGTCTCAGAGAAGAAGGCCTGTGAAAAGCTCTGTGCAGATTGCTTTTTGTCAACCAATTTACTTTTATACTTTTTAATCTGCTTTTCAATTAAGTCGATTGCAAGGTCAATGCTGGAATACATATCGGTAGTTGTCTCTTCAGCACGGATGAGCCCTAATTTTGTTGGGATGGTGATCTCAATCTTTTGGTCAGCTCTTTGTACACTGAGGGAAACCTTTGCCAAAGTGTCATCTGCAAAATAGCGATCCAACTTAGCAAGCTTTTCTTCAACGGCATCCTTTAAACCTTGTGTAACCTCAATATTTCTTCCAGTAATGGTATAACGCATAATGATCAACTCCTTCTCGTTTAGATTAGTTAAAGTATAGCACAAAGAGATGATAAATTCAATAATAAAATTTAAATTGTTGATACAATAAATATTAAAAATGCTGAAAAATAGAACTTTATAAGTATATACAGAAAAAGACAATTTGTTCAAATCTAAAAAAATTAAGAATTACATTGAAGTTAGGGGTTGCAAGTGATAGAATAATTAAGTTAGTGTAGAGTGTGATATAATGCGTATCACCTTTGATCAAAAAATAAAGGGAAATAATTACAGGAGATAGTGGAATGAACCTGATTGAAAAAATATTTGGAACGCACAGCGATCATGAGCTGAAGAAGATTAGACCAATTGTAGATAAGATCATTGCCATGCAGCCACAGATGGCGGCACTTAGTGATGAAGAATTGAAGGCACAGACACCAAAGTTAAAGGAGCGTTTAGCAAATGGTGAGACCTTAGATGATATTTTGCCAGAGGCATTTGCCACAGTTCGAGAGGCTGCAAAGCGCTCTGTAGGAATGGAGCATTATCCAGTACAGTTGATTGGTGGTATTGTTTTACACCAGGGAAGAATCGCAGAGATGCGAACTGGTGAAGGTAAGACTTTGGTATCAACTTGTCCAGCATACTTAAATGCACTTGCAGGTAAAGGCGTACATATTGTTACTGTCAATGACTATTTGGCTAAGCGTGATGCGGAATGGATGGGTGACATTCATCGATATCTCGGACTGACTGTCGGTGTTGTACTCAATGATATGACCAGTGAACAAAGAAAAGCAGCATATAATTGCGATATTACCTATGTGACAAATAATGAGTTGGGATTTGATTATTTGCGTGATAATATGGCTCTTTATAAGGAACAACAGGTATTGAGAGATTTGGACTATGCGATTATTGATGAGGTCGATTCTGTATTAATTGATGAGGCAAGAACACCATTGATTATTTCGGGACAGTCTTCGAAATCAACCAAGCTCTACGAGGCATGTGATATTTTAGCTCGTCAGCTCGAAAGAGGTGAAGCTAGTGGAGAGTTTACAAAGATGAATGCCATTATGGGCGAGGACATCGAGGAGACGGGAGATTATGTTGTCAATGAAAAGGACAAGGTAGTCAACTTGACACTGGATGGTATTAAAAAAGTAGAAAAATTCTTTAATATTGAAAATCTTGCCGATGCGGATAATTTGGAAATTCAGCACAATATTATTCTTGCTCTTCGTGCACACAGCTTGATGCATAGAGATAAGGATTATGTTGTCAAGGACGGTGAAGTTTTAATTGTCGACGAGTTTACAGGTCGTATTATGCAGGGAAGACGGTATTCCGATGGGACTTCATCAGGCAATTGAGGCGAAGGAGCATGTCAATGTGCAGAGGGAATCAAAGACTTTGGCTACCATTACCTTCCAGAACTTCTTCAATCGCTATAAGAAGAAGTCAGGTATGACAGGTACAGCACTCACGGAGGAAAAGGAGTTTAGAAATACCTATGGCATGGATGCAGTGGCTATTCCAACAAACCGACCAGTGCAAAGAATTGACTATGATGATGCTGTATATAAGAGCAAGAAAGAAAAGTTCAATGCGGTTGTTCAGGACATTGTCAAGACCCACGCAAAAGGTCAGCCAGTGCTTGTTGGTACCATTACGATCGAAACTTCAGAGTTGCTTTCGAAGATGTTAAAGAAAGAGGGAATTAAGCATACTGTGTTGAATGCAAAGTTCCATGAGCGAGAGGCGGAGATTGTTGCCGATGCAGGTGTTGTTGGTGCAGTGACGATTGCCACCAATATGGCAGGTCGTGGTACCGATATTAAGCTTGGTGAAGGGGCAAAGGCTCTTGGCGGTCTGAAAATTATTGGTACAGAAAGACATGAGTCAAGGCGTATTGACAATCAGTTGCGTGGTCGTGCAGGTCGTCAGGGGAGATCCTGGTGAGTCAAGATTTTATATCTCACTAGAAGATGATTTGATGAGACTTTTTGGTTCAGAAAGATTAATAAAAATCTTTGAATCTATGGGTGTTCCAGAGGGAGAGCAGATTGAACATAAAATGCTTTCCAATGCCATTGAAAAGGCACAGATGAAGATCGAGAGCAACAACTATGGTATGAGAGAGAACCTGTTAAAGTATGATGAGGTCAATAATGAGCAGCGTGAAGTTATCTACGAGGAGCGAAATAAAGTTCTTGAGGGCGATAATATGCGCGATACCATTATGCGAATGATCAATGATATTGTAGAGCATGCAATGGGAATAGCTATTTCCGAGGACGCGGATGCAAAGGATTGGGCATACACAGAGCTCAATGAGTTATTGTTGCCAATCATTCCACTTCAGCCAGTGCGTTACACTGAGGATATGAAGGGAATGAAGAAGGCTGATTTGATGCAAAAGTTAAAAGAAGAGGCGATTAAGCTCTATGAGGCCAAGGAGGCAGAATTCCCAGACCTTGAAAGATTCGTGAGCTGGAGCGTGTCGTTTTATTAAAGGCAATTGACAATCGTTGGACCAATCACATCGACGATATGGAACAGTTGCGTCAAGGTATTGGTCTCCAGGCCTATGGTCAAAGAGATCCTCTGGTTGAGTACAAGATGAGTGCATATGATATGTTCGATGAGATGATTACAGGTATTACAGAGGATACTGTCCGCATTATGTATCATGTCCGCATAGAACAGCCAGTGGAGAGAGAACCAGTGGTCAAGGTGACAGGAACAAATAAAGGACGATTCTTTGGCAAGAGAGCCAAAGAGAAATGAAGAACAAAAGATCTATCCAAATGATCCTTGTCCTTGTGGAAGTGGAAAGAAGTATAAGCAATGCCATGGAAGAATGGAAGGATAGTTTGTGCATTTTGGGGGCTGCATCTGCGGTCCCCTATTTACAACTTAGAAAGAAGGTGATGATGTGGTTGAGTTAGACCAGTTTAAATATAAACTGTCTTCCTATGAAAGTACATTGTTGGAAGTGAGGGATTCACTTTGACTTAGATAGTAAGGAAAGAAGAATTGTGGAGTTGGATCGAGCGATGGAAGAGCCAGATTTTTGGGATAATCCAGAACAGTCCACAAAACTTGTCAAAGAAGCAAAGTCATTGAAAGATACAGTGGAAGCATATCGACATTTAGAGAGTGAGTATGAGGACATTGGAACGCTGATTGAGATGGGATATGAGGAAAATGATGAGAGTTTAATTCCAGAGATTGAGCAGATGCTCAATGAATTTGTTGATGGTGTGGAGCAAATGAAGGTACAAACTCTATTGAGTGGTCCATATGACCGAAATAATGCCATTTTAAGCTTGGTGCAGGTGCAGGAGGAACAGAGTCCTGTGACTGGTGCGAGATGCTCTATCGAATGTATACAAGGTGGGCACAGAATAAGGGATATTCTCTGGAAGTGCTTGATTATCTCGATGGTGATGAGGCGGGCATTAAGTCCATTACAATGAAAGTGGAGGGCGAAAATGCCTACGGATATCTTCGCAGTGAACATGGGGTTCATCGCTTGGTGCGCATTTCTCCATTTAATACGGCGGGAAAGCGTCAAACATCTTTTGTTTCCTGTGATATTATGCCAGAGATGGACGAAGATTTAGAGGTAGAAATTAATCCCGAAGATTTGCGTGTTGATACCTATCGCTCATCTGGTGCAGGTGGACAGCATATCAATAAGACTTCTTCGGCAGTTCGCATCACACATATCCCTACAGGAGTGGTTGTGCAATGTCAGTCCCAAAGAAGTCAATTCCAAAATAAAGAAGTGGCGATGCAGATGCTAAAGGCAAAACTTTTTATGCTCAAACAGCAAGCCCATGTGGATAAGCTGTCGGATATTCGAGGAGATGTCAAGGATGTCGCCTGGGGAAGCCAAATTCGTTCCTATATTTTGCAGCCCTATACCATGGTCAAAGATCATCGAACAGGATGCGAGAGTGGCAACGCACAGGCCGTGCTAGACGGAGATATTGATAAATTTATTATTGCCTATTTAACTTGGGATAGTCTGGGAAGACCAGATGGTTCACAGCAGGATATGGGAGATATAGAATAAGAGTATGGGCAGGTGCAATAAATTATTGTGCTTGCCTTGATTTTTTTTTTTACTCTTCGTGGTAGACTCGTTTAGTAAAAAACAATTGTTTCCGGAGGGCGAACACTTGGAGAAGGAATGTAAATACTATGTGGTAAAGGAAAAGGCAATTCCAGATGTGCTTCTTCGAGTCGTAGAAGCAAAGCGTCTATTGAATTCGGACAAGTCCATATCGGTCAAAGAAGCTGCTGATCGAACTAATATCAGTAGAAGTTCGTTTTATAAATATAAAGATGATATTTTTCCATTTAATGATAATGCCAAGGGAAGAACGATTACACTGGCTATGCAGATTATGGATGAACCTGGGTTATTGTCGGATTTATTGCATATTGTGGCAATTTATCATGCCAATATTCTGACCATCCATCAGTCCATTCCGGTCAATGGCGTAGCAAGTATATCTTTGTCCGTAGAAATATTACAAGATACGGGAAATCTATCCAAAATGGTGGATGATATTGAAAACAGAGAAGGTATCTGCGATGTAAAAATATTAGCTAGGGAGTAGGAAATGATTAATGTTGCAATAATGGGATTTGGTACCATTGGTTCAGGTGTTTATGAAGTTATTAAACATAATAATGAGGCAATTAAAGCTGAGATTTGGGATGATATTCGTGTAAAGAAAATTCTTGATTTGAAGGATTTTAAAGGTCAGGAAGTAGAGAATTTAATTGTCCACGATTTCAATGAAATTTTAAACGATAAAGAAATTGATATCGTTGTTGAGACGATGGGTGGAGTGAGCCCAGCCTATGAATTTGTCAAGGCAGTATTAAAGTCTGGAAAACATGCGGTAACCTCGAACAAGGCATTGGTGGCAGCTCGTGGTACAGAGTTGATTCAAGTGGCCAAGGAGAATAATGTAAACTTTATGTTTGAGGCAAGTGTAGGTGGTGGAATTCCTGTTATCCGCACATTAACTAAGGCCTATGCAGGTGAAAAAATTCGAGAGATTACAGGTATCTTAAATGGAACCACCAACTATATTTTGACTAAGATGGATGAAGATGGCGAGACATTTGAGCAGGCACTTACACAGGCACAAAAGCTAGGTTATGCCGAGAGAAATCCTGAGGCAGATGTAGAGGGATTTGATGCCTGTAGAAAGATTGCGATTTTGGCTTCTTTGGCCACAGGCAAGGAAGTGGATTTTGAAGAAATCTACACAGAGGGAATTAGCAAAATTGAGAAAATTGATTTTGCCTATGCGAAATTATTTCATGGTTCATTGAAATTATTTGGTAGTATGAAGGTAGAGAAAAGTCGACTCTATGCGTATGTCTGCCCAATGATGATTACTGACCGTCACTTGCTCTATATGGTTCGAGGTGTGTACAATGGAATTATGATTGAGGGAAATATGCTCGGCAAGAGTATGCTCTATGGAAGTGGAGCAGGAAAACTTCCAACAGCAAGTGCAGTTGTGGCTGATATTATTGCAAGTGCAAGACATAAGAATAAAAATGTGCCAATGGGTTGGGGCAGTGAAAAGGCAAAGGTTGAGGACATCAAGGAGTCCACACATCAGTATTTTGTTCGTTTTAGTGGCAATGATACAGCTTTGATTGAAAAGTGCAAAAAAGGCTTTTGGTGAGGCAAAAGTATTGCAACTTGAGGGAGAAGACGAATTTGCTATTCTGACAGGCACAATGAAGGAAGATGACTTTAAGCAGATTGTGGAGAAAATTCCAGAGACCATCAAATTTATTCGTGCAATATTGTAATGAGAAAAGATGGGAATACTTTGAGAGAGGAAGGTGGGAGGCCACTTTCCTCTCCTTTGGTTTCGCAGTGGAGGAAAATTATGGAAGAAAAAGTGGTCATTGATATGCGATTGAGCACCAAAGATATTTGGAGGTTTTCTCTCTATCATGCATCGCGTGGTTTTCAAGGAGTTTTTAATGTATTGATTACGGTCGTTTCTCTGGGATATTTAATTTTTCGATGGAATATGTTGGCGGTCAATCACAGGGCAATTTTATTGTTGTTAGGATTACTCTTTTCAGTGATTCAGCCAGCAATACTCTACCTAAAGGCTGCAAGTCAGGCGAGGTCAGAGGCCATTGAACAGGGAATGCATCTTGAATTTTCAAATGAGGGGATTGATGCTAGGCAGGGCGACCAAGAGATCCATTATACTTGGGATAATGTCTATAAGAGCATGATAAAGAGAGACCTGCTGATTATTTATTTTGATCATGTGAGAGCTTATTTGGTTCCCAAACGCTATTGGCAAAAAGACAGGGAGAAGCTTTTGACAATAATTCGAGCAAATACAAGAGTGAGGAATTTTTAATGGAGATAGAGACATATTCACAGGAAGAGACCATGGATTTTGCAAAAAAGATGGCAGAAAAGCTGGAGGCAGGAAGTATTGTCTGTTTAGATGGTGACCTTGGTGTGGGAAAAACAGTATTTGCCAAGGGCTTTGCCCTGGGACTGGGGATTACAGAGCCTATTACCAGTCCAACCTTTACGATTGTGCAAATCTATGAGGAGGGCAAAATGCCGTTGTATCACTTTGATGTCTATCGGATTTCGGATATTGATGAGATGGATGAGATCGGATATGAAGATTATTTTTTTGGTTCGGGGGTATCTCTTGTGGAGTGGTCAAATTTGATTGTGGAATTGATACCAGATAATGCCATTTATGTGGAGATTATTAAGGATCCAGAAAAAGGATTTGACTATCGAAAGATTGTTGTAAGGGGATGGAATAATGAAGATATTAGGAATTGAGAGTTCTTCTTTAGTAGCATCGATTGCCATTGTTGAAGATGATAATATGCTTGCGGAGTACACCGTAAACTTTAAGAAGACTCATTCGCAGACACTATTGCCCATGCTCGATGAGGTGATGCGTATGCTTGGGATGGAATTGCAAGAGATTGATGCCATTGCTGTTTCTGGTGGTCCGGGGTCATTTACGGGGCTTCGCATAGGTGCAGCGACAGCTAAGGGGTTGGGATTTGCTCTTCAAAGCCACTGATTCATGTGCCAACATTGGATGCAACGGCCTACAATCTCTTTGGCAGTGATGCCCTCATTTGTCCGATTATGGATGCAAGAAGAAATCAAGTTTATAATGGGTTGTATTACTGCGATAGAGATTTGAAAGTGATATGTGCACAGAGAGCTGTGGATATGCACGAATTGATTTTAGAACTAAATGCAAGGGGAGAACGAGTTATTTTTTTGGGCGATGGCGTTCCTGTATATCAAAAAATGATTGAAAATGAAATCACAATTCCCTATGCATTTGCTATGGCACATCAAAATCGGCAAAGAGCTGCATCAGTGGCTAGCCTTGGACTTTGTTATGCCAGAGAAAATAAGATGGTTTCTGCAAGCGATTTTGCCCCAAACTATTTGAGGAAGAGTCAGGCAGAAAGAGAAAGAGAAGAGGCAATGAAAAAGCTGTGATTACAAAGGCAGAAATGGGAGATGTTTTGGCAATTCAAGCAGTAGAGAATCTTTGCTTTAACGATGCTTGGACAAAAAAGATGATCACTTCGGCTCTTGAAGGTGTCTATGATGAAGTCTATGTGTATAGAGAAAAAGAGAGCATCGTTGGATACATTCATTTTCGGATAGTGCAAGATGAAGCAGAAGTATTTCGCATTGCTGTGGTGCCAGAAAAAAGGAAGATGCATTGTGCGTGGCAATTGATGGAAGTGATGCAAGAAGTATGCAGACAGAAAAATATTGTAAAACAGTTTTTAGAAGTTAGAGTCTCCAATGAACCAGCTATCGCTCTATATCAAAAGTATGGATTTGTTGCGATTGGAAGGCGCAAAGAATATTACATAAATCCAGTAGAAGATGCAATTTTAATGAAAAAAGAGGAAGAGAAAATGTTAGATATTTGTTTGTTGGGAACAGGAGGAATGATGCCCCTGCCCTACCGATGGCTGACATCGCTGATGTGTCGATGCGATGGCAGCAATTTGTTAATTGACTGTGGGGAGGGAACGCAGATTGCGATGAAGGAAAAGGGATGGAGTCCCAAACCCATCGATGTCATTTGTTTTACCCACTATCATGCTGACCATATTAGTGGATTGCCGGGGCTATTGTTGACACTTGGCAATGCGGAGAGAGTAGAACCTGTAAAGTTAATTGGACCAAAGGGACTTGAGCGAGTGGTCGGAGCACTCCGAACGATTGCACCAGAACTACCCTTTGAGTTGGAGTTTTATGAATTTAAGGAAAATGAGGAAAAAATGCAGATCGGTCCTTATCAAATTGAGGCTTACCGTGTCAACCACAATGTGCTCTGCTATGGATATTCCATCACTATTCCTAGAAAGGGAAAGTTTAATGCCCAAAGGGCAAAAGAATTAAATATTCCACTCAAGTTTTGGAATAAATTGCAAAAAGGCGAAACTATATGTGATGGTGAAACTATCTATACACCTGATATGGTTATGGGAGCAGAACGCAGGGGATTAAAAGTAAGTTATTGTACAGACAGCCGACCAGTGCCAGTGATTGCAGAATATGCAAAGGATGCAGATTTATTTATTTGTGAGGGAATGTATGGTGAGGAAGGAAAAGAAGAAAAGGCGAGAGAAAATAAGCATATGACCATGTATGAGGCAGCACAGTTAGCGAAAAAAGCCAATCCAAAGGAAATGTGGTTAACCCATTATAGTCCATCGCTCAATCACCCAGAAGAGTATATGGATCAGGTGAGAAAAATATTTGAAAATACCAAGGCAGCAAAAGATGGGTGGACAAAGGAGTTGAGATTTGATGAAGAAGAATGATATCTATGTCCTGGGAATAGAAAGTTCATGTGATGAGACGGCAGCAGCAGTGGTAAAAAATGGTCGAGAGGTTCTCTCGAATGTGATATCTTCACAGATTGATCTTCATACCTTGTATGGCGGGGTTGTTCCAGAAATTGCCTCGAGAAAGCATATTGAAAATATCAATCCTGTGATTGAGCAGGCACTTGTTGATGCAGGAAAAACTTTGGAAGAAATTGATGTGATTGCTGTGACCTATGGTCCGGGGCTTGTCGGTGCACTTCTTGTTGGAGTAGCACAGGCGAAGGCGATAGCCTATGCAGCAAAAAAGCCATTGGTTGCTGTACATCACATTGAGGGACATGTGAGTGCAAATTTTATCTCTCATACAGATTTAGAACCACCCTTTGTCTGTTTGATTGTTTCGGGAGGACATACCAATCTTGCCATAGTGCGAGATTATGGTGACTTTGAAATTATTGGAAGAACAAGAGATGATGCCGCAGGAGAAGCGTTTGATAAGGTGGCAAGGAGTGTGGGGCTTGGTTATCCAGGAGGACCCAAAATTGATCAAAAGGCAAAGGAGGGAAATCCAAAGGCCATTTCTTTTCCAAAGGCCAAAGTTGCTGGGGCAAAGTATGATTTTAGCTTTTCGGGCGTGAAGTCGGCAGTATTGAACTATCAAAATCACGCAAAAATGATGGGAGAAGAGATTTGCGTTGCCGATCTTGTGGCCTCATTTCAAAAGGCTGTAGTGGATGTTTTGGTGGAGCACACAGTGGATGTAGCAAAGGAATTTGGTTTTCATAAAGTTGCCATTGCTGGAGGAGTGGCCGCAAATTCTTGTTTGAGAGAAAAAATGGAGACAGCTTGTAAGGAAAATGAACTTTTGCTGTATTATCCACCAAGAATTTATTGTACAGATAATGCGGCAATGATTGCCAGTGCGGGATATTATGAATATTTACAGGGAAAAAGGGCGGGACTGGATTTAAACGCAGTTCCGAGTTTATCACTTGGGAGGGCAAAGGAGTAATGAAAATTGGTGCAGTGGTACTTGCAGCAGGTCGTGGAAGCCGAATGGGAATGGAGATTCCAAAGCAATATCTGGAAGTGGCAAAAAAGCCACTGCTAATTCATTCTCTTCTTGCATTTGAAAAAAGTAAGGTGGATGTAGTTGCACTGGTTGTCACTGGAGGAGATGAGGAGTATTGTGCTCAGCTTCTGAAAGAACATGGAATAAAAAAAGTAAAGTATATTGTTGCTGGGGGAAGTGAGCGATATTTCTGTATATGAGGGATTAAAGGCTTTAGAGGAGGCTCGGTGCGATATTGTATCGATTCATGATGGGGCAAGACCTATGGTTGATGACTTACATATTCAAAGAGGTATTGAGGATACGATAAAGTATGGAGCGAGTGTACTTGCAGTGCCTGTAAAGGATACCATTCGTTTCGCCGATGAGGATGGATTTGGTGCACAGACACCAGATCGAAGGAAGCTTTGGAGTATACAGACACCACAGACATTTTTTTATGCGGATTGTAAGAGGGCCTATGATCAATGTGTGTTGGAAAAAAAATTGGATGGCATTACAGATGATGCCATGGTGTTGGAAAAGATACTAGGAAAAAGAGCAAAGCTTACGATGGGGATGTATCAAAATATTAAGGTGACGACACCAGAAGATATCGGCATTGCAGAAGAGTTTTTACAATAGATTGAATCGCTAAAAACTTGATGTTTTGGCGAGTTTTTAGCGATTTTAAAATTTTTTTTAAAAAAATAAAAAAAACTGTTGACTTTATTGTAAAAATTAGGTATTATAAACGAGCGTTACGGAGAGGTATCGAAGTGGTCATAACGAGGCGGTCTTGAAAACCGTTTGTCCGCAGGGCGCGTGGGTTCGAATCCCACCTCTCCGCTCATCATATAAAAAAATGATGATAGTAGAAAATTGGATACGAACTTCGTCATTCAGCAGAAATACCCAAGTGGCTGAAGGGCTCCCCTGGAAAGGGAGTAGAACGTTAATAGCGTTGCGAGGGTTCAAATCCCTCTTTCTGCGTTTAGAACCTTG
>BNJU01000893.1_pt1 | contig 232397 bp, 295 predicted proteins | sample 8539281 | NCBI WGS metagenome assembly BNJU01 (sample SAMD00202456, study PRJDB9452) | human saliva metagenome | isolation source: human saliva | place: Japan | reverse complement strand
TTAAGAAGGAATTAAAACAGTGAAATCAATTAAACGAATCGCCCTCTCTATCATGGGAGTGGCCATGCTATTAGTCTTAACAGGCTGTGTCCAGGTTGATAAAGCAACTGGACAACCAACAGGATTTATTTGGAATACAATCGGAGCACCTATGGCTGAAGCCATCAAGTACTTTGCTACTGATAAAGGGCTAGGCTTTGGGGTCGCTATTATTATCGTAACCATCATCGTCCGCTTGATTATTTTGCCACTGGGTATCTATCAATCTTGGAAGGCAACGCTTCACTCTGAAAAAGATGAACGCCCTCAAGCATGTTCTTGAGCCACATCAAACTCGTCTCAAAGAAGCAACTACTCAAGAAGAAAAACTGGAAGCCCAACAAGCTCTCTTTGCTGCTCAAAAAGAGCACGGTATCAGCATGTTTGGCGGAGTAGGATGTTTCCCTCTCCTCATCCAAATGCCTTTCTTCTCAGCGATCTACTTTGCTGCTCAACATACAGAAGGTGTTGCTGAAGCTAGCTTCTTAGGAATCGCACTTGGTTCTCCAAGTTGGATTCTTATCGCCTGTGCAGGTGTTCTCTACTACGTCCAATCGCTCCTTTCACTACACGGAGTTGAAGATGAGACTCAAAGAGAACAACTCAAGAAGATGATTTACATGAGTCCAATGATGATTGTCATGTTCTCAATCTTTTTCACCAGCCAGCGTTACGCTTTACTGGGTTGTCGGTGGTTTCATGATGATCCTTCAACAATTCATCGTCAACTACATCATTCGTCCAAAAACTTCGTAAAAAAAGTACGTGAAGAATATGCCAAGAACCCACCAAAAAGCAAGCAAAACTTCAGGTGCTCGTAAAGATGTAACTCCTGAATCAGCAAAGAGTTATCTCAACTTCTACTAAGAAGAAAAAAATAAAAAAACGCAATTCTGGAAAAACAACATTCTAGATAAAAATAAAAAGGCTTAGCATTCTAGCTAAGCTTTTTTTATATCAGAAAAAGCCCGATGTTCCCATCAGGCTTCTTTTTTTATCCATGTACACGTTTCATGTAATCTTGATAACTTTCTGTATCCATCAATTCCTTAGCATTCTTCACACGATCTGCCGTTGGAGGTTTAACCCCTTCGAGTGAATACGGAATCCCAAGTTCACGCCATTTGAATTCTCCCATAGTATGGTAGGGTAGGATTTCAAACTTATCAACGTTTTTAAGAGTTTTTACGAACTTCCCAAGTTCAATCAAATCTTCATCACGGTCTGTCAATCCAGGCACAAGAACGTGACGAATCCAAACAGGTTTCCCAATATCTGACAAGTACTGAGCACATGCCAAGATATTTTTATTGGTTTGACTGGTTACAATCTTGTGTTGTGCTTCGTTGATTTCCTTGATATCAAGAAGAACCAAGTCTGTCACAGCCATGAGTTTGTTGAATTTCTCTAAATAACGTGGCTTATTACGGAATGGAAGGGCACAAGTATCCAAGGTACAGTGGATACCTTTTTCTTTTGCTTTTGTAAAGAGAGCAATTAGGAAATCAATCTGCAAGAGAGCTTCTCCTCCACTGACTGTGATGCCTCCCTTGTCTCCCCAGAAACCACGATAACGAAGCGCTTCTTCTAGAACATCATCTACTGTTCGTACACGAGATTTATTGGTTTCCATCGCCCACGTGTCAGGGTTATGGCAATATTGGCAACGCATCTGACAGCCCTGCAAAAAGACAATAAAACGAATCCCAGGGCCATCTACCGCCCCAAAACTCTCTGTCGAATGCACCATTCCTGTCACTTGTCCATAGTCAATTGTTTCTTCAGACATCACGTCACCTTCCTTGAAACCGTTTTATAGCTTTATTATATCATGCCTGAAAAGAAAAACCACAGATTTTGTCTATTTTTTTAGAAAAACAAACTGTTTTTTTCACTTTCAACTTTCATGATTTTCAAAAAAATTCTTCTAATCCTTGTCAAAGTCGAATCCATAGAGAGTTGCAAAATAGTCCTCAGGTCGCTCTGCTCTACGGATTAGTCGTGCACTACCGTCCTCTGTATAGAGGACCTCTGCTGAACGAAGTTTGGCATTGTACTGGTAGCCCATAGAGAAGCCATGCGCACCTGTATCATGAATGACTAACAAATCACCAATTTCTGTTTGAGGTAGTTCACGATTAACTGCAAACTTGTCGTTGTTTTCACAAAGAGAGCCAACAACATCAACGACTTCCGTCTGACCGTCAGGATTCATCATATTGGTGATGTGGTGATAAGCTCCATACATAGCCGGTCTCATAAGATTGACAGCTGATGCATCTACTCCGAGATAAGTTCGGTAGGTTTTCTTTTTATGGGTTACTTTAGTCACTAGAGTTCCATGAGGCGCTAACATAAAGCGTCCTAGTTCTGTAAAAATCTTAACTTGACCAAGACCTGCTGGCGTAAGAACTTCTTCATAAACCTGACGAACACCCTCACCAATTAAAGCAATATCATTTGGCTCCTGGTCCGGACGATAGTTGACCCCGATTCCTCCAGAAAGATTGATAAAATCAAGGGAAATTCCTAATTTTTCCTTGATTTCAACGGCTAACTGGAAAAGCTGGCGCGCCAATTCTGGATAATAGAGATGAGTCACAGTATTAGAAGCTAGGAAGGAATGAATCCCAAAAGTTCTTGCTCCCTTTTCTTTCAAGATAGCAAAAGCTTCAAAGAGCTGTTCCTTAGTCATCCCGAACTTAGCTTCACCAGGATTATCCATAATATCCGTTCCTAGTTCAAATAAGCCACCAGGATTGTAACGGCATGAGATAATCTCAGGGATGCCTGCTGCACGTTCTAAATGCTCAATATCTTCAAAGGCATCCAAGTTGATCGTCGCCCCTAATTTGCGGGCATAAGTATACTCTCTATCCGGAGTATTGTTCGATGAGAACATCATTTCGGAACCGGCAAATCCTAGTTTGTGACTCATTAAGAGTTCTACATAACTAGAACAATCCACTCCACATCCTTCTTCTTGCAAAATCTTCAAGATAGCTGGAGTTGGGGTTGCCTTAACTGCGAAGTATTCTTTAAAGCCTTTATTCCAAGAGAAAGCTTCATTAACTGCGCGTGCTTTCTCGCGAATGCCTTTTTCATCGTAGAGATGGAATGGAGTTTGAAACTCTTCAACAATCTTTTCTAAGACTTCACGTTTAATAAATGGCGTCTTCATATGGCTCCTTCATATTCATTATCAAAGAAAGGCTGGGACGAAAGTTCCAACCTTTAAGCATCTTATTCTCTCTTATTTTTCTGTTTCGAAGATATTCCCAACTTCAACTTCAATTTGTTGGTTCTTCACATCAATATTGGTAACTTTTAAGAGTGATTTGTAGTCAAACTGCTGTTCACGATCTTCCTGAGCATTATCAGCAAAGACAGCTACACCAGCTAATTCAGAATCAAACTCTGTTAAAAGGCTAATCATACCATTAATCGTTCCTCCGCCTTTCAAGAAGTCATCAACAATCAAGACACGGCTTCCTGCTTTAAGGCTACGTTTTGAAAGGAACATTTTTTCAATACGGTCGCTAGAACCTGAAACATAGTTAACACTCACAGTTGAACCTTCTGTAATTTTCAAGTCACGACGGACAATGACAAAAGGTACGTTGAGAACATTTGCTACTGCATTTGCAAGCGGAACCCCTTTGGTCGCTACCGTCATAACAGCATCAATCTTTTGGTCCATAAAGCTCTTGGCAATAATGCGACCGATATTTTTTAAAATAGCCGGAGTACTAAGGAGATCAGACAAATAAATGTAGCCTCCTGGAAGAATGCGGTCACTCTCTGAAAGTTTATCGCGAAGCTCTTGGATGATTGTTTTGGACTCAAGAGTAGAGATAGATGGTGTGAAAATAACCCCACCACCAGCACCTGTCACCGTTTGAATATGGCCGATTTCAATTTCTTCAAAGGCGCGCTTAATAATGACAATATCTTCTGAAATAGAAGATTTGGCAGATTCATACTTTTCCGCAAAGGTATTGAGACTGGTTAATTTGTATGGATTGTTAATCAAATAATTGGAAATAACAACCATCCGATCACTTCTTCTTAATTTCATTAGTTATTCACCATTCTTTTTAATTAGTCTTTTTCTCATTATAACACACTAAAGCAAAAAAAACGAACTTTATTGTCTAAATAAAGCTCATTTTTTTAGTTTCTAGTCTAATTTTGGCTTGTAGAAGGAACGATTGTCCATTGCGAAGACTTTATTGGTCATTTCCCCCTCATCAACAAGAGCCAGAGCTGTTGACATCATCATCATACTCGCATCCAAATTATCAATCATATGAATAATTTCAGCTTCCATTACACGAGGACGAACTGGACTACCATACTCGAGTAATCCATGGTGGCTGAGAATCACATGGCGGAGAAGCACCACTTCTTCTCGAGTATCATCAATGCCAAGTTCCATAACTGCTTTGGTAATCTCGCTATCAATCAAGGCGATATGCCCGATAAGATTTCCTCTCACTGTATACTCTGTCTGGTCCGGACCTGTTAACTCAATAACCTTAGCCAGGTCATGAAGCATAATTCCCGCATAGAGCAAGCTCTTATTGAGTTGTGGGTACACATCTGCAATTGCCTCTGCTAAACGAACCATAGTCGCCGTATGATAAGCAAGCCCTGTTTCAAAGGCATGGTGGTTGGTTTTTGCAGCTGGATAAGAATAAAATTCTTTATCATATTTGGTATAGAGGGCCCGAACGATTCGTTGCCAGATAGGATTTTCAATCTTGAAAATCATCTGTGCCATATACTCACGGATTTCTTTAACATCCACTGGTGATTTGACCTTGAAGTCTGCTGGGTCATTGGGTTCGCCAGGCTGAGGTAAGCGAAGAGTGATTTGATTTACCTGCGGAGTGTTGTTGTAAACTTCACGACGTCCTTGCATGTGGACAACTTTTCCTGCAGTAAAGGCCTCAACGTTATGAGGTTGGGCATCCCAGAGCTTTCCTTCGATTTCCCCACTATCATCTTGGAAGGTGAAAGCTAGGTAATTTTTCCCAGCACGCGTCTGTCTCAGATCGGCTGATTTGATCAGGTAAAAGCCCTCGAACAGTTCATCTTTTTTCATGTGACTAATCTTCATATTCTTCCTCATCTTCTTGGAACTGGAGCAAATCAAGCATAGGCTCACCTTCTGACAATTCAATATGTCGGAGAGTTCGCTCAATAGCTGAAGTACGTCGGTTTAGTAATTCATCAATATTACCAGTGGCATGTTGTAGGTGTTTTTGCGCTTTAACCAGAATACCACCAAACTTTCCAAATTCGGTTTTGACGTTGGCTAGAGTTTGGCTAATATGGTCAGCACTCTTTTGGATATTCAGAGTCTTGAAGCCGACCGATAGGGAGTTCAGAAGGGCTGACAAGGTACTTGGTCCCGCAACGATAATCTGCTCTTCCCGTCTCAAGCCATCAAAGAAAATCGGATTTCTAACGATTTCTGAGTAAAGACCTTCTGTCGGAACAAACAGAACTCCAAAATTAGTCGTCCTTGGCGGTGCTATGTACTTGTTCTTGATATCTTTGGCAAAACGCTTAACGCTTGTTTGGAGGGATTTGCGACAACTTTCGATCTCTTCCTTATCACCTGCTTATAGGCTTCTTCAAGGCGGTAATAATCTGCCAGTGGAAACTTAGAGTCAATTGGTAGATAAACATATTCCTGGTCACCTTGCCCAGGCAACTTGATGGCGTACTCGACTCGCTCACTCGAATTTTCAACCGTTGCAAATTCTCGTTCATACTGGGCAGGTGTCATGATATCTTCAATAATCTGCCCCAGTTGTAATTCTCCTAAAATTCCTCGAGTTTTTGTACCAGATAAGACCTTATTAAGAGCGCCGACATCACGGGCAACCGTCTGCATTTCTCCAAGGCCGCGATTGACAGATTCCAGTTGTTTTGAAACTGTCTCGAAAGACGCTTGCAAGCGTGTCTGCAAGGTCTTTTCTAACTTTTCCTCGACCGTTTGGCGCATCTGTTCTAAACGTTGCTCATTTGACTCCTGCAAGGCCTGTAGTCGTTGGTCAGTCTTATCTCTGGTTTGGAGGAGGTTTGCATTCATCTCCTGTCGAACCTGGGTCAGACCTTGGTGCAATTCGATTCGCACTTCCTGCAAACGGTCGCTAACAGCCGCTTCTAGATTTTTTTGATCCAGCTGGCTTGCTTGTCGCGCTTGCTCAAATCGATAATCTAACTGGTCTGAAAGGTTATCTGCCTGATCTTCTAAACTTTTGGTCAGGTATTTCTCCTGCTTTTCCTGCCTCTGCCAAATAAGAAAGAGGCCGGCTAGGTTAGCAATTAGTAACAGTAGTAATATAATCTCCATCCTATCTCCTGTCCTTGCTATGTAGTACAACCACATAGCCATCTGGGCAAGTCACCGAAACTTCCCTATCTATATATTCGTTAGAAGCGTAAACTTTCTTAAAGAAAAAATTCGCCTCCGTCAGTTCATACTTGGCTCCGATAATAGTCAACTGGCTATCCCGAACCGGCATAAAGCAAGATAATCATAGTCCGAACGTGGCTCTAGTTGACTGGTACCTTCTGGACAATAGCTAATCAAATTTTGTCCATCCTCAATCTCTATCTGACGCATGTAAGGTGCTAATTTGGGATTGCTGGGTAGAAAGACATTAGCCAGCATATGGTCGATGCGACCCCCTAGGGCACCAAAAATGGTCACCTGAGCCTGAGGATTTTTTTCAAAAATCGTTAACAGTGCTAGTTCCAGATCGGTATCATCCTTCTCTGGCTGAGCTTGGACAAAGTGCTGGGCACGTTCTTGAATCAACTGACCTTCTTCTACAGTCACAGAATCAAAATCCCCAACTGCTAAAGCAAGAGGAAGTTCTTCTTCCAATACCCAGAGTGAGCCTCGATCCACACCGACAAAACAGTCAAAATCTGTCCGGTAGTGGCCACGGTCTCCACCAGCAAAAACTGCAGCTTTAGTCCAGTTGATTTTTGAGAGCTTGCACTCGTTCATTGACATCTCCCTTAAAGACATAAGATCCCGCTACAAAAACTGTTGCACCAGCTTCTTTGGCTTGAGCAATGGTCTGGTCATCAATACCACCATCGACTTCGATTTCAAAATTCAAACCTTTTTCCTCACGAAGGGCAACCAACTCACCAATCTTATCCATGGTTTCAGGCAGAAAGGCTTGCCCACCGAAGCCAGGATTCACCGTCATGACTAAGACTTGGTCAACTAGTGAAGCACATGCTTAATAGCTTCAACAGGCGTACCTGGGTTAATGACAACCGAAGGTTTAACACCGAGAGAACGAATCTTTTGAAGAGCGCCATGGATGTGAGGTGTTGCCTCTACGTGAATGCTGATGATATCTGCTCCTGCACGCGCAAAGTCTTCTAAATGGTGTTCAGGATTTGATACCATCAAGTGGCAGTCAAAGACCATCTTACTATGAGGTCGAAGACTTTCGACTACACCTGCACCAAAGCTGATCTGAGGTACAAAGTGACCATCCATGATATCGATATGGGCGTATTCTGCCCCAGTTGCTTCTAGGCGTTTAATTTCACGTTCAAAGTTGGCATAATCTGCTGCCAGAATTGACGGAGCAATCTTGTATTGAGACATAGGTTTCTCCTTATTTTGGAATTTTTTTGCTGACTTTTTTATAGGTTTCTCTACGATTTTCAATCTCACTGAGGAATTGCAGATAGTTGTCGAAACGGAAGTTTGCAATGATGCCCTCTTCTACTGCTGGTTTCACTGCACAAGATGGCTCATGAGTATGCGTACAAGTACGGAACTTGCAGTCTCGGCTTACAGAGGCAATCTCTGGAAAGGCCTGGTTCAGCTCTTCAGCACTTGATACTTCATAATCTAGCGACGAAAAACCTGGTGTATCTGCGATTTTGCCACCATTGAGATTGTAAAAACTAACAGCTCGAGTAGTATGGCGACCACGACCTAGACTGTCTGAGATTTCTCCTGTTTCAAGATTGAGGTCAGGTGCAATTTTATTAAGCAGGGTTGACTTCCCAACACCTGTCTGCCCCATAAAGACTGTCACTTTGCCTGTCAACAAGGGCAAGAGTTCCTCTTTACTAGTCACAAAATCGTAACCAATAGCACCATAGGTCTGCTCGTAAAAATCCAGTTCTCCCCCATCTTCCAGTAAGTCCATCTTGGAAATATAGACGATAGGATGAATGCCCTTATGCTCTAAAAGAACCAAGAAGCAATCCAGCAAATTGCTATTAAAATCAGGTTCCTTGACGGACATAATGACAACGGCTTGGTCAATATTGACAATGGGTGGACGAACCAGACTATTTTTTCGTTCATGAATTTCCAATATATAGCCTTCTGAGTTCTTCTCTGCAGAAAATTCTACCCAATCTCCAACATAGGGTGTATGGCCTTTTTTACGAAAATTCCCACGCGCGCGCGTGTTTGATAAACCTTGCCATCACTCTCCACATAGTAGAAACCCGCCAAGGCTTTAATAATTTGTCCCTGCATCTTAGAGTCCTTGTTCTTTAAGTGCGTCTGCTAGACTGGCAAATTCTTCTAAGCTAAGTGCTTCTCCACGTACACTTGGTGACAAGCCTGCCTGGTCCAAAACCTTGGTCAACTTATCCTTAACTTCCTCAGTCTTCCCAAAGTAACCCGTCAAGTTGTTCCATAAGGTCTTGCGACGATGGGTGAAACTAGCCTTGGAAACTTTAAAGAAGAAGTTCTCGTCTTCTACCGCAACCGCTGGCTCTGGACGGCGTACCATTTTCAGGATAGCTGAGTCCACGTTGGGCGCTGGTACAAAGACCGTACGAGGTACGATAAAGGCAACCTTGGCCGTCATATAATATTGAACTGCAATTGACAAGCTACCGTAAGCCTTGGTATTTGGCTTAGCAGAGATACGATCTGCCACTTCTTTTTGCATCATGACCACAAACTCACTAAAAGGAATGCCACTCTCGATCAAGTGCATGAGAATAGGAGTTGTGATATAGTAAGGCAAGTTAGCTACTACCTTGATTGGTAAGTCAGGATTTTTAAAATTTTGGATATACTGCGCCAAATCAACCTTGAGAATATCCTCGTTGACTATGGTCACATTGTCAAAATCACGCAGGGTATCTGCTAGGATTGGTACCAAGCGGTGGTCAATCTCAAAGGCCATGACTTCAGCTGCACGCTCAGCCAAAAATTCCGTCAAGGCACCTATCCCTGGCCCGATTTCGATGACATTGACCTGATCATCAATCTCAGCCGTATCCACGATTTTTTGAAGGATATTGGTATCGGTCAAGAAATTTTGCCCGAAGGATTTTTTAAAGGTAAAACCGTGACGCTCTAGCACTGCCTTAGTCACGCTATAATCTGCAATTCTCATCTATTCTCTTTTCTAATCTTAAAGAACTTTCTAATCTTGAGCTCTTCCTCTTTGCTTGTCACTGAGCTTTTGCATGTCTTTAAAAGCTGTTAGACTAACATAAGCACCTGCTTCATAGTATTCCGTCGGGTTTATGGCATAGTCAAAGCCCTCAATCATGCCTCCAGCTTCTTCAATCATACCATTCCATTTTTCATCAAAGGCCATTCTCAGTCGTTTCCAATCGGTAAAGACTGGGACGGAATTTCTTCCATCTTTTCCTTCTCTAACGGGAATATTAAAGTTAGCATCTTTTTCCAAAACAAAGGAATTTCCTTCTGAATTATCCTCTGGGAATCCTGATGTTGCATCTAATGGAAGCAAGAATTTTGCTTTAGGCATAGCCATAGAGAAGAACTTGTAGTAAAGTCCATAAACTAGTTCTTGCTCTTCTGAAGTCGGTTGGTCCATCTGCCCCATCAAGAGCATCCACCTTACCAGGTCGGGATTCATGACAGGAACTTGTATTTCTGGTAAATCAGAAAAATCTGGTTTTTGGACTAAGGCTGAAGCACTGATGCTTACTTCCTTACTATTAAAGAAAGCACCTAAAGCACCGTCTAAATAAAAGGCTGTCCCAAGAAAATTCTCAATTTCTTTTTATCTTCCGTATTTTCAATCAGTTTCACCACTGAATTTGGTCGGCTGTCAATGGTTTCCTTAAATTGATGATAGCAACGTGGTGTAAAAAGCATGATCATAGGATCCGTGCACAAATATCCCTCTTCTCCCCTGTCATAGGTCGTTGAAAAGAGGTAAGGCTCGCCTGTTTTTTCTGAATAAACTGCATAAACTGCATCTGCTTCTAAGAGCTTATCTTTAACGATTTCCGCTAGACGTTCCAACTTGCGAGTGTTGGATTGATAGCTTTCTTCACTTTCAGTTTCCTGATTTTGACGGCATTTCCATAAAAAGAGACGTAAAATCTCTACGCTGTCATCAAGGGTAGCTGCCAAATAGTCTTCATTTGTTAACTGACCCTCTTGGATGGCTACAAAAGCACGATAAAGAGCATCTGAATAGCTAGATAATTTTTGCTCTTCCTCAATACCTGAACTAAAGAGCACACTTCCTTTTTTCAGTTTATCCAAAGAAGGAATCCTATCAACCACTAGATGGGCAAGAACTTCATCAGTTAGACTATCTGCATCTTTGTTTTGACTGCTAAGTTTTTTAATCTCTACAGTACCAAGACTTTCCATTCCTTGGTCGGGATTGCAAAACTGCAACTGATCTCCAACCTTGATACTACCTTCTAGACTCCCAACAATCAATAATTGGTTCGTTTCCTTCATCGGGAACAAATCTAGAACACCCACGCAAGCATTGCCTTTCGCCTCTTCTGCTTCCTTATTGGATTCAGTTGGTTTTGTTGCTTCTGTCTTTTTTAAAAAATCAAAGATTCCCATAACTTTTCCTCATCATCTCCACTTAGCACAATTTCTATGGAGTCACTTTTCTAACGCTTGCTACCAAGCTTGATTAAACCGTTTATGATTACTTCTATTGTATCATATTCCCTCCACATTTTGGGGGAGTTTCTCAATTCTCATACGATTTCATAACATCTTCAACTTCAGCTAGACTTATCCCAAATAACTCTAAACGTTTAAGGAGTTGTTTCCCATTGGAATAACCGATACGAAGACTTTCTCCTAGGTATTCTCTGCGTTTTCGGCTATCTGCTCCGGCTAGAAAACCAAGACGAATCAAGTCGCTACGGCTAATATCAAAGTCGCTTTCTACTTCAAACTGTTCAGTTACTTGTTCTAGCGCTGTCTTCAAGTCTTCGTAGCTAGCATGCTCAATTCCTAGAGAACGCCCCTTGGTCTTAGATTTTGGCACTGCCTCATCACGTTTGAGAAAGGCGTGCTGAACTGTCGGAATGGCCGTCATAATCATCCGACGAATGCGTTCCCCGTTAAAATCCGGATCTGTAAAGACAACAACCCCACAACGTTCATGTAGACGTTGGATTCGTTCAAGGTCCTGTTCATTGATAGCCGAACCACGAGTCTCATAGGTCTCCACATCAAAATAACGTTTAAGATTGGCCGTATCATCACGTCCCTCGACTACGATGACTTGGGAAATTTATTTTTTTCATATTACTAGTTGTCATCCTCAAATTTAGACAGCTTAATTCGCAAACAAACAGTATAGGTCACTATCCACAGAATAAGCAAATACACAATATTCACAACGATTTGTTTCTCTTCTTTGTATGCCAACATATATGGTGCTAAATCATTTGCTAAATCTTTAATACAACTTTCAAAATAATTGAGAAAACCCAATATGTCAAGTAAGTTTAGCATGGTAATAATTGATTTGATTGCATCCCAAAATTTTAGTAAGGCGTTTAGAGGAAGATACCAAAGAAAAATATAGAGTATGGTTATTGGGTATCTCTTCAATATTTTGAAAAACTCACTTGACCGTAATTTAAAGAAAAAAGCATCGCTTCCACACAAATCATTGTGTTCTTTATAACCTAAGAAAAATTTTCGTATAGTCAAAGCATCACTACATCGATATATATACCAAAAAAATGCTAATCCATATCAGTGTAATAACAGTGAATATTAGCTTTATCAAATTTCCAATAAAAAACGATACAACACATAATATAAGTCCCAAATATAGATTAACTTTAAAAGTTGTATTAATTTTTAACCAATTAAATAATTTATCCAATTCCAAATATCCTTTCTGCATTTTCATAGGTCGCTTGAGCAACTTCCTCGACAGCCATACCACGCAAGTTGGCGATAAAGTCTACTACATAGCGCGTGTAAGCTGTCTTATTTTCACGCCCACGCTTGGGTACTGGGGCTAAATAAGGTGCATCCGTTTCTACCAAAATCTTATCCAAAGGCAACTCTTTGGCCGCTTCCTGAATATCTGTCGCCTTCTTGAAAGTCACCACTCCAGAAAAGGAAATAGTCATCCCAAGCTCCACAAACTTTTCAGCCCATTCCAGAGAACCAGAGAAGGAATGCATGATGCCGCCACGAGGTCCGACTCCCTCACTCTTGATAATCTCATAGGTGTCTTCTAGCGCATCACGGGTGTGAACTACAAAAGGTAAGTCCAGTTCCTTAGATAGCTGAATCTGACGACGAAAAACCTTTTCTTGAACTTCCTTAGATGCCGTCATCCAGTGGTAGTCCAAACCAATCTCGCCCAAGGCTACAACTTTTGGATGTTTTAGTTTTTCTAGCAAGTAAGACTCCACTTCCTCTGTATAGGTACCTGCCTCTGTCGGATGCCAACCAATCGTCGCATAGAGTTGGTCATACTTGTCCACTAGTTCAAGAGCACGCTCAATAGTCGGTTTGTCAAAACCAACAATATTCATCCGAGTTACACCCATTTCAGCCGCTAAGGCAAGTTCTTCTTCTTCGCGTCCCAAAAATTCTTCCACATTCAAGTGGGTATGAGTATCAAAAATCATTTATATTTCCTCGTTTTTTCTACCTTCTATTATACCAAAAAAACTAGTCTCATCCTTGTAGGAAAAAATATTTTGAAATCATTCATTTTTTCTTGACGACTTTTTTTCATAGCAGTATAATAACTCTTGTTGAAATTTTCAGAAAAGGAAAGAAAATGTTTACAAAACTAAAATATACCTTTATTGGTCGTCCCCTTAAGTCCTTAACTGAAGGCGAGGGAGGACTACTTGGAAAAACACAGGCACTCGCAATGCTTTCAAGTGATGCCCTATCTTCTATCGCTTATGGACCTGAACAGGTCGTTCTCGTCTTGGCCAGCCTTTCTCCGCTTGCTATCTGGTGGAGTCTTCCTATCGGCATTTTTGTCCTCTTACTATTAGCTAGCCTGACCATTTCTTATAGACAAATCATTCATGCCTACCCTCAAGGTGGAGGCGCCTATATGGTTACTCGAGAAAACCTCTCCCCTGAGTTAGGTTTGATTGCTGGGGGAAGTCTGCTTGTTGACTATATGCTAACAGTAGCTGTATCAGTGGCAGCAGGCGCTGACGCTATCACTGCTGCACTTCCTGCCCTCCATCCTTACAATCTCCACATCTCCATTTTTCTAGTATGTTTGCTCATGCTTTTAAATCTACGAGGTTTGAAGGAATCCGCAAGCTCTCTGATGATCCCAGTCTATCTCTTTATCTTTAGTACGGTCTTCCTCTTATTGTTTGGTATCTTCCAACTATTGACAGGCTCTCTAAGCTATCATGCAACTTCCTCTATTGGTCAAACCGTCCCAAGTCTCTCAATTGTTCTCATTTTAAGAGCCTTCACCAGCGGTTCGGCTTCACTAACTGGAGTCGAAGCTATCTCAAATGCCGTTCCATTTTTCAAAACCCCCAAAGAAAAAAACGCAGCTCAAACATTGACCATTATGTCTCTGATTCTTGGATTTCTATTTGCAGGGATTACCTTCTTAAACTACTGGATGGGGATTTCACCTCAACACGGAGAAACAATCCTCTCACAAATGGCTAAAGGGATTTTAGGGGATTCAGCTCTCGGTCAGATTGTTTATTATCTCTTCCAATTCTCAACTGCCCTAATTCTAGCTGTTGCTGCAAATACTGGTTTTTCTGCCTTTCCAATGTTGGCTTACAATATGGCTAAGAACAAATACATGCCTCATCTCTTTATGGAAAAGGGGGACCGCCTTGGTTATTCAAACGGTATTTTAACCTTAGCTTTTGGTGCTATGATTCTTCTGCTCATTTTTAACGGAAATACAGAACGCTTGATTCCTCTCTATACTATCGGAGTTTTCGTTCCTTTTGCACTTTCTCAAACAGGGATGATTCGCCACTGGAAAAAAGAAAAAGGCTCTCATTTCTTAAAATCTGCCTTTGCTAACATCCTCGGCGCTATCATTTGTTACGCCATTGTCCTTATTCTACTTCTCTTTAGACTTGGAGATATCTGGCCCTTCTTCCCAATTATCCTGGTCCTAACCTTCCTTTTCTTGTCTATCCATAGCCATTACCAAAAAGTGGCCAAACAGCTTCGACTTTATGAAGGAATTCAAAAGAAAACCTACGATGGTAATGTCGTCCTTGTCTTAGTGGGAAATGTTACTCGAGTCAGCGTTGGAGCGATTAACTACGCTCAAAGTATTGGAGATGAAGTTTTGGCCATGCACATTTCCACCAAGGAAACGGAGGAAAAAGACCAAGAAATTCTCCACGAATTTGCCGACTATTTCCCAAATATTACCTTAAAGAATATTAATACTAGCTATCGCGATATCATCACACCTACCGTTCGCTATGTTCGAAAAATCTCTCAAGAAGCCAAGAAAAAGAACTACACAGTTACAGTTCTAGTACCTCAATTTATCCCTAACAAGCCTTGGCAAAATATCCTCCACAATCAAATGAGTCTTAAATTAAAATACGCTCTCAGATGGCACGAAGATGTCGTCGTTGCTAGCTACTCTTATCATTTGAAAGAATAAAGAAAAGCTCAAAACCAGACAACTTAACCTCTGGTTTTGAGCTTTTTTCTATATGTCGTCTTTCCAATACATCTTCTAAAGGTTTTATTCTAAAACAGGTATTTTAGAAAATTCACTTTTTTAAGCAACAGAAAAGTCAGTAGACTCGAGTTCCTACTGACTTCTTTGTTTAATTCGTTTTGATTACGCAGCCAAAACTTTGCGTCCTTTACGACGACGAGCTGCCAATACGCGACGACCGTTTTTAGTTGACATACGGTTACGGAATCCGTGTTTGCGCGCACGACGAAGTTTACTTGGTTGATAAGTACGTTTCACGATGAATACCTCCTCATAGATTTTGTATTCGTTTAGCCGGCTATAATGTGATCAGTTACTAAACATACTTTACTATTCTATCTGATTCTTACCTATTTGTCAATAGCTCTGAACAAATGTTTCCTGCTTTTCCCTATGAAAGCCTTATCTACGATACTGCTTCAAGAAACGTGTCATCTTCTCTTGGATTTGAGCTAACTCATCGACGCGTGGTAGATAGACGATACGGAAGTGATCTGGATCTTTCCAGTTAAATCCTCGTCCATGTACTAAGAGAACCTTTTCTTGCTTCAAGAAATTAAGGACAAATTGTTCATCATCGTCGATACGGTACATATTGCGGTCAATTTTCGGGAATATATAAAGACCTGCTTTTGGCTTAACAGCTGATAGACCAGGGATATCTTGAATAGCATTATAAATAAAGTTTCTTTGCTCATAGATACGACCTCCTGGCAAGAGCAATTCATCCACTGACTGGTGACCACCAAGAGAGGTTTGAACCACCTGTTGGGCGAGTACGTTTGAACAGAGGCGCATATTTGAAAGCATATTGAGACCTTCAATGTAGCCTTTTACGTGATGTTTAGGTCCAGACAAGACCATCCAACCAACACGGAAACCAGCGATACGGTGAGATTTAGATAGACCATTCATGCTGACACAGAAAAGGTCCGGAGCCAAACTTGCGACTGGTGTGTGGACATTGCCATCCATAACCATACGGTCGTAAATTTCATCCGCAAAGATAATCAAGTCATTTTGACGAGCAATCTCGATGATATCTAGTAAGAGTTCTTTAGGATAGAGAGCCCCCGTTGGGTTATTGGGATTGATCAAAACAATAGCCTTGGTATTTGAACTAATCTTAGACTTAATATCATCTAGGTCTGGATACCATTCCGCTTCTTCATCACAGACGTAGTGAACGGCATTTCCCCCCAGCCAAGCTGACAGCAGCAGTCCAAAGAGGATAATCAGGCATAGGAACCAAGACTTCATCGCCGTTGTCCAAGAGACCTTGCATAGACATAACGATTAGCTCACTAACCCCATTTCCAAGGTAGATATCATCAATATCCACATTGGGGAATTTCTTTAGTTGGCAATACTGCATGATGGCCTTACGAGCTGAAAAGATACCTTTTGAATCTGAATAACCTTCACTATCACGTGCATTCATAATCAAGTCGTGGATAACCTCATCTGGTGCTGTAAAGCCAAACTCAGCTGGGTTTCCTGTATTTAAACGAAGAATTTTTTCTCCATTTGCGCGCATGCGCATAGCTTCTTCCAAAACTGGACCACGGATATCATAAGCCACATGCTCTAATTTTATTGATTTGTTAAATTCTTTCATTCGAGTTCCTCTATTCATCAGGATAGTTAATATTATACCACTCCAAAACGAAATCGTAAATTTCCCAGTACTATTCCACAAAAAAACCTTGCTTAACGCAAGGTAACAGGACAAATCCGATTTCTTTCTATTTTTGGAGAAGAAAGAGAAGATATATTTCTCTAAAAAGCTGGACAAATTGGACCAAAATCTTTGTAGAGAAACTCTGGTGATCGAAAACAAAGTCATTATAAGGGATGGTAACTGCATGAACAAAAGAATTTCTGCTTCTGTTCAGCAAAACGCAAAGAAAAAATAAGTAGACTGACCAACATTAGGAATAATGTTAAACTAAGCCGAGTCTAGTTGTAAAAATACCATCTCACTAACTTATTTCCTTGCCCTGTCAATTCATATTATACACTAAAATCTTTGCATTTTCAAACAAGCATACAAAAAGAACTCTATATTTGAGTTCTTTTTGTATGCTATTTTGCAATTTCTGCCAACATTTTTTCGATGTGTTGGATTGATTTTTCACGTCCAAGCAAGTAGATGGTATCTGGCAATTCAGGACCATGCATTTCACCTGAAACGGCGATACGGATTGGCATAAAGAGATTCTTCCCTTTGATACCAGTTTCCTTTTGGACCGCTTTGATTTGTGGGAAGATATTTTCTACCACAAACTCATCGTCTGACATGGCTTCAAGTTTCGCTTTGAAAGCCTCAAGTACAGTCGGAACAGTTTCGCCAGCCATGACTTCTCGCTCAGCTTCTGTCAATTCTGGGAAGTCTGAGAAGAAAAGGTCTGTCAATGGAACAATTTCGTCTACTGACTTCATTTGTGGTTTGTAGAGCTCCACCAATTTCTCAGCCTTGTCTGTCAAACGTCCCGCTTCTTCGAGGAATGGTTTGGCCATTTCAAAGATAGTCTCAAGATCCGCATTCTTAATGTACTCATTACTCATCCAGTCCATTTTCTTCTGGTCGAAGGCTGCTGGAGACTTGCTGAGACGGTTTTCATCAAAGAGGTTAATGAGTTCTTGACGAGAGAAGATTTCATCTTCCCCCTCCAGGATTCCATCCAAGAAGAGCGATGAAGTTAAAGACTGCTTCTGGAAGGTACCCTTTCTTACGGTAATCTTCGATAAATTGAAGGGTATTAGTATCACGTTTAGATAACTTCTTCCCAGTTTCAGAATTGATGATAAGTGTCATGTGACCAAATTCAGGTGCTTCCCATCCAAGTGCTTCATAAACCATAAGCTGTTTTGGAGTGTTGGCAATGTGGTCGTCTCCACGGATAACATGAGAGATTTGCATATCGTGGTCATCGATCACAACGGCAAAGTTGTATGTTGGGTAACCATCTTTCTTTTGGATAACCCAGTCACCACCGATATTGCCACCTTCAAATTCGATATCACCTTTGACCATATCATGCCACTTGTAAATACCAGACTCATTCACTGCCAAACGAACCGTCGGGATAATCCCCGCTGCTTCACGTTCTGCAATGTAAGCTGCTTTTTCTTCTTCGCTCATGCCAAGGTATTCGTTGATGTAGCGAGGTGTTTCACCGGCTGCTTCTTGGCGTTCACGTTCTGCTGCCAATTCTTCTTCTGTAACGTAAGATTTGTAGGCTTTTCCTTCAGCTAAGAGTTGGTCGATATATTTTTGATAGAGTTCCAAACGCTCAGACTGGCGGTAGTTTTCATGAGTCTCTGGACTTTCATCCCAGTCCATGCCTAACCAACGAAGGTTCTCAAGCTGTGAACGTTCTCCGTCTTCGACATGACGTTTGCGGTCAGTATCTTCGATACGGATGATAAAAGTTCCACCATGGTGGCGTGCATACAAATAGTTAAACAATGCTGTACGGGCATTACCGATGTGTAATAGTCCTGTTGGACTTGGTGCATAACGCACACGAATATCTTTTGACATATCTTCTCCTATAAAGTCTCTAGGCATCTGCCTTTTCGCTCTCTATATTATATCACAAGTCTCGCTAGAGTCCAATTTCTCTTCTCGAGAAAAAGCAAAAAGAGTGGTAAAACCACTCTTTTTTATTCTATTATAGACGAGCGTTAAGTTCTTTGCTCAATTCTTCAAATCCTGGTTTACCAAGAAGGGCAAACATGTTGCGTTTGTATGCTTCAACACCTGGTTGGTCAAATGGGTTGATGGCATTCAAGTAACCTGAAAGGGCGATAGCCAATTCGAAGAAGTAGATAGTGTATCCAAGAGTGAAGGCATCTTGCTCAGGAAGAGTTACGTACATGTTTGGTACGTCACCGTCAGTGTGGGCAAGAAGAACACCGTCAGTTGCTTTTTTGTTAACGAAGTCAACGTCTTTTCCTTGAAGGTAGCCAAGTCCGTCAAGGTCTTCTTCCAAAGTAGGGATGATCACGTTCTTACGTGGTTTGTCAACACGGACAACTGTTTCAAACATGATACGAGTTCCTTCTTGGATAAATTGACCCAATGAGTGCAAGTCTGTTGAGAAGTTAGCTGAAGTTGGGTAAATCCCTTTTTGGTCTTTCCCCTTCTGACTCACCAGCCAATTGTTTCCACCATTCTGAGAAGTATTGAAGTGATGGCTCGTAGTTTACCAAGATTTCAGTTGCATAACCTTTACGGTAAAGGATGTTACGAACTGCTGCGTATTGGTAAGCTTCGTTTTCAGCAATCTTATCTGAAGTGTAGTCTTTACGAGCTGCGTTAGCACCTTCCATAAGGGCTTTGATGTCTGCACCTGACGCAGCGATTGGAAGCAATCCAACTGCTGTCAATACTGAGAAGCGTCCACCGATGTCATCTGGAACTACAAATGTTTCCCAACCATTCGCATCTGCTTCAACCTTAACAGCACCTTTTTGGCGGTCAGTTGTTGCGTAGATACGTTTGTTAGCTTCCTCTTGACCGTATTTCTTCACCAAGAGTTCTTTGAAGACACGGAAAGCAATCGCTGGTTCAGTTGTTGTACCTGATTTAGAAATCACGTTTACAGAGAAGTCTTTATCTGCAACATACTCTACCAAGTCAGCAAGGTAAGTAGATGAGATTGAGTTTCCAGCGTAAAGGATTTGTGGCGCTTTGCGTTCTTCTTTTGTTTGCAAGTTGGCAAAGTGGTGGTTCAAGAAGTCAATGGCTGCTTTAGCACCAAGGTAAGATCCACCGATACCAATCACCACCAAGACATCGCTGTCTGCTTTGATTTGTTCCGCAGCTTTCAAGATGCGGTCAAATTCTTCGCGGTCATAGTTTTCAGGAAGGTCCAACCAACCCAAGAAGTCGCTACCAGCACCAGTTCCTTTACGGATCAATTCGTCTGCTGCTGTTACTTGTGCTTGCATATATTCCACTTCATGCGGTGCAACAAATTTGTCTAAAACTTTTGAATAATCAAATTTAATATGTGACATAGTATTCCTCCAATATTTCTTCTTCTCTATCATAACGCTTACTAACAATTTTTTTCAAGTTTTTTTATACTAAAAAAATTTCCAATTTTTTTATCACAATTCAAACGTTTGCGTAAAAAAATACAATTCTATAAAGATTCGTAAATAATGAATAAAAAAACGACTAAATTTCTAGTCGTTATAATTCATTCAATAAATACTCAAATAATTCTAAGTTGCCATCTTCTTCATTGACCAAGAATTCTGGATGCCACTGGAGACCAATAATACGATGTTCATCGATTGATTCGATTGCCTCAATCGTTTGGTCGCGAGGATCTACTGCCGTTACGCGAAAATTTAGAGCCAAGTCTTTAATACTCTGACGGTGAACTGAATTGACCTGACTTTCTTTACCAAATAATTTAGACACTACACTGCCATCCACTGTCTCAATAGAATGTGAAGTCCCAAAAGGTAGACCTTGCCAATGACCTTCAATATCCTGATTGAGTGTCCCACCAAAGGCAACGTTGACAAGCTGAACGCCACGGCAAATGGCTAAGATTGGCTTGTTCTGACGCAAGGCTTCTTGTAGAAGAGCTAGCTCAAACTCGTCGCGAGTTAGGTTATAATCGTCGCTATCAATTGTTTTTTCCTCACCATAAAACTGAGGATGGACATTTTGCCCTCCAGTCAAGATAAGCTTGTCTATCATTTCTACATAGTCGTGCACAACTGACTCATCACCAACTGGGATGACCAAAGGAAGTCCGCCAACCTGACGAATACTCTCAGCAAATTTACAAGAAACTGATGAATGAATATTTTTCCCTTCTGCGTCCACAGGACATAGGTTTGCCGCTACTCCAACAACTGTTCTTGCCATCACTGATTTCCTTTCCTTTTCTATTGATAATCTTATCTTATCATCCTTGCCCACTCCTGTCTAATATGTATTTTTAAAGTCCGTGATAAAATTTTTTTATCAGAAAAAGTTGCCCAAAATTAGGACAACTTTTTTGCTTATTCAAAGACAAATTGATTGTGGTACAGTTCGGAGTAAAAGCCTCCAAGCTTGAGCAATTCGTGATGATTTCCTTGTTCGATGACTTGACCATCCTTAAGGACAATAATCTGATCGGCATTGAGAATAGTTTCAAGCGATGGGCAATCACAAAACTCGTTCTTCCTGCCACGATAGCTTCCATTGCATTTTGAATCTTGCTTTCCGTTACAGTATCCACGTTTGATGTTGCCTCATCCAAGATTAAGACCTGTGGATCTGTCATCAAGGTACGAGCAATAGAAATCAACTGTTTCTGACCGGTTGAGAAGACGCTCTGGTCATCATTAATCAAAGTATCATACTTATCTGGCAGGCTTTCGATGTAGTCATGGATGTGTGTAGCCTTAGCAGCTGCTTCGACCATTTCCTGACTGGCATCTGGTACTCCAAATCGAATATTGTCACGAATAGTTCCACTGAACAAAACAGAATCCTGTAGGACAATTCCCACCTTGCTTCGCAAGCTGTCTAAATCAAACTCGCGAATATCTGTTCCATCAAAGCTGATACTACCTGCATCCACATCATAAAAACGATTGATTAAGTTCATGATGGTTGTTTTCCCCGAACCTGTCGGACCAACAACCGCAATCATCTTCCCTTTTGGAGCTGAAATGCTGACATCTTTTAGAATCGGTTTCCCTGGCTGGTAGGAGAAGTCCACATTACGAATCTCCACACCCCCTCGCAATTCTGTGAAAACTGGAGCATCTTGAGGACGAATTTCTTCTTCTGCATCAAACATTTCTTGGATACGTTCTGCACCTGTAAAGGCCAGTTGCAAACTTCCCCAGCTCGCTGCCAATTGGATAATGGGTTGGTAATATTGCTGAGAAAACTGTGTAAACATGACAATCAAACCCAGAGCAGTTGCTGTCTCGATATTCTGATCATTCAGTAAGACAGCTGAACCGACAAAAATAACAATAGCTGTATTGACCAAGCTCATTCCGTTCATGACAGGAAAGAGAATTCCTGAAAACATTCTGCCCTTAAACGTTGCTTTACGGACACGCTCATTTTGCTCAACAAAACCTGCAATCACATCTTCTTGAATGCCCTGAACTATAACGGCTTTTTGACCTGAAATACTCTCATCCATGTAGGCGTTGAGCTTCCCAACCTCTTTTTGCTGAAGATTGGTATATTTTCTTGCCAATTTCAAAATGACAATCAGCATGATGACAGCTATCGGAGTGCTAGCAATCGTAATCAAAGCCAAGGTCACATTTTTTGCGAACATGACAATCAACAAACCAATATAAAGGGCAATATTGGTCATGACAGACACTAAACTTTCGTTGAAAGCCTGGAGGATATTATCCAAATCACTGGTAAAACGTGACAGGATATCACCATCTTGATGGCGGTCAAAGAAGGAAACAGTCAAGCGAGAAAGCTTGCCAAAAAGTCCCTTACGCATCTCATTTGTCGATTCGGCAATAATACGGCTCATCAAAACCATATAGATAAGACTCGACACCACGAGCACAATCAAAATATAAGCAAGATTCATCAAGAGTCCTAATAGACTTTGCCAAACCATATCAGGATTTCCATTTTGATAAGCTATAACTAAATTAGCTAGTTCCGTGACTGTTTGACCTGCAAATACTGGAAAGAGGGCTTGTGCAATCGTTGCAATGATAATCATAGCAATAACAACGACAAAGGATATCTTATAAACTTTAAAATAGTTCCAAAAGAATTCAAATGTCTTCATCCTACTCCTCCTTTCCTTTTTGCGTCTCGTAAATTTCACGATAAACTGGGTTTGTTGCAACCAAGTCAGCGTGTTTGCCTTGACCAATCAAGCGACCTTGGTCAAGCACTAAAATTTTATCAGCATGCACAACAGAGCTAATTTTTTGTGCGATGATAATCGTAGTCGTCCCCTTCAAATCCTTGTTGAGGGCTTCTTGAACCAAACGTTCCGATTTGGCATCAAGGGCAGAGGTTGAATCATCAAAAATCAAGATACGAGGATTGCTGACAATCCCACGCGCAATAGACATTCTTTGTTTTTGTCCACCAGAAAAGTTAGTCCCACGTTCCTCAACCGGACTTTCAAAGGCCAAGTCCATACGACTAATAAATTCACTGGCCTGGGCAATGCGAGCTGCGCGTTCCATTTCTGAAACTGTCGCATCTCCCTTACCTTGTCTGAGATTATCTGCGATGGTTCCACTAAAGAGAATGGCTCTTTGTAGGACGATAGAAACTGTCTTACGAAGCGTCCCTTCGCTAACTGTACGAATATCCTTTCCACCAATCTTGATCGAACCTTGTTGGGGATCAAACAGTCTTGGAATCAACTGAGCCAAGGTTGATTTCCCTGCACCAGTTGCTCCAACAACCCCAACCATCTCACCAGCTGCGATATCAAAGGATACATCTTTTAGGATAGGTTCTGCATCATTTGGATAGGTGAAGGTCACATTTTCAAAACTGAGACTTCCTTCCAATTCTTCATCTTCCACATCCTTGAAGGTCATAGCCGGTTCTGTATCTAGGATTTCACGAATACGACGGAAGGAAATCATAGCACGAGTGACTGAATTCCCCAAAAATCCAACCATGACGATGGTAAAGATAATCTGACTCAAGTAGTTTACAAAGGAAGCAATGGAACCAACTACTGATGGATCTGACTCTGCCATACCTGCTACAAGCCAGATTGAAAGAAAGACAGCCCCGTATGAAATCATCATCATTACAGGTTGAACGATAGAAAAGGCGTAGCCGATATAAAGGTTTTCACCCAGTAATTCATCGGATACCTGCGTAAACTTAGCAAACTGGTCTTTCTCTCGAACAAAAGACTTAACCACGCGCACACCACGTAAATTTTCTTTGGCAATGGCATTGATACGCTCCAATAAGGTCTGGAATTTTGCAAAGCGCGGCCCCATCATTCCCATCATAAGACCTGTCATGGCGACGATCAAAACGACCATAAGAACCAGCACCCACCACAACGAAGGTAGAGTGACAACGGCTAATATAAAGGAACCAATAAATAAAATCGGTAGTCGAAAGAGGATTTGGAAGGTCATCATAACGACGTTTTGAATCTGGTTGATATCGTTAGTCATACGTACAACGAGGTTCCCTGCATTAAACTTCTCAATATTGGCGTATGAAAAAGTTTGAATCTTACGAAAGGCATCTTCACGTAAGTCAGACGAAACTCCTTGAGCAATGTAAGCTGCTAACACTACATTGATCCCACCTGCAACCAAACCAATCAAGGCAACAAGAATTAACCAAAAACCGATAGTATAAATAGCTTCATTATCACCTGTTAGTAGGGCCTCTAAAACCTCCTGCAAATAACGTGGTTGCAAGAGTGAACTCGTTACCATTAGACCTGCCATAACCAAGGAAGCCAGGGCCTGCCATTTATAGGCTTTTATTTTCTGAAACAGCATATTTCCCCCTTATAAGATAGACAAAAGGGGACGACAGTTCTGTCAGTCCCTTCTTATGCTTTCATGTTGATACTATTCTAACAAAAAAGAATGCTATTGTCAAAGCACTCAGCTCTCAGAAGCTTGTTCAAGCACGACATTAGCATTCTATCAATCCTTTAAAAATTCTTCTAAATTTAGTGCTGAATTTTATTGTTCTGAACTATCTTGCTCATCTAGCTTAACTCGTCCAATTTCACGGTAGCTACAGTCCCCAACAATCTGGACTGAGAACTGACCATCTTCGTACTCAAGAATCGTTACACTTCCGTTATCAAGACCATGTGGATGCATGCCGTTAATGAGGTAAACAATGGTACCAATAGTCATTCCATGACTGACAACGAGAGCATTTCCTCCCCCATTAGCTTCCATTTCCTTGGCAATGGCTTCAAAACCTTCCCAGATACGACCACTTAGTTTTTCCCAGCCTTCAGCCCAACCTGCTGTGTCTACTTCTACCAGACCCTCAGCTAGCTCCGCATAGGACAAACGATGCACATGATCGACATTAAAGATACGAGGAATAATCCCCATAAAAAGGTCTCCATCATAAGCACCATCAAAGCTACCAAAGCACCATTCACGGATTCGCTTATCCATACGATAAGGAATTTGACCTGTCAGACCTAGTTCCTCAAGGATAATTCCCATAGTCTGGATGGTACGTCCTGAGTCACTCGAGTAAGCACGCTCAAACTTTAAGCCTGACTCACGCAAACCAATTCCCAATTCGTGAATACCTCGCTCACCTTCAGCTGTTAAAGGAGTATCACTCCAGCCTTGAGCACGCCCAATCGTATTAAACATTGTTTTCCCATGACGCACTAGATACAATTTTACACTTGCCATTTTTGGTCCTCCATATGTATCTATTATAGCATGATTTCAGGTAAAAACCTCGTCCAAACTACTCTGTGCCCTTCTTTGAAGGTGCTAATTTTGAAGACCTAGCAGCCTCTTTTTTGCCCCCTTCTTCTTTTTTCTCCTTATTTCCTTCTTTGGGCTTGTTTTCTGTTTTCTCAGACTTTTGACTGGTCTTTTTTAAAGGAGAAAAGTGAAATTCAAACTTATTTTTTCCTGTGTCAATAGTCGTTGTGAAGAAGTTCTCGTCATTTCGATAAGTTGATGTCCCTACATTAAATGACTGCTCTCCATTTTCAGAAGAAGCTTTTTCATAGGTTCTCTTAGCCATAGCAAATGCAAGAAGTTTTTCTTTATTTAAGGCATAATCCTGATGATGTGCTACTTGCCGATTTAGATAAAACTGCAACAAAAGACTAAAAATTCCAGCAATAGTGACAGCGTATAGGAGAACTCCTGCTCTAACTTTTTTCTTTTTCAACACGATAGATAAATTCCCTCTCTAGTCCCTTTTCAAACTGAAAGTGAAAGTGCAGCTCCTGCCCTTTTTCTTGAATTCGAGCTGATTTTAGACCGTAGACCATGGGTTGATAACCACGTCCACTAGCATCTGTTTTCCGGAAATCATTTGACTTTGATTTACCCATGGAAATGGGTTTGTCTTCCTGTTTGAGGTAAAGCCTATCATTCTCCACTTTTTCAAATTGGGCTCGATTCAGCTCTGTTTCTAGCTGATCCACAAATAAAGCCATTCTTTTTGCTCACTTCTCTGCTGGTAGCGAACCTCTGAAATCAAGAGTCGGCTCATAGATTGAAAAAGAAGCAAGCTACCACTAATAACGATAAGGGCAACCAAGGATTCTAAAAGTGTAAAAGCTCTGACCCTACTTGTCTTGAATCGCCAGTAATTTCTCCGTTCCATGGTATACCTCCAAACCTTGCTCATTCGAGACAACATGAACCGTAAGGCCATTGACAGTCAACTGCTTTTGTCCAGTCTGCAACGCCATACGAGCCACTCGCAAAACTTCTTCCTGTTTTAGAAGTTCTACTTCTCTTTTTCTACTTTCTTGAATCTGCCCTAGCAAGAGGGTTGCAATACTGGCAAAAATGGCTAGTGAAATCACTGCCTCCAGTAAAATAACCGCCTTAATTTTTTGCTTCTTGAATACGTTTAATCTTTCCATTTCCTAGATATAGTTGGTAGCGAACTACTTCTTTCCTTGTTTGAAATCTCACGCTAGCTAGAGACGAATTCCCTCCAGCCTTATCAAAGGTAATTGACTCATTAGACTGCAATTGAATGCCTTTAGGTATGGCTATTTTCTGATAGCCATTCTCAATACTTCTCTCTTCTAGCATTAAGATCATCTTTTGCTGACTAGCCAGACTTCGCTTCTGGGTTTCTCGATAAAGCTCCTCAAACTCCATAAAGAAAATTTGCTCTTCCACAGCTGCAAAAGTTGATTGAACTGAACTTGACAAACCCAAGGCTAACAGGCTGACTATTCCTAAGACCAATAAACTTTCTAGCATGGTAAAGGCCCTAATCTGCAACTGACTGACTCTTATTTTGCTTGGCATGATACTCTTTATAGGCTTTTGCTTGCTCAGCAGTAATGCGTCCATCTGCCTGTAATTTACCTAGACTAGCATCTTCATTTTTATCCAGACTATAGAGTTCAGCCTGACTTTCTACCACCTTGACAACAGCTGCTTTCCCCTTATCATTGACTGCATCCTTTTGCTTAGTTAAGTTTGGCACAAACAGTAAGAGTAGGACGCTAATGATAAGCAACACCACTAACATTTCAATCAAGGATACTAAAATTATTTATCTAAAGTACTTTCAGAGAAAACAAAAAAACCGCTCAAAATCTGAGCGGTTTTTGAAAGTCTTTCTATGTTTTATTTTGCTGTAATGAGCCCATCAGGCTCAATACTAAAGGCCTCTTTATCTGCCATTCTGCCATCAGGCAATAGGAGATAATACCCTCCATTATATGGGACAAAGGTGCTAGATTTCATGTCCCCATTTTGGGCGTCAAGATAGTACCATTTCTCATACCATTTGACCCACCCTGTGGCCATTGCACCATCTCGGTTGAAATAGTACCATTTCCCATTGATTTTCTTCCAGGATGTGGCCATGTAGCCATCCTTGTCAAAATAATACCAGTGGTCGTCTGTGTGCTTGAGCCACTTATCAGAGTACATGTATCCTGAGCCATCGAAATAGAACCATGATTTATTTTCCTCAATGTACTCAAACTGTCCCTTAGGATATGAGCCATTAGCTCTAGCATACCAGTACCCTTTATCATCCTTTTGCCAGCCTTTTTTAGGTGCCTCAGGTTGAGCGTTTGGATTGGTCAAGCGATAGATGTAGTAGTAAGGGCGTCCAGCATATAGCCAGATGTCATCATGGTCATTGACTGAAATACCATCATAGCGATAATTACAATGGATGATGTTATCACTATCAATGAAAATCCCTGTATGTCCACCAGCACCAGCACTAGCACCTTTTCTACCCCATATAAAGACATCTCCTCTCTGAGCGTCCCATGGCGTATTCTCTGAGATAAGAGTGTAGCCGTTGTTAATCAGCCATTGGTGCTCATACTCAGTATTGACAGCCCACCCAGCTGATACTGCTCCAGCGCTCCTCAAAGCGTAGTAGACAGAGCTTGAGCAATCATAAGAGCTATCTCCGTCCCGTTCTTCCATGCTATAAGACACTCGCCCCTGTCTAGCTTTCATCCAGGAGATAGCATTCTCAATGTTTATTGTCATTTATTTTCCTTTCGTTTTATGGGAGCCTTGCAGGCCAAGGCTCGCTCGTTAAGTATGAGATAGAGCTGACACGGATGTCCCCGATGTCCCTATCAGTAGGGACAGGGTCAGTAAACTGAAACCTCAGCATGTTACTGTCTCCAACTCCTCCTAAGTACCACGTCCCATAAGGGACACCTTTGTCATTGTATATGCCCCCAATAAGGCTAAACTCCGACCTAAATCCTACAGGGACACCGTTTAGTCCTAAGATATAACAGTTTCTTTCTCGGTCACTAGGTTGGACTTGATACCCAGCACCTCCACGCCTGACAATACCAAACCACCCCCAAGAGAGCCCACCAAATTGATACATCACAGTGTCATTTTTGCGCCTTACTTTGAGATAAGAGTTTCCCAATTTTGACACGATAGTGAGAGTGCGCCAACCAGTATCCCCAGTTAGCACCTCCCAGCCCTGAGAGTCAGTTCCTGAGCGTTTTATCCATTTGAGAGCGCCATTTGTGACCGCTGTGTCCACATAAGTGGTACCTACAGGGGCGCTGACCTTTCCATTAGGCATGCCTTGACCATGGATTTCATACTCATGGACTTGTCCACCTGTATTAGCTGGAGCGCTTGGCAAGGTAACGCTACCACCTCCACCTGATAAGTTGAGAGTATTCCCACTGAGGCTGAGCTTTTGAGGCTCTTTTTGCTCGATAGTTGAAAGTCTTTGCTTGACCCCACTGTCATTGTATGGCTGAGGGATTTCTGATTTTTTTAGCGTAACCCTCAAGGCTTTGGTGTTGAGTGAGATATCCTTTACTTGTAAGAGTATCCTCTGTCACGAATTTTGAGGTGTCTATCACTGGCTTGTTTTCAAGTTGTCCTACTCGTTCCTTGAGCTCTGTATCATTGTACGGCTCAGGGAGCTCTGAGCGCTTAGCGTACTCATCCAGGCTCTGATGTTGGGTCAAGTATCCTTTGCCATCTAATTCTGACCTAGTCACTAAATTGCTAGTGTCTACGCTTGGCTTATTCTCTAAATCCTCTACACGTCCTACAAGGGGCTTGTCATTATAGATAGTGTCATTGTCAGGCTTGGCCTTTAAAAGCTCAATATCGTCCAAAATATGGGCTATATCGCTCTGATTAGCCTTACTTGCAAGCTCAGCCCTCAGCTCGCTGTCATCATAAGCAGCGCCTGGAGCGTTATTTTTAGGCAGCAAGCTCTCAAGCTCATCCTTTGTCACAATATCCTTGACATCTATGACACGCTTTGTCTTTTGCTCCATAATAGGCGCCTGAGTAGCCTTGTCAATCTCTGAAATCTTGACATTGAATGAAAAAGCATATACATCAGCTGACTTTTCAACTTTCTCAAAATAGATGTATCCTGCGACCGTCTCACTAGCAATTATCAATGAGTTATCAAACTTGACTGTGAAGTTATTGCCCTCTATGGTAGCCTCTACCTCTTTATAGCGCTTGGTGCCCTTAAAGTGAAAGAGACAGATAACTTTCTCAGCTGTCAACTCATTCATCTTGAAATGAAACTCAGCTATATCTTTATCTTTACTGTAGAGCTCATGACGGAGCTTATCAATCCCTCTGATATTGCTTGTCAGCTCTATATTTTTGCTGATAATTTTTTCCAAGTTTTGCCCTCCTTTCTAATAAAAAAGAGAGCCTCGTAGGCTCTCTGTGTTTAATCCTCGCTAGGCTCTGTATAAGTCAAAGCTCTTGAGCTATCTGATAGCCCTGCTGTAGTAGGGTCAGGGACAATGTTTAGGGCACTAAAGACCGATAAACCGATAAGATAAGGGTTTGAAAGAAATTTCAAAAGCAACTCATAAACCCCACTCCAGCTAGTTAAATCCTCAAATTTTAACCCAAAGTAGGTCAAAATAGGTAGGATGATAGCTAGTAAGAGGCGAATGACAAAAGCTCTATTTTTAAAACGTACTAACCAGTTAATTTTCATGTTAATTCCTCACTTCTAAATTTACATATTTATTGTAGAGGCTATCGATGTATCCATTGCCTCCTAGTTTCTTGTAGCTACCGTGCATTTTATGCACGATATCCGACTCATGGACTGTTGTATATCCACGATTGATTGCCGTAGTCATGTCTCTCTCAAGTCTCAGATACATTGTGACTAGATGAGCCTCGTCATGGACTACTAGCTTATTGTTGACCTCGCTGATTTTTCTGTTGTTATCCTCTCCAACTACTCGGATGTCATTCACTGATGATTGGATAGTGCCTAGCTCGTCTTTTAACTCATGAAATTGTTGTTTGTTCAAATTCCCTGACTTACTAGCACGCATACCAAACCATCCAGTAGCAATGACACCGATAGTAGGAGCAAGTTGAGCGATAGCGTGTATCATTTTTTCAAAGATATCAACCCATGTCATATCCTCCCCCTTGTCTAATCAATACGGGGCATGACAACGGTCAAGACACCTTGCTGGAGCATTTCAGCAAGTGACTGCTCTTTGTATGTGTAGCCCTCTGTGGCTTGCATTTGAAACTTAAAGATAGTTTGCGTACCCTTTGGCCATTTTGCATTAGTATCAAATGGATAAGCGCCTGAGATGATGTCTCCGTTGTTATAACGTTTGTCCTTAGCAAGTGGCTTGATGAAATTGGCTACCTTTCCATAAGCATGAGTAGCCATACCTCCATTTTGTGAAACAGCAAGAGCAATTAATACCTCGGTAATAGCTGAAACAGTATCAAGATTTTCTTTTGTTTCTGTGACTGCTTGCTCAGCTTGAGCCGCTGCCTCTTTGTTTTTTTGCAACTCTTGAGCTACCTTGCTGAATTTTTCGTTTTCAGCTCGGTTTGGGAAATTCTCCTCATAGAGCGACTCAAGAGCTAACTCAAAAAGCTCTGTATTTGATAAGCTGATTTTGTCAGCTGGTAGCAAGATTGGAACATTTGCTCCATTTGCATTTACAAGTGTGATCTTAGTGGCTGATACTGCACCACTTCCGTCATATTCTAAAGATTTTGAACCGTATTCTAGTTTCATATATTTTCCTTTCGTTTATTATGGGTAAGGGTCATTTGTAATATAAGTGATTGTACCCGCCCAATATTTGTTCCCTGGGGATTTACTTGTCAAGCGGATTTTTCCATCTGCTGCAAGGTGCAAAATAGCCGTACCTGTTACTGTTGAGTCTGACAAGCCTTGTAATACAAAGTTAACTTCTTGAGCTGGTCTAAATCCAGCTGGTATTGTTTCTTTGACTTCTCGATAGTCTGAAATTGTGGCAATGTCTGCGATTTTTCTTTCGGTTGAAATTGTGACAAGATTGCCATTTCTTGTTACATTACCGTTAATGAACCAGCCTAGCTCAATTTTTCTTGTAACGATTTTCTGCAAGTCATCTTTGGTAGCAACCTCTTTCCATTGAGATGGAGCCCATCTATTGTTATTGTTGTAAGTCCTAAAGAAAAACCTATTTGATGTTACCCCTGTGAAAAATTGCACGCCTTTCCAACTGTCAAGCCAATAGTTTTGAAATAGTCCCCAATCGTTACCAGTAGGGTTATCTGCGTACTTGCCACTTCTCCAACCAAACTCTGTCCCTTGCTTGTCCCAAACGTCATCCCACTGAGCACTACCTCTAGAAAGTCCTCCGTTATAATCGGTTAATTGATACTGCTGAATAGGCTTGTCATTGGCAAAGATGTCTCCTTTAACGTCAAGGGCTCCACGCTCACGGATTTTGTTGACACCTACGCCTGAACGGTCATAAGAAAAACCACGCTTTCAGTGGCCACGTTGACCATAAACTCAGTACGAGTGAATTTATCCTCAAGAATGCCGATGACCACCCATGACTGATTGGCTAGATAATTGCCTGCAAGATTAGCCTGAGAATTGACTAGACTTGATATACTTGACCAAGTACCAGTCGCTTGACCATTGTCAACGGTAAAGGCATTAGTACCTATCTTAGCCACCTTGAAAGTCAAGGTCATTGTATTTCTTTGACGTCCTCCTACTGTGAGAGGTGCTATCTTGGCATTTCTCGTAGCGGTCAAAGTGCTAGAGGTTGAGCCTGTTCTTGCTATGCTAAAGCTGAGTGCTGGAGCAAAATACTCAAGCACTGTGACAGATACCTCTCTAGCGTCTGACCATCTACCACGGCTATCAGATACACTAGCTCTGATTTTGATTGTGCCGTGATAGTTCATAATGCCAAGGCTCCCACCGTTTGAGTTAGTGGCTTGATTTTTGCCTACGATTTCAGCACGGTATCCTGTAATGGATGATCCGTAGGTACCTTTGGCGCCATTGAAAGCCACCTTGATGTTAGAGATAACCTGAATGAACGTGTCAGAGTTTGAAATAAGGTTTTGAGCGCACCACTCACGTCTGATAGAGTGATACCTGAGAAAGTAGGTTTGACATTTACTGGCACGCTTGCCGTGAACGTAGTGGACTGTGTTCCTGTCTTAGTAGAACCTGAGAAAGTATCTACATAGATTGTCCCTGTACCACTTGCTGAGTTAGGTATATCATTAGCAAAATCCACAGGGATTGTCCATGTAGCGGATGTGTCTACATTACTTGCAATCGTCCCTGACTTTCCAGCCCACTTATACCTCACTGTGTGCTTAAAGCTCGGATTTTGTCGGTTGATGTTGATAGTTACTGAGTTACCAATTACACCAGTTCCTACTCTCACAGAGCTAGAGCGTGGGATAGTTGTCAGGCTGACATCTGCTCTTACTGTCATTGTTTGATGCAATCCATTATTAGGATTGAACGTACAAGACAGAGCAAAGCTCTTAGTCCCGTCTGCATTATGACTGATTGTGCTTGAACCACTTGCAAGCGTGACCTCTCCGTCCCAAACCTCCCAAGTTGGATTGCTTGAGTGGACATTACGCCCATCTAGGATAAGAGAAAGCGTACTGTCGCCTTGCAAGTTGTAGGTATGAAAATAGACTGGTCTACTAACTGTTACACGCCAATTTACAGTGGTTGTGTTATTGGCAATATTTTGAGCGCCTTGCTCGATGTATACATTCAAGTATAGACCATTGTTTGAGTTACTAAATTTTGCCATACTTCCTCCTATCCTACATATCTGATGACATTCATATCAGGATTGATGTGATACTGTTCCTCTCGATACCGTCCAATTTGAATGGTTTTAGAAAAGATACCATTCTCAATATGAATGACACCCTGAGAAATATACATGACCTCAACCCCTGCTGAATACATTGAAATTCGTCCACTAGGACTAAATAGCATACTAGATGAACCGTCATTTTTACCGATTACAAGCCCCTCGTTTGATGAGCTCATATAGCTATCGATAAAATTCCAACGGTCAGACAACTCTCCAAGGTCTTTGGCGATGTTTGACACACGCTGACTAGCTGAAATTAAATCTGTTTCAGCTTGAGCTCTTGCCTCCTCGTTCGATTTCACAAAGTCCTGATAGGCGCTTATCCAGTTATCAAGCGTGTCAGCACTAGCCTTGGCCTCAAGCTCAGCCTGAATAAGCCCAGCTTTCTCATTTAGAGCATTTAGTTGCTCTTGAGTCAAGCCTCGGTCAGCTTTAGAGTCAATACTTGTCTTGATTTCTTGTAGTTGAGTCTCATCGATAGCCCCTTTGTCTCCTTTAGGGCCAGGGTCTCCTTTGTCCCCTTTAGGGCCTGGAGTGCCAGGTGCACCTCTTGATCCGTCAAGCGCATTAATAAGAGTTAATTGCTCAGAGGCTACCTCTTTGTTATCAATCCATGCTGAAACAGTCAAAACCATCTTTTGATTGACATCTGAGGCGTTGACAATGTATCTAGCGCTAGTAGACTTGATGACACCGTCCACAGTCCAGCGCCAACCACTATTGATGACTTTGTTCCCTCGCATTAAGGTAGGGGTCACAATCGTCTGGCCTTGACCATTTTTAAAGGCTACACCGTTATCAGTGGCAAGTTTGATAGTGTAAGGCTTAGCCTCTTCTATCATCCTGTCTAGTTGTTGCTGAATACCCTGAGAGAGTCTATTTTCAAGCGCCTTGGCGTTTGAAAAAGTGGTCTTATTGTTTTTCGGATTGGTAAAGCTGATAGTTTGCTCGGATACCCTCATCTCAAGTAAAAGAGTAGGGCTAAAGCCGTCATCATAAACCTTGACTGTATCTCCGATTTCTAAATCTGCAAACCCCTCAGCCTCATAAGTGACAGCAGGGTAGCAATTCTTTTTGAGTTCACGGTAAGCAATAGAGCGAATGGTCTCAGGATTTTTACTCTCAACAGTCATATCTTTTCTTATCCACTGATCATCAGCTGTGCTGTGTGAGAAAGTACTCGGATACATCTGCATTGAAAGAGGTGCATATAGTGCAGCACCTGACTGATAGAACTCACGCTCGCCCTTTGCATTGTTGACTGACCAAGCTCCAAGACCTCGGATGTCTACGATGTTTCCTTGGTCATCTTTACCAGTAGGGACTATGGTGTTGAATATTCCAGTCTTGTCAATCGTCCTAGTGATTGTCTTGAGGTTTTTGCCGTACTCTAAGACCTTTGGACTGACTTGCCCTACCCCTTGATGATTGTCATCATGTTCATGATATACATTGACTGTGAATGACTTGATAGAGCTGTCAGCGTTGAGGCGTGTGTCAAACTCGATTTCGGCACCGAACTTCTTAGCTAGACTTAACAGTCTATTGAGCTTGGTATCTGTACCCTCCCACTCAGCAGAAATTTTCTTGTCTGATACCTCGTTAATACCGATTTTCAAGAAAGTATAATTTAGTAAGTCCATAGCCTCGCAAAACTCTTTAAAAGTCATAGCTTTAGGGGACTTGTAAGGTATAGAGTACTCATTGATCAGCTCAAGGTTTAGATTGATACCGTGACACTTGATGACTTTTTCATTCTCCTCAACTTTTCGGATAGTGTGTAGGTAAGTCTTGCCTTTATACTGAAATGAGACAAAGGCCTTTTCATTGAGTGTGTTATAGGCTCTTTTCTGTCCTACATCTGAGATAATAGCCTTTTTAAATACAGTAAAATCAAAGATACTAGACCCTGTCTCAAGGTATCTTGTCCAGCTGTCATTGAAATAGTTTAGCGTCCCCTGTTTCTCATTATCCACAAAGGCTACTTTTCTCAGGTTTGAGTCATGTATTATCAATAACATTGTTATAGATACCTTTCTTTAAATTCTACTGTGACTGTAGGCTTAGTCTTAATCCAGCTTGAGCAATAGACCTCTAGCTGACTTCTACCAGGGGGGATACTCAAGAATTTTGAACCCTGGACAACATCTACAGCTCTTTCAACACCGTCTACTGTGACTGTGTCATTCTCGCTGTTTAGGATGACATTTGAACCTATTGGATAACGATTAGGCACATCTCCGATTGCTGGCACAAAGTCCTTACGATACATCAACTCATCAAGATACATGTGAGATACAATAGGCTTGTTATGAAATGCTCCAATAGTCGCATGGATTTTAGCTGATTTACGGCCTTTAATCTCAGGGATAACAAAAGTGTAATAAGAGCCGTTATAATAAACTTGCACCCTGTCATTATTTCTTCTCAGTTCAAACTGTCCTCTTTCTGAGCTGAATGGGTTTAGGCGTTTGTCTGCTGTTCCTGTAAAAGTAAAGCATTTCAAAAAATCATATTTAGAATTAGAGTCAGGCCTTAATACGTTAAACTCACACCCTTGTCCATTTGAGCGTTTGAACGTTTCAACTCCATATAAAAATTGGCCATTACTGTCTGATACCGTTATCTTGATATAGCCATACTGTCCAGCGTTTTCTGATTGGAAAATCTGTTTACAAAAAATGTAATCATTAAGCGAGCCTCTTTCGCCTGATGTGTCATCAGGTACGTCCCATGACATCCCTGTAGAGTAGTGACTTGCTTGTCCTTGGATTGGTTGCTCTCTCAATTTGATGTGTTTCCGTCCCCAAAGACTAAAGACCTCAGCTGTGCCAATCTCATTCTCATTGGCAGAGTTTGAGTAGTTAGTGATTGATTTATTTTTCACAGCTCTAGCAAAACCATCAGCGATTTTATCGCCTCGAAAATCAAGCAAAATCTCAGAGCGTTTGACTAGACCTGTATCAGCCTCCTCACGGTCTCCAATTTCAAGAGCCCCACTAATATTGACAAGACCTATATAGCCATTTTCAGCATTGTGCTTGACTTTCACTACAGGAAAAGCCTTGACATTTCCATCATTTGTGAGGTCAAAGACAATTTTGTCTCTCTGTTCCTGACCATTTTCAAAGCGTCTATAAGTAGAGCTATGAGCGACACCATCAGGGACTAAGAGCTCGAACTCGCCTTTTTGGAACCATCTTGTCACATTCTCCATGTCTACAGAGCCTCTGACAAGTCCCATGTAGTACTTATCAGGCTCATCTGTGATGACTACCTTGACAGCCTCTGATGTGTTAAATACTCCAGCTAGTTTGTGCTTGGCTGTTTCTAGTGTCATACCATTGCCATACTGCATAGAAAACTTGACTTTGATGACTTTGGCGCCTGTTCTTACCTCTTGCAGATTTACTCCTAAAAGAGGAGCGTCATTAGTAGTGATGTTGCGCTCATTCCCTACTGGTCTGATAATTTCAATGATGTCAATGACCTCAGAGAGGTCAAATCCATTGATTGTGATTGTGTCATTATTCATTAGATAATACCTCTCATCATGTTATCAATCATTAACTTATCATTTTGATAGTTAGTCATTGGGTCTCCGATTTTAGCAACCAGAGTACCGTCATCTAGTACCATGTTCACAGGGCGCTTGACAGCCTCCTCAGCCACTTCAAGAGCTCTGGCTAGGACTTTGTCAGCCTGGTCACGAATAACCTCGATTTGGCTTGTTTCTGCTCGTTCTGTGAGTGATTTGAGCCTAAACTGACTAGATACAGTATGTTTACCCAAACCAAGTAAATCCTCAGCGCCAAATTTGAACGCTGACATCTCTTTCTGAACGTATGCTAGACTGTCAACCACATCAGAGCTATTCTGTTCAATACCTACAGCAATACCTTGAGCAATGTATCTACCTACATTGTCTCTAAATAATCGTGACGGACTATGGATCTTAGCCTTAGCTTGCGCTGCTCTCTCAGCTTGAGCGACAAGAGCATTAGCTGCCGCTGTGACAGCCCCAAGTGCTGAGTACATACCTTGCGCCAATCCTTGGCCGATCATGTTCCCTGCGTATATCATAGAACTTACGCCTGACATGGCTGTAGAGCGGATTGAGCTTAGCATAGCTGACATTGCAGCTGTTGCTGATCCAATTCCTGAACGGATACCGTTAGTAACTCCGTTAGAAACCCCACGCCCTGCTTGTTGCCCAGCTTGTGTCATCTGAGTTGCTGATTGCATGACCACTGTGACCATCATCATCATGCTTGCTTGCACAGATGATAGAGCCTGAGTCATTGCTGAGCTGATACTTGAGGCGAGTTGAGACATAGCTGATGAGGCTGAGGTAGCTGATGAGTTAATCATCGATAATGTAGAGGCCATCATAGAGGCTCCACTTTGAGCCATCATCATTGCATTAGCTAGAGACATCAACCCTACTTGTAGAGCCGTAACGCTTGCCACAGAGCCCCCAAGGCTCGCAAATGAGCTCATGACTGATGTAGCAAATGAGCTCATGGCTGTACTTGCCATTGTCATTGTTTCAGGTAGTGTGCTGAGGCTAGTGCTCAAAGATGTCAAAACCGTAGGTAGTGACTGCATAGCTACGCTTGCAAGTTGAGCAGATGTAGCAATCAACATCAATCCAGTTCCTGCTTGTTGCAATCCAGGACCAGCCGTAGCGATACCAGAGTTAGCAATAGCAGTAAGACCTGCTGAAACCACTGTCAAAGTGCTTGCTAGATCAATTAGATTGAGCCCCACAAGCAACTGAATGCCCTCAGCCATTGCCTTTACACCTAGACCTGCATTCCTTGCAGCCGTTCCAATAGATGTGAATACATTAGCAATCCCATCTAAAACCGTCCTAACTGCACCACCAACTGAGCTGATGACCGTTGAAATGCCATTGAATACACTCTCAATGCCCTTACCGATACCTTGAGCAGCCGTAGAGATTGACTCTCCAACTGACTTGAAAATATCAGCGATACCTTGTAGAGCAGTATTGATGGCTGTGCCTACAGAGATGACGATATTAGCTATACCATCCATGCCTGTCCGAATACCCTCAGCGATTGCCTGAATAATGCTGATAATCTGAGGCGCATTGCTTGAAATCGTGTTGATAATCAAGGCAAAACCATTGGCGATAGCGTCAACCAGTACGGCTATCCCTAGTGCAGCGACTGCGACACCAGCCCCAATCATCAAGACTGCAGCACCAAAGGCTAGAATACCAACAGCGCCTACTGTCAGTGCCGTACCTAGAGCAGCAGCACCCACAGCAAGCAAGGCAATTCCTGCCACAATAGCGACAAGAGCGATAGCGGCACCAGCTCCAGCTGATGATAATTGTATAGCAGCTTGTACTAGAATATAGACACCAGCGGCTGCCATCAAGACACCAGCACCAACCATGAGCACGGCTACACCTAACTGCATGACTGAGCTTGCACTTGCTCCAGCCGTTGTACCGACTGCTGTATTCCCTGCACTCATTGCGGCACTTGCTCCAGCATTTGCAGCTTGAGCAGCAGTAAGCCCTAAGATGTTCCCAATTAGGCCTATGATTGTTTTCCCAAAATCAAAAGCTGACTTGAGACCTTTGGCGATTGCCACTCCAGTCTGAATGCCTTTAAAAGCCACAGCCATGGTCACTAGAGCCGTTGCAACATTTCTGATTGTATTAGCGTCAAGCCCTTTGATAAACTTAGCAAATGAGCTCGCCATCTGTGAAACAAAGTTGACGATTTTACCAGCTGACTCTCCAATAGTTTCCCATGGGATGGCACTAGTTAGCTTGCTTGCTAAGTCAAGCGCCGCCTCTGATAAATCTTTAAAGGCTTGCCCAGCGCTCTCAAGCGCTCCTGTGTTTTTAAAAGCATCAAAAGCCGTCTGAGCGCCTGTAACTAAGTCTTGGATAACTGTATTTACTGAACCGATAATGCTCCCAATGTTGCTAAAAGCGCCTGTCACGGTTGAGATGATACCATCTATGTCAATGTTTTCTAGGAACGCTCCCAACTTTTCAGCAATCTTGTCAAAATTGATTTTTTCAAGAGCGTCAGATACTGCATTTACTGCCTTGATACCAAACTTATTAAGTTTTTCAAAGGCTGGCATGAGTTTATTAGAGAGACTTTCCTTGGCTCCATCTATGGCTTGGTCAACTGTTTTAAATTCCGTAGCCATCTTTTGGAAAGCGTCTGAGTTCCCTGCACGGTTTAGAGCGTCAAAGAAATCCTCAGTTTTAACTTTCCCATCTTGGACAGCTTTTACAAGATCAGCCGTAGACATTCCCATCTCTTTTGCGACTGCAGCCATACCAGCTGGAGCTTGCTCCATCATAATCTTAAAGTCCATCCAGGCGATTTTAGGCTTACTTGCCATCTGTGTTGCCTGAGTTGACAGTGATTTCATGGCTTGAGCTGGGTTTTCAGCAGAGGCTGCAAGTCCACCAAAGGCCTTAACTAGACTGCCTACATTTTTTGTACCAACAGCGTCAAGCTGTGAGTAGGTACTAGCCATGTCAGAGGCTGAGTAGATGGTCTTTGTCGCAAAGTCTTGCATTTCTTCCTTTGCTTTCTTGATTTCCTCAGCTGATCGTCCAAAGGCTTGGAGGTTTCCCTCGAAAGTTTTCCAGGCTTTCTGTGAACTGTTGAGCTCAGAGGCCATTTCACGGATACCACTAGTAATAGTCCCAATCCCTGTAGTAAGGGCTGAGCCAATCAAATTGGCACCTAGTACTGACTTGAATACTGAGCCTACTTTTTGCCCTGCACTCTCAAGGCCTCCAAAAAGTGACTTGAGCTTACTGACTCCAGCCTGAGCATTTGATCCATCCATGTCAACCTTGATAGTTACTGAACCATCTGCCATTGTGTACCTCCTTTCTAAAATTAGTAGTCAAATTCATCAGGTAGAGCATACTCTTTTTTGAGTTTCTTCATGTTCTCCTTGTACTGCTTACTGTCCCCTTTTTGGGGCTTGTAAGAGCGTATTTTCAGCACCTCGGCAAACTTAGTGTCACTAGGTAGGCCATTTAGTAAAGCGTTGAACTTCTTCCAGTGTAGGCTGTTCTGAGCGTCTATAAGGTCAATGCCGTAAGCTTGTAGAAATGATGAGTAAATATACTCAGCGTCGTACTTCAAGCTAAAGAGACGATCTCCTCCCTCAGATTGACTCCTAGAGCGTATCTTGCTCTTGATTGGGTTCCCTGCTAGGTCTAGTACTGGTGCTGTGTCTTTAGCTGGAATAATTCTGATATGCTCCTCAAAAATCATCTTAAAGATTGCTGTAGCCTGTTCAGGAGTTAAAGCCTGAGTAAAATCTACATTAGTCAAGATTTGAATAGCCAGGAAAGGCTTGTAAAGCTCTTCAATGTCATCATCATTGATCAGCTCCACAACTTTCAAGACCTTGTTAAAAGCGATATTCATTGGATACACATCATCACCAAGGACTAACTCATCTGTCAATTTCCTTGATAGGTCCAGCATGTCAGTCACCTAGATATTTTTTGAGAGCGTCTGTGTTGTTACGTTTCTCCCATTCTGAGATGACTCCTGTGATAGCCTCAAGCAAGTAAGCCATAGTATCGACAGTTGAACCGTTAGAGAAATCATAGACCTTGTCAAACGCCTCTTTGTCAAACAGCTCTGTCCAAGAGTCTTTGACTAAGTCTTGTAATGTTTCAAAGGCCTTACTATCCTCTGTCTTAGCTAGTTTTTCGCCCTCTTTTTTGAGCATTTTTCCTACTGACTCCATTTTGTGGATGTTTTTGTCATTGGCTACAAATTCAAGTTTGAACTCTCCAAAGTCAACAGGGATGACATTGTCACGTTTTTTAATTACTACCATTTGTTTTTTCTCCTACTAATTTTTAAGTCAAAAATAAAAAGGGGAGCCTATTCACTCCCCTAGATCAAATCATCCACCGACTACAGCAGACTGTTTAGGTGCTGCATTCCAGCTGATAGTTGCCTCAAAGCCCTCATACTCAGAGGCCTCTCCGCCTCCGATTTTGATACCTGAGACAGTAGCGACTCCGACGTATTGAGTTTTACCATCAGACTCTACTACCTTAAGCCAGACATTACGGTCATCTCCAGTTTTAAAGCGCATACCTGCGACAATAGCTTGAGCCTCGTCCTCTTTGATGTAGTCACCCTCAAAACTGTATCCGTTTTTGACAGATGTTACTACTGTTTTCTTAGTGCCGTCACCGTTGTAGTATGCAATGTCATCTGTCTCCTCGTCGTTTTCAGCCTCAGCGGTTGTTACTCCGTCCGCAAGCCATTTCCAGGCGTCATTACCTGGCTCAGTAGTTGGTGCTGTTGGTAACCATGGCGCAAGAAAGTGTTTGCGCTTGGCATTCTTCATTTTTGGCATTTAGTTTCCTCCATTTGTTTCTAATTTTGCCGTTACATCTAACATGTAAATATAAAAGCCTTGCTCATCACGGTCATTTAGGAATGGCTGTGATACTTCAAGGCCTCTGAATTGATATGAATTGTTTTTGCTAGGTAGTTCCAGATTAAAATCAGCGAGAGCATGATTAATGGCCCACAAAATAGAGCTTGTCTTCTGGTGATCAGTCGTTTTGATTGCCACCTCAAAGACAAGACTAATGTCCTGCTTGCCGTTCATGTACTCTTTTAAAATCTTCCCACCAGGCAACGGATAAAGGACTAAATCCTCTTTCTCTGATAAGTAGTCAAGCCTACAAGTCAGAGAGAGGTTTAGCGTGTTGATGAAATCTCTGAGGACTTCTGAAAAATCATTGTTATTCATGCTTTTACTCCCATTGCTCTTAGTCCGACTTTCCCCCACTCACTAGAATGTAGAGCCTCAGCTTTCAAGTCCCACCGCTTACCTGTTCCAGGTGTAGTGTACTTCTTAAAGACAAACGTCCTAACCTTGTTGTAGCTTGAGCCGTAAAATTGAGCTCTTGCATAAGGCCCAGGATATTTAACTCCGTCTTTTGTCGCTTGGCCACTTCCACTAAGTTCACCGCTTTTGCGTGGCACAAAAGGAGTAAAGTCAATCAACATCTGATTAGCTATTGCTAACTTCCCTTTTGCTAATGCCGTTGGGGATACCTTTTTCTCAATGCCCTTTAAATCAACCTTAACAGATACGCTTGTTCCCATCAGATACACTCCACTTCATAGCAAAATACTTTTTGTTTGTGTGGATAACTGACAGGAACCACAGAGGTCACTCTGTAGTCACGTTCTCCGTCGTTGATAAGGGCATTTTCAAAGGTCTTGTCTAAGATGACAGGGCAATATTTAGGGTACACAAATAATGTGCTAGGCTTGGACTCTTTGCGGTTGTTCTTCGTGCCTTGCACTTGATACTGTCTGTCAAACCTAACAGTTCTAAGGGTCACTGGGCTCTCAAATACTTCTTTACCCCATCCGTCTTTTTCTCCTGTGGTTTTCTGAATTGTTACAGTATCAATCAATAACCGTTTATCAATGTCTGTCATAACCTACCCCCCTAAAGCCAAATCCTGCTGATTTCAGAGTATTCAAGGCGTCAAGTGATAAGTTATACCTAGCACTCTCTAAAGACTGGCTAGAGGAGTTCTTGTAAGTGATATGAGTACGCCCTAGAACCACAGTAGAAACTGATTGCTTATCATCAGCCGTAGTAATCCCACTAGCGTCCAAATATGCTACCTGGAAAGCCGTAGCCAGCTTGACAGCTTGCTTTCTGTGCTCAATTTCTTTCTCAAAATCTGCAAAGCTGTAGAAATTGTTAAGAAAGAGGTTGATAGCAATCTCTGCCCTTGTTAGTAGCTTTTCAAAGTCCTCAACTTCATCAAAACCAAAATCCTTAAATTCATCTTGTGTTAAGTAGGTCATGACCTCACCGCCTTAAATTAAATAATCTGGATTTTCAGAAAGTCCTGGAACCACATCTGACTCGATTTCTTCTAGCCAGTTGTCTCCATATTCCGCAAGTGTTTGTCTATTAATTTCATCCGCCTCAGCAGCTGTCATTTCATACACATTATTTACATCAAACTGTTGCCCTGTTTTTTCCATAAAAAAGTTTGTTTTAGCTTTATATTTAGCCATTTACTTTATTCCTCCACTTCGTATCCTTGATTTTCAAAGGCTGAAATCATGATCGGGTCAGACAGGGTAAAAGAAACCCCGTCTTTTGTCAAAGTAACAGTTTTTTTGGCAACTTCCTCTGTCACTTCTTGGATTTCCACAACTTCATCTGTGATTTCTTCATTCTCCTTAGCCATTAGTAAGCCTCCTTATGCTGATTTGTGAACGTAGATAGCTTTCTTCTTGTTGTCAAGAACGAAAGCGTCATAACGGATACGACCCTCAACGAGCTTGCCGTTAATTCCTGGTGGGTTATCGTGGATCTTGTAGTCTTCCAACTTGATAGGAGATGGAGTAGCCACAGGGTGAGCGATAATAAACTCTACATTTTGCGGCAAGCGTGATGTAGGTGTCAAAACTACTGGCAAGCCGTCAATCATACCTACTTGACCTTTGATAGTGATTTCTTGACCAAGGTCAGAATTTTTCACAAATGTTGGGTCAAGTTTGATGAGTTTGTAGAACTTAGGTGATACATGCAAGACACGGCCAGCTGTAGGGACAAAAGCGTCAGTGAGCTTAACCTGACCATCAAGAACAAGCTCGTAGGCGTTTGTTTTAGTTACTGAACCAGTAGCAATATGATCTGTATCTGCACCAGCTACGATTGTTGCAAAACGGTAAGCGTCTACTTCTGGGATAATGACTTCTGATAACTGACGTGCAAGGGCTTTTCCAGCCTCCATGACCCCATTTGTGTCCTGTTCAGATTTCTTGTCAATCGTGAATGTGAAAGAGCGATCTTTCTTCATTGTCATAGTTTGAACTGTATTTCCAAGTTCCTCAGCTTCACCGTAACGGTTTTGCCCAGTTGTCTTGTAGTCATTCATTCCTGATGTAGGGATAGAGTAGACCTTGACTGTGTCAACTCCAAGAAAATCAAAATCTTGGTTAACAATACCAGTAGATAGGGCCTCTTTAGCAAAGCGCTCATCTACTTTTTTATCAAATTTAGCTGCGTAATTTACTGCCATGTGTAATATTCCTCTTTTCTTTATTTTTGGTTTTATACGCTATCAAAGCCTGCAAATAGGGCTTTGTCCTCTGCGCTTAGATGATTGTATCCAGTTTCTGCTGGTGGATTTCCGTGCACAGAGATATTAGGGTTAGGCTGCTTGTCCTCAGCTTGGAATAGGTAAGGGCTTGACTCTTTGAGTGAGTTGATTGTGTCCTCTAGTTGAGGTTTTCCATCTTCCCCTAGCTCAATTTGTCTAGGTCAATGAATTTCATCAAATCCTCTGAGTTGTAAGCTCCTACGTCTTTCAAAGCAAGGGCTACAGCGTTTGTTTTAGTGATCTGAGCAAGATTTGCCTCACTATCCAGCTTGTACTGGTCAAATTGGGCTTTTAGTTCTTCAAGCTGTTGTTTACTTTCAGCGCTAGCTCCCTCTTTGGCCTGTAGATCATTGATAGCTTGGGTCTGCTGCTCAAGCTGTTGTTTTAATGTTTCGTTTTCGGCTTGTAGTTCCGACTTGGCTTGTGACTTGGCATTTTCAATACCTGCACCGTACGCTTGCATAATATTGTCAATGACAGCCTTGTCCTCGATACCTGCCTCAACTAACATTTCACGTTTAAGACTCATGTCTTAACTCCTCCTTTTTTACGTCACATGGACAAATTAAGACAGTTTTACGCCATGCTCCAGGGCAAAATAAAAAACCTGATGGACTTCCATAGGTTTATAGTGGTTTATAGCAATTTATTGCATGAAAAAAGCGCCTAGATTGTACTAAGCGCTAATAGTATTGTACTTCTGTTTTAGACATGATATTTGACAATTTTTGACCGTCAATATCTAAGTTTATTAAGTCATCAAGAGAGGACACTACATATGTTTGGGCTCCTATAGAGACCTGAATGTCCGTTGCAGAATTGGGTAAGATAGCACAATCTTGTCCTTTGTAGACAAAAGAGGCGTCCCAGCCGTTATCATATAACGCTTGTAAATCATCTAGTATCGCCATAATATATCTAAGTTCTCCTCTCTTTCATTGTTTGTTAATTCTCTAGTTGTTCTACTGATAAACTTGCCGTCATCATCAAACACATAGTCATGAACATGCTCACCTTTTTTCCCGTAAGGATGTTTATCTGGTTGCTTATGATTAGTGAAATGTATATCTTTTACTTTGTAACCCCTATCATCATAATAGGTTCTACCAAGTACATCTCCATTCGTTGCGTTGTGTTGGACTACACTATTTGGCTCTCCAGCCTTTCCTGGAGGCGTATGCCCTACTGTAACCCCTGATACACTTACTATTTTACCATTTTTCACAGCTTTTTCAAGTTCTGCACGCTTAGTAGCAAGCTCTCTAACTTTCTTTTGTTCTTCTCTAAGCTTAACCTCTTTTTTGGCTTTGGTATAAGGGTCGTCATAGTATTTCTCTCTAGCATAATCACGATGTAGGAAAGGGTGCTGTTTGAGATAGTCTCTCATGGCTCCCTGTTGGATCCTAACCTTGCTCTTATACTTACTTATCAGCTCGCTGTCCCCTAGTTTTTCTGCAACGTGGAGAAATTCCTTAGACTTCCTGATAGACCTCTCTAAAGCTCTCTGCTTAGCCTGTACGTTTGCATTTTCTATAGCCTGCTCAGGCGTTAAGTCTCTTAACTCGTCAGGCAAATCAGGCTTGTAGTTAGCTCCTGGGATGTACGGTGTCATCTCATGAGTGCAATTTATACCCTGACATCCAGCGGGATGGCCGTAGCCATAATCAGCTAATGAAAGGATACGCTCCCCTTTTTCCGTTCTAGCAACACCTGTAGTTACTATCTGGTGCTGTAAAGGAGCACACATCTCTCTAGCTGTGGCTTTTTTGTGATAGTAAAAGGTATCTATCCCCAACTCCTCAGCTGGGGCCATTCTGACCTCACGATAGACACGCCAAGCCGTGGACTTGATGACCTGCCTAGCGTATGTGTCGGCTTTCCAGTTCTTTCCTTGGCTATCAGTAAAGCCATAAAAACCCTTTTCAGCCCATTTCATGACTGTATCAGAGATAGCTTTATCTGATGTAGTAAGCCCTGTGACTACTTTTGCCACGCTCTCCTGGACTATGGACTGATATACCTTTCTGACACTCATTGGTAGAGTGGTATTGATGAGGTTGTCTATATCTCCCATAGCCTGATTGACATAAGCAGCTAGATTGGTTTGAATGAGTGAGTTACCAGCAAAACCACCGCCACCAGTCGCCTCTAAAAGCTGTTGTTTGGTGTCTTTATAGATTTTGTAACCCTCATTTGGATAACATGCCTAAGTTGCTCCTCAGCAATGCCTGAACGGTCAGAAATGAGCTTGACATTATCCTCATTGAGTAGGCCCATCTCATTCATTTTCTCAAGTTGCCAAATATAGGGGTTGTCATCAAGACTAGCAGAGCCACGCTCTTTGATACGATCTATAACCTGATCAAAAAGGTCAAGAGTTAGCTGATGATAGATGTCTGCAACCTGACTAGCGTCAAGCATTAGCTGCTCATCATTTAGCTTGATTGGTTTCTTTTCAGTCATACCATACCCACCTCAAAAACCTGTTTGGCAACTTAATAAATAACTTGGCTGGGTTGAGCGGTGGCAAAATAAACCTAAATAGTTTTTTCATGCTACTCTCCATAGGTGGATACATCCTCAAGACTACGCTCTCCACTAGCCTCATCAATAGCATTGCCACTGATTTCAGCTTTGATTTTTTTAGCTTTTTCAGGCGTAACATTGAGCACCTTTTCAATAGCCATGACATCCGTAGCAAAACCAGCATTTACAACCTTAACCCAGTAGTCCAGCTCAGCATTTCGGTCTGTAAAGACTCCATCATCAAGGTTAATGCTGATTTTCTCCATTTCAGGGATGTTTCCCTTATAGAGACTGTAGGCTTTGCCTAGCTCTAACATTGAGATAATGAGCTCTTTCAAAGACTGCTCTACAAGGCTGACAATGCTGTTTCTCATTTGATAAGTGTCAGAGTTCTCTGAGACAACCTCAGTAGCTGTTTTCAGGCTCTTACCGTCAAAAGTAAACGTGCCAGAAGATACTCCTATCTGCATTTCAAAGATTGCCAGGATCTTATTGATAGCCTTGATATAGTCATCCGATCGGATAGGTGTTGTAAGGTCAGTAATGCCTATACCCTTATCCATATCCCCTGAGTCAATCTGCTCATAAACGTTACGTCCTGCCTCAAACTCACGCTTGACTGTGACATTCTCGCCCTCCTGATTGTACTCAACTTTGATCATCTGACTAGGCACGGCCACTCTACGCTGACCCATCTTAATCTCCCACATAAATTCGTCAAAGGTCGTATTAAGAAAGTCCATTGTAGTCTTGGCATTGTCAAAGATAGACAGCCCAAGAGCTGAGTTAATATCTTTATTATTCATCCCTGGAGTTTTCAGATAAGTAAAAAGCGGACGACTCAAACCATTCAAGTCTACTACTTCCTCAAGATCCTCATAGAGGTCTGATAGAGGAACCCTAGCGCCTACAATATTCTGATTGTCAGACTTGTAGAGCTCGTTAGTGACTGTATACTTGTCATCTTTGCCCCATTCGTGCAGCTCAATCAGCGTGTAAAACTTCTGCTTGTTACCCTCTGACTTGATTGTTTTAGTGATAATAGCGGCACTAGAGACGTCCTGTGTGTTGCTTTGCAGAGGCAAAAAGACAGGCGCCTGAATGAAAGAGACTCTTACCTTGTCTCTATCGACGTATGGCCTCATAGCCAATCCACCAAGCGCCAAACCACTCTCCAGATAGCGCTCAAAGTTCTTGACAAATCTGTCATCTTGTAGCTGTTTCTGAATGAATTTATTAGCGTCTTTGTCATCTAGCTTGATTTCAGCCTGTTCATTAAACACTAGGCTTGCAATCTTCTTGGCTGCTGTACGTCCAATAGGCAGATGGTTGAAAGCTCGCTTTTGAGGCGTGCCGTTACTGTCAATATACTCAATCTGTGGGTAATGTCCTGCATAATACTTGAGATTTTCCCTAATACGGTCATACTCTGTGGATGACACTGCTATTTTAGGGTGATCAGTGATATTCGTTAAGTTCTGTGTTGTCATCACATACTTGCTCCTTGTGAAAAAATTCTTGATAGTCTTTACTATTCCCATTGTTAGCTCCTTTAGGCTTTTAGTCTTAGCTCTCTAGCGTTGTCTAGGACAAAATACTTGAACTCGTCTACCGTGTGGTCATCTTCCTTAATGACTTTGGGGTCATCTGTGTTGAGTGACTTGTCATCATAGCGGTACATCTTATGCTCCTCTACAAATACCCTGTTATTAGGGATGTCAAGGTAGTAGAAACGCCCCTCAGCTAGTAGACTGATAACCATATCAATCATAGTCTGATTTTTCTTTTTGGCCACAGGGTGCCAGCGCTCACCATAGTCTTTGAAATACTGGTTACGCAAAGCCCCCTCAGCACTATCAATGGTCATCTTGAGTTTAGGCACTCTGTAGGTCTTCATGACCTTGTCTATAAAGTCATGGATCATAACAGAGAGCTCACTAGGCGCCTTTTTGATGGTCTTGCCAGCTGGACTATAGTAGAACGTATCAAGCAAGATAACATTGCCCTTGGCAGTGAGCCCATAAGCTCCACAGGCTGTAGCTGACTGTTGGTGTCCTGTATCTAGGGCAAATGATATACCTATCACTTTGTCATCATCAGGGAGGCTTTCTAGTGGCTTAAAATAGCTCATGTTATAAACATGATTACCTAAACCGATTACCTCGCCTAGATACATCCAACGATAGTAGTCAGGATCTGTCTCCTTGTAGCGTTCTATCTTCTCAATCATCTGCTTAGACAAAAACCTAACTTGTCATCAAGGTAGGTGCTGTGATGTATCATGTAAGTTGGATCACTAGCTTTCTCAGCAACCCACTCATTTATCCAATCATAAGGGTTTCTAGGAGGGTTGTATGTGAAATAGACTTTGACCTCTTTACCGTTTGGCAATTCTTGACGGATGAAAGTATCCTCAACTATATCAATGTCCTCACGCCCTGCAAACTCAGCTAATTCCTCAAACCATACGGCCATGACATAGCCTTTTGCTATCTTCTGGGATTTGAGTTTCATTGGATCGTCTACACCGTAGAAATAAAAGGCTGTACCTGTCTTTTTGTGGGTGATTTGTAAGGGAGATTTCCCAAACTTGAACTGATTAGCTAGCCCCATCTCATAGATGGCCCATCTTATCTGCTCATACACTGACATTCTCAAGTACTTACCTACTTTTCGCAAGACTACCACATTACCGTTGGGGTCATTGATAAAGTCATTTACAAGGTCAATAGAGACCACTGATGACTTAGTAGAGGCACGGCCACCCTTTAGCACTATATGGCTCTTGAGTGTATAGAGGACTTCATCAAATACTGGGTTAATCAGTTTCGCTAGGTTCAGTATTGCCATTATACTCACTCCTATCAAATGTAAATCCAGTAATGACTGTGTCATCTTCATTACCTGAGCCTAACTGTGCCTTGAGATTTTCAATTCTAAGGCGTTGCTCCTCTGTAACAAGTGGAGAGCGTGTAAGCTCGTCATAAGTCTTAATCATGCCTCTAAGCTCAGTCTGAGCTCTTGCTATTGCAGCTAAGGCCTTGCCTTGCTTATCCCATGATGTATGAATTTCATAGCTTGCTCCACCTTTTGCCGTGGTAGCTATAAGTACGCTTGTAGTATCATCAACATCCTGAACGTAAAGAATACGCTGAGCATGTAGTAAATTAGCATAGGTCAGCGTGATATTTTCCCAAAGAATGTCAATAGGCTGTTTTTCTGAAAGCTCTTGCGCTATCTCATATACCTCTTGAGGTAGATACTTAGCAAACAGCCCATGTTTGATGGCGTTAGTGTTTCCCTTAGGCGCTCCATGTCCTAGAGCGTTTTTGCTACCTTTGGGAGCACCCCTTGGATTTTTGGAGCGTTCCGTATTTTTCTTTTGGAACGTTCCTTTTATTTTAGGTTCCCATTTGTCTTTACTTTTCCAACCTCGGACAGTGCCAGCTGAAACACCCAAACGCTCAGCAATCTCAATCAGTTCAATGTTTCCATTGTGCTCTGAATAGATTTCAAATGCTTTGTCTCGGTTGGGGTCTCTTGCTCTACCCAAGCCTAAACCTCCTGCTGTTTATTTGTTTTGAAAAATAAAAAAGCCACTCAAAGAGTGACTTAGTGCAAGCAGACTACAGACTTGCGTGTTAATTAGAAATTACTTTCTTTTTTTTATTTTGTGTAGTCTTTTTTTGCGATATTAAAACATCCTACTCTATCGCCACTGGTAACCCAAGCCAGCAGTTTTTCAGAAGCTTTTCTAGGTCGTTGCCTAAGGTGCCTTTGCTTTAATTCTTGATACTACCATTCTAACAGATTATTGTTACAGTGCACATCAAGATTGTCTAACTTTACGCAACGTTTTTAGAACGTTCCAAATTATTCCAAATGTTCTAAAATTGTGCTAAGTTCTTCAATAGCCATCTTACGCATGTTATAGTACGAACTCTTGCTGATAGCTAGTTTGTCACAGATATCATCTACATACAATTTAGTAATGTAAGTCATTCTAAGGACAGACCTACTTTTTGGATTTTTAAGCTTGTTGATCATTCTACCTAATTCAAGCTTTCTGTTGATAACCTCTTTAGTATCCTGTTCTATAGCCTCTTTCATCACGACAAGCTGAGTATAAACATCATCAACTTTTCTAGTCTGTCCGCCTTGAACTTTGACGTCAGTCCATTTGGGACTTGAGAGCAAACCTGCCTCAAGCTCATTGATTTCATCTATACGGCTTTGAATGTCCATGTCCAGATCCTGCAGCTCTTTCAAGAGCTCTTTAGCCTTATTCACTCTCTAATCTCCTTTATGTGATATAATAATCTTATTGAGAATTTAGCTGAGACAGAGAGTGTCTTGGCTTTTTTGTTTAGTATTGGTTTAGAATATTCACAACCTTTTCAAAATCAAGATAGACCATGATAGCTCTTTCTTCATAACTGAAAAACGGCTTAGGTATCTTAAAGACTACCCTAGTCTGGCCATAACCAGCACGAACAACTACATCGATATGCTCGATGAGTTCGCTTTTAAAGGCTATGTTTCCTAGTTTAATAAGCCTAGGCATTTCTTTCCTGACAATCCTAGCCTTTCCTGAATACGGATATTTTTTAGGTTTCATTCCATATCCTCCAAAAACTCCTTATTTTCATAGACGTTGCCGATGATTTCAAAGTGATGATAAGCTAGAAATAGTGGGTCCCATTCTGAAACCCTTTCTTGCATTTCGTCTACAAATCTGTAAATAAAACTTGCGTAAGAACCATGCCATTTGATAATTGCTTTTCTGCCTTTATAATCAACTATATCCCCCTCAAAGATTTCCTTTCCGTTTTTGTCTTTAATTCCTGTTGATTGCATGATGACTAGATGATCAACAAAGACATAATCTGGAGGGCTTGTGACGAACTCCTGTTCAACTACTACAACTTGCCCACTTTCTGTTATTGCAAAAGTATCTTTGAACATTTCTTTTTTTGCGCCATCCCACGCTCTAAATTTCGGTCTCATAACCTCACCTCGTCTCCAATCCTTAAAGTTTCGTAGCTTGTTTGCGTGACTACGAAAATGCCGTAGTTCTGTATTGTGATCGTGTAGAGTTCGCCAATCTGCTCCTTGTGGATGACTCTACCTTTGATTTCTGCGCCTTGATTATCTGCTTTGTAGACTACAATAGGGCGCTTTTCTTCTAATTTCTTAATCTGGATACTCTGCCAGACATTCAATCCAGCAGACAATAATATCCATATTGCGATAAATCGTTTCATTTTACCTCCTTTAAATAATTTCCGTCAAAGATCAGGGTAATTGTGCCTGTTCCGTTCTTGTTGTCTGAAACCAGAGCACGACAATCGCCGTTTAATTCGACGCCCTCTATAGTGATACTGCGTTGAGACTTGTTGACGTGGATGATCGTGTCATTTGATGTCTTAATTCTCATTATCTTCCTCCTCGATTTTAATAACGGCCCTACCGTTTGGGTTTCGTCGTTGGTGTGATGTGTAAGTGTAGTACTTTAACATCCTTTCAGTAATTCCTGTTTCGCTACTGATCTGCGCTAATGTCCCAAGCGTAACAAACACATCACCCTGATATAATGCGTAGTCAGCCATCTGCTCCTCATTTCTTTAAATACTCAGGGGTTTCATGACCTCAATCTCAACCTCTATCCGTGGATTTATACTGTAGAACTTGCCTACATCATGTAGAGCTATCTGACCGTCATCCTGGAAGACGATCCCTGACATACTGTCATATAGAGCTTTCTCATAGTTGTCAATGTCAGGCTTTTTGCCTACAGGGATAATCTAATCCAGGAGGGCCTGTTGGTTCTTCTTGATCTTGGAAATATACTGAGGAGGCTTGATGTAAAATCTAAGCTTTGCCCTCAGCGCTCCCTCAAGGATAGGCTGCCCCATATACTGATTAGCAATGAGCAGCTGGCAATGATTGCGCCAGGCTTTCATACCCTTGTCTTCATAAGTCGTGGTAAAACTCCCACGCCTTGCAAATCTTGGCCGTGATTGAGGTTTAGGCTCAATTTTCAGGGTCAATTTCATTCAAGAGCCCCCTTAAATCCTGCCATCTCAAAGAGATTTTCTCTGTTCTCGTTTACGAACTCAAAGAATTTTTTAACCTCTTGTAGTGTTTTGATGTTGCTCTTGACTCGTGTCAATGAGGTAAAAAATACATCATTTTTGGGAATTGCCTGAACTTTGCACTTGTAGACTGGTTCAAAAAGATCACCATTCTCATCTAGTGTGGGTGCGGCGTCTTTGTTATCAAAGCTAATGCTCATATCATAGTTTAGGGTCGTAACGACCTCTATTTTTTGTTTCTCAATGATGATAGCAATATTTTCTGTCACATTGATTTTACTTGCCATGTTCTTTCTCCTGTAAAAATTCATTGTAAACCTTAGTAAAAATCTCTATTACTAGGTTTTGTGGAATGTTTGACCGTTCGTTGTATGACTTAGAGAATTTTTCCCCATTCAATTTCTTGCTTGATAATGTCATTTTTAAGACCTAAATCAAGATTACTAGCAAACTTTGTAGGTTTCTGCAAAGGGTAGTCATAATTGTTGTAGCGTGTGAGGTTGAGATGTGGGAGTTTGAAATCCATGACATCCTCAATATATTTCCACAATCGCCCACTTGCTGGGTTCTCTATGATGAAATATTTAGGGTTATACCGCTTGATGATCTCAATGGTATTGAAAGCACAAAGCTCCCCATTTACCCTCTTCATAAACTGACGGTCATACTGATAATTTATATAGGCTTTCTCGTAGTCAGAGGCGTTCCTGATTGTAAACATGCTAGGCTCCCTTTGTGGAGCAAAGAGGCTATCTGAGAGGTCTTCTTGTTTCCAGCAAGCGTTACCCTCGCACATAGCACTAGCATTACTCCAGCTTTCACATGGTGGGCTGGCTATTATCAAATCAGGCTTTGGCAACTTGTCAAGTTTGTCAAAAAGTGTGTTGTCTCCAAACAAGCGCCCATAGTCAGCAAGGTTCAAATTTATAAAATGATCGTTCTTGTTTTCTATATCTATTCCGATTGGATAGATGTCAATGTTCGCCCCCCCCGAACTATTCAGAGCTTTAACGCCTTTTGTATAGCTACCATTCCCACTGTCAAACAATGCCCAAACAGTCATTTTTTTGTCTGACATCAATACCTCCTAAAACGGCAAGCCGTCATCTGGTAGGTCAAATGGATTAGGATCGGCAAAAGGTGAGCTATTCCCATTTTGGAAACTGTTGCCTTGCCCTTGTCCATTCTGACTATTGCGACTCTCTAGCAGATCAACGCTCTCAGCGACTACTTCGGTCACATATCTGCGCTGACCGTCTTTCTCGTAAGACCTGACTTGTATGCGTCCAATGATCCCGATAAGTGAGCCCTTGCTGCAATACTGAGCAATGATGCCAGCTGTGCCTCTCCACGCTTGAAAATTGATAAAATCATTCATTTTCTTTCCTCTCCTCTCCTGGATTGTGCCACCATTTCATCAGCTCATCCTGATTGTCTTTGATATATCGTTCAAATTCCTCAAATTGTAGAATAGCCCATCTTAATCTGTGCATATCCTCTCCAGCTTTTGAGCAAAAGCCACAAATTTTGAATACTGGCTCAAGATTATTGACAATTTCCAAGACTTGGCCGTCAAGGTTCCATACATCATCCTGTTCTATCTTGAAATCTAAAATAAACTCATCCCCTAGGTTGTGGATAACCTGCAATCTCTTGCCGTCTGAATAGATTGAAATGCTATCTGATACTTTTCTGATGTCCATAATTACCACCCACATTGCTCATTGAGTTCAGTCTGAGTCAGTGGCTCAATACGTTGATAACCGCTGACTTGATAGTTTTCCTTAAATTTAAACCCTGCTTGTTCAAGAGTAGCCTTGAAACGGTCTTTTTCGGCTGTATCTACAAAATACACCTCTAAAGTCATTTTTTGGGTGTATCGTTTTAGGTCGTTTTCAGCCCCTCTAAGAGAGTTCTGCTCATTTTGGGGGATTTGTCCACCGTCCAAAATTTCGCCAGTTTCTGGGTCAAAATTTGGGGTCTCTGTTGATTTTGGAGCTTGTTCCTGCTGTTTAGTTTGTTGAGCTGCTAAAAGCTCCTGATTAGCTCGCTCTGCTCGTTCTTGAGCTTGTCTGAGTTCTTCCTTTTGCTTTTCAAATTCATAGTCAGCTTTGATTTGTTCAAAGACCTCAGCAAGAGTCAAGTCTTTCAGCTGTCGGATGTAAGGTGAGTCAGTCATGCCATACTCAGCACATAACCCTGAAATAGCTGACTTAGCCTTTTCAAATTCTTGCTGTTTCTGATACTCAAATGTGACCATGTCTTCAAGTGACTTCATAGTGGCTTTTTTAAGCGTCACGCCGTCTGCCATGAAATCGCTAGCCTTGACATAATCAAGGGCCTTTCATCAAATAGGCGAGGGTCCAGCATGTACTCAGCTGATTTGTTGGCTAGATAGGCTTTGACCGTGTCAATTCTGACAGCCTTTTGATGATCTTCAAATTCTTTGACATCACTAGCGATTTTGGAGATGATGTCTTTCAGAGGCTGGACGGCATTCTTGACATACTTGTCAAATTCGTCAGCTGGTTCAGATAAGACTTTCTTATTTCTGATCCGTTCATCAGAAACCTGCTTATCTAATTTTCGTAGATCGGCAAGTGTCTGCTTGTCATCCTTGATAGTTGCAGCTGTAACTGTGTAATTTTGATACTTAGTCACAACCTCATTGATATTCTGCTCAAATTTCTCACGATCAATGATTTCAACCTGTGCCTGTGTTACTTTTACCTGTAATTCTTGCATGTTGTCCTCCTAATATTCAAGTTCACTGCCTAGCAACTCGCCCTGGATTGGCTCCTCGCTTTGAGCAGGTTCAGGATCTGTGTGGGATTGCTCTTTGTTAAATTGCTCAATCTGAGCCATCTTGCGTGCAATTACATCCTCTTTGCTCTCTTGAGGTGTGACGTCTTTGATACGGTCAAATGTTTCTCCGCCGTCGTCCTCTGTGTACATATTCCCCAAATCCTCAGGGAAAGCCTCTCTAAGAGCATTAACTAGGGCTGTTTTTCTGATCATAGTAGCTGGCATGCTGTTCCAGGTGCTTTGTTTCTTGTTGTATTCTTCAAGAGATACCTGAATTTCTACAGGTACTTTGAAATTTTTGCGATAGACTCTAGCCCAACCGCCTACCAAAGTATCACCTGGTAGCATAAGAGCCCCTTTGCGTTCGTGCATAACGCCATCTTTATCTACAGCAACCACGCCAGCCTCAAATCCCTCATAGTTTTTACTCTGGGCTGCACGTTTCAAGAAAGCCTCTTTAGAGACAATCAAGCTGAACTCTGTCCCTCCATTGCGGTTTTTATAGGCTACAATGTAGACCTCGTTAGCTAAAGGGTTTAGGTTACGCCCTTTGATAAGTGACAAAGCTTGTCCCACCTGTTTCTCAGTAAGTAAATTCTGAGGATCAAAGTAACGTTTGATGTCTTCAAATGTCCAGTCAAGGGCATTGACAGAAATGTCACGTTTAGCCTGTTGTGTTGATAATTGATTATTTGTCATTTTCTTCTACCTCTGTTGTGTTTTAAGTTCCAATTTTCACGCTTTAAGCGGTTGTTTTCGTTCATAAGTGAGACTATTCTGTCCTGTTGTTCGTTGATAATAGTGCCCAACCCATGACAAGTGTCTAACTGCCTCTTTCTCCAGTGGATATTGTCCTCATAGTGCTCTCTATTCATAAGCTAACAATCTCCTACATAGATCCATTGACCAGCGCTGAAAACCCAATCAGCTGGGTCACGTTCTTCCCTGGGTTCAGGAGGCTGCAAGTAGTCACGATCATAGTCAAAGGTGCCAAATAGTCCTCTGTCCATGTGCTACCTCCTACCCTGCCATGTCTTGATAGACATCAATTAGGCGCTGTTGCATTGCGACTGTGTCAGCGTACTGTCTGCGACTACGTCCAAGCTCCATATTTTCCTCAGAGAGCTCTTTTAATAAGTCGTTTTGTTGTTTGATGATGGCTTTAAGCTGTTTGTTTTCGGCTTGGAGGGTTCTAACATCAATTAGATTGCTGTTTGATTTTGATTGACCGTCACCCCAAAGGTCATCTAGTCCAAAAAATTCTTTCAACTTGTCTAACATTATTCTTCCTCCTTATCATCTTCTGTCAAGTTTTTCTCAATAGCCTCTTGAGGGCTTATTCCATCCAATACATCCTTGATGATATGTGAGACATCATGGATAGCCTTTAGTGAGCTTTCTAGTTCATCATTTCCCCCTAAGATATTCAAAATAAGCAATCCACCCAAGGATAATTTATGTAATTCCTTTTGTAGCTGTTCAATGCGTTCAATTTTTTCTTGTTGTGCTTTGATAATTTTGTCTTTGTCAATCATGTTTTTTCTCCTGTGGATAACTGAGTTATCCTTTTCTTTATTTAGATTAGTAGTAGTTTGTTTTAAGTTAGTAATTATTACTAAATTAGTGCCGTAAGGCTTAGATTATTGTATAGTTAGTACTTGTTGTATAGTTAGTATTTATTAGAGGGCAATTTTACACATGGCAATTTTACACATGGCAATTTTACACATGGCAATTTTACACATGGCAATTTTACACATGGCAATATTTTCCAACTGTATTTTTAAACTCCATCATCTGTGGATAACTCTTTCTCAAGATTGGTTTTTAGATACTCAAAGTAATCATCTGAAATAGGCATATCTGAAAAAAATCTATGTACTGTGACGCCTTTGCCTCTGCCTAGCCCTAAGCGGTATACTCTGAGATAGCCTGCTTTCTCTAAAAGCTTAAAGTGCTCATCTACGGTGCGCCTGCTTATTCCTAGACGTCGTGCAATCTCGTCAGGATACACAACCCAATCAGACTTATTAGTCAATATGACTGCCAAAATCCCTATTGTGGCTGGTTTCAGTTGCTTATCTTGAGTGAAAGTGTTATTGATAGATGTGTAGTTTTCGTGAGTGTTCCTGATTATGTACTGCATACCTCATATTTGAGCCCCTTTCTGTAACTCTTACTTGTGCATTCCTAAAATGATGTCATAGTAGGAATGACTAGCAGGGATGACATATCCTGTCAGATCGTCAACTTGAGAACCATCTGCCATGATGTTTACAATCCGTGGCTCCCATTCCTTTTTTACTGTTTTCATGATATAATTACCTCGTAAATGTTTTACTGAGTCCCTCAATGGAATTGCCGTTCCAGAGGGGCTTTTTTATTTCTATCCTGTTAAGTATTCCTGATCAAGGAACTTGTTGATAAAGTACTGTTGCCCCTTACCAGTGACAAGTGGTGTCTTGCTAACTGTGATGTGGCCGTCAGCGTGTGTGATACTGGTTTCTTTGACTCTGATGAGTCCCATGTCTACGCTCTTTTGTGTCGGCATGTTCCAGTCACGCCCGTTGCGCTTGATGAGATATCCATGAGCTCTGAGCCAATTAAACAAGCGATTAGCTCCCATGTCTACTCCATTCTGTTTGAGTAACTTAGCAAGCTCTCCAACTAGAATAGATGTGTGACTTGCACTGACTGCCTCAGCAAAGAGTACTTTAGGACGATCAGCCTCAATCTGAGCCTCTAGCTTGTGGACTTTCTGATCAGCCATGAGCAATGCTCTTGCCATGATTTTCTCAGGGCTATTAAAGTCTTTCTCTACTTGGATAAAGTATTGCCGGACTTGCTTTGATTTTTCATTGCGTTGTAACATGGCAATTTCTTTCGCCATATCTAGCTTGAGAATATAATCTTGAATGTTTTTCTTCGCTTGGGTGTGGAAGATTTCACGGCCTAAGTAATCCACATCCTCCTCAAAACCATACGCTAACATTCTTTCAAACCAACGACCAAAGCGGTCTGTAACTTCTAACGCCTGATATAAATCCCTTGCACTCACTACAGGCTCATGACTGTCATTCAGGGTTACGTTGATGATTTTGTTCATATTTGCTCCTTTTGCGGTTAAACCGCAACTTTGTGTAAAAAAATAATGTCATCAATAGACACATCAAAAGCAGTAGCGATTTGATAAGCCTGCGTCACAGTAGGCTCTGTTTTACCTCGTTCCCAATTTCCCCAAGTATCAGCAGAGACATCAAGGGCCTTAGCTGCATCCACTTGCCGCCAGTTTTTTAGCGTTCGCAATGTTTTAAGAGTCATTTTTGGCATGTTACTGTCCTTTCTATCGTTTTTTTATAATTGACTGACTCAACTACGACTATATTATAATGCGGTTTAACCGCAATGTCAAGTGTTTTTTGCGTTTTTTTCGTATTTTTTTATTTTTTTCTTTACTTTTTTGCGTTTTTGCCGTAATATATACTATATAAAGGAGTGATAAAAATGAGCAATAATAAAAGTAAAGAAATTTTTTCTGCGAACTTGGAAAATTTGATGAGTAGCAGAGGGATTGATAGAAATAAGCTCTGTTCTGATCTCGGATTGAAGTACACTACTGTAAGAGACTGGTTAAAAGGCATAACTTATCCTCGGATAGGAAAGATCGAATTACTTGCAGACTATTTTGGAGTTAATAAATCAGACTTAATAGAGGATAAATCTCAGGAAGTAAAAGAGCTAAAAATTCCCACATCCCCATTGGTTCATAAAATTACTGAAAAGGTTGTCAAGTTATCAACTCCAAGAAAACAAAAGGTTCTTAACTACGCTAACGAACAATTGAAAGAGCAAAATAATAAAGTAATCACAATTGAGGAAAAGCTTTTTGAATACCGTGTTTTTGAAAAATTGGCAGCTGGTAATGGCTACTCTTATTTTAACGATGGGAACTATGATACTGTTTTTTATAATAAAGATTTAGATCATGATTTTGCCTCTTGGGTTTTTGGTGACTCTATGGAACCTAAATTCCAAAATGGAGAGGTTGTGCTCATAAAAGAGACTGGTTTTGATTATGATGGGGCAGTCTATGCTGTTGATTGGGACGGCCAAACATATATTAAAAAGGTTTATCGTGAACCTGATGGATTGCGTTTAGTCTCCCTTAATCCGAAATATAAAGATAGGTTTGCACCTTACGATGAGGACCCTCGCATTATTGGAAAAATTGTTGGTAATTTCATGCCTTTAGGTAGTTAGAGTTATAAGTTAATCATTAGAGGTTTTTTTAAAATGGGAATATTTAATTTTTTTATTTGGAAGTAAAAAAACAGAAAGAACCGCAACAAATTTCCGTTACTGTTGCTCCACCTAAAGAATTTGACTACTATCGGCCTGAGTATTTCAAAATAATAAACTCAAGACCTAATATGTTTGAAATTTATGGAAGAGGCTTTGATTTTCCAAAATACAACGATAACTTTATAACTCCAGAGGGTTATCCTCTTAGAGAATTACTACTCTTGGTTTGGTGGGGGAAAACAAAGAGTGGGAGAAAAATCAACTATATCAATCCCTAAATATTTTTTTCATGATTACAATCTAAATGCTGAAAAAAATAACAAGAAAAATTCAAAGACAACTCATTGCTTTTATGATGATGACGGCAAAACACTTTTGACTGATGAAGGAAGGGGGATTGCTGATAAATATTCGTCACTATGGGAGATACACTCAGCTAAAGAATACCCTACAAATCTTGATATTGATTTCCCAACATGGGACAAAAAAATAAATTTGATTTAATGATGTGCCAAGTGCAAATAAGGTATCACAGTGAGTACGCTAAATTTTGCAAAGAATTAGTTAATTATTTCAACTCCCTAAATGCACCAACGAGCGCTTTAGAAATTCACAATGAAATCAATTACTACATCAATGAAATGAATAGTAATTTAGCAAGAGTAAATGACCTGAAAGAAAAAAATTGATCATCTTACAAGACAGAGTAGATGATAATATATAATAAACAAAAAAGCCCCACGCTCTCAAACTTTGGCGAGTCTGAGCGTGGGGTAGGATGTATAGAAAGATAGGCATTAAAAAAGCCCTCTTTTCTATACCCTATTTTATCAAAAAGGGGGTACAAAAGCAATGAAATCAACAAATAAGGTGGCAATATATGTCAGAGTATCCACTACCTCACAGGCTGAGGAGGGGTACTCGATAGAGGAACAGATAGACAAATTAGAGTCCTACTGCAAAATTAAGGACTGGATGGTTTACAAAGTATACACTGATGGAGGTTTCTCAGGATCCAACACGGAAAGACCAGCACTAGAGAAACTTATCAAAGACGCTGACAAGAAAAAATTTGATACAGTTCTAGTTTATAAGCTAGACCGTCTCAGCCGTAGTCAGAAAGATACACTATTCTTGATAGAGGATGTATTCATCAAGAATGGGATTGAATTTCTGAGCTTGCAAGAGAATTTTGACACCTCGACACCGTTTGGAAAAGCCATGATCGGTCTCTTGAGTGTGTTTGCTCAGCTAGAGAGGGAGCAAATCAAGGAAAGAATGCAACTGGGCAAGCTAGGGCGTGCAAAGGCTGGAAAGTCTATGATGTGGGCTAAGACATCCTATGGTTACGATTACCACAAAGAAACAGGCACCATGACCATCAACCCAGTCCAGTCACTAGCTATCAAATTCATCTTTGAGAGCTATCTGTCAGGTAGGTCTATCACTAAGCTCAGGGATGACCTTAATGAGAAATTTCCAAAAGAAAAGCCCTGGAACTACAGAGCGGTCAGAGTGATATTAGATAATCCTGTGTACTGTGGCTATAATCAATTTATGGGAGAAATCTACAAAGGAAATCATGAGCCTATTATCTCAAAAGAAACCTACGACAAGACACAGGAAGAACTAAAGATCAGACAAAGGACGGCACTTGAAAACTTAAATCCTCGGCCATTCCAGGCAAAGTATATGCTGTCAGGTATCGCCCAATGTGGCTACTGTTTGGCTCCATTAAAAATCATAATGGGTGTAAAGAGAAAAGATGGGAGCAGGTTTAAAAAATATGAATGCCATCAGAGACACCCTAGAAAGTTGAGAGGGGTCACTACTTATAATGACAATAAGAAATGTGACTCAGGCTTTTACTACAAGGATGACCTTGAGGCCTATGTCTTACAAGAGGTCAATAAGTTGCAGCATGACTCTGAATACTTAGAGACAATCTTCTCAGACAATCGCAAAGAGTCCATAGATCGTGAGAGTTATCAGAAACAGATTAGAGAATTATCTAAGAAACTGAGCAGGCTCAATGACCTCTATATAGATGATAGAATTACCCTAGAAGAACTACAGAGCAAGTCAAGCGAATTTCTAAGCATGAGAGCCTTGCTAGAAAAAGAGCTAGAGGATGACCCAGCACTTAAACAAGAGGAAACTAAAAATACTATCAAGCAATCTCTGAGCAAGGGAGACATCTACAAGATGGACTATGAGTCTCAAAAGACCATAGTCAGAGCCTTGATCAGAAAAGTACAAGTCACAGCTGATAGCATTGTCATCAAATGGAGAATATAGAAAGAATTTTACTATCCCTCATTTCTACAAGAGTGAAACCTTTTACCGTAGCTTTTTTTAATTTCATCATCATTTCTTTCATTTAAAAATTTACCTCCATATTTTGATACATTGGCAGCAACATGGCTGCGTACAATAAAACAATTAGCAGGGCTACAAAAATAAAGACTAGGGGTTGAACTAGATTCATAGCCCGATTGACTCGGGTAAAGAAGGATTCCCAGGTTTTTTCCGCATAGATTTCCAATTCGCTTCCCAACTTGGATTTAACCTCTCCATATTCAATAATTAAGCCCAACTCCCTTCTAAAGAAGGGATAGGTCTGAACAACCTTAGAAAATTCATGCCCATTTTGCAAAGATTGATCTAAATCGTATCCAATTTCCTTAAAAAGAGGATTCCCTTGCTCCTGCATCATCTGGAAAATCTGTGCCAACTCTAAACCTTGTCCTATCATATTTCCCCATTCCCGAGCATAATAGGCAGTTAGATAATACTGAACAAACACACCTAAAAAGGGGATTCTAGCCAGATAAGAACAGACTTGTATCTTTCTAGATTTTCTGTAGAATATCAGTCCTGTTAAAGATGCAAGACTTAATGCCAGAGTAAGTCCGAGAAAAATCTGTGGCAGGTTACTAATCACTAAGGTAGCTATGTTACTACTATCCAGTTGGGGCAAGAGATAATTTCGCAACCCCAACATAATGAGCAGTAAGAAACATAGCAGAATAAGTGGGTAGGTCGCAACTTCAATTAACTTCTTCTTGACTTTTGCAAGATTATCCAAATATTCTTCAATTTTTCCTAAACTCAAATGGAGATTTCCATGAACTTCAGCCAATGAAAGTTGAGTGACAATCGCACTCGAAAAACCTAAATTCCCCATCATTTCCGAGAAAGATTTTCCTTTCGAGAGTCCTAGGCGCATCTGCGAAACATATTCCTTCTCCAACAAAAGACTTCTATCAAGAAAGGAAATGATTTCTACCAAGTGAAAACCACTCGAAAACAAATTGTTAAAGAGAGTGATAATTTTCTTCTGCTTACTGGTAGCTAATTTTCTCCGTTTCAGCTTGAAGGGCAGTGATATGTCCGTCTTTAAGAAGCTGATCAATTTGCTCATTCCACTTTTCTGCCTGGTGTTCTGAATAATTTTGGTTTGCAAAATCAATAATTCCTCCTCCCCCGATTAGTCTCTGGTAGCAAACACCTTGTAAAACAACTGCGAGTTCATCTTCACTGACACCAAGTTCTAAAAGACGCTCATAGACCCCACGAATACTCTTTGCATGGATGGTCGAAAATACTGTAGCTCCCGTTAAGCTCGCTCTTACAACCGCACGGGCTGTTTCGCTATCCCGAATTTCTCCAATGATTAAAAGATCTGGGCGGTGGCGCAAAGAAAGTTTTATCAAGTTTTCATAGCTCAGTCCAATAGCTTCATTGAGTTGTAATTGCAGCATCTCTTCTTGCTTAATCTCGACTGGGTCCTCAATGGACATGACTTGTTGTCCCTTAAACAATGACTTAGCTAATTCATGCATTAAGGTAGTTTTACCACTTCCTACAGGTCCTGCAAAAAGATAAAGACCGCGTTGCCTAAAGCCCTTTTCCAGTTCCTTAAGGTCTTGAAACCAGAAGCGCAACTCTTGTTCTTCATCGTGCAAAAGACGAATAACTAAACTCTCATGACCACGATAATCTCCTACCGTCGATAAGCGTAGTGAAGAAACCTTGCCATCATGCTGATAATCACAGGACCCAAGCTGACTACGACGCTTTTCTCCAACATTCATCCCCGCAATAAATTTAAAATGACTAATAACTGCGCTCAACTTTTCAAAGTCATAGCTATTAATCAAACGCCTTTCATCACCTATTCGCATATGCAACTCATAAATCTTGTCCTTGGGAATAAAATAGATATCCTGAGCTCCATCCTTTTTTGCGAGACTAATCAATTCTTGTGCAAGTGCTTGTACCATATTCCCTCCTCAGTTAATTATTCGAAGAAAATACAAAAAAAAGAACAACTTTATTAAAAAGTTGTTCCATCTTTTTTGATGCGACACGTCCGGTGGATTTCTAAACCAGTTTGTTTTTCATAACCCGGTCTGAATTTCATCTGGTATAACTTGACCATCTTCCAGTAAAGCCAAGGAATGATATTGCTGCAAAAATTCATCACATTCCTCACACCAACGCTTATCCTTTGGATTCCAAAATATGGTCATTAAGTCTCCTCGACTTTTATATAGTGGAATTTTCTTTTCCAGTTCAAACCAACAAGATTTATAATACTTCAAGGCATCATAGTAATTTTCAAATTTCTTACTACTAATGACGTCTTCTTCCCATCCTTCTATGAACCACCAAGGTTCAAAATCCCCGTACATTTCTATCACTCGATACATAGTTTCATTTCCTTTGTATCGTATATTATAGCGAAATTTTAAGAACAATGAAAGAAATTTGCTTGCTTTCACGAATTATCTAATATTTTCAAAAAAACCAGCTATTCTAAAAAGAATAACTGGATTCAAATTCGATTAACCTTCTGAAATATCGTTTTCAATGATAACCTTAATCGCATGATGATCTGCAGCCTTACCAAATACTTCATAGGCCTTTTCAATTTCACTTAGTTTGAAGTAATGAGTTACCAATTTTTCTGGTTCAATTTTATGGCTTTCTAAAGCTTTCAAAAGCTGAGGAGTTGTATTGGTAGAAACCAATCCAGTAGTAACATTAATGTTACGAATCCAAAGAGTATCCAAATCAAACTGAACTGGTTTACCATGCACACCACAGTTGGCTACTGTCCCATCTACACCGATAATCTTTTGGCAGAGATCAAACGTTTCAGGAATACCAACAGCTTCTATAGCAACATCCACACCTCTACCATCTGTTAAATCATAAATTTCTTGAATTGCTTTTTCAGGGTCTGAAGAATTAATCTTATGAGTAGCACCGAAAGAAACTGCAGTATCCAAACGGTTATCGTCTAGGTCTACCATGATCAATTTAGCAGGTGAATAGAATTGAGCAGTCAATAGAGCTGCTAAACCAACTGGACCTGAACCAACGATTGCCACACTACAACCAGGCTCTACTTTCCCTTTTAAGACACCAATTTCATAACCAGTTGGTAGGATATCAGATAACATAACCAAGGCTTCATCAGACAAATCAGCTGGAGTGTGATAGAGAGTATTATCCGCATGAGGAACACGAAGATATTCGGCTTGCATACCGTCGATCAAATGTCCAAAAATCCAACCTCCTTCGTCTTCACAGTGGGCATAGATTCCCTTTTTACAGTAGTAGCATTTACCACAGGCACAAACACAAGAAATCAAAACCTTATCGCCTTTTTGAAGTTTGAAACGCCTGCTCCAACTTCCTCTACAATCCCGATTCCTTCATGGCCAAGGATAGTTCCACTCTTACATGCAGGGACATCTCCTTTGATAATATGAAGATCTGTTCCACAAATAGTAGTTTTTACAATACGCACAATAGCGTCAGTTGGCTTGCGAATAACTGGTTTGTCAACATCAACAAATGAAGCAAGTCCTGGTTTAACATAAGTATAGGCTTTCATAAAGCTTACCTCCGTTTTTTTATTTGTATTGTTTATATCACAATTGTAAGCCTTTTCATAAATAAAATCAAGTAATATGTGAAAAAAATTAACAAACTAAATTAAAAAAAGTAGAAACTAAATTAGTTTCTACTTTAGAGATTATGCTTGATAACGTTTTTCACCATCAAGGTAAGTTGCTACCAATTCCAAATCCTTATCAAGAACGATAAAGTCAGCATCGTAGCCTTCACGGATTTGTCCACAAACGTCATCAATATGAACTGATTTTGCTGGGTTGAGACTGGCCATCATAACCGCTTCATGAGGATTTGCAATGCCCCATTCAACAACATTTTTCAAACCGTCTTTAAGTTTGAGAATAGAACCTGCCAAGTTCCCAGTAGATTTGAGACGAGCAGTACCATTTGCAACCACAACTGGGAATTCTCCTAACATATAGTCCCCATCTTGCAAACCACCCGCTGTCATACAGTCAGTGATAAGAGCAATATTTTCAGTACCTTTTTGTTTAAGTAGGATGTCACAAGCCTTAGGATCAACGTGATGCCCATCGCAAATCAATTCAGCATAAGTATGTGGCAATTCATACATAGCACCAACCATACCAAGCTCACGGTGAGTTAACCCACGCATACCATTATAAGCATGAACCCAAACACTTGCACCAGCATCAACAGCCTTCTTAGCCTGATCAAAAGTTGCATTTGAGTGACCTAAAGCAACAGTTACTCCTTCACCAGTAATCGTACGTACAAAGTCCTCAACACCTTCACGTTCAGGTGCAAGGGCAATTTTATTTAGAAGACCATTAGCAGCCTTCTGCCAAGCACGAAATTCATCCATGCGAGGATCTTTCATGTAAGCAGGGTTTTGAGCTCCCTTATACTTTTCAGTAAAATAAGGACCTTCAAAATAAATACCACGAATCTTAGCACCGGTAGCTTCTTGGTAACGAGCCCCAATATTTTCAGTTACTGCTAATAACTGCTCATATGAAGATGTCAAAGTTGTTGGTAAAAAGCTTGTAACACCTGTACTAAGAAGCCCTTCACTCATAGTATGAAGCGTTCCTTCAATGTTATTATCCATAACATCGACTCCACCAAAACCATGAATATGAGTATCCACAAGACCAGGTGCGATACTATAACCAGTATAGTCAATGATTTCTGAGTCCTCAGATACATGATCCACATGCTTACCAAATTTACCATCAACTAGTTCTAGAAAACCGCCACGGCGCACACCATGAGGATAGAAAAATTGATCCGCTTTAATATATTTAGGCATAATGATAACCTCCGTAATTCATTTTTTTCTAATATTTATTATGTCAATTACATTATAAACCTTTCTGTTTAATTTGTAAATGGTATAGACCTATTATAGTTAAATTTATAATGAAATAAATTAAGATTTAGTAAATATATAGTAAAATAATAATGAACATTAAGTTTTACAATAAAAATTTAGAAAAAAATATAAGTAATTTTAAGTAACTCTGAAAGAAAAAAATGGAAGAGAAAATAAAAAAAGACAAGGTCCGAAAAACCTTGTCTTTATTACTATACCGGCGACCGGGGTCGAACCGGCACGTCCTTGCGGACACTGGATTTTTGAGTTCAATTCCTACATTTTTTTGAAACTTACAACCTTGATTTAACAATGTTTTAGGACTTTTAAATTTTATAAAACAGATTCTTTTTTTCAAATTTCAGTAACTTTTTAGGTAACTATTTCCCCTTCTTACCATTTAGGATTCATAATTGATAAATTTACAGAAAAATCCTCTTGTAATGCATCATTATTCCCAGCATCTGAGTAAGAAACTTGCTTTTCTTCTGGAAACCACATTTTACCAGCTAGTTCCAAATAACCATAAGGTACTCTTTTTGTATAATCGCCTTTTAAGTATAATTTCATTCTTCCTCGTCGTCCAACTCCACTTCTCCGTGGATTCGAATGTATTCTTCATTCCTGCGGTCGTCTTCTTCCCAAACTGGGTCTCTCACATCATCCATAAACGGAATTTCTTCCAAACTCAGCTCATTAGCTTCTTCATAACTCATCGAAAGGATATCCTCATGCCGTTTTTTAAATTCCTCCACACTTAACCAGCTCTCTTTATCATCTTCGCTAATCTGACCATCAATAGCAGTCGCAATTTCAATAGCCATAATATACATAGCTCGTTTATCAACAGTGAGAAGGTCAAGGTGGGTAGAAGCTAAACGTAGACAGTCTCCCTTTTCTCGATAGTCTGTTGCTGGATTGTCTTCAAAATCTAATTCAAGATTTTCATATACATGACTTCCAAATTTATTGATAATCCCTTCTTTCAACTGAACATTATTCCATCTATTATCATGCATCCACTTATTCAACTTCAAGTGAATAGTTGGGTCTGTTTTAAATGGGCGAGTATTCCCAAAATAAGAAATATCTACTGTCTTCCCATCTTTAGTATCAAACCACATTCTTTTCGCTAGTTCTAAGTAATCAAATGGAATTTCTTTGGTGTAATCGCCTTTAATATATAATTTCATATTTTACTCCTACGTTCTCAAGAATTCAGCAGCTCTCAAGATAAATCTAACTAATTGATTCTTCTCATAATTTGACAATTTTTTTAATTTGGATATTGAATCAAGCCAATTTCTAGCGCTTTGAGCATCCGTTATTTGGGTATAAGGAATATCCTCATTCAATGTATATCCAGCTTTCCCACTTCCAGATTGAACCTGAATTTTACCACTGTTTGGTTCTGCATCCACACGAATATTCCCTTTTCTACTTCCAATCTTTCCTTCAACAGTCCCAAAGTCTTACTCGTCGGTTTATTGGCCTGCCAGCTGTCGTAGTTGCTAGAATAATTAACCTGAATTTCGCCATTTTGTAAGGCCGTCTTTGTGATAGCTGATAAGCTAGACACTGCTCCACTAGCTATCAGTACATTCCCATATTGTACCCCTGTTACGGATACTGCCGTACCAGCTACGATACTTGTCCCTGCTGTTGGTGGACCAGCCATGATACTCAAGACTTCAAGGGCGCCACTCGCAAAGTAAACTCCTAAACCAGAGAATATTTGAGCTACTCCACTCCAAAATTCAGCTGAATTTGCCTCAAAATTTTTCGCCTTCAGTTCTTCAAACTCTTTATTAACCAAATGAGTATAGTCCGCATCATATTTTCCATTTTTTGATACGACATAGCCTTGTTCAAATGGAAAAATGTCAATGATATTTCCTGTTTCGTCAATCTTAAGAGTGTGATTGTAGTCGTCGATTATCTTATTCCATTCGGACTTGTTGTGGCCTTTTAAGCGCTTCTTTAATTCGGCGCGATAGTAGGCATCACCATCTTCCGATAGCATCATATCCCTAGAAGCTTTATTAATGGCACGAGTTTCTGAGTCTTGATAATCTCTTTTGGCATGCGAAACAATCTTCACATCCTTCATTTTCTGTACCCAGCTCATGTCCAGACCGTCCGCAGAGTAGTTACCATCACTATCGACAATGATTTTACTTAGTTGCATGGCTCCTTTGATAGCTAAGCTGAGGACTTCTAGACTATCGTTGAAATACTGGGAAACCTGTGAAACAAAAAATTCTAGTTTTTCAATCTTATCATCCAAATCCTGAATACCTGACTCAATTTGAGACTTGGTATTGTAGAGGATGGTCTTTTCAGAGAAGGCTTTCCCCCAATTGAGACTAAAGAGGTCCGTGATTTGATTAAGCCAATTCTCCCTCACTTGAATCTGAGCTTCTACGATAGCTAACTGCTCTTCCCTCAGCTTTTTCAGTTCCTTGAGCTGGTCTAGGTCCAAATCACCATATCCAGAGACCTGAGCATCCGCATTTTTGTAAGAAGTCAACTCTAGTTGAATATCATCTATCGCTGCTTGTAACTTCTTGATGCTGGGGATGATAATCTCTGCAAAGAGACCTTTACCAGCTGTGTAAGCTGCTCCTGTCAGCTCACCTGAGTCTAAGGAGGAAATCAGGTGGTCACATCCACTTGATAAGCGGTCTGTGACTTCATTTGCGACTTTGAGGTTGTTAGTCATGGCCTGAATCAATTCTTGGGATTCTTGTGCGCTGTATTTTACTCCCATGGTAGCCGATTCCTTTCCGCTATCAGTTCTTCTCTAGCTTCATCGAAAGACCGACGAGCCTTCTTCGTTTGTTTTTCCAAGGCATCCAGTTCCTCTTCTACATAAGAGTTGACCTGTCGCTGAATGGTTCTATTTTCACTTTCGATTTGCTCTATCACTTGACGAGAACTGGGAGAGAGAGACAATAGAGTTGCCATACGATGGTGGATACTCTGGATTTCTGAGTGAAAGTCAGTTACCTGCTGTTCATATTGTCTTTTTAGAGTCTGAAGACTTTCTTCCTTATCGTCAATCTTGACAATCTCTCGCCAAAGTTTGTAGCGCTTTTCTTCGTTCTTATCTGCCATTCCTTAGTGACTCCATCTCTTAGCTTGCTCTATATCACGTTTCTCAATCCTATGAGCAATTTCTGGAAACTTATTTGCTTGGGTCAAAACAGCCGTGCTGAAATCACTGACTGCCTGAAGCATTTGATTACAGACCTGACGTCCCGCTTCCATCCCAGCAATTTCAGAAGTATATGAAAATTCTACCTGCTGATTAACTTTCTCAGATACATCGATACCAGTTAACTCACTAATGGCTGATTGAGCTTCTATTGTATTAGATTTAATTTTTTCTGACGCCATGTTATCACTCTCTTCTACTATTATAAATTCTACATTGTTCTTAATTTTGTTAAAACATAATTAAAATCATGAATAATAGAAAAATTCCTAACCTTCTATCTAGGTTAAGAAATTTATTTTATTTATCAAACTTTTTAATCAGTATTAAAAATAGTCAAAGACCTCTTTGAAAAAGTGTGTTCATTATTTCTTGTTCTTCTTCATCCAAATGATTTTTAGTTACTAAGTCATCTCTCAACTTGAATAAACCAACCACATCATTTTTTTAGATATTACTTCAAATAGAATCGCAAATTTGAAACTATCTCTTCCTTCCTTATCCCAATTTTTTTAATATCACTCACATCATAGTCATCCAAAAAATCTAACTAATATAGCTTTAGAATATACTGTTTGTCCTAATAATTCATCAGTAGTTGTCCCAAAAACATGAGCAAGTTTTACAACACTTCCTAATTTTGGCTCTGTCTTTCCATTTTCCCAATCGCTATACGTATTTCTCTTTATTCCTAAAATCTCTGCTAATTCTTGTTGTTTTAGCCCTTTATTCTTTCTTAATCTCTTTATATTATCTCCAAAAATGCTCATATTTTCTCCTAATTAATTTAAAACGTCGAAAAACACGACATTTTCCTTGACAATCTCTAAAATCGGGTGTATTATAATTATGTCGGGTAGCCCGACTTTTTCCAAAAGATAAAAATTTAAACGGAGGTACCCGCCTATGATTGTATTAAAAAGTCTTTGATAATCACGACAAAATCAAAGACTTAACAAAACTTTTACAGAACCATTATACCATACTTTCATTAAGAAAGGGGAGTAAATGGACATAAAACAACTTGTTTCTATGGTTGACGGTTTAAACTCCGTCAGTACTGCTAAAAAATGGATAACCTTAATAAAGGAAATTAGTGGTCATGAGTTTAAAAAAGTTCAAGCAAGAAATAATAGGCAGTTTGTGAGTTTTTATAACTTCACTGATAATGATGTTGAGGATTTCAGAACGATTGCTTATTTGAAAAACGAGATGTCTTTAAAAGATGCTATAAGGGAAACTTATGGAGATATTCATAAGAGTAAGGAATACTCCCTTGCTCAGCAACTCGAAACCCTTAAACAAGATTTTATTACCTTGAATGATAATTTTAAGAATTTGTATTCTAGTAATAAAAAACTGCAAATAAAATTTCAACGGTTGGAAAAAGAGCAAGAAGAAATTCTCTCAACACTTGAACTACTTCCATTTGGTGCTTGGGAAAAAGCTCGTAAGAAGTTCGGCAAGTAGGTTTGTTACGGTCAGCGAGTATGTTACCGCAGACCGTAACAAATCGTAAGCGCAGACGAACAATAAAGAGCTTTTTCTAGGTTTGTGAGGGTGTGTAGTAACACCACCCTCTGCAAGTCAGGTGCATCACTGAGAAAATGCAGTAGTATCAAGGTTTTCCACGGATTTTAAGGCGGTGAAATTAGGCAAAAAGTTGAGTCAAAATTTATGGCAAAAAACAAGAATTTACGTTCTGTTTTTGACTGGATTCAAATCCAGTTCAATACATTTGATTTTTCACTAGAAGAAGTAGTTGAAGATATCTTATTTCTTGATACAGAGCTATTTATAATAGATAAAGGCAGTCTTAAATACTATGAATATGACTCTCAGATAAACTATGGTAATATCCGTATCTATTATGGGGATGAAGAAAATTCTTTCATGCTTGTCATGTCAGGACAAGCTTTAGAATTCTATCGAGATATGGTTTTAACCCCAAAAGGACTTTCTGAACGACACTTCTTAGATAATCTATATTCCAATTATAAGTCATTTTCAGTAAGAAGAATTGATATCGCAATAGACGATTTTAATGAAGTCCCTTACTTCACTCCAAATCAGCTTGCTAAACTTTGTAAGAAAAATCGATTCCTATATGGTAAGAGCAACGTCTACACTACATACGGAGATGAGAAAACAGGGCAGACCTTATATTTAAGAAGGCCTTCTGATGATGAACGGCTTAGAATTTATGATAAACGCTTAGAACAAGCTTCAAAGCTCGGTGTTAGCAAGAGATTTATCGAAAATTGGATAAGAACGGAGTTAGAACTGCGTAAAGAAAAAGCTCACTACTTCATTCAAGAATGGCTAAAATCAGAAATAGATATTCTAAACTTTACAAAAGGATATCTAAAGGATAAAGTGAAGTTTTACACTGATAGTCATTTTACAAGACCTCTAAGGTCTTGGGAAAAATTTCTAGGTGCATCAAAGCCGGTGACTATTACTGTGTCAAAACCAAAAACAGAACTAGAAAAAAAGTTAGATTGGTTTGTCTTTAAAGGTTCTGGAGCCATTCTAATAGCATATAAATTTCTCTATGAAAATGAATTACTATTTGAACTAGAGAAAGAGAACTTTGAAAAATTAGAAACTTTGGAATTTCCTCCGGAGTTAGCAAGTCAACTCATAGAAAGGGCAACATCCTTCAAAAGAGAAGACTTAATACCAAAAATTAAAGAGAACATAAAAAGGAGAAATTAACTATGGCAAAAATGCTTTCACAAAACGATTGGGATTTTAATAACATTGGAACTAAATTTGAATTGGATGAGGTACTTCCAAAATTTGAAACTGAAATCAGAGCCGATGAAAATGGCGAGATTATCAAAAATAGTGATGGAAGTGAAAGACGATTTAACACTCAAAATATCATTGGTTGGAAATATAATATCACTATCAAAGATGGACCATTTAAAAAGAAATCAACACAAGTATCTGTTGACAACCCTGAACCATTAGTTGATAATGATTATATTCAAGCAATGGACGAAGTCCCAGTTACATTTGAAAACCTTCGAGCTTCAATGATTAGCAAAACGATGTATTATAAGGCTGATGCTATTCATTTAGTAGACAAAAAACAAAAATAACTACTGAATCAAGGGGAGTTAGTCGCTCCCCTTAGTTTATAAAATAAATTAAGGAGAACCAATGATTAAAACAGTAACAAAAGATGATTTAATTGAACTTGGATTTAGTCCTGGTACTGCTAGAAAAATTATACATACTGGGAAAGTGCTATTAGTCAATCGTGGCTTTGCTATCTATAACAATAAACGAATCGGAACAATTCCTGCAACCATAGCTGAAGAACTACTAGGAATAGAATTACAGAAAGAAGCATAGTAAATGGCCGTTCGTAAAAGCAAAAATGGTACATGGATTGCTGATGTTTCTAGTGGAACGAACCCAATAACACTACTACAACGACGAATTGTTAGAAAAGGATTCAAAACAAAAAAAGAAGCTTTGGAAGCCGAGCGATACTTAAGAAGTGTTGAACTAAAAGAGAAAAGCTTTAGCACCAAAATAACAATAGATATGCTTTATCAATTGTTAAAAGAAGAGGATAAAATAAACAATAGAAAAAAGAGCTATATTGATACTCAAGAAAAACAATTATAATAAACATATCAAAGACTATTTTTTTCAAAAAGTCAATAATATAGATAAACTAACTTATGAAGATATCTATCAATTTAGGGAACATTTACGAGAAAAAGAATGCTAAAAAAATTCTGAGAAAAAAATTGAGTCCAAATACTATCAATAAAAATCATGATTCTATTAAAAAAATACTAGATGTTGGATTAAGAAAAAGGATATTACAAGGAACATCCAGTAGGTTTATTGAAAAAAATTACCGATAGAAAAAAAGAAAAAAATGCAATTTTGGACAGTTAAAGAATTTAAATATTTTCTTTCTCTATTCAAGAATGACGAATACAATCTTGAATTACTATTTACAGTACTTTTTCTTTACTGGCTTACGACTTGGAGAAGCACTCGCTCTTACTTGGGAAGATATAGAATTTACTACAAGTACAATACATGTTAGTAAGTCAATGTATGTAAATAAAGGTGAAGAACATATTAGTTCTACAAAGACAAAATCCGGTACTAGAAGAATCATCATTAATAAAAAAACTTATAGAAACACTAGAAGAATGAAAAAAAGAACAGACAGAAAGACTAAGAGAATTTTCAACTGATACCGAAAAAAACTTCAAATATTTCAGGATAGTCCAATCACTCTAACAAAAAAATTCTATTGAGAAGCAATATAAAAAGATTTTTAGCTAGAGATAGTTCTTTAAAGAAAATAAGGATTCATGATTTTAGACATTCCCACGCTTCTCTTTTAATAAACCAAGGCGAAGACTACTTAATTGTAAAAGAAAGACTAGGACACGCTTCTATAACTACAACAATTGATACTTACTCTCACTTATACCCAAGTAAACAAAAAGATTTAGCAGATAAGCTAGATGATTTATTATAGAATTAAAAAAATTCTTTAACATATAACAGTTTAAAAAAATAAGGACTTCCTTTATCGGAATGTCCTTATTTTTAATTTCAACTATCTACCAAAAAAATCTGGAATGGATAAATTGCTATTACATAAAAAAATGAGTCAAATTGGTCTTTGTCTTTTTTTATGTAAAGCACTAAAATTATTCTAGCATCATGTTTAAATTCGCTCGTATTTATTGGATTTCTTGTCCTATCAAATTGGTCCTCTCCATGAGAATATTCATTATGTATACGTTGTATAAACGGAGCATTCTCTTTTCCAAAAAAACATGATAATTTTTCTCATCATTTGATTGTTTATAATCTGGATATTTAAAAATATAAAAGAGTTTCAATAAATTTTCTCCCATTATTTGGAAAGTTATAAAAATACTGAATAGTTATCTTCAGTTTCATCATCAGTTGCTACTCTATAAATCTGCTCAAATAGAAATACAAATTCTGTAACCTTATTTTTTTAAGATGTTTAGGTAACCTTTTAATATAACTTTTGGCAGGTTCATCCTCAGATTGTTTTTAATTTTTTTCTATCAAATAATAATCTTTTTGAGATGAAAAATCTGTTTGTATATTTTAGAAAAATCTAAATTGTGTGTGGAAAAGAAAAATACTGTAAAAAAACTCTTTCTTCTCTATAAGACAATAAATAAGATTATAAATATAAAACATATTATTTTCATCCAAACTAGAAATTGGGTCGTCAATAAATAAGATTGTTTTTAACTTTTCCTCCGGCGACAAACTTTCTAACCTTGCAATATAGTATGCAAAAAGCTATTAATGACTTTTTCTCCCTCGCTTAGATTATACGCTCTTTCTTCATTGCGAGAAACCTCAAAATATATATTTTTCTTCCGCATCAATGGATTTTAAAGAGATTTCTGAATGTGCTAATGAATTTTTGAAGGATTGTATTTATTCTTTTTACCGCTTTCAGCTTCTGATTTCAAACTACTTTCGAGATTTGAAATATCATTCTCAAAAATTTTTCTTTTTCTTTCTCTAAACTATTATATTCATTATTTAAAAATTTCTATGTCCTTTTGATATTGATAAACTTTTTGAGATAAACTAGTGAATTCAGATACAGGGAATTCTTTTTGCAAGATGATATCTTCGAAGAAAAATCTATGCTTTTTTTGCTTTCTATTCTCAAACTGTTCTATCTGTTCAATCGTACTATTATATAATGAGTCAATCTCAACTTGAATTTCAGAAAAAAATCAACCCAATTTAAATCATCAATTTCAATTTTTAGAAAAAAATATCACGCTGTTTATCTAAAATTCCTGATTCAAGCACTTTTTAAAACTTCTTTTCTGTTACTAATTATATTCCTGATATCTTTATTAATATTTATAATAGTAGATGTAGAATCTTTAAAGTAATCATCTTTATTAATATCTCGAATAGTATCTAGTCTTTGAATTTCAGAAATTATTCTTTCTTTTTTTGCGATTCTAAATTTCTTTCTAAAGACCTTAATTCGTCAGAAAAAGGCTAACTTTAGATTTTTTTATGAATTCACTATTAATACCATTCCCACAAAATATACATTTTTCTGGATTATCACCGTGAATATCAACACCCTGTTTAATCCAATTTATTTTTTTCTGAATCATTTTTATATTCATCTAAGATAGTACTTACCGAGACAACTTTGGATAATAGATTTTTTTGTATCCTTTAAAAAAATAATATAAAAATTAAAACTAGCATCAAATTTAACTAAATCTATCTTATCTGGCTCATCTATATTCTCCTCAAGAATTTTTTTATTTTTGCTTGCTCAATTTTTTTGGTTTAATTCATCTATTGCTTCTTTATCATCTGATGATGGAATAATAGGAATATGAGACGATTGGTTTTCAAACTCCTCCTTTATGTCACGAATATCATATCTATTACCTATTACTACTGATGGATTTTTTTGAGATTCTTGATTTTTAGATGCAGTTTTTTTCTCAGTCTTGAATTTAAATCATCTTCACTACTTTCAAGCCTTTTTAGTTTTTTTGGTTCTATCTGATTCAATCTTTTAATAATTGTTCATTTCTGGGCTCAACTTCATTTAACCTTAATTCTTCAATCCTCCTTAAAGTCTCATTAGTATCACTACCAATTGAAATTTGGAAACTATTTAATTTATTATCATTATGAAGATAAATATTATCATCAATAAACTGTTGATTAAAAAAACCTTACAATCTATAGGTAATTCATCAGACTCTATTATATTTGATTTAATAATTGACTTGTTAGCTAATTTAATTTCGAAATCAATATCTCCGTAGTTATCTGGAAGTTTCTTTTAATTCTATACTTTGAAATATTTTTGAGTATGTACTTTTCCCAGAATAGTTCCTTCCATAAAAAAATGTTGACTTCACCACTATTAAAAATCATTACCTATACCAGTTTGCTTATATTGCAAATAATCTTTATAGCAACCAAAAATTTTTTTAATATCAATCTTTTTAATTTCTAAACTTGACATAATTATAACCCTCCTTATTCATTATATCATATATATGATATGGAGTGTAAATATTTATTTAACTATAATTAACTTGTAGTACTAATCATTTATAAATACGTAATAGTAATTTCATATCTAAAAAAATTTAGACTAATAATGGTTACTTCTAATTATAAAGTTATAAACCCAATTTCATAAGAAAAAAACAAGTCGAAAAAAATCGACTTGCAAACAATAGTATTACATCAACAAAACACTTTATATTTTCCCAAAAAAATTGCATTCTAAAAATTTAAAAAAATAACCATTTTTTTCTCAGGAGTTAGCTTTTTATAAACTACAACCTAATTAAAGTACTGATTTTTTTATAGATAAGAACGCTATCATGTAAAAAAATTCTTTTTTACCAATGCTCCTATATTGGTTCTAGGGTTAAGTAAATCATTAACTAACAAAATATCTACATCACTATTAAAAAAACACTAGAAAGAATCTCATAAACATCGATATATTGTGATTCATCTTCAATTTCTAAAGCAATATCTATATCACTATTTTCATCCTCTTCTCCTCTTGCATAGGAGCCAAATAAGTAGACCTTTGATACATTATATTGCTTAGCAATAGGAATAATCTTAGCCTTAATTTCATCTATTGTATAAATCACAAGAAATCACCCTTTTATGCTTACCAAAAAAACTTTTTAAGATTTAATTATAAAAAAATCATTCATTATCGAAAAAAATTCGAGAACATCTTTCTTATTACTTAAATCAATTTTAACATGTTTTTGACTTTTTCCTTCACTAGAGATTGAATATCTCTTTTTGCTTGTTCAACTTCAATCTTTGAATAGTTCTCTTTATTATTTAACATAGCATCACCCCTAGTTCAGAATATATCTATTGTATATTTTTACATAAAACTAATCAACAATTAACAGAAAAATATGCTAAATAATTTCTTCTAAAAATTAGCAAAAAAATATTTTTTTAAGTAATTTTTAAGTAACTCTAAGAGAAAAAATTGGAAGAAAAAATAAAAAGACAAGGCTCGAAAACCTTGTCATTATTACTATACCGGCGGCCGGGGTCGAACCGGCACGTCCTTGCGGACACTGGATTTTGAGTCCAGCGCGTCTGCCAATTCCGCCACGCCGGCAAATAGTAACTGGGGTAGCTGGATTCGAACCAACGCATGAGGGAGTCAAAGTCCCTTGCCTTACCGCTTGGCTATACCCCAATAATATAAAATAGGCGAGTGAGGGGAATCGAACCCCCGAATGTCAGAGCCACAATCTGATGTGTTAACCACTTCACCACACCCGCCATAACGTTTAACACGGGCAGTAGGAATTGAACCCACACTGAAGGTTTTGGAGACCTTAGTTCTACCTTTAAACTATGCCCGTATAAGATGGAAGGGGAGGGATTCGAACCCCCGAACCCGAAGGAGCGGATTTACAGTCCGCCGCGTTTAGCCTCTTCGCTACCCTTCCGTGTAATATAAGAAATGGCGCGAGACGGAATCGAACCGCCGACACATGGAGCTTCAATCCATTGCTCTACCAACTGAGCTACCGAGCCAAATATTGCGGGAGCAGGATTTGAACCTACGACCTTCGGGTTATGAGCCCGACGAGCTACCGAGCTGCTCCATCCCGCGTTAAAAATAAATAAAGGAGGATGTGGGATTCGAACCCACGCACGCTTTTTACACGCCTGACGGTTTTCAAGACCGTTCCTTCAGCCGGACTTGGGTAATCCTCCAACAAAATAGTCCGTACGGGATTCGAACCCGTGTTACCGCCGTGAAAAGGCGGTGTCTTAACCCCTTGACCAACGGACCATATTTATAAAAATGGGCACGAGTGGACTCGAACCACCGACCTCACGCTTATCAGGCGTGCGCTCTAACCACCTGAGCTACGCGCCCAAGTTAAAAACTTGGTACTTGAACAAAGTTCAAAGCGGGTGACGAGAATCGAACTCGCGACAACAGCTTGGAAGGCTGTAGTTTTACCACTAAACTACACCCGCTTATATGGGAGTTAACGGGATCGAACCGCTGACCCTCTGCTTGTAAGGCAGATGCTCTCCCAGCTGAGCTAAACTCCCTCGAGCTAAGCGACTTCCATATCTCACAGGGGGCAACCCCCAACTACTTCCGGCGTTCTAGGGCTTAACTTCTGTGTTCGGCATGGGTACAGGTGTATCTCCTAGGCTATCGTCACTTAACTCTGAGTAATACCTACTCAAAATTGAATATCTATCAAATTCCAAGAAAACCTTACGCTTTCGTATTCTCAGTTACTTTGGATAAGTCCTCGAGCTATTAGTATTAGTCCGCTACATGTGTCGCCACACTTCCACTTCTAACCTATCTACCTGATCATCTCTCAGGGCTCTTACTGATATAAAATCATGGGAAATCTCATCTTGAGGTGGGTTTCACACTTAGATGCTTTCAGCGTTTATCCCTTCCCTACATAGCTACCCAGCGATGCCTTTGGCAAGACAACTGGTACACCAGCGGTAAGTCCACTCTGGTCCTCTCGTACTAGGAGCAGATCCTCTCAAATTTCCTACGCCCGCGACGGATAGGGACCGAACTGTCTCACGACGTTCTGAACCCAGCTCGCGTGCCGCTTTAATGGGCGAACAGCCCAACCCTTGGGACCGACTACAGCCCCAGGATGCGACGAGCCGACATCGAGGTGCCAAACCTCCCCGTCGATGTGAACTCTTGGGGGAGATAAGCCTGTTATCCCCAGGGTAGCTTTTATCCGTTGAGCGATGGCCCTTCCATACGGAACCACCGGATCACTAAGCCCGACTTTCGTCCCTGCTCGAGTTGTAGCTCTCGCAGTCAAGCTCCCTTATACCTTTACACTCTGCGAATGATTTCCAACCATTCTGAGGGAACCTTTGGGCGCCTCCGTTACCTTTTTAGGAGGCGACCGCCCCAGTCAAACTGCCCGTCAGACACTGTCTCCGATAGGGATCACCTATCCGGGTTAGAGTGGCCATAACACAAGGGTAGTATCCCAACAACGTCTCCTTCGAAACTGGCGTCCCGATCTCATAGACTCCTACCTATCCTGTACATGTGGTACAGACACTCAATATCAAACTGCAGTAAAGCTCCATGGGGTCTTTCCGTCCTGTCGCGGGTAACCTGCATCTTCACAGGTACTAAAATTTCACCGAGTCTCTCGTTGAGACAGTGCCCAAATCATTACGCCTTTTCGTGCGGGTCGGAACTTACCCGACAAGGAATTTCGCTACCTTAGGACCGTTATAGTTACGGTAGCCGTTTACTGGGGCTTCAATTCATACCTTCGCTTACGCTAAGCACTCCTCTTAACCTTCCAGCACCGGGCAGGCGTCACCCCCTATACATCATCTTACGATTTAGCAGAGAGCTGTGTTTTTGATAAACAGTTGCTTGGGCCTATTCACTGCGGCTGACGTAAAGTCAGCACCCCTTCTCCCGAAGTTACGGGGTCATTTTGCCGAGTTCCTTAACGAGAGTTCTCTCGCTCACCTGAGGCTACTCGCCTCGACTACCTGTGTCGGTTTGCGGTACGGGTAGAGTATGTTTAAACGCTAGAAGCTTTTCTTGGCAGTGTGACGTCACTAACTTCGCTACTAAACTTCGCTCCCCATCACAGCTCAATGTTATAGAATTAAGCATTTAACTCAATTCACACCTCACTGCTTAGACAGACACTTCCAATCGTCTGCTTTAGTTAGCCTACTGCGTCCCTCCATCACTACATACTCTAGTACAGGAATATCAACCTGTTGTCCATCGGATACACCTTTCGGTCTCTCCTTAGGTCCCGACTAACCCAGGGCGGACGAGCCTTCCCCTGGAAACCTTAGTCTTACGGTGGACAGGATTCTCACCTGTCTTTCGCTACTCATACCGGCATTCTCACTTCTATGCGTTCCAGCGCTCCTCACGGTACACCTTCTCCACACATAGAACGCTCTCCTACCATACCTATAAAGGTATCCACAGCTTCGGTAAATTGTTTTAGCCCCGGTACATTTTCGGCGCAGGGTCACTCGACTAGTGAGCTATTACGCACTCTTTGAATGAATAGTCGCTTCTAAGCTAACATCCTAGTTGTCTGTGCAACCCCACATCCTTTTCCACTTAACAATTATTTTTGGGACCTTAGCTGGTGGTCTGGGCTGTTTCCCTTTCGACTACGGATCTTAGCACTCGCAGTCTGACTGCCGACCATAATTCATTGGCATTCGGAGTTTATCTGAGATTGGTAATCCGGGATGGACCCCTCACCCAAACAGTGCTCTACCTCCAAGAATCTCTAATGTCGACGCTAGCCCTAAAGCTATTTCGGAGAGAACCAGCTATCTCCAAGTTCGTTTGGAATTTCTCCGCTACCCACAAGTCATCCAAGCACTTTTCAACGTGCCCTGGTTCGGTCCTCCAGTGCGTCTTACCGCACCTTCAACCTGCTCATGGGTAGGTCACATGGTTTCGGGTCTACGACATAATACTAATGCGCCCTATTCAGACTCGGTTTCCCTACGGCTCCGTCTCTTCAACTTAACCTCGCATCATATCGTAACTCGCCGGTTCATTCTACAAAAGGCACGCTCTCACCCATTAACGGGCTCGAACTTGTTGTAGGCACACGGTTTCAGGTTCTATTTCACTCCCCTCCCGGGGTGCTTTTCACCTTTCCCTCACGGTACTGGTTCACTATCGGTCACTAGGGAGTATTTAGGGTTGGGAGATGGTCCTCCCAGATTCCGACGAGATTTCACGTGTCTCGCCGTACTCAGGATACTGCTAGGTACAAAGACTATTTTAAATACGAGGCTCTCACTCTCTTTGGCTGACCTTCCCATGTCATTCTTCTATAGTCTTTGAGTCCACATTGCAGTCCTACAACCCCGAAGAGTAAACTCTTCGGTTTGCCCTCCTGCCGTTTCGCTCGCCGCTACTAAGGCAATCGCTTTTGCTTTCTCTTCCTGCAGCTACTTAGATGTTTCAGTTCACTGCGTCTTCCTCCTCATATCCTTAACAGATATGGGTAACAGGTAGTACCTGTTGGGTTCCCCCATTCGGAAATCCCTGGATCATCGCTTACTTACAGCTACCCAAGGCATATCGTCGTTTGTCACGTCCTTCTTCGGCTCCTAGTGCCAAGGCATCCACCGTGCGCCCTTATTAACTTAACCTTACTTTTTTGACCTTTCAGTCATAAACTCTTATTAATACTACAGCGTTTTCGGTTTATTTTCTTGTTACTATTTGATATAGATATTCAATTTTCAATGTGCATTACTTGGTGATCTCTCACCAATGGAGCCTAGCGGGATCGAACCGCTGACCTCCTGCGTGCAAAGCAGGCGCTCTCCCAGCTGAGCTAAGGCCCCACAAGACCTCTCAAGACTAAACAAGACCAATGTGCATTCCTTATCCTTAGAAAGGAGGTGATCCAGTCGCACCTTCCGATACGGCTACCTTGTTACGACTTCACCCCAATCATCTATCCCACCTTAGGCGACTGGCTCCTAAAAGGTTACCTCACCGACTTCGGGTGTTACAAACTCTCGTGGTGTGACGGGCGGTGTGTACAAGGCCCGGGAACGTATTCACCGCGACGTGCTGATCCGCGATTACTAGCGATTCCGACTTCATGTAGGGCGAGTTGCGACCTACAATCCGAACTGAGATTGGCTTTAAGAGATTAGCTTGCCGTCACCGGCTTGCGACTCGTTGTACCAACCATTGTAGCACGTGTAGCCCAGGTCATAAGGGGCATGATGATTTGACGTCATCCCCACCTTCCTCCGGTTTATTACCGGCAGTCTCGCTAGAGTGCCCAACTGAATGATGGCAACTAACAATAGGGGTTGCGCTCGTTGCGGGACTTAACCCAACATCTCACGACACGAGCTGACGACAACCATGCACCACCTGTCACCTCTGTCCCGAAGGAAAAACTCTATCTCTAGAGCGGTCAGAGGGATGTCAAGACCTGGTAAGGTTCTTCGCGTTGCTTCGAATTAAACCACATGCTCCACCGCTTGTGCGGGCCCCCGTCAATTCCTTTGAGTTTCAACCTTGCGGTCGTACTCCCCAGGCGGAGTGCTTAATGCGTTAGCTACGGCACTAAACCCCGGAAAGGGTCTAACACCCTAGCACTCATCGTTTACGGCGTGGACTACCAGGGTATCTAATCCTGTTTGCTCCCCACGCTTTCGAGCCTCAGCGTCAGTTACAAAGCCAGAGAGCTTTCGCCACCGGTGTTCCTCCATATATCTACGCATTTCACCGCTACACATGGAATTCCACTCTCCCTCTTGCACTCAAGTTAAACAGTTTCCAAAGCGTACTATGGTTAAGCCACAGCCTTTAACTTCAGACTTATCTAACCGCCTGCGCTCGCTTTTACGCCCAATAAATCCGGACAACGCTCGGGACCTACGTATTACCGCGGTACGCTGGCACGTAGTTAGCCGTCCCTTTCTGGTAAGATACCGTCACAGTGTGAACTTTCCACTCTCACACTCGTTCTTCTCTTACAACAGAGCTTTTACGATCCGAAAACCTTCTTCACTCACGCGGCGTTGCTCGGTCAGACTTCCGTCCATTGCCGAAGATTCCCTACTGCGCCTCCCGTAGGAGTCTGGGCCGTGTCTCAGTCCCAGTGTGGCCGATCACCCTCTCAGGTCGGCTATGTATCGTTGCCTTGGTGAGCCGTTACCTCACCAACTAGCTAATACAACGCAGGTCCATCTGGTAGTGGTGCAATTGCACCTTTCAAGCGACTATCATGCGATATCTACTGTTATGCGGTATTAGCTATCGTTTCCAATAGTTATCCCCCGCTACCAGGCAGGTTACCTACGCGTTACTCACCCGTTCGCAACTCATCCGGAAAGAGCAAGCTCCTTCCTTCAGCGTTCTACTTGCATGTATTAGGCACGCCGCCAGCGTTCGTCCTGAGCCAGGATCAAACTCTCATTAAAAGTTTGAGTTCTCACTCATTTCTGTCACTGACAGATTTATTGTTTTTTTCATTGTTCAGTACTACAACATCAGTTGTAGTGCCCTGCACATTGGTTCGTCTTGTTCAGTTTTCAAAGGTCTTTGTCGCGCTTACGACAACTATATTAGTATATCACAGTCACTTTTCTCTGTCAACAGGTTTTTTTAACTTTTTTTAATTCCTATTTCCATCAACCGCGATACACCCATAGTCCGTACGGGATTCGAACCCGTGTTACCGCCGTGAAAAGGCGGTGTCTTAACCCCTTGACCAACGGACCTGAGCTTTTTAACTCTTTCTATTATACCTACTTTTTCTGCCTTGTCAAGAACTTGAGATAATTTTTTCTTATTTTTTGTTTTTTACAAAGCAAAAAGCCCACTGTTGTAGGCTTCTTACAATATAGAATCTTATCTTAAAGCATTTTGTTGTAGAATTCAACGATAAGCGCTTCGTTGATTTCTGGGTTGATTTCATCACGTTCTGGCAAACGAGTCAATGAACCTTCCAATTTTTCAGCGTCGAATGATACGAATGCTGGACGTCCAAGAGTAGCTTCTACCGCTTCAAGGATTGCTGGAACTTTCAATGATTTTTCGCGAACTGAGATTACTTGACCTGGAGTTACGCGGTATGATGGGATATCAACGCGTTTCCCGTCAACAAGGATGTGACCGTGGTTTACGAATTGACGAGCTTGACGGCGAGTAGTCGCAAGACCAAGACGGTAAACTACGTTATCCAAACGACGTTCCAAAAGAAGCATGAAGTTGAAACCGAGGATTCCACCTTTGATTTTTGTAGCTTGTACGAACAAGTTACGGAATTGTTTTTCACCTACTCCGTATGTGAAACGAAGTTTTTGTTTTTCAGCCAATTGCAAACCGTATTCTGACAATTTAGAACGGTTGTTTGGTCCGTGTTGTCCTGGTACGTAGTTACGACGTGCCAATTCTTTACCTGTACCTGTAAGTGAAAGGCCAAGGCGACGAGCTTGTTTCCAAGATGGTCCTGTATAACGTGACATATGTATGTCCTCCTAATATAAATATAATTTCGGCGGAAATAGTCACTTAGAAAGCCCTGATTCGTGCAGATGCCCTTCGCCCAAACAGCCAAGGTTACTTGTTATAAGACACCTGTTGACGAGCTTCATGCTTTCCTGCTGCTATTTCACACAAAGGCTATTGTACCATGAAATACTACATTTGTAAAGAAAATTTTTAGTTTTATTTCAAATTAAGATGAAATGTAAACGTACTTCCTATTCCGTAATGGCTTTCTGCTGTTATTTCACCACCTAGTTGATGAGCTAGTTCTCGCGCAATCGCAAGCCCTAATCCATGACCACCTGTCTTCATATTACGTGATGTTTCTACACGATACAGTCGGTTAAAAATTTTTTCCAAATCTTCAGGAAGAATACCTTGACCCTCGTCTTTCACACTGATTATGAGCTCTTCTTCTGTTAATTGAGCAAGAACTTCAATCCTAGTTCCAGGTTCTGAATATTTAAATGCATTGTTTAATAAATTGACTAGAATACGAGAGAGTTTGTCATAATTACTCTTGATTTTCGCAGACTCAGGCTTTACTTGAATGTAGACATCTCGCTCCTCTTGTTCAATCTGAAGTTGAAATTCACTCATCGACTCAATCAACAGCTGATCTAAAAACACATCTTCGACTTCTTCGTCAGCTATATCTTGAGGCTGAGCGTTAAGAGTCAAAACATCCAATTCTTCGACTAGCTTGTTTAAACGCTCGGTTTGGCGACCAATCGTGGTTAAGTAATGGAGTCGTTCCTCTTCCTTGATTACTCCATCTAGAATTCCTTCCACAGTAACCTGAATGGAGGTAATGGGAGTTTTAATATCATGAGAGAGCTGAGCAATCATCATTCTCTTTTCTTGCTCACTCTCATCAAGTGATTGAAAGGTATCTTGTAAATTGCGGGACATATCATTAAAAGCCTGGCCTAACTCTTGAAATTCTATCGGTCCTTTGGTTTCAATTTCTGTGCTGAAATCTTTTCCAGCTATATTCTGAGCTTGTTTTTTCAAATGTTTCAGAGAAGAGAACACAGGCGACAAAAGAAAGATGCTCACTGCAGCGCCAATGAAACTTGCAATCAAGGTCATTCCAACCAGAAAGTAAACTTCACTTTTCTCAATCAACATTCGTTGGACTGCCCAGAAAACGACCAAAATCGTTAGTAGAGTCGAAACTAGATACCCCACTAAAATATAGCTTTTTAATTTCATTTTTTACCTCTCGGTCTTTCCATCTTATAGCCCAATCCCCAAACAGTTTTGATAGCAGGAGTGTTTAAATTCGTATACTTACTCAACTCTTGCCTCAAAGCATGGATATGAACATTGAGTGTATTTGTATCATCCACATAGTCCTCCTGCCATACCTTCTCGTAAAGTTCAGTCTTTGAAAAGACTCTCTCAGGATTGCTGGCTAATATCCATAGAAGTTCAAAAGATTTCACTGTCAATTCCAAAGGCTGTTCCCCAATGCGAACCTCATGAGTCACATGGTTGATCACTAAGTCACCAAACTCAATCTGCTCGGTCTCTCCGCCACGACTAAGGCGTCGCAAGATATTATTCACTCTCAAAACCAATTCCCGTGGGCTAAACGGTTTAGCTATAAAATCATCCGCCCCCAAACTTAATCCATAAATCTTATCTTGTTCGCTTGTCTTAGCAGTTGTAAAGAGAAAGGGTTGATCAGGAGCAATATACTGAACTTCGCTGATGAAATCATAACCGTCCATATTAGGCATCATGATATCTGTAATAATGAGATCGATAGATTTTTTTCTAAAAAGTTCTAATCCTTCCTTACCATCATGGGCAACTAAAACATCGTAACCTGCCTGTAAAAGATAGCGATTTTGAATATCTAGAATATCTATCTCATCATCAACCAACAAAATTGTCTTTTTCATCTGACACTCCTTTGACAAAAACAGTGTTATACTTGCTTTAGTATAACACTATTTTCCGTAATGTTTAAATGATTTGAACCTTAATCTTCTCTTTTGGTTTTCCAACCCAAAAATCCAACAAAACCTGCCAAGGCTAGGCCAAGGATTCCAAGTCCAGCTGTAGCCGTTTGAGCTTCACCAGTATTTGGTAGCATCGCTTTATCATCTTTTTTCATCATATTAGCCATTGGGCTAGAAGCTGGTTGATCTACTTTCATATCTGACATATGGTAATTTGTACCCATCATACCCTCAGTCGCACCTGTAGAGCCTGTTTCAGAAGGCTTCGTATTCATCTGACCTTGTTGAGATGGTATTGTCGCCATTTCTTTTCCACGAAGCTGAATCGTTACTTGACGAGTAGCAATCAGATTGGTCAAATCAGGTTTGCCATCTTTAGAGCCATAGACTTTAATAGTAGCTGAATATGTATGGGTTCCGTTAGCTCGAAGTTGCTCCAGCAAATCCTGACCATCTTTGCCAACCGTATTGCCATTCAAATCCACTTCGTAGAAATATTGGCCTTTAGCCAAGCCTTCAAGTGGCAATAAAGCAGGATTTTTATCCATTCCATTGTCTGACCAAGGGGCCTTGTCAGAGGCTTTCAAGATAAGGCGGGTCAGCATACCATCTCCACCAAAGCTTCGTATGGAATAACTTGGTTAACACCGGCCAAGAAAGGTCCAGGAACCATAGCCTTATCAAGGTAGCTAGCTGGAACATCAATCATGTCTTTGACATTGTTAACAACAGACTCTTTAACCTGATTTGGTGTGGTCAAGCCATTCAAATTAACAGTCAAATCTTTAGTCGCTACTAGGTTAGTCAAATCGGCCTTGCCATCTTTCACACCGTACACTTTAATAGTAGCTTTATAATTTTGAGTACCATTTTGTTTCAAGAAGTCAAGAAGCTCTTTATCTGATTTACCTTGAGTACCTGCCAAATCCACTTCATAGAAGTAAAGGCCTTTGCCTAAGTTTTCTACTGGTGGGAGAGCAGAATTTTTAGCTGAGCCGTTGTCTGACCATGGGGCCTTATCGGATGCTTTCAAGATAAGGCGAGTCAACATCCCATCACCAGCAAAGAACTCATATGGAATGACTTGATTGACGCCGGCTGTAAATGGTCCTGGGAAATTGGCTTTGTCAAGGTAGCTAGCTGGGACATCTACTGTGTCTTTGGTATTATCAGCCACACCCTTTTGCACTTCAGCTGGAGTGGTCAAGCCATTCAAATTAACATCCAAATCCTTAGTCGCCACAAGATTTGTTAAGTCAGCTTTGCCGTCTTTCGCACCATAAACCTTGATGGTAGCCTTATAGCTTTGAGTTCCATTTTGTTTCAAGAGGTCAAGTAGCTCTTTGTCAGATTTACCTTGAGTACCTGCCAAGTCTACTTCATAGAAGTAAAGACCTTTGCTCAATTTCTCTACCGGTGGGAGAGCAGGATTTTTAGCCGTTCCATTATCTGACCATGGAGCCTTATCAGAGGATTTCAAGATAAGGCGAGTCAACATACCGTCACCAGCGAAGAATTCGTATGGAATGACTTGGTTGACACCAGCTGTAAATGGTCCTGGGAAATTGGCTTTGTCAAGGTAGCTAGCTGGGACTTCTACTGTGTCTTTGGTGTTGTCGGCCACACCTTTTTGCACTTCAGCTGGAGTGGTCGCTGGTTGCGCTTCACTGGCTTCGCGGTCTTGTCCAGAAGCTGTAGACGCAGGACTTTCCACAGGTTTAACTGCATCTTCTGTTGGTTTCTTAGAGTCAGGTTGTGCTTGCACTTCTTCTTTTGGTGCTACTACTGGCTCTTTAGCAGTTTCGTCCGCTTTTTCTGAAGAACTTGTCGTATCCACACTTGCTTGAGGTGTTGGAACAGACTGTTCTGAAGAAAGATCTACATCTACTGCTTTATCTAGAACCTCTGCTGATAGGTCGCCCTTTTCACTCACTGAGGCGTCGTTTGACACGACTTGGGCAGGAGTCGGATTGACGACATCAGCACGTGCAGAACTTGGTTGACCGACTAGGACAAAGAAGCCACTAGCCACAACAACTGAAGCAACACCGACACTGAGGCGGCGAATAGACCAACGAGTATATCTCTGATTTGGATTGAATTTCATAGGATTCTCCTTAGAGTTTTCTTTTTTGATGACTCTAGTATAATCTCCTAAAATTAAAAAGGATTAAGAAAAAGTTAAAATTTTTCTTAAATCCTTCTTATAAAATACTTATATTGACTCAATAGTCACTAGAAAAAAGAATGGTCATTTCTCTTTTAATCATTGAGGTGTGCTAGATTATCTAAATATTGGTTATTGATTACTGCCATCATATAGCCATCAGCTTTCAATAGATCATCCGGCCCAAATTGAACATCCAAGGGAGCATTTTCATAGTCACGAAAACCAAGAATATTGAGATTGTATTGTCCTCGAAGATCAAGATGACTTAGACTCTTACCTGCCCACGACCGTGGAATTTTCATCTCGACTATCGAGACATTTTTGTCCAACTGAAAAACATCAACGCTGTTATTAAATAAAATAGTCTGCGCCAACGAACGACCCATCTCATATTCTGGTGAGATGACTGAATCTGCGCCAATTTTTTCAAGGACTTTTTTTGCTGTATGGCTTTTAACCTTAGCAATAACAGTTGATACTCCTAGACTCTTGCAATGCATGACTGCAAGCACACTAGATTCTAAATTTTCCCCAGTTGCCACCACAACTGTATCGCAGGTATCAATTCCTGCTGAGAGCAAGAGCTCTTCATCGGTAATATCTCCAACAACTCCACGTACCAAGACTGGTTCGAACTGATTGATTCGCTCCTCATGGTCATCAATGGCGATTATATTTACATCATGCTTAGCAAGAGCCGCGAGAACACTGCTCCCAAAAATTCCCAAACCTAAAATTCCAATTGTCCGATCTGACATAGTTTATCCTTTCTTATCCTATGGTAATATCTGCTTTCATATAGTGGATCATATCTTTCTTATCTGGTTGATACTCAGCCAAACTAACTAATAGCGTCAGCGGCCCAATTCGTCCGATAAACATCAGTAGCATGATAATGCTAAGAGCTAATCTGCCTAACTCTGGTGTCAAATTTGCAGTTACTCCGACCGTAGCAAGAGCTGAAATTGTCTCGAACATGATGTAGATAAAGCGCGGATTCCCCTCAGCTGTTATTCCTACTAAGATTAAGCCCAATAAAAAAGTTATCAAGAAGATGATAAAAACACTGAATGATTTTTGGACTGTCCGAGGTAAAATTGTTCTCCGAGCTACATTGGCATGGGGTAATCCTAAAGTTCACTGCGTGCAAAGACCAATAATACAAAGAAGGTTGTGATTTTAAGCCCCCCGGCTGTTCCACCAGGCGCCCCACCGAGAAACATTTGTAAGATATAAATCAGCAAAGTAACAGGCCGAGCCTGGGTAAAATCAATAGAAGCAAAACCCGCCGTTCTCATGCTAACTGTTTGGAAAAAACTGACTAGCAATTTATCAGGGATGCTGAGATTTCCGATCGTTCCCGGATTGTTCCACTCTATCAAGAGGGTTGAAACTGTTCCAGTAAATAAAATTCCAGCTGTCAGGAAGAGAACCAACTTGGTATGGAAGCGAAGCCGACGTTTTTTCTTGCTCAACTGCGTGGCCAGGTCAAACCAAACCATGAACCCTAGACCACCTGTGATGATCAAAGCAGCAAGCACTAGATTAATCAACGGATCAGTTTGAAAAGCTACTAAACTTGTACTTCCAAAATTATCAAAACCAGCATTACAGAAAGCTGAAATAGCTACAAAGATAGAGGTGAAAATCCCTCGGCCCCAACCAAATTCCGGAACAAAACGAAAACTTAACAGGAAGGCTCCGAGTCCTTCAACGATAAAAGTCGTCAAGAAAATCGAACGTATGAAAACCATTAAAGACTGAGTTTCTCCATAACTAAAGCTCTCCAGAATTGTTTCACGGCTACGAAGACTTAGCTTTTGCTTGCTTTGAATATAAAAGACCCCTATAAAGGTCATGAGACCCAAACCACCAATCTGGATCAAAAACATACAGATTAACTGACCCCAGATGTTATATGTGGTAGCTACTGGTTGAGTAAAGAGTCCTGTCACACAGACCATGGATACTGCTGTAAAGAGATGGTCGAAATAGGTCGCTTGGGAGCTTGTTGCTTGCACAAATGGCAGACTCAAAAGAAGAGAGCCTGCGAAAATAACCAAAGCAAAACTTAAAAAAATTCGACGAGCAGGTGATAAACGCCCCAAGGTCGTGTTTATTTTTTCCGAAAATGATTTGAATAACATAGTTACATTGTACCATAAAACAGTTAAAGCAGTCACATATGACTAACGATTTCAAGACAGAGTTCTAAGGCCTTGTCAAAAGCTTCTGAACCCCAATCGCGGTTATCATAATTTTCTAAATCCGCTAGAGAGTCGGCTGTAAATAGAAGTTGACCCCAAACTACTCCTCGAAGCTGGGCAACTGCTGCAAGAGCTGCACACTCCATCTCCACAACTGCACAGCCTTCTTCCTTACGATAGGCAACTTTTTCAGCCGTTTCTCGGTAAAAACCATCTGTCGACCAAGTCATAACCTCTTCATAAGGAATGCCTAGTTGTTCCAAGACTTGTTCGATGGCTGAAATCGCTTCTACATGTACATCCATATAACGAGAAGGTGGCGCATAATGGTAACTAGTTCCTTCATCACGCAGGGCCCGGACTGGAACCAGAAAGGCATTTTCTTCTATATTCGTTAACACGCCACAAGTGCCAGTAGAGATGATTTTCTCCACACCGTAGCCAATCAACCAATCCATAAACTGAGTCGCAGGAGCAGAACCGACAGGAGCTTGGGCTAGACAAACTTTTTTTCGCCTTTGTAGTCTATGACATAAACTGGATAGGTTTTAGTGGCAGAAACAAACTCCCCTACGCACTCTGCTTCTATTTCCTGAGCATAGCGGTCAATCTCTTCTTCCAAAAATGCATAGATGCACTTCTTTGGTAACTGTAAATCCAAGCCTTCGTGATTCGGCATAATGACTGCCTGAGGATTATCATCAAACTCTAAAAATAGGAATGGCATGTTTTTTTGAATCATAGAGTACCTCCTCTAAATTTGTACTATTATAACAAAAAGCAAAACGAAAGTCAAGACGGAAGCCTAAGTCAAATCAGAAAAAAACCTACCTTAAGTAGGAAACAACAATTAAATGCTTTTTTTCGTCATAATAAACTTGCTATAGCTTAGGAATTATCTTATAATAGATTGAATTTAAAAAAGGGAGAAATCTTATGAAATTCTATTCATATGACTATGTTCTCAGTCAGATTAGTCAACAGAATTGGACCATGATTATTGTGTCGACATTCTTAGTGATTGTGACTGGATTCTTTGCATTTAAGGCTTTCAAAGATAAAAGAGGGAGTAAGTTCCGTGAATTATCGCTCATTTCTATTTTGACGTTAATTGCTTTTGTATTGATTAGCATTACGAATCTTCAAAACAACCAATCCAATGATAATCAATTTCGTAGTTCCTTGCACTTCATCGAAATTGTATCAAAAGAGTTAGGTGTTGATAAGAAAAATGTTTATGTCAACACATCAGCAGTGACTGATGGGGCGATTATTAAAGTAGGTGACAATTTTTATCGTGCCATTAGTGGGACTGACCAAGATAGCTATTTATTAGAAAAGATGGAACTCTATAAATCAGATGTGGAACTCGTGGAGGTTGAAAAATGATAAGCTTTTTTGCTACAATTGCAATTAAATTAGCCTTGGGGCTACTTTCTCTTGTTTTTGTTATTAACGTAACAGGTAAAGGAAATTTAGCACCAAGTTCTGCAGTAGATCAAATCCAGAACTTTGTTCTCGGGGGTATTATCGGTGGGGTTATCTACAATAGTTCTATCACCATCATCCAATACATTGTTATCCTCATCATCTGGACTATTCTCATCCTGCTCCTTAAATGGTTGAATACCAATATTTCCTTCATTAAACATCTGATTGACGGAAAACCTACGATTATCATTAAAAATGGAACATTAAATCCAGAAGCCTGTCGCTCAAAAGGTCTTGCAGCTGCTGATGTTGCTCTTAAACTACGCGCTCAAGGAATTTTCCAATTGAAGGATGTCAAGAGAGCTGTGATTGAGCAAAATGGACAGCTGATTGTCGTAAGAATGGGTGACGAAAATCCTAAGTACCCAGTGATTACAGATGGTGTTGTCCAAGTTGAAATCTTAGAAACCATTGGCAAATCCGAGGAGTGGCTAACTGAGAAATTGAAAGAAGAAGGTTTCGAAGAAGTCTCAAATATCTTTATCGCTGAATATGATAAAGGTCAATTGAATGTTGTAACCTATTGAAAAAACAAACTGATGCCTTTCGTATCAGTTTTTTGCTTTTTAGCATAAAAGGGTATATACTTAAATTAATATCTAATGTAATTTAGATAATACAAAAAATTAACGGAGGTATCCCCCATGTCAATCGAAGAAAAATTCAACCAAGCTAAAGGTTCTGTTAAAGAAGGTTTTGGTAAACTAACTGGCGATACAAAAACTCAAGCAGAAGGAGCTGCAGAAAAGGTAGCTTCAAAAGCTAAAGAAGTTGCTGAAGAAGCAAAAGAAGCTGTCGAAGGCGCAGTATCTGGCGTAAAAAACATCTTTAAAAAAGACGGAGAATAATTCTTTTTCGTCCTAATAACCTAAAAACTCTTATTCCAAGCTTGTAATAATGCTAGGGATAAGAATTTTTTTTCTTTAAATTATTAGGTTTTTTTAAAGCGGTTGAAACCTATGTCCTGATTTAGAAACATAAATAAAGTGACTAGCTAGTATTTTTTTACGACTAAAAAAATATAGTAGAAATGCCGATAAAAATAAGGATTCCTGCAAATTTGTGGGAATCCTATTTTCTTTTGCACACTTTGTTTATTTAAATTATTTTGTAAATATTTTTTTCTTGTTCGGTTTTTTTATCAATAATTAGGGATATAAAGGTCAGCAAAACCCTTGATTATTATACCGTTGACAAGTTTTTCAAAAACCTGTATAATAGAAAAAACTTTATTAAAAAGGGGACGTATTTTGAAAAAATTTACTATTTCACGTAAACAAACTTTAACTTTAGCATCCGTTGTTTTAGGAACGGTCTTCACAGGAACGACTATTGTTTCAGCTGATGACGTTGCTCCTAGCACAACCCAAGCTACTCCTAGCACAACCCAAGCTACTCCTAGCACAACCCAAGCTGCTCCTAGCACAACCCAAGCTACTCCTAGCACAACCCAAGCTGCTCCTGAGGCTACTACAGCCGCAAAATCACCTATCACGGCTGCAACAGAAGAAATCAACGCCAAAGCCAATACACCAGTTGTTCCTGCTGATAAAGCAAAAACTGGCGATGTCATCGCTGTGGACGTTAAAAAAACTGGCCCAGCTACTAAAACAGACGGTGGAGATACAACCACTACTTCAACAGCAACCATCAAAACCACTAGCTTAACCGATCAAGACACACCTGTTGGCACTTCAAAACCAGTCTCTTCTACCAAGACAGCTACATCAACCAAAGAAACAGCTGACTACACTGAGACAACAACTGAAACCGTCAACAAAACAAGCCTAGTCGAAGTTACAAAAGAAGCCGATGTGGTCAATAAAAAAGAAGTTCAAGGAACATCCGACATCGTCTTTGTCATTGATAAATCATTTTCAATGGATGTTTATATCGATAAAACGATGAAGAATGTCGAGGCCTTCGTTCGCAATCTGTCTGCAAAAAATATCCAAGCACGCTTGGGATTGGTTGAATATGAAGACTCAGAGCATACGAAATACCATGATTTTAACGGATCAAAATTCACAACTGATCCAGAAAGTTTCATTTCTGCCCTGAAAACTATCAAAACCGGTGGTGCTGATGAAAATGCTACTGTTCCATTGCACCACATCGCTACTTCAGCGGACTACAACTGGGGGACTGGAGCAAACAATCATCGCTTTGCTTTCTTGATCACAGACGAAGACATTGATCTTACAAAAGATACACCAACCAAAGAAGCGACACTAAAGGCCCTTCAAGATGCCGGTATCTCTTTGACAGTGGTTGGTACAACATTTGACAAAAAAGACTTTGATCCATTGGTCAATGGGACAAATGGTCTTTACCTAAATATTAACAAAAACTTTGCTGACTTGTTGAACGTTCAATTTGCCAATAAAGTCGTTGAAACCGTCCAAAAAGGTCGTGTCTTCAAGGTACAAACAGACAAGTATGAGTTGATCTCAAAAACCCACCGTGTGGCAAAAGCAAAACCACAAACTCCTAGCATCCAAACGCCTGCAAAACCGACCGTATTCACACCTGCTAAAAACGAGCCTGCCAAAACCGCAGTCTATACCGCACCAGCAGCTCTTCCTCAAAAAGAAGCAAGTCTTCCAAATACAGGAAGCAAGACCTCAACTGCCTTGACAACTCTTGGCCTTGGTCTTCTTAGCATGGGTGCTGCCTTTGGCCTCTCTCGTAAAACAAAGAAAGACTAACCTGAAAAAGCCTAATCATTTGATTAGGCCTTTTTCAATCTCTATTTCAAAAACTCTACCATCCATTGCTCGAGGCAATCCATAAACCGTTGGACAGCTGGAGATATCTTTTCTTTTTTAGGGAGGGCCATCCCAAGGGAAACGAAGCGCTTCGGACTGAGCGGAACTTGCACCACTTCTTCTTTCCAGTCTCTTGCAATCATAGTTTGGTTGAAGCTGACTCCCAAGCCAGCCTTGACCATCTGATAGGTTGTTAAACCATCCTTGGTTGTGAATCGTGTCTGCAAAGTGTGTCCTTCTTTCTTGATTAAGCGGTCTTGGTCCGTATCTTGACCAGGTAAGGTATGAATAAAATCTTCTGTTTCCAGATTTTTTGCTTGATGACAAAAAAGCAGATGGAAAAACTCTCTGAGAAGGCGACTTTCTCCTTCTGGGAAAAGTATGATAACGAACTGACTGTTTTTCGCTTTGCGACCTCCTGGTTCACTCAAAAGGAAGATGTAGAGACTTTGTGCCAGGTGATTGAAGAATTATAATAAAAATTTTAAATCCAACAACAAAAGGACATCAAGCAAATTATGTCCTTTTTGTGTTCTATTCAAGAAATATGATTACAATAAACTCCTATTTCCACAATCCACCTAAGATTTGTTTTTCTAACAAGTCTAAGTCCTCTTCCCTGATTTCGCCATTATCACCAACAATATATAGTTGAGAGAAGTAAGCTAACAAGGGGCCTACACAAATGCGAACCATTTGAGGAATTGTGATTTCAGGATTAATACGTGGATCAGTAAGCAATTCTTTGTGGAGTGCCAGTAGTTTATCCTGGATAGTATTCCAGATAAAAATCTGTTCATTTCTCAGTTTCTTATTAGAGAATATTTCATGCAAAATAATTTTCATCAAGGCACGATTTTTTTTGAGATAGGTCATGCGATTGTGGACGAGATAATGTACCTTTTCTTCTGTCGTTTCAAAAGTTAAAAGCTCGTCAAAAAAACTTCCGAAGAGTCCTGGAACTACAGGGTGTAGAATAGCCGTTAACAAATCGACTTTCGTTTTAAAATACTTAAACAAGGTAGCCTGACTGAGTCCAGCATGCTCCGCTATGTGAAGAGTCGAAGTTCCATTATATCCCTTGGTCGACATGAGATCCACTGCTGACCGCATGATTTTTTTCTTCCCTTGAGGATAATCTGCTTCCTCTAAATAATCTTCAAACGATTCAAAAATAGTCTTATCCATTTAACATTCATACCTTATTGCTTTTTTGTATTCATCTTTAAACTTTACGGTAACGGCGCAAACCTACAATATTGAGAACTGTCAAAGCGACAAGGAAAAGTAGTAAAACACCGATATTAGGTAAAACTTCCCCAAGTCCTCGCCCGTAAAGAATAATCTGACTCATCGCATCACCAGAATAGGTCAATGGCAAAAATTTTCCTACCGTTTAAGCCCAGTCTCCCATAGATGACAATGGAATAATCCCTGAAAAAAAGAGCTGCGGCATAATCACAAGAGGAATAAATTGCATCATCTGGAATTCTGATTTGGCCAAGGTGGATAAGAGAATTCCAAAGGCTAATGCAACAAGAGCCAGTACTACATTAACTATTATAACATTAAATAGATTTCCGACAACTTCTACATCTAATAACCAAATGGCTGCTAGGACTACGACTGCTGTTTGAAGAATCGCAATGAGACCGTAAGACAACATGTAACCATAAACAATCTCAGAACGTTTGACTAGTGTTGCTAATAAACGCTCTAGTGTACCGCTGGTGCGTTCTTTCAAAAGTGCCATACCTGAAATCAAAAAAACAAAGAAGAACACTACAAAGCCTATCAAAACTGGGATCATACTTGTAAAAATGCTTGTATTTTCATCACCATACTGGTAGGACTCCTTGATTTCTGTCGCTTTCACCTCCAAATTCAACTGCGGGAGAACTTGCTTAACACGAGCCAGTAATTGATTACTTCCTTCACTAGCGATACTAGTCCGCAATACTTGTCGACTCGTAGATGTTTTAGAAGCATCTGTATTGGCATAATCGACCTGATATTCCCCATCTTTATAAGAAACCACCGTATCTACTTTTTCATCAGCCAAGTCTTTCTTCGCTTGATTGAGATTATTGTAAGTCTGTACATTAACATGGTCCAAATCATCCATTTTCGTCACCAAACTAGTTGGGAGATCTTGTGTCGCTAGTTTAATATTCACGGTTGTGCTAGCTGAAAACATAAGGTTCATCAACCACATAATGAAGACTGGGGCCACAAACATCATGGCTAGCGTTCGTTTATCACGAAGCAATTCTTTTATGACTTTTTTTGCAATGGCAATGGTTCTCATCTTACTCTCCTTCGGCTTTCAAAAAGACTTCTTCAATACTTGACACACCATAACTTTCTTTGAGATTTTTTGGGGTGTTAAAGGCAATGATTTTCCCGCCTAACAAAAGACCGATCTTATCTGTCAGCTCTGCCTCATCCATAACGTGAATTGTGACCAAGTTCCCTACCCTCTTGTCTCTAAGCGCCATCAACTCTTGCCAGATTTTCTTTCGAAGAGAAGGGTCAATTCCAACTGTCGGTTCGTCCAAAATCAAGAGTTGCGGATTTCCTAAAAGCGCAATGGCTAGTGACAAGCGTCGCTTCATACCTCCAGAATAACCAGCTACGACCTTATTTAAGTGTTCTGTCAAATCTACCACTTGAACCACATGGGCAATTTCATCCTTTAAGTCTTTTTTGGAAAGACCTTTTAGCTGACCGAAAAATTCCAAATTTTCTTGTCCTGACAAAGCTTCATAAAGAGCATCGGACTGGGCCATATAGCCGATATCTCTCAGAATATGACGATTGGGCATGGTGCGGTCTAAGACTAAAGCGATACCCGCATCCGCCTTTTCCATCCCTAACATGGTTTTAATCATGGTCGATTTGCCAGAACCTGAAGGACCGATTAAGCCAATAATTTCTCCTGCCTGTAATTCAAAACCAACATGATTTAAGACCATTTGACGACCAAAAGATTTTTCTAAATCTTGTAAATGTAGCAATGTTTTCATTTACTTCCTCCTAGGTGAGCGAGCACTCACTTTATGACCATGAGACTATTATAGTGAGTGAACACTCACTTGTTAAGTAGAGAATTGAAAAAACCTCCCTTCTCTTTCGAGAAAGGAGATTTTCTTTTATGGTCGTCCACCAGGGCCTCCATTTCCTTGAGGTCCCCCTCCACTAGGTATAGAATTGACAATCTCAGTTTGTTTTTCACCATTGAAATAGATGTCTCCGCCTGTGTAAGTCGCTGTTCCATCAAAGTCAAAACCAGTTTGACCAGTCATTTTGATGGTTCCTCCCGTAACAGTAATGTTACCATTTGAGTCAATTGGATCCGTGTCCCCCTGACCAACTTCAACCGTTAAATTCCCACCATTCATAGCAAAGAAAATTTCACTTTGTTGGGCGTTTTTGTTGGCCGCATTGACACCATCATCTGTTGAGTATATGGTGATGTCTCCACCGTTGATAGTGATAGACTTACCTTCAAGCCCTTCTGCAGAATTCTTAACGGTATAGGTACCACTATCAATAACCAAATCACCTGATGTGTGGATACCATCGTCCCCTGCAGTAACAGTGATGGTATTATCAGAGAGATACATGGTTCCTACAGATGTGTCCTCATCATTGTCGACCTTAACTCCGTCTTCCTTGGCATCGATAGCCATGGTTGTGCCGGTAATGTTGAGTTCATCATTGACATTAAAAGCATCTCCGACTGCTGTGATGTTGTAGGTCCCACCCGTGATGTGAAGTGTATCGTTGGCTTTGATACCATTATTTTTCTTGCCGTCTACATTGAGAGTTCCTTTACCGTTGATGGTCAAGTCCACTTTGGAGAAGAGGGCTGCATCAGCTTTTTCATCACTATTAGAAGCAGAATCTGAGAGGCTATTGGTTGTGCCATCTGCTAGAGTTAGGTAAACATGACCAGCTGATGTAGCGGAAATATCTGCATTGGTATTGGTCATGGTCACACCCTTTAGAACAATATGTACATCATCAGTCTTTTCGGCTTCAATCTTAATTTGAACTCCATCAGATTGACCAGAGATCACATAGGTACCTGACTTAGAGATTGTAACGGTAGTTCCTGATACGGCCACTCCGTCACCTGATACCGTCTCCGTTGATCCTGACAAGGTTACAGTTGCTGCTGTCTTTTCATCATAGGAAGTATCATAGTCCTTGTCTGTGAAATAGCTAGTTTTCTTAGCTTCTGTAGTTGATGTCGTTTTCGTTGTCGCAGTATTGCTAGCTGTTGTATTTGAAGTTGACTGGGTACAAGCTGTTACCAGTGTTAGAGTTGCTATACTCGTTAGTAAGAATGTCCATTTTTTAGCTTTCATGCTCGTTTCCTCGACTTTCATTTTACATGCTCTTAGTCTACGTGGCTTTCCTAAAAGAAGCCTAAACTTTTTCTGAAAGTTTTCTTAAGTTTAGTTTCAATTAAGCTAAATTTAACAAAAGTTTTAGATAAACTCTTTAAAATCCTAGACAAACAAGCTCGTCCTTGTTTAAAAATAGTATAACCCAAGATTAGAGGAAAAGGACTTATGAAACCAATCGAAACAACTTTTAAACGGATTGAAACCAAATATGTTGTCTCCAAAGAAATATTAGACAAACTGGTTCAGGATTTAAAGAAATATTTGGTAGAAGACGACTATCCAATTTCAACAATATCAAATATCTACTTTGACACAGAAGACTTTGATATTCTCCAAGATGAGCATCTTGGAGTCAAACGAAAAGAAAAGGTGCGGATGCGGACCTATCTCAGCCAACCTAAATAGATAGTCAAGTTTTTTTAGAAATCAAAACTAAGGACCAAGAAGGGATTGGTCGCAAGTACCGACTGCTCTCAACTCCTAGTTCCATCATCAATTTCATAACCAAAGGGCACTTGGATGCTAGCATTACTGATACCGTCGTCATTGAAAAAGTGAAAAAACTTCAGCATGATTACAAACTCGCTATCAAGCCTCGTATGTACATCTACTACGATCGTTATTCATTAAAGGAAAAGAAATCTATTGAGGGTTGCCACTATAACAAAATCCGTATCACCATTGACCAAAATCTAGTCTATAGAGATGAAACTGTCAGTCTCTTCGCAGGAAATCACGGTAGCCAATCAAGACAAGGTACAGGAAGTTATCCAATCATCTCTTAACCAATTCTGCTCAGAAGTTGACATGATTACAATTAATAGCACTAATGCAGGTGATAATCTAACAATCGTCTATGAAGTCGAGCTAAAATCTGATACCGATGACTTCCAAGTCGCTAGCTATCTTACACGCAACATTGCCGAATGCGATGTAGCTCTCACTAAAAAAGCTAAAAAGAGAAAAAATCTCTAGCAAAAAAGAACAGCATTTCGCTGTTCTTTTAATTTTTTTTGACTGGAATTTCTTTGATAACTCGTGCTGGGTTACCTGCCAGAACTACATTATCGCCAAAAGATTTAGTAATGACAGCTCCTGCTCCTGCAACAACGTTATCACCTAGTGTAACACCTGGAAGAACAATAACCCCACCACCTGCCCAGAAGTTCTTGCCGATTGTAATTGGTTTCCCAAATTCTAAACCTGAATTTCGTTCATCTGGATCCAGTGGATGAAGAGGTGTTAAAAATTGACAATTTGGCCCAATCATAGCATTGTCGCCAATGGTAATAGGACAAACATCTAGCATGGTCAGATTCCAATTGGAATAGAAATTTTCTCCCAAATGAATATTGACACCATAATCCACTACCAAACGAGTATTGACATAGAGGTTTTCACCAGTTGAGCCAAACCAGCCTTTGATGATTTCCATACCTTTTATTGGATCGACTTCTTCATTAAAGGAAGCTTGCTTTTGTCTTGCTGTTTGTGCTAGAGCACGAAGTTCTGGATCGAACGGGTGATAGGGTTCTCCCGCAATCATTTTTTGGTATTCACTTCTCATATCTTGATATCCTTATTTATTTTACAAGATTGTAGCATAGTTCTATCCTTAAAACAAGCAGCAAAGAGATAAAAAAACTAGTACATCTTTGGATGTACTAGTTTTTAATTAGAAAGGTGACTTTTCCACTACTTTACAGAGTTGATTAGTCTTCTTTCTTTTTACGAGCGATAAGTCCAAATCCACTCAAGACACCTACTAAACCAAGGGCAGCTAGGCTAGCATGATCTTCAGTACCAGTATTTGGCAATTGAGGAGCATTTTCCTTAGCTGGAGCTGGTTTAACTGGAGCTTCTGGTTTTTCTGGAGTTACAAGTTTCTTGTAGATGTGTCGGATGTTACCATTTGCATCTACAACAGTCTCCACAAACTCATATCCTGGAATATCTTTCTTAGGTTGTTCTCCATCCTCTGTTGGATATCCTGGAATTGGGTTTCCATTCTCGTCAACATGAGTTGTTGTGATCTTTTCGTAGACATGTACTGTATCACCATTTGGCAACTTCTTAGTTTCAACGAAGCGGTATCCTGGAATATCTTTCTTAGGATTTTCGCCGTCTTCTGTTGGATATCCTGGAATTTCATTTCCGTCTTTATCCTTGTGACTAGTCTTCACTTTTTCGTAGACATGTTCTGTGTCGCCGTTTGGAAGTTTCTTAGTCTCTACGAAGCGGTATCCTGGAATGTCTTTCTTAGGATTTTCGCCGTCTTCTGTTGGATATCCTGGAATTTCATTTCCGTCTTTATCCTTGTGACTAGTCTTCACTTTTTCGTAGACATGTTCTGTATCACCGTTTGGCAACTTCTTAGTTTCAACGAAACGGTATCCTGGAATGTCTTTCTTAGGATTTTCGCCGTCTTCTGTTGGATATCCTGGAATTTCATTTCCGTCTTTATCCTTGTGACTAGTCTTCACTTTTTCGTAGACATGTTCTGTGTCGCCGTTTGGAAGTTTCTTAGTCTCTACGAAGCGGTATCCTGGAATATCTTTCTTAGGATTTTCACCGTCTTCTGTTGGATATCCTGGAATTGCTTTACCATCTTTGTCTACAAACGTAGTAACTGGTGTTACTGTTGGTGTGTATGTTGCAGAAGCTTTTGTTCCGTTCATATCTTCACGAACAACTGTAACTGATGGAGCTGTTCCTGTAAATTCAGGTTCTGGTTTGAAGGTTACTGTTCCGTCTGGTGCTACTGTGTAAGTACCAACACCTGGAATAGTCTTAGTTGTTGAACCATCGTCAAATGTTGCTGGAACGCCATCATTCATTGGAACACGGCTATCGCCTTCCTTGAATGTTGGTTTACCAGATTGTTCTTTACCTTTTGGTCCAATAGTTGTAGCTGGTTCACCTGTTGGTGTTACTGGTGTAACAGTTGGTGTGTACTTAGCTGTTACTGGGGTACCGTTCTTATCTACACGTTTAACAGTCACGCCTGTTCCTGTTCCTGTGAATGATTTTTCTGGTACGAAGGTTACAGTTCCGTCTGGTGCTACTGTGTATGTTCCTTCACCTGGGATAGTCTTAGTTGTTGAACCATCTTCGAAGGTTGCAGGTGTATCATCATCCATTGGTACGTCTGAGTTACCTGGTGTGAATGTTGGTTTGCCTGTTTGTGTTTGACCTTGAATATCTGTTGATGTTACTGGTTCTGCTGTTGGTGTGATAGGTGTAACAGTTGGTGTGTACTTAGCTGTTACTGGTGTACCATTCTTATCTACACGTTTAACAGTCACGCCTGTTCCTGTTCCTGTGAATGATTTTTCTGGTACGAAGGTTACAGTTCCGTCTGGTGCAACTGTGTATGTTCCTTCACCTGGGATAGTCTTAGTTGTTGAACCATCTTCGAATGTTGCTGGAACATCGTCATCCATTGGTACACTTGGATCACCTTCTGTAAACTTAGGTTTACCTGTTTGTGTCTTACCTTGGATATCTGTTGATGTAACATCTTCACCTGTTGGAACTACTGGAGTAATCTTAGGTGTGTAAGTTGTTTCTACAGCAGTACCGTTAGCATCTTTAGCTTGAACTTTAACTGGAACAACATCACCTGAGTATGTCTTGTCTGTTGGTGTAAATGTTACAACACCTGTTTCCTTATCAACTGTGAAAGTACCGATTTCTTTACCTTCTGGTGATTTAGCAACTACTGATACAGCTGGTTGACCATTTTCGTCAAGAAGAGTAATGGTATCCTTGTTGATTGGTGCAACTGGATCACCTTCTGTGAAGGTAACAGTACCAGTTTGAACCACACCTTGAGGTGCAACTGATTCAGCTGGAGTTGCAGTTGGTGTTACTGGTGTAACAGTTGGTGTGTACTTAGCTGTTACTGGGGTACCGTTCTTATCTACACGCTTAACAGTCACGCCTGTTCCTGTTCCTGTGAATGATTTTTCTGGTACAAATGTAACAGTTCCGTCTGGTGCTACTGTGTAAGTTCCTTCACCTGGGATAGTCTTAGTTGTTGAGCCATCTTCAAATGTTGCTGGGACATCATCATCCATTGGTACATTTGAGTTACCTGGTGTGAAGGTTGGTTTACCTGTTTGTGTTTGACCTTGTTTGTCAGTTGAAGTAACATCTTCAGCTGTTGGTGTTACTGGTGTTACAGTTGGTGTATATGTTGCAGAAGCTTTTGTTCCGTTCTTATCTTCACGAACAACTGTCACTGATGGAGCTTTACCAACAAATGATTTTTCTGGTACAAAGGTTACTGTTCCGTCTGGCGCTACTGTGTATGTACCAACACCTGGAATAGTCTTAGTTGTTGAACCATCGTCAAATGTTGCTGGAACATCTTCGTTGATTGGAACAGTCTTTTCAACACCGTTAACTTCAACTGTACCACCCTTGAATTCAGGCTTACCTTTTTGAGTTGCACCTTGGATGTCAGTAGTTTCAGCTGGTGTTGCGGTTGGTGTTACTCCTACAACTGTTGGTGTGTATGTCGCAGAAGCTTTTGTTCCGTTCTTATCTTCGCGGACAACTGTCACTGCTGGTGCAGTTCCTACAAAGTTTGGTTCTGGAACGAATGTTACTGTTCCATCTGCTGCAACCGTAAATTTACCAACGCCTTCTACTGTCTTAGTTGTTGAACCATCGTCAAATGTTGCTGGAACATCTTCGTTGATTGGAACAGTCTTTTCAACACCGTTAACTTCAACTGTACCACCCTTGAATTCAGGTTTACCTGTTTGTGTTGCACCTTGGATGTCTTTTGTTTCTGCTGGTGTTGCAGTTGGTGTTACTCCTACAACTGTTGGTGTGTATGTCGCAGAAGCTTTTGTTCCGTTCTTATCTTCGCGGACAACTGTCACTGCTGGTGCAGTTCCTACAAAGTTTGGTTCTGGAACGAATGTTACTGTTCCATCTGCTGCAACTGTAAATTTACCAACGCCTTCAACAGTCTTAGTTGTTGAACCATCGTCAAATGTTGCTGGAACGTCTTCATTGATTGGAATAGTCTTTTCAACACCGTTAACTTCAACTGTACCACCCTTGAATTCAGGTTTACCTGTTTGTGTTGCACCTTGGATGTCTTTTGTTTCTGCTGGTGTTGCGGTTGGTGTTACTCCTACAACTGTTGGTGTGTATGTCGCAGAAGCTTTTGTTCCGTTCTTATCTTCGCGGACAACTGTCACTGCTGGTGCAGTTCCTACAAAGTTTGGTTCTGGAACGAATGTTACTGTTCCATCTGCTGCAACCGTAAATTTACCAACACCTTCTACTGTCTTAGTTGTTGAACCATCGTCAAATGTTGCTGGAACATCTTCGTTGATTGGAACAGTCTTTTCAACACCGTTAACTTCAACTGTACCACCCTTGAATTCAGGTTTACCTGTTTGTGTTGCACCTTGGATGTCTTTTGTTTCTGCTGGTGTTGCGGTTGGTGTTACTCCTACTACAGTTGGTGTGTACTTAGCCGTAGCAGTCTTAATGTACTCCTCTTGAACCTTACCATCTTTGTTTCGACCAACTGGTGCTGACAATGTAACTTCAATGCCTTTAGCTGTTCCTACAAAGCTTGGTTCTGGAGTGAAGGTTACTTCACCTGTTGAAGGATTAATCGTGTATGTTCCTTCTCCAGCTACTGTTACAGATGTCTCATCAGTCGTGCGACCTGTAGCTGGGTCTACCAACTTAGCAGGATATTCTGCGCTTGGAGTGACTGCAATCTTGTCACCATTTAAGTTAGTAGCAGTTGTGTTAAAGGTTGGTGTTTCTTTTTGAGTTGCACCTTGAATATCAGTCGATGTCTTGTCAACCCCTTCGATTTCAATCGGAGTGACTGTTGGAACGTACTGACCATCCATAGTATTCAACTGACCATTAATGTTTGCTTCTTTGTCTGGGAATTTTGATGACCAACCAGTATCGTAACCATTGTTATCTACACGACGGATAGAGATACCATCTGCAGTTCCTAGGAAGTTATCTTCTGGGATAAACTCAACGTCTACGTCTTTACCATTGGCAGTGATCTTGTATTTCCCTTGACCTGGTACAACATAGTAACCATCTGCATCAAGCGTTGCGCGGTTGCCATCTTTATCAACGATGTATGGTTCTACTGTCTCGTCGATAACTGCCTTAGAGTTGCGTTGATACTTATGTTCTCCACGTGCTGTAAAGGTTACTGTTGCTGTTTGTTTAGTAGCTTGAGGACCAGAAGTTTCCTTAAATTCCCCTTTTGGTGGGTGGGTGATTTGAGTCTTGAAGTCTTCTACTTCCCCTGAGAAGGCCATACCAGTTGGGCTTTCGATCTCGTTTGCTTTCTTGGCAATACGGACACGAGCACCTAGTTCATTAACGCTAGGGTCGATGTAAGTCTTGCTGTTTGCAAAGGTCAACTCGACTGTACCATCTTGTGTGATTGTAGCGAGATTAGAGCGTTCATCCTCATCGAATTTACCGTTTTGGTTAAAGTCTACCCAACCATAGATATGTGCTTCTGAAGCTCCATCCAAATGGGCTTGAACTGACATTTTGTAGTTACCTGGGCGTGTACGGTCCATCTTGATCATCTCATTGGTTGTCCCTTTGAGTTCATCCGGAAGTAATTGGTTAATTCCTTCATCGGCCGTAGTTGTCTTATCATCACCGAACCAGTCTTGAGTAGTGTTTTCATCCATATCTGGGCTTACGCTACCAAGATACGGTTGATTTACTTTAGCTCCAGTAACACCGTCAACAGTTGCAATGGTATGGACTGCTTTACCATATGACTCAGGAGCATCCCCTTCATCAAGTGGGAAGAATCCTAGCATAGCAGACTGTTTACCAGCTGAAGCGATATAAAGTCCCACTTCAGATGCTCCACGCGTCATCACAAGGGGAACAGCAGGATCGCCTGCAGAAATATTTGGTCCAAAGACACCAGTCCCAAGACCACCAGTTACTTGGTCAGGATTTCCCGAAATATTTCCAAGCTACTGGTTTCTTTTCTGGTCCAACTTGAGTAGAATCACGAAGTTGTCTTAGGTTAATGTTATTATATTTAGGTTTAGAACCCAAAAGATTCTCAGTATCTTGTGGTTGATAAGGAACAGAGGTGGCTGGTCTAGTAGTTTTCTTCCATTCCCCAATGTGCTGCCAACCTTGTCCGTTGGTAGTGAACATAACAAATTCACCAGGGTTAGCAGACTCTCCATCAGCCATGACAACAGCCGGTTTAACTTTCTTGCCACGGAAGGTTGCAGAGATTTCAAACTGAACTCCGATATTCCCACCATTCATAGCTGAACTTATAGTAGTCTTCTTGGCTTTCGTATCAACGTTTTCATGTCTAATTTCAGTCCAATTATTTTGAGCATCAGCGACAACGTCGGCTTCTTTGCCATCGGTAAAAGCTTTTTGAGCCCCTGTTGAAGTAACACCCTTTACATATCCATTTTTTGCATTTGGATCATAGGTTGCTTTTTCAGCTTCTGTAGCCCCTTGCTCTTCCATCCGTTTTTTATAGATTTCAGTCGCTTGGAATGGTTTCAAAGATTTAACTTTTACCGTAACTACATAACCAGGCATGATTTCCTTGGTATAGGTAGCGCCAACTTGAAGAGCTAGTTTTTCTTCTAAATCTTTATCAGGAAATTGGTCATTTTTAGGAACGAGGACTGTTTTTGCTCCCTTCCAGTTAGCAACATCTCCAAGGTCCAACCAAGTAATCTGGCTAGTCATAGATTTGGGATCAATATCTGTTGTAAAGCCAGGTTTTTCAACTTTTGGAGTTGAAGTTGCGTCTACAACGTCTGCACCAATTCCAGTAGCTGTTGCAGTATCTGCACGGAAGGCAGTATTCTTGTCAATCTCTTTACCATTACGAGGGTCGTTTTTCCCTGTATTTGCGATTGCGTTAGTACCTTCAGCTGGCTTTGTGTTTTCTGCAGGTTTACCTGTAGTGGCTTCTGTCTTTTCAGTAGTTGCTACTTTTTCTTCGGCTACAGCTTTTTCTTTGTTTTTAAGTTTAGAATTGACAATAGTTACAAGTGATTGGTAAGCAGCGTCAAGTTCAGCTTGGCTTGTAGCAGAAGTAAGTGCATTTTTAGCATTAGCAAGACCTACCTTAAGAACTTCAACACTCTCGTCTGTCTTGTTGCTGTATTTACCATTTGCCACGTTTGCTTCAATTTCAGCAACGTAAGCTGCCAATTTTTCGCTATTTAGCTCAGGTTTTACTTCAGTAGAAACTGCAGGTGCTGCTTCTGCTTTGTAAGTTACTTCTTTAGCAGGTGCTGCTTCTGTAGTTACAGGAGCTTCTGCTTTGTCTACTTCTGTTGTAGCTGCAACTCCGTCAGCTTGTTTTTCTTCAGTTACTTCATCAGCTCCGACACCTGTAGCAGTTCCGAGCATTACCAACGTTCCGAGTAAGACCGAGCAAACTCCTACATGAAGCTTACGGATCGAGAATCGACTAATTCGGTCGTTAAACAGATCATTTTTCATGATTTACCTCCATCACCCTTTCGGGAGTGTATATATTGTTATATTTTATGCATTGTTTTTTTCAAAACCCTAAACATGCAACGCTTCTATTTTAGCACTATTGTACTTAAAACCAAGCATTATGCTTATTATTTTGAAAGTTGAAACTAATATGCATTTATTCCATTTTTTTCAAGAAAATATGCATTATGTTTTCATTACCTATACACACCAAAAGAGGGAAATCCCCTCTTTTGGATAAATCGGTTTATTCACTTGTTTCAACAGTCTCGACTTGGGCATCCACTTGCTCTTCTTGTGAATCTGCAAGGAGTGACTCTTCGTTGACTGCTTGTGGTTCAAGGTTACGGTAGCGAGCCATACCAGTACCAGCTGGGATGATCTTACCGATGATAACATTTTCCTTGAGACCAAGGAGATGGTCTTTCTTACCACGGATAGCCGCGTCTGTGAGGACACGAGTTGTTTCCTGGAAGGAAGCTGCTGACAAGAAACTATTTGTTTCAAGTGAGGCTTTGGTGATTCCCATAAGGACTGGGCGACCAGTTGCTGGAACACCACCTGCGATAAGAACATCTTTGTTGGCATCTGTAAAGTCGTTGATATCCATGAGAGTACCCATGAGAAGGTCTGTATCCCCTGGATCCATGACACGAACTTTGCGGATCATTTGACGAACCATTACCTCGATGTGTTTGTCACCGATTTCTACCCCTTGGCTACGGTAAACTTTTTGTACTTCACCGAGGAGGTAAGTTTCAACTGACAAGACATCACGTACAGCAAGGAGACGTTTTGGTTGGATAGAACCTTCTGTAAGAGCTGCACCACGAGAGATTTGATCGCCAACTTCTACACGCATACGTGCTGTGAATGGTACCACGTATTCGCCTTCTCCAGTTTCACCTTTAACGAAGACTTTCTTAGTACGAGTTGAAGCATCTTCTTCGATTGCTGTAACTTCCCCTTTGACTTCTGTGATAACCGCTTCCCCTTTAGGATTGCGGGCTTCAAAGATTTCTTGGACACGAGGAAGACCCTGAGTGATATCGGTATTTGAGGCAACCCCACCCGTGTGGAAGGTACGCATTGTAAGCTGTGTACCAGGTTCCCCGATAGATTGGGCAGCGATTGTACCAACTGCTTCACCAACCTCAACCGCATCACCAGTCGCCAAGTTGATACCGTAACAATGACGGCAGACACCATGACGAGTGTTACATGTAAATACAGAGCGGATAGTCACTTCTTCCACACCAGCATTAACAATTTCACGAGCCTTGTCTTCTGTGATCAATTCATTTGGACCAATGATAACTGCACCAGTTTCTGGGTGTTTAACAGTTTCTTAGTGTAACGACCATTGAGACGTTCTTCGAGAGACTCAATCATCTCTTTACCTTCGGTAATAGAACGGATCAAGAGACCACGGTCAGTTCCACAGTCATCCTCACGAATGATAACGTCTTGGGCAACGTCAACCAAACGACGAGTCAAGTAACCTGAGTCGGCTGTTTTAAGGGCCGTATCGGTCATACCTTTACGGGCACCGTGAGTTGAGAAGAACATTTCGAGTACTGACAAACCTTCACGGAAGTTTGAAAGGATTGGCAATTCCATGATACGTCCATTCGGAGCAGCCATCAGACCACGCATACCGGCAAGCTGTGAGAAGTTTGAGATGTTACCACGGGCTCCAGAGTCCATCATCATAACGATAGGGTTCTTAGGATCTTGGTTGGCAACCAAACGTTTCTCGAGTTTTTTTCACGGGCAAAGACGCCATTCAGCTGTAACAGCATTGTAGCGTTCGTCATCTGTGATCATACCACGACGGAATTGTTTTGTGATTTGTTCTACACGTTTGTGTGATTCTTCGATGATTTCAGCCTTGTCTTCAACGACTGGAATATCAGCGATACCCACTGTCAAACCTGCAAGAGTTGAATGGTGGTAACCGAGATTCTTCATACGGTCAAGTAGGGCAGATGTTTCTGTCGTACGGAAACGTTTGAAGATTTCAGCGATGATATTTCCAAGGTTTTTCTTCTTGAATGGCGGGTTGAGTTCAAGTCCATCGATAGCTTCCTTGATATTTCCACCTAATGGCAAGAAGTACTTAGCCGGAACACCTTCTGTCAAGTTAGCGTTTGTTGGCTCTTGCAAGTAAGGTAGTCCTTCTGGCATGATATCGTTGAAGAGGATTTTACCAACAGTTGTAAGCAAGATTTTGTGTTTTTGCTCTTCTGTCCATGGTTTGTTAAGGCTATCTGTTGCGATACCAACACGTGAGTGGAGGTGAACATAACCATTACGGTAAGCCATGACAGCTTCGTCACGGTCCTTGAAGACCATACCTTCGCCTTCACGACCAGCTTCTTCCATAGTCAAGTAGTAGTTACCCAAAACCATGTCCTGAGATGGCGTAACAACTGGTTTACCATCTTTAGGGTTCAAGATATGCTCAGCAGCAAGCATCAAGATACGAGCTTCTGCTTGGGCTTCTTCTGAAAGTGGTACGTGGATGGCCATTTGGTCACCGTCAAAGTCGGCATTGTAGGCTTCACAGACAAGCGGGTGCAAGCGAAGGGCTTTACCGTCAATTAAGACAGGTTCAAAGGCTTGGATACCCAAACGGTGAAGGGTAGGTGCGCGGTTCAAAAGTACTGGGTGTTCTTTGATAACTTCTTCGAGGATATCCCAGATACGTTCATCTCCACGTTCTACCAAGCGTTTAGCCGCTTTAACGTTTTGAACGATATCGCGCGCAACGATTTCACGCATGACGAATGGTTTAAAGAGCTCGATTGCCATTTCACGTGGCACACCACATTGGTACATCTTAAGAGTTGGACCAACGGCAATAACAGAACGTCCTGAGAAGTCAACACGTTTACCGAGCAAGTTTTGACGGAAGCGTCCTTGTTTCCCTTTGAGCATGTGGCTCAATGATTTCAGTGGACGGCTACCTGGTCCTGTGATCGGACGACCACGACGGCCATTGTCAATCAAAGCGTCAACCGCTTCTTGAAGCATACGCTTCTCATTTTGAACGATGATACCTGGCGCGTTCAACTCAAGCAAACGAGCCAAACGATTGTTACGGTTGATAACACGACGGTAAAGGTCGTTCAAGTCAGATGAGGCAAAACGGCCACCATCCAACTGCAACATTGGACGAAGATCTGGTGGAATAACTGGAAGGATGTTAAGAACCATCCATTCAGGCTTGTTTCCAGATTTGTGGAAAGCATCCAAAACATCTAAACGACGGATAGCTTTCACACGTTTTTGTCCAGTAGCTGTCTTCAACTCTTCTTTGAGTTCAGCAATTTCTTTTTCAAGATCTACTTGTTTCAAGAGGTCTTGGATAGCTTCGGCACCCATTTTGGCAACGAATGAACCATGACCAAACTCACGCAAGCGTTCACGGTATTCACGCTCTGTCATGATAGACTTGTGCTCAAGTGGTGTATCTTTTGGATCAATCACCACATAAGCAGCAAAGTAGATAACTTCCTCGAGGGCACGAGGACTCATGTCAAGGGTCAAGCCCATACGGCTTGGAATCCCCTTGAAATACCAGATATGAGATACAGGAGCTTTTAACTCGATGTGTCCCATACGTTCACGACGAACTTTTGTACGCGTTACTTCAACACCACAACGGTCACAAACAATCCCTCTGTAACGAATGCGTTTGTATTTACCACAAGCACATTCCCAGTCTTTTGTAGGACCAAAGATCACTTCGTCAAAGAGTCCTTCACGTTCTGGTTTCAACGTACGGTAATTGATTGTTTCAGGTTTTTTGACTTCTCCATAAGACCATGAACGGACTTTACTTGGAGAAGCTAGTGTGATTTGCATACTTTTAAAACGATTTACATCAACCACTATTTCTTCCCTTTCTATTATAAGTGAACTGCTTATTCTTGTTCAGCAGCTTCTTCTGTTGTTTCCGCTTTTGCATTTTCTTCTGCTTCAAAGGCTGCTTTAGCCTCTTGAGCTGCTCTTTCGCGGGCTTTTTCAAGGTCATCTACGTGGATGACATCTTCGTCCATTCCTTCATCAAGGTCACGAAGTTCCACTTCTTGATCGTCTTCGTCAAGGACACGCATGTCAAGACCAAGAGATTGCAATTCTTTTACAAGAACTCGGAATGATTCTGGAACACCTGGTTTTGGAATTGGTTTTCCTTTTGTAATAGCTCATAAGCTTTCAAACGTCCGTTGATATCGTCAGACTTGTAAGTCAAGATTTCTTGAAGGACATTTGATGCACCATAGGCTTCAAGCGCCCAAACTTCCATCTCACCGAAACGTTGTCCACCAAACTGAGCTTTACCTCCAAGTGGTTGTTGTGTAACGGTTGAGTATGGTCCGACTGAACGAGCGTGCAATTTATCATCAACCATGTGGTGGAGTTTGATCATGTACATGACACCAACTGACACACGGTTATCAAATGGTTCACCAGTACGTCCATCGTATAGGATAGTCTTAGCGTCGCTATCCATACCTGCTTCTTTGACAGTGTCCCAAAGATCTTCAGAACTTGCTCCATCAAAGACTGGCGTTGCGATGTGGATACCAAGAGTACGAGCTGCCATACCAAGGTGAAGTTCCATAACCTGACCGATATTCATACGTGATGGTACCCCAAGTGGGTTCAACATGATATCGACTGGAGTTCCGTCTGGAAGGTAAGGCATGTCTTCTACAGGAACGATACGAGAGAGACAACCCCTTTGTTCCCGTGACGTCCGGCCATCTTATCTCCGACCTTGATCTTACGTTTTTGTGCGATGTAGACACGAACCAGCATGTTGACACCAGACTGCAATTCATCACCATTTGCACGTGTAAAGATTTTAACATCACGAACGACACCATCGGCACCGTGTGGTACACGAAGGGAAGTATCACGAACTTCGCGAGATTTGTCACCGAAGATAGCGTGCAAGAGACGCTCTTCAGCAGAAAGATCTTTTTCACCCTTAGGTGTTACTTTACCTACAAGGATATCTCCTTCTTTAACCTCAGCACCGATACGGATGATACCCATTTCGTCAAGGTCTTTAAGGGCATCTTCACCAACGTTTGGAATTTCACGAGTGATTTCTTCAGGCCCAAGCTTTGTATCGCGTGTTTCTGATTCGTATTCTTCGAGGTGAACAGATGTGTAAACATCGTCTTTCACCAAGCGTTCGCTCATGATAACGGCATCCTCGAAGTTGTAACCTTCCCATGTCATGTAGGCAACGATTGGGTTTTGTCCAAGCGCCATTTCACCTTTTTCCATAGAAGGTCCATCAGCGATAAAGTCGCCTTTTTCGATGACATCGCCAACTCGAACAAGGGTACGTTGGTTATAAGCAGTACCTGAGTTTGAACGACGGAATTTTTGGATGTGGTAAACATCAAGGGAACCATCTTCACGACGAACTTCTACTTTGTCCGCATCCGCATAGGTAACCTTACCACCATGTTGTGCAATAACTGCAGCTCCTGAGTCATGGGCTGCTTGGTATTCCATACCAGTACCAACGAAAGGCGCTTTAGGATCGATCAACGGAACAGCCTGACGTTGCATGTTGGCACCCATGAGGGCACGGTTGGAGTCATCGTTTTCCAAGAAAGGAATACATGCTGTCGCAACGGCAACTACCTGCTTAGGAGAAACGTCCATATAGTCAACGCTTGATGCTGGATATTCTTGGTTAACCCCTTGGTGACGTCCCATGACAACTTTTTCAGCAAAAGTTCCATCTGCGTTCAATTTAGAGTTAGCTTGAGCTACTGTGTATTCATCTTCTTCATCGGCAGTCAACCAAACAATTTCGTTGGTAACTTTACCAGTTGCACGGTCAACTTTACGGTATGGTGTTTGAATGAAACCATACTTGTTGAGGTGTCCGTAAGAAGACAAGTTGTTGATCAAACCGATGTTTGGTCCTTCAGGTGTTTCGATTGGACACATACGACCATAGTGAGTGTAGTGCACGTCACGCACTTCATATCCAGCGCGGTCACGTGTCAAACCACCAGGCCCTAAGGCAGACAAACGACGTTTGTGAGACAACTCAGAAAGTGGGTTGTGTTGGTCCATGAACTGTGACAATTGTGAAGAACCAAAGAATTCTTTGATCGCCGCAGTCACTGGACGGATGTTAATGATTTGTTGAGGTGTCAATACTTCGTTATCTTGAACAGACATACGTTCACGAACATTACGTTCCATACGTGAAAGTCCAAGACGTACTTGGTTAGCAAGCAATTCACCAACGGCACGAATACGACGGTTTCCGAGGTGGTCGATATCATCGATACGACCGATGCCCTCAGCCAAGTTAAGGAAGTAGCTCATTTCAGCAAGGATATCTGCCGGAGTGATAGTGCGAACTTTATCATCTGGATTTGCATTTCCGATGATTGTTACAACACGGTCTGGATCAGTTGGTGCCACAACCTTGAATTTTTGAAGAACAACTGGCTCTGTCAAAACAGCTGAGTCATTTGGAGTGTAGACAATCTTGTTCAAATCGCCATCCAAATGGCTTTCGATACTTTCGATGACATCGCGAGTCATAACAGTACCCTTTTCAACTAAGATTTCACCAGTTTCAGGGTCCACCAATGGTTCAGCGATTGTTTGGTTAAGCAAACGAGTTTTAATATTTAATTTCTTGTTAATCTTGTAGCGTCCAACAGCTGCCAAGTCATAACGACGTGGGTCGAAGAAACGAGCCACAAGCAAGGTACGTGAACTCTCAGCAGTTTTTGGTTCACCTGGACGAAGACGCTCATAAATTTCTTTCAAAGCTTCGTCTGTACGAGAGTCCATTGGGTTTTTATGGATATCTTTTTCAACAGTGTTGCGAACCAACTCGCTGTCACCAAAGATATCAAAGATTTCGTCATCGCCTGAGAAACCAAGAGCACGAACCAAAGTCGTGAATGGAATTTTACGTGTACGGTCGATACGAGTGTAGGCGATGTCTTTTGAGTCACTTTCCAGTTCCAACCAAGCTCCACGGTTAGGGATTACAGTTGAACCGTAGCCCACTTTACCGTTTTTGTCTACTTTATCATTAAAGTAAACACCTGGAGAACGCACTAACTGTGATACGATAATACGTTCACCACCGTTGATGATGAAGTACCCATCTCAGTCATGATTGGGAAATCTCCAAAGAAGACTTCTTGAGTTTTGATTTCGCCAGTTTCTTTGTTAATCAAGCGGAAAGTTACAAAGATTGGTGCTGAATAACTTGCATCATGGATGCGAGCTTCTTCAAGCGTATATTTAGGTTCTTTGATTTCGTAGCCAACAAATTCCAACTCCATTGTTTCTGTGAAGTTTGAAATTGGCAATACATCTTCAAACACTTCCTTCAGACCATGGTCTAGGAAATCTTTAAATGAATCAGTTTGAATTTCAATCAAATTTGGTAAGTCAAGAACTTCTTTGATTCTTGAAAAACTACGACGGGTACGATGTTTCCCGTATTGAACGTCATGTCCTGCCAAGATGATTCTCCTTTGTAAATAAAATTCCAAGCTTAGTCACCTAAGCTAATAATTATCGTTTAATGGTTCTAAAACCCCTATCAACTTATCCCCCTTGACTAATTTTTCAGAATCTTTAAATCTCTGTTACAGATGCAAAAAATACCGAAAAAAAGCACAAAAAGAGCAGTTAAATCTGACTTTTTTCAGGAGATTTAACTGCTGTGAGCCTTGTCCGGACAATATTTCAGACAAAACCTACGACAAATGATTACTCATATTATACCCGATTTTCTCTAATTTTTCAAGTCCTTTGAAGGATTTTTCTTGCTTTAGTATAGTTGTGGCTTGTTTTCAGAAAAGAATGTTTTCAGAGGTTCGTTCTTGAATAATTAGAATCACTTGTATGATATATCTTGCCAACCAACTAAAAAAACGCTTCTCCCTTGTTTATAGGGTATCATCTAACATACTGGAAAAGCACAAAAATTTTTCTAAGTAAGAAAGAATGCTGATCAATTCAACTTGCTTGACAAAAGCACTTCTTAGTGGTTTAATATACCCTATAGAGGTATATTTGGAGGTGCCTATGTTTTACTTATTTACAAAAATTGATAGTATTTCTACCAGCGAATTAGAAGCTAAACTCAAGGAACCGATTCAGCTATTGGACGTTCGGACGCCTACGGAATTCCGTAGAGGTCATATCAAAAATGCAAAGAATATTCCTCTAACCGAAATCGGATCTTACACACCTGCGACAAAAAGAAACTCTCTATGTCATCTGTCATTCTGGTGTCCGAAGTAAGATGGTCGCTAAAAAAAGCTCAAGAAAAAAAGGCTATGATGTTATCAACGTCCGAGGCGGTATGATCGCTTGGACAGGCGAAACTATATAGAACTAAAAGGAAGAAACTCAATGAAGATTATCATTGTTGGATGAGTTGCAAGTGGTATGTCAGTGGCGACTCGTCTCAGACGTCTCATGGAAGATGCTATCATCTCACTAGCTTCTCCTGTAAACCGTCAAGGACGTCAAGTGGCAGACATAATTGCTGGAATGGAGCGCAAAAACAAGGGTAGTATCGGTACTGCTATCGTTCGTGCTTTTGGTATATCCCCTGCTTCGACAGGTTTTAGCAAGCGCACTCTTAGTGACAATCAACTCCCATACAAGGCACTTCATGTCAGTGGGAAAGAGCACGCTGGTTATTATCCAGGTGCTACTGTTATGACCTTAAAGTTCCTCTTTGACCCAACCAGTGGCAAAATTTATGGCACCCAAGGAGTCGGAGCTAAAGGAGTCGACAAGCGAATTGACATCCTCGCAACAGCTATAAAGGCAAATCTCACTGTCTTTGATTTACCAGAATTAGAGTTTACTTATGCACCGCCATTTGGATCTGCCAAAGATCCAGTAAATATGCTGGGATACGCAGCCTTGAACCTTATCGAAGGTCTGAGCGACAATATACAGTGGTACCAGCTAGAAGATGAAATAGCTACTGGCAAGAAATTCCTGGATGTACGGACCAGTAGCGAATTCCAAAGTGGTCGACTTAAGGTTGACACCATCCACATCCCCCTAAACGAACTACGGGAACGCTTGGATGAACTAGACAAGAACCAAGCCTACATCGTTAGCTGCCACAGTGGTTTGCGCAGCTATATCGCAGAGCGTATCCTCAAGCAAGCAGGATTTACCGTCCAAAATCTTGACGGCGCTTATTCACTATACAAAATGGCTAATCCAGAAGGAGTAGAATATGCTAACTAATATCAGCATGGCTGACTTTTATGAAAAATATCAAAATGAAAATCTAGATCTTATCGATGTCCGTGAAGTACATGAATTCCAAGCAGGACATGCACCAGGTGCCAAAAATCTTCCGTTAAGTACCTTGGAGCAAGGCTACAAAGAACTCAAACCTGACCATGAATACCATGTCATCTGTCAAGGAGGAGTACGTTCTGCCTCTGCCTGTCAATTTCTCAGCGCCCAAGGCCTCACCGTTACCAATGTAGAAGGTGGCATGAATGCCTGGCCCGGTGATGTAGAATAAATCAAATACAAAAAGAGCAGTTGGTTTACTCTAAAGAAAACCAACTGCTCTTTTACTTTCTATCAACTTTTCAAGTAAACCTTTATTCTGTTACTTCCGTTTAATCAAGTATTTAACTGCCTTTTCCAATCTTTCCTTCTGCGCTTGAGGGTCGCCTAAAGGGTCGTTAATACAAGCTGTTAAATTCTCCGTTATCATCAGTTCAATAATACGATCAACACTGGATCGCACTGCTGTTAATTGAGTAATGATATCGACACAATCACGCTCCTCCTCCATCATTTTTTGAATACCTCGCAATTGACCCTCTGAGCGTTTGAGACGTGTAATGTACTTTGATTTTGTCATATCTTTATCCTTAAACGATTTTTCTACATTATATCTCTAATAAAGACCTTTGTCAAAAGGAGCACTTATCTTAAAGATAAAACCTCCTAGTTCTCTACTCTAACTCGCGTAACAATACCATCTTTGTCAGTCACGCTGAATTCTGCAGACGAAAACCACTTAGTTATCGCCTTGTTAGTTTGAGATTGAGCAAATACTTTCAACAACTCCTCTTTATTCTCAACTTCAACCACATAGTAAGCAAGACCTGCCATGCTATTTTCACGTCGAGCTAAATCTTTACCACCCCATTCATTAACAGCTAAATGGTGATGGTAAGCCCCTGATGCGATCCAACTGGCATGTGGAATCGTGAATTTATCCTCAAGACCAAGAGACTCTTGGTAGAACACACTCGCTTCTCGACTATTTTTTACAGATAGGTGAACATGCCCCATGCTAGTGCCACTTGCAATTGCAAAAGGATCGATTTCTTTTCCTAGTTGGCAGATATCTTGGGCAGACAACTCTTCTGTGACCCCAATAATACGGCCATCCTCACGAATATCCCATTCTGCCTCAGGCTTGTCTCTGTAAAGTTCTATGCCATTACCCTCCAGGTCTTCTAGGTAGACAGCCTCACTATAGCCATGATCAGCTCCACCAACTAATGGAATCTTTAAGTCTAATAAGTGTTTAAAAACATTAGCCAAATCTTCACGAGTCGGCAAAAGAAGTGCCATATGATAAAGACCATAACTTTGCTTAGGATTACTAATGCCATCTGTCTTAATTAGCCGAACTAGTGGTTTCCCACCAGCACCTAAAAGAACTTGATTTTCCGATTGATTCAAAATCTCCAACCCAAGCAACTGATGATAAAATGCTGTCTGGTTTTCTAAGTCCTTAACATTTAAAGCTACTTCAGCCAAATAAACTTGACTATTATATTGGTAAACCATAGAAAATCTCTCTTTGCTGTAACTATTTTTATTACATCCATTGTACTCCCTTCTCTGCCAATGTCAATCCAGATGCTTAGGGATGAAAAATAAGAAAAATCCTCCCCATGTAGGAAGGATTGTTTGGATTTAATGAGCCAACATTTCTTGAGCAATCTCTTGACCTGATAAGCCATCTGGATAGTAGGTTGGCCAGTTGTCCATCTCTTCAAAGAGGGCTTCTTGGCTAGTGCCTCCAAAGAAGATATGGAAATGCTCTGCCTTGACCGGAGCGATATTGTGGTCGCTAAACTGAACATACTTGAATTGTCCGGCGTCTGCATCAGTCGCTTCAAAGAGGAAGCGTACTCCACGATTCCCTTTCTTATAAGTCAAGATTTTCTTGCCGACATACTTGTAAGTATATTTCTTACTTTGGCCACCTTGGATGAATTCCATAGTGTTATCCGTGATGTTAATCTTGGTCACATCTGTTTGGTAACCTTTTTGATAGTAGGCCTTATACTCGTCCTTGGTCATCTTTCCAGTCAATTTAGCCTTGTAGTCAAAGACTTGGTCAAGAGTCCCATCCTCAAGGAAAGGATAGACAGACTGCCAGTTGCCAGCATAATCACTTAGAGTACGGTCCTTAACATCTGCATCCTCTAAGTAGCCATTTTGAACGGTTTTAGTTTCCTCTGCCTTTTCTGGTTCAATCTCTGCTCCTGCCTGATCAGTTGTCTGCTTAAGAGACTTGAGATTTTTCTCCATGACAGAGATATAGTTTTCTCCAGCCTTCATGTCCTCTTCGGTCAAGCTTTCAAGAGGATTCAGAACATCTAACTTCACTCCTGTTTCTTTTGAGAGGGTATTCGCTAGGGCTTGAGAAGCATTTTCTTCAAAGTAGATATAAGAGATTTTATTTCTTGATGTACTGGGTCAATTCTGCCAAACGGCTTGCTGAAGGCTCCGCATCTGGTGAAAGACCTGAGATAGAGACTTGATTGAGTCCGTAGTCCAAGGCTAGATAACGGAAGGCAGCGTGTTGAGTCACAAAACTCTTTTGCTTAGCATTAGAAAGCCCTTCAGTATAAGCCTTATCCAAGGCTTGTAGTTTTTCGATATAAGCTGCTTGCATTTTGCTCAAAAGTCGCCTTCTTATCTGGATAGTCAGCTGAAAGACTATCACGGATATGTTCTACAAGTTTGATTGCACGCGCAGGAGACAACCATACATGAGGGTCATACTCGTGATGATGACCTTCTTCACCATGGTCATGGTCTTCCTCTTCTTCACTTCCTGGAAGGAGTAGCATATCTCCAGTCGCCTTGATTGTTTTTACTTTTTTCGCATCTAGGGAATCTAATAACTTAGGAACCCAAGTTTCCATATTTTCATTCTCATAAACAAAGGCATCTGCGTCTTGGATTTTAGCGACTGCCTTAGGCGATGGTTCATAATCATGTGGTTCTGTCCCAGCTCCAATTAAGAGCTCGACATTGGCTGTGTCCCCTGCTACTTGCTTGGTAAATTCGTAGACAGGGTAGAAAGTTGTAACGATATTTAATTTCCCGTCTGCTTGTTTTTGATTGGAACAAGCGACTAAGAATAGTGTCACAAGACTTGCCAAAAGTAGGCCTAGTTTTTTCATGTACTTCTCCTATTTGATAAAACGTTTGAATAAGCTGACTAACAAGAAGACAACTACAAAGATAAGAGTGATACTTGCGCTTGGTGGTGTCTCTGCATAATAGGAAATATAAAGTCCCGCAACCATACCTAGAAAACCAATGGCGCTAGCAAGTATCATCACAGAACTAAAGTTTTTCCCTAAACGCAAAGCAATACTTGCTGGTAAGACCATGATAGTCGATACCAAAAGTGCTCCCGCAGCTGGGATCATGAGGGCGATTGCCACCCCTGTTACCATGTTAAAGAGAATAGACATGGTACGCACTGGAAGACCATCGACAAAAGCTGTATCCTCGTCAAAAGTTAGAATATACATGGGTCTTAAAAAGAGGAAGGTCAGAATTAAAACAACCGCTGCAATAACAAAGAGACCAATGACCTGCTCTTGACTAATAGTCACAATAGAACCAAAAAGGTACTGATCCAAACTCATAGAGCTAGAGCTCTTACCCTTACTCATGACAATAAGTGAAACTGCAAGTCCTGTAGACATGAGAATGGCTGTCCCAATCTCCATAAAGCTTTTATAAACCGTACGTAGGTATTCAAGGAAGACCGCTGCAATCAAGACAATCACAATGGTTGAGATGGTCGGAGAAATTCCTAAAACCAAGCCAAAGGCAACCCCCGAAAGCGAGACGTGACTCAGAGTATCACTCATGAGACTTTGACGACGCAAGATAAGGAAGGTCCCAAGAACTGGTGAAAATAGGCTCATGGCAATAACAGCCAAAAAGGCCCGCTGCATAAAATCATAAGACAATAGATTAAGCATGCTCCACCTCCTGGTCACTTTCATGGACATTGAAGCAACGCCATGGGGAATCTTGGTCTCGGACCAGGTGAATATTACGATCTGCGTAGTCCTTAACTTCTTCAGGATCGTGAGTAATCATCAAAACAGCCTTGCCATGATGGTGGGCACTGTGGTGCATGAGTTCATAAAACTCATCCTTGGTTCCCGCATCCATCCCTGTCGTCGGCTCATCCAAGATAAAGATATCAGGATCTGAAGCAAACATACGTGCGATAACAGCCCTTTGCTTTTGCCCGCCAGAAAGGGAGCCAATGCGTTTATCCCGATGTTCCCACATACCAACAGAGTTTAAACTAGCCTTGATATGTTCCTCATCGTGAGCATTTAGACGACGGAACCAACCTTTTCTTGGATAACGACCTGATTTTACAAATTCATAAACAGTGCTCGGAAAGCCTGCATTAAGCTTGCAATCTGTTGAGGAAGGTAGGCGATTCGTAGTTTCGTTCCACGAGTGTTGGTCTTTGAAATAGTAACTTTACCAAATCTTGGTTGTAGAATACCAAGACTGGCCTTGATAAGAGTCGTCTTGGCAGCTCCATTTTCTCCAGTGAGGGTGACAAATTCCCCACTATCAACACTGTAATTGATATGCTCAAGCACAGGTTCCTTGTCATAATAGAAGGACAAATCCTCTACTGTGATGTATCTCATTACTTGATTTCTCCTACTAAAGCAGTTAAAAACCGCTGGATAATTTTTTTCTCCTCAGCCGAGAATTGACTGGCAACCTGCTCATAAGTCGAGAGGGTGTGCTCATGATGATGCTGGTGTTCCTCAGCAATTGGTCGTGCTAAGTCTGTCAATCGATAGAAGATAACGCGCGCATCCTTGGGATCCTTAGATGTCTCCAACATCCCCTCTTTAACCAAGGATTTGATAGCCTTGGTAACGGCAGCTTGACTGACATTGAGACGACGAGCTAACTCCGAATTCGTTAATGATTCCTCTGATAAGAGCATAAGAATATGCTCCTGGGTATTGGTCAAAGCCACATTACTGGTACAATGACCAATCAAAATTTCATGCTGATTTTCAGCTTTCAGGATTACTTCATTTAAAAAATGATCAATTTCTGTTGCTAATTGTCTCATGAACTTCTCCTTTCCTAGTTATCTTTTTCCTAAAACAATATAGATCACCACGGATTCTTTACTGGTTAATTATATCATAAACCAAAAAAGAATCAAGAAAAAAGATGAAAACACCTGAGATGTTTTCATCCTTTAGAATTATTTTTCTTGTTTACGGCTAGTCCAGAGGGCTGTCGCTCCAAGAATCACACCAAGTAGCATCATGAAAATAGATTGCTCACTACCTGTATTTGGAAGTAGTTTCTCTGAGACTACTGTTTTCTTAGCAAACTTATCTGCAACCTTATAATCAACTTTTACAGTAGAAGGTTGAGTCGGTTTTGTTGTTTGGTCTTCTACTGGTTTAGCTGGTTCTTGCTCTTTACCTTCTTCAGGAAGTTTAAATGTTTTTGAGTCCACAGAAATCGTGCGTGAATTTGGATTTACCTTTTCATACTGAGTCAAATCAGCTGTTTTGAGATAGTCTTCAAAGGCAGCATCCATTGAAGGACCTTCTTCTCTAGCACCACCAAGCATGGTATAACCGTCACCACCTGCTGCAAGGAAGTCATTGGTTGCTAGGTAGTAGATTTTCGCCAAATCTAGTTTTTCATAAAGACCAGTTGCATGATTCTTCACTTGAACAGCCAAGACACGTTTACCTGAAAGTAGGTTTGTGTCATAATAGACCTTGACACCAGAAACTTGTAAAAAGCCTCCGCTTGGCTCTAACAATGGTTGACCATTTTCATCCAAGACGGTTTTTCCTGCCTTATCAACCTGCAAGATAGAACCAAGTGATTTTTCAAACATGTCAAGGACTTGTTGGCCTGTCACCTGTATTTGTGTGATGGTATTTCCGAACGGTAAAACTGCAATGACATTTCCTTTTGTGATTGGTTTACCTTTGGCAATAGTTTCACGCAATCCTCCACCATTTGTCACAGCGATATCTGTTGGATGACTAAATCCTGTTTGACCATACTGGTAGAGAGAATCTGCTACAACATTTCCAAGGTTTGTTTCGCGGACACGGACATTTTCACGGTCACCGTTTAGTTCAACAGGACTGTTTGAAACAACTTCTACAGCATTTTCAGCGTCATACTTTTGTTTGATGTCCTTGACAAGTTTCTCAATTTTAGGATTAGCTTCCAATTTTTAGCATCAGCAGCCGGAATCTGAGTTGGATTGCCCAAAAGCTGACGTGATTTATAAGTAATTTTACCAACGTTATGGAGATAACTTCCAGTTTGGTTGTAAGTCACATTATCTCCGTAAGTAGTTGATTCTACTGTATGAGAGTGACCGTCAATCACTGTAACACGCTTACCTTTCAAAAGAGGATTTTTTGAAAGTGCTTCTGCAAGTGTTGAACCACGCCATTCTACAGGTGTTGTTGTATCAACTCCTAAGTGAGCGAGAACAACATAATGTTTGTAGTCTTTGCCTTCTGCCAAGGCTTTAGCTTGAATTTCTTCGATAACCTTGTTAACCTCTTCGATTGGCTCAGTAAAGGTTACTCCTTTAACATTTTTAGGGTGAGTCTTAGTAGCTGTTTCAGGTGTTGTCACACCGATGACAACAAACTCATCACCTTCAACATCCTTGTTCTTATCAACAATTGTTGCTGCTTCAAATAGACGAGCTCCATTAACATAAGTATTTGAGCTAAGCAGTGGGAAGTTCAAGATTTCTTTGTATTTTTTAGCTTCATCAAGTCCGAAATCAAACTCGTGATTTCCTACAGCCATGGCATCATACTGCATCTCGTTAAGAATCTTAGCACGTGCCTCACCTTTTGATGAGTTTGAGATAGGAAGACCCTGGAAAGCATCACCAGCATCCACTACCAAGGTGGTCTGGTTGGTTTTTGCACGCTCTTGTTCAATGACTGTAGCCAACTTAGCGTCTCCAATGACTCCTTTTTCCTCTACAATACGACCATGGACATCATTGGTGTGTAAGATAACAGTGTCCTTCTCTTCGCTTTTAGGAGATTCAGCAGGAGCTGACTGAGCTTCTGCAGGTGCAATCGTTTCTGAAGTTGTCGAAGTTTCCGGTACCGCAGGGCTCTCAACAGGAGCTGGAGTCGCCGACGGAGCTGGAGTTGCTGCGACAGCTGAACTTTCTGCAGGAGTTGTTGCTTCTTCAGCGTATACTTGTCCAGCTAAGAAGGCTGGAGCTAATAAAGCTGTAGATAGGATGGGTAATAAGAACTGTTTCTTCATTTTGAACTCCTTTTCTTTTCTTTTTCTCTTTTATATTATATGCTATTTCTAAAAATTTTGAAACTTTTGACCTATTTGCATCTTAAATATTCGCCATTTAAACAAAAAAAGCTTGGATTAAAATCCAAACTTTTAGCTCATTTTATTGAAAATCTTTGATGTTACCATCGTAATCCGCCCAATCTTGGCTAAAGAAGCGGTCATTCATTTGGTAACTAGGTGCTGTTGTTGGATTGCTCAAAAAAGGATTTACAACCTTATCAAACGCCAACCAGCCTAACCAACCGATATGAATCGTATCCTTGACAAAATAAGGTTCATCACCGTTTTTTGAAAAATCAGCAATATTGGTGAAACCTTGACTCTCCAACTGGTAACGAATTTTTTCGACAGAGTGTTGATACATTTCCTCACTTAATCCGGTATAATTCATCCATTTTTTATTGACAGGTTGAAAGACAAAGAGTACATTGACCTTAGATTTTGCAAATTGATCAAGCACCAGCTGCAAATCATTGTATTCCCTTGACTGGAGGAAGTTGTAATTTTTTTGATACCCTTCCCACTTTTTTAAATCTTTCTTTAGTTGAGTATTGTAAAAGTGGTTCTCCATTCCCAAATCATTATTGGTCGTGTTTTCTTCTGCATCCTTACGTGCAATATTTTCCAATTCTTCATACGAAAATTGATCTGGGAGACTGCTCAAATATTTTTCAATATGATCCTTATACTTTAATCGGCCTCGGATGGAGAATTGGCCAAAAAGGGCCGCTTGTCTTTCATTGAATTCTGCAGAAGCTGTAATTATTGAATGATCAAAGTCTGACAACTGTTCATTCTTAGCCAGTTTTTCAACAATCCCCTTCATCGGTACGCTTGGATTCTGCTTCAAGAGTCTACTAGCCGCATATTGAGTGCCCACACCCCCAGATTGATTTTCCAAGAAGGCAGTCAACTGATCATTGTTAAAATAAGTTTGAAAAATAGTCGAGTCATGATCCTCTTTTGTAAACCACTGTGGAGAGATCACAAATACCGCTTGTTTGTTTTCAAGTTCAGATGTGATTTGTTGCATCCCAAAATACTGACTAAGAGAAGCGGCTCCTGCCTGCCCCATAAAATAAGGACGGTAGGAGCGATTATACTTTTCAGCCAACACTCCTGGATGCATGCTATCAAAACGAATCCATTCACTCGAACCCAAAAAGGGTATAAAACGTATATTAGGATCCGTGAGAGCTCTCACTTTTTGACTTCTCTCTTTGAAACTTTCTGCACTTACTGAGGCTGCAGAGTATTTTTCCTCCATTAGATTATGACTCTTACTACTAGGATAGAAAAAAATGAGTAGAAGAACCAATAAACCTGCAATAAGAATCGGCCCGAAGATTAACCACAGGCGTTTAAGCATTCTTTAACTCCGCAATCCCTGCCACGATTTATTGGCTGTATTCCAGTCATCACGACCAAATTCTGTAACCGGGACACGTATATCAAAGCGATTTTCGATTTCTACAATCAATTCAACCGTTCCCATACTGTCCAAGACACCTGCATCGAAAAGATCTTCATCCATCATGTTAGAAACATCTTCCATAAATAATTCATCGATAATTTCAATAACTTCTGATTTGATATCCATTTTTAAATTTCCTTCTATTTTTTAATTCCATTTATTTTTTAAACCATAAATCATTCAAAAATCCAGAAAAGATTAAGAATGAAACCATTACGACATGGAAGGTTATCACCATGCCAAGCAACTGAGCCCAACGATTCTCAAGCAAGGGAGGTCGCCCTGCTTTTTTCCGTTCTTTATTGAGCGTTTTTTTCTTTCTGACCCAGGCATCATTCATCACTAAGCCTATCCCATGAAAGAGTCCGTAAGCGATATAAAACCATGTTATCCCATGCCAGAACCCCATAAGGAGCATGTTCAGGACATAGGCAACACTTGAAGTCACATTTCGATTCTTAAAAAGCTTCTTTCTCGTCATCACCATGACCATGCGCATAAAGACAAAATCACGGAACCAGAAGGATAAACTCATGTGCCAACGATTCCAAAACTCCTTCAAATCCCTTGATAAAAAGGGTTTGTTGAAGTTAATCGGACTACGAATCCCCATCAGATTTGAAATAGCTATAGCAAACATAGAGTAACCTGCAAAATCAAAGAAGAGTTCCAAACCAAATGTGTACATGATGGCCACTACATAATAGTTAAAGACGCCACCTGTTTGTAAAGCTAAATTCTTTAGCGGTGGTAATAAAATCTCGCCTAAAATATGAGCTAGGATAAATTTATACAGAAATCCCCACATGATATACCGAACGGACTCAGCTAACATATCCATCAACTCATCGCGCTCTGGAATCGTCTTGTAATTTTCATTAAAACGTTTGAAACGATCAATCGGACCACTTGAAAATGTCGGCATAAAGAGGAGAAAACGCAAGTATTCCCTCATCTTCAATTCCTTAATAACTCCATCTCTGAGTTCGATAATGACTCCCACCGAACGAAAAGTCAGATAAGAAATTCCGATAAAACCTAACAAGGACTGTGTTCCATTGATAGCTGGCTGTACCTTGACAAAGATAATCGGAAGGAGGGACAGAAAACTAACGAGGTAGAATACCCACTTGCCATCCTTACTTTTTCGATAGTGCTTGTAGAAAAGCAGGAGCAATATTTCCCAGCACAGATAAATACCCAAGGCAGCCAATTGATTGGTCTTGCCTCCCGTCAACATAGTGACTATAAAGAACAGACTAACCAATATTTCATACCAGCCAAAACGTTTTTTGAAAAAAAGACCGATAAAGATTGGCAAAATAGCAGTAATCACATACAAAAAGTACTGCGGATTCCCATAAGGCTCAATATGAGGAAGCTGTTTAAGAAGCTCCATCATCTATTGTTAACCTCACTAATCAACCCTTTGATGTCGATTTTCCCATTTGGAGTTAGCGGCAAGCTGTCACGGTAGAGGAATTTCGAAGGCATCATATAAGACATCATAATATCTTCCAAGTCTTCCTTGATCGCTTTGGTAATATCAATCTCGCGCTCAAATTGTTCCTTGACCCCATCTTTTAAGATGACATAGGCCAAGAGATTTTGAACCTTGTGATCTTTGTTGTAGCGTGGAACTGCAACAGCCGAGTCGATGTACTGAGACTTGTTCAAGTTTGAGAAACATCTTCTAGCTCAATACGGTAGCCGTTAAACTTGATTTGGAAATCCATCCGTCCACCGTAGAGAAGAAGACCTTCATCCGTCATAGTTCCGACATCTCCCGTATGGTAGGCTGGCAGACCTTCAAATTCGAAGAAAGCTTCTGCTGTTTTCTCAGGATTATTCATATAACCTTTTGAGACAGCCGGTCCAGACACGATGATCTCACCTTGCTCACCATTTGGCAATTTATTTCCTGCCTCATCAATGATGAAGGTTGGAGAATCTTCTTTGGTATAACCAATTGGCAAGCGTTTAAGTGTCGCTAGCATCTCATCTGTGATAGCAACCGCCGACAAAGCAACCGTTGCTTCCGTTGGGCCGTAGGCATTGATGATGCGTGCATTCGGGAAACGCTCACGCAGTTTTTGAGCCGTTTTAACCGTTAATTCTTCCCCATCAAAGTAGAAATGGGTAATGCCTGGCATCTTTTCAGCATTGAAATCTTCAGACAACATAGCCATATCTGCAAAAGATGGTGTTGAAGTCCAGATAGCTATCGGAAGAGAAAAGATGGTCGCAAAGAGTTGTTTGAAGTCTTGAGTGATGGCTGATGGAAGAGCAAAAAGCGTTCCTCCAAGAGCCAAAGTTGGTGCCCAGTACATAACAGATAAGTCAAAGGAATAGGGTGGTTGCGCCAACATTTGCGGACGCTCTGGCGTCGCAAATTCCTTGTCTGTAATCATCCAGTTGGTGAAGCTGAGCAAGTTATCATGCGAAATTTGCACCCCTTTTGGTTTCCCAGTTGTCCCTGAAGTAAAGATGATGTAGTAGTTATCATCCCCTTTGACTGGATGTTGCAAATCATAGGCATGCTGAGCCGCATAAGCTTCACGCACTTGCTCCAAGGACATGATCGGAGCAGCTGGGTTTTCAATTGGAAACTCATTGATGGCGATGATTAAGCTTGGCTCTGCTACTTCAACAATCGCAGACACGCGCTCCAAGGCAGAGTGGCTGTCAATTGGGATATAGGCATGGCCAGATTTGGTCAAGGCCACAAGGTTGCTAACATTTCATATTCTTGACCACCAAAGACCACAACAGGTGACTTTTCAGGAAGTCCCATTTGGTCAATATGGGTTGCTAAGCTATCTGAATCAGCCTTCAATTGGCCATAGGTATGCTCTTCTCCAAGGACATTGTAGACTGGAAAATTAGGCTGCTTTTGAGCATAATGCTCAATGGTTTTAATCATATCTACTATTGGTTTATTTGACACAATAGGGGTTTCTCCTTTAAGTTAAAAATTCATTATAGATAAAGCTACCTTGAACCTGACCGAGATAACTAAAAAAAGTAAAGCAGGCCCAAGAAAATGATAAAAATACAAGGCTGTCCGACCAAGAAAGAGATAGAGTTCATTTCTCTGTTTCATCAATAAAAACCTTTCATTCCTGTAATTTTCAACTAAAATAAAATCAATTTCTTACTAACTTATTTTTCTGCTATTATACCACTTTATAAACTATTTTTTCAATTGTTTTCCGTCCATTTCCACTACATTTAAACATCATTAAATTGTTCCATATGATACCTTCTAATGATAGCTTTAATGCTTTCCCAGTATAGATTATATTGGGAGCTACAACAAAGTAGGCTCTATACACCTATAGAGGACTTCCCACTATAAATATTATAGAGCCTTATCTTATGTCTCACTTTATCGGTAGAATTCCCTTTGTCTAGAGATTTTTTTATAATATGTAATCTTAAAAATTCACTATAGATGAAATCTTGAATGTTAGAAAAATCAGTCACAAAACAGTAGATTACGATGCTTAAAATAACTGTATAGAAAAACAAGGTCCACAATAGTAAACGATGTGTGTCAGTTAGTTTCATTTGCAAATTTGTAAAGTTCTTTTTCAACTTCCATCCATCCTTTCACCCCAACGTGCATCACGTCAAATAAAAAGTAATCTTCATACTCTTTATTTCCATAGTTTAACACCGTAGCACCGTGGTTTTTGGCAATATTTTCTATTTTTTTGTAAGTTTCTTCACGCATTTCTCGTGAAACACCTGTGTAATCATTCCATTTACCATTTACAGGAAAGATAATGACTTCAACTTCAATTCCCAATTCCTTAGCAACTGTCAAGAAGAGCTCCATATCTGAATACTCTGGTGACTCTATGTAGCTCAAGTCTTTGTTAGAATCTTTCAACGAAGCATAACGGTCTCTCAAGTAGGTATTGTAGTAGTTATTATCCACAGCATAATCATTGTTATCTGTTTTCTTTTTAACTTCTTCTACAAACTTCTTCGTTATCTCATCCCAATCATAATCCGGCGTTTTATCTCCTAGTGCAGGATAGTCTGATTTAGCATGATTTTCATAGAATTTTCGTTTAAGCTTAAAGGAATAAACGGCATTGTCAAGTTCCAACAGTTTTTTATCAATGATTGTCCCTTTTCCTTCTATAAAATAGCTTTTATACTTTTTATAGATATCATTTTGTTGTTTGTTTCCTTTGGTAATCTCAATAATGCGATTAATCAGTTTTTCTTTCGTTTCCTTACTGATTTTCTCGTTATCTAGCATGTGAAAAATATGTTCCTGAGAGGCCTTGTTTAAGAAGGCGTCTTGATGAGTCCCATCCTTTTCGAACCATTGAACAGACTCTACGATGGCTACTTTTCGCTTACTCATAGCCCCCTCAATCGAGCTCAAGGTTGTAGCTTGAATGATATTTTGAGAGTAACTGGTTCCTATCTGCATAATATTAAAATCATTGTAGTTAAAAATTTTATTGGGATGGTAATCTTCATTTATCGTCGCAACTAACTCTGAGGAACCCATTAGAACTAGTGTATTGGGAGTGATATTATTTGTTAGAATATCTCTACTTTTATACTTTTCATAAGAAGTGCTGTAGCGAATACTATTGTCCTTGACTTTATAATAGTCGTCAATCTTCTTGACATATGTCACATTTAAAAAGAGCAAGAGTCGCAATTACGAGCACAAGCGATAGTAAAAAAATGCTTTTTAACTTTATCATCTTGTTTTGTCCAATCTCCTTGTTTTAGCAGATCTCTTTATCTACTTAGAATTGCCATAATTATCTTATAAGGTTCACCTGAAAAGATAAAGAAGCCAACCATAACTAAATTCATGGTCACAAACCAACTTATTAGCTTGTACCAAGTTTTATTTTTATGTTTCTTATAAAAAGTGCTTTTCTTTTGATAAATTTCAAATCCAGAAATCAAGATTCCATGGTAAAAACCATAAGCGATGTAGCTGACACTAATTCCATGCCAAAATCCCATAACCAACATATTGACCATATAGGCATAGGCTGCATTGTGTAATCTATTCTTAAACCATTTCTTTCTGATAACCTGCATCAAAACTCTTGAAAATACGAAATCTCTCAACCATGTTGACAAGGTGATATGCCATCTAGTCCAGAAATCCTTGATATCAATACTCAAGAAAGGTTTATTGAAATTCATCGGTGTCTGAATACCCAAAACATTACTGCTTCCAACAGCCATCAAACTATACCCCGCAAAGTCAAAGAACAGATAGAGAGTATACAGGTACATATATTTGATTGAGTAGACAACTGTACCAGTATTGCTTAGAGCAAGTAGTATCTGGTAAACATAGGTTGATAAAACAACCTTGTAGAGAAGGCCTAAAACGATGCGATAAATACCATCACCTGCTAACTCTAGGTAGTCTTTTCTAGGCATGACTTCATTTATCTCTTTTAGAAATCTTCTGCTACGATCGATTGGTCCAGAACTAACTGTAGGGAAAAAGAGTAGAAACTGTAGATAATCTTTTACACTGATTTTTTCTTTGATTAAACCATCCGATATTTCTAGCATGATCTGAATGGTCTTAAAGGACATGTAGGAAATCCCAATAAAAGCCAATAAATGTAGCTGGGTTATTGCAAAGACTTTATTGACCACTAAAGGTAAAATGGATAACATAACTAGAGGTTTTAACCGTTTTGAATCCATTCTTTGTGCTATGAAAACTAGGACATATTGGTAGATGATGAAAGCCAATAGATAAACAACCATGGATTTACTCTTACCATAGATGGCTCCTGCAAATAAAATTGACAGACTTAAAATATAATAATCCTTACGCTTGCCAAAATAGTTTAAAACAAAGCCAATCAGTAAAACCACAAATAATAGAAGGAAAAACTCATTCCCCTCAAAATAATTCATACCAGATGGACTCCTTTTCTCTTTTTCTCATCTCCTGATTTGTCATTTTAGGATTAGTCCCTATCATATTATCAAGGATAATTAACTTTATTAATTATATCATAATTTAAAAAACTATATATCTCTATTATCCAATTTCCTAAAATTAAAAAAACAAATGACTCTTACCACTAAACCCCAATAACGAGACAAAATTATTTAAACAACAAATATAATTCAAGACCTAAAAGATTGATGAATGAACTAGTGAAGTACTCTGTTTTTTAGCTGAAATAATAATTAACACCAGTATATAAACTTAAAAAAATCAAAACGACCAAAATGAAGTGAGGCAGCGCTCCTTATTTTGGTCATTTTTGGTAAGTTATGTTTATTGAGATGTAAATATTTGGGCTTTATTATCTTAGAAAAGTGAAAATACGAGAACTGCTAGGGCTGCACCAATAACAGGTCCTACAACAGGAATCCAAGCATAAGACCAGTCCCCATCTCCCTTGTTTGGAATTGGAAGAAGGCTATGCATAATGCGAGGACCGAGGTCACGAGCTGGGTTCAAGGCATAACCAGTTGTCCCACCTAGTGAAAGACCGATACCGACAATCAAGGTTCCCACTGCAAAGGTTCCTAGCCCTGCTTGAAGGTCATAGAGACCCAAAGCAAAGATTGTCAATACCAAGACAAAAGTCCCAAGGATTTCACTAATCAAGTTTGACACAGTATCTTTGATAGCTGGTCCAGTGCTGAAAGTTGCTAGAATATTTCCTGCATTTTCTTCTGCTTCATAGTGCGGTTTGAATTGCAACCAAACTAAAATTTGAGCAAGCATAGCTCCAGCGAACTGAGCTAGGATATATGGGAATACTGAAGCCCAAGGCAAGTCACCTTTTAAGGCTACACCAAACGTCACAGCTGGGTTTAAGTGTGCAGGACTAAGTTTGCCAGATACAAAGACGGCAACCGCAACGGCGATCCCCCATCCCATCGTGATGACGATCCACCCTGAATTGTTACTCTTGGTTTTGGGAAGAACCACACCTGCTACAACACCATTTCCTAGGAGGATAAGGATTAAAGTCCCCAAAAATTCTCCAAATAATTCTTTCATCATATCGTTGTCTCCATTTTAAAGAAGGAGAGGGAAGGCAAGGAAGGCTTGTTCCCTCTCTTCTAGTTTTTCTTAATTTTTCAATGCCGCTAGATCGTTGTTAGCAAGGGCTGCTTCAACATCCGCACGGTAGGCTGCCTTTTCTTCTTCTGACCAATCATAGAATCGTCCCATTTCATCCAGAACTGGCTCCACAATGCTATCCAAACTATCACGCATAAAGAGCATGTGGTTGGTACGGCGAAGGAGGAAGTCAACTGGGCTCAGAGCCAACTCATTGCGCATTGCATAGTGAAGGGACAAGGTATCTGCCAAGCTGAGTCCTGGCGCTTGTTCCAAGCTGTGAGCAAGGGCAAAGACTTTCGGTGCATTTGAACCGTAGAGATTTGCTAGGTAATGAGCTTCCTTGCTATCCAAGCCACGTGACACTCCAAGTTGAGCAAAGGCTTCAATTTCTGAGTCCACATTTGCTGGGTTCAATTCTCCACCTGAAACAGGATAAGTCTTCGAGTTGATGAGTTTAAAGCTGCGGTCAAATTCTGCTTTGAGAATGTCAACCACGCGCTCCATAGCCCCTTCAGCCATCTTACGGTAGTCTGTGATTTTACCACCAGCAAGGGTCAACAGGCCATTGTCATCACGGTCCAAGCTCGAACCACGTGAAACTGCAGATGGGTCCAAATGTTTCTCAGATGTGCTACTTTCAAGCTTGCTGACAGCAGACTCAACATCTTCACGCGATTTTTCTTTCGATAGATAAGCCTCGACAGTCGCAATCAAGTTATTGAAGCTTTCATCGCTAATGGTTCCGTTATTTCCACCATTGTAGTCAGAAGCGCTATTGCCTGCGATCAATGGACGAAGACCAGCCCAGCTGCTTTCAATATCAGCAACGGTAATGTTTGCTTCTGGGAAGCGGTTGTTGACAATGCCAAGTAGATAATCTACATCTTCCTGCGTCACTTTGGATGTTCCAAATCACCTGTGTAGTCTGTATCGGTTGTACCAAAGTAAGTCTTGTTTTCACGTGGGAGAACAAAGACCATACGACCATCTCCCAAACCTGTGTCAAAGTAAACTGGCTGTGAAACCTTGATCTTGCTTGAGTCCACCACCAAGTGAACTCCCTTAGTTGGACGCATTTGTGAGAATTGCGTTCCCTTATTAGACAGATTGCGTACCTTGTCGCTCCAAGGACCTGTCGTGTTGATAACCAGACGAGCCTTGATATCAAAGACTTGGTCTGTCAACAAATCACGAGCCACGACACCTGTAATCTTACCACTTTCGTCAAAGAGGAAGCCTTCTGCCTTCACGTGGTTGGCAATGAGGGCACCATCTTGGTTGGCACGTTTGATGTTTTCGATCACGAGACGTGCATCGTTGTTACGGAAGTCAAGATAAACTCCACCTCCTACCAAACCTTCTTTCTTCAAGTTTGGCTGGCGTTCCAAGACTTCTTCTTTGCTCAAAACCTTGTTTGCAGCAGGCGTATTGTTAACCCCTGCCAATAGGTCGTACAAGTCCATGGCTACTTTGAGACGGAAAAGGCTAAATGTTGCTCCATCCTCGTCGTAAACTGGCAAGAGCATTGGATCTGGTTTTGGAATATGTGGAGCGACTTGTTGAACCACCGCACGCTCAGAAACTGTATCTGATACCACTTCCACGTCGAATTGTTTGAGATAACGTAGACCTCCGTGGACCAATTTTGTTGAACGGCTAGATGTTCCTTCTGCGAAGTCCTGCATTTCAATCAAACCAGTGTCAAGACCACTGGCTGCTGCCTGCAAAGCTACACCAGCTCCTGTAATCCCGCCACCAATAATCAAGAGATCCAAGGTGCGTTCCTGCATTTTTTTAATTGATAATTCACGTGTTTTCTTTGAAAATTCCATATTTACACACTTTCTATCTGAGTCACTTTATTCTTCCAATATTAGTCATCTACTTCCGCAAAGACTTGAGTTGCTTTCACAGCCTTCTTCCAGCCCTTATAGAGTTGTTCCTTACGAGATTCGTTCATCGATGGTTCGAAAAGTTCTCCTGTCTCGTTCAAGAGTTTCAACTCATCCAAGTCCTTCCAGTAGCCTACTGACAATCCTGCCAGGAAGGCTGCCCCTAGGGCAGTTGTTTCCAAGTTTTTTTAGCGCGTGCGATATCAATTCCCAAGATGTCAGCTTGGAACTGCATGAGGAAGTTGTTCATGGCTGCACCACCATCTACCTTCAAGACTTGGATAGCTGTCTGAGCATCCACTTGCATGGTGTCAATGATGTCACGTACTTGATAAGCGATAGATTGCAAAGTCGCCTTGATAAAGTCTTCTTTAGTTGTTCCACGAGTCAAGCCAAAGACAGATCCTCGAGCGTTTTGGTTCCAGTATGGTGCCCCTAGACCTGTAAAGGCAGGTACGACATAGACTTCGTCATTATTGTGAGAATTAAGAGCATATTTTTCAGACTCTGGTGAGTTTTCCACCATGCGAAGACCGTCACGAAGCCATTGAATGGCACTTCCTGCGATGAAGATAGAACCTTCCAAAGCATAGTAAACCTTGCCGTTAATACCATAACCAATCGTTGTCAAAAGGTTGTTTTCAGACAACTGCATTTCTTCACCAGTGTTCATGATGATGAAGGAACCAGTTCCGTAGGTATTTTTAACCATACCAGGATCAAAAGCCAACTGACCAAAGAGGGCTGCTTGTTGGTCACCTGCCATACCAGAGATTGGCACTTCTCCACCGTAGAAATGGAATGGAGCTGTCTTGCCATAGATTTCAGAGTTAGAACGAACTTCTGGAAGCATAACCTTAGGAATATTGAGGATTTCCAAAATCTCATCATCCCATTTAAGATCCTTGATGTTATAGAGCATGGTACGAGCTGCGTTTGAGTAGTCAGTTACGTGAGCTGCGCCGTCAGTCAATTTCCAAACCAGCCAAGTATCAATGGTACCAAAGAGCAATTCACCCTTTTCTGCTCGCTCTTGAGCACCTTCTACATGGTCCAAAATCCAACGAACCTTAGTCGCTGAGAAGTAAGCATCGATGATCAAACCAGTCTTCTCATGGAATTTTTCCACATAACCTTGGCTTTTTAGTTGTTCAGCCAGAGGAGCAGTTTGGCGTGATTGCCAAACGATAGCATTGTAGATAGGGAGCCCTGTTTTCTTATCCCAGACGACAGTTGTTTCACGCTGGTTGGTAATCCCGATTGCCTCGATTTGACTTGGTTTCACACCACTTTCGATGAAAGCACCCGCAATAACTGACTGAACAGAGTTCCAAATTTCATTGGCATTGTGCTCTACCCAACCTGCTTGAGGGAAAATCTGAGTGAATTCTTTTTGGCTAGAGCTGACCTTCTCGCCTTTTTTGTTAAAAATGATGGCACGAGAACTGGTAGTTCCTTGGTCAATAGCCATAATGTATTTTTCTTGTGACATGTGCTGTCCTCCTGATAAAATCTTGAGGGGGTTCCTCTTTACAGTAACTAGTATACAAAATAAAGCGCTTTCCTGTTTATCAATTTTTTTAAAATTTTAAAAAAAAGTGAGGAGATTGTGCGAATTTCACAAAAAAGACCTGAAAATTCAGGTCTTTTAGGCAAATAGCATCTGACGAATCGTAGCTAAATCTTCGATGTCCAAATCATTTTTCAAATAGTAGACGGGTGTTTGTTCTTTCTTATGAATGGGGTTATTGGTAACCAGCAAATCATAATGACGAGTACGGTCATAGGCTTCAATGCTAATGAAACGATTGTACTCCAAATATCGTTTTAAAAGGGCCGACATTCTCGAAAGACAAGGAAGCCTGCTGTTAGATCTAGTCCTATTCTCAGATGTTTGCCTATATTTTCTGCCATATACTCCAACAACTGAAGCCATTCCCAAAGGATTTTTTTATCCAGATCCGTCCCCTGATGAAAGGCTGGCAAGGAGGCAAAAATTTTCTGAGCAATATCTCGAAAGTCATGCTCCATCAGCAAATAAGGGTGGCGATGCTCTATCTGATATTTGTATCGATCTTGCAAGATATAGCCCTTGTAGAGATAAACTTGACCACAGAGCTGGCTGAGTTCATAGGTGACATGGTCCTCTGTGTAGTCCCCCAGCAACTCCTCCTTCTTCATTTCCTGGATCATTTGTGTCAGCAAATCGGCTAATTGCCCTCCAAAACCAAGAATATACTCCATAGTATGAAGAGGAAGAATACGATGAGAAAGGAGAAATGAAAAGAATATCATCATCTCCCCATCTTCAGTTCCTAGAGGAATGTGCTGCCCACCAAAAAAAGAAGAAGCCTTGCCAAGTAAACGAAGGTAGAAAATATTGTCAAAATACCCTCGCATTTTTTCTTCTATAACATGAAATTGACAGGCGTTAACCCGAAGGCGCTGTTGACTGATATGAGTCCAGAGAACCAAGTCTAATTTCTGACCCGAAGACAAGCTGGCACCGCAGATTTCTTCTAGAGTAGCAATATCCTGCTTTCTCTCAGCTTTCTGCATGTGACCTTCCCACTCCTGACTGGACCAGACCTTGCGGAAAAGGCAGAAATAAAAGTAACGAATCTGATGCTCTGGACCTCGCCAACGACCATTTTGGATGGATAAGTCAAACTCTGACAAAATATGATTCAAGCTAGACAAATGGCGACCAAGCGTGGCCTCGCTAATCATTAATTCTTGAGCCAATTGATGGGCTAGGAACTGTTGGTGATAGAGAAGGTAAACCAAAATTTGGTACTTAATGGCATTGTCTAGAAATAAGCTCCGAATCTCTCTCCCCTTTGTGGCAGTACCGACAGACAGACGCAGGCTTTCATCATCCAAGTGGATGGTCAGCTCTAACCCTCTTTCTAAAGCATTTTCGTTAATTAGAGAGATATACTTGGTTAAGGTCGCCTTTGAAAAACCTGTTTCTTCCATGGCTTCCTTGACTGTTGTCTGCGAATCTTGTAATAAAAAGGAAAGGACTAAAAATTGACCAGATTCGGCTTTTTCCATCAAATCACCTAAATACATTTGTTACCCCTTTCATTTTCTCCTACAAGCATAGCATAAATCTTTCAAATGCTGAAATAATCTGTTTCTCATTTTATTTTAAAGCTGATTTCCTCGTCATTATTCCTCAGAAACAGCAAACACACCACTCCCTCTTTGGGCATTTTTATGCTAAAATAGTAGCTATGGATAAAATTATTAAAACTATATCAGAAAGCGGAGCTTTTCGTGCTTTCGTTCTTGACAGCACGGAAACCGTCCGCACTGCTCAAGAAAAACATCAAACCCAAGCTAGCTCAACTGTAGCGCTTGGCCGTACACTTATCGCCAGCCAAATTCTCGCTGCCAACGAAAAAGGAAATACCAAGCTAACCGTCAAGGTTCTTGGAACTAGCTCCCTCGGTGCCATTATCACAGTTGCAGATACCAAGGGTAACGTCAAAGGCTACGTTCAAAACCCTGGAGTTGACATTAAAAAGACTGCAACAGGAGAAGTCCTCGTTGGACCTTTTGTCGGAAACGGTCAATTTCTAGTGATTACAGACTATGGCACTGGAAATCCCTATAATTCCATGACTCCTCTTATCTCTGGAGAAATCGGTGAAGACCTAGCTTTCTATCTTACAGAAAGTCAACAAACGCCTTCAGCAGTCGGCCTCAATGTCCTTTTAGACAAAGATGACAAGGTCGAAGTTGCAGGTGGTTTCTTGCTCCAAGTATTGCCAAATGCCAAAGAGGAAGAAATTGCTCGTTTTGAAAAACGCATCCAAGAAATGCCAGCTATTTCGACTCTTCTAGAAAGCGACGACCATATCGAAGCCCTTCTCAAGGCTATCTACGGTGATGAACCATACAAACGTCTGTCTGAGGAAGAAATTCGTTTCCAATGTGACTGCAGCAAAGAACGCTTTATGGATGCTCTCGCTAGCCTCCCAAGCTCAGATTTACAGGAAATGAAGGATGAAGACCACGAGGCAGAAATCACTTGTCAATTCTGCCAAACAACTTATAACTTTGATGAAAACGACCTGGAGGAACTCATTCGTGACAAATCTTAATACACCTTTTATGATTGGGAACGTCGAGATCCCAAACCGGACGGTCCTCGCACCCATGGCAGGTGTGACCAACTCAGCCTTTCGTACTATCGCAAAAGAGCTGGGTGCAGGCCTCGTTGTTATGGAAATGGTCTCTGATAAGGGTATCCAATACAACAACGAAAAAACCTTACACATGCTTCATATCGACGAGGGCGAAAACCCTGTTTCCATCCAACTTTTTGGTAGCGATGAAGATAGCCTAGCTCGCGCAGCAGAATTCATCCAAGAAAATACCAAGACCGATATCGTCGATATCAACATGGGCTGTCCAGTTAACAAAATCGTTAAAAACGAAGCTGGGGCTATGTGGCTCAAGGACCCAGATAAGATTTACTCTATCATCAACAAGGTCCAATCTGTCCTTGATATCCCCCTCACTGTCAAAATGCGTACGGGCTGGTCTGACCCATCCCTAGCAGTTGAGAATGCCCTAGCTGCCGAAGATGCAGGCGTCTCTGCCCTCGCTATGCACGGCCGTACACGTGAACAGATGTACACTGGTCACGCGGACCTAGAGACCCTTCATAAGGTTGCACAAGCTCTGACAAAGATTCCATTCATCGCTAACGGAGACATCCGTACGGTTCAAGAAGCTAAACAACGCATCGAGGAAGTCGGTGCCGACGCCGTTATGATTGGACGCGCAGCTATGGGAAATCCTTACCTCTTCAATCAAATCAATCACTACTTTGAAACTGGAGAAATCCTCCCTGATTTGACCTTCGAAGACAAGATGAAAATCGCCTACGAGCACTTGAAACGCTTGATTGATCTCAAGGGAGAAAAGGTTGCTGTCCGTGAATTCCGTGGACTAGCTCCTCACTATCTCCGTGGAACATCTGGAGCCGCTAAACTTCGTGGCGCTATTTCACAAGCCAGCACTCTGGCTGAGATTGAAGCCCTCTTACAGTTAGAGAAAGTATAAAAGACTACAAAAACCCGTAACTTCAACTGAGTTACGGGTTTGCATTAGTTTTGAGAAAAGTTTTACCGCCAGATTCTATGGTTGAATCAAGACAACACTAGAAACTGTACCATCTGCTCCTGTTGTAATTTGGATGATTTTTCCACCACCAATTTTGGCATTATATTTACCATCATCAAGAGTATAGGCATAGCCTTGGATAGAGTAGTTTTCTTTCTTACCATCAGCAGATTCTACTGTAAATTGACCTCCTGATGAGACAGTGATAGTCTCGCCATTGGCACCCTTCCAGCTTCCTGCTGCTGCTGAAAAATCACCATCGACCAGGGTTAAAACGCCTTTGTAACGTTTATTGTGTTCTGCCTGCTGATCTTGTAATTTGCGGTCAGTCGTTGGGTCATAACTTGACTGGCTTGCTTGATTAGATTGACTTTGTGAGGCTTGCTGATTAGAAGATGGTTGAGATGGAGTTTCCTGTTGCTGAGGAGCTTGGGGAGTTGGTGCAGCTTGGTTGGATTCTTGACCCTGAGTTGTAGGACTTGAAGCTTGTTCAGAGGAAACTTTAGCTTTTTCTGAAGTAGTGGTGCTTGTTGAAGCTTTAGTTTTACTTTCTTTGTTTGAAGAACTTGCCTTTGAACTTGACGTGGTTTGTGTTGTTTTATTTGCATTGTCATTTTTAGCTTCTTCTTTTTTATTACCACATGCTCCTAAAAGCAAAGTTGAAGCCAATACGGCTACTGCTAGTAAACAAATTGAATGTTTTGTTTTCATGATGCGCCTCCTGTGTAATCTTTTTGAAATGTTGTGAAATACTTCTGTAACATTATTGTAATATTTGTTTTTAAATCTGTCAACTATTTATCTAAAATTTTTTTAGAATTATTTTTTTAGTACATTTATTTTCTTACTCCTCCTATATCTTTTTATTCGTAAAAAAATTTTTAAAAAAACAGGAAAAATTTTTTTCCTACTAAAGATACTATATTTTATAAGTGTAATCGCTTGCATTTTTTTCTTGAAGGGCTATAATAAAAATTGAAATAGGATATTGGAGGTATAGGTTTATGTCAAAGAAATATTACAAATATCTTCCTTGGTTGATTATTGGTGCTTTCTCTTCTTATGGGGTTGCTACTCATTACGCTCAAACAACATTTGATTTATTCTACTTAACTGCTATTTTCATGATTGTCTATATAGCTCTAATGTACTTACACGAACACTATTTAAAATATAAATACAAAGATCTCTTCATTCGAACCATGAGTAATTCTAATAAAGATAAACATCCTTAAACAAAAAGAGGTCGGGAAAATCCCGACCTCACTTTTTTATGACTAATAAGTCTTTGACACGATGGCTGAATTGACTTTTGATACAAACTTTATTTTCTCCATTCTCAAGCTCAACCAGTCATCGGACTTGTTGAAACTTCTCAGGACTGAAACTAGGAAACCAAGACTTGGGCTATCGATTTCTGCTCCCAAGCTTTTTATTTCAATCGATAGGTTTTTCTTGGTTTCTTTTTAGGCACTCGTTTGAGCCCAACTTCTTCTACATATTCACCGTATTTAACTAGAAAGTTATTGCTGACGATTGGTCGTCCTGGGTTGATGAGATTGACTAATTCGGTTCCTTCATAGACAGTGAATTCCTCCTCTAGCAGATAGAGAAAGGTCGGATTCCAGTCAAGACGCCCTTGGATTCGTTTAATAGACTCTTGGATAATGGCATAATGGTCAAAGGCGAAGGCTTGCTCGTCCAGCTCCACTCCCTCTAGGAAGCACTTACCCGTCTGAAAATCAACATCGACAAAAACCACATCCTTGGCATCATCACCAGCTTGAACGAGATCAAGTACGCGGCTAGGTAGATACACCAAGTGGGCGATAGTAACCGTCCAGCCCCGCGGATCACGACCTGGAGTAGATACTGTCATCAACTGTTCGATTTTTTCCAAAGGAAGGTCAAGGTTAACCTCCTCTCTCACTTCACGCTGACAAGCATGGGCAGCATCTTCCCCTTTATCCATAAAACCACCGACCAAAGCCAAACAGTTTTGATAAGGATGGGACTTGCGACGAATTAGCAAGAGTTTGATTTTCCCTTCCACAAAGCAATAAGCTACCATATCCACCGTCACGCTCGGTCTTTCATACTGAGGAAGTTCCTGTTTGTAGTACCAGTCTAAAAATTCCTTCTCAGTCGCATGAATCTCAAAATATTCTCTCTCTGTCATTCCAGCCGGGATTATCGTTTCAGCCATCTTATCCCTCCTTGACAGCCTTAGTCCATTGGTACCAACCGACTAGACTATTGAGAGTGTAGACCCAGTACATCCCTTGGATATGGATGTTTTCACCCCACCAGAGGTAGATACTAAAGAGATTGGTTGCAATCCAGAAAATCCATTGCTCACGATAAAGACGTGTCATCAAGAGCTGACCAACACCATTGGTCGCATCGGTAACACTGTCACGGAAAGGACGAGCACTGCTGATACTTTGGTAGGCTAATCCCATGCCAATCCAGATGAGAGCTGTCAAGGCCAAGTACTTGAGCCAATCAATCAGACCGAGTTTCTTAGCTTCAAAGTGAGATTCCTCTGGTCTTCCCTGCTCATTGATCCGATTAGACAACCAAGTATAGAGACCAATAGGTTGCATGACAAAGAAATAAACTGTTGTCAAAACTTCACCGTAGAAAGTCGCATTCATAGCTAGGACCAAATAGATTGCAGAGTTAATAGCTCCAAAAAGGTAGTTACTAGCTCGACCTTCAGCTACTAAGATAACGCAGACAATCCCTGTCCAAGAGGCCAAGAGACCGATCCAGTCATGACTTTCTGTGTTTTGTGTAAACTCCAGAATAAGAGGAACACTTGATAAAGCAATCAAATAGAGCCACTGGAAAAGACTACGGCCCACAAAGAGGTCTTTCCAAATCAAACGCATAACTCCTGCAAAACCGATTTTACGAGCTTCTGCGTGAACATTTTTAAAGTTTTCAATAAATCGTGTGATTTTTTCAGTTATTTTTTTCATTTTCTTCTCCTAATCTGCTTGGTAAATAGCATCAATAGCTATTTTTGCTGCTTCATAATTCCCTAGATAGTCATCAGCTAGATAAACATGAGGGATATTGCCTAGATATTGCTTCCTCATCATATCCAAATGCTGAGAAAAACTGTGACGGATATGGTCTTCTGCCATGGTCATATCGCGAAAACCATCATTGATATAAGAGCCAATAGGTTGCACAAAGAGGATTAAATCCCACTTTTCCTTGGCTACGATGGAAACAAAGAGATTATCAAAGGTCTCTACGGACAAGTCCTCCTGCTCTTCGCTTTCCATGTAGTAATCGTAGTAGCCCTTGGTTACTAGCGAGTTGGTATCTGCAATGACTAGGCCTCGATTGGCATTGCTATCGATTAACTTGGAAGTTTGATCATATTGGCCCAAAAGAAGGTAGTAATAATCTTTGGGGGTAAGCTCATCATCTCGGACATTATTTTTTATCTGATACTCACGAGCATACTCCAGACTGACTGGCGCGTCATAAAAGCGAGCTAAATCCTTGGCTAGAGTTGTTTTACCATTACTAGCACTTCCCATAATCAACACTTTTTTCGTAAACTGACGGCGGAAAGGTTGAGCGATATATTTCCAATATTTGCTTGGATTTTCACGAATCATGCTAGCCGAAATTCCAAATTTTCTTCCCTGTAGAACAGTCTCGAAACCACGTTCTGACAATTCTTGTTGGTATTCGGACTCTCCTACAAAAAAGATTAGTTCCTCACCAGTCTGGTCATAGGAAATGGCCTGCAACATCTGTTCCAACCACTCCTGCCAGCCCATTGGATAGCGAGGGATATTGGTTTCGTCAAGTTTGCAAACAGAGGTCAACTCATCATCTCGAAATGCTTCACGAATATAGCGAAACCTCTTTGTAGTGTAAGTCCAACCTGTTCACCACGATCTCCCTTATAACCTGAAACTACCACCCATACAGCATCGCATTGTCGTTTTGCTCTTTGGATTAAATCAATATGTCCCTGATGCAAGGGAGCAAAGGTTCCAAAAACCACTGCTATCCTTTTTTTCATGTCTTTTCAACCTTTTTATAACTTTTTATATTTTATATCATACTACTCCTTCTATTGTTTGTCAACACTTTTTTTATTAATTTTTATAAAAATATTTTCTACATGATCGGATTTTTTTCTTGATATACAAAACTTGATCAGTAGAAATTCGTTTTTGAACTCCTTAAACTAAATGCACAATTCAAATGCTTATTTGAGTAACAACTTCCCAAAAAAAGAGGCTGAAACAATCTGTTCCAACCTCACAATTTTAAACAATCTCAAATTTCAATTGACCAGCTTTGACACCAATCTTTAAGTGTCTTACCTTCTTTCAGTTCACCTGTAAGAAGGAGTTCTGCTAGTTTGTCTTCTACTTCTGTTTGCAGAGTTCTGCGCAGTGGGCGAGCTCCCATCTCTGGGTCATATCCCTTCTGAGCTAGAAGCTTAAGGGCAGATGCTTGGAGTTTCAAGTCAATTCCTTTTTCTGCCAGGCTTGCAATCAATGGTTTGACCATAATCTTGACAACATCCTGCATATCTTGACTTGATAGGCTATGGAAGACCACTTTTTCATCAATACGGTTGATAAACTCTGGGCGGTAAGTTTTTTTCAACTCTTCGAATATCCGTTTTTCCATATTTTCCTGATCAAAACGAATGTCTTTAGCTCCAAAACCGACTGTCTTGTCATCACGAAGAGCTGTCGCACCTAAGTTTGACGTCATGATAATAATGGTATTTGAGAAATCAACCTTGCGACCCTTACTGTCTGTTAAGACACCATCATCCAAGACCTGCAAGAGCACATTAAAGATATCTGGGTGTGCCTTTTCTACCTCATCAAAAAGCAAGACTGAGTATGGTTTGTTACGAACCTTCTCGGTCAACTCTCCGCCCTCTTCGTAGCCTACATAACCTGGAGGTGCGCCATTGAGACGACTGGCTGCAAATTTCTCCATGTATTCACTCATGTCAAAGCGAATGAGGGCTGACTCGTCATCAAAGAGAACTTCTGCCAAGGCTTTGGCCAATTCAGTTTTTCCGACACCTGTTGGTCCTAGGAACATAAAGGATCCAATTGGACGTTTGTTATTGCGAATCCCCGATTGATTTCTGCGAATGGCACGACTGATGCTTGATACCGCTTGTTCCTGACCGATAACACGTTTATGCAGTTCAGTTTCAAGATTGAGATATTTCTTGGCATCCGTTTGTGTCAATTTTTGAACTGGAATACCTGACAAGCGACTCAAGGTTGTCAAAATATCAGATTCTTTTACCAGATCTTTATAGACCGGAACTTCCTGCTCTTTTGAAATGAGCTGAGCTGCTTGTTTCCATTTGCCATCCATCAAGGCCTTGTCTGCTGCTGTTAAACCTGACTCATCTTTTTTAGCGTGTTTCGATTTATTTTGGACAGTTGCTGCCGCTTCATCCAAAGATCAATGGCTGAGTCTGGCAAGTGACGACTAGTCAAATAGCGATGTGCCATTTTGACAGCTGTTTCGACTGCATCATCTGTAATTTGAACATGGTGGTGTTTCTCATAAGTTGCTTTCAAGCCACGCAAGATAGCCATACTATCAGCCACACTTGGTTCCTCAATCATCACTTTTGCAAAGCGACGAGAAAGGGCTGCGTCTTTTTCGATGTGTTTTTGGTATTCTTCCTGAGTGGTTGCCCCAACAGTTCTCAGAGTTCCACGCGCTAGAGCAGGTTTCAGGATATTGGCCGCATCCAAGGTCGAGTCAATCCCACTTCCAGATCCCATAATAGTATGAAGCTCATCGATAAAGAGGATAACCTTACCGTCTTCCTCAATATCTTTGATGATATTGTTCATACGTTCTTCAAAGTCTCCACGGAAACGGGTTCCCGCAACCACATTCATCAAATCGAGTTCTAGTACTCGCATCTTAGCCATCTCATCAGGCACATTTCCGTTGGCAATTCGCTGTGCAAGGCCAAGTGCCAGAGCTGTTTTACCAACACCTGCATCTCCAACTAGAACTGGATTATTTTTTGTTTTTCGACTCAAGATTTGGATCATACGAGAGATTTCTTGGTCACGCCCGATGACTGGTTCCAACTTGCCTGAACGAGCTTGCTCTGTGAGGTCATGAGTGTAATCTTCCAAACCACCACTTGGAGTTTGAGGCATACCCATCATATTGGCCATAGAATTTTGCTTATCTGCTACTGATCTGTGGCGCTGACGCAGAGCCTTCAAATCTTCCTTTGTCCAACCAGCACGCGCTTCAAGACTACGACGAAGCCCAGCAATCTTGACTTGATCTTTCTGATCTTCATAAGAAAATCCTGCTTTTTCCAAAATGCGAGTAGCTAGGGCATTGCCATCATGCAAGATAGCGTAGAGAAGATGCTCTGTTCCCAATGCTTTGGCATGTACCACCGAAGCAACATGTTCCGCCTCCAACATCAAGACGTTCAAACGATAGGAAAATGGGAGCTCCTTATAATCTTCCTTGTGGTTAAAGTTGGCTTCTGTCAACTCTACAGCTACTTCCTCTAAACGATCAATTTCATACGGGAATTCATTTAAAGTTGCTCCAGCAACACTGTAGCTATGATTGGCCATGGCAATCAGCAAATGCCAAGACTCTAGGTAATTTGCATCAAAGCGACTCGCTACCAGAAAGGCGCTATCGATGCATTCTCTCAATGCTTTTGAATATTTCATGTCGTTTTATTTTCCTTTCTATCTACTTCATGCAACAACTGACGAAGCATATTAGCACGAATATAATTAGCTTCCTCACCTAGAATTCGGTCTGTCCCCATAGCTAATAATAGATTCATCTCTTGGCGGGTCATGAGTTCTTGTTCGACTAAGAGTCTTAAGATATCTTCAAAGATGACTTGGTTCACCTCATCACCCACTGAATACAACAAATCGCGGAGCATATCATGATGGTTAGAGAATTCAATTCGACCAATGCGAATATAGCCTCCACCACCACGTTTACTCTCAACTAGATATCCTCTACTCTCTGTAAAACGAGTCTTAATCACATAGTTGATCTGGCTAGGTACGACTTGAAAGGTATCCGCTAGCTGACTTCGTTGCAATTCTACGATACCAGATTGTTCTAAAATCGCCTTGATATAAGCTTCAATATGGTCCGATGTATTTTTAAATTTCATAGCTTGCTACCTCCTTCTTAAACTTTGACTATCTTTGACTATACTATCATTTAACACTCTATAAGTCAAATTTTAAAGGCTAAGTCCTTGAAAATACTGAGTTTCTTTAAAAATAAATAGGCATTAAATCGCCTTAGTTTTTCTAGAAAGTTCCTAAAAAAGTCTACAAAAAGAGCCCTAAAAGGGCCTTGAAAGCAAAATAAAAATCCCTAATCTAAACAAATATTTTACAACTTTCTATCCGAGAAAAATCTCTCCAAAACGGATTTTCGCTATCAAAAATTTTAACCTCTTCTTCAGTCATATTGTGAGGATAGTCAAGAAAAAGGTTATAAATTTTTTTCTTATCAAAGCTGAACAAAAACTCTCCTCTAACATCTATCTTATCAATCCACCAAACTTTTGAATCTTCACTATCTTTGTAAAAATCACTGTACCCTTCAAGATTAGACTCCGAAAAAATGGGTTCATCTATTTCATCGAATGGGTCTTGTTTGCTGTAGTCATTTAGTTCATTATTTAACATTATTTAGGGCCTTTTTCATCATCTATTGAAATAAAAATGTGACCATATTTTTGATTTTTATGATACTTGTAGAAAAAAATTTCATCCCATATATCCACTAAACTTTTCCCGTCAAAAACTTTAGCTTCCATAGCTTGATCAATTGTATCAAACTGCTAGCCTTCATAATCATATCCAACTACACAAATGCTGGATAAGAAACAAGCACCTCGGCCATTAACATTAAATTCAAGATCTGTATCCAAATATTTTTTAATTTCTTCTTTTTTCATCACATCACCATACGTCAATTATATCACTTTTCTCTATCAGGATTTCCATTTATAGAAAAAAGAGAGCAAGTAAAGAATAAACTTCACCCACTCTCTATGTTTCTAATTATTTAAGCCTAATTCCGCTAATATCTGGCGTTTATAGGCAATTTTTTGAACTTCCTTGTCTTCGCCTTCAGACCAGTCGAGTTTGACTTCAGAAACAATCTGCCCAGGGCGATTTTTCAAGATATAGATACGGTCACTGAGATTGAGGGCTTCCTCTATACTATGGGTGATGATTAAGGTCGTTAACCCTAGCTGTGTGTGAATCTCCAGATACCAGACATGAAGTTCCATCTTAGTCATCTCATCCAAAGCGCTAAAGGCCTCGTCTAGAAGAAAGAGCTTATGCCCGAAAAGGTAGGTACGGAGTAAAGCAACACGCTGGCGCATCCCGCCACTGAGTTCATGAGGGTACTTATCCCTTACAGCCGTCAACTGAAAGGTAGCAAGAATTTCATCTGCTTTGGCAATGGCTTCTGCCTTGTCCACCTTTTGGATCAAGAGGGGCAAAATGATATTTCCAAGGACAGTCTTGTGTTCCAAGAGCAAATCCTTTTGGAGCATATAACTCACGCGCCCCTTGGGATTTTCCTCACCGTCAAGAATGATTCGTCCTGACTGGACTTCTAAAATCCCTGCAATCAGGTTAAAGAGAGTAGTCTTCCCTACACCACTGGGACCTAGGATAGAGACCACTTCACCTGAAGTTACCTGTAGGTTAATATCCTCTAAAATCTTTTCATCATCGTAGGCATAGCTTACGTGTTCTAGTCTAATTTCTGTCATTATTTTACAAATTCGTTCGTGAAACCTTTATCAGTCAAGTCTTCCTTGAGGATACCATTTTCTTTATCCCATTTGTAGAAGGCATTCCAACGGTCAGCATCAAATTGTCCCCATTTGTCCTTGTCGCTTGCGTATTCTTTTGACAAGTATTTCTGAGATTCGATGACAAAGTCACGTTTATCCTTTAACTCTGGTGCATTCTTGATGAGGATATCTGCCGCTTCTTCTGGGTGCTCCATAGCGTATTGGTAACCTTTTTTGATAGCTTGGATGACTTTACGAGATTCTTCTTTGTTGTCTTTTAGATAGTCGTTGTTTGCGATGATAACTGGTGAGTAGTAGTCAAATTCTTTGACATAGTCTTTCAAATACATAAAGTTGGCATCCACACCTTGAGATTTGGCAAGGAGTCCATCCCAACCGTAGTAAATCCAGGCAGCATCAAAAACGCCATTGGCAATCGGAGTGATCGAGTTTGAATCGTTGTTTGGTATTTTTTCAACCTTGTCAAAATCTCCACCTTGAGATTCTACCAAAGGTTTTCAACATCGCAAGCTCAGTTGGGTCATTCCAAGTTCCGTATTTCTTACCAACCAAGTCTTTAGGGCTATTGATATTGTCAGACTTACGAGAGATAATCCCTGATGTATTGTGCTCAACGATAGCTGCAACGGCAGTGATACCTGCTCCTTTTTCCAATTTCTTAGCCATGTAATCTTGGAAATAAATAGCAAATGGCGCCTTGCCATTGATAACCAAGTCAGATGAACTTTCTTCTGGTGGCAATTTCAAATCAACATCCACTCCAGCTTCTTTGAAATAACCTTTTTCCTTGGCAACATAAAGCCCTGTATGGTTGGTATTGGGTGTCCAGTCTAGGATAAAGTCAATTTTTTTGAGTTCTGCTTCTTTGTTATCCTTAGAAGCTGTTCCTTGGCCACAAGCCACAAGCACGACAGCTAGAAGAGCTGTTACAATCGTTAAAAACACTTTCCATGTTTTCTTCATTTTTATTTCCTCTTTTCTTTTTCCAAAACGCTTCTTTTAGGTACGTTTCCATTTAATCACATATTTTTCACTGATATCGACTAGCTTCATACCCAGAAGACTGATCAGCGACACCAGAATAATAATCGCGAACATGGTATCATACTGAAACAGTTTTTTTGACTGAATCATGTAGACACCAAGTCCTTCAAAGCCTCCCAACCACTCAGATACCACTGTTGTGATAAAGGCGTAGGAAACACTGACCCTCAGTCCTGCATAAAAGTAGGGCAGGCTGACAGGGATTTTAAAATGCCACAGGATTTGCCAAGGATTGGCTCGCATCAGACTAAACAAGGTCAGCATATCCTTGTCACAATGTCTAAAACCATCTAAAATACTAACGATGATAGGGAAGGTTGTCGTCAAGATAATCAAGACAATCTTGGGCAAGATTCCATAACCCAACCATAAAACTAGGATAGGGGCCATGGCAATGGTCGGTATGGTCTGGACAACTACCATCATGGGGTAAATCAAGTCATTGAGCCAACTCAGGCTATCCATAAGGACTGCCATGATACAGGCTATCAAGACACCCAAGACCAAACCTAGTAAGGCTACTCTCAAGGTCGCCCAACTATGGTACCAAAGAAATTCTCTGTCACGAACAAAAGACTGGAGAATTTCAAGTGGTGTCGGCAGGATAAACTTTGGTAAGAGTTTTAAGAATCCCGCCACCTGCCAAGCGGATAAGACACCCAAAAATCCTAGCAGACTAATATGCCGTCTCATTATACTTTTCAAGTTTCTCATCGATGCTTAAAATCTCTCCTATATTTATTTTTACTTTGGCAAAAACATTGTCTGCTCCTTGACCTGCCACTTCTAGCGCTTCTTTGAAAATGCGCATAAGCTCATCAAACTCCCCCTCCAAGACCGTTTCAAATGGTGTCACCACCATGGTCACTTCTTGAGATTGCAGATAGTCAATGACCTTATCAATTACAGCTATGCGGTCAATCCCCTGTGATAGGGGCAGGACTTGTAAAGCAATGCTTGCTTTCATTAAAACCTCCTTCTAAGTTACAGTTTTTCTTTGTAAAAAAAGAAAAACCTCTTCCATATATGAAAAAGGTGCAAAATTAGGCCAAGTATCGTTCCCTACGCTGGCATTACCCAGATCAGGTGCGGTCGAAGTTTAACACTTCCTCTCAGACTGTACACAGACTCCCATATATTATATGGACATATGATAACGAAAAATAAATAAGATGTCAAGGAAACTGCTTACAGAAAAAGAGAGTGGGACAGAAATCGGTAATTCGTTAGAATTCGATTTCGTCGTCCCACCTCCGCACAGTTGAGTAGGTCTGTAAAAGCTGATGAAATCAGCGTAGTAAAGCCCACTCAACCACTGCGTCTTGCTCGACAATCCAAAGAAAATTGAGAGGCTAGGATTTTTGTCCCAACCTCTCCTCTAATCATCTATTCTCAATTAATTCTTCCACTTAAAGCATCGGTGCAAATAACTGCGTGACTTCTTTAATTATCATTTGATACCAAGTAGGATTTATGGTATCCGAGAAAATTTCTTGTGACACTTCAAAAATATCTTCAAAATCTTGGCGAATATCTGCTATTGACTCTGTTTTGTATAGTAATACTGCATTTTCATAGTGGTGAACCAAGCTGCGATAATCCAAGTTAATAGTCCCGACAGCCGCAAATCGATCATCAACAATCATTTGCTTACTATGAATAAAACCGGGTGTGTATTCAAAAATACGAACACCAGCAGATAAAGATCTGGATAAGCTCCCCGTGTTATCAGTTGAATGATCTTCTTGTCTGGTACAAAGGGTGTGACTATTCTCACATCTACGCCTCGCATAGCCGCATTCTTTATATCCTCTGTCAAATCATAATCGATAATGAGATAAGGCGTTGTAATATAGACAAAATCCTCCGCTTGATTAATCAGATTTTGATAGACATTTTTACCCACCTTCATCTGGTAAATCGGTTTTGGTCCACTGCCGTATGGGATACAAAGACCGCTACCAAATCGTGTCTGATTTTCCAAATGATACTGATCAAAGTCACTTATTTCCCCACGGTTGATGTACCAGTTCATGAGAAATAGTCTGGTAAAAGCTTGAGTCGCCGGACCATCGATCCGAATTCCACTATCTTTCCAGTGTCCAAAACGTTCAATCTGGTTGATATATTCGTCTGCAAGATTGATTCCTCCAGTATAAGAAATTTGTCCATCAATCACTAATATTTTCCGGTGGTCACGGTTATTATAGGCCACTGTCATACGAGGAATCACCTTATTAAATTTATGAGCATCAATCCCTTTAGACCGCAAATGAACAGTATAATCCCCAGGCAAAGTCACCATACAACCGATATCGTCATAGAGCATCTTTACTTCGACTCCCTGAGCTGCCTTTTCTTCCAGAACTTCGAGTATGCTATCCCACATCAAACCTTCGTCGACAATGTAGTATTCTAGAAAAATAAATTTTTCTGCTCTTTTAAGATCCTCCAGCATCTGTTGCCACATTTCCTCACCACTTGCGAAAAATTGTGAATCTGTCTGGTCATAGACTTCTGCATTACTATCCATATGTAGCAAGGCATTGATAATTCCGTAAGCTGGTTTGTCTGTTTCCTGTAGTTGCAAATGGAGTTGGCGCCCATTATTCTCATGAAATGCAATAGAATTCAATTCCTGGAGTTGTTTCAGTTCTTTTTTTGATAGTCTTCTCTCACCGAACATGAGATAAAGCAGTGGACCAAACACCGGTACAAAGGTCACAATCAACCAAGTCACTTTGCTTTCAGGTGACATCGAACGATTGACAATCGCTATAACGGTTGCTACGCTGATCAAAAACACAAGAGTCACCCAAATAATCGGAGCAATCTGGCTCATGTAAAGAATAATTCCGAAAATAAGAACTAATTCTATAAGGATAATCGCAATACTAAAGCCATACTTGGACATTAATAAGCGAAATTTTCTGATTCCCATATTTCCCTCTCAATTTCTAAGTCTACTCCATGATTCAACGTCTGAAAACGCTTGTTACCTTCTAGTATACTTAGTTTCATAAAACTTATCAAGCTTTTTTTCTGTATAGGCCGATAGTTCTACGTTTAAAAATTAATTTAAAAAAAGCAGGCCTCTTATATGTGCCCGCTCTCATTTTATAATTTCAAAGCCAACATATTGACCGTCATACCAGCTTGCAGTTCCCATCAAGAAGATGGTATCTCCTTCCTTCACATATCCGTGATCGAGTGCATAGGCCAAACCAAAAGGTACAGCAACGGAGACCATATTTCCATAATCCGTAACGAGATTAAGGTACTTGTCTTCGTCTACACCCAGTTTTCCCATGACCAAAGGAAGAGCGCGACTAGCTTGGTGGGGAATAATATAGTCTACAGCATCTTTAGAAATGCCTGATTTCTCTTGGAATTCTTGGAACATTTCTGGGATGACACGAGCAGAAAGCAAGAGGATTTTCTTGCCTTTCATATCAAACATAAAATTTGTTTTGGTCTCTTCAGAGTATTCTTTTGGCTGATAAGAAGTTAAGCCTCCACGAATCTCAGTATCGTGAGCCCCTTCTGACCAAGTACGTTGAAGACTAGCGATAACTCCTTTGTCCTGACTACTTTTTTGGAAAATAAAGGCAGCAGCTCCATCACTAAAGAGTTCATAACTTTCTTTTTGCTTTGGATTGAGGCCCAAGCTACCAACTTCACTGGATACAATCAAAACACGACGGTATTCCCCAGCTTCAATCAAATGTGACATGGTTGATAAAGCAGAGATAAAACTTGTACAAGTCGTATTAATATCCATAGCCGGGATAGAGAGCCCTTTTGCCACACGTTCATGAATCAAAGCTGCCGTACAAGGAATCGGCTGAACACCAACCGCACTAGCTGATACCAGGCAATCAATGTCTTTCATACTCAAATTTGCATTTTCAAGTGCAGCTTGGATAGCTGCTTCTGCCAAATCTAGTTGCGTTTCTTCATTTTCAACCACACGATGACGGGTCTGGTCTTTAAATTGCACCGTATTTTTTGGGAGGCAGACTCCATAACCTGCAATTTCTACATGTCTTTTTACTTCTGTCATAATTTTTTGTCCTTTCATAAACGTTGGATACGTTTGAGCTTACGACTTGTATCCCAATGATAATCTGAAAATTGTATTTCAGGTTCTTTAAACTCTTTTTGTTGCGCCAAAAGTCGAAACTGCTCTGCGATTGCTGTTTCTACTTGCTCATCTCTTCGACTCAGACAAACTTCCACTAGCTTCTCAGAGTGTTGTTTGACTTGGTAATCTCCAACATTCTCCACAAAGAGAATGCAACGTCTGATAAAGTCAGGATAAATCGTTACCTGACCTCCATCTTGTCCATCAAAAATAGAAAATGTCGTCAGAACGCCCTTCGACCTTGTCAATCCTTGTGTAATGAGATCCACATGGACAAAGTTTAGGATTCTCAACCAAGATATCGTTGAGCTGGTAGCGATAAACAGGCTGACTGCTCCGCTTAAAATCAGTAATGACTGGATAAAAACGTCGGTCATCCAAGTAGTGTTTTTCCACAAAAATGATGTCTTCATTGAGATGAAGATTCCCAACAGAGCAAGTACAAGCTAAGAAACCTTCCGTTGCTTGATATACTTGGTCAATAATCGGCAACTCAAAAGCGCTCAGAATTCGCTCTTTATCACTATCTTCCAAGATTTCAGCCACCGAAACGATTTTTTGTGGGTGTATGACTAACTCCCCAGCTTTTAGACGCTTGCTCAATTCAATCAACATAGAAGCAGGTGCCACCACAATAGTCGGTTGATAACTATTGAGACGCTCGATATGTTCATCTGTATTCTTAAAAATATCAAAGTACTCTAAACGAATAAGTGCCGTATTGATGGTCTGATAGAGTTCATTATCCGCTCTGAGGAAAAAGGCTATGCGGTGCCCAAAAAGTTGGCCTTTGGGCAACATCTTTGCCAAGATAGCTGCCGCCCACATACTTCTCTCTTTTTCAGTTGTGATAAAGAGTCCCCGGTGTCCAGATGTCCCTGAGGACAACCCAACAGCTATTTCTCCCTTAAGCTCTGTAAAATTCCTGGTCTTTTCACTTTCGATAGCCAAAGCCAAGGCCTCGTCTCGATCCACACCTTGGGTGTTGAGCTCATTGAAATGACTCATCATAAAAGCCTTGTCCATATGGTCAAAGTCACTAGGTACACCATTTTTAAAATAAGGGGACTCACGTTTGAGAAAGTCCATATAGGCAGCCAGTTGCTTTTTCTGATAGTTTTCTAATGCTTCTCGAGATCTAAAGTTATGAAGCCAGCGAGTTTGGATAAAAGTTTTAAGAAAGGTTATTTTTTTCATATAAAATCCGGTCAATCCTTTCTACAGGGTCATGGCTAACTAGCACTTCTATTCCATCCTTTAAAACTTCTTCCAGTAGCTCTGTTCCCTTGATATAGTCATCTTTACTATCTTGCACCAAGGAAGGAATCAGATGCATCTGTTTGGTGTAAGGTAAGAGGTCTATTCCCCAACAAAGATCTGCTGCGATGAAGAGATGATAATCTGGCATAAAGAGACATGCTTGTCCCTTGGCATGCCCATCAATAGAAGATACAAGGATACTTCCGTCTCCAAAAAGATCGATGGTAGGGCGATACTTAAAGTTAGCATTTTGCTGATTTGCCTTGATGACAGTCAATCTTTCCTCGAAGTCACTCGGCAAAAATTCTTTAAAAATTAAATCCTTTAGTTTTGGTTTCTTATAAACATCATAGACTTCCTGGGTCAGGATAAAGTTTGCATTCGGAAAGAAGCTTGCCCCTCCCAAATGATCTGGATGTAGATGAGACAACAAGACATAGTTAATTTCTTCTGGCTTGATCCCTTTAGCTTTCAACAAGTGCAAAATCTGATCTTTCTCCGTCATTTGAACTGGCGTCCCCAAACGGTAAAAAGCATAACGAAGTTTCGTCTTAATATCATAGTGATAGCCAGTATCATAGAGCAGATAGCCCTTATCCCTGTGCTTGATAAGGAACACTCCTGCGGGGAAAGTCATCTTTCTATTCTTGACACCCTTGAATAGCAAACCGGCATAACTCGTACAATATCCCGCTGGGAAATACTCAATGCTTTCGATAATCTTGGACATATTGTTCAATCCCTTCTGAAATACTAATTTTCGGATGATACCCCAATTCCCTCTCAGCCTTGCTAATATCCAGCGTTTGACTATAGCGAAGCAGATAATAGGTATATCGAGTTAAAGGTGGCTCCCCTTTAAGGTTCAATGTCTTGTATAGAAATTCTAAACTACTTGCAATTCCTGATAAGAGATGCTGGAATTTTTTTCTACATTTGATTGGATAACCCAGACCTGTCAAACTTTCCTCTAGCAAATCTCTAAAAGCCCTCGGTTCACCATTAGTAATGTTATAAACCTCACCTTTTATCTTCTGGAGCTTCTATGGCCAAACGGATTGCCAGAGCAACATTTTTCCACACAAGTCATGTCCATGAGCTGACGCCCATCCCCAATCAAAGGAATTCCTATTTTTTTGACTCAGATTAATTACTCGTGGCAAGATGCTAGTGTCCCCAATCCCAAACAGGCCCCTGAGGTCTCAAGATGATACTCGGAACATCTGGATAATCTTTAAAGAGTTTCTCTGAAGCCAATTTACTACGGATATAGTTATTTAGATTATTTTCCTCTGGAGCATCACTTTCTTTGATAGCCAGCTGATCCTTAGGAGCAGCATAGATGCTTGGTGAGGATACATAGACTAAACGTTGAGTACCTGTTTGGCGACATGCCTCGAGAACATATTTAGTTCCTAAAACATTAGCCTGATAAAAATCTTCCCAAGGGCCCCAAACTGTTGACAGGGCTCCCGCATGAACGACCAGATCCATCCCCTTACAAGCCTCTAGCACATCATCAGCTTTGGTCAAATCACCCTGAAAAAAACTAACCGAAGAATTCTCTAAAGAGCAACCAACCTTACTGTTTCTACCAAAAGCTCGAACCTGATAGCCATGATCGACTAATTCATCTACAACATATTTACCCAAGAAACCTGTCGCTCCAGTTACTAAAACTGTTTTCATTTTTCCTTCTCCTTATTTGCCAGCAGACGATGGATTTCGCTCTCTAAGATTTCCGTCGGATGATAAGACTGTGCTGCTTGGCGCAAAGTCTCTAATTCTGGCCAATTTTCTTTAGCTAACAGCTCCTCAAAGGCTTGTCCAATGGCCTTGCTATTATCTCTTTTAGCTGAGAAAGCAACACCGGCTTCAACCCCACGAACGGCATAATCAAATTGGTCATAATCATGAGGCAATATCAAAGCTGGTTTACCATAAATAATGCATTGATAAAAAATCCCAGCTCCCCCGTGATGAATCACGTAATCCATCTGGGGAATGTACTCCTTATAAGGTAGATAAGAAACTACGGAAAGATTTTCCATGAGATTTTCACATTGGAAGGCCTCTCCACCTACACCACGAGTTACAAAAAAGTGACAATCAGGATGAGCTTTAGCAAGTTGCTTAGCTTGATAGATAAGGTTTTCTTTTGCCCAAGCTAGTTGTGTCCCACAAGTCATCAAAACTTTCTTTCGCTCCATAAAAGGAGACAAATCTAAAGGATAATCCTCTCCTGCCTCAACTGAAGCACCAGAAGGACCAACCCACTTGTAGTGTTTTGGAAATCCCTTTTTTAATTCTACTTCTTTCATACCAATACCAAGAATTGAATACGGAGAATATATGGTCTCTTGATCAAGTTTATTATATAATTTAAAATCATATCTCTTTAAACGATCGCGCAATAAAAAAAGATACTATCCGTTTTCCCAAACGAGTTGCTTTTTCTCCCAACAAACTGCGCTAAAACCTGCCAGCTATTCTTGGGGAGTCCCCATTCCTCCAAAGAAACAAGGAGGTCCCTCTGTCGTCTCAATCGCAAACTGGGTCGCCATAGTTGTTATCCACGGAATTCCCATCTGCTCAGCTACAAGTCCACCAGATAGTGTGATAAAGTCCACTATGACAATGTCCGGACGATGATTTGTCCATTCTTGGGTTAATTGGTCCGAAACTAGGTTTATCAAATCAAGACTAGCAGACAACTGCCGATAGGCTGAAATAATTCCTAACTGCTCCTTATTGTTGGCAGCTTTTTCAAATTCCTTTACGTGTCCTTCTAAAATGGGAAGAACTTGAAAACCAACCGCCTCTGCAACAGACTGTTTCTGAGGACCTGTAAGTAAACGTATCTCATACTGAGGATTTTGTAATAGTGGTGCAAGTAAATTCATAGTTGGATACAAATGTCCACTTAAAGGAACAGCCACAACATCAATTTTGATTTTCTTCATAATCCTAGCATATCAAATTTTCCAAAAAAGAACTATCACAAGGATAGTTCTTCTTAAATATTATTGGTTTTTAAATCATAGGAATAGTATTTGATTCCCTAATACATTATTTGAATATTCGGGAGGAATTCGTAATGTAAGAATCTTAAATTTACTATCCCTAAAAAATTCAAAAGTAGCTTTGCTTAGAACAATTCCTTTATAGAAAGCAATGGTTTTCTTCCAAAGTTGGCATGAATGGATTACCTGGTGCACAAGCATCAATCAAGGCATTCTTAGAAAGGTATTCAAAGTCAAAGTCTTTTTCTTCGATACCAAGCTCAGTCAGCTTTCTTAGGAATACCGACAGTCTCAGAAAGTTTTTCAATTTCAGAAATAGCATAAGCCGCACATTCCTCATCTGATTTTCCTTCGATTTGCATACCCAAGGCCTTAGCAACATTACGGAAGGCTACAGGTATCGTTTGGCATTTTCACGCTCAACGACTGGCAAAAGCATGGCACAGCAAACACCATGAGGCAAGTTATAGACTGCACCCAATTGGTGAGCCATTGAGTGAACATAGCCGAGCCCAGCATTGTTAAAGCTCATTCCTCCAAGGAAGATAGCATTAACCATACCTTCACGAGCTTCGATGTCGTGACCGTTTTCTACTGCACGTGGAAGATATTCTTTGATTAGCTCGATAGCTCCGATAGAGAGTTTCTTAGTCACATCATAAGCACCTGGTGTTACCAAAGCTTCAACAGCATGAGTAAGAGCATCCATACCAGTAGCAGCAGTCAAAGCTTGAGGGTTTTGAAACCATCAATTCAGGGTCATTAACAGAAATAAGAGCAAGACTGTTCTTATCAACCATTACCATTTTAACCTTACGTTCTTCATCAGTGATAACGTAGTTGATAGTAATTTCTGCTGATGTACCTGCAGTAGTATTGATAGCTACAACAGGAAGGCCTTTTTGAGCAGACTTATGCAAACCTTCATAATCCTGTGGCTTACCGCCATTAGTAGCGATTACAGAAATACAGCTAGCTGCATCCTGTGGAGAGCCACCACCGACAGAGATGATAAAGTCACAGTTATGCTCTTTCAAAGCAGCGACCCCATCCATGACATTTTTTTACAAGTGGGGTTAGGGTTCTACATCACTAAAGATAACGTAAGCAATCCCTTCATCATCTAAAGGTTTTAAAATTTTTGGCAAGATATCACTTGATTCGATATACTTATCTGTCACCAAAAAGAGCCTTAGTATAGCCCAACTCCTTAACATAAGGCCCAACTTCATTTACCACACCTTTACCAATAAGGTTGACTGCTGGAACGTAAAATGTTGCCATATTTTTTCCTCCTTGCGTTTTTCACGCTTTATATTTAGATTAATTATATAATATATTTCCTATATTTTCAAATATTTGTGATTTTTTTAACAAACAAATCGCAAAGGAAGGGAGTGGGAAGCCCCACATCCCCCTTATTTTTTTACAAAACGCCTTTTTTCAGGATAATATTTCCATAAAGAGCACTTTCTCCAGTTTGAATCACTAAATAAGCTTTCTCTGCCTGATCGTAAAATTCAAAACGTTCAAACTCTTTGATAGATGCACCTGTATGATACTTGCCTAGTAAGGTTTTATATTCATCCCAAATAACTGGAATCGTTGGATCTCCTGGTACAACCTGCATAAGGCCTGCTTGATAGTCACTGTATGTATCGAGAGGTAGTAGTTGCAAAATAGCATCCAAGATCACAGGAACTCCATGACCATCACAACGAACAATGCGTTGTCCGATCCTGTGAGCTGGGAAATTAGCATCAGCTATGACTAGCTCATCTCCATGTCCCATCTCCATTAGATACTTAACTAGCTCTGGGCTAATAATTTTTAGGAATATTCTTTAACATTTACTCCCCTTCTCTACTAATGACTTGAAAAAAACTGTATACTAGTTTCGACATTATCCAAATCTTCTACTGCATAACTTTTCAGTAATTCTGATTGTCGAATGAGGTTTTGTGCTTCCTCTCTTGATTGAACAATTCCCAAAGTCAACAATTGAGACAAAACATTTATGCGAGATTCTTTTGGTAAGACTATAATTAAAACTAAAGTATATAATTCCTTTCATACTAAAACGAGTATTTAACAAGATACATATTTTTTTCCTTATATAAAAATCACCGATTCAACCCATTATGATTGAATCGGTGATATATTTTATTTCTTACTAAAAACTTTGTGTTCCTAATACAGTTAATGACTATTCAAGAGTTAATAATAATACGACAAAAAAATAGAGTCCATAATTCAAAAAGTTGTTTTATCCACTGCTAAAAATATCAAAAAGGAGAGGACCCGATTAAACTCTTTCAAATTGAAATTTTTTTCACCATTCTACAGCAGTTGACACAGTGAAAAAGATTTATAATAAATAAAAAAGAACAACTAGTGTTCTTACTCTTGTAACATCAATCGGGAAGACAGGATTCGAACCTGCGACACCTTGGTCCCAAACCAAGTACTCTACCAAGCTGAGCTACTTCCCGAGTTAAATAGAAAAATGCACCCTAGAGGAGTCGAACCTCTAACCGCCTGATTCGTAGTCAGGTACTCTATCCAGTTGAGCTAAGGGTGCTCATTATATGCCGAGGACCGGGATCGAACCGGTACGATCGTTACCAATCGCAGGATTTTTAAGTCCTGTGCGTCTGCCAGTTCCGCCACCCCGGCCTCTCTAAGCGAACGACGGGATTCGAACCCGCGACCCCCACCTTGGCAAGGTGGTGTTCTACCACTGAACTACGTTCGCATCGACCTCTTGGTTACATTAAAAAATGCCGGCTACATGACTTGAACACGCGACCCTCTGATTACAAATCAGATGCTCTACCAACTGAGCTAAGCCGGCTTATTTCTTTTATGCGGGTTAAGGGACTTGAACCCCCACGCCGTTAAGCGCCAGATCCTAAATCTGGTGCGTCTGCCAATTCCGCCAAACCCGCAATGATGACCCGTACTGGGCTCGAACCAGTGACCCATTGATTAAAAAGTCAATTGCTCTACCAACTGAGCTAACGAGTCTAAAAATAACTTCCGTTATCTTAAACGGTCCCGACGGGAATCGAACCCGCGATCTTCGCCGTGACAGGGGCGACGTGATAACCGCTACACTACGGGACCTATGGGAGTTAACGGGATCGAACCGCTGACCCTCTGCTTGTAAGGCAGATGCTCTCCCAGCTGAGCTAAACTCCCTTTAGCTAAGCGACTTCCATATCTCACAGGGGGCAACCCCCAACTACTTCCGGCGTTCTAGGGCTTAACTTCTGTGTTCGGCATGGGTACAGGTGTATCTCCTAGGCTATCGTCACTTAACTTTGAGTAATACCTACTCAAAATTGAATATCTCTCAAATTTCACTTAAAAAAATAATCACGCTTCGTATTCTCAGTTACTTTGGATAAGTCCTCGAGCTATTAGTATTAGTCCGCTACATGTGTCGCCACACTTCCACTTCTAACCTATCTACCTGATCATCTCTCAGGGCTCTTACTGATATATAATCATGGGAAATCTCATCTTGAGGTGGGTTTCACACTTAGATGCTTTCAGCGTTTATCCCTTCCCTACATAGCTACCCAGCGATGCCTTTGGCAAGACAACTGGTACACCAGCGGTAAGTCCACTCTGGTCCTCTCGTACTAGGAGCAGATCCTCTCAAATTTCCTACGCCCGCGACGGATAGGGACCGAACTGTCTCACGACGTTCTGAACCCAGCTCGCGTGCCGCTTTAATGGGCGAACAGCCCAACCCTGGGACCGACTACAGCCCCAGGATGCGACGAGCCGACATCGAGGTGCCAAACCTCCCCGTCGATGTGAACTCTTGGGGGAGATAAGCCTGTTATCCCCAGGGTAGCTTTTATCCGTTGAGCGATGGCCCTTCCATACGGAACCACCGGATCACTAAGCCCGACTTTCGTCCCTGCTCGAGTTGTAGCTCTCGCAGTCAAGCTCCCTTATACCTTTACACTCTGCGAATGATTTCCAACCATTCTGAGGGAACCTTTGGGCGCCTCCGTTACCTTTTAGGAGGCGACCGCCCCAGTCAAACTGCCCGTCAGACACTGTCTCCGATAGGGATCACCCTATCTGGGTTAGAGTGGCCATAACACAAGGGTAGTATCCCAACAGCGTCTCCTTCGAAACTGGCGTCCCGATCTCTTAGACTCCTACCTATCCTGTACATGTGGTACAGACACTCAATATCAAACTGCAGTAAAGCTCCATGGGGTCTTTCCGTCCTGTCGCGGGTAACCTGCATCTTCACAGGTACTAAAAATTTCACCGAGTCTCTCGTTGAGACAGTGCCCAAATCATTACGCCTTTCGTGCGGGTCGGAACTTACCCGACAAAGGAATTTCGCTACCTTAGGACCGTTATAGTTACGGCCGCCGTTTACTGGGGCTTCAATTCATACCTTCGCTTACGCTAGCACTCCTCTTAACCTTCCAGCACCGGGCAGGCGTCACCCCCTATACATCATCTTACGATTTAGCAGAGAGCTGTGTTTTTTTGATAAACAGTTGCTTGGGCCTATTCACTGCGGCTGACCTAAAGTCAGCACCCCTTCTCCCGAAGTTACGGGGTCATTTTGCCGAGTTCCTTAACGAGGTTCTCTCGCTCACCTGAGGCTACTCGCCTCGACTACCTGTGTCGGTTTGCGGTACGGGTAGAGTATGTTTAAACGCTAGAAGCTTTTTCTTGGCAGTGTGACGTCACTAACTTCGCTACTAAACTTCGCTCCCCATCACAGCTCAATGTTATAGAACTAAGCATTTAACTCAATTCACACCTCACTGCTTAGACAGACACTTCCAATCGTCTGCTTTAGTTAGCCTACTGCGTCCCTCCATCACTACATACTCTAGTACAGGAATATCAACCTGTTGTCCATCGGATACACCTTTCGGTCTCTCCTTAGGGTCCCGACTAACCCAGGGCGGACGAGCCTTCCCCTGGAAACCTTAGTCTTACGGTGGACAGGATTCTCACCTGTCTTTCGCTACTCATACCGGCATTCTCACTTCTATGCGTTCCAGCACTCCTCACGGTACACCTTCTTCACACATAGAACGCTCTCCTACCATACCTATAAAAGGTATCCACAGCTTCAGTAAATTGTTTTAGCCCCGGTACATTTTTCGGCGCAGGGTCACTCGACTAGTGAGCTATTACGCACTCTTTGAATGAATAGCTGCTTCTAAGCTAACATCCTAGTTGTCTGTGCAACCCCACATCCTTTTCCACTTAACAATTATTTTGGGACCTTAGCTGGTGGTCTGGGCTGTTTCCCTTTCGACTACGGATCTTAGCACTCGCAGTCTGACTGCCGACCATAATTCATTGGCATTCGGAGTTTATCTGAGATTGGTAATCCGGGATGGACCCCTCACCCAAACAGTGCTCTACCTCCAAGAATCTCTAATGTCGACGCTAGCCCTAAAAGCTATTTCGGAGAGAACCAGCTATCTCCAAGTTCGTTTGGAATTTCTCCGCTACCCACAAGTCATCCAAGCACTTTTCAACGTGCCCTGGTTCGGTCCTCCAGTGCGTCTTACCGCACCTTCAACCTGCTCATGGGTAGGTCACATGGTTTCGGGTCTACGACATAATACTAAAGCGCCCTATTCAGACTCGGTTTCCCTACGGCTCCGTCTCTTCAACAACCTCGCATCATATCGTAACTCGCCGGTTCATTCTACAAAAGGCACGCTCTCACCCATTAACGGGCTCGAACTTGTTGTAGGCACACGGTTTCAGGTTCTATTTCACTCCCCTCCCGGGGTGCTTTTCACCTTTCCCTCACGGTACTGGTTCACTATCGGTCACTAGGGAGTATTTAGGGTTGGGAGATGGTCCTCCCAGATTCCGACGGGATTTCACGTGTCCCGCCGTACTCAGGATACTGCTAGGGTACAAAGACTATTTTAAATACGAGGCTATCACTCTCTTTGGCTGATCTTCCCAAATCATTCTTCTATAGTCTTTGAGTCCACATTGCAGTCCTACAACCCCGAAGAGTAAACTCTTCGGTTTGCCCTCCTGCCGTTTCGCTCGCCGCTACTAAGGCAATCGCTTTTGCTTTCTCTTCCTGCAGCTACTTAGATGTTTCAGTTCACTGCGTCTTCCTCCTCATATCCTTAACAGATATGGGTAACAGGTAGTACCTGTTGGGTTCCCCCATTCGGAAATCCCTGGATCATCGCTTACTTACAGCTACCCAAGGCATATCGTCGTTTGTCACGTCCTTCTTCGGCTCCTAGTGCCAAGGCATCCACCGTGCGCCCTTATTAACTTAACCTTATTTTTTCTGACCTTTCAGTCATAAACTCTTATTAATACTACAGCGTTTTTCGGTTTATTTTCTTGTTACTATTTGATATAGATATTCAATTTTCAATGTGCATTACTTGGTGATCTCTCACCAATGGAGCCTAGCAGGGATCGAACCGCTGACCTCCTGCGTGCAAAAGCAGGCGCTCTCCCAGCTGAGCTAAGGCCCCAAGACCTCTCAAGACTAAACAAGACCAATGTGCATTCCTTATCCTTAGAAAGGAGGTGATCCAGCCGCACCTTCCGATACGGCTACCTTGTTACGACTTCACCCCAATCATCTATCCCACCTTAGGCGGCTGGCTCCTAAAAGGTTACCTCACCGACTTCGGGTGTTACAAACTCTCGTGGTGTGACGGGCGGTGTGTACAAGGCCCGGGAACGTATTCACCGCGGCGTGCTGATCCGCGATTACTAGCGATTCCGACTTCATGTAGGCGAGTTGCAGCCTACAATCCGAACTGAGACTGGCTTTAAGAGATTAGCTTGCCGTCACCGACTTGCGACTCGTTGTACCAGCCATTGTAGCACGTGTGTAGCCCAGGTCATAAGGGGCATGATGATTTGACGTCATCCCCACCTTCCTCCGGTTTATTACCGGCAGTCTCGCTAGAGTGCCCAACTGAAATGATGGCAACTAACAATAGGGGTTGCGCTCGTTGCGGGACTTAACCCAACATCTCACGACACGAGCTGACGACAACCATGCACCACCTGTCACCTCTGTCCCGAAGGAAAACTCTATCTCTAGAGCGGTCAGAGGGATGTCAAGACCTGGTAAGGTTCTTCGCGTTGCTTCGAATTAAACCACATGCTCCACCGCTTGTGCGGGCCCCCGTCAATTCCTTTGAGTTTCAACCTTGCGGTCGTACTCCCCAGGCGGAGTGCTTAATGCGTTAGCTACGGCACTAAACCCCGGAAAGGGTCTAACACCTAGCACTCATCGTTTACGGCGTGGACTACCAGGGTATCTAATCCTGTTTGCTCCCCACGCTTTCGAGCCTCAGCGTCAGTTACAAGCCAGAGAGCCGCTTTCGCCACCGGTGTTCCTCCATATATCTACGCATTTCACCGCTACACTGGAATTCCACTCTCCCTCTTGCACTCAAGTTAAACAGTTTCCAAAGCGTACTATGGTTAAGCCACAGCCTTTAACTTCAGACTTATCTAACCGCCTGCGCTCGCTTTACGCCCAATAAATCCGGACAACGCTCGGGACCTACGTATTACCGCGGCTGCTGGCACGTAGTTAGCCGTCCCTTTCTGGTAAGATACCGTCACAGTGTGAACTTTCCACTCTCACACTCGTTCTTCTCTTACAACAGAGCTTTACGATCCGAAAAACCTTCTTCACTCACGCGGCGTTGCTCGGTCAGACTTCCGTCCATTGCCGAAGATTCCCTGCTGCCTCCCGTAGGAGTCTGGGCCGTGTCTCAGTCCCAGTGTGGCCGATCACCCTCTCAGGTCGGCTATGTATCGTTGCCTTGGTGAGCCGTTACCTCACCAACTAGCTAATACAACGCAGGTCCATCTGGTAGTGATGCAATTGCACCTTTCAAGCAGATATCATGCAATATCTACTGTTATGCGGTATTAGCTATCGTTTCCAATAGTTATCCCCCGCTACCAGGCAGGTTACCTACGCGTTACTCACCCGTTCGCAACTCATCCGGAGAAGCAAGCTCCTCCTTCAGCGTTCTACTTGCATGTATTAGGCACGCCGCCAGCGTTCGTCCTGAGCCAGGATCAAACTCTCATTAAAAGTTTGAGTTCTCACTCATTTCTGTCACTGACAGATTTATTGTTTTTTTCATTGTTCAGTACTACAACTTCAGTTGTAGTGCCCTGCACATTGGTTCGTCTTGTTCAGTTTTCAAAGGTCTTTGTCACTCGCTTCTCTTAAGTGACAACTATATTAGTATATCACAGCCGCTTTTCGCTTGTCAACACTTTTTTTGAAACTTTTTTTATTTTTTTCATCTAGTGTTTCATCTGTAACATACTATAGTCCGTACAGGGATTCGAACCCGTGTTACCGCCGTGAAAAGGCGGTGTCTTAACCCTTGACCAACGGACCAGGGTTGTTATTTTCAACTCTTACTATTATACCGACTTTTCTAACTTTGTCAACACCTTTTTTTAACTTTTTTTCAATTCTACTGAATTACTTCCTTTAACTCTTTCAGCATGGATTTGCGTCCCTTGAAACGTTCATCTGCCCAGAGGCGTTCATAGGCTTCTTGCTTATCTTGTGGTAATTTTCTTCTATAAGTATCCAACAATTCATGAAGGGCATAGTAATCATCCAGCCACAATCCTCCTTCTGGTAGGCGATGGCTAATTTCCCCTACTTCTTCATAGGCCATACGGTCCAGGCGACGTTTTTGACTCTCTTGTTTTCTGACGCTATCTAGGATTCGATTACGGAATTTTGTTTTGAAGTAGACGTAGAGTTTCTTTTCCTCTTCCACTAAGTCTGGATGGGCCTCGAGGAGTTCATAGAGACAGATCAGTCCTTCTTGATCCCAATCCTCTTTTTCCCACAGGTGGAGATAATAATCTTTTCGGCATTTATGAACAATCCCTTTTACCTTCTCATAATACTTTTCAAGCATTTGCTTTCCCCCTTTCTCTGCTTGTAGTATAGCAGAGAAAGAGGGAAAGAAGGGCTTTGATTTCTGTCTTGTGTTTTTTCAAGTCCAAGGTGTATCAGGAAGTATGAATACTGACAAGTGAGGATAAAAAAGACAAAGATTTGAATCCTTGTCTTTTACCTTTTAAACGTTTTAGCGAAACAGATCTACAATGGTATCCCAGACAGTCTGAGCTTTTTCTTTAATTTTAGCATCCGAAAATGCTCTTCCTGCTTCATCGACCAGATTCTGCGCCCGTCCACGAATATCTGATAGTATATCATCAGACTGTGCACTAGTGTCACTTGTAGTTTGTTTAGGTGCGTTTTCTGGTGCAATGCCATTCATTTTATAAGCATTTTCAACTGTAAAAGTACTTCCTGGTGTATAAGGAAGAATTGTTTCTGCCATACTTCTAAAAATGTGAGCAGCACCATTCGAAGTCGAACCTGCTAAATAGTGATTTTCATCAGTAGTAGGGAAACCAAGCCAGTGGCTAATGACTAGATCAGGTGTATAGCCAATCACCCATTGATCACTCGTATATTCTGGATTGAAGGCGGCCTCTGTCGTTCCGGTTTTTCCAGCCATAACATAATCATCTGGAGACGAACTTATCCCTGTACCATTTGTAAAGGTTCCGAGCATCATACTTGTCATTTTATCAGCTACCGATTTGTCAACTACTCGTTTTTGAGTGTTTTTATGAGTAGCAATCACTTCACCACTAGCATTTTCAATACGAGTGATAAAGTGAGCGTCTGGCATGAGTCCTTCATTTGCAAACACTGCGTAGGCTTGGGCCATCTGAAGAGGGTTAGTTTCTACGCCACCACCTAAAGCCACTCCAAGCACATGATCTACATCGCTCATGTTGAGACCAAACTTTTCACCCGCTTCAAAGGCTTTATCAATTCCAAGCTCTTTAACAGTAGCTACTGCAGGTAAATTTAGAGATTTAGCCAAAGCTTGATACATGGGTACTTCTCGTGATGTCTTGATTCCTGCGTAGTTGTCTACTTTATAATCACCATATTGCATGGTATGATTATCCAACTCCTTATTAAGAGACCAGCCTGCCTCAACCGCTGGTGTGTACACTATCAAGGGTTTAATAGTAGACCCTGGACTTCTTTTGGATTGGGTTGCATAGTTAAAATTTCTGAAACCTGTTTTATCATCCCCGGCCACTCGACCAACAACTCCTCGAACTCCACCTGTTTTTGGTTCTAATGCGACACTACCAGACTCTGCATGTGTCCCATCTTCAGCTGTCGGAAAGAGAGAAGTATTTTGGTAGATAACCTGCATATTTGCTTGGTAATTTTGATCTAGCTCCGTATAAATTCGATAACCGTTATTAACGATTTCTTCCTCTGTTAGATTATACTTTTCAATAGCTTCATTAACAACTGCATCAAAATAGGAAGGATAACGGTAGTCTGATATTTTCCCTTCATAACTATCTTTCAACTGAGAAGCCATATCAACACTTGATGCTTCTGCTTCCTTATTTTTTTATCAAGATAGCCGGCAGCCACCATATTTTGCAAGACAGTATCTCTTCGATTAGTTGAATGCTCAATAGAATTCAGAGGATTGTACAATTCTGGGCCTTTAAGCATACCTGCTAAAGTGGCGGCTTCATCAAGAGTTAATTCCGATGCTGAAACACCAAAGTACTTTTTACTAGCATCTTCAACACCCCAAACTCCATTACCGAAGTAGGCATTGTTCAAATACATGGTTAGAATTTCTTTTTTACTGTATTTTTTGGTTAATTCTAAAGCAAGAAAGAATTCTTTGGCCTTTCTCTGCACAGTTTGATCTTGTGAAAGATAAGCATTTTTCGCCAACTGTTGAGTAATTGTAGATCCACCACCCGAGCGACCAGCTGTTAGGATAGCTAGGAAAAAACGACCATAGTTAATTCCACTATTTTTATAGAAGCTTCTATCTTCTGTCGCAATTACAGCATTCTGCAAATCTTCACTAATTTCCGAGAGCTCAACGTAGGTTCCTTTTTGGCCTGACAAGGCACCAGCCTCATTCTCTTCTCTGTCAAAAATCACCGTTCGTGTTTTCAAAGCATTCTGCAAGTCTGTAACATTTGTCGATTTAGCCAAAGCAAATAGATAAACCCCAACAAACAAGCTTGCACTCAGTCCAAGAATTAGAAAGATTTTTGTTCAGATGATAGCGACGCCAAAAATTTTCGAATGGGTCCGACTTGCCCAGCTTTCTTTCGCCCACCTCTTGACCTTCTTAAATTAGTCGAGGTATTTTCTTTATTATTAACTTCATCGATTTCTATTTCTGCCATTTCAGATTCTTCTTTTTTTAAATAAAGAAAGAAACTTTTCAAATAATGTATCTAATTTCATGCGTTTATTTTATCATCTTCCCCTTAGGAAGACAAGAATTTAGCTAGTTTCCCTATCCAAATAATCTATTTTTTGTTACAATATCTGTATGAAATTTACCTTTGTTATCCCTGATTCTCTTCCTGAAATGACTGTCAAAGTCTTCTTGGAGGAGCAACTACTCATTCCGAGAAAAATACGGCATTTCTTGAGAATTAAAAAGCACATTCTCATCAATCAAGAAGAAGTCCACTGGCATCAAACTGTCAAATCCGGAGATGAATGTCAACTGATTTTCGACGAGGAGGATTATCCTACAAAAGAAATTGTTTGGGGAAATCCTAATCTTGTCCAAGAAGTCTACCAAGACCAACATTTGATCATCGTGAACAAACCCGAAGGTATGAAAACTCACGGGAATCAACCAGAAGAAATTGCACTTCTCAATCATGTCAGCGCCTATGTAGGCCAGACTTGCTATGTTGTCCATCGGCTAGATAAGGAAACAAGCGGTCTCATCCTCTTTGCTAAAAATCCATTTATACTGCCCATCCTCAATCGATTATTGGAGAAAAAAGAGATTTCCCGCGAGTACTGGGCTCTGGTTGAAGGAAAAGTAGGTTCTAAAGAACTTATCTTCCGAGATAAAATAGGTCGCGATCGTCACGATCGTAGAAAAACAGGTGGTGGATTTCAAAAAAATGGTCAATATGCTGAAACTCATGTAACTCGATTGAAGCAATTTCAAAACAAGACCTCTCTGGTCCGCTGTAGATTAAAAACAGGTCGAACACATCAGATTCGGGTTCATCTATCTCACCATGGACATTCAATCCTTGGAGATCCTCTCTACAATCCACATTCAAAAAAACAAAGAGACTGATGCTTCATGCATTTAAATTATCCTTTATCCATCCTCTGACCTTAAACCAAATTAAGCTTTTACTGCGCTATCAGGCACATTTGAAAGAGATTAAACCAAAAATGGATGACACTATCATCCATTTTTTCCTTATAGATACAAAAAAAGCAAGACCAGTTGGCCTTGCTTTTATCAACTCAAGAATTATTTAGCGATTTTAGCGAAGTATTCAAGAGTACGTACAAGTTGTGCAGTGTATGACATTTCGTTGTCGTACCATGAAACAACTTTAACCAATTGTTTACCGTCAACGTCAAGAACTTTAGTTTGAGTTGCGTCAAACAATGATCCGTAAGACATACCTACAACATCTGAAGATACGATTGGATCTTCTGTGTAACCGTATGATTCATTGGCTACTGCTTTCATAGCTGCATTCACTTCATCAACAGTAACGTTCTTTTCAAGAACAACTACCAATTCAGTTACTGAACCAGTTGGTGTAGGAACGCGTTGTGCAGCTCCGTCAAGTTTACCGTTCAATTCTGGGATTACAAGACCGATAGCTTTAGCAGCACCAGTTGAGTTAGGTACGATGTTAGCAGCACCAGCGCGAGCACGACGGAGGTCACCTTTACGGTGTGGTCCCATCAAGGATCATTTGGTCACCAGTGTAAGCGTGGATAGTAGTCATCAATCCTTCTACAACACCAAAGTTGTCTTGAAGAGCTTTAGCCATTGGAGCCAAGCAGTTTGTAGTACATGAAGCACCTGAGATAACTGTTTCAGTACCGTCAAGAACGTCGTGGTTAGTGTTAAATACAACTGTTTTAACATCTGATCCACCAGGAGCAGTGATAACAACTTTTTTAGCTCCACCTGGGTGCAAGTGTTTTTCAGCAGCTGCTTTAGTAGCAAAGAAACCAGTTGCTTCAAGAACGATTTCTACACCATCGTTAGCCCAGTCAATTTGTTCTGGATCACGTTCAGCAGAAACTTTAACGAATTTACCGTTAACTTCAAATCCACCTTCTTTAACTTCCACAGTTCCGTCGAAACGACCTTGAGTTGTGTCATATTTCAACAAGTGTGCAAGCATAACTGGATCTGTAAGGTCGTTGATGCGAGTAACTTCAACACCTTCTACGTTTTGGATACGGCGGAAAAGCAAGACGACCGATACGTCCGAAACCGTTAATACCAACTTTAACTACCATTAGTGATTTCCTCCTTATGAAAATCATGAAAATTTTATTGTGAAAAGAGTAACTTGAATCACTACAAATCACCTTTCAACATACCTATTATATAACTATTTGAGTTTAATTGCAAGCGCTGGCCTTGTTTTTCTGATAAGCTTTGGCAATATTTTCATTTCTTTACTTAGCCTTGCAGACTACTCCAATTCTATGCATTTCTTAATAAAAACATATTCTCTAAGCATAAAAAAACCGAGGTTTACCCTCGGTTTTGGCTGATAATCAATTATTTACGGCGTCCTGGTCTTTCTTTGTAACCATAGTATGCATCTTCGATGATTTCTTGCATATGGTCAACCATTGGAAGACGTGGGTTTGCAGGTGAACATTGGTCTTCATAAGCAAGGAAGGCCAATTCACGTGAATGTTCTTTCCATTCTTTTTTTCGTCAATACCTTGTGCTTTGAAGTTCATTTGGATACCTACGCGCTCACCGAGTTCGTAAACAGCTTTTGCGTAAGATTCAACCCCTTCTTCTGGTGTAGAAGCTGGAAGTCCAAGCATACGAGCGATATCTTGATATTTCTCGTCTGCACGGTAGTAGTTGTACTTAGGCCATGTAGCTGTCTTAGCTGGGCGAGTACCGTTGTAACGGATAACGTATGGAAGCAAGATTGCATTTGTACGACCATGGATTGTGTGGAATTGCGCACCAATCTTATGGGCCATTGAGTGAGAAATACCTAGGAAGGCATTGGCAAAGGCCATACCAGCGATTGTTGAAGCGTTATGCATTTTCTCACGTGAATGGAAGTCTGCGTTCTTAACTGAGCTTTCAAGGTTTTCAAATACAAGCTTGATGGCTTGAAGTGCAAGACCGTCAGTGTAGTCGCTAGCCATTTGTGATACATAAGCTTCAGTCGCGTGAGTCAATACGTCCATACCAGTGTCAGCAGCTACAAATCCAGGAACTGTCAATACCAAAGCAGGGTCTACGATTGCCACAGTTGGTGTCAATGAGTAGTCAGCGATTGGGTATTTACGGTTGTTTGCTTTATCAGAGATAACGGCAAATGGAGTTACTTCTGATCCTGTACCAGATGTAGTTGGGATAGCGATGAATTTAGTCTTCTTACCAAGCAATGGGAATTTGAAGGCACGTTTACGGATATCCATGAATTTTTTTGTACAAGGTCACGGAAGTCCACTTCTGGTTGCTCGTAGAAGAGCCACATTACTTTTGCAGCATCCATTGGTGATCCACCACCAAGAGCGATGATTGTATCTGGTTTGAAGGCACGCATAATCTCAGTACCACGTTCAACTGTAGTGATATCTGGATCTGGTTCTACATCAGCAAAGATTTGGTAAACAACCTTATTGCGACGAAGGTCAAGTTGTTCGATGATACGATCAAGGAAGCCAAGCTCTACCATAGCGTGGTCAGTAACGATCATGACACGCTCAACGTCACGACATTTTTGAAGGTATTGAATTGAATCACGTTCAAAGTATGTTTTTGAAGGAAGTTTCATCCATTGCATGTTATTTCTCCGTCTTCCGACTTTTTTGATATTCAAGAGGTTAATGGCGCTAACGTTATCCCCAACTGAGTTACGTCCGTAAGAACCACATCCGAGTGTCAATGATGGCAAGAAGGCATTATAAACGTCCCCGATACCACCGAAAGTAGAAGGTGAGTTACAGATAACACGAATAGCTTTAACAGCTTTACCAAATTCTTTAGTCAATTCTTCATCAGCTGTATGGATGGCAGCTGAGTGTCCAAGACCGTTAAATTCAACCATTTGACGAGCTTTTAGCAATACCATCTTCACGGCTTTCAGATTTCAAAAACTGCGATAACTGGTGACAATTTTTTTCACGAGTCAATGGCTCGTTTTCACCAACTTCTTTACATTCTGCAGCAAGAATGTTTGTTCCTTCTGGAACAGTAAATCCTGCTTGTTCTGCAATCCAAGTTGCTGGTTTACCAACGATGTCAGCGTTCAATTTTGCACCAGCACAGTTTTTGCTGTTTGCTTTCACGCCGAAGCAGAACTCTTCAAGAAGAGCTTTTTCTTTTTTGTTTACAAAGTAAGTGTGATAAGATTTGAACTCTGCTACAAATTCATCGTAAATTTCTTTATCAATGATAACAGCTTGTTCAGATGCACAGACCATACCATTGTCAAATGATTTTAGACATTACGATATCGTGAGCAGCTTGGCGGATGTTAGCTGATTTTTTTCAACATAAGCTGGAACGTTTCCGGCACCCTACCCCAAGAGCTGGTTTACCACATGAGTATGCCGCTTTAACCATGGCATTACCACCTGTTGCAAGGATTGTTGCAACACCTTCGTGGTTCATCAATGCACTAGTTGCTTCCATAGATGGTTCAGTAATCCACTGTACACAGTTTTCAGGAGCACCTGCTTTAATCGCAGCATCACGAACGATTTGAGCTGCGTGAGCTGATGATTCTTGAGCTGATGGGATGGAATGCAAAGACAATAGGGATTACGAGTCTTCAATGAAATCAACGCTTTAAAGATTGCTGTTGAAGTTGGGTTAGTTGTTGGAGTGATACCACAAACAACACCAACCGGTTCAGCGATAAGAGTCAATCCTGTTACATCGTCTTCTTCGATAACACCAACTGTTTTAGTGTGGCGCATGTTGTTTACTACGTGCTCACAAGCAAATAGGTTCTTAGTTGCTTTGTCTTCAAATACTCCACGTCCTGTTTCTTCAAAGGCATGTAGAGCCAATTCTCCGTGAGCATCAAGTGCTGCAACTGAAGCTTTTGCTACGATATAATCGACTTGATCTTGGTCGAGTTTACGCATTTCTTCAAGGGCAACTAAAGCTTTTTGCACCAAACCATCGACATGCTTTTCAGCAGCGAGTTTCTTTTCTTCTGGTGTTACAGTTTTTTTATCAGCCATATTTTCCTCCATAGCTTTCAAGGATTGTAAATCCTTTGTTAATTTTTCACAAGATTATTATAACTCTTTTTTTTAAACATTTGTAAACAGTTTCATGAGATTTCACAAACTTTTTTTGTTTGTTTGTGAAAAGTGATATCAAACACCCTTCTGCAAATGCTTTTTGACCCACTAGTTTGTGAATGTTTTTTTAAAAAAGTTTTTATTTTTTTCACAAACTTAATTGTAAAGGAGGGGTTGGAAATGCCTCTTACTTTCCATGTAAGCGTTTTTCTTATCCTCTGAAAAGAATACCTCCTTCTAGGAGGAGGTTACTGTGCTTGTTGGAACAAACCTTGCTTGAAGTCTCCTTCATAAACTACTTCTTGTTCAGTAGTCAATTTTCCTTTTCCCTCAGCTTGGCCATTTACAAAATCACCCTCATATACCCAGCCCTGCTTTTGGCTTGGTAGGTACCTTTTACCCATTGAAGGCACCATTGCTAAATTCTCCAGTATAGGTATCACCGTTCGAGAAGGTAACAGTGCCCTGACCATTCATCTTACCACGAACTAGGCTCCCGTCATAAATAATAGCATCGTTATCAAGCTTTAAGAACGCCCTGTTTTGGGAAGATTTGGTCAGAAATACAAGACCTGCACAGACAACAATGACGATCATTGTCGCAATTTCTAAACGAGGGACGTGTTAAATAGACACTATATTTTTCATAGAGTTTTTTTAAATTTTCCATGTTCACTCTCATTTTCTAAGCGACTTAACCAAGCCTGGCAACCAGTTAAAACTCGGTCATAAGTTTCTTCAAAATCACCTGTATACCAGGGATCTGGAACGCTTTCAGATGCAAAAGGCTGTATCTTATATTGTTGATCCTGTGGACACATCTGATGCAAATCAGCGAGATTAGACTCATCCATCCCAATGATATAGTCAAAATACTCAAAATCTTTTTTAGAAATTTGTTGGGAAGTTTTTGAAGTATCATAAGGAACGCCATGACTTCGAAAGATGCCTTGCGTCCCTTTGTGGATTGGATTACCGTGTTCCCAGGAAGAAGTCGCTCGACTTTGAATCTCATATTTATCGGTCAGGGATTTCATTACAAATTCCGCCATAGGACTACGACAAATATTGCCAAGACAGACAAAGACAACTTTTTTCATCATTGTTCCTCTCATTTATAGAAAAACGGGAATGCATTCCACCCCGTTTTATTCTTCAATAGCACTGCCTTCTTCGATAACTGCACCTTCAGGTGTGACAGCTTCTTTGACTGGCAAAACTGTTCTAATTGCACCTAATTCGAAAGTCAAGTATACTCCGTCTACATCAAGTACAATCGTTTTGTTTTCAGTATCAACTTCGTCGACTGTACCGTAGAGACCACCGATAGTGATTACTTCGTAGCCTTTTTGAAGTTTGTTGAGGCTCTCCATACGTTTTTCAGCTTGTTTCTTTTTGAGAACGTTGCATGAAGAACATCAAGCCGAACATCAAAACAAGCATAATCAAGAATGTTAAATTCCCACCCATTATTTTTTTCTCCTTTGTAATTCAGATAAAACTACTATATCAAATTTTCACTTGTTTTTTTACAAGATTGCACCTTGATTTTAGGTCAATAAAAAGCCAGAGCAAAATGCCCTGATTTTTTTCTTATTTCAAATTGTTTACAAGTTCTACTAAGTTTTTCAACTGTAAATCCATATTCTGCTAAAACTTTTTGGTGCTGGGCGCAGACGCTCCAAAAGGTATCAATACCAAGAACTGCTCCATCAAGACCAACGTATTTGTACCAGTTTTGAGTTGCTCCCATTTCAACTGCTACACGACGACGAACTGCATTTGGTAGAAATCTCTTCTTTGTATGCTGCATCTTGTGCATCAAATACATCTGTAGATGGCATGCTGACTACGCGAACTTTTCCACCTTGACTTGCCAATTCTTTAGCAGTTGCAACAGCCAGATTAACCTCTGAACCAGTCGCAATCAAAATTGTATCAAAGTCTGCTGCATTTTCATATACAACATAAGCTCCTTTTGCAACTTTGTCAAAGTCTGTTCCTTCTTCAACAGTCAAGTTTTGACGAGTCAAGACAAGAACAGTTGGTGTTTTCTCGCTCTTCACTGCTTGATACCAAGCTGCTTGAGTTTCACGCGCATCTGCTGGACGGAAAACATTAAGGTTTGGAATCGCACGAAGACCTGCCAAGTGCTCAATCGGTTCATGAGTTGGTCCATCTTCTCCAACTGCGATTGAATCGTGAGTGAAGACATAAGTCACTGGAAGACCTTGTAAGGCTGACAAACGAACTGCTGCTTTAAGGTAGTCTGAGAATACGAAGAAAGTTCCACCATAAACTCGAAGTCCACCGTGAAGAGCCATTCCGTTCAAGACAGTACCCATTGCAAATTCACGAACACCAAACTGGATGTTGCGATTTAAGCGATTTGCATCATCTTGAAGTCCATCAGTTTTGATGTAAGTCATATTTGAATGAGCAAGGTCAGCTGATCCACCAAGGAAGGTCGGCAATTTAGCAGCTACTACATTCAAGGCATCCTGGCTTGAGTTACGAGTTGCTTGAGAGAAGCCATTTTCTAAAGCTGGGAAGTCTTCTGGAGTCAATTCAACTGGATCGCGTCCTTCGATGATGGCTTCCACTTCTGCAGCCAATTCTGGGTGAGCTTCTTTATAGTCTGCAACTAGTTTTGTCCATGCTTCATAGGCTGATGCGCCACGGTCTGCAACATTTTCTTTGAAATCAGCATAAACTTCTGCTGGGATTTCAAACGGTTCATAGTTCCAACCAAGTGCCTGGCGAGTTGCTGCAGTTTCATCCGCTCCAAGAGGAGCACCGTGTACAGCATTGGTGCCTTGTTTGTTTGGAGAACCATAACCAATAACAGTTTTCACTTCAATCAAAGATGGTTTTCCTGAAGCCTTAGCTTCTTCGATAGCAGCATGAATAGCTTCTAAGTCTGTTCCATCTTCTACCAAGGCTGTATGCCAACCATAAGCATTGTATCGATCGCGGACACTTTCTGTGAAAGAATCTTTTGTCTCACCATCCAAGTTGATATCATTTGAATCATAAAGAACAACCAACTTGTCAAGCTTTTGCAAGCCTGCATAAGAAGCAGCTTCACTTGAGACACCTTCCATCAAGTCACCATCTCCACAGATAACATATGTGTAGTGATCAAAGATGTTATAACCTTCGCGGTTATACTTGGCTGCAAGGAAACGTTCTGCTTGTGCAAAACCTGTCGCAGTTGCAATCCCTTGTCCTAGAGGACCTGTTGTTGCATCAACCCCTGCTGTATGACCAAATTCTGGGTGACCTGGAGTTTTAGAGCCCCATTGACGGAAGTTCTTCACTTCATCCATGCTCACATCTTCAAATCCAGAAAGGTGAAGAAGAGCATAAAGAAGCATTGATCCGTGACCAGCTGAAAGAATGAAACGGTCGCGGTTAATCCAGTTTGGTTGAGCTGGATTGATACGAAGTTCTTTAGTGAATAGGCTGTATGCCATCGGTGCAGCTCCCATAACCACCCCTGGGTGACCTGAGTTCGCTTTATTGATAGCGTCAATACCTAGAAACGAATCGCATTAACAGATAGATTTGACATAGAATTTCCTTTCTCTTTGAGGTGATAGGTCTATCACATATTCTATTTGTACTATTATATGAAAATTATCCGTATCGTGCAACATACGGATAACCTCCAGAAAAAATTTTTATATTAAAGCAAGGCTTTTGAATTGAATATTTGAGTCTTGTTCGAAGCAGTCATCAAAACCACGTGGGTGATGGTATTCTATTAAGTGTTGGTCTTGAGGATAAGTGTATTTACCACCAACTTCCCAGATAAATGGATGGAAATCGTATTGCAAGCGATCTTTTCTCATTTTCCAAAGTTCTAGGATTTCATTCGTAGAAGCCATGAAGTTAGACCAGATATCATAGTGAACTGGAATAATGACTTTTGCACGAAGATTTTCTGCCATGCGAAGTAGGTCGATAGAGGTCATTTTATCTTGGATACCAACTGGGTTTTCACCATAGTTATTCAAAGCAACATCAATTTTGAAGTCTTTACCATGTTTCGCAAAGTAGTTTGAGAAGTGAGAATCCGCACCATGATAAATGGTTCCACCTGGTGTTTCAAAGACATAGTTAACAGCCTTTTGAGCCATTTCTTCATCTGTAACAGCCAACCCAGCAAGTTCACCACCTGTCTCATCAGCACCGTTCACTGGTAGCGTTACCAAGCAAGTACGGTCAAATGATTCTACCGCATGAATCTTCATGTCTTTTAGTTCAATAGTATCACCTGGTTTGACAACGATGATGCGTTCTTTTGGAACACCCCATCCTTCCCAGATTCGTCCACAATGGTAAGGGCCGATAAACTTAACATGTTCTAACTTAGGATTATTGAGAATTGCTGCAGCTGTGTATGGGTCGATATGGTCACTATGGAAGTGTGAAACCAAGTAGTAGTCGAGTTCATTGATAGCAAATGGATCGATAACCATTGGCTGAACACGTAAGTTTGGTTGCAATTTACGAACACCTGCCATATTTGCCATTTGGTGTCCACGAACCATATCTTTCACTTTTTTAGTTGATTTTCCACGGTTTGACCAAAGGTCCATGACAACGTTAGCACCACCTGGTGTCTTAATCCAAGTACCACAGTTGCCTAGCCACCACATGGCAAAGTTGCCTTCAGGAACGACTTCTTCTTCGATTTCTTCGTTCAACCATGTTCCCCACTCTGGGAAAGTAGCTAAAATCCATGATTCTCTTGTAATTTCTTTTACGTTTGGCATTTGAAATCCTCCATATTTTGTTCAAGTATTTATTTCATACTTAGTATAACACCGACCGATATATTAAAAAAGACCAAGAAAAACACAGGCTTGTGTTCATCATTGGACTGTGATGTTTATGATTCATCTAAAAAGCTTGGATGACTAATTCTTGGTTGATTAAAAGTTGAATTTCTTCTTGTAATTTTGCTGCAGCGTGTTTATCAGATATATAGGTAGCAATAATTGTTGATAGATTTTCCTTGAAGGTTCGACCGTCTTTTCGAAGAACCTTATTTTTCATAAAGTCTGTTATGCGTAAAATATCTTCTGCCTCAAGTATAGGATTTACCTTTAAAACCGGGAAATGACTCTCAAGTTCATCGTTTGTTGTAATAAGTAAATCAACCTGAGTAATATCCTCCACGCTTTTGAACTGCTCAGTGGTAAAGACTGCCCCAATCTGTTCGTTTGGAAGATAGAAGCGACATTGTTTAAGTAAGAGTTTAGAAACGCCCACACCTTCATCACACACAATATAAATCTTCTTGGTATTGTTTTGAATCGATGGAGTATACTTTAAAAATCCTCCAACGTGAATGGTCAGATAGGCAATCTCATCATCCGTCAATCGAATCTGCCAGGCTTCTTCTAGCACTTCAGCACATTTTTTTGTAATTACGAAAAGCTCACTATACTTGGAACGAATCTGCCTAGTTAAAGGATTTTTTGAGAAGATCCCATAATTTTTTCTAAATAGTAGAGCCTTACAATGAATCACGAGATTCCTCAACAAATCTTCTTTCTGTTCAATCTCCATTCTGGTTTGGGATTCAAAATACCAAATAAACTCTTCTAAAGCCATTCTCAAATGCTGAAAATCTTTACTTTCTGCATGGATGTCTCGATCTTTTCGATAGGATAACAAAAGAATAGCTAACAGAGATCTATCTAATTCTGAAAACGAGATGCTAAATGTTTCAAACAAGCGCTCTCCTAGTTTTTTTGATACCTGATATTCAATTCTCTTTCGAATCAATGAAAACTCTTGCTCAATTTCTTGGTGTTTGTCCTGATTATGAGTAACGGTATCACATCCAAGTAGAAGATAAGGGAGGACCTGTAACATAAAAGTGACTTCGTGATGGTTTATTTTTTTCCCCAAATCCTGCTCAACCAGTGGAACTTGTTTTTTGAGGAATTGATTGACCTCATCAGAAAGAAGCATCTCACCTTCTAATCGCTCCTTGATTTTCTCCTCTAAAATAGCTACAAAAGCTGGGTTCTCCTCTATAAAGATATGATAGAGAAGGGATTGAAGATACTGGATTTTATTAAGAGGGTGTGCATTTAGATAATAGCCTCGAGATTTACTAACTTGAAGCGTTACTTGATACTGCTCCAAGGTTAGCTGGTAACGAATGCTATTTAAATCATTAAGGACTGTATTTCGAGAAACTTCTGTTAATTCCATGAGTTTTTCAAGCGTGATTCTCTCTTTGGAAATACCAATCAGAAGGAGCATCAGCTGCATCCGCTCGTTGGCACTCATGATGTAATCATAAGAATCAACTTCGTCTAATAATTGACGACAAGCTTCTCTTTGTTCCTCGGTTAAGTGGATACCAATCCGAGGGCAGACTGATGATATGCAAATTCTCATCATCCAGAGCATCATTGATTTTATCAATGTGATAGTAGATTTTTCTTCGAGATTGAGCTAGATCTTTCGAAATCGTCATAATCGTTTTGGACGTTTCTTGATCCATCAAATATTGAAGCAAGTCACAGCTCGCCTTATCTAAACACCATAATTCATACCCTCTATTGGTCAATCGCTTCCAAAACAACTTTATAATGGTATCACATTCGTACAGACTTTGCAATTATATGCTGTAAATTTTTAACACTGGATATTTACAACTACAAAAGCGAGGCTTGGATCGAAAGGTCCCAGCCTCTTTTTCAATTCATTTTCTTATTTCTTTTTGACCGTAATAAGCATTTGGTCCATGTTTACGTTGGTAGTGTTTTTCTAGGATGTACTGAGGAGCAGGTTCAACTCTTGGATTGATTTGCTCTGTAAAGCGATTCATCTTAGATACTTCCTCTAATACAACAGAGTGATAGACAGCATTCTCTGGGTTTTTGCCCCAGGTGAATGGACCGTGATTACGTACGACAATCCCTGGTACTTCAACAGGGTTGAGACCACGACGTTCAAACTCTTCTACGATAACTAGGCCAGTATCTTTTTCATAGGCTACTTCTACTTCATCCTTAGTCAAACTACGAGCGCAAGGGATTGAACCGTAGAAATAATCCGCATGGGTTGTTCCATAGAAAGGAATATCACGACCTGCCTGAGCCCAACCAACGGCTTCAGTCGAATGGGTATGGACCACACTAGCAATCTCTGGCCAAGCCTTATATAACTGCACATGAGTTGGAAGGTCAGAAGATGGTCTTAAATCTCCTTCTAGAACCTTGCCATCCAGGTCAGTTACCACCATATTTTCAGGTGTCAATTCGTCATAATCCACACCTGATGGTTTGATAACAATGACACCGAGTTCGCGATTGACTTCCGATACATTGCCCCAGGTAAATTTAACAAGTCCATGTTTTGGCAATGATTGATTGGCATCACAGACTCGTTTACGCATATCATTAATTACTTGATTCATCTTACATCAGACCTGCTTTCTTAATAAGTGGGTAGAGAAAGGCTTGGGCCTCTTGAATGGCTGCGCGTGTTTCTTCTACAGTTTCACAATTTTCAGACCACATTTCGATTAGGAAAGGACCATTATAATTGGTTTGCTTTAAAATATCGAAAGCTTCTTCCCATTTGACACAACCTTGCCCAAAAGGTACATCTCGGAATTGGCCCTTTGAACTTTCTGTCACTGCATAAGTATCCTTGAGATGGAGAGCTGCAATAGCATGATGGCCGAGATAAAACTCACTGTAGATATCATTATGCCATGCAGACACATTCCCAATATCTGGATATACAAAGAGGTAGGGAGAGTCAATTTCTTTTTCTATAGCCAAGTATTTTTCGATGCTATTGATGAAAGGATCATCCATAATTTCAATAGCAAGTACCACCTGAGCTTCTTCAGCCCAGTCACAAGCTTTTCTCAAATTTTTAATAAAACGTTGGCGTGTCTGGGGTGACTTTTTCTCATAGTAAACGTCGTAACCAGCTAATTGAATCGTACGAACTCCCAAATCTTGAGCTAATTCGATACATTTTTTCATGAGTTCCAGAGATTTTTCCTCTAGAACTGGATCATTCGATCCCAATGGGTAACGACGATGGCCTGAAAAACAGATAGAGGGAATACGAACACCAGTTTCATAGATCGCTTTGACAACTTCCAAGCGTTCTTCCTTGCTCCAGTCAAGTCTGGCTAAACGCTCGTCACGTTCATCAATAGACATCTCGACAAAATCAAAGCCTAACTCCTTGGCAAAAATTCAAACGTTCCAGCCAGGTAAAAGTGTGTCGGGGTTGCCTTTTCATAAATTCCAATTGGACGTGCCATGGTTTACCCCCAAATTCGTTTGATTTCATCCTTGAAGGCACGCGCTGCTCCTGCTGGATCGGCAGCCTCTGTAATTCCACGACCTGCGATAAAGGTAAAGACATCAACGCCTTCAAAGAGTTTGAGAGTATCTACATCTAGACCACCTGTTACAGAAACACGGAAGCCCATGTCAATGAGTTTTTTAACCTTATTAAGGTCTTTTTCACCCCAAGTTTCACCAGCAAGAAGGGCATCACGAGATTGGTGATAGATAGCTTGTGAGATACCTGCATCTAGCCAAAGCTGAGCTTGTTCAAAAGTCCAATCACCATAAAGCTCGATCTGGATTTCTCCTCGGTCTCCACGTTCAGCCTTGATAGCCTTTAGAGCTGCTTCCATAGTAGGGATGGTTGCACAACAGATGCAAGTCATCCAATCTGCTCCACGAACGGCATTATTTTTGGGCAACTGTTCCACCAGCATCGGCACATTTTGTGTCTGCCACAATAATCTTATCTGGGAAAAGGCTACGCAAGACTTCAACCAGTTCACTTCCAACTTGAAGCAAGCAAACAGTTCCAGCTTCGATAATATCTACTTCCTGACCAACAGAAACAGCTGCTTTAATCGCTCCTTGCAAGTCTGAATGGTCTAATGCAACTTGTAAATTAGGTATTCTTTTTGTCATTTCTTTATTCCTCTTTCTAACTTTCCAAATCCAATCCTTCAAGATAAGGGCTATCCTTAGATTCTTCGATCATCGCCAAGACATCTTCTTTAGTCTGGCAAGCCTGTAAACGTGCAATAGAATCTTCTAATTCAAACAAGGCTATGATTTGTGGAATGGCTACACTTGTGTGAATTTTTGAGCTTGTTGCTGCTAGTGCAAGCAAAACAGAGACCTCTTTCCCATCTGAAAAATACAACAGGATTTTTGTAAGGTGATCAATGAAAAAGGCATCTCTTTGCACTCCAGCTTCAGGTCTAGCATGGGGCATAGCCATACCTGGCATTAAGATATAGTAAGGGCCATACTCTTCAGTCGATTCGATAATAGCATCGTAATACTCTGGCAAAATTGCTCCACTTTCAATCAAGGGATCTACTGCTACCTTGACTGCTTCCTTTCCAATCTTTAGCCTCTAAAGCCTAGTCGGATTGAGTCATTGTCAATTAAAGCTTGTTTTAAATTCATATCTGCCTCCTTTATTTAAAGAGGGAGAAGGACAGAAACGATAACTCTCAGTTTCTGTCCAGCCCCCTCCAACCTTTTACTGTAGTGCTTGACTGAGTTTTTCAGTGATTTCTTTATCATCCATCAAGTTGTCAAGCCCAATTAACTTCCCATTAGTCCGACCTTCCAATTCTTGGATCAAATGAAGAGAAGCGATTACGATGTCATAGCCTGCTGCTAAACCTTTTGCTTCACCGACACTGCATGAATTGACTGTAAAGTCTGTTTGATTAAGCTTACGGAGGGCATTTTCAACCTTCATCTTGATAACCATAGATGAACCCATTCCATTTCCGCACGCTGCTAATACTTTAACCATTTTATTTTCTCCTTTTCTAGATACTAAGCTTCTTCTTGAACTTCACCGTTGTAGTATTTTTCTTTATCTTTTGCTTTTGCAAATTGAAGTTGAGGAATAACGAGCAAGAAGAGACATACAAGTACATAACCAACGATACCGAGGTATTTGAAGATATAGCCAAATCCAAGCCATGGGAATTCAAAGTCGATATTTCCATGGTAACCACCGTAAGATGCTAAGTCGAGAAGGGCTACACAGAGAGCTCCTAGAGCAACTTGGAGGACACCTGAAATGAAGGATAGGATAACGGCTGCTTTCCATCCGCCACGCTTATCAGCATAGACCGCGATGGCTGCATTATCAAAGAACACTGGTACAAATCCTGTAATAATAAGGACAGGGTTTTTAAAGACGATGAGCAAGACAATTGTAATCAATTGACCAATCAAACCAAAGGCAAATCCAGACAAGACAGCGTTTGGAGAACCAAATCCATAAGAAGCTGCAACGTCGACTGCTGGGAATGAACCTGGCAACAATTTGTTTGAAATACCTTGGAAGGCATTTGTCAACTCAGATACGAACATGCGGACACCTTGCATCAAAACGAACAAGTAAACTGAGAAGGTGAAGGCTGTTTGGATAATGTACATAAAGAAATCTTGTTTTGCAGGATTGAATAGAGTTCCTGAAGTGATGACTTCTTTATTAGACATAATATCTGGACCCAAGATTAACAGAATGGCTCCAAAGAAAACGAGCATCAAAGTAGCAGAGGCAACAACTGTATCATGGAAGATTGAGAGGAACTTAGGCAATTTAAGATTGTCTAGACTTTCTTCTTTCTTACCAAAGCGTCCTGCCACTTTATCTACAAACCAGATTGCAAATTGTTGTTGGTGACCAATCGCAAATCCGCCACCACCAGTCAGACGTTGAGTTGCCTCAACAGTCATATTTGAACTAACTGCCCAGTAAAGGCCACAGATGATACCGATTGCTGCTGTACCATAAGCGTTACGCAATTGTGGGACTAAGAATAGAACCATAAGAGATACAGTCGCAGCTTGTTGTACCATGATGTGACCAGTAATAAAGAGGGTTCTTACTTTCGTAATCTTGCGTAGAGCTACAAGCAAGATATTTACTCCAAAACCGATCAACAGAGCTGTAGTTGCAGTTCCGACGAAATCTGGAAACTCTGCTGCAATTTTGTTGTTTGCTGCAGCAAGTCCAAAGTAAGGGTCAATAACCGCTGCACCGATTTGGAATTTATAGTTAAGGGCTGCCAAGATTGGACGGAAGGTTGTAACCAAACCACCAGCACCCACGTTGAGCAACATATATCCTACTGTTGCTTTTAACGAAACCTGAGAAAAACATCATGAGCAGGTTTTTTTCAAACAGTGCGTATCCTATCAACACCAATAAACCTACGAAAAAAATGCGGGATTCTGCAAAATATTGCTAGAAAACCAATTTAGAACACTTGAAATGACTTCCATAATTGTTCTCCTTTTGAATTGTTTTTGTAAGTTTATTATATAATGTGAAAACGGAAACAAAAAGACCAAGAATTACACAGCGGACTGTTCACTCTTGGACTGTATGATTTATGATATTTTAATGATTATCTTACTTTTCTTGTAGCTAGATAAAATGGAAGAATTTTGTCATAAGATTTCAGTAGAGCTTTTACGATTTCTTCTTCAGATGAATTTTGCAGTCACTGGAACATCTACCTTAACTAAAAACCTTTTCGGACTTCCTGATGGGAATAGTTTTTCTCTTAAAATTTGGCGATTTTTCCTCAGTAGCCTCCATCTTTTGACTTTCTCCATCTGAGTATGCTAAATAATAAATTCCTTCTACCACTGGAACTTCTAGGACCTTGGCCTGTTTGTCTAAAGTTCGGTCATCCTTCTTACGTTCGATAAAACTCACTTCTAGTGAAACTCCAAAATCAGAAGGGCTTCCATACAAACGAAGGGCCAACATAGGTTCTGTCACTCTTCCCTCACGCTGCAAATAGGCCCAGAAATGAGGTCGCAAACGTTGGGCTTGATTCATCCACTGACTCGATCTCTTGCAGTATCCCATTCTGGATGCCTTTGCTTGAAAAAGCTTTAGCCAGTTCTGTAAAAGCCTTTCTAGCTTCCTGTCCCTTACTCCTCAAATATAGCATTTTCTCAGCATCTTGTCCTGCCTTCTCTGGTTTTTGATACTGTAAACCAGAGTATGCAAGGTAGTCTCTCATTGTATTCAACATAGGCTCAATCTCCCTTGGCTAGCAAAAAATCAGGGATACCCTGATTTCGCTTTGACTATTCTGTATCCACGACAACGTAACGATTTGGCTCATCACCTTCTGAATAACTAGTGACACCTTCCATACGTGAAATGATACGATGGATAATTTTACGTTCGCTACTAGACATTGGATCAGTCACCTGGCTTCGCCCCTCTTCTAGGACACGTGTAGCTAACTTTTGTGCATAGCTTTGCAAGACTTCTGCACGGTGCTCTACATAGTCATTAACATTGATGGTAATATAGAAGGTTCTTGAATAGCGGTTATAAAGATAATTTTGTGCTAAGAGCTGAAGAGATTTCAAGACCTTACCATGGTAACCGATAATACGACCCGGTTCATTGGTATCAATTTGCATATTGATAGAACGGCGATTTGAGGTACTTGAAATTGCTCCCTCAACATCCATATCATCAATAATACCTTGAACATAGTTGGTTACTTCTTCGACCACCTGGTCAATATCATAGGTCGGTTCAATCTTCAAACCTAGATTTTCTAAATCATCATTCTGCTCGACTTCTTCCTGCTCTTTAGATTCTTCTGGCAGTAAATCTTTTAGAATAGCAATATGACCAGTCTCCTCTAAAAATTGTACTAGCTTCTTTCTCATTTTTTTAAGAATTTCGGCCTTAACCTCTTCAGAGATCCCTTGTCCTTCTTCCTCGATTTTTCTTGATTGCTTCAACAACATGCCCTAAGTCTACTGTTGCTTCACTAACAGTCTTAACGGGTTCGTTCTTAGCATTAACTTCCTTTGGAACTCCCTTAACTGCTTGCTGATTTGCCTTCACAACAGTTGTCTCACTAATTGCTTCGATATCAACTTGCGCTGGTTTCTTCCTAAAAAGACCAAAGAAACCTTTTTTCTCCCTTGAGACAACCTTGATATGCGCCTTCATTCTAGGAATCCCCAATTCCTTCAATCCCGTTTGGATTGCTTCCTCAACAGTTGAACCTGTAAATAATACCATTACAAGATTCCTCCTTACTTTTTCTTTTTCTGTGCTTTCTTGAGAGCTTTTCTCTTCTTGATTTCTAAATCCTTCTTAGCCTGTACTCCTGCCTCACGCTCTGCAATAATCTTAAATGGATTGTTGAGCAGATAGGTTTGGAGCACCTGATAAGCATTGGATACCGCCCAGTATAAAGGCAACCCCACTTGGTGAATACATGGCAAGAAGAAAAATCATGACTGGCATTGCATACATCATTCCTGTCATAGCACCATTTTTCTCAACCATGGCCTTATTGGATAACCAGGTGCTAAGGAAAGTAAAGATAGCTGCCAGAATAGGCAAAACAAAAGTCGTATCAACACCACCAAGGTTAATCCATAAGAAATGACCCGTTTTTAGAAATTCTACCCTACTCAAAGCTTGGAACAAGGCCAACAAGACTGGCATTTGGATTAAGATTGGCCAAAGAGAAGCTGACTGTTTCACACCATGTTGCTTGAACAACTGACGCATTTCTTGATCCAGCTTGGTACGGCTCTCCATATCCCGTCCCGGATAACGTTCTCGCAACTCCTTAACCAGTGGTTGTACTTCTTGCATCTTTCTAGATGCCACCATCTGTATCTGAAAGACTGGTAAAAGAATGGTTCTGATTAAAAGGGTAAATAAAATAATCCCCAGACCAATACTTGTATCAAATGATAAAAAAAGCGAATAGTTTCAGCAAAAAATAAACAAATTTACTCCAAAAAAACCTGTTGATTCAGCTGTAATCTCACTCGTCGTACCACTAGCCGTGCAGGCGCTCATCACAAATAAAGCAAACACCATTAAGCTAGTCAACTGTAATTTCTTTTTCACTCCCATTTCCTTCCTGGTAAATCTTTGATAACTTTAATACGTGAAGTAGATTTTTTTCCATTTCCGCGTAGTCCAAGATTTCAACACCTTTTTCGAGCAATCACAACAAAATCTACGTTTTCAACCAGCTGATCTTTTATGTTCAATCAGAATATGTCGAATTCTTCTTTTGATCTGATTTCTCATGACAGCGTTTCCCAATTTTTGCTGACAGACAGACCAACTCGAAAATGCTGCTCATTATTTTTCTAATCGATAAATAACAAATTTACGATTAGCAAAAACTCTCCCTTTTTAAATATTGCACTAAAATCTTTCTCTTTTTACACGAAAGCGTTTTTCAAAAATTCAACTCCATCTATTAAAACTACTACTATTATACCATAATTTTTTTCAAAAAAGCCAATCATAGCAAGGTTTTAGCCCATTTTACAGAATGAAAAACTAGTTTTATCCTTTAAATCATCTTATTTTTGAACAAATTTACAAATTTGAACATGCTACGTTCTCTTGAGATAAAACAAAAAGTCACCCTTTGGAGTGACTTTTGTAGGAGATTATTATGAAAAAGTTAGGATTTTAATTAAATAAAGTTAGGAGGTCTTTATTTAATAATAGTAGTATACAGGTCTATCCTTAAACCCAACTTAAACAGATTCAATTTCTTTTTAATTTTTTTAAAAACTATGGATTGGAGCTGGGATTTGTCCTCCACGAGCAATGAAATCAACAGAAGATGCACCGTTGACTTTCATGACTGGCGCTGTTCCTAAAAAGCCCACCAAACTCAATCATATCGCCTTCTTTTCCTTTTTGGAATAATACGTACAGCTGTTGTTTTCATATTGATAACTCCCGATAGCAGCTTCATCAGCAATCATTGCCGCAATCGTTTCTGCAGGTGTATCCTCAGGAATGGCAATCATATCCAAACCAACTGAACAGATAGCCGTCATAGCTTCTAGTTTTTCCAAATTAAGGGAGCCATTTTGCACAGCAGCAATCATCCCCTCGTCCTCAGAAACTGGGATAAAAGCACCTGATAAACCACCAACTTGGTTGCAGGCCATAACCCCGCCCTTCTTAACTTGGTCGTTCAAAAGAGCCAAAGCAGCAGTCGTTCCATGTGTCCCAACTGTTTCTAGTCCCATTTCTTCAAGAACACGAGCTACAGAATCACCCACTGCTGGAGTTGGAGCCAAACTCAGATCGACAATTCCAAAATCCACTCCCAGACGCTCACTAGCCATCTGACCGACTAATTGACCAATACGGGTAATCTTGAAGGCTGTCTTTTTAACAGTTTCTGCTACAACATCAAAGCTCTGACCACGAACCTTTTCTAGGGCACGTTTGACAACACCCGGTCCTGAAACACCCACATTAATGATAACATCTGCTTCACCTACTCCATGGAAGGCACCTGCCATAAAAGGATTGTCCTCTACCGCGTTGGCAAATACAACTAATTTAGCAGCACCTATATCAGACAGAGAAGCTGTTTCCTTGATAATACGCCCCATATCCGCTACTGCGGTCATATTGATGCCCGATTTGGTAGAACCGATATTTACCGATGAGCAAACCTTATCCGTTTCTGCCAAAGCACGAGGAATGGAGTTGATAAGGATCTCATCACCTTTTTGATAACCCTTTTGTACCAAGGCAGAAAAATCCACCAATGAAAATCAACACCAATTTCTTTCGCAGCTCTGTCCAAAGCCTTGGCTAATGGAACATAGTCCCTTGCATCTGTAGCAGCACCGATCAAGGAAATTGGAGTTACGGACACACGTTTATTTACAATGGGAATGCCCAACTCCGCAGCGATTTCATCACCAACTGCAACTAGATTAGCTGCTTTTGTAGTAATCTTTTCATATATTTTATCTGCAGCACGATTGATATTTGGATCGATACAGTCCAAAAGGGAAATCCCCATGGTAATGGTTCTAATGTCAAAGTTTTGCTCCTCAATCATAGCGATTGTTTCGGTAACTTGTCTAATATCCATGACCCCTCCTAGATATTGTACATAGCATCAAAAATAGCTGCACTTTGAATATTAATTTTGACATTCAAAGTCTGACCAAAAACCTCAAATTCGTTTCTAAGATGAGTAAAATCTTGTTTTTCATCACTGGTAACAACTGCCATCATGGTAAAATACTCATCTAAAACTGTTTGTGAAATATCATCGATATTTAAGCCTAACTCTGCAATTTTTGATGCGACACCCGCAACAATACCAGACTTATCTTTACCTACAACTGTAATTATAGCCTTCATGATTAAACTCCGTTTCCAACACATTACATTATTCATTTTTCTAAAACACAAGAAAAGGGCTAAACAAAGGGATTAGTCAAGCTAGACCTAACTAACCTAGAGACAATCAAGCCTTTAAAAAGGACACACTTCGAAAAATCTTCTAGCGGTGCTTCCCTTGATGCTTTTCTATTCTTTTAACTAGCTTTCTAGTTTACTCTTCAAATTTCAGTGAGTATTTTATGCATAACTTCTTTCACTAGTATTTTCTGAAAAAATGAACATTGTTGATTTTCGTTTTCAATAGTATAGCATATTTCTAATAAAATACTCAAAAACGTCTGCTTACGAAATTGTTCTTTAGTAAAAAAACAATTTCGTAAACAAGCGTCTACCTTATCATCTTATGATGAGTGTTCCCGCTAGGACATAAGTCCTAGCGGTAGACCAGAGCTAGACTAAGAGCACAAGACCCCATCATCATAACACTCAACAAAATTGATGATTTTATACTAATTCGATGATCGCCATTGGCGCTGCATCACCACGACGTGGTTCAGTTTTTGAGGATACGAGTGTATCCACCGTTACGCTCAGCATAACGAGGTGCGATTTCTGAGAACAATTTTTGAAGTGCTGTAGTAGAAGTGTACTTATCAGTTGCTTCATCATAGTTTTCAGATGCGATTTCATTACGTACGAAAGCAGCTGCTTGACGACGTGCATGCAAATCACCACGTTTACCTAGAGTAATCATTTTTTCAACAGTTTTACGGATTTCTTTAGCACGAGCTTCAGTTGTCACGATTGATTCGTTGATCAAAAGGTCAGTTGTCAAATCGCGAAGCATTGCTTTACGTTGTGAGCTAGTGCGTCCTAGTTTACGGTAAGCCATTTATTCCTCCTTTATTTATCTTTTAATCCAAGACCCAAATCAATGAGTTTGACTTTCACTTCTTCCAAACTCTTGCGTCCAAGATTTCTTACTTTCATCATCTCTGCTTCAGATTTTTCTGTCAAATCATGCACAGTGTTGATACCGGCACGTTTCAAACAGTTGTATGAACGCACAGACAAGTCAAGTTCCTCAATCGTACGTTCCAAGATACGGTCGTCCGATTCAGTATCAGCTTCTTTCATCACTTCTGCTGACTTAGCAATCTCTGTAAGATTTGTAAACAAATCAAGGTGCTCTGTCAAGATACGTGCTGAAAGCCCTAAAGCATCTTCTGGAATAATTGTTCCATTAGTCAAGATTTCAAGGGTTAATTTGTCGAAACCATCATTGCTACCTACACGAGCAGGTTCAACTTGATAGTTGACTTTTGTAACTGGTGTATAAATAGAATCTACAGCAAGTGTTCCAACTGGTGCATTATCTTTTTTATTTTCATCAGCAGGTACATATCCACGACCACTGTTAACAGTCATTGTCGCTCTTAGAGAAGAACCTTCACCGATTGTAAAGAGATAATGATCTGGATTTACAATTTCAATGTCGCTATCTGTCAAGATATCTCCAGCTGTAATTTCAGCAGGACCTTGCACATCTAGTTCAATGATCTTTTCGTCTTTAACGTAAGATTTTACTGCAATACCTTTGATGTTCAGAATGATTTGCATCACGTCTTCGCGAACACCCGGAACTGTATCAAATTCATGCAATACACCTTCGATATTGATAGATGTTACAGCAGCCCCTGGAAGAGAAGCTAGAAGTACACGACGAAGAGAGTTACCAAGTGTTGTACCGTAACCACGTTCAAGCGGTTCGATTACAAACTTGCCATAATCTTTATTTTCATCAATTTTTGTTATATTTGGTTTTTCAAACTCGATCATTTAGTTACTCCCTCTTAAACGAAAAGCAGTGTAAGGTTATGATTATACACGGCGACGTTTTGGAGGACGAGCACCATTGTGTGGCACTGGAGTCACATCACGAATTGCTGTTACTTCAAGACCAGCGGCAGCAAGAGCACGAATAGCTGACTCACGACCAGAACCTGGACCTTTAACAGTAACTTCAACTGACTTAAGACCGTGTTCTTGTGCAGATTTAGCAGCAGCTTCAGAAGCCATTTGAGCAGCAAATGGTGTAGATTTACGAGAACCTTTGAAACCAAGAGCACCAGCTGATGACCAAGCAATTGCATTACCATGCACATCAGTAATCATAACAATAGTGTTATTAAATGTAGCGTGAATATGAGCAATACCAGATTCGATATTCTTTTTCACACGACGTTTACGTGTTGGTTTAGCCAAGACTTTTACCTCCTATATTATTTTTTCTTACCAGCAATCGCAACAGCTTTACCTTTACGAGTGCGAGCGTTGTTTTTAGTGTTTTGTCCACGGACAGGAAGTCCACGACGGTGACGGATACCACGGTATGAACCGATTTCCATCAAACGTTTGATGTTCAAGTTAACTTCACGACGAAGGTCACCTTCAACTTTGATTGCATCCACTTCACGACGGATAGCATCTTCTTGATCTGGTGTAAGATCGCGAACACGTACATCTTCTGAAATTCCAGCAGCTGCCAAGATTTTCTTAGATGTTGGAAGTCCGATACCGTACACATAAGTCAATGAAATTACTACGCGTTTGTCATTTGGAATGTCAACTCCAGCAATACGAGCCATGTTTTCTCCTTTTCTATCTTATCCTTGACGTTGTTTGTGTTTTGGATTTGCTGGGCAAATTACCATAACACGACCATTACGACGAATTACTTTACAGTATTCGCAAATTGGTTTGACCGATGGTCTTACTTTCATTTCTTATCCTCCAAGTTTTTCGATTATTTAAAGCGGTAAGTGATACGTCCACGTGTCAAGTCATATGGACTCATTTCGACAGTAACACGATCTCCCGCTAAAAATACGAATATAGTTTTTACGAATTTTACCAGAAACTGTTGCTAAAAATCTGATGTCCATTTTCAAGTTCAACCGTAAACATTGCATTCGGCATAGTATCAACTACTTTACCTTCAACTTCAATCACATCGTCTTTTTGCCACGCAAAAGTACCTCCATAAATTTCGATTTGATGCCTCTAGACACAGAGACAACAATTATAAGTCAGACTAACTCAGTATAACATTTGTAGAGACATTTTGCAAGCATGAAAAAAACGCTTTTTATTTCAAATTTTGTCAATACTTTTTCGATATCTGCAAATACATCATTGATATCTTGATTACCTTCGATATCATGTACCAAACCTTTAGCACGATAGTGAGCAATAATCGGTTCACCTTGGGCAATATTGACATCCAAACGACGTTTTACTGTTTCAGGTTTGTCATCTTCACGTTGGTAATAGTCTTCTTCTTTGTAATCAACTGGTGGGTTGAAAACTTTGTGGAAAGTTTCGCCAGTTTCACGGTGAATGATACGACCACTCAAACGTTCGAGTAGACATGATGGATCTACTTTCAATATTGATTACACCCTCAAGTTCAAGACCAAGGTCTACCAAAATTTGATCCAAAGCGTGGGCTTGTTCAATGGTACGAGGGAAACCGTCTAAGAGGAATCCTTTTTCCTTAATGTCATCTTGAGCCAAACGTTCTTTAACGATTCCGTTTGTAACTTCATCTGGAACCAACTCGCCTTTATCGATATAAGACTTAGCTAAGACACCCATTTCAGTTTGGTTAGCCATTGCCGCACGGAACATATCACCTGTTGAGATATGAGCAACATGGAATTGTTCAACAATTTTTGCTGCTTGTGTACCCTTACCTGCACCAGGTAAGCTCCATAATCAAAAGATTCATGATTCAAACTCCTTTTTGTTTTTAAATAGAAGCAAAAATTCATTTCAACTCCTATTTAAAAACAAAAATAGAAGAGAGGAGATAAAAATCTGACAAGGTCTTTGATTTTTAAACTCCACCTCTGAGCAATAGTGAATTTTCTTTTCTATTACAATTATTCTGTTGTATTCATGAAACCAACATACTTACGTTTCAATAAATAACCTTCCAATTGTTTAATTCCTTCAATACCTGTTGAGATAATGATCAAAAGACTTGTCCCTCCCAAAAGCAACGACTTCTGAAAGACCGAATAAATCCTTAGCTACAATAGGTAAAAATAGAAATAACACCTAAGGAAGAGGGAACCGACTGTTGCGAGACGACGAAGAAGTTTTTGACATATACTCTTCTGTCCCTTTACCAGGACGGACACCATGGATATAAGCTCCACTCTTTTGTAAATTTTCTGCTGCTTTCTCTGGATTGATCTGTACAAATGTATAGAAGAATGTAAAGAGGATAATCAACAGAGCGTACAAAGCGATACCTGTAGGCTGTTGTAGATAGCAACTCCTGAGCACTACGTACCCAGGCCCAATCAAGACCAGATGCACTTACAAATTGTAAAATTGCCGCTGGTGCTGCTGTAATTGAGCTAGCAAAGATAACTGGAATAACTCCTGCAGGGTTAATCTTCAATGGAAGATAGGAACTTGACGGTGCTCCTTGTGCTACCTTAGTATACTGAATTGGTATCTTATATTCAGCTTGTTGAACATAAGTTGTAAAGTAAACAATCAATAAGACTGCTACGATTAAGATAGCAACAAAAATGAGGGATGAAGTCAAGCGGTCGCTTGGTACGTTGACAAAATAGTCAACATAGATACCCTTGATCATATCAGGAATTGAAGCAACAATCCCCGCAAAGATAATCATGGAAACACCATTCCCATAACCCTTATCAGTAATTTGCTCTCCCAACCAAGTTACAATCATACTACCCGCTGTTAGGATTGCTCCAATCACAAGGAAAACTTGTGGTGTTAGAGGAACAGTCAAGAGTTTGGCTCCAGATAAAGCATTAAAACCAGCTGTAATTCCGATAGATTGCACGAATGCAAGAACAAGGCAATATATCGAGTTGCTTGATTCAACTTTTTACGACCAACTTCCCTTGTTTGCCCCACTCTACAAACTCTTTGGTAATAAATCCATTTGTAAGAGTTGGACAACGATAGAAGCAGTAATGTATGGACTAACACCAAGTGCAAAACCGAAAAGTTTTTCATGGCATTACCAGACACCAAACTTAACATATTTAGAAAGATAGACCACTCAAAGCATTCAAGCTGTTGGCATTCACCCATGGAACCGTAATACTAGTCCCGATACGGAAGACAAAGACGATAAAAATTGTAAAAAGAATTTTTCGATCGAACTTGCTTAACTTTGAAGGCTTCTCTCAATAATTTAAAAAAACATAGGTCACCTCTCTTAGATGACTTCTACTGAACCACCTTTAGCAGTGATAGCTTCTTCAGCTGATTTAGAGAATTTAGCTGCTTTTACAGACAATTTCTTAGTCAACTCACCGTTACCAAGAATTTTGATACCTGATTTTTCAGCTTTTAACAATTCCTGATTCGATAAGAACAACTGAGTTACTTCTGCACCATCTTCAAAAGACGTTCAATTGGTCAGGGTTAACAATTGCGTATTCTTTAGCGTTGATGTTAGTGAATCCACGTTTTTGGAAGACGACGGAACAATGGAGTTTGTCCACCTTCAAAAACCAAGACGTACTCCGCCACCGCTACGAGCTTTTTGACCTTTTTGACCACGACCAGATGTTTTACCGTTACCTGATGAAGTACCACGACCAACACGGTTACGAGTTTTACGAGAACCTTCTGCAGGTTTCAATTCATGAAGTTTCATTATATATTTTCTCTCTTTTGTAAATGTTAGCGCCGATAAGAGAAAAAGGTTGTCTCTCCTATCAACTCGCTCTATACCTTTGTCATCAAAGATGACTATATCTAGTTTTAGGGGATGGTATACTGCACATCCCCTAACATTTCATTAGTTTACTTCTTCAACTGTTACCAAGTGAGATACTGCAGTGATCATACCACGAATTGCAGCGTTATCTTCTTTAATAACAGAGCTGTTCAATTTGCCAAGTCCAAGTGCTACAACAGTTTTACGTTGTGATGGAATGCGTCCGATTGGAGACTTAGTCAAAGTAATTTTAATTTGAGCCATTTTATCCCTTTCTATGCCAAATCAGAAACTGAAATACCACGAAGGGCAGCAACTTCTTCAGCGCGTTTCAATTGTTTCAAACCTTCAACAGTTGAGCGAACAATGTTGATTGGAGTATTTGAGCCAAGAGATTTAGATGTAACATCTGCTACACTGCCAACTCCACAACGGCACGAACAGCACCACCAGCGGCAACTCCCAGAACCTTTCTACAGCTGGTTTCAACAATACTTTAGCTCCACCGAATTCTGAAAGAACTTCATGTGGGATTGTTGTTCCAACCATAGGAACTTCGATCAAGTTTTTCTTAGCATCTTCTACTGCTTTGCGGATTGCTTCTGGAACTTCTTGAGCTTTACCAGTACCAAATCCTACGCGACCATTGTGGTCACCAACGACTACAAGAGCTGCAAAAACGAAGACGACGTCCACCTTTAACAACTTTTAGTAACACGGTTGACAGCAACTACGCGTTCTTCTAATTCAACTGCATTGTCTTTAAATGCCATTTTCTAGTGTCCTCCTATTAGAATTTCAATCCGTTTTCACGAGCTGCATCAGCCAAAGCTTTTCACACGTCCGTGATATAGATATCCCACCGCGGTCGAACACCACTTCTGAAATACCTTTAGCGTTTGCACGTTCTGCAACGAGTTTACTGACAGCAACAGCATTGTTCAGTTTTTGTTCCTTTTTGAAACTTCTTTGTCAAGAGTTGAAGCACTTGCGAGCGTTACACCCGCTACGTCATCAATCACTTGAGCGTAGATGCCTGTATTAGAACGGAATACGTTCAAACGTGGGCGATCAGCAGTTCCAGAGAGTTTTCCGCGAACGCGACGGTGGCGTTTTTGGCGGAGTTTGTTTTTATCTGGTTTAGAAATCACAGTTTTCACCTCTTTAGTTTTAAATCGTGTGCTATGCACAAAGTTGGAATGATATTGGTGGCTGAAAATCAACCACTCAATATTATTTTTACCTGTTTTACCTTCTTTAAGACGAACATATTCGCCAACGTAACGGATACCTTTTACCTTTGTATGGTTCTGGTGAACGAGAGGCTGTACGTAAGCAGCTGTTTGACCAACTACTTCTTTTGAAATTCCGCTAACAACGATTGTTGTTGGGTTTGGAAGTTCAAAAGTAATTCCTTCTGGAGCTTCAACTTCGTCTGGATGTGATTTACCAACAGCCAAAACAAGTTTTGATCCTTGAAGTTGTGCACGGTAACCAACCCCACGCATTTCAAGTTCTTTCTTGAATCCTTCTGATACACCAATAACCATGTTGTTCAAAAGAGCACGAGTAGTTCCGTGGATAGTTTTTCATTTCTTTTGAATCGTTTGGACGGTGAAGAGTTACTTCAGTACCTTCCACACGAATTTCAATATCTTTTGAGAACTCACGAGTAAGTTCTCCCTTAGGTCCTTTACAGTTACAACGTTGTCATTGTTAGTGATTTCAACACCAGCAGGCAACACGATAACTTTATTACCAATACGTGACATGTTTTTATTCTCCTGTTAAATTGTCAGGCCTTTCAGGGCCAGTTTTCACGAGGGTTTAAATCTTATTTGATTTAAAAGTGAATGATTTAGGCTCTCACTCTATGTGAATCTGAGGCACTGTCTCGTCAGACATAACTTTGGGTTAGGCAAGAGACAAACGACGAGTCACTAAAGAAATTGGGAGCTCATCATTACCAAACGTAAGCGATAACTTCCCCACCAACGTTCTTTTGGCGTGCTTCTCTATCAGTAAGCAAACCTTCAGAAGTTGAAAGGATAGCAATTCCAAGTCCGTTAAGAACTTTTGGAAGATCTTCACGTTTTTGTAAACACGAATCCTGGTTTAGAAACACGTTTCAAGTTTGTGATAACTTTTTCACCGTTTTGTCCGTATTTTCAAGAATACACGGATGATTACACGTGGAAGTGAAACTGTTACCAATTTATCCAAGAATTCGTACATACGTTCACCACGAAGGGTAACTTTTTGCACCGATCGCAACACCTTCACGAAGACGGAAGCCGGCGATTGATTTTTTAGCCTTAGTGATCAATGGTTTTTGACCTGAGATCAAAAGCAAGCTCTTCAGCAGCTTTTTCAAGGTTTTTAGCATTTGATACTGCATCACCGACACCCATGTTCAAAAACGATTTTATCAACTTTTGGCACAGCCATAACTGATGAATAGTTGAACTGTTCAGTCAATGATGGTACTACTTCATTAAGGTATTTTTTTCTTTTTAAACGATTAGCCATTATACTTCTCCTTTCCTTCGTGATTAGTCAAGCACTTCGCCTGATTTTTTTGTTGTAGCGAACTTTTTGCCGTCTACAAATTTGTAGCTAACACGTCCAGCAACACCGTTTTTTTGTCCAAAAACTTGAACGTTAGAAGCATGGATTGGAGCTTCTTTTTCAACGATTGCACCTTGAGGGTTTTTCGTTATTTGGACGTTGGTGTTTCTTGATGATGTTTACACCTTCTACAACAACTTTATTTACTTTTTGGAAGAGCAGTAAGAACAACAGCTTCTACGCCTTTGTCTTTACCAGCGATAACGCGAACTTTGTCGCCTTTTTTTACAAACATTTTATTCTCCTTTTTATTCTTACGCCCGATGGGCACCCTGGCTGAGCCAGGGGACTGTGTTTGTTTTTTGATTGATTAAAGTACTTCTGGAGCAAGTGATACGATCTTCATGAATCCACCGTCACGCAATTCACGTGCAACTGGGCCAAAGATACGAGTTCCGCGAGGAGTTTTTGTCGTCACGGATGATCACTGCTGCATTTTCGTCGAACTTGATGTATGAACCATCTTTACGACGAGCACCTGATTTAGTACGAACGATAACAGCTTTTACAACGTCACCTTTCTTAACCGCACCACCAGGGTAGCTTGTTTTACAGATGCAACGATTACATCACCGATGCTCGCGAATTTACGTTTTGAACCACCAAGAACTTTGATTGTCAAGATTTCGCGTGCGCCACTGTTGTCAGCGACTTTCAAACGAGTTTCTGTTTGAATCATTTACGTTTTCTCCTTTCAGGTATGATTAGATGATGACCGCTTTTTCAACGACTTCTACAAGACGGAAGCGTTTTGTAGCTGAAAAGCGGACGAGTTTCCATGATACGAACGATATCGCCTTCTTTAGCAACATTGTTTTCATCATGAGCTTTGTATTTTTTTAGAATAGTTGATACGTTTACCATAGACTGGGTGGTTACGTTTTAGTTTCAACTACAACTGTGATTGTTTTGTCCATTTTTGTCAGACACAACGCGTCCAACAAGAACTTTACGATTATTGCGTTCCATTGAAATTCTCCTTCCCTAGTCTATTATTTAGCTTCTGATTGAACAGTTTTGATACGAGCGATTTGTTTTTCACTTCTTTCAAACGTCCAGTTTGTTCCAATTGACCAGCAGCTGCTTGGAAACGAAGTTCAAACAATTCTTTCTTCAATTCATTTTCACGCTTCGCGAGTTCTTCTTGAGAAAAGACCACGAAGTTCTTTAACAAATTCTTTTTACTTCTGTAAGTTTCATGACCTCTCCTTATTCTGCTTCACGTTTCACAAATTTAGTTTTAACTGGCAATTTGTGGCTAGCAAGACAAGTGCTTCGCGTGCGATCTCTTCAGATACACCAGCGATTTCGAACATCACTTTACCACGTTTAACTGGTGCTACCCAACCTTCAGGGCCCCTTTACCAGATCCCATACGTACCCCGATAGCTTTGGCGGTGTATGATTTGTGTGGGAAAAATCTTAATCCAAACTTTACCACCACGTTTCATGTAACGAGTCATGGCGATACGAGCGACTTCGATTTGACGGTTTGTGATCCAGTGGCTGGTTGTAGCTGAAGACCGTATTCACCGAATGCTACTTCTTTTTCCACCTTTTGCTTCACCGCGCATTTTACCACGGAATTCGCGACGGTGTTTTACACGTTTAGGTACTAACATTGGTTATTTACCTCCTTTAGCGTCTTTACGAGCTGGAAGAACTTCACCACGGTAGATCCATACTTTAACACCAAGTTTACCGTAAGTAGTGTCTGCTTCTTCCCAAAGCGTAATCGATATCAGCGCGAAGTGTGTGAAGTGGAACAGTTCCTTCAGAGTATCCTTCTGCACGGGCAATATCTGCGCCGTTCAAACGACCTGATACTTGAGTTTTGATTCCTTTAGCTCCAGCACGCATAGCACGTTGGATCGCTTGTTTTTTTGTGCACGACGGAAAGCAACACGTTGTTCCAATTGACGAGCGATTCCTTCACCAACAAGGTGAGCATCCAAGTCAGGACGTTTGATCTCAATGATGTTGATGTGTACTTGTTTACCAGTCAATTTGTTAAGAGCTGCACGAAGTGCATCAACGTTTGCTCCACCTTTACCGATAACCATACCTGGTTTAGCAGTGTGAAGAGAAACGTTAACTTTGTTTACTGCGCGTTCGATTTCAATAGTTGAAACGGCTGCGTCAGCCAATTCTTTTTGAATGAATTTACGGATTGCAAGATCTTCATGAAGGTAATCCGCGTATTCTTTTTCAGCATACCATTTGGCATCCCAATCACGGATGATACCAACACGCATACCAATTGGATGTACTTTTTGACCCACGAGTTTACCTCCTTATTTTTTTCTGCAACAGCTACTGTGATGTGAGCTGTACGTTTGTTGATTGGTGAAGCTGAACCTTTCGCACGTGGACGGAAACGTTTCATTGTTGGTCCTTCGTTTGCGAATGCTTCAGATACTACCAAGTTAGCTTTTTCCAAACCAAAGTTGTTTTCAGCGTTTGCTACTGCTGAGTTCAACACTTTAAGGATGATCCCTGCAGCTTTGTTTGGTGTGAATGTCAAAAATAGCGATGGCATCGGCTACGCTTTTACCACGGATGTTGTCAAGAACAAGACGTGATTTACGAGGTGAAACACGCACTGTACGAGCCATTGCTTTAGCTGAAGTAATTTCTGCCATTTATGTTCTCCTTATTTTCTACGTGTCTTCTTGTCGTCTGCCGCGTGACCTTTGTAAGTACGAGTTGGTGCAAATTCACCAAGCTTGTGACCTACCATGTCTTCTTGGATGTAAACAGGTACATGTTTACGTCCATCATAAACTGCGATAGTGTATCCGATGAAACTTGGGAAGATCGTTGAACGACGTGACCAAGTTTTAATTACTTTTTTCTTTTCGTCGTTTGCTTGAGCTTCAACTTTTTTCATCAAATGCTCATCGACGAAAGGTCCTTTTTTAAGACTACGTCCCATTTTGTAATTTTCTCCTTTAAAATTTAGTACCACAGCGGCTTGCGCTGCTATGCAGCGCTACCGAGCTGGCGGAAAGTGTAAGCTAGTTGCTTATGATTATTTTTGGTTGCGACGACGAACGATAAGTTTGTCAGATTTCGCTTTCTTGTTACGAGTTTTAAGACCAAGCGCAGGTTTACCCCAAGGAGTAGATGGCGCTTTACGTCCAACTGGTGCTTTACCTTCACCACCACCGTGTGGGTGATCATTCGGGTTCATTACAGAACCACGAACTGTAGGGCGAACACCTTTCCAGCGGTTACGTCCCGCTTTACCAAGGTTAACAAGTCCATGTTGTTCGTTTCCGACAACACCAACTGTAGCACGGCAAGTTCCAAGAATCATACGAACTTCGCCTGATTGAAGACGAACAAGTACATATTTACCTTCAGAACCCAATACTTGAGCAGAAGCTCCAGCAGCACGTACCAATTCTCCACCTTTACCAGGTTTCAATTCGATGTTGTGGATCAAAGTACCAACTGGGATGTTAGCAAGTGGAAGAGCGTTTCCGACTTTGATATCTGCTTCTGGTCCTGATACGATACGTTGACCTACTTCAAGACCTTTAGGGGCGATGATGTAAGCTTTCACACCGTCAGTGTAGTGTACAAGTGCGATGTTAGCTGAGCGGTTTGGATCGTATTCGATCGTTTTAACGACTGCTTCAACTCCATCTTTGTTACGTTTGAAATCGATCAAACGGTAATGACGTTTGTGTCCACCACCTTGGTGACGAACAGTGATACGACCGTTATTGTTACGACCTGCTTTGTTTTTAAGAGAAACAAGCAAAGTTTTCTCAGGTGTGTTTGTTGTGATTTCAGCGAAATCCAAAGAAGTCATATTACGGCGACCGTTTGTTGTTGGTTTATAAACACGAATTCCCACGATATTTCCTCCTTAGATTATTCAGCTTCAGTAGCAAACAACTCGATTGCTTTAGAATCAGCTGCAAGCGTGATGATAGCTTTTTTAGTTTTTGAAGTAAAACCAGTGTAACGTCCAACGCGTTTTGCTTTAGGTTTTACGTTTACAGTGTTCACATTCGCAACTTTTACACCTTCAAACGCAGCTTCAACAGCTTGTTTGATCAAAAGTTTATGAGCGCGAGTGTCAACTTCGAATACATATTTGCCTGCTTCAAGTTGAGCCATTGACTTTTCAGTGATAACAGGTTTTTTGATAACATCATACAAATTCATTATGCAAGAACCTCCTCGATTTTAGAGATAGCTGCTTGAGTAACAAGAAGTTTGTCACTATTTGCGATGTCAAGAACACTTGCAGTTGTAGCAGTCGCAACTTTCACGTTTGGAAGGTTACGAGCTGAAAGAGCTGCGAATTCATTTCCTTCTTCAAGAATAACAAGGACTTTAGAATCGATGCTCAAAGCTGCAAGAACTTTTGCAAATTCAGCAGTTTTTGGAGCTGTAAATTCAAGAGAATCAACGGCTACAAATTTGTTTTCAGCAACTTTTTTTCTGAGTAAACAGATTTAAGCGCAAGGCGACGAACTTTTTGAGGAAGTTTGTACGCATAGCTACGTGGAGTTGGTCCGAAGACAATTCCACCACCACGCCATTGCGGAGAGCGGATAGAACCTTGACGAGCACGTCCGGTTCCTTTTTGACGCCATGGTTTGCGTCCGCCACCTGAAACGGCTGAACGGTTTTTAACTGCGTGAGTTCCTTGACGAAGGCTAGCACGTTGGCTGATGATCACATCAAATACAACTGCTTGGTTTGGTTCGATACCAAAGATCGCATCGTTAAGAACAACTTCGCCCGCTTGTTTTACCAGTTTGGTCGAATAATGTTACATTTGCCATTTTGACTGTATTCCCCTTTCCTTATTATTTACCAGCTTTAACTGCTGACTTGATAGTGATAAGAGATTTCTTAGCACCTGGTACGTTACCTTTGATAAGGATAACGTTCTTTTTCTGGAACAACTTGAACAACTTCAAGGGTTTTGAATTGTTACACGATCGCCACCCATACGTCCTGCAAGGTTTTTTTACCTTTGAATACGCGGTTAGGTGCAACAGGGTCCCATAGAACCTGGACGACGGTGGTAACGAGAACCGTGAGCCATTGGTCCACGTGATTGTCCGTGGCGTTTGATAACACCTTGAAAGCCTTTACCTTTAGAAGTACCAGTTACATCAACAATGTCTCCAGCTTCGAAAGTGTCAACTGTGATTTCAGCACCAACTTCCAAGCCTTCAACGTTTTTGAATTCACGAATGAAGCGCTTAGGAGCCGTGTTAGCTTTTGCTACATGTCCTTTAGCAGGTTTGTTGCTCAATACTTCGCGTTTGTCATCGAAACCAACTTGGATAGCGTTGTAACCATCTGTTTCAACAGTTTTAACGAAGAACAACGTTTGGAGTTGCTTCGATAACTGTTACAGGGATCAATTCGCCAGCTTCAGTGAAGATTTGAGTCATTCCCACTTTTTTTCCCTAAGATTCCTTTTTGTCATGAGAAAATAGTTCCTTTTTCTATAGTTTTTTTATTCAAAAAGTTTTTTTAACGAGCGTTTTTTTATGCTCTGGATCAAAGCTTTAGATTAAAGTTTGATTTCTACGTTTACACCACTTGGAAGATCCAATTTCATCAAAGCGTCAACTGTTTTTTTGAGTTGGGTTGATGATGTCGATCAAACGTTTGTGTGTACGCATTTCGAATTGTTCGCGAGAATCTTTGTATTTGTGAGTCGCACGAATGATTGTGTAGAGGCTACGCTCAGTTGGAAGTGGGATTGGACCCGCAACTTGTGCACCTGTACGAGTAGCTGATTCTACGATTTTTGCAGCCGCTGTGTCGAGTGTACGGTGTTCGTACGCTTTCAAACGGATGCGGATTTTTTTGTTTGCCATCTTTTTCTCCTTTTCGTCTATTTAAGATAATAGGCTAGCTCCACAAGAAAACCGACGCGCGTTGCGTGGCAATGCAACCGAGCGTGTCGCAACCTCTTGCATCAAAGCTAATAGCTGTTTTTCACAGCACCATAGTAGTTTAACACAAACAAAGGCCCAATGCAAGGGATTTGAGAAGATTTTTTTCGTTTTTTTGATGAAAGTGTTTTCGAAAGAAAAAGCGTGCTAAAAAAGTTGCTATTATATAGGAAAAAGGGAGCGAGACAGAACAAATTTATATCCAATTTGTTCGTCGTCTCGCCCCCGCACAGTTGATTAGGTTATCTTTGGAGCTTAACAAGCGAACAAAGATACCAATCAACCACTGCGTCTAGCAGTTATTCCTATTATTCTCAGATGGCTGTAGTCTTTTTTTCTTCCTATTAATCTATTTCTAGAAATTCCGTCCTGACTTGTTATAGCCATATTTTTCGACGAAATGCTCACGGAATTCTAAGAGATTGTCATCCATGATGGCTTGACGGACCTGCTTCATGAGGTTGATCAAGAAATACAAGTTGTGGTAGCTGGTCAAGCGAATGCCGAAGGTCTCATCTGCCTTGAGGAGGTGGCGAAGATAAGCTCGGGTGTAATTCTTACAAGTGTAGCAATCACATTCAGGGATCCAGCGGTGTAAAGTCTTCTGCAAATTGCGCATTTTTTTCACTACTAGGCGTCCTTGGCTAGTCATACAGGTACCATTTCGCGCAATCCGCGTCGGCAAGACACAGTCAAACATGTCCACTCCACGAATAACGCCATCAATCAGACTGTCTGGAGCTCCTACTCCCATGAGATAGCGTGGCTTGTTTTCTGGTAAGAGCGGAGTAGTGAAATCAAGCACGGCATTCATCTCTTCATGGCTTTCCCCAACAGCTAAGCCACCGATGGAATAGCCTGGGAAGTTCATGCTGACTAAATCTTGAGCAGACTGACGGCGCAAGTCTTCAAATCCAGCCCTTGGACAATCCCGAAAAGACCTTGATCATGAGGGCGACGGTGAGCCTTTAGGCCACGTTCTGCCCAACGACTGGTCCGTTCGATTGATTTTTTCACATAATCATAGGGCTGATAGAACTGAGGGCATTCATCAAAGGACATCATGATGTCGCTTCCTAGATTGTTTTGGATGGAGATGGCCTTTTCTGGAGATAGGAACATCTTCGAGCCGTTGAGGTGGTTTTTAAAGGTTACCCCTTCTTCGGTGATGTTGCGGGTATCCGCTAATGAATAGACTTGGAAGCCTCCACTATCTGTCAAAATCGGCTGGTCCCAGTTCATGAACTGGTGCAGTCCTCCTGCTTTTGCGACCAAGTCGTCCCCGGGACGAAGCCAGAGATGGTAGGTGTTGGCCAAGATAATGCCGGAACCCATTTCCTTGAGTTCTTCTGGCGATTGGGTCTTAACGGTTGCCTGAGTCCCTACAGGCATAAACATTGGGGTTGGGAAGGTCCCGTGAGGGGTGATAATTTCTCCCAGACGAGCACCTGTATGCTTTTCTTTTTTGATTAATCGATATTGAATCGGTGAATCTGTCATGGTTACCTCCGTACTGGGAAAAACAGTCCCAGCCTTCTTATTCCTGTCACAGTTTTCCTGTGAGCACCTGTACGATTGTACCAAATTTTACCTGCTCTGTCACGGACTTATGTTATAATAAAAAGTACTACTATGAAGAGAGTGTCATCTATGAACCTTAAATTGATTCGCCTCCGGGCACGTACCATACAAGTCCAGCAACCGGGCTTAGCTATCCTTTTTGCTCTTCCGGTCCTGTTGACCATTCTTGCTAACTTTCTCTTAAGCGGGCAAGATCTGGTCGATCTACTACCAGATATGACCTTGCAGCAAGCAAGTATCTACATGATCCAGCGGCAACTCTTTCCTTCTGTCGTCTCCTTTGTCATCTCCATTTTAGTGGTTGGTGCGACTTTTAGCTATTTAGATACGATTAATCCCAAGATCGAACACCGAACACGTGTCTTAGATATCTTTAAACAAGATCGCTTTACCTCTGTATTTGCCACCTTGATCTTGAAGCAAGCCGTCCTCTTTTTATGGGGACTCATCCTCTATGTGGGGAGTCTCATCAGCACCTACGCCAGCATTCGATTTTTTTGGCGATCTACGATAAGGTGAGCAACCCTAGCACTCTGAGTGCTTCCAGTCCTGAATTCCAATCTCTCATGCAACAAATGCCTCTGATGACTGCTGGTGTCATGCTTGGCCTGATTGGCCTCCTCTTTTTACCTGCCACAATACTACAGTCTCAGCTTGGTCGAATTGATCCTCTATGAGCAATTACGAGACGGCGACTACAAAGGGAGCCTTTGGAGTCCTTCGCCAAAGTCGTGAAACCATGAAAGGGTTCCGCAGCAATCGCTTGGTACTCGATCTAACCTTGATTGGTTGGTACTTCTTGAATTACTTCACGCGCGATGTCATCGGCTTTTATACCATGCCTTACTTTATCAACTGCCAAATTGCCTTTTATGATCAAATCAAGCAGATCAAACAAGGGCCGCGCCATTTTACAGGCCATCCAAGCCATGAAACTGAATAAGAGTAAGAAGAAAACCCCAGCAAGCTGGGGTTTTCTTCTATGATCAATTGTTTATCATTTATAAACCGTATAGGGAGTCTCCTAAGATCAGTCGGGTGTGTTCCCGTTTGATACAGCGGTTCATGACGATATCTTCTCGTCCAGCTCCACGAAGGATTTCTTCTGCTTCTTGATTTTCCAGCTCCAATTGTGCCCAGAAAATTTTCGCATCCGTCTCAATATAATCACGTGCCACATCTGGTAAAAACTCACTGCGTCGGTATACATCGACGATATCTACTGGGAAAGGAATCTCCTGCAAGCTAGCATACACCGTTTCTCCAAGAATCTGGCCACCGGCTGCACGAGGATTAACAGGAATAATCCGATAGCCCCGCTCTTGCATCTCCTTACTGACACGATGACTGGTTGTGTCTTCACGATCAGATAATCCAACTACAGCGATGATCTTGCTCGTTTCTAGGTAATGTTTGATAATGCCATCACTAGGATTGCGAAATGAATAAGCCATAAGAATCTCCTTTTGTATGCGTTTCCTTTCTTTAAATAGTATAACAATACGGAAGGCATTGCAAGTGTTTGTCATTAAAAGAGGTAGGAAACTGAAAAGTCTCCTACCGCTTTCTGTTTTGAACAAACTCAATTTTATTTGGCTTCATACCATGTCTTGCCTTCGTTTTCATCGGCTTCCAGTGGTACTGCAAGTTCGATAGCGGATTCCATGGTCTCTTTGACTAGTTCTTTGATCGCTGCCAGTTCATCACTTGGCACTTGCAGAACGATTTCATCGTGCACTTGAAGAAGCATCTTGGTCTTGTATGCTCCTCTTTCTAGCGTTTGGTCCAAGTGGATCATGGCAATTTTCAAGATGTCTGCTGCAGATCCTTGGATGGGTGAGTTAATAGCTGTCCGCTCCGCAAAGCCTCGAACATTGAAGTTGCGAGAATTGATATCTGGAATCTCCCGACGACGCTTGAAGAGGGTCTCCACATAGCCTTTATCACGCGCTTCCCGTACCACTCTCTCCATATAGTCCTTGATGCCAGGGTAGCGTTCGAAGTAGGTCTCAATATAAGCCTTGGCTTCTTTTCGACTGATCCCTAGGTTGTTAGACAGTCCAAAGTCGGAAATTCCATAAACCACACCGAAGTTTACTGCTTTTGCATTGCGACGGTCGTTCGGCGTCACATCTTCTGGTTTTGCAATATTGAAAACTCGCATAGCAGTCGATGTATGGATATCTGCCCCATGTTTAAAAGCATCAATCAAATGCTCATCTCCCGAAATATGGGCCAAGACGCGCAGTTCGATTTGTGAATAGTCCGAACTCAGCAAGACACTGTTTTCCTCTTCTGGGACAAAGGCCTTACGAATAAGACGACCTTGTTCCAAACGGACAGGAATGTTTTGCAGGTTGGGATCCACACTGGACAAACGGCCTGTCTGCGTCAAATCCTGTACATAGCGGGTATGGATCTTCCCATCTTCCAAAATCCAATCTTGAAGACCGATGACATAGGTCGACTGGATCTTAGCAATTTGGCGGTATTCAAGAATCTTAGACACAATCGGTGCAATTGGAGCCAGGCGTTCCAAGACATCAACGGCTGTTGAATAGCCGGTTTTTGTCTTCTTAGTATATTCAAGAGGGAGTCCCAATTTTTCAAAGAGAATGACCCCCAATTGTTTTGGAGAATTGATATTAAACTCTTCTCCTGCAAGCTCGTAGATTTCTTGAGTCAAGCGCTCCAAGACCACTTCGTTTTCCACCTGCATATCCTCTAGGGTCTGGCGCTCTACCTTGATCCCCGCGATTTCCATCTTGGCCAAAACAGCTGCTAGTGGTTGCTCCATATCATAGAGCAAATCTAGCTGGTCATGGGCTTGCAACTGTTCCACCATGGGCTCTTCGGTATCCAGTAGAACAGCGACTTTCCGTGCCAAATGCTCTAATAGGACCGCCTTTTCTGGGATAGCTTTTTTGGCTCCCTTGCCATAAACGACTTCGTCCAGCGGTAGCGCAATCTGACTATAGAGACTCGCAATGGTTGAAATTTCATTGTCCTCTACGGTCGACAAGAGATACTTGGCCAATCGACTGTCAAACGCGGGATTTTGAAGGGTAATGCCCAAGTGGCTAAGCAAGACCTTGGCCCGCTTGAAGTCATAGACCTTGAGGGGCGTTTTTTCGAGAAATTCTTTGAAAATCGGTGTTTGTAAAAGACCAGTATCTGTACTCGCGTAGAGCTGACCTTCGGTCCCCCATGCAAAACCGATGATGGGTTCCGTATGGTAATTGTCCCCAAAAATCTCAAAATGGAAGAAACTATCTTCCGTGAGCATATCTGAAGTGACTTGCTCGACTTCTGTATAGTCAATGGCTACAGGAGCTGCTTCTTCTCCACTGAGATCCAAGGCCTGACGGAGTTGCTTGAAGCCCATCTCCTCATAAAACTTGGCGAGATTTTCTAGATGAGGGCCCGTATAGGTGATATCGTCAAGCCCAATCTCAATGGGCGCATTGGTATCAATGGTCGCGAGAGTCTTAGACAGATAGGCCTGTTCCTTATCGTTGATGAGGTTTTCCTTCATCTTAGAAGCCTTCATCTCATCGATATGCTCGTAAATACCATCGAGAGAGCCGTACTCTAGGAGTAGTTTGATCCCTGTCTTTTCTCCGATCTTAGTCACACCTGGGATATTATCCGATTTATCTCCCATCAAGGCCTTGAGGTCGATAAATTGCTCTGGTGTCAGACCCATTTTTTCTTTGAGATAGGCTGGAGTGAATTCCTCAAACTCTGCTACCCCTTTTTTGGAAATCTCAACCACCGTATTGTCATCTGTCAGCTGGATCAAATCCTTATCCCCAGAGACAATGGTCACATCAAATGGCACCGAAGTAGTTTCTGCCATCTTATCTAGTGTTCCAATAATATCATCCGCTTCATACTGGGCCAGCTCATAATGGCGGATTCCCAAATGATCCAGTTGCTCACGAATGAAAGGAAACTGCTCGCGGAACTCATCTGGAGTTTTTGCACGGCCCCCTTTGTAGTCGGCATACATCTCCGTCCGAAAAGTCGTCTTTCCTGCATCAAAAGCAACGAGGACATGGGTTGGTTGGATGCGCTCCAAGAGATGGCTCAACATGAGGTTAAAGCCATAGACCGCATTGGTATGCAGACCATTGGCATTTTTGAAGCGATCAATTTGATTATAGAGTGCGAAAAAAAGGCACGAAAAAGCGACGGAAGACCCGTCGATGAGTAGTAATTTATTCTTTTTTTCCATAGGCCTATTATACCACGAATCACAAGGTCTCTGGTACATAAAAACTCTACCCTTTCGGGTAGAGCCTTCTTTAGGAGTTTCTTATGAAAAAAATGAAGAGAGTGTTTATTCGCCGTAACAAGAACCTTGTTGTGGCAATTTCTTAAAAGCGTTTTTGGATAATTAACTGAGATTTTCATTTTCTGTACCTCATTTCTTATTGGATGAGTACAGTATACAAGAGAAACCTAAACGATTCCTTATAGAAAGCTTCAAGAAAACTAAAAGCTGAGGCGCAAAACACGCGGTTGTTTTTTCCTACAAGCTGGTAACTGAAGATGAAGCCCTGTCTCATCTTGGCTCCAAGAAAGAAGCTGACTTTCTCCAAGGAGCTCTAGCTTTTGAATGCGCACATGAAGAATTCTCGGTTGCTTGAGATCATAGGCGAGAGACGGTAAGGTCAGCTCTTCTGTCCGTTCACTTGGTTCCAGCTGGATAGCATAAAGTAGGCCTTCACGCATGGTATAGCGGAAATCTTGGCTGGTATAGAGTGGCGCTTCTCCGTCTGAGAAGGAACCTTCCTGGGCCTCGGTCGGTCCGTCCGATGACACCCGCCAAGGCCGACTCTGATAAATAGCTTCTCCATTTACCGCCAGCCAGTCCCCGATCTCTGTGAGGATGTCTTGGTCTTGCTCAGGGATCGTGCCATCTGCCTTGGGTCCAATATTAAGCAGAAGATTGCCATTTTTGGCCACAACATCAACTAAATTTTGTAGTAATTCCTTACTGGTCTTGTAGGCTAGATCCTGGGTATAGCACCAAGAGTTACGGGCGATCGCGGTATCCATTTGCCACGGAAAGGCTTGAGTCTCTCCGTATCCTCCCCCGCTCCATCTCGACGATTCCTGAACCGAAAGGGAGGGCGTCCTGTTTGTAACAAACAGCCACCTTGCGATCCTCTTGTGCTGCTAGATTGTAATAATAAGCCAAAAAGCGCATCAAGTAGGGACGGAAACTCTCATGCTGGATCCACCAGTCAAAATAAAGGAGCTCTGGCTGGTAGTCCCGCACCAGTTCACAGGTTCGCAACAGCCAATCTTCCAAGAATTCTTTACTTGGATAAGGCTTAGAAGTCAGATCAAAATGATCCTTTGGCTCTGACTCCGCTGGCCAATAAAGGCTGTCTCTTGGGACTTCTTGCGGAATGTCACTAGTGAATTCCTTGCCATGTGAAAAGAAAAACTGGTGTTCTGCCCGGTGAGAGGACGTACAGAAGTGCAGGCCACGTTTTTCTGCTTCCTTCCTCAGCTCTCCTAAGACATCTCGTCTCGGCCCCATTTCTAAACTATTATAAGGCGAGAGAGTAGAGGCATACATCTGAAAACCATCGTGGTGCTCCGCAACTGGAAAAAGATACTGGGCTCCCGCTTTTTGAAAGAGATCTAGCCAAGATGCCGGATCAAAGCGATCGGCTGTAAAAAGAGGAATGAGATCCTTGTAGCCAAAGCCGGCCTGGTCTCCAAAATGCTCTCTATGATAGTCATAACAAGGATTCCCTTGGATATACATATTTCGCGAATACCATTCCGAACCAAAGGCAGGTACACTGTAGACGCCCCAGTGGATAAACATTCCAAATTTGGCATCCCGATACCAATCTGGACAGACTTGATGGCTAAGAGAGTCCCAGGTTGGTTCAAAAGGACCTGACTGGATGACTTGATCAATCTCTTCAAGGCTTAACATTCTCTTCTCCTCTTTTCTTGTTACTACCTCTATTGTAACGAGAAAACCTCGTTTGTAAAGGCCAACGAGGGGAATGTTTAAAATAGTAGACAAAGAGCTTGATCTAGGAGAATCAAGCTGATGATGAATGGAATGAAGCTTCTAACCCTTCACTGCTTGAGAAATAAAACGAGAGATGGCGTCTGTCTCCCCTTGGTGGAGAGCCTTAACGATTTTGGACCCCACAATAACCCCATCTGAGACCTTGTTGAAACGGTGAACATCCTCCATGCTGGAAACTCCAAAACCTGTTAAAACAGGAATAGACGCTATTTCATGTAATTGGGTCAAATGGTGATCCAAATCATCTCGATAGCTACCAGCTTTCCCCGTCACTCCATTGACAGCAACGGCATAGATAAATCCTTCTGCATCATGGATCAATTTCTTCTGGCGCTCGATTCCTGTGGTTAAGCTCACTAGTGGCACCAAAGCGATGTCTTTATCCACTAATAGAGGCTCTACCAGATCCGCATGCTCATGAGGAAGATCCGGAATAATCACTCCCTTGACCGCTGTTCCTTCTACATCTCTAAAGAAGTTTTCGAGCCCATATTGGAACAAGGGGTTGAAATAGGTCATGATGACCAAGGAACAGTAGTCTTCAAGCGCTGGATCGTTTGCACCAGTTCCTGTGTCGTCGTCCCATGGGCTAAACTTCGTAGTCCCGCCTCTTCAATCACAGGGCCATCTGCCACCGGATCCGAAAAAAAGGAATGCCAACCTCAATAGCTGAGACACCAAGCTCTTCCAAAAAAATTGGATGGTTTCCTGCAAACCTGCCAAGCCTTTTTTTCATGATCTCCTGCCATAATATAAGGAACAAAAGATCCCTTGCTGCTGGTCTTTCAGCTTTTTGTAAATGCTCTGTTAAGGTCTTTTCCCATCTTACTCTCCCTCTCTTGTTCTAGGCGGTCTTTGACTTGTACCACATCTTTATCCCCACGACCTGATAAGCAAACGATCATGGATTTTTCAGGCCCCATTTCCTTAGCCAACTTCACCGCATAGGCGATAGCGTGGCTCGATTCCAGGGCTGGAATGATTCCTTCTACTTTCGAAAGCAATTGAAAAGGCTTCTAGGGCTTCTTTGGTCTGTCACTGGCACATAGGTCGCCCGCTTGATGTCATGGAAATAAGAATGCTCTGGCCCAATCCCTGGATAATCGAGACCTGCTGAAATCGAGAAAGCTTCTAAAAATCTGTCCATGCGCATCCTGTAACACATCCATCAAGGCGCCGTGAAGGACTCCCGGACGCCCCTTGGTCAAGGTTGCTGCATGCTGGTCTGTATCTACTCCAAGCCCAGCAGCTTCTGCCCCATACATGGCAACAGAGGCATCCTCAACAAAAGGATAAAAGAGGCCAATGGCGTTCGATCCGCCTCCTACACAGGCTAAAACTGCATCTGGTAGTGCACCATCATTTTGCTCTGCAAATTGGCGTTTGGCTTCTCGGCCAATGACACTTTGAAAATCACGGACAATTTCTGGGAATGGGTGAGGTCCTAGAGCAGACCCCATGATATAGTGGGTATCCTCCACATTTGCTACCCAGGCTCTAAGGGCAGCATTGACCGCATCCTTGAGAACACGTGACCCATCTGTTACTGATTGAACCTTGGCGCCCAATAACTCCATCCGAAAGACATTGAGGGCTTGGCGTTTGACATCTTCTTCCCCCATGTAGATGGTGCATTCCATATCAAATAAAGCAGCTGCCGTTGCCGTTGCAACACCGTGCTGTCCGGCCCCTGTTTCTGCGATAATCTTCTTTTTGCCCATCCGGTGTGCCAATAAAACCTGTCCTAGGGCATTATTAATTTTATGAGCCCCTGTGTGGTTGAGGTCTTCTCTTTTAAGAAAGATCTTGGCTCCACCGACATACTTGGTAAGATTTTTAGCATAATAGAGCGGTGTTTCCCGACCGACATATTGTTTCAGAAGCTGATCCAATTCTGCTTGAAAAGAAGGATCTGCTTGACTTTCTCTGTAGGCTTCTTCTAATTCTAAAACTGCTGTCATCAAGGTTTCAGGGACAAATCGTCCCCCGAACCGCCCGTAAAATCCGTTTTGATCTGGTTGTTTATATGCCATGCTTGACCCTTTCTATAAATCGTTTTATCTTTTCTTGATCTTTTATTCCATTTGTCTCGACCCCACTGGATACATCCACCGCATAAGGATGAAAGAAGCGAATAGCATCTGCTACATTGTCTTCCGTCAAGCCTCCTGCAATAAAGAAGGGCTTTGTGAAGTTTTGGGTTTCGAGTTCTTGCCAGTTAAAAGTCTCTCCACTTCCTGCTACAGGAGCATCAAAGAGCAGATAATCGGCACCGGTCTCAGGAAGAGCTGCGTCTTTTCCCACTTGAACAGCGCGAATCGTCTGTTGGGGAAGGTCTTGCAAGATGGTTTCATCCATCGATCCATGCACTTGTATCAGGTCCAAGCCCACAACTTGGCAAGCTTGCTCCACTTCCTCTCTTTGCGGCGATACAAAAACACCGACTTTTTGAACCCCCTTTGGAATCCCTGTAGCCAACTGCCGAGCTTGCTCCAGCGTCACTTGCCGTTTGCTTGGTGCAAAGACAAAACCAATGTAGTCCGCACCGGCCTCAACAGCTGTCTGGACAGCTTCCGGAGTGGACAATCCGCAAATTTTAACCTTTGTCAATCTGCAACTCCTTTACTTTTTCAGCCACATTGTCTGCCTTCATGAGGGCTGTCCCAACGAGAATGCCATTAAAATAAGGAGCCAGCATGCGCGCGTCTGCTGCTGCGAAAATAGCAGACTCAGAGATGTAAACCGGTTCTTGTTCAAAATTGGTCGCCAATTCCAGGCTAGTATGAAGATCAGTCTCAAAGGTCACCAAGTTGCGATTATTCACCCCGATGATCTGAGCACCAATCCGGTGAGCTACCTCTAGTTCTGTCAGATTATGGGTCTCCACCAAGACCTCCAGGCCAAGATGGGTCGCAAAACTCATAGAGCTCTTGCAGACGAGTCTCTGATAAAGGCTGCAACAATCAACAAGATCACGGTCGCCCCTGCGTTTCGTGCCCGAATTATTTGCTTTTCATCCACAATGAAAATCTTTATTGAGGGTGGGAATACGCACTTGACTAGATATTTCCCGGAGATAGTCGATACTGCCCTTGAAAAAAACTTGATCGGTCAAGACAGAAATCATAACTGCCCCATTTTCTTCGTAAGTCTTAGCCTGAGCGACGATATCCACATCGACATGAATATCTCCCAGACTCGGGCTAGCCTTTTTCACTTCCGCAATGACCTGAAGCTTTTCTGGATGACTCTTTAGGTAATCATACAGGCGGTAAGTCTTGCGCAAAGGTTGGAGTTCCTCTTCTTTCATCGCAGCCACTTCACGCGCCTTTTCCTTTAGAATCTTTGGTAAGAATTCTTGACTCATTTTTGATACTCCTGTAATAATCTCAATTTCTCAAGGGCAGCCCCACTGGCAATCACTTCACGTGCCAAGGCAATCCCCTCCTTGATAGAATCTACCTTGCCGTTGGCATAAAAACCAAGGCCAGCATTCAAGACAGTCACCTCTAAGAAGGGACTTGCTTCATTCTCCAAGACGCTGAGCAAAATTTCCGCATTGCGTTTGGCGTCTCCACCTCGTACTTGATCAATTTCAATGCGCTCCATTCCGATATCTTCTGGTTGAAAGCTGGATAAGGTAACCTGTCCATTTTCCAGAATAGCGAGCTGGGTTTCTCCATCAAGGCCTGCCTCGTCCAAACCTTGTGGACCACTCACCACTACTGCGCGTTTCCGACCCAAATTTTTTAGAATCTCTGCCGTACTTTCTAGCATGTCAGGACGACTGGTTCCCAATAGCTGGGTTCCTAGAGGAATCGGATTGATTAGAGGACCAGTTAAGTTCATCACCGTTGGAACCCCTAGCGCCAAGCGAGCAGGCATAATATAGCGCATGCCAGGATGCAGATTTTTGGCAAATAGGAAGACAATTCCCGCCTTTTCAAACACTCGTCCCAAGTCTTCTGGACCCAAATCAAGGTTAATCCCTAGAGCTTCTAATACATCCGCAGAACCAGATTTGGAAGAGATTGAACGATTTCCGTGTTTCGCCATCTTAATCCCACCACCAGCAAGGACGAAGGCAGCTGTTGTTGAAATATTGAAACTATACGAACGATCGCCCCCGTTCCACAATTGTCCATTGCTCCTTGAACTTCTGTAGGAATAGCGACTGCATAGGCCTGCATCACTTTTTGCAATAGCCGTCCGCTCTTCAACCGTTTCTCCCTTCATTTTGAGACCTAGAAGAAGGGCCGTCACCTGTGCTTCTGAAGCACGACCAGCAACGACTTCCTCCATGGCAGCTTCTAACTCTGCACTGGTTAGATCCATTCCTTCTGCTACTTTTTGCAAGCACTTGTTTCATCTTCCGCTCCTTGACTAGTTTGACAAAAATTTTCGATGGTCTTGAGCCCATCTGGCGTTCCCGATACTTTCTGGATGGTATTGAAAACCATAAATCGGTAAGCTACGGTGTTGAATTCCCATAATCGCTTGATCATCCGTCGTCCGAGAGGTAATGACAAAAATCCTCTGGCATGTCTTCAATCGTCAGCGAATGGTAGCGCATGACTGGGACTTCTTTTGCGACACCCGCGTATAGCGGAGAGGGAGCTTCTAGCTGGATCTGGCTTTGTTTGCCATGCATGACCTGTGGTGCCAATCCCAAGCGCCCTCCAAAAAAACTTCCGCAATCGCTTGATGCCCCAAGCAAATCCCCAAGATTGGTTTGACCCCTGCGAAATCTCGGATCATCTCCTCCATCTTGCCCGCATCCTTTGGCCAACCTGGACCTGGAGAAAAGACCAAGGCATCTGCTTCTTGGGCAACTTGGTACAGATCCGGATCATCATTTCGAAGCACCTGGACCTCATCAAATTTTCCGATATACTGTGCTAAATTGTAGGTAAATGAATCGTAATTATCTACTAATAAAATCATCCTTCTTCTCCAATCCTTGTCATCGATTTTGCCTTATTGACGGTTTCTTGGTATTCATTTTCAGCGATCGAATCATAAACGATTCCTGCTCCGGCCTGCACATAAGCCTTCTTATTTTTGAGGATCATGGTTCGAATCGCAATAGCAAAATCAAGATCCCCCGTCACAGAGAGATAGCCAATGGCCCCCGCATAGACGCCTCGTTTTTCTTTTTCTGCTTCATAGATTCGCTTCATGGCTCGAATCTTGGGAGCCCCCGAAACGGTTCCAGCTGGAAGAGTTGCCTTCAAAGCCTCAATGGAGGCTAGTCCAGGAAGCAATTGCCCCTTGACCACACTGGTCAGGTGCATGACATAACGGAAGAATTCCACTTCCATATATTTGGTCACTTCAACTGATCCATTTTGAGCGATACGCCCAATATCGTTTCGCCCTAGATCCACCAACATCCGGTGTTCTGCGACTTCTTTTGGATCCCCTGTCAACTCAGCTGCCAATTGCCGATCAGCCTCTTCATCGATCCCTCTGGGACGTGTGCCCGCAATGGGATTGGTTGTCACCACTCGATCCTTGACCGACACCAGACTTTCTGGACTAGCACCGATAATTTGGTACTCCCCAAAAATCATAAAAAGTAGAGATAATTCGAAGGGTTGGTCACGCGCAAATTGCGGTAATAATCTAGTGGTTTTCCTGAAAAAAATCAGCTGAAAAAAACGTTGACTGAGCACGCATTGGAACATATCTCCTTTTCGAATATAGTCCCGCGCTAGGGCTACCATTTCCTCAAACTCTTTTTGCTCCAAATGATTGTGGAAATGAAGCGCATGCAGGTCCTTGTCCTGAAACTCTTCTTTTGCAGGTCTTGCCAATTGTGCTAATACTTGCTCCAAGCTCGACGCTTGCTCTGCTTCACTCCGTCCACTATAGAGGTTCTCTTCCACCACATAGACCTTTTCCTTTTTGTGATCAAAAATCACATAGCTTTCATATAAGAAAAAGTGAAGATCTGGTGTGCCGATCGTATCTTCAGGAATGGAACCAATGTTCTCATAGAGACCAATCAAGTCATAGCCGACAAATCCAATCGCTCCACCGTTAAAAGGAAGCTCTTCTGAAGTTTTCGTTTTGACCGTGATGCGATTCAAAAAGTCCAAAGGATCCTCTTCAACAATTTGATCATTGTAATAGAGGACGCCATTTTCAAACTTGACTTCACTGACTGGCCGATAGGCTACAATTGAAAAACGCGCATTCTCTTTTTCACGAGGGATCGACTCCAAGATCATTTTATGGGGCGCATCCAAACGCATATAAGCCAAAATTGGACTCAACACATCAGCAGATAAAACTTTTTTCATATCAGAAACCTCTCTTTTAGAACTCTTTTTTTAATGAATCGTAACGTCACCTTGCTTGCTAAGGCGATCAAGGGTATCCCATCGCTCTATTTGCGCTTTTGGGATCAATGTGCCTAAGCTCGCTTCGCTTGCTAAGGCATAGAAAAAGCCCTCACACAAAAACTGTGTGAGGGCGTAGTGTCCGCGGTGCCACCTCTTTTATAGGGAAAAATAGCTGGTCTTTCCCTACATCTCTATCTCCTCTATCAAGGAGTTGCACGGTAAGGGGTGCCAACCGAATTCACATGGGTTAGAATTCATTGATCATAACAGTCCAATTTTCATCAGTCGCTATTGCTTGTTCACAATTCCCACAAGCTCCCTGAAAATAGCTGACTCATTACTTTTCTGTTGCTACCATTATAACCCTTTTTCTTAGAAAGTCAATAAAATTTTTAGTCTTTTTTTATACTTTTTTCTACACTTATTTAATAAAATCAGCTCAAAGAGCCCTAGCGGCCCGTCCTTTTTATCCCAACAATAGGATACTCAATAAAGCTAAAATTGCAGGTCCACCTTGGGTCAAGATAATCTTTTTATTGGCTGTCATCGCACCGTAGGCTGCAGCTCCAATAATAAAAAAAGCACAAAAAAATCGTAACAACTTCACTATTTTTTTAGAGACAAACAATCCATACAAGAGGAAGACACCAATCAAGGCATTGTATATCCCTTGATTCTTAAATAAAGAGGTCACAGATGGGCGAGCGAGTTCTTCTTTATCCATGTTGAAAAACCCGACTTGTGGTATCAGATGTGGTTCTGATGCTCTCCAAATAAAAAAATATACAAATGCTCCAGTGCAGCAAGACTTGCTAAAAATAATCGTCAGTAATGACATCGTAGATTCCCCTTTTTATTCAACTGTTATTTGTTCAATGCCAGATACTAATTTGTCCAGCAGGTAAGAAAATTGCTCTTGTTCTTGAGCAGTCAAAATCCGACTCATCTGTTCTTTCACCGCCACATGATAGCGAGGGGGATGTTTGACCAAACGATTATAGGCCGTATCCGTCAAATGAATTAAGATTTCCCGCTGATTCTTTGGATTTCGACTCCGATGGACAAATCCTTCCTTTTCTAATATTTTGAAATGTCGGGTTAAAGCCGCTGGATCAATCTGCAAGCGCTCCTGAACCGCGATCTGATTGCAAGGCGCTTGTTCTAACAAATCCTGCAAGATTTGGTAACGTGTTAAGCTAATCCCTAGGCGCTTTTCAAATAACTGTGTAGTTGATTGATCTGCCAAGCGTAGTTGGTAGAGCAAATCATTTATTTCTGCCATGTCCCTTCCTCTATTCATTTTTGATAAATCAATAATTGACTAATCAATTATAAAGCATTTCATATCCTCTGGCAAGAAAAAGAGCTTGCACTATTCTTTTACACAAAAAAAGCCGCCTGATTTGGCGACTCTTAGGGAGATTATTATGAAAAAAAGAAAAAGTTTTAGGATTTTTTTCTAAACAAAGTTAGGAGGTCCTTGTTTATGCTTCTATTATAGCGGACATTTCTTAAAGAAAGCTTACGACTTTATTTCAAAATGAAAACAAATTCTTTACAGATTCTTTTCAGCGTTTAAAATAGCTGGGATATCTAGTAAGGTGTTCATCTGATGATTGCCTTGATAGTCAGACGTCAAGAAATTGATACTCTGAATCTGGCTATTTCTTGCAAAGTCAATATCCAGGCTCCGATCCCCAATATAGTAGGTCTTTTCTGGCTCCAACCCGTACTTCTCCATCAGATACATGGCAGCTTCTGGGTCAGGCTTGCGGGCAAAACCACTTTGACTGGTCAAAATCTCTGTAAAAAAAGATTCCAAACCCAAGTCCCGCAGGATGACAAAGGCATTCTCTCCCTTATGGGTATAGACAAACTGCTCAATTCCAGCTTCTTGTCCCCAAGATAGGATATCACGCGCCCCATCCATCAGAAGGACCTGGGCATTTTTCTCCGCCAGACTTTCTGCTCGGCGATGATTCAAGTCCGTCACATCCAGATGATACTCCTCCGCCACGGCTACTAAAAGATCTTGAACCGAATGCTTCAAGATGAAATCTTTAATGCTGGCTCGGTCAAAGGGAAGCTGATAAGTTGCATAGGTCTCCTCAAGACCTGCCAGAATAGCATCATAGGAATCCAGCAAGGTCCCATCCAAATCCCAAATAAAAGCTCGTTTTGTCATTTTTTCTCTCCTACTTTTCGTCTATAAAGTTGACTCAAAAACATAGCCAACGGAAAGCCATTGTCGAGCAGTGTCCCCGTCCAGACCCCTGGAAGGCCAAAGCCAAGGGTTACTCCAAGCAGATAACCGGCTCCAATTCGAATGACCCACATGCCAATCGTCGTTGCATAAAATGGAAGTTTCCCATTTCCCAAGCCTTGCCAAACAGCTGTATAGATGACCGTTCCTGCTGTAAAGGGTGTTCCTAACAAAGAAAAGAGGACAACCGAAAGGCTAGCTTCTACCGCTTTCACATCTTGTGTGTAGAGATAGGTCAGAAGAGTGCCCCCGAAAAAGATTCCCAAGGCAATGGGTAACATTAATACAAAGGACAAGCAGTAAGACTGCTTTCGAAGGCGGGCAATCTGCTCAAGATCACCTTCACCCAGGCTCCGTGCTACGAGCATGACCGTCGCTGTGGCCACCCCAAACACAGGCATGTAGTTAAACTGGGTCAAGGTCTCTCCGATAGCATTTCCTGCGACTGCCTCGGTCCCAAAAGCAACCACGATCGCAATGATTACCACATCTCCAGCCCGCATCATCAGCCGCTCTCCGGCTGCTGGAAGTGCTAAGTTCAAGAGCTTACGATCCAATCCCCAACCAAGGGGGGCAAAGGGTAGCTGGACCTTTTGCCACAAGAGGATGACGCCCACCAGACGGGCAAGCACCGTCCCCAAAGCTGCTCCAACAATGCCCCAACCAAAAAGGAAAATAGCTACAGAGGAGAATAGAGCATTTAAATAGATTGGTCAACAGGCTCACATACATAGGAATACGTGGATTGTTGGCCACCCGAACCAAGGAGCCCAAGGTCGTCATCAATCCTAAGAGAACTATGGTCCCGCCAACCAAGGAAAGGTAAATCCCCCCACTTTCGGCTACTGCAGCTTCAGTCCCCAACAGCGAAATCATCTGGCGTCCAAATAACAGCGAAGCCCCTCCTAAGAGAGCACTCAACAACAAGGTCACCTTCAGTGACTCTGTCGCATGGTAGGCAATGTTGGCTTGATTTTTTTCACCCAAGCTTTTGGACATAACACTGGCAACTGCCGCACCCAGTGCCAAAAAAAGATGGCTTGATAGATGGTGATGATATTCCTGCGACGGAAACACCTGAAATGGCAATCAAGCCCAGGTGAGCCACTAAATAAGAGTCCACCATGCCCATCAGCATTTGTAAGAAATTTTCACCCATGGCAGGAAGGGCGATGTTTAAGATTTTTTTGTATGAATTCATGCGTATAGAAAAGAGCCAAACGGCTCTTTTGATCTTTCTAATAGGAAGAATTAAAGTCCCAAGTAGTCTTCTACGGCTGCTTGCATGTCTTTGGCTGCCACGCTTGTACGATGGCGAACCGGTGCAGTTTCAAGGCCGTCTACAGCCGGTGGCACAGGAACACCTGAGAGTGTGTGTAATTTAGCCAAGGCTTCGAAATCACCTAGACCTGTCTCGCCTGTCACCGCTTCTACTGCCACAACTGGGAATTTATAAGGACTTGCTGTAGAGGCAATGACTGTTTTAGCAGTATCCCCTGTTTGGGTCCGGTATTTTTGATAAACGGCTGATGCTACGGCTGTATGAGGGTCTTCGATGTAATCAGACGCTTCATAGACCCGCTTGATCTCTGCAGCAGTTTCTGCTTCATCTGCGTATGCAGCCGCAAACAAATCTAAGATGTCTGCATCAAAGTTGGACAATTGGTACTGACCTGTTGCAACAAGGCTTTCCATCAATTCTTTGGTCTTTGTGGCATCATTGCCTACCAGTGGAAAAATCAAGCGTTCCAAGTTTGAAGAGACCAAAATATCCATCGATGGACTGGTGGTCACCTTGAACTCACGTTTCTTATCATAGACATGTGTTTTGAAGAAGTCTGTCAAGACATTGTTTTCATTTGACGCACAGATCAATTTCCCAACTGGAAGACCGATTTGTTTGGCATAGAAAGCTGCCAAGATATTTCCAAAGTTTCCTGTTGGGACGGTAAAGTTGACTTTTTCTCCCGCTGTGATTTGGCCTGTCTTCACCAATTGCGCATAGGCGTATACGTAATAGACAACCTGAGGCACCAAACGGCCAATGTTCATAGAGTTGGCTGATGAGAATTGCATCTTGTTGGCTGCTAATTTTTCACGGAGCGCCACATCATTGAACATGTGTTTGACATTGGTTTGGGCATCGTCAAAGTTTCCATCGATCGCGATGACATGGGTATTATTCCCCGTTTGAGTCGTCATTTGCAACTCTTGCACCTTGCTGACACCATCTTTTGGATAAAAGACAATGATCTCTGTCCCTGGAACATCTGCAAAACCTGCCATGGCAGCTTTACCAGTATCTCCAGAAGTCGCCGTCAAGATGACAATTTTATTTTCCAAACCGTGCTTTTTAGCTGCTGTTGTCATAAAGTAAGGCAAGATCGACAAAGCCATATCTTTAAAAGGCAATGGTGGAACCGTGGAAAGAGTTCCAAAGTTGTATTGCCCATCGAGTTTGACAAGAGGAGCAATAGCTGGGGTATCAAACTTGCTGTCATAAGCATGAGAAATACAGTAGTCCAACTCTTCTGCTGTAAAGTCGTCCAAAAAGGCTGACAAAACAAGCTTGGCCACTTCTTGGTAAGAAGCGTCTTTGAGGGTATCAAAATCCAGCTCTACTTGAGGATAAGAGACTGGAGTAAACAAACCGCCATCTGTCGCCAATCCTTGAAGGATGGCTTGACTAGCTGTTACAGTATTTTTTTCATCTCGTGTTGATTGATAAACTAATGTCATGACTGTTTTCATTCCTTTACTAGTAGTCTTCTCATTATATCATAAATGTCAGAAAAATTTAACGGCTTTTTCGCCAAAATCTTGGCAAAGGTCGGCAAACAGAAGCTAGATAAAAGAGCAGGCGCAACGACTTTGCTCCTACTCCCATGCGAATCTGTTTTTCAGGTGTCTGCAAAGACTTGATCAAGCCAATCCCAACTCTGCTAAAACAGATGGGAAGTCTTTCTTCAAGCTTTCAAGAGCTACCGTTACTTCTTGACGAGTTTGGTTATTTTTTTCACAGTAACTTGACCGCTCTCAACTTCACTACTTCCTAAGGTAATCAAGGCTTTGGCCGCAAAGACATCTGCTGACTTAAATTGTGCCTTGAGCTTGCGTCCAAGATAGTCACGTTCTGCCTTGAAACCTTGGATTCGAAGGGCTTGAACCAAGCTAAGCGCTGCTTCATTGACCTCATCTCCTAGGACAGCGATATAGGCATCTAGGCCTGTTTCGATCGGTAATTCAATGCCTTTTCTTTTCAAGAACGAGAAGGATCCGTTCCACACCGATACCAAATCCAAAACCAGCTGTCGCAGGGCCACCGAAGTATTCAACCAAACCATCATAGCGACCACCCTGCACAGACTGTCAATTCATTGCCTTCAATTTCTGTAATGAACTCAAAAAAATCGTGTGGTTGTAGTAATCCAAGCCACGCACCATATTGGTATCGATGACATAGGCTACCCCTCAAGTCTTCTAACATCCGACGAACCGCATCAAAAATGCGCTTGGCTTTCTTCATCAAGATAGTCTAGGATGGAAGGAGCCTGTTCAACCGCCGCCTTGTCTTCTTTTTCTTTTGAATCCAAGACACGAAGCGGATTTTCTTCTAAGCGACGTTGGCTGTCCTTAGACAATTGATCCTTCATTGGCAAGAGTAATCAATCAAGGCTTGACGATAAGCCTGACGACTGGCAGGGCTTCCCAAAGGTGTTCAAGTGCAAGGTCACATTGTCAATTCCCTAGTTCTTTTCAGGAATTGCGCTGCCATGGCAATGGTTTCGACATCCGTTGCAGGATTGCTCGATCCAAAGCATTCTACCCCAATTTGGTGGAATTGACGCAAACGACCTGCTTGAGGACGTTCGTAGCGGAACATTGGGCCTATGTAATAGAACTTACTTGGTTTTTGTACCTCAGGCGCAAAGAGTTTATTTTCTACATACGAGCGGACAACAGGAGCTGTTCCTTCTGGACGAAGCGTGATATGACGGTCTCCCTTGTCATAGAAAGTCATACATTTCTTTGGTAACGATATCCGTCGTATCCCCTACTGAACGGCTGATGACTTCATAATGTTCGAAGATCGGTGTGCGGATTTCATCATAATTGTATCGCGCAAAGACCTTGCGTGCAAAGCCTTCTACATATTGCCATTTCGCTGAATCGCCAGGAAGGATATCCTGGGTCCCTTTTGGTTTTTGTAATTTCATAGCCTTCATCCTTTGTCTTACTTTTGCCTCTATTTTACCACAAATTCGAAGAGAAATGGAGGCTGGATCGAATTTCCTTCGATCGACATGTTCAAAACCTCTTTCTCTTCTTGCCTTATCAGCCGAATTATGAGAAAATGGAAGCCATACTACACTGAAAGGATCTTGCGATGAGAGAGGATATCAAAATCAATGACCGCGCCCTGGCACTAGAGAAGTCATTAATCGAAAAATTGGAGCTTGTATTTGATACCGATGTTGAGTTAGATGTTTATAATCTGGGACTGATCTACGAGATCCATCTAGATGAAGCCGGCACTTGCAAGGTGGTTATGACCTTTACCGATACGGCTTGTAGCTGTGCTGAGAGCCTTCCGATCGAAATCGTCGCTCGCCTAAAAGAAATCGAGGGGATCGAAGATGTCAAGGTTGAAGTAACTTGGTCTCCCGCTTGGAAAATTACACGAATCAGCCGATACGGGCGCATCGCCCTTGGCCTTCCACCACGATAATAAGTATTACCTTTTAAAAAATGCATTCAACTAACGAAGGAAGGCCTCTTTGGAAATCCGATCCACAATAAAAACGAGGAACACCAGCTCTGACATCAGAGTCTGTTCCTCGTTTTTTATAATGTTTAAATCCATTCAAACTTTTTCACTACCAGAATGGACTAAGCCTGGTCAGCTTTTGGTTCAGGAAGGATTTGATACAACACAATTCCAAGAATGGTTGACGTTGCGACACCAGTGATTTGAAGACCACCGAGGTCAATCATCAAACCACCGATCCCTGATACCAAGATCACACTTGCAATCAAGAGATTCTTTTTATTATCAAAATCAATCTTATGTTCAACTAAAATTTTCAAACCGCTAGCAGCGATAACCCCAAAGAGGGCAATAGACAAACCTCCCAATACAGGAGTTGGAATAGAGTGCAAGAGTGCTGATAGCTTCCCAATAAAGCTCATGACAACCGCAATCACTGCTGCGCCTGAAATAACGTAAACTGAGTAGACCTTACTAAGGGCCATCACCCCAATGTTTTCCCCATAAGAAGTTACTGGAGGAGCTCCAAAGAATCCAGCAATAATCTGTGCCAAGCCATCACCAGTAAGCGTATGGTCAAGTCCTGGATCCTTGAAGTAATCACGCTCAGTCAAACTATTTAAAACCATGAGGTGGCCAAAATGTTCCGTCATGGTCACAAAGGCAATCGGAGCCATAGTCAAAATCGCACTTGGATAGAGCTTAAAGCTATAATCCACAAATGGAATGTCAAAGTTTGGAACTTGAATCCAATGCGCCGCACTTACCTCTGAGAAATTGACAAAACTATGTCCTGTCAGCAAACCAAGAGCCAATGAGAAAATATAGCCCACAATTAATCCAAGTAAAATTGGGACGACACCGACAATCTTCTTGCCATACATGTTAAATAGGATAACCGCAAAGAGGGTCACCATCGAAATCAATAGAGCATAGCCGCTGTAGCTATATTTAAGGTTGTCGCATCAGTGACGGCATTCTTCGCAAGACTCAAACCAATTACCATGATAATGGGACCAACCACGATTGGTGGAAGGACCTTATTAATCCAATCTTTACCCGCATGCTTAACAATCAGAGCTACAAACAAGTAGACCAAACCACCCGCCATAGCACCCTGGGCAACTGCCGCGATCCCATCTGACTTCATCAGCATTTGCATCGCTGCAATATAAGCAAAACTAGACCCCATGTAGGCAGGGAATCTTATACTTGGTCACGGTTAAGTGAGCCAAGGTTCCCAAACCAGATGAAAACAAAGCAATGGCAGGATCAATCCCAACCAAAATCGGCACCAGCACTGTCGCCCCAAACATGGCAAACAAATGCTGGAAAGATAAACCAACCAATAAACCAGGTTTTGGCATATCATTCACATCATATTTAACGTCATTCACGATCGTAAAAACCTCCTAAAATTAAGATGCGACAAGCTATGGCTGAACAAAAACGTCTACCTTCGATGACCAAATCGTAAGGGAGTGCTTCATGCTCCATCATCGACGATTTCTTTTTTATCAAACCACTTTTCAATATACAAAAAAATCCCCCACAACAAGGAGATACACAAAAATATAGGCTGGTCTTCCCTAGGCCTTTTCATTTCCATAGCTCCTTGCCTGCCTCTGGACAGTATTAAAGGATTGATTCGATTAGTCACAATTATAGCAAATTATAGACGGATTTACAAGAAAAATGACAGATGATACACTCAAATCCCCAAAAAGTAATATTCATACGCTTTCAGCGACAGGGTTGAAAATAGCCACTTTGAGCCAAAAAAAGAGGCTGGGACAAAAGTCCTAGCCTCTCAATTATTTTTGGATTGTCGAGCAAGACGCAGTGGTTGAGTGGGCTCTACTACGCTGATTTCATCAGCTTTTACAGCCCTACTCAACTGTGCGGAGGTGGGACGACGAAATCGAATTCTAACGAATTACCGATTTCTGTCCCACTCTCTTTGGACAAAAGTCGTCCTTGCAATTACTGTTTACCAGACTGTTCCATATTCCAGAAGTCGGTCACAGCACCACGTGATGCTGAAGAAACGATATGGGCGTATTTACCCAGAACCCCACGGCTATACAGTGGTGGCAAGGTTGTTTCAGCCTTCCGTTTTGCTAACTCTTCGTCTGAAACGTGCATGGTGATTTCTTTGGTATCTTGGTCAACTGTCACCAGATCCCCTGTGTGGAGGTAGGCGATTGGGCCACCAACCTGAGCTTCAGGCGCAATGTGACCGACAACGAGACCGTAAGTCCCACCTGAGAAGCGTCCGTCTGTCAAGAGGGCCACCTTGTCTCCTTGGCCTTTCCCAACGATCATAGATGACAAGGACAGCATTTCCGGCATACCAGGACCACCCTTAGGACCCACGAAACGAACAACAACAACGTCGCCATCCACGATTTCGTCCGAAAGAACGGCTTCAATGGCAGCTTCTTCAGAGTCAAAGACCTTAGCAGGGCCCGTGATGTTACGAACTTTCACACCTGATACTTTGGCAACCGCCCTTCTGGAGCCAAGTTCCTTTCAAGATGATCAATGGACCATCCGCACGTTTTGGATTTTCAAGTGGCATGATGACTTTTTGACCTGGTGTCAAATCAGCGAAAGGCTTCAAGTTCTCAGCTACTGTTTTACCAGTACATGTGATGCGATCCCGTGAAGGAAAACCATTCTTAAGAAGGTATTTCATGACGGCTGGCACACCACCGACATTGTAAAGGTCTTGGAAGACATATTTGACCTGAAGGTTTCAAGTCCGCCAAGTGAGGCACGCGCTCTTGGAAATCGTTGAAGTCTTCCAGCGTCAAAGTCCACGTTAGCCGCATGAGCGATCGCAAGCAAGTGAAGAGTCGCATTGGTGGATCCACCCAGCGCCATGGTCACTGTAATCGCATCTTCAAAGGCTTCACGGGTCAAGATATCAGATGGCTTCAGTCCCATTTCAAGCATTTTGACAACTGCACGACCTGCTTCTTCGATATCGGCTTTTTTATCAGCTGATTCAGCAGGGTGAGAAGAGGAACCTGGCAAGCTCATACCCAAGGACCTCAATCGCTGTCGCCATGGTGTTGGCCGTATACATCCCACCACAGCCACCAGGGGCCAGGGGCAGGCATTACATTCTAGTTGCTTCACTTCTTCAGCGGTCATATCGCCGTGATTCCACTTCCCAATTCCTTCGAAAACAGAAACCAAGTCGATATCCTTGCCATTCAGATTACCCGGTGCAATGGTTCCTCCGTAGGCAAAGATCGCTGGGATATCCATATTGGCAATGGCAATCATGGAACCAGGCATGTTCTTATCACAGCCACCGATGGCTACAAAGGCATCGACGTTGTGGCCACCCATAGCAGCTTCGATAGAGTCCGCAATGATATCACGAGACGTCAAGGAAAAGCGCATCCCTGGTGTCCCCATAGCGATCCCATCCGCAACTGTAATGGTGCCAAATTGGACCGGCCAAGCTCCTGCATCTTTCACACCTTCTTTGGCCAATTTTCCAAAATCATGGAGGTGGATGTTACAAGGGTATTTTTCCGCCCATGTCGAAATCACTCCGACAATCGGTTTCTCAAAAGCTTTCATCGGTCATTCCCGTCGCGCGAAGCATGGCACGGTTGGGAGATTTTACCATGCTATCGTAGACACTACTACGATGGCGTTTGTCTAATTCTGTCATGTCGATTCCTCTCGTTTCATTTTTACCATTATAGCACAAAAGAGGCGCCAAAGACAGGCAAGAACTTTTCAGAGGACCGAACAGAGGAAAGAAAGCTTTTTCTCCCAAAAATTTCAATTTTTGTCATAGTAACTTTACTTTTACAAAAAGCTTTTGTTATACTGTTAAAGTTGATGAAAATCAAACCTAATTGAATTTATATCTTAGAGCGAGAAAACGAAATGGCAGTGACCTGCACGTCGCACATCAAAAGCGAAGAAAACAAACGTCGTACGCACTAAGCAACAGCATCATCTGTAAACTCTGACGAAGCTAACTGAGATTACTCACGTTCACACGTGTATCACTTAAAGGATACTACAAAGGACGTAAGATCGCTAAGTTGCATCAGCTGAATAATAGAAGGAGATACCATGCGCGTAAATATTACATGAACAGAATCTGGTGAACGCTTGTACCTTACTTCTAAAACAAACGTAACACCCAGACCGTCTTCAATTGAAGAAATACTCACTAAAACTTCGCAAACACGTTGTGTTTACAGAGGAAATAGGGTTCACTACACGTCAATAGATGTTAGAAACCTTGATTTAAGCGATTCTGAAATTTAATTTCATCACATTGCAATATAAATCAACCG